>Ga0233444_10000065_pt1 | contig 134409 bp, 115 predicted proteins | sample SI_124_October20_6_FD_182792 | JGI IMG/M metagenome (GOLD analysis project Ga0233444, IMG submission 182792) | Seawater microbial communities from Saanich Inlet, British Columbia, Canada - SI_124_October2016_10_MG | ecosystem: Environmental > Aquatic > Marine > Inlet | place: Canada: British...
ACTTATACAAACTAATTATAATCCAATTTTGCTGTAAATAGGCTTAAATATACTATTATACAGTACTTTAAGATCACTACTGTGTGATTTCATAGTTGCATTAAATTTCATTAAATAGCATAATATTGCAATATTTGTTGCCAATATGTTGCCAAATAATTAAATTTACAAATGCCATCATTCTCATATAGGATAAAATCGAAAGATGATAAACAGGTAAGCATCTATATATCTTTCAGGCCTCAAAATTCTAGGTCGGTTTTCTCTAGAACAGGATTTACAGTTCACCCTTCTCAGTGGAGCAACTCTAAAAAAAGAGCTAAACCAGTCTCTCCTGAATTAAAAAATCTTAATAACAAACTCTCTGAACTTGAAATCTTTCTAGCAGATCGACTAAACGAAGACATTAATTTGGGTGTAGAAATAACCAATAAATGGCTCAATAAACAAATTGACAGATTTAACAATAAAGTTCCGACTACTGACCTATCCTTTTTATTGAATCTCATCGACGATCAAATTGGCAATCTCCATCTAAAAAAAGCAAAGGATGGCACAATGGGATTAAAGAAAAACACTGTAAAGGGCTATAAAGATTTTAGAGGAGTTCTAGTTAAATATGAAGAGCATATAGACTCTAAGATAAAAATCAATGATTTTGCAAAAGAGGAGCTTGAAGGATTTGTAAAATGGTTGTCTGATGAACAACAATATGCGAAAGGTGATATTGGAAGAAAAATTAAACGGTTAAAAGGTCTTTTAAAGTATGGTGCTGAAAAGGGCTTAAAACTTGGCATTAATATTGATGCTATCGATAAGCAATATAGTTATAAAACAAAAAAACACATAAACGTTATTTCTGAAGATGAGTTTTTTAAAATTCTAAACTTAAAAGGCTTGCCTCCCTATCTTGAAAATGTTAGAAAATGGCTGCTAATAGGACTAAATATCGGACAAAGAATATCAGATCTTCAAAAGATAAGAAAACAAGACATAAGATATGATAGTGATGGGATCGGTTTAATCGATGTAATCCAGGTCAAAGGAGAAGAGCCTGTTACTATCCCTGTAAAACTAAAACCAGTGATTGATATTATAAGATACAGGTTTCCCTATCCAATATCAGATCAAAAGTTCAATGACTATATGAAAGAAGTTTGCAAAAGAGCTAGCATTGATCAGATCGTTAAAGGCTACAAAATGAATCCACAAACTAAAAGAAAAGAACTGGTAGAAGCTCCTAAGTATCAATTGTTGGCTTCTCATGATATGAGAAGGTCTTTTGCAACCTATCATTTTGACAAGGGAGTCTCAGTAAATCTAATTATGAAAATCACTGGTCACAAAAGAGAGTCCACTTTTTACGAATACATTGGTAGGAACCCCAACAAAGATCTCGATGCTTATAACTTCTTAAATGCGTAATATGGAAGGTCAAAATTCAAGAATAGATGAGTTAATAAAGTATTTATTTAGGGTATCTAATGGTGTAGAATTAACACAAGAATCTAAAATTGAGAAAGAGAAATTTGGTGAATATACTAAAGAAGATGTACTGGTAAGAAGCCAAGATTTTTTTATTATGCCCAAAGAGCTAGACACACTCATAGAAGAATGGCTTGTAGGTTTTACAAATCAAGACCAGTTAAACAAAACCCTTAAATTCAAGCTTAAAGAACTCAAAAAAATATCCTTTTCAAAAGGAAAAGAGCCTTTCTTTCTTGTAAAAAGCTTATCAAGTCATAGCAATCTTATTTTATCCAAAAAATCACATAACAACTATTCGCATTTAATTCATTCTCATTTGATCAATGTTTTTGAGGAAAGAATTGGCGTTAATAAAATAAAGGAAAAAAATAAAATAACCATTCGGGATAAAAAAATATATAATCTTGTTAAAATATTGAACCTCAAAATTGATTTTCTAAGGGACGACATTTTGCCTAATGATTTTATATTAGTTCTAATTAGACAGTCAGACAAGAATATTCATTTAAACATTGATAATGGTTCATTTCATTATTTACTAACTAAACTTAAAGGTTATTTCTATAATTTTTCAATAACATCGGTGGCTAGAACAAATAAGATCTATAGCTCTAAAGGGACACTCCTTATAGCAAAAAGTCTAGGTAATTCAAAATCTGATAATCCAAAACTAAAGGTTGAAATTGATCGTTTTTTCAAAAAATTTGAATAAAAAGATAGGTTTTTTCCTATCCACTCCCAACTTTCCCTATTTCATTATTTGACATTATAAATCTTTGCATATGATTAATTTCATAAAGATGTAGAGTTTACTTCAAATGAAAGTAGCCTCTCAGTTTTTTAAATATTAAAAAATTTATAATGATTAAAAATCAAATCATTTTTGACGTTCTATCAAAAGAAGAACTCGAAGACCTCATCGGGAAATCCCTGGAGGAGGCATTTAAAAACAACCTATCGAACAACCCGCCAGATCAGGAGCTTCTCACCAGAGAACAAGCCTGTACGCTCTTAAAGGTCGATCCTAGCACTCTTTGGAGATGGACCAACAAAGGGACGGTAACAGCCTATGGCATCGGTAGCAGAAGGTTCTACAAGAAAGAAGAACTGATGAATTCATTGGTTGTAATTAAATCAAAGGGGCGATATGAGAAGTATTAATGACGGAATTACCCTTAAGCATTGGTCTAAGGTAGCAGAGAAAATTGAGCGATTTGATTCAGGAGGTTTAAAAGAAATTAAATCTAGGGATAAAGCTCTAGCATACGCTGTTAATAAAATTAGAGAGTCATTCAAAAAGTATAAGATTGAAATGGCCTATTTCTACGGTAGGTTTTATGTATACGCAGATAATTATTGGAATGAAATCAATGAGGAAGAAATTGATATTTTTTTGAGAAAGTGTTGTAAAAAGATTTATGCTAATAATATAAGTTTTCATATTAGTAGTTTTTATAGGTCACTTAAAGACACTTTTAGAGATGACTTAAGGATTATTCCTGATACAGACGATGATAAAATTCTTCTGAATTGTGAGAACGCTACTCTAGAATTTAATAAAAAAGGGTTTACTCGGCGAGAGCATAACATTGATGATTATCTAACTTATAAACTAGACTATGATTATGATGAAAATGCATCATGTCCTAAATGGAATGACTTCTTAAACGAAATGTTACCTGACATGACTCAACAGCTTGTTTTACATCAGTATATAGGATACGCTTTTACAAACCATCTGAAGTTAGAAAAAGCTCTCTTTTTGTTTGGTGATGGTGGTAATGGGAAAAGTGTGGTACAGGAAGTAATAACTAAACTTTTGGGTAAAGAAAACACCTCAAGTGTATCTATTGGTAAACTGACAAAAGACCCCAACACAATAATACTTATCGAAGGTAAGCTCTTAAATTACTGTTCAGAAAATGAAAAGACTCTGAACGTAACTATGTTCAAAACTCTTGTGTCTGGAGAGCCAGTATTAGGCAAAAAACTTTACTCAGATATAAGAACTGTTACTAATTATGCCAAGCTAATGTTCAATCTGAATTCTCTCCCAGCTATAAAGGATGAAAGTGAAAGTTTTATAAGACGACTGCTGATATTAAAGTTTGATAAAAGGCCTAAAAAAATTGATCCCGAGCTCCATTTTAAAATCATCGTAGATGAATTAGGTGGAATATTTAATAGAGTTATAAGTGCTCTTACCCTTCTATTGAAGGACAAAAAATTTGTATACTATAAAGAGTTAGATGAAACTCTTAACCAGTATAAGTATGAAAACGACGTCTTACAACAATTCATTGATGAAGCCAATGAAAAGGGTTATCCAAGTGGTTATACTAAGGTCTCTGAAATACATAGTAGTTATGTGACATTTTGTGATAGACATCAAGAAGAAAAATTATCTCTACCTTCTTTTGGTAAGGAGCTAATCAAGAAGGGGTATGAAAAAGTCAAAAGAAATGACGGTACATACTATGACCTTGATGTGGTGGAAGGTGGAAGGGGTTTTGATGAAACTTCTGAGAATTTAGAATTTTAAAAAAGTTATGGATTTTACCTTCCACCCTTCCACCTTTTTAGATGCTAAGGTTTCTTTATTTGAGAATGTATATTCTCAAATACCAATGAAGACAATTACTCTCAGACAGTGGATATTTAACAAAAATGAAACCCTAATCAGTAAAGTTGATAAGATACGGACTGAGGGAAATGATGACTTAAAACGTACCCTGCCGTGTATTACAGGCTCTGGAGTTATTATCGGTGATCGGGAAGATCAGAACCTTAAGAACCACAATGGATTTATAATAATCGATATTGATCACAAAGACAACATCCATTTAAAAGATGACTTTTTTGAATTAAAAGAGAAAGTATTTAACGATCTAAAAGAGATCTGTTATGCTGGGCTCAGTGTCCGTGGCAAGGGATATTATTTGATTATACGGATTGAAAATCCTAAAAGACACAAAGAGTATTTTGAGCATCTCTCCAATTGGTTTAAGGATGCGGAAGACATTAATATAGATACTAGTACGCGGAACATTAGTAGATTAAGAATCTTCAGTGTAGATGATAATCCATACATAAATGAGAAAGCAGTTGCTCTAAAAGAGAGTATCTTAGGGCAGAATGAAAAGTCCTCAGTATCTAAAAGTATATATTCTTCAAAAAACGATTTAACTGAATTAGTTGAGAAAATTGAAGCTTCTGGAATAAGTATAGCTCCAAGCTATGAAGAGTATCTGAAACTAGCGATTGTTTTCCATAGTGAACAAGGTGAAAATGGAAGAGGTCTATACCATAGGGTTTGTTCTCTTGATTCAAAATATGATTCAAAAGATTGTGATATACAGTTTGATAAAGTATCCAAAAGAGATTATACCCGCTGTACTAAGGGAACTCTACTACATTTAATGAAAAAATATAATGTGATATAGTCACTTAATAAAGACTTAAACCTTTCAGATGTAAAGAGACGCGGGTTTACCCCTGCCCACTGGTTTTAACCCCCAAATAAAAGTAGGTAATTAGAACCCAGCTATCCCCAGTAAAATAGGGGGTTTAGAGATATACGACTCATAGAATCCTTTGGCTTATAAAAGTCAGTTTGACTCATTTAAGAAGACTAGGTGTTTTCTGAAATTACTGGAACTGTTGATGACACTCTTAATTTAAATCACACAACCGACACTTCTTCGACTGCACTTTTAATTTTAATCCTCATTATCTGGATTAGGTGGAAAGCACTACTTAGTTAAGCCTATGGGGTTGATGGAGGGATTAGATTATATACCCATTTCACCAGCGTATCCCCAAAAGGAAAATAGACTTATTTTGAAGGGGTGGGGTGTTGAATTGAGAGTTTTAGATTAACCCCCAAATAAAAGTAGGTAATTAGAACCCCTCTATCCCCAGTGAAATAGGGGGTTTATAGATATATGACTGATGAAATCAATTCAAGTTTATATCGTAAATAGAGATGTTTCTTGAGTTTGGTGTTTTATCCTGTGTTTCAAAACTCTTTAGTTTGGATAAAGCAGCTTCGACTGAATCTTCCGGAGCAAAGCAAACATTATTTTTACAAACATATATAAGGGTTTCGTTTTCAGAATAACGGTCTTTTAAAAAGGGCAGTTCACTTGCCACGCTGCTTTGCTGAAATAAAATATTTGTAAAATATTCTTTTTGGATTTCTCTCGAAAATTCTCTCGCTTTTGGACCGATCACAATTATTTCATGTCTGGTAAAGGCATACTTGACATAAAGTGAAGCCCAATGGCTATAATAGCTTATGCCATTTTCTACATCGGGCTGAATTGTTTCTAACATGCTCTGAACCCTGTTCAGGTAATCTTCTCGGTCTAACAGTTGTCCAATATCAAAAAGAGTATGGGCCATTACTGCATTTGAAGACGGTATTGTCAAATCATTTAAATCAAAAACCTTGGAGATTAGAGGATCCTTCATTTTATAGGTGAAGAATGGATTCTCCTTTACTTGGAATTTATCTATGATAATATCACAAATTTTTACACTCCAATCTAAATAATATTTTTCCCCTGTAGATTTATATAACTCCAAAGCTGCTGCTGACAAAAAAACATAATCTTCTAAAAAACCAACTACTTTTGGCATATTGTTTTGATAAGTGTGATAAAGAATATCACTTTTAAAAAGATTATCTACCAAAAAAGAAAAAGTTTTTTCTGCTTGTAAAAGCCACTTTTCTTCACCAAACGCCTGCGATGCCTTATTAAGCCCCAAAATGGCAAGAGCATTCCATGAGGTTATGATTTTGTTGTCAACTAGGGGAAAATCTCGATCAATTGTAATTTGTTTTATGTTATATTCCCAAAATTCCTTAAGCTTTTTCCATCTCTTTTCAGTTATTTTTTTGTTGGCAGTGAATTGACTCTCGGGGTAGATTTTTTTCAAAATAAAGAGATCCTCCATAATGGGTTTTTCAAAGTCTATACCATAATAATCTAGAAAAAGTTGAAGATTATTTTCGGCAATTATCTCAATCTCATTTTTGTTAAAAGTGTAATAACCCCCCTCTCCAGAAGTATTATCGGCATCGATTGCGGCAAAAAAGCCCCCGTTATTTGCTGCCATTCTTTTTTTTAAAAAAGAAATGGTTTCATATACAATATCTTTATAAATGGGTTTAGGGTTTTCTTTGTAAGCATCTGAAAACGTTCCAATGTTTTGAGCGTTGTCGTATAGCATTTTTTCGAAATGAGGAAGGTTCCAATAGGGATCAACACTGTAACGAAAAAAACCTCCTTCGAGTGCGTCATAAATACCACCACTTGAAATTTTATCTAAAGTTAGATTAAGATATTTTTCTAATAATGAATCTTTAGTTGTGGTTTTAAAGACTCTTAAAAAATCTAATTTGACTGGGTTAATAAATTTTTTTTCTTGAATTTCACCTCCGTAATTAAAATCTAGATTTTGTTTCCAATCTTTAACGGGATCATCAAGAAAAGAATTATTAAAAGGTTTAGTTTCTTCAGGAGGAACAATAATATTTACAGATTGAATTCCCTCGGCGATTTTTTCTGCTAATTCCGAAAGTTGATCTGGATCACTTTCGTAGCGCTTTTGAATGTTTTCTAAAATTTGCATCCATTGCTTTTTGGTATGGTAGGTTCCCGCATAAATTGGCTTCCCATTGGGTAAACATATTGCGTTTAATGGCCACCCACCAGAACCGGTCAGCAGTTGAAGGGCAGTCATATATACTTTATCTACATCCGGATTTTCCTCTCGATCAACTTTGATGCTAAGAAATTTTTCATTCATCAAATCTGCGATACTTTTGTCTTCAAAAGTTTCTTTTTCCATGACATGACACCAATGACAACTTGAATAACCTATACTTACTATTACTAACTTATTGTTATCATTTTCATCCCGATATAAAATTTCATCCCAAGGTTGCCAGTTTACGGGATTTTCGGCATGTTGAAGTAGATAAGAACTTGTCTCTGAAGCTAAATTGTTTTGTTTAAGAAGAGATTTTTTGGTGGTTGTACAAGAAATTGTTAAGATAAAAAAGCAACAAGCATAGAGTTTATGAAATGGGCGCCAGCCTTTATTTTCAAATTTCGTATTGGAATATTCTTTCATTAAAAAGGTTTAATTAGATTAAAAATTTAGTTGAAATGCTATTTTATTTAATTAACTATTTTGTGTCCAAAAACGATTATCTCTGAATAAAATCAGATGGATTTTCACCATATAACTTCTTGAAAGCCGTTGTGAAATAAGATTTAGGTTCTATACCAACCATATACATAGCCTCTTTTACGCTGCTTACTTCGCTAGGACAAAGAAACTCCAATAATTAATAAAAATACCATTTTTCACCAGCGTATCTCCATAAATTTATTTTGAAGGGGTGGGGTTCTAATTACCTACTTTTGATGGGGGTTAAAACCAGTCATACCTTTATATAGATTTTTTTCTTATGTAACCACCACCCAGCAGCCCAACATATAAACATAAAAACCAATGCAAAAAAGAATGCACCGTAATACTGGCCAATCCAACTGAAGCCTATTTCATAGATATAGGTGTAGAGTGATTGATCTCCAATTACTCTGATGAAGTTCATTCCAATCGCTAGATATTCAGACAAAAGATATATGACAAGTGAATTCTTTCCAAAAACTTCAAAGAAGTGATAATTGACTGGCTTTTGAACTAGATCAATACTATAAATCAGTACGGAAAGCAGGATTATATCCAGTCCAGTTGTAAGAATAACAAAAGAACTGGTCCACAACTTTTTATTTACTGGAAAACCCAAATCCCATATATATCCCAGCACTAACATGCCAACGCCTACCAGCAACATTTTAGATAGTTTCTCAAAATTCACACCACCATCAATCACATACTTACCTACCAGATAACCTCCAATGACGTTAACTATAGATGGAAGAGTACTCAATAGTCCTTCTGGATCGAATGGAATACCATCACCTTTATGCAGATGACTATCTCCCAATAAAAGTCTGTCAACGATTCTAACAAAATTACCTTCTAAGCTATAATCTCCAAACGAATACATTACTGCCCAGTAAGCGACCAGAATAACCCCAGACCCTATTATCAATTGGCGAATACTTAAAAAGTAAATCATGACTGCTCCTGCAAAGTAACATAAAGCAATTCTCTGTAATACACCCAAAATTCGAGTGTCACTAAATGGCACAAAAGTTAAGTTTCCTGACTCAGCCCAAGTCATAAAAGGTATCCAATACATGGTATAGCCTAATATGAAAATAAGAACAGTCCGCTTAGTGATTTTCAGAAATACGTTTGAAAAAGTCTTATTACCCCAACCTGTTTTCACGAAAGCAAATGCATTTCCTACTGCAAATAGAAAAGAAGGAAAAACTAAATCTGTTGGAGTAAATCCATGCCAATTGGCGTGTAGTAATGGACCAAAAGTAAAACTCCAGTCTCCTGAAGTATTTACGATTATCATCAAACAGATGGTGATTCCACGAAAAACGTCGAGTGCTTTAAATCTTTTCATAATGTACAGTATTTCATTTGTTTCTATCTATTGTTTTAAATGACTCGACGTAACTTTATCGAAATAGTTTTGCCGTACGATCAAATTTATGTGTATGTTTCAACTAGGTCTAATGCAATAAAGGTACTGGGGATTTTTCCATAGCAGGTCCAGAAAAAAACAGTTGCAGTTCTTCCCCTAAAAAATCTTCAAAATAATCTATTTGAATTGGGTGCATTCCTTTTTTTAGGGCCTTCAAACCTTTCTTGGTGCTTGCAGAATGGGATCCATCATGATCTACTACCAATTCTCTATCCAAATACAATTTACTGCCATCATCGGATCTTAGATAAAAGGTATAAACACCGTCCGCCGGCACTTTTATATAGCCTTTATATTGAATGGCATAATGGTCGAGCCTCTCCCCAATCTTGTCAGGGTCGAGTTCAAGGACAGTACCAGACTTGATTGGGGAAAGAATAGTAAAATCCGGAACCGCTGTAAAATTACCCTCGTAATACGCATAGGTTAGTCCCTCTTTTGGTCTTCTAACTTTTACAGCTTTGCTCGGCCTTACCTTTTCATATTTTCTATTAAAAAAAGCACTTTGAAAACCATCCTTATCTTGAAGAAAAGCCTTCACATTGGACGTGGCTGACAAAGTTAAAGTTTCAGTCATTTGTGTAGTACTCTGCCAAGTGGAATCGCCATCTGTGGAATACTTTACCAAAAGGCCGTCGTAGGGGTGCTCAATACTTACTTGTAGATTCTTTAGAAAAATACTTTCCCCTTGCAAAACAGCCCTCGTGACCGAAGGCTTCATTTCAATAATTTCTGTCCCTTTAAGTCTAAAGTCCGGATCCATAAAAGTGACATCGTAGCCCATTTCCCATTCGAGCTCCAAAGGATTCCATGTTGATTCATCCATATCCACTATCGGGCTTGTACGAATTGCCAACTGTTGACTACTTTTTGCAGGAATACTAATCTGAAAGCGCGAAACATCGGTTTTAAGATGGTGATTGTGATACAGTTGCCCTTTAAAATACATTATACTATCTGAATCATTGTTCAAAACCATCAAGACTTTTCTGTCCTTTCCCTTTGCCATCACCAAGGTCTTGAAATTAGAGGCATCTATCAATGAACTTGTCATTTCATGTGTGATTTCATTACTAACATCATGGTCGATAATTCCAGATAGGCTAATATTTGCCAATTTGGGGCCATCATCTGTCATGGTTACCCAGCCTATATGATCGAATTCCCCGAATTTGGGACCCCTTAGTTTACTACCACCCCCGGTTGAGGCAAGTACATAATGGTTTTGATTGTTCCTGACCTGATGTAAGTAGCGATGCGTATGGCCTGCAAACATGGTATATTTTCGACCAGCGAGCAGTTCTTCCACTTGATCAAAACCGTTTAGCTCCCCATATACCCATAGCGGATGGTGCATAAATACCATGGTCCATCTAACATCGGTATTTTGCGCAATAGTTTCCTTTAAAAACTCGATTTGATCTTCACTTATCAGAACACCGTCCCCATCGTTGGTGTTCATGACCAAAAAAAGTACACCTTTGTATATAAAATAATAATAATCCTTCCCAAAACGTTCTTTCCACTGCTTGGACATAGTGGTGTTTGAATAATCGTGATTACCCGCAACATAAAAAAACCTTGAAGACAATGGGTTTAGAATTTTATGAAACTCATCCCATTGTTCATTGATCAAAGAATCGTTCTTGGTATACCCTTCAATAAGATCACCCACGCTCATCACGAATTCAGGATATAATTGGTTGATTTTTTCAACTCCTTTTCCAAAGACGCCCTCACGATGTCCTCCCGTACGGTCGCTTACAATGGCGAATTGAAAATTCTCCGGTTTATTGTGAAACGGTTTGTTCGTCCACGGTTTTTCCGCATTTTCCAAAGTATGTGAAAATGCAGGGGAATCTTCCTGTCCATAAAAAAAAGTGCTACCCACCAACGTTATAAAAAGAAAAGTAAAGGTTTTTTTTATACTGGTCATAATCAATAATTTATCTTTAAAGGTACTCCACCCCATTCGTCTAACCTGATCAAAGGAATTAAATCACTATGATATAAATCCTTTTCATCCACTAGCTTGGTGTAAGTTATCCTTGGTGTATCCCCTTTAGCCATGCATAGCAAAAAATTAAGTTTACGATTAATCTCTTCAATGATCAAATCTGAGGCAAATCTTCCGATTTCGTTATTATCATGTACAACCTTTATATTCATATAAGTAACAATTTTAATATTCCACAATCTGAATACTTTCATTATTTCTGCTAAAAACAAGCCGTTTTCTGTCAAAGTTTGAGGTTTTTTATCATTCTTGCATTCTTCACTTCCCAATTAGCCAAAAGACCATTAATATCAGAAAAATGAGATGAAATTCTACATTTCCATTTAATAATACGCCAAAGCGGATCCATTTTAAGACATTTTATGCGTTAGAAAAAAAATTAAAATCATCAAACCCTCTTTTCAATAAGTAAAATTAATATATGAATTACTTTAATGTGTATTTCCTGGATACGATCGGCAAAACCATGGTGTGGCACATTGATCACTATATCTCCGATTTCTGCCATTCTTCCCCCTCCTTTACCTGTAAGTACTATGGTTTTCATACCATTTTTTTTAGCAGTACTTATAGCTTCTATTACATTTTTAGAATTGCCACTGGAGCTAATTGCTAACAGTACATCGCCTTTTTTACCCAATGCCTCTACATACCTAGAAAACACCTGATCATATCCAAAATCGTTTGAAACACAGGAAAGGTGACTCGAATCGGAGATTGCCAAAGCAGGTATGGGTTTTCTATTCTCCCGGTACCTTCCGGTCAATTCTTCGGCAAAATGCATGGCATCACACATGGAGCCTCCGTTGCCACAGCTAATGATCTTTCCGCCATTGTGAATTGCATCAACGATGAGGTTTGCGGCATTTTCTATACTTACTGTGCAGTCCGGCTGATTCATGAAATCATTGAGTGCATCACGCGCCTGTGTCAACTCTTTGAGTATTATATCTTTATTTCCCATGCTATTATACTTTTTCATTTTCTCCCAAAAGGGCCGCCCCAAAAACTCCGGCAGAGTCTCCTAGCAAATTTTCAACTATATTTACAATCGGGTCGTTTTTAAACACATGCTTTTTCACCCGCTCGATACCGATGGTGTAAAGCTCGTCGATATTGGAAAGCCCTCCTCCCAATACAATTTTATCCGGATCAATTATATTTATAAGATTAGCCATCACGATCCCATAATTCTCAAAAAAATCATTCATGATTTCACCTGCATCCGCATCACCATCTCTGTATGCAGCTATTATATTTCTGAGGTCCTTCGTCACTCCGGTTTTATCTAGATACCTTTCCTGCACTCCACTTCCGGAAATATATCGCTCTGTACAACCTTTTTTTTTACAAAAACAATCCACTCCGTTGGGATGTAAAGTGGCATGCCCTATCTCACCACCAAGGTACTGTGATCCTCGGATGACAGATCCATCAATTACTAGCCCTCCCCCACAGCCGGTTCCCATAATGACTCCAAACACGAGCTTTTCTCCTTTTCCCGAACCCATCACAGCCTCTGCAATGGCAAAACAATTTGCATCGTTTTCTATATTGGGTCGTACGCCTACAAAACGCTCAAAATCATTCGAAAATGGTTTATCATTTAGGCAAAGTAAGCTGGAGTTTTTCAAAAGTCCCTCTTTGTTAGTATGACCCGGTGTTCCTATTCCAATTCTATGGAGTTGTTGCTTATTTTCCGAAAGGAGGCCATGGTATAACCCAACTAAGTTTTTCATTATATGATCGTAACCAAATTCTTGCTCTGTGGGAATTCTTTTCCGCACAACGGTGTTGTTATGATCGTCCAACACAATGCCCTCTATCTTAGTACCTCCAAGGTCTATTCCTATTTTAAGCATATTTTGTTTAATTGGTTTATTTTATGTTTGATTTTGTATCCATAAAAGCCGTCATACTGCACATAGATTTAGCAGAACAATGAAACTATGAAAGACATATGAATACCCGAAAGGTCAGCTGCCAATCCCTGAAGAAGCAGAACGACTGCCGCTCCAAGTACGGCCATAATCAATACAGACGACCCCTGACTTCTATCTTTTCCCACTCTTAAATCGCAAAAGTTCCAATTCCTCACACCTTCAATCATATGTATTCTACCTCTATTTATTGACAATATTTTCATAAATGTACCTATTACGCTCAACTTTGGCGGTTTGGTGTTCGCCGGAATGATTCCATCCAGGAGGCATAAAAATGTATTTGATTTTATTCATGAATCCTGGCGCATTGGCAACATCTTTAACCAGTGCTACTATTTCGCCAAAATATACGTCCATGAAACTACCGGAATCCATTTCTCTCGTGATTCCGTATTCTACTGGTACGCCATGGTCTTCCTCTTGATACGTTTTGAAAACCTTATCCCAGATATTTAACAGATTACAGAAATTGGTGTCCATATACAGAGGATTTCGGGCATGATGCACCCTGTGATGTGAAGGTGTCAATATTATTTTGTTCAAAAAACCAAGTCTTCCGTCCTTCATAAGATTTTCGCCTACATGGATAAAAGCACCCCATGTACCATCAATAAACATAATAACAAGGAGCATTTCAGGTTGAACTCCAAGAAGTATACAAACTGTGGTTCGAATAATATCGGCATAAGGACCTTCCAAAAAGAAGTGGGCATGATTTACCATTAAATTCATATCTTCTGGGGCGTGATGGATCGAGTGCAAGCACCAAAACAATCTTACCTTATGGCCCCAATAATGGTACAGAAAATGCCCTAGTTCCCAGACGATATATCCATATATCAACCCATACCATGTCATACTGGTTTGAAAAGGAGCAATCGGTTGTAACCATCCAATAATATAGGAAATCATAGCAATCGCAATAAACCTTCCAAGGAACCTATTGAAAATATAGATGAGAAAATTGATCTTATATACTTTGGTTTGGGAATTTTTGTAGACGAATCCCAATATTATTTCCAACAGCAATAAAAAAGGAATTATTGGGTAAACCAACGATTCTATTCCGGCATAGGTGCGAAATAAGCTGTAATCACCAGATTTCAGAATTTCCCAGGCTTCTGAAATGCCTAAAAAACTCATTATTTCATTATTTAATATCTCCAAAATTTCCATTATTCTCTTTTTATTTAGATTTGTATTTTATGAATTTGTATTTAAAGTGATTTTATTGATTTTGTATCCATAAAAGCCATAGTACAGTACATAGATGTAGCAAAACAATGGAATTATAAAAGACATATGAATACCCAAAAGGTCAGCCACCAAGCCCTGTAAAAGAGGAACGACTGCCGCTCCAAGTATGGCCATAATCAATACAGACGATCCCTGACTTGTATATTTTCCCAACCCCTCAATAGCCAAAGTGAAAATATTGGACCACATAATCGAATTGAACAAACCGATACTTAAGATCGCCCACATTGACACCTCTCCCTGAGCCAAGAGTGCAATTAGAATCAAGAAAATGACTATAGCAGCAAACAACCCTAATGTTCTGTTGGGCTTGTATCCTCCAGCAATGAATGCTACCAAATTAAACAAGACCAGTCCAAGCCATATTATCGAAATTCTTTCTCCAATCAAAAAGTAAACGGTAATAAATGACAGCACAACCACCGCTCCAAAAGCAGCGCTCCGTAAGGCATTACTTTTCATATTTGATAGAGCTATCGCACCAAAAAAACGACCAACCATCAATCCTCCCCAATAAAATGACAGAAACACACTTGCCTCTTTTTCACTAAGTCCTGCAATATTCTCCAGATTGAGAAAACGAATCAATGTACTGCCAATCGTCACTTCGCCTCCTACATACATAAAAATACAGATAGCGCCTAAAACCAGATGACGGAACTTAATAGCACCCAATCCTTTTACCACACTGGTATTTTCTGTTAACTTAGGTAGCTTGGCAAAAACAAAAAAAATAGCCAATATTCCAAGTATTGCCGCCAGCGTCAAGTAGGGCATTTGTACCGATTTGACATCTACATTTAACATATCACTGACTGGAGAAAAAATAAAATAAGCACCAATCAAAGGCCCAACAGTTGTACCAAAAGAATTTACGGCTTGTGTCAGGTTCAACCGCCCAGCTGCATTTTTGGGTTTCCCTAAAAGGGCAACATAAGGGTTAGCAGCTATTTGCAGCAATGTCATGCCAGAAGCTAAAATGAACAATGCCGAAAGAAATAAAGAATACAACTTAAATTCAGCAGCTGGGTAAAATAAAAGACATCCAAAAGCCATGATCAACAGACCTAAAATTATACCTTTTTTATAACCTATTTTTGAAATCAGATCACCATTACGGATGGAAGAGAAGAAATAGATAACAGAAATAATAAAGTATGCACCGAAAAAGCAGAATTGTATAAGCATTGCCTGTAAGTGTGACAATTTAAACACATTTTGAAAATGTGGAATCAAAATATCATTCATACTGGTAATAAACCCCCACATCAAAAATAGCAAGGTCAAGAACGCCAATGGAAATAAATAACTCCGTTGCTGCTCACCGGTAACATCATTCAACAGTTTCACCTCACTCATATTTTCTTCTTAAATTATGATCATATTATTTTTTATTTTCTGGATAATATATGAATTAGACCGTCATCATTTCCTCCACAACATATTATCTTTGATTGGTTTACCTGGCTTTCCTTGAATACTCATGCCAATTTCAAGCGAATTCCCTTCGTAATCTTCTATGTAACTGACTTTTAATTGGTGTACCCCTTTTTTAAGTGCAATTATGTCACTAGCCTTAATGGCAGCATGTCCACCGTCATTATCCACTACTTTTTGTCCGTCAATCCACAATACAGAACCATCATCTGATATCGTATAGAATTCATAAAACCCATCTTCTGGTATTTCAATATAGGTATTGTACTTAAAGCCAAAATGATCCTCTTGCTGAGCTTCACTTATGGAAAAATTTTGTAGATAACCTTCTTTGATAGGCTCCTGTCCCTCCAAATCGGCCACTTTGGAAAACTCCCCTTCAAAATATTGATAATAGACTCCATTTTTTTGCAACTGATGGTTCAATGAAGGAAGGAAGGAAGTTTGATTGATCTCTACAGAATGAATTTTACTAGATGTATAACCTTCTTTGATGGCTTTCATTTTTAGCCTAGTAGAGTTTGTCAGAACAAATGGATTTTCATATTTAATGGATTTTTCATTAGGTTCCGATCCATCCAACGAATAATAAATAGTGGCACCTTTAGTGGTCACACCCATTTCTATTTCAAAGTTTTCTATAAACTGATTGAAACTATTGGTAATATATGGAACCGATACCATGGAACCTGACGAAAGAGAGTATGGAAGAACAGAATCATTTTGAGTTTCATTCGATTGCTTGTCCGATAATTCAAAAAACAGTGTTCCTCCAGCAGTAAGTTGTTGATGTGTGATAAATGGGGTATTTAGCTCCACACCATTCATCGACACCATTCTAATATAGGGTGTTTCACTTGGGCTATTATTAGTTTCAATATTCAGTTTTTTACCATTTCCTAACTGCACAGTGATGTCTTCGAATCGAGGTGTTGTGAGAATGTATTGGTTGCTCCCCGGGCATACAGGATAAATACCTAGGCTGCTCATAATATGCCAGGCCGACATCTGGCCACAGTCTTCATTTCCACTTATTCCTTCCGGGCTATTGGCATACATTTCATCTTGCAATTTGTTCACCCAATATTGGGTTTTATGCGGCTGACCAATATAAGAATATAGATAGGCCATGTGATGACTTGGCTCATTTCCATGGGCATACTGTCCCATCAATCCGGTGATGTCAGACGCGTGTCCATCCACCTTTGATTGGGCTACAAATAGTGAATCCAAAGCTTCAACAAAAGGTTCCTTTCCCCCAAACAAATTGACCAAACCCTGAATATCATGTGGAACAAAAAAACGATATTGCCAGGAAGTCGCTTCAGTCAAATCCCTGGATACTTCAAACGAGTTGAAGGGGCTCGTCCAGCTTCCGTCACCTCTTTTTCCCCGAAAAAATAGAGTGTTACCGTCAAAAACATGCTGATAACTATAGGCCCTTTTTTCGTATTCCCTAGCTACTTTTTCATTTCCCAGTGAACTTGCCATTGTATAAATACACCAATCATCATAGGCCGATTCCAGAAGTACCGATACTGATTCAGATTTATTGTTGGCTGGAATAAAACCAAATTTTCGGTAAAGGTCATTTCCTTTTCTGGATGTATTTGAACTGGCAATCATAGCTTCTAGTGCTAACTCCCCGTCAAATCCACGAATTCCTTTCATCCAGGCATCAGCTATAACGGAAACAGCATGGTAGCCAATCATAGAGCCCGTTTCATTACCCCATAGAGGCCAAATGGATAATTCTCCTGTTTGCTCATAATGGGCCAACATCGAATTGATCATTTCAATCACAAATTTGTCATCCAGTAGTGTCATCATGGGGTTCCAAGTCCTGAATGTATCCCAAAGGGAAAAAGAAGTATAATGATTTTGGTTTGGGTCATTATGGATTTGTCCATCCAACCCCCTATAATCACCACCTACATCGCTTAAAGTATAAGGGGCTATAGAGCTGTGGTACAAAGCCGAATAGAAAATTGCCTTGGCATCTTCATCATCACTGTTTATGGTAATCATTCCTAGTTGGTCATCCCATTGTTTTTCGGCCTTTTTCTTATATACATCAAAATCAAAAACTGGGGCTTCTGATTCTAGATTTTTTCGGGCCCCATCAATACTAACCGATGAAATACCCATATTTATTTCTATTTGCTGGTTTTTCAATTCATTCCATGATAGGTCAATTTTTATATCATCGGATGTATAAGGTAATGCTGGATCCATAGATTTTCCATCTGACCACACATTAATACTTTCCAAAGGCTGGGAAAAACGAGCAACAAAAAACAAGCGTTGGTTTTCGGCCCATCCTTTAGAAAAGCGGTAACCACTTATTTCATTTTCGGTAATAGATTGTATTTGTAATTCTGCCGTTTCATTGTACAATTCATGTGATAAATCCATTATTATATTAGACCGAACTCCTTCTGGGAATGAATATCGATGAATACCAGTACGGCGTGTTGCCGTCAACTCACAAGTAATTGATTCCTTATCAAGTAAAACCTTGTAGTATCCAGGTGTGGCTACCTCATCTGCATGTTTAAAAGAGGTTGTTGTGATTTTTCCGTCAGCAACTATTGATGATAATGATTGCAAAGTTGGCCGAATCAAAAGATCCCCTAAATCTATAGAGCCCGTACCAGACAAATGTGTGTGGGAAAACCCGAGAATACCTGAATCACTATAATGATAACCAGAAGATGCATCCCAGTTGCCTACTCTGGTATCGGGACTTAGTTGTACCATACCAAAAGGGGTTGTTGCCCCGGGAAACGTATGGCCATGTGCGCCTGTTCCTATAAATGCGTTGACATAAGACGCCTTTTTAGTTTGCTCTGAACATGCTATCAGTAATATGGTCACAGCAAGTAATAGTATGTTTTTTTTCTTCATATATAGATATATTTATCTTATGATCAGTTTCGTTTATTCAAGATAATTATCATTGTATTGCTTAGGTAAATTAAGCTTAGACCGATTGTTATTTAATAAGAGAAGTTAGTTTAAAACTTCCTGTTTACACCTTTTAGATACTCATTTGCAGCGGCTTCCTTAAACTTAGCGGTTTCGTTGTCCCAATGCAATGTCTTATTTGGAAAACGACCAGCAATGACTCCCAAAAGGATTGTTTCTGTTAATCTGGCAGCATAAGAAAATGGAGCTGATGCTTCCTCCTCGCCCAAACAAGCAGAAACAAACTGATGATAGTGCTTCGGAGCGTCACGCTCATAGTCATTTACAGTGTTTCCTAATTTCCCATCTGGATCGTATTTAGAGATGTCGATTTCTTGATATTTACCATCAACAATAAGCCGTGGGGTCTCCATAAAATGAGGTAATAAAAGTCTCCCCTTTTCCCCAATAAACATGGCGCCCTGTAAAGGAAGTTTTTCCTTGTTAGGAAGCTTTAATTCCTTGTGTTTAGATGGAGCACCCTTTCCGTCATACCAAACCCATTTGAAATCTTCAGTGGTATACTTTGTTCCTTTAAAAGTATAGGTGACATTATTGTTTTCTGGATATCCAAAGCCATTTGGTTTTCTACAATTGTTTTTTATTGTAGTTGGGACATCCAATCCTAGGGCATTGTAAGGCGTATCAAAAATATGAACACCCATGTCCCCCAAAGTACCACACCCAAAATCAACAAGTTTGCGCCAATTTGCAGGATGATAAACCTTTTCTTTAAAAGGTCTTTCGGCAGCTGTGCCCAACCACAAATTCCAATCTAAATTTTCTGGTACGGGATCCGAACCTTTGGCTACTGGCCCGTCATAACCCCAGTTTTTTGGCGACCATGCCCTTACGGTTTCTACTTTACCAATTATTCCTGATTGTATCAATAAGGTTGCCAATTTGTAGTCATAAAATGAATGTACTTGAATCCCCATTTGGGTAACCAAGTTTTTTCCTTCGGCTTTGCTTCTCATTTCTCTAACCTCAGACACATGATGTGCCAATGGTTTTTGACAATATACTGGTTTGTTATAATCCATAGCCAATATCGAAGCAGGGGCATGCGTATGATCTGGTGTAGAAACGATGACTGCATCAATTTGGTTTTGCATTGCCTCAAGCATTATGCGGTAATCCGAAAAAGTTTTGGCATTGGGATGTTTCAATTTTGCCGCAGCCAAATTATTTGCATCTACATCACAGAGTGCGGTGACATCAACCCTAGCATGCGAAGAGATTGACTTTAAATCCGCAGCACCCATTCCGCCTACGCCAATGTGAGCTGTTCTGAGCCTTTTGTCCACTTGAATATTTGCAAATAAAGAAGAAGGCAACAAAGCGGTTGAAGCTGCAGCAACTGTTGTTTTTAAAAAGTCTCTTTTTTTCATTTTAAATAAGCTTATAGTTTTTTAATTTTTATATTTCTAAACCATAAATCACTCCCGTGATCCTGGAATACAATAAATCCTGTTTTAAACTTTGCATAATCGGGGGATCCATCCCATTTTCCAGAATTTCTTTTAATGTTCCAGTCCTCTGACCAAGGCACAAATGAAAGTACCATTTTTCCATTCAACCAATGCTCTACCTTTTCAGTGGTAAAAACAATTTTTGTCGAGTTCCATTCACCAGCAGGGTTTAAAATCTTCTTAGCAGGATCGGGAACGTGCATCGCATAATCTGCTGCTGTTTTTTGCCAATCTTGGAGGTCACGAGGTTCGGCAACTCCAAACTGACTGTTGTAACTTGTAAGGTCATGTATTTTAGCGTAGTTTTAATCATCGATGAGTTGGTATTCAGGTGCGACCACTGGAGGCCCTGGGTAACCTTCTTTTACATGATAAAAAATACCACTATTCCCACCTGGAGGAATTTTCCATTCAACATATAATTCAAAATTATCAAATTCTTCAGCACCATAAATGATGTCTCTACTGCCTTTATAATCATAATCTTGCTCTAGAATCTTTTCCGTTCTAAAAGTCAATATTTCATCTTCGATCCCCCAACCTGGTGGCATTGCCTCACCGTTGTAAGCCCTCCAACCTGTTGTTGAAGTACCGTCGAATAATGACACCCACTCTTCTGAAGGTTTTTTATTGTCTTTGCAACCAATTATAAAAAGTGAACTGATTAAAAATATTTTAATTTTATTCATATTTGTGTTTTAATTAACTAATGATATTTAAAGGTGTAGTATTTTTCCAATTTCCCCTGGTAAAATCAGGAAACTTTTGAGGGGCACCTTCTTGATCGATCGATTTCCCACTGAGTTCAGTAACAGCACTCCAAAAACAACCTTCATAAAGGTTTTGATCTAAAGGTAGTCCACTCTGAAGACACTCAACGATACGATACATCATAATCCCATCCATCCCACCATGACCACTTCCTTTTGATTTTTCATTTGAGGGTTTTTAAATCATAATTAAAAAAAAGCATATTATCGTAAATAAACTAGTATTCAACAACCTGCACTTCGTCATCATTTTTACCGAAAATGATTCGTTTATTGGCATTAGTTGGGGTATTAATTATAGCTGCATTTTTAACATCCCCCTTAACGAACAGACCACTTTGATTGGGAAATAAAGCTTTGAACCCTCCCTTGCCGTTCCCTTCCAAAAAGGCACCATAACCAGAATCATTCCTTGGTGTTTCAACTTCAGCCTGATACAAATTACCAGACAGTACTACATCCAAGTTTCCATCCTTATTGAAGTCATCAATTAATATGCTGTTGACAGAGGAGAACTGTGCAAGGGCATCAATTTGTTGGATATTAAATTTCATACCTCCCAAATTCTCAATATATGATGTTGCAAAAGTTGTTGCTGCATAGTGTAATGACTTTTCTAAACTCTCCTTTCCATAGACTGTGGACATATCGGCGAGCGCATAGTCATTGTAACTTGGAAATTTTTCTTTTATGAATGGCATTTGATTGGAAGAACATTCTCTTCCTCTAAGGGGGTAGGCTATTCCATTTTCATGATACCCCAATACGATATCTAAAGAACCACTTTTGTCAAAATCTCTGGCATATACCTCGAAAGGCTCTGTGGGCGATGCCTGATATTTATAATTCTCTCCCAAATTTCCTACTATAAAATCTTTATCTCCGTCCTTATCGAAATCCGCACATGCAACACTATACCACCAGCCTACCTGATTTTCTAGTCCTGATTCTTTACTTATGTCAACAAATTCACTTCCAGTGTTTTTTATAATTTTTATAGGCATCCATTCGCCCACAATTACTAAATCGAGGTTGTTGTCATTGTCTACATCCACCCATTCGGCATCTGAAACCATTCCCAGTTCAGTCATAAATGGAGCCAATTCCTTAGTCACATCTACAAATTTGATATTTCCTCCCTGGCTTTCATTTTTCAATAAGTAGCTATCAGCAGGTAGCGGGTAATTACCAGGAATCAATTTTCCTCCTACAAACAAATCAAGGTCTCCGTCATTATCAAAGTCTCCTGGCTTTACACAAGAACCACTATTAAGAAAATCTGGCAAGGCTGCTTGCGCTTTTAAGAATTCTCCATCTCCTAAATTTTCATAAAAACGATCTTGATAGTACTGCCCCTTCTTTTCTTCACTTCCTCCCGATACCACATATAGATCAAGGTCACCGTCTTTATCAGCATCAAAAAATACAGAGGCCACATCTTCATGACCTTTATCCTTTGCCCATAATGACTCAAGTACCGAATTGAAAGAGCCATCTTTTTGTTGGACAAATAAAGCTGAAGACTGATTTTTTGCCCCTCCTACATAAAAGTCGTCCAAGCCATCATTATTAATATCCCCAGTTGATAAACCAGGACCGTTTTGAGACATTTTATGAGGCAGTAAACTTTCTCTTTTATAATCATCAAATTCATTTTCCACATGTTTATAGGATATTCCTGCCATATGGGTTGCATCTTGGAATGTTACATTTTCACGAATTGATGCTACAACCATACCTACTGAATTTTTATAATCAAGTGTGATCTGTTGATTAGGGACTACTTCAGCTATAGTTTGAGTTTGCCCATCGGGCCAATCAACTTTGAGTGTTTGAATTGAACTGGATGCTCCAACTCCAAAATGCAACACTCTGCTAACCGATGATTGAAATCCACGTGATAAGTAGAGTTCCTTGGTTTGTTTCACCCCATCAGTCTCAATAGTCACTCTTGCCCCAATTCCGTCCACATTAACCAATGTTCCTTTTAGTTTTACTTTCAGATAATTACTTTGCTCCAATTCATTTGTATTATTTCTGTATACAAAAGCGGCATCATTGATGTTGTTACCAATAATATCTAAATCACCATCATTATCTAAATCAGCATAAGCTGCTCCGTTGGTGCTGGTCGGTTTGGTCAGATTCCATTCACCGCTCATCTCGCTAAAAGTAAAATTCTTATTGTTCAGAAATAGAAGGTTTACTTCTTTCTTTTCTGGCATTACAGCCAATATGTCTTCGTAATATTTTTTAATCAGTGAATCTCGGTTTTTTGTCTTTTTAAGGTCTTCATACAATTGCATGACTCTTTTTCTTTTGTAAATGATAAAATCGTTATTTCTAAAAGACCTCATCACACCATTGGAAACAAACAAGTCTTGCCAACCGTCATTATTCATATCAAGGAACAGAGGTGCCCAACTCCAATTGGTATTAGATACACCGGCCAGTTGGGCGATGTCTGAAAATGCGGGTACTCCTCCATCTAACATTTTACCATTGTTCAACTGGAGGGTATTGAACATGTACTGATGATGTAATCCTTTATCCACCATGTCTTGAAACCGCTTTGGATCCATGCCACTCATACTGGTTTTCAAATCATAATTATTGGTTGACACCATGTCCACAGAAATAAAATCAAGCCATCCGTCGTTATTAATGTCTCCTATATCATTGCCCATAGAGAAATTTGAAATGTGATTGGTAGCTTCTTTAATCACTTCTTTGAATGTGCCATCCTTCTGGTTTATGTAGAGGTGGTCTTTTTCTGAATAGTCTTGTCCTATCACTATATCTGGCCATTGATCGTTATTCAGATCACCAACGGCAATACCGAGGCCGAAACCCAATGAATTATTTACAATGCCGCTAGCCTCTGACACGTCCTTATACATCCCATCATCATTCCTGAATAATTTATCGCTTGTATATTCAGACTTTATCGATAGAAGTTTTTCTGTCGGCAGAGCGGTTGGTTCAATACCACTATTAATGAGGAACATATCCAAATCTCCGTCCCTGTCGTAATCAAAAAACGAGGCTTGGGTAGAATAATTAGGAAGGTCTAATCCATAGCTGGAGGCATCTTCTATAAAGGTTGGTATACCTTCAGCATTATTTCCTTTATTTATGTATAATTCGTTTCTTCTATAATCCAAATCAGGATAATCTCCAGATTTGCAAACGTAAATATCAAGTAAACCATCAGCATTAATATCCACCATAGTTACTCCAGTTGGAAATCCACCCCTTCCTTTCACTTTAGATATTGAGGTTGTTTCTTTAAATGTCAAATCACCATTGTTGATAAATAGCTTATTTGAGTATATGTTGGATATGAAATATATATCAGGCAAGTTGTCATTGTTTAGATCTCCAATTGCAACACCTCCACCGTTGTAGAGGGATTCATACGATACGCCATTCATAGAGGGGCTATCGTTTATTACATTAATGAAGTTTAGTTTGGTCTTTGAGGCATCCAACAATGTAAATAGTGGCCCTTTCTTTCCGTTTTCACCTTCCAAGGGCATTTGTGCTATAGAATCATTGTTATCCTTGCATTGTATATGCAAAAAGATAAAGGCTAAAATGATTAAAAATCTTCTCATTGATTAAAGAAATTGGTCATTATTTTTTTTTAAAACCACTTCTATCATACTATATATGGAAAACTGGCAGACTAACTTTAAAGAAAATCTACCAGTATCCAAATCAACTCAAACTAAACAATTCGATATTTTTGTACGTTCACTAACCTATTTGGTGAACATCACCAGTTTTCATTCTGAATCAGCACTCCATTGCTTAAGTCAATTTCTCTTTGAGGGAGTGGGAAAAAATAATGTTTAGGTCTCACAAATATCCTAGGGGGGTCAAATTGTCCCCTGTCTTCTCCATAAATATTAACTATGTTAACTATTCCAGCCTTGTCCCAGCGCATCAAATCCTGATGACGCTGATTTTCACCAAGCAATTCCACACGCCGTTCATGAATTAATTCAGACATATTAGCATTGGAAACTGGACCAAGTCCTACTCGACCTCTAACCATATTTATTTCCGCATCACCTGCACCTGCTCCACCTTTTCTAATTTTAGCCTCAGCAACCATTAATAAAACGTCAGCTGTACGAAGGATTGGTACATTCATTTCATAGGCCAAATTACCATCGTCAGAAAAATTGGCATATTTGTTTAAACTATAACCTGTAGCTGTTAAATCACTTGTGAATTCAGTTATTCCATTTCCTTTTCTATCTACCAAATCGCCTGGGCTCCAGATTGTATTTTCTTTGCGAATATCTCCGGGCTCAAATTCGTCAACTACGTTTTGTGTAGGATTGTGAAAATCCCATCCACCCCATGGTCTGGGCGTTGAATAAACGAAATGAGAATTAAAGCCTGTGTCCCAATTTCCAGCCTGCGCTGCAAACAATACTTCAGGGTTATTTTTTGTCGCGATAGTAAAATTATCCCTAAAATTAGTTGCAAGTGGGTAAGGTCCGCTAATTACTTTACCACCGGCAGTAATTGTCTCATCAAATTTTTCCTGATACAAATATAATTTTGCTAATAGGGCATTGGCAGAGCCTTGATTAGCTCTTCCTAAATCCTCTTCACTATGACTTACAGGTAACAATCCTACAGCTGCAATTAAATCCGTTTCGATTTGCGCCCAAACTTCTGCTTGCGAAGATTTTGGTATATTAAAATCACCTTCTATTGTGTTTTGCTCTAAAATTAAAGGCACACCTCCATATATCAAAGAAAATCTCCAATACGCAAAAGCTCTCAAGAAATGAGCTTCACCAAGAATCCTGTTTTTTAGCGTTCCATCAATATTCTCAATATTAGGGACGTTAATAAGAACAGCATTAGCACGTGAGATGATTTCATATTTACTCTTCCACCCATAGCTCACACCACTGTTACTTGCATCCAATGTAAAATTCTCCATTGCTTCTTCATTACCCCAATCACCAGCACGGTATAAATCGTCTGAACAATTGTCAAATGCATTTTCACCATGCCCATATAAATCTTCTTCAAGCAATGGAGCATAGATCGCATTTGCTGCAGCTATAGCATCGTCTCCATTTCGCCAAAAATTGGCTGAAGTGGATTCTCCGTAAGGAATACTTTCAAGTATATCGTCCTGACAAGCACTAAACAAAAGTGCGAAACAAATCAGGAAGTTGAAATAATTATTTTTTATTATCATGATTTCATTTTTTTTGTTTTCAAATTTTATACTACTCATTAAATTAAAAGCCAATGTTTACGCCTAACAAGAAAGTTCTTGGCTGTGGAAATTGGGCAAAATCAACGTTTTGCTGCAAATTACCTTGAGTCAGGCCTAATTCAGGATCAAGTCCAGAATAATCAGTTATGGTAAAAACGTTTTGTCCCGATAGGTAAAGTCGTAAAAGGGATAGACTCATGTTTTCAACTACTGCCGTAGGTAATGTATACCCTATCGTTAAATTTTTCAAGCGCAAGAAATCGCCTGATTCAATAAACATATCTGAAGTTCTATGGTTCAAATTGGTTCTTAATGTAGAAACTCTTGGAATTGTATTACTAGTACCCTGTCCTGTCCAACGGCTTGTTATTTCAGAGTATAAATTAAAAGGATATGAAGCATCAAGACCCTGCATTCTGTCAGCATTTAAAATGTCTACCCCTGTAACACCCATAAAGAACATAGTTAAATCAAACCCTTTGTAGCTAAAATTAGAATTGATTCCATATGTCATTTTAGGATGTGGGCTACCAATTATTCCGCGGTCTTTGTCATCTATCACATTGTCATTGTTAATATCTACAAACCTCACATCACCAGGTACTGCTCCTGATTGTATAGCATGGCTATCCACTTCAGCTTGTGTCTGGAATAAACCATCCGCTTTCCATCCATAAAAAGTAGCAATCGGACTACCTACATACGTACGGGAAAGCTCCTGAGCTGGTCTTCCGTATAATCTGGAGGCTAAAAAACTGCCTTCTACTAAACTGATGACCTCATTGCTAATAAAAGCTGCATTGGCGCCTATACTATAGCTAAGTTCTCCTTTTTGATCCTGCCAGTTCAATTCTATCTCAAACCCCTTATTTCTAACTTCCCCCACATTTAGGAATGGAGAAGGATTTCTACCCTGAGTTCCAATTGCTGGTGGAGAAAGCAGCATATCATCCGTATCTTTGATAAAATAATTTAAGGTTGAAGTCAAACGATAATCCAAAAAGCTGGCGTCTGCACCTACGTTAGTCATTCTGACCGTTTCCCAAGTGACATTTGGGTTGGAAAAACTGATTTGATTCGCACCAACCACCGCATTGCTACCATTGCTTCCAAATGAATATCTCGAATTACGTGCGATTCGAGCCAAGAATTGATTTCTGTCGATATTTTGATTTCCGAGTTCACCCCATCCACCGGTCAGTTTCAATGCGTTTATGAAAGAAACATTAAAAAAATCTTCGTCTGATACTCTCCAACCTAAGGAAAAAGCTGGAAAAACACCCTTTCGGTTTCCTTCAGCGAATTTGGAGGACTCATCCGATCTTACTGTAGCAGTAAGCAAATACTTGTTTTTAAAAGCATAATTCGCCCTTCCAAATACAGATCTTAAGCCATCATTATTTCTATATTCAGTTGTTATGGCGGCAGTTCCATTACTCAAAAAACGCTGGCTTGGATCTTCATCGGGAAGGTTATTAGCTACTGCATTATATCCTTGAAAATCAAATGTTTGTTGGGTATATCCTCCCACAAAACCAACTTTATGATCCCCAAATGATTTATTATAATCAAGAAAATATTCCATAAGGAATGAATAATCCTCATTGTATGATCTGCTTGCAGAATTTTGGGATCTTTGTCTGATTTGGTCTAGAATCTGCGGATTGAATGACCGAGAATTATTGATTGATACGTCAATAGCAAAATTTGCTTTCAGTTTCAAATCCTTCGTAATGGAAACTTCAGGTGTAAGATTAGTTAATAAACGCGTATATCGATTATCATTGTCTGCTATATCAACTTCATAAAGCGGATTGTTAATGTCTCCAAATTGCCCACTTATTTGTGAAGACCCCCACTCACCATTTGGATACTGTACTGGAAGCCCGGGATGGAATCGTATAGCACTAAAGATTAATCCACTCTGTGCAGAAGTTGTATTAAACCCAGTACTCGTCCGAGTAGAAAGGCCCATATTATGTCCAACTTTCAACCAGTTTGTTATTTTATGACTTGAATTTACACGTAAATTTAACCGGTCAGCATTAGCTTTATTAACAATCCCTTTTTCATCGTAATAACCCATGGCTAACAGATAAGTTGATTTTTCACTTCCTCCACTTATCGAAAGATCAAAATTATTCGTTATTCCAGTTTCAAAAAGCTCATCTTGCCAGTTCGTTCGTTGCGTCTGATATTGAGGATCATTCCAGATGGGGTCTGCCGGGATACCATCATTTGTATAGCGTTCTCTTTTTATTTCTGCCAATGTAGAAGCATCAAGTACGTCAAGTTTTTTCATCAAATTAGAAAAACCTGTATACATTTCAAAGTTCACTTGCATTTTTCCACTCTTCCCCTTTCTGGTTGTTACAATCACAACACCATTAGCTGCTCTTGTACCATAAATAGCAGAAGCTGAAGCATCTTTCAAGACCTCAACCGACTCTATATTATTTGGATTGATTCCGTCGATACTTGAAGTGGGAACTCCATCCACAACGTATAGGGGATCGGAATTATTCACCGTACCTGTTCCGCGAATTCTAAGCTTTGGGGATGAGCCTGGCGCTCCTCCATTTCTTACAACCTGAAGACCTGCAATTCTTCCTTGCAGCGCTTTGTCCAGCCCTGAGACGGGTTGATTCTTAAAAACTTCTCCTTTTACAGATGAAATGGCACCTGTAACATCTTTTTTCGCTGAGCTACCATAGCCTGTTACAACTATTTCATCCAAACCAGTTGTATCTTCTTGTAAGATTACATTAATTGTAGATTGGCCATCAGCGGCTATTTCTATAGGGGTGAATCCAATATAAGAAACAGCTAGTATCGGATTTTCATTGCTAACTGTTAATGAAAAATTACCATTAAAATCGGTCACTGTTCCGTTATTAGTTCCTTTTTCAAGAACAGATGCACCCGGTAAAGGAGTTCCATTTTTATCAACAACTATACCTGAAATCTCGTTTTGTTGTTCCGTTTGACTTAAAACCGATGTTTTTAAAGGAATAGATATTGCTTTTTCTCTCAAAAAAACTTTTTTACCTAAAACTTCATATTCAAGTTTATTATCAAAAATCATGTCTAAGACTAATTTAATCGACTGGTCTATAACACTAATAGAGATTTTCTTTTCAAAATCATATACATTTGTTATGTAAATAAACTTATAGTCTGTTTTAGACTCTATTTCATCTATAACTTCAAATACAGTACCACTTTCTATATTCATAGTGATTTTATCTTGACTTAAAGATTTGGCAAAAGTCAAGTTTATCAATAAAAATAAAAATAGGGACATCTTCATTTTGGTTTTTAAACTGCTGATTTTATTGCAGTTATTGATTTGTTTTTTCATAATTTTACAGAGATTTAAATCATTAGGTTCATAAAAGGTTTACTTCACAATAGGGGAGGATATTCCAGTATCCTCCTTTTTTTTAATTTATTATTATTTTGTTGTTAAAGATTTTATATTCAATATTATATATTTTATTAAAATACTCTAACACCATTTCTATATCTTCATTGTTAACATCAATTGCAGCATTAAATAATTCGTTTAATGATTCTTCTCTGTTATTAATAATTGTAACATTATATAGACGCTCTAATTTTTTCAATATCTGACCAAAGGTTTCCATTCTAAAAATTACCTCACCGTGTATCCATGAGGTATAAATTTTAGTATTCACTTTAGTCTCAGTAATCTTGAAATCTACTTTATTAACGGAACCTTTATGTCCAGGTTTAAGTAATAGACTTATTTTGTTTAAAGAATTCTGTATCTTCACAGAACCACTCACTAGAATAATGTCAGAATTGGAATCCTCTGAATAATTTTTAACCATAAATTTTGTTCCGTGAACCTCTACATTAATACCTTCAGAATTCACTACAAAAAGATTTGATTTGTCTTCCGCGACATCAAAGTAGGCTTCTCCCTGAAGAAAAACCTCTCTTTTTTGGTTTGAGAGAAATTTAACTGGATACTTCAAAATGCTTCCGCTATTTAAAGAAACTTTAGAACCATCAGAAAAAAGAATATTAAATCGCTTACCATAGGGTACTTTCAAAGTATGATAAACAAGCTCATTTAATTCCAGGCTATCATTATATATCAGTAGATTACTCTTTTGAATAAGATTTGTTTTAGAAAAAATTTTGTTTCCTTTTTCTTGAGAGGCATCATTATTTATTACAACCTGATCATCCCCTGATGAGAGAACAATATCGTTGGCTTTTGGTGTGATTTTTGGAATTTCATCAATTATAACAAAATTGTTATTTGAATAATACCCAAGCCCAAATAATAAGATAAAAACTGCAGCATATTTTACAAAATTCATGAAATAAATACGCTTACTTTTTTTGGATTCCTCTTTGGCTATCCTATTGTTAATTTCTTTAATTATTGAATCCGTATCCAATTTATTCATTGCGTAAATGGTGAAATAATTAATTCTAACATATTCTTTGAAAACTTCAGCATTACCAGGGTTTTTTAATTTTTTTAATACTTCCTTTAAATCATTAACTGTTAATGTTTGACTGATATAGCCAATAATTAAATCTTCAAATTCTCTATCTATTATTTTTTTCATATATTCTTATTACAAGGTCAAACTCAAAAACCCCTAAAAATTTGATAATAAATATTTTTATATATTTACTTAAATGAATAATAAAAAAATTGTTTTTTTATTGCAAAAAGGTGATCAAGAGGCCTTTACTTATATTATAAACACGTACAACAGGCAACTATTTAGTTATGCCGTAAGTTTATCAGGCGATCATTCCTTGTCAAAAGACATTGTTCAAGATGTATTTATAAAAACATTTAAATATGCAAAAAAGCTGGATCCAAATTTTTCTATTAAGGGATTTCTTTATAGATGCACTTATAATGAGTTCATAAACAATTACCATAAAAACAAATCTCTTCTTAAGGTTCATGAAGAGTACATAAGGTTTTTAGATATGCATATTGATAATACTTCTGAATCTGATTTTGAAAAAATTACAGCAATTGTGAATAATTACATTAATAAGCTTCCAAAAAAATGTAGAGAGGTTTTCGTTTTAAGTAAAAAAAGTGGATTAACTAACATCGAGATCTCTGAGGTATTAAATATTTCCGTTAAAACAGTTGAATCACATATTAGTAATGCCTTTAAATATTTAAGATCAAATATTCCAGACAATATTTAAGAGGATTAGAAACACCTGAACTTACTTAAGAGGAATGCCTGTGGTTTAAAACAATTGAGAAATCTATTCAGAAGAATTCTTGAATTCTTTTGAATAGATTAACTCAAAATCATTTTCTAAAATAAATTGTTATATTTAATTTTTATACGGAATGTGTGTAATTGACTTTGAAGAATAAAAATAATAATCAAGAGGAACTTAAATTGATTGATTTACCTTCTTCAACTACTCTCGTAGTAATGGGTAAGTGTGGATTCTCCTTACCTTCTGTAGTATAAATAGATAGGTTTTGTAGAAAACGATAAAAAGTGATAAAAAATACACTCCCTTAAAGAAAATATTTCCTTCTCACAGAGGAAAATAGGTTGATAAAAGTTTTAATATCATATATCAGAATGTTATATTTGAACCGATTATTAGAACTCAACTCGGTTAAATCGTTATCTCACAAGGTTTCTAAAACACTCAGAGAGTTCAAAAATCAACATATTTAGAACTCAGTGAGTTTTTAGTATGTTTGTAAAGGTTTGATTATTAGGTAATTATATTTGGGTTCGATTCCCGTCCAGACCGCACAGTTAGAATTATAACCTTCTCATTTTGAGGAGGTTATTTTTTTTAAAGGTGTTCCAAATGAGGATGAGTACTACATATTAAGATTTGTTCGCACGAACATAAGTCCTCAAAACAATATATAATTTGTGATTTCACAACCCAAGAAACCTTTCCCATGATGAACAAACAATATAATTGGTCTCAGTTTTGAAAGTAAAACTAAAAATCAATATTATTTGTATTCTAATATTAATTGGTTTTTTAGGTCTTGGTCAATCAAAGGACACTGAAATAAAAAATTCCCTGAATTATCTATGCCAAAATGATTTTTCTCGACCCTCACTATCCTTACCCTAACTAAATAATCTAATAAACACAAAAGCGAATACTGATATCACTTTACACGAAACAGGGTAGATAGAATTCTCTTTTTTGTACTTCTATTTATTACTTTGACTTAACAAAAGGAATAAACAACAGAAATATAAAGCAAAGAGCGAGGATAATTAAACTTCCTATTATACCTGTGCTAGTACTTACAACTCCCATTAAAGGCGGAACCAGTGCACCACCAACTATAGCCATAACAAGTAAACCAGATATTTCATTTGATCGTGACGGCATCCCATTTATAGCAATTGAAAATATTAATGGAAATAGATTTCCTGCCCCTAGTCCAACAATAAAAATAGCAACTTGAGCCATAATTCCAGTAGTTGAAAAAATGATTAATAATATTCCTGCAAGTGCTAAAATAGTTGTAGAAACTAGAAAAAATATAGGTTTTAAAAATTGCAGTAAAATAGCTCCAACAAACCGACTGACCATAAGCGCAGTAAAGTAAATACTTATTCCATACGATGCCTTTTCCAGTGAAAACCCGTGGAGTTTCATTAAAAAGCTTTGTATGTTAGAGTTCATACCAACATCAGCTCCAACAATAAAAAATATAGCAATAACCATAGCTAATACAAATTTGTTGGTTAACAATTTCATGCATGACGAAAATGATGCTGGAATTTCAGATTTTATTTTTTCTTCTATTTTTATACTTGAAAGCCATAGTATAGAGAGTAGGGTAACAACAGCATAGACAATAAGAACCCATTTCCAATCTCCGTATTTTAAAGCAGCAAAAGTGGCAACAATAGGTCCCAATAAAGATGTTATGGCTTTTACAAATTGAGATAAACTAAGGAAACTTGAAAGCTTCTTTTTAGACACAACTTCTTGCAATAAAGGGTTTGCAGCTACTTGAATAATGGTATTTCCTATACCGATACCTATAAATGCTATTAAAACTGAAACAAACGAATAATATATAAATGGAATCAATAAACCAACTAAAGTAACAAGTAAACCAATGTTCATCATACGCTTTTTGCCAATTTTATCCTGAAGTACTCCAACAGGTATTGAAAACACAAAAAACCAAATAAATACCATAAATGGAATGAATTGAGCTAATGTATCAGAGAGTTCAAAATCCTTTTGAACGTAACCAGTAGATACACCAACTATATCTACAAATCCAGTAACAATAAAAGTTAGAAATACAGGAAAAATTTTATTTATATTTATTTTCTGTGAAGTCATTTTAAATTTATTTAAAAGTTATAAAGGTCATCTTGTATATTATTCCAAAAATTAGAGTTAAATAATTTGGCACTACCTATAATTGCTGCATCTTCCATTAAAGTAGATATTTCAATATCAACAGTTAATTTAGCACCCATAATAACTTGTTTTAAAGCTGGAATAAAAAGATTGCCAGCCTTAGATATGTTACCTCCCATAACAATTAACTCGGGTTGATATTTTTGAAGAAAAGGGATCATAAAATGTCCCATATTAGAACCAAATTCTTCAAAAAGAAGTTTAGAATGAGGTGTATTCTCTTCTGCAATTTCTTTTACACCTTGTATGCTTTTTGTGGAAATTTCATGATAACGTTTAATACACCAACGGGTAGAAAAATAAGCATCTCCAATACCCTCTTTAAATGGTTTATCCCATAAACAACCATCTTTAGGAACTTGTGGATGATTTACTAGTGGGATTCCATTTTTAATAAAGGCAGAACCAAAACCAGTTCCTAAGGTAACGGCTATAATTTTAGCACAATTTTTTGCTTTTCCTTGAGCAGATACCCCAACAGCAAAGGAAGTGGCATCATTAAGGAATCTGAAATTCGTTTTTTCGGAAATAAGATATTTTGACAATTCTTCTGGAATAGAAACATTATGCAGGCTTTCATATTTATCATTATCACCTTCAAATAAAGCAATTCCATTCTTATAATTAAAAGGCCCTGGAATGGCAAAACCTATGTCTGTATGCTGTTTCAAAGGTGCGCTAAGGATAGTCTTATTAATAGCTTCACTCCATTTTTTTAAAATGATATCTTTTTCAGCTTTATTGTCGACCTTCATAGAAAAAGTAGTTTCAGGAATGATAACAAGATTTTTTAGATCTACAGCGGCACTTGTTATATGACTCCCGCCAATATCTACTCCAATTGCAATTTGATTATTCATTCTCTATTTTATTCATTTTAAGACTCTCTTTTTATTTCTATATCGTATGTGAAATAATCGGTACGATAATAAACTATGTTATATTCCACAGGACGATCCCCAAGATCACATACTATTCTTTCTCTTTTTAAAATGGGCGTTTTCTTTTCAACATCAAGTAATAAACTCATTTTTTTGGAAGCAGAAATAGCGCTTATTTTTTCTTTAGAAGTGGAAACGATTATATCATGTTCTTTTTCCAATAGCTCATACAAAGGCGTATTAAAATTCTCATTTCCAGTAATGCCTACCCTTGGATGAAAATAGGACACTGAATAAAGATATTTGGCATCCTTAGATCCTCTAATTTTTTCTAGCTTCCATATTTCTTTTGATTGAGAAATAGTTAATGCATCATTTATTTCATTTGGAGCATTTACCAATGTATTTTGCACCATATAGTTTACAACATCGATCCCTTGATTTCGCATTTCCTCGGTAAAACTAATCCAGTTGTCTAATCGGGTTGTTATTTTTTTGTGTACTACTTTTGAACCTACTCCTTTTTTACGCTCTATAAGGCCTTCGTTAACAAGTGCATTTACAGCTTGTCTTACGGTATTTCGGGAAACTCCTAATTTTTTTGACAAGGTTACCTCTTTTGGAAGAAGGTTGTTTCCGTTTTTATATTCTTCCAAAGAAATCAACCTTCTTAGGTATTTTTCTATTTGAGCATGAAGCGGGACAGCGCTTTGTTGATCTAATCTAAAATCCATTTGATATCATTTTGTGTATTTATTAAATATACTGCATTTACTTTTTTAACTCTGCCCATTCTTTCAGCCTCAATGGCTTTATGTGGAACACTGGCTTATGCTTCTTAAATAGCCCTAAATGTTTTTTATGATTTTATTTTTATTCATTTGACATTGATGGAGGTATTTGTTCTATACCCCACTTCTTATTTGGCTCTGGCCCCATTGTAAAAGATAATGTTCCTCCTTTTACAATTTCATTTCTATACATCCAGCTATTTTTAATTGATGAACCATTAAAATTTGCAGACTGGATATATAAATTATTTGGTGCGTTGTTCTTTGCTTCTATCACTAGTTCTTTTCCTGAATAATAGTTTGGATTAAGGTCAATTATTACTTTGTTGAACAAGGGGCTTCCGAACTGCATAGTCGGGTGCATGGAAGCGTGGCCCTGGACATCAAATAAACCAAGGGCAGCCATTACATACCATGAACCCAACTGTCCTTGGTCTTCGTCCTGACCAATGCCGTAACCGTGTAAAGGTTCTAGGCCATAAAATTCGTTGCAAATGGTGCGAGTCCATTTTTGTGTCAGCCAGGGTTGTCCGCTGTAATTGAAGAGCCATGAAGTATGCAGACCCGGTTGGTTACCATGATTGTATTTTTCTTCAATACCCGAGAACCCATCCACATGATCGGGATTACCGCTGAAATGATTTTTTTGTGCGAGGGTAAACATTTTGTCCAGGCGCTGGTTAAATAATTCCTTTCCCATTGACTGAATGAGTCCGTCCACATCCTGCGGGACATACCAAAGAAACTGGAAAGCATTGCCTTCTTGGAAACCATCCCAGGGTCTCATTGGATCAAAATCTTTTATAAATTCTCCATTCGGAAGTTTGGGGCGGAAAACCAGTGTTTCTGGATCGAATAAATTTTTCCAGTACCCTGCCTGTTTCATCAGCTTTTTGTAATCGTCGGTTTTGCCCAGACTCCTAGCCATTTGAGCCACGGCATAAGAACTGTAAGCATATTCTAGGGTGTGCGAGCCCCCAAAATTTTCAAGCCAGTCATCTGTGTATTTATGATTCTCGTATGGAACATACCCCAGTTTTATAAAACGGTTTAAATCGTATTTGCCGTTACCCGTATTTCTTCCTATTGAATCGACTTCGTTTTTAAAGGCTGCCTCGTAACCGGTTTCCACTTCGAAATCACGGATACCGCAATTATATGTTGCCGCAATTAAAAGTCCTTGAAAGTTGGTGCAAACCCCATTGGTAAAAGTTCCGGCGGCCACACCGTCGTGGAGCCAGCCGGTTTCTTTGTAAAAGGTGATGTTGGATTGAACGTAGAGGCTCATTTGTTCGGGATAAACCAAAGACCATAGTTGGCTCAGGTTCCAAAATCCCCCCCACATTCCGTCGGTGTTGAAATGTTTGTATTTTGGCCAGTTATTTTCATCTGGTGGAATCGGACTTATAGCACCATTGTTCATTCGGTACTGACCGTTTACGTCGCTTGCCAGGCCACGACCTAAAAGTGCATGGTACAGGCCGGTGTAGAATTTGGTTTTATTTTCCTCTGACTCATCTTCAATTCGGATTCGCGAAAGCATTTCATTCCATTTTTCGCGAGCCTGTGATTTTGCTTCGTCAAAAGAAACTGATGCAGTTTCGGTTTCCAGGTTCAGCCGCGCATTGTCAATACTGGTATACGACAAACCTACCTGCATTTCCACCACTTCACCTGCAGCCGTTTTAAAATCAAGGTAGATCCCGTTGCGGGTGCCTCGGGTTTCGGGAACATTTTCCTGCTTTAAAGAGTCTGTGAATATCCCAAAGCTTTCCGGAGTCTTACTTATCTTAGCTACAAAAAACATTCTCACCCGATTTCCCGAATCGCATAATTTTACAAAGTTGGGATTGGTTTCCAAAAAACCTTCCACCTCGTTTCCGTTTACTAGTTGTGCAAAGGCATCGGTTACCTCACCGCTTTCGCCTTGTAAATGGCCGATATCAAAAATTAGCTTTGCCTCATCCGATTTGGGGAAGGTATACCGATGAAAACCAACCCGTTCGGTTGCCGTTAATTCAGCCTTAATGCCGTAATCTTGTAGCAGTACCGAATAATATCCCGGTTCGGTATGTTCATCTTCCTTCGCGAAACGCGAGCGGTAACCGCTGTCGGGATTTTCCAGGGTACCCGGAATGGTTTTTAATTCACCCGTAGTTGGCATTACCACCACGCCTCCAATCTGAAACTCATGAAAATGCCCGAATCCTTCGATTGATGTGTGACGGTCGTCGTACCCTCCGGGAATCCAACCCTCGCTCATATATGCATCTGTATGAGGTGCAAGTTTTGCCAAACCAAAAGGTAGGGAGGCGGGTGTATAAAAAAACCAGCGCGCACCCACTGAACCTAGTTGCGTATCGACATATTGTGTGGCATTGTATGCTGGTTTGCGCTCCATTTTTTTCTGACAAGCGAAAAAAAATATTCCGAATAACACTATTAAAATTTTTACACTTTTCATAGAAAACATTTTATTATCTTTTTTTGTTCTTGGATTCATTTTATTTATTATTTGCAGGATTGTTTACTATCCTCCAGTTTTTAATTGGTTTGGCTCTCAACCACAATTCCAACGTTCCTGCTTTTGCAAATTCTTCGTGCGTAACGTCTTGTATATAATTAATTAACATCATTTTTATTCGTTTTTAATTCTAACGAAAAATCTTCATGCATTTGTAAAACCTTTATTGTTCGTCTTTCTTGACGCTTACAATTCCAGTTGCACAAATACGGGACAATGGTCAGACAATTGAAGATCATTCAATTTTTCGGAAATAACCGCATATCTATATACCGTCTTAATATTTTTCAGAAAGATATAATCGATCTCTATTCGCTGATCGAAAGGTAGGTTTTTGAAACCAGTAAAAGTCCATTTTGGGCCATATGCTATTTCAGCAACATTACTCGAATTAACCAATGTGTTTTTCCCTTCTGGTTTTGTTATCGTTTGAATTCCTTCTGATTCTGGCTCCAAATTAAAATCACCTGAAAGAATCAACTGCCTCTCTGCTGCCAATTCTGTAGCTTTAGATTTTAACAGTTTGGCACTTTCAATTCGCGCTTGTTTTCCAAGATGATCAAAATGAGTATTGATAAAAATGAATTCCTTCCCTGTGGTTTTGTCTTTCAACACCACCCATGTTGCATTGCGTTCCAGAGCGGCGTCCCACCCTTTACTCACTTTTCCGGGTGTTTCACTTAGCCAGAAATTTCCACTTTTCAACTCTTTAAAACGATCTTTTCGAAAGAAAACAGAGGGGAACTCACCTTTTTCTTTTCCATCAACACGGCCAACACCAATTGCCTGGTATTCTTTCAAATTTTCTTTTAGGTAATTAAGCTGAGAAATCAAAACCTCCTGCATTCCAATAATATCAAGGTCATAAAATTTGATCATCCTAACTACATTCTCTTTTCGATGATGCCAGTTTTGCGGGCCATCTTCAGGTTCATCATACCTAATGTTGAATGACATGACATTTATCCGGTTAGTTTTTTGAGCATAAGAAAAAGAGGAAAGGATTAAACATTGTACAAGGAGAATAAAATGTTTTTTCATGGTATTTTATTTATAATTTTTAATACTTATGCTTTTATAGTATTCAATTTAACATGCGCTTTCTTTTACAAAAGAGATAATAACTTTTGCCTTTTGATTGCTTTTATTTATTAATGTGTATTTTTTTGCTGCCGCAGGTATAGCAAAAGTTTCGGCATAGTTGAAACCTTGCTTTTCTCCCTCAATAAGGAGTTCAATAGAGTCTCCTTCAACTAACATAAGCACATGGCACTGTTCTTTTGTTTCTATATGAACTTTATTGTCAAAATCATATCTGAAAATATCATAAAAATGATCTGGATGTGTAGGTAAATGTATTTTTTTCCAATCGCTGCCAGATGCTTCCACTACTGGTTTAGATATTAATGTGTCCTGTACATTTTGTCCTTTACGCTCAAAATTTAGGTTTTCAAAAGCACGCTCAATGTTCATTGGTCTTGGGTTGCCATCCAAATCCAAACGCTGCCAGTCATACATCTTAAAAGTAAAAATATAAGGTGTTGCACTAATCTCTAAAACTAAATTATTAGTTCCCGAACAGTGGATCGTTCCATGTGGAATTAAAAAAAGATCATGCTTTTTTGCTGGAAGTTTTTGAACATAATTTTCTACCTCAAGAATCTCTTTAGTTTTATAGCTATGCTCTAGTGCTTTTTTGAATTTCGAGGCATCAATATTTTCATGAAAACCCAAATATACTTCTGCATCATCTTCGGCATCAAGAATATAATAAGTTTCGTCTTGCGTAAAATTCTCGCCAAAATACTTATTTATATATTCTGGTTTTGGGTGGCATTGCAAAGATAGATTACCTCCATTAAAGGTGTCTAAAAAATCGAAACGGATAGGAAACTCATCTTTAAACCTGTTAGCAGCTTTTCCTAAAATATTATCTCGTTCGAAGAACATAAGCATATCAAATGATACTTCTAAGAGTGTTCCATCACTTTCAAACACCAAACCATTTTCAGGAACTATCATCTCAAAAGACCACGCATAGTTAGGAACTTCTTGATTTAATTCTTTAAATCGTTCTTTCATCCATTGTCCTCCCCAAACACCAGGTTCAAACCAAGGTCTTACTCTAAAATAGGTTTTTGATATTTTTGAGAGACTTTGCTTTAATGTCTCACCAGTCATCCATGTTGGGTAATTGGGTCTTTGTTGGTCTACCACAATGGAAACATGTGGCAACAGTCTTTTCTTCTCTCTATTTAGCACTTCCCAGTCCACAAAATAAAAATGTTTATACATTTGTTTGTGGTTTTTTACAGAACTAAAACCAAGGTTTGTAATAGCGTTGGCTCGCATTCGAAATTGAAGTTCATTTTTTGGTAAATCAAAATAAACTAAAAATCCCTCAACATTTGATTGACTAGCTCCTGTACCATATATAATATTGATGTCTGCATTCGGATCTAATTCAATATTAGAAATTTTATGTTCATCAAAATAATCAGAAACCATTAAATCTGTCTTACACCCAAATATAGGATCGTCTCCTCCTAAAAAGGGCGCTACTAATTGCTTAATTTCATTCTCAGGTTTTAAACATTTATTTATATTGATGGCATTTACTATGAGATTTTCGTTCTGAAGAGCTGAGCAAAGTTCATGTTGTATTTCATTCCAATCTACACCAATGTATCCGTCTAAAAGTATTGTTTTTTGGTTTACAAGGTTTTTAGCCAAGGTGTTATAACCAAGGTGAATTTTTTCTTTACTAATTTTAAAAGATGGGTAAATACGATATGAATCTTGAGCATCATTTTCCTCCTTGATAGGAATAAGGTGTTGAGTAGTTTTTCTGTTCATTTAAATTTTAATTAAGGCAAATATAAAATTAATATGTATAAACATATATACATGTTAATTTTTATTTATCTTTGAGTAAACTGTAGGATTGAAATATATTTTTGTGATAATGGGCTTCTTGCTTGTAAATCTTGAAAATGATCAGAAGATTAAATTTAAGACAATTACTGCAAAGGATGGACTGTCAAATAATTCAGTAAATGATATTGTCAGTGACCAAGATGGAGTATTGTGGATTGCTACTTGGGATGGAGTAAATCTATATGATGGAAATAGTTTTAAAGTTTTCAATCATATTACCATAACCATTTCACCAGCACTTCTCTAGAGGAAATAGATTTATTTTGGGGATGTGCTGGTGAAATGGGTGTATAAACTAATCCCTTTTATTCTCTAACTATCTTGGTACATCCAGAGGAAATTGGATAAGGCTATAAGGTTACGGTTTTAACTGATTAAGAAAAGTTAAAAGAAGAGTATTAATCAACAAGCTTTCTCAAAATGATATATTTTATATAATACTTTAGTTTTTGTATTACATTCAATTTTAAAAAGTTAAATTTAAATATGATTCCAGAAAAAATTGTATTTCTTTTCGTTTTGGCTTTCTTTTTTATTGTATTTATTCAAAGTGGCGTGGATAAGATTTTTGATTATAAGGGAAACTTATCCTTTTTGAATGATTTATTAAAAATCTATTTCCCGCCGCCATTAATTGCATTTGCTTTAATTTTAGTCACTATTTTCGAATTAATTTCTGGAATATTGTGTCTAATCGGAATTGTTGATTTTATTTTTAACAAATCTAACTTAATTGGATTGATCGGACTAATTATTGGATCTCTTGCACTTTTAATTCTTTTATTTGGTCAGCGTGTTTCTAAAAATTACGACGGTGCAAAAACAATAACTATTTATTTTATTTTAGCAATGATTGGCATTGCATTGGCCTAGCCAAGCCAAACTCTCAATTTAACACCCCACCCCTTTAAAATAAATCTATGGGGATATGCTGGTGAAATGGGTATATAAGATAATCCCTCCATCAACCCCATAGGCCCGAATAAATGTTGGTTTTCTTTTAGCCAATCATTCCATTCTGGATCAACGATTTTAACAGGCTCATCAAGCATTTTTAGAACATTCAAATAGTAGTCATCAATAGCCATTTTTCCAATTAAACCCTTGCTCAAGTCATTACCCTATTGCATATTAATGTATCGTGTAACACACTGTAAACATATTTTTTCTATTTTTAGAATATGAGTGTCAAGCAAAATATAATCAAGAGAGATAAAAAACGTTTTAGAAAAAAAACCATTATGAAATTTGATGAATTAATAGAAAATGTTACACAATGGGCAGATGATAAGAACATACTAAAGCCGGAAAATTCAACAAAACAAATGTTGAAGGTGATGGAAGAAGTTGGAGAAACCGCAGGTGCGCTTGCAAAGGATGATAGAGTAGAACTTAAAGATGGAATCGGTGATTCTTTTGTAACTTTAATTATACTGGCTCAACAATGTGGATTTACACCAAGTGAGTGTTTGGAAGCAGCTTGGGATGAAATAAAAGATAGAACAGGTAAGACCATAAATGGGGTCTTCGTAAAGAATTAGTAGTAATTAGAACATCCTGATAAAAAATCATTTTGTTATAATGGGATATTCAAAACTATTATAAGACAGATGAAAAAGCTAATTCATCTAAAAACTCCACAGGTATTCTTTTATAATTATAACCTATACGACACAACCCTTGCTCAAGTCAAGTCCCTATTGTAATTGTGTGAGTTTAAGTGAATAGATGAAAGGGATTAGGAGATTATATTATGCACCCATTTCACCAGCGTATCCCCAAAAGGAAAATAGACTTATTTTAAAGGGGTGGGGTGTTGAATTGAGAGTTTAATGTTGGATTTTTTTGGGTTTTAGATCACTGGCCGTACAATAATCGTACAAATATCCATAACATAAAACCCTAACGTATTGATATTAAATACATTAGGGAATTTACTTGCGGAGAAAGAGGTTCCTATGTATGAGCTAATAAGTACTCATACAGCTAGAAGATCATTCATCACAATAATGCTTAATAGCGGTGTTCCGGATAAAGCTATCATGAAAATTACAGGTCATAAGTCAATCAATAATTTCCAGGTGTATTACAGGCCTTCAAATGAGGTTTTATCTGACTTTATGAGTCATGTATGGAGTTAAATTGTTAAAAAGTAACTAAGAAGTAATATCCAAATCCTTTGGCTGTTAGGTCATTAAGATAGAATTTTAAATGAATCTTGTGTATATGAAAAAGACAGATGATATTGACCTTTATATTAGATCCCAAATCAATTTGGTAAAAAAAATGGATAGTATGGAAAAAGCTCTTAACTATTATGCCTCAAGATTCGATAAATTAGAAGCAGCTATATTAAACAAACCAGATGATTTAACTGTTGGAGACGTGGCATTAGCTGAGGGAAAATCCGAAAAAACAATTCTTCGTTATATTAAAAACGGCTACCTTAAAGCTACGAAACCTGTTGGGAGTAAGTCATATCAGATATCACGCGAGGACTTCAATAATTATAAGTTAGGTTTAAAACAGAGGAAACATTCTGCTTAATATCGGGACCCATCTTCCATAATGTTTCTTTCCAAAAATCTAGATCTCAGCAATGATTTTTTTAACCGAAGTTTCTAGCCCAAAAGCTAGCCTCTGAATTTCTGTAATCTTTATATCATGCATTCCCCTTTCAATCTTAGAAATCATGTATTTAGAAAAACGAGTTTTACCAGCCAACTCCTTTTGAGTTACCCCTAATTGTTTTCTCTTCTGCTGAATTATATATCCAACCCTTGCTGGGAGTATAGATGTGAATAATGGAGATGTATAAAGTCCAATCATATTCAAACTTAAAATATGAGGTTGAAAATCACTGTTTAATAACCATTATAAAAATTAACACCGCAGATGATAACGTTCAATGATTATACACAAAAAGGTGTTGACTTCATATTGGCCATAGAAATAATCAGAGTTTGATCAAGAGCGAAGAGTTGACAACTTAAAACACCTTCATAACTCCAACACCCCTAAACAAACAACCCCATTAAAGGCATGACTAAAAGGCCTGTTAGATCAATAATGATAGTGGTTTACAAAGGATTTGGATTGGTCCCAACCTTGTGGACATTGGGTTATATATAGTATCAAGAGACCAAACCTCCACAGAAAAACTCTTCTACAAAACCCACCCCACCGTCAGGTAATCAGATAGGTTAGAAAGTTTTTAGGTTTTGAAAAAGTAGATTTGTTGCCAATATGTTGCCAAAAAAGAATAAAAAAATCCGCAACATTATGTAAAACAATTTGTTACGGATTCTTTAAGTACTCGAGGCGGGACTTGAACCCGCACGACCGCAATGGTCATTGGATTTTAAGTCCAACGTGTCTACCAATTCCACCACTCGAGCTGAACTTAAATAAAAAAGAGCGAAAGACGGGATTTGAACCCGCGACCCTCACCTTGGCAAGGTGATGCTCTACCCCTGAGCTACTTTCGCATTACTATTTCAAACTCCTGAACTGACCCTCATCCGCCTCTGGCGGAAAATGCTTTACCCCTGAGCTACCTTTAATTGTGGTGTGCAAAAATAGTAAAATCCGACATTCTTAATCAAATATTGTATTAAATTTCTTCTGATAAACCTAAAATCTTTTAACATGACCGAAAAAGAATTACGTTCAAAAGCTAAAGATATCGTGTCCTTTAAACGGCATCTTCTGACTTATTTACTGGTAATGACAGGGCTTTTTGCAATGGACTACTACGACAACGGCCATATAGAATGGGCTTATTATGCAGCAATGGGCTGGGGTGTAGGAATTCTCTCTCACTACGTCAGCATCAAAACTGGGGGAGTTTTCTCCGTTGAAAAAGAAATGGAACAATTACGGAAAAAGGGAAATTAATTCGGCTATTGCTTTAATTGCCTTTTGATTTCATTGAGTTTCATCAAAGCCTCGATAGGCGTAAGGGTATCGATGTCCAAATCTTTGATTTCCTCTCGTAGGTTTTCTAGCAGGGGGTCATCCAAATTAAAAAAGCTCAATTGCATCTCGTCCTTGCCTACTTTCAGACTTTCGGCATTGGTTTCTCCGGTATGCGATTTTTCCAGTCCTTTGAGTTTTTGGCTCGCCCTTCGGATCACAAACTCGGGCATTCCCGCCATTTTGGCCACATGGATTCCAAAACTGTGGGCACTCCCCCCCGGAACCAATTTGCGCAAAAATAAAACCTTATCCTCCAACTCCTTGACCGAAACATTAAAATTTATGATCCTAGGGAAATCGTGGGTCATCTCATTCAACTCGTGATAGTGAGTAGCAAACAACACTTTGGCCTTGGCCGGATGTTCGTGTAAAAATTCGGCAATGGCCCATGCGATAGAGATACCGTCATAAGTACTGGTTCCCCTCCCGATTTCATCCAATAACACCAAACTATTTTTAGTAATATTGTTCAAGATCGAAGCAGTTTCGTTCATCTCCACCATAAAGGTCGATTCCCCCATAGAGATGTTATCGCTGGCTCCTACCCGGGTAAAGATCTTGTCCATCACCCCTGTTTTGAGGGAGGCAGCCGGGACAAAACTACCCATTTGCGCCATCAAAACCAGTAGGGCCGTTTGTCGCAGTATGGCCGACTTACCCGACATGTTGGGACCCGTGATCATGATGATTTGTTGGGTCTCAGGATCGAGTAATAAATCATTGGCAATAAAAGGGGTTCCTGCAGGCAATTGGTGTTCAATCACAGGGTGTCGACCCTCTTTGACCTCCAATACTGTATGATCCGAAAATTCCGGTCGGGTATAATTGTGCTTAATTGCCAGGGCGGCAAAACACCACAACACATCCAAACGAGCCACTTGGCGAGCATTTACTTTTAATGGCTCTATATGGGATTGTAATTCATTTAACAACTCCAGGTACAAACGGTTTTCGATGGACTTGATCTTCTCCTCCGCCCCCAATATTTTGGTTTCGTATTCTTTTAATTCTTCCGTAATATACCGCTCTGCATTGACCAAGGTTTGCTTTCTGATCCAGTCTTCCGGCACCTTATCCTTATGGGTATTTCTGACCTCTATGTAGTAACCAAACACATTGTTAAAAGCAATTTTTAGAGAGGGGATCTGAGTGCGTTCACTCTCCCTTTCCAGCATTTGATCTAAATGATCTTTGCCCGAACGCAATAGATCCCTTAGTTCATCCAGTTCGCTATTGACCCCATCGGCGATGACTTCCCCTTTACTGAGCAAAACGGGTGCTTCTGACTTGAGGGTTGATTGAATCAAACTGATGATGGCTTTACCCTCCATAAAACCTTTGGCCCTTTCATTAAGCACCCTACTGGAGTGATCGAACAAAAAGGTCTTGATTTGATCGATTTCTTCCAATGAATTTGCCAATTGCACCAAAGCACGGGGACTGATTTTCTGAGTGGCTATTTTGGCGACAATCCTTTCAATATCAACCATAGCTTCCAGATGACGGGCAATTTGATCATAGGCATCGGTGTCATTTACCAAGGCGGCGACAAAATCCAAACGCTCTTCAATGACACTGAGATTCCTTTCTGGAAAAGCCAATCCGTGTTTAAGCATTCTGCCTCCCATGGCCGTAAGGGTTTGGTCCAAAACATTGATCAAGGCGACCCCGTTGGGACTGGTGGACTGGAACAATTCCAAATTCCGGATCGTAAAACGATCCATCCAGACATATTCCTCTTCAAATATTCTTCTGATGGAAGTGATGTGTGGAATTTGATTGTGATGCGCTTCTGAGAGGTAATGCAATATGGCACCCGCAGCAATCACCCCGGAATCCAAATTCTCTATACCAAAACCTTTCAGTCCTAAGGTCTTAAAATGAGCCGTCAAACGCTCCAAGGCATATGTCTTCTCAAAAATCCAATCCTCCAGATAAAAGACATTGAATTGTTCCCCCATCTGATCTGCAAATATCTTTTTGGAGGGTTTGGCCACCAGCACCTCAGATGGAGTAAAATTTTGCAACAACTGTTCGATTTGAACAGTATTTCCCTCAGAAACCCAATAATCGCCTGTAGAGATGTCCAAAAAAGAAATTCCTGTTTTGGTTTTCCCGAAAAATATTGCCGCTAGGAAGTTGTTTTTTTTCTGTTCTAATACTTCATCATTGAGGGATACTCCTGGAGTAACCAATTCAGTAACCCCTCTTTTGACGATTTTTTTGGTCATTTTTGGGTCTTCCAGTTGGTCGCATATCGCCACCCTACAGCCCGCCCGAACCAATTTGGGTAAATAAGTGTTCAGAGAATGGTGAGGAAATCCGGCCAGCTCGGTTTCGCTGGTACTTCCCGCCCCTCTTTTGGTCAAAATGATCCCCAATATCTTGGCGGCCCTCACCGCATCTTCTCCAAAGGTTTCATAAAAATCTCCCACCCTAAACAACAGCAAGGCATCAGGGTACTTTGCCTTGATCTGGTTGTACTGTTTCATTAAAGGGGTTTCTTTACTCGACTTGGCCACTTGTGGTTTAGGGTTTTTACGAATGTAATTATTAATAAATTCTTGCAAGAATTGGGTTTTAAAAATTTGTTAACAAGGGGGTACCGCTCATTATTTACTAATTTTATACCCATGCGAAAATTAAAAAACAACGAACTCAACCGCAAAACGGTAGCCAATTTTAAAGAGGCCCCCAAGACTCCTTTAATTTTGATCCTTGACGATGTTCGCAGTCTCAACAATATCGGTTCAGTATTCAGAACTGCTGATGCTTTTTTGATAAAAAAAATCTACCTCTGCGGGATTACGGCTACTCCTCCTCACAAAGACATCCACAAAACCGCTCTAGGTGCCACGGAATCTGTTGACTGGGAATATCGTTCGCAAGCAACAGCGATTGTAAAACAATTGCAAACAGATGGTGTAAAAGTCTATGCCATAGAACAAGCGGAAGAGGCTGTCTCTCTAGAAAAATTTACAGTCAAAACAAATGAAACCTTCGCCTTTGTTTTGGGCAACGAGGTCAAAGGCGTGTCTCAAACAACAGTCAACCTCTGCGATGGTGTGATTGAAATTCCACAAGAAGGCACCAAACATTCCCTAAACATCTCTGTTGCTTCGGGAGTGGTAATGTGGGATTTTTATCAGAAGTTTAAAACGCTTTGATGCGTTGGAGTAACATCTGATAGGCCCTTTCATCGTGGATAAAGTCCAAATCGGTCAAATCAATGCTATGGTAGGGAATTGACCATCGCTCTTTCCGATAATTTTGATAACCCTCCTCAATTTTTTCCAAATAATAAGGTGTGATTTTTTGTTCATAAATCCTCCCCCTACTTTTGATCTGTTTCATTAACTTTTCGATGGGTTGGTGGAGAAAAATCACCTTTTGCTTAAAGACTAATTGTGCGGATAAGCGCTCATAATTCGCCTTAAAATCTTGAAAATGCTTGGGAGAAAGATTGATTTTGGCAAAAACCAAAGATTTGAACAGGGAGTGATCGGCAACAGTCATTTTTAGGGCTGCGGATGCTTTAACAAAGTCGTCAAACTGACGAAAACGATCCTCCAAAAAATAATTTTCTAAGGGAAGGGCAAAACGATCGGGTTGATCGTAAAATTTTTCCAGAAAAGGATTTTTGCCGAAGTTTTCCAACAAGCTTGGGACTTTAAAATCTTGGGCGATTTTTTGAGCCAGTGAGGTTTTTCCCACACCGATATTGCCCTCAAAAACCAACAATTGATCCTCAAAAAAAAGATCCTGAGACCAACGGGAAAGAGGGAGTTGAGTCGGATGGGAAGTATCCCTACAAAAATTTAACAAATGGGTCATGTCCTTGCCCAATCTCGGGTGAACAAAATCGGGTGCAATTTCACACATTGGGTGTAAGATGAAGTTCCTCAATTCCAAGCGAGGATGAGGCAAAATCAGGTCATCATTGTCAATGACTTGATCCTCAAAAAACAACAAATCCAAGTCGATATTTCGGGAGCTATAGCCTGAATCTGTGGTTCTTAACCTTCCCATTTTCCGTTCAATCTTCAACAACTTTTGCAGTAGCTCGGCTGGCGAAAAGTCGGTCTGAATTCCAATACAAGCGTTGAAAAAATCAGGGCCTTCAAAACCCCAAGACGGGGTCTCATAAATAGACGATAAATCCGTAAGTATCCCAACTTGCTTTTGGATTTGAAGCACTGCGTCTTGCAAATTTTCAAGTTTTTGACCCTTATTGGATCCCAGTGAAATGTATGCTTTCTCCATTTGAATACTCCGTATAAATTTCGTGAATCAAATCCACAAACCCTATATTTGGATTAAAATAAAACGATATGAATTTCTTTAAAAGTTTTTTGGCTTCACTGTTGGGAACATTCATTGCGATGGGATTGGTAGCGCTTTTCTTTTTTATGGGCATAGCCGCCATTGCCACTTCTCTCAATTTTGAACAATCAAAGGGGACTTGGGTCAAAGAAAATAGTGTTTTGGATTTAAACCTCAATGCTGTGGTGACAGACAGGAGTCCCAGCTATAACCCACTAGAAGGCTTTTCAGATTTTGATTCTGGTGAAATAGGAATGGACGAAATCATTGGAAGTATCAAAAAAGCCAAAGAGGACGATAAGATCAAAGGAATTAAAATACACTCTGGCTTTATCGCCTCAGGTTGGGCACAAGCAAGAGAAATCAGAAATACACTAAAAGAATTCAAAACCTCTGGAAAATTCATCTATGCCTACGGTGATTATATGTCTCAAAAAGGCTACTATGTGAGTTCTGTAGCCGACAGCATATTTATGAACCCCATGGGTATGATGCAACTCAAAGGACTTTCCTCAGAGGTACTCTATTACGAAGATTTCCAAGACCAATACGGTGTCAAAATGGAAGTAATTCGCCATGGTAAATATAAAAGTGCGGTAGAACCCTACTTGCAAGATCATATGAGTGAGGAAAATCGCATCCAAATCCAAAGCCTATTGGATGCCGTTTGGGAAACCCTTAGAGATGAAGTCGCTCAAAGTCGTGGTATAGAACCCTACACCCTCGATGCACTGGCCGACGACCTAATTGTTACTGATGCCGAAGAAGCTTTGGCTCAAGGAATCATTGATGGATTGGTTTATGAAGATGATTTCGAAAACAAAATCAAAGTCGCATTGGAAATCGACCCTGAAGGTAGTTTGAAAGTCGTTGATCCTGGTGAATTAAACATTCAGATACAAGAGTATGACAAACAAATCTCTGACCGCATTGCAATCGTTTACGCTCAAGGTCCTATTCTCAATACCAAAGGATCGGAAGACATCATTGGAAAGGAGGCCGTAAACAAAGCCTTTAAAGAAATATTGGAAAGTAAAAAAATCAAGGCAGTAGTTCTGCGGGTTGACTCTCCAGGAGGGGATGCCTTGACTTCCGAAATCATACTCAATGCCTCCAGAACACTAAAAGGTGAAAAACCCTTGGTGGTTTCAATGGGTAACGTTGCTGCATCAGGAGGCTATTATATCTCTAGTTTGGCCGATAGAATTTTTGCCGACCCCATGACCATCACCGGATCCATTGGAGTATTGGCAGCGTTTCCCAACATAAGGGGGATGACCAACAAAATTGGAATCAATGCAGAACAAGTAACAACCCACAAAAATGCGATGGGATACAGTCTTTTCGAACCCCTCAGTGAAGGTTTTGAAAAAAGTACCATATCCGCTATAGAAAAAGTATATGATACCTTTAAGTCGAGAGTGGCTGAAGGAAGGTCAATGAGCATGGAAGCCGTCGAGGAGATTGCTCAAGGCAGGGTTTGGTCAGGGAAAGATGCCGTCAAAATAGGATTGGTAGATACATTGGGCGGACTACAAGAAGCCATTACCGCAGTCGCAAAATTGGCAGAAATAGACAAATACAATCTTGTGGAATATCCCAAATATGACAAAGATTTCGAAAGTATGTTGATGGATGCATTTTCTCAAGCCCAAACCAAATTATTACAACACCCCTTAAAAAAATACGCCTCCGAATTTATCGAACTTAGCCAGCTAGAGGGAATTCAAACCAGAATTCCTTATTCGATAAAAATGGAATAGATGAAACCTCAACAACGACAATTGGCAGCCAAGATCTATCTGTATCTCGCTGCTTTGTTCATTACCTCATTGGTAGTGTCCAATCTTATTTTTCAAAAGTTTTTTTATTGGTATCCCTTTGAAGGAGAAATTTTCGGCAGTCGGTTGTTTGAGCTCTCAGTGGGTATCTTACCCTATCCCCTCACCTTTTTGATTACCGATTTGATTTCGGAGATTTATGGAAAAAAAGCCGCCAACAGAGTGGTGACGGCGGGGATCTTTGCCTCTTTCTTTTCGATGGGGATATTGCTCTTGGCCGATGCCGTTCCTGCCATGGAAAATTCTCCCATCGATGATACTACTTTCAAAAAAGTTTTCTCCCTATCCCCTTTGGCGGTTTTGGCCTCTATGATCGCCTATCTTTTGGCACAATTCATAGACATTAGGATTTATCACTTTTGGAAAAAACTAACCAAGGGGAAAATGCTGTGGTTGAGAAACAATTTCTCAACTTTTGCTTCACAATTTCTGGACACCTTTTCGGTCATTTTACTCCTTTCGCTATTTGGGATCTTACCCTGGAATCTTTTCGTGGGACTGGTGTTGTCCGGTTTTGTTTTTAAAATCATCGTAGCCGCTTTAGACACCCCACTGTTGTATTTGTTTGTCTGGATGTTCAGAAAAAAATTCGATCTAAAAATGGGAGAAGAAATCAAGTTATAAAATGGAAAAAACAAACCTCACCCGAATCAATAAATACCTGAGTGAAATTGGCTATTGTTCCCGTAGGGAAGCAGACAAACTGATCGACGCTGGCAGAGTGATGGTCAATGGAAAAAAAGCCGAAATGGGAGTAAAAGTAAGTCCTGAGGACAAAATATCGGTCAATGGTGAAATGCTCAATTCACCCAAAAACAAACACGTCTATCTGGCCTTTAATAAACCCAAAGGAATTGTTTGTACTACCGATACCCGTGTTGAAAAAGACAACATCATTGATTACATCAACTACCCCAAAAGGATCTTTCCTGTAGGCCGACTGGACAAACCCAGTGAGGGGCTTATTTTTTTGACCAACGACGGGGACATTGTCAACAAAATTCTCCGTGCTCGTAACCATCACGAAAAAGAATATGTTGTCACCGTAAATAAACCCATCACCAAGGATTTTATTCATAAAATGGGCAATGGTGTTCCTGTTTTGGATACTGTTACCAAAAAGTGTTTTGTAAAACAAACCCATAAAAATCAATTCAGAATTATTTTAACTCAAGGCTTGAACCGACAAATCCGTAGGATGTGTGAGCACTTAAATTATCGGGTAACCGAACTCAAAAGGATACGGATCATGAATGTAAAACTGGATGTAAAAGTGGGAAAATGGCGCTATCTCAAGCCTGAAGAATTCAAAACACTGAATCAGCTTCTGAGTAAATCTTCAAAAACTGAAGTTTAATTAATACTAACCACTAAGCCCTCATTGGAGCGAACATTAAAAACCGTTTGATCTTCGAAGATCAGATATTGCCCTTTAATGCCTTTGAGTACTCCGGTATAGCTGCTTTCTTTTTCAAGGTTTAAGCTTTTAACCTTTTCAGGATATTGCAGAACTGGAAATTGTATTTCGGTCAACTGAGAATCTTTGGTGATATAAGGCTTTAGATCTTTGGGAAGTCCATCTATGGATTGGTTGATGGCTTGCTGCCATGACACCTCCTCATGATCGTTTTGCAACATTTTACGCCAATTGGTCTTATCGGAAAAATATTCTTTTAGACTCACCTCGGCCACTCCGGCCAGGTAGCGGTTGGGAACTTCCAAAATCGCGACGGCTTGGTGAGCACCTTGGTCAATCCACCTTGTGGGGATTTGACTTTTTCGAGTTACCCCCACCTTAAGGTGACTGCTCAAAGCCAAATAAACCGCATGGGGTTGCAGCTGTACCTTTTTTTCGTACTCCAAATCTCGATCTTCTTCTCCCAAATGTGCTTTGCTCAATTCTGGTCGCATGACCCAATCTCCTGCCGATGGGATTTCGAAAAAACAACTTTTACAAAAGCCCTGTCTGAAGATGGGCTTTGATGCATGGCAACTCAGACACTGAGTCCCCGTAAATTCCATCTTGATTTTCTGATCTAAAAATTGGTTCATTTCCAAAAAGTCATTTTCCAAATTGAGAAAATAGCGAATGGGGGCTCCCATTTCCGTAATCATTTTCTTTAGAACTCCTTTGAACATCTTTAAACGAAAGTTTATATTTTTGTCTTAAAGATACACCTTCTTATGCCAATTCCCCTTTTCAATTCCGTTGCTTCTTGGTTTCTTAAAAAACGCATCCATCAGATGGAGCTGTTTATGAAATATCCCAATGAAGTTCAGCAGGAATTATTGCATGGTCTTTTGAATATAGCCTCGAAAACAGAAACTGGAAAAATAAACGATTTTGAGTCCATTAAAAATTATACCGACTTTAAGAACCGACTGCCCATAGTAGGCTACGAGGATATCGTTCCTGAAATTGAACGTTGCAGAAAAGGTGCGCAAAATATTTTCTGGCCTACCCCCATAAAGTGGTTTGCTAAATCTAGTGGAACCACCAATGCCAAAAGTAAATACATTCCCATCAGTAATGAGTCATTAGAAGATTGTCATTACAAAGCGGGGAAAGACATGCTTTCGATTTATTACAACAATAATGAGGATGCGCAGATTTTGGCGGGTAAATGCCTGCGTTTGGGAGGGAGCAGTGAGTTGTATCAAAACACAAACAGTTATTTTGGGGATTTGTCAGCCATCATTATTGACAACCTTCCTTTTTGGGCAGAATTGGGCAGTACACCCAGTCAAAAAGTTTCCCTTATGTCGGAATGGGAAAGCAAAATGGAAGCCATCATTAACGAAACCTTAGAAGAAAAAGTCACCAGCCTGGCAGGTGTTCCCTCCTGGATGTTGGTATTGTTGCAAAATGTTTTGGAAAAAACACAAAAGGCAACCATTACAGAAGTATGGCCAATGGTAGAAGTTTACTTCCACGGAGGGGTTAGTTTCCATCCCTATCGCGAACAATTCAAAAAACTATTTCAAGGTACTGATCTCAACTTTTTTGAAATTTACAATGCCTCAGAAGGTTTTTTTGGAATGCAAGACCGCAATGATTCGCAAGAATTACTGCTGATGCTCGACTACGGTATTTTTTATGAGTTTATACCAATGGATCAAACGGATCGGGATGAAACCGAAGTCATACTCCCCCTCAGTGAGGTTGAATTAGGGAAAAACTATGCCATGGTCATCACTACCAATGCAGGTTTGTGGCGCTACAAGATCGGGGATACTGTAAAGTTTACTTGTTTGAGTCCCTACCGCATTCAAATCACAGGCAGGACAAAAAATCACATCAATGTCTTTGGAGAAGAATTGATGATTGAAAATGCAGAGGTGGCGCTCAGCAGAGCCTCCAAAAGCATGAATCTTGATATCGTGGACTATACTGCCGGACCAATTTTTATGGGAACCAACCAAAAAGGTGGGCATCAATGGCTGATCGAGTTTAAAAATCCCCCCAAAGACAGCAGTCAATTTATTGAACTTCTGGATCAATTTTTAAAGGAAGAAAATTCTGACTATGAGGCCAAAAGACATAAGAACATGACCCTGACACTTCCCAAGTTGGAGATTGCCAAGAAAAATCTGTTCTACAATTGGATGGCCAAAAAAAATAAATTGGGAGGGCAACATAAAGTCCCCAGACTTTCCAATAAAAGAGATGTCTTGGAAGAGTTACTGATGATAAACAGATCGTAATTTAGGAAACGACTTTCAATGCGGGCAGCTCTATCTTGGCCAGTATTTGCTCCGCATATCCCTTGGTTACTTTCAAAGTCTTGACTTCCGATTCAGGCAATTCAAACATCGCATCGTTCAATACGGCCTCACACAAAGAGCGTAAACCTCTGGCACCCAACTTGTATTCCAAGGCTTTTTCCACTATAAAGTCCAATGCTCCTTGGGTGAAAGATAGTTCAATACCATCCATTTCAAACAATTGGACATATTGCTTTATCAAAGCATTTTTGGGAGTCGTCAATATGGTACTCAAAGTTTCTTTATCCAAGGGATTCATATAAGTCAACACCGGCAGTCTCCCGATGATTTCCGGTATCAATCCAAAAGACCTGATGTCACGCGGAGTAATGTATTGTAGAATGTTTTCTGAATCTACTTTTTTCAATTCCTTATTGGTATTGTAACCAATGGCTTGAAGATTCAAGCGATTGTTGATGGCGCGTTCGATGCCATCGAATGCTCCTCCAGCAATAAACAATATATTGGAAGTATCAACCTCGATAAACTTTTGATCGGGATGCTTTCTTCCTCCTTTGGGAGGCACGTTGACGGTGGTTCCCTCCAATAATTTAAGCAGGGCCTGTTGCACTCCTTCACCAGAGACGTCTCTGGTGATGGAAGGATTGTCGCCTTTACGGGCAATTTTGTCTATTTCGTCAATAAATACAATGCCGTATTGAGCCTTTTCTACATCGTAGTCCGCGGCTTGAAGCAAGCGGGTAAGGATGCTTTCTACATCTTCTCCCACATACCCTGCCTCTGTCAAAACCGTGGCATCGACAATGGCCAAAGGTACTTTGAGCATTTTGGAAATGGTTTGCGCTAGAAGGGTTTTTCCCGTTCCAGTTTGTCCAACCAATATGACATTACTTTTCTGAATTTCAATCTCACTTTTGCCTTTAGAGTGATTGATTCGTTTGTAGTGATTGTAAACCGCAACCGAGAGAATTTTTTTGGCAGATTCTTGGCCAATGACGTATTCATCCAGAAAAGCTTTGATTTTTTTAGGGGGATGCAACTCTACATCAAACTTGTGTTCTGTTTTCTCTTCGTTGGTTTCCTCTTTGACAATTCCATGAGCTTGCAGAATACACTTGTCACAAATGTGTGCGTCCAAACCCGCAATAAGCAATTGCGTTTGAGGTTTGGCACGGCCACAAAAGGAACAGTTTAATTCTTCTTTACTCATGTTGTTTTATTTTACAGCACCCAAAACTTCATCGACCATACCGTAGGTTTTGGCCTCTTCTGCCTTCATCCAATAATCGCGGTCACTGTCTTGATTGACCTTTTCAACACTTTGACCCGATTGCTTGGCAATAATTTGATACAATTCGTCTTTCAATTTAAGGATTTCCCTTGCAGTAATTTCAATGTCGGAAGCCTGACCTTGGGCTCCACCAAGGGGTTGGTGTATCATTACCCTTGAATGGGGTAAGGCAGAACGTTTGCCCTTTTCTCCTGCACAGAGCAGCACTGCTCCCATAGAAGCCGCCATTCCTGTACAAATCGTGGCAACATTCGGTGTAATGAATTGCATGGTATCGTAAATTCCCAATCCAGCATATACCCCTCCACCTGGAGAGTTGATGTACATCTGAATGTCACGCTTGGCATCTGTGCTTTGTAAAAACAAAAGTTGTGCTTGGATTACATTGGCCACACTGTCGTTGATGGCCGTTCCCAAAAACATAATCCTATCCATCATCAATCTCGAAAAAACATCCATCTGGGCAACGTTCAACTGACGCTCCTCTATAATATAGGGTGTCATGCTGCTGACAATCTTGTCGTAGTACATGGAGTTAATCCCGTGGTGTTTTGTTGCAAATTCCTTAAACTCTTTTCCGTAATCCATTTTTAAATTTCTATATATAAAATTAATCAAAAAAAATCAGCCCTGACCATAGGCCTCCTTGACAAATGCGTCAAAAGATAATTTTTTCTTTTTAAGTGATAGGTTAGACTTGTAAAATTCTAAAAGTTTTTTACTCATCAATTGTTCCGAAAGTTTCCGCGCCTCGTCTTGATTTGACATCACTCTGGCGACAATTCCTTCGAGTTCCTCATCGGGCAGTCCAGCCTTTCCGTATTGAGCCATTTGCATCAAGATCATCTCTTTGGCAAATTCTTTTAATTCCTCAAATTTGATTTGCAAATCGTGATCGGCAATTATTTTTCCTTCGATCAACTGGTAACGAATACCTTTTTCAGAACGTTCATACTCCTCAACGGCAGCCTCAGCTGTCAGGGGCTGTTCACCACTATTTTGCATCCATTTTTTTAAGAAGTCGGCGGGTAAATCGAATTTCGTCTTGGCCACCAAATACTCCGTTACGTCATTGAGCAACTTTTGATCGGACTGTTGTTCGAATTGCTTTTCGATCCCCTCAGTGATTTTGGCTTTCATTTCCTCTTCTGATTTCACAACATCGGGTCCGTAGATTTTATCAAAAAATTCTTGATTCATTTCGGCCAAAACACGTTCGTTGATTTCTTTGATATCAAAGCTAATTTCTCCTTTAATATCCTTGAGCTTCTCAGCAGAGACGCTTAATATTCTTGTAGCGGTCGCTTCGTCTTTAAAAAGACCTTTAAACTTCAACTTGATTTCATCTCCCACGGTTGCTTTTCCAAAAGCCGCCAAATTGGACTTGCCTTTGATCTGACCCAAATCAAAAGTATGAGAGGTCTCTATTTCCGCTGCTTCATTTTTTATGGCCGAAGTGATTTCAAAATCATCTTTGGCAATTTTTTGAGCAACCAATTTACCGAATTGTTTGCGATAGTGCTTTATCTGATCATTGATCATCTCATCGGTGGGGGTGATCTGATAGTGGATTACTTTATTCTTTTCTGTAAGTTTTACTTCAAATTCAGGTGACAGTCCCAATTCGAAATCAAAAGTGAAATCGTTGGCTTTCCAATCCAACTCTTCTTTCATCACAGGGAGTGGATTGCCCAATATATTAAGATTTTCATCCCTAAGGTATTGTTCCAAATTTTGTTGTAACAATTTATTGACCTCATCGGCCGTCACTGCTGTTTCATATTGTTTTTTGATCATGCCCATGGGCACATGGCCTTTCCTAAAGCCAGGGATGTTGGCTTTTTTTCTATAATCCGAAAGCACTTCCTTAACCTTATTTTCAAAGTCATTGCGTTCGATATTGATGGTTATCAAAGTATTTAGGGCATCGTTGTCTTTACGAGAAATCTTCATATAATTTGGCAAAAAATGTGGGCGCAAAAGTACGTTTTTTATAATGGTTTGACAAGGCCTTTGAGGCACATACTGTGATCTAATTCAATATTTTTTGAAATAAAAGCACATAAATTGACTGCTGTTGGTTTGTTTTTAAAATAATATACTAAATTTGCAGCCCTAGAATTAATAACCAGGAGGTCGGGAACCTCCATAAATTAATGTGATATGCCCGTAAGAATAAGACTTCAAAGACACGGAAAAAAAGGCAAACCTTTTTATTGGATCGTAGCGGCTGATGGCCGTGCCAAAAGAGACGGTCGTTACTTAGAAAAAATTGGAATCTATAATCCCAATACCAACCCTGCCACTGTAGAACTGGATATAGACCAGGCGGTGAAGTGGTTGGAAAATGGCGCTCAACCCTCTGACACTGCTAGAACTTTATTGTCCTATCGTGGTGCCATGATGAAGCACCATCTTAATGGTGGGGTAACAAAGGGTGCTTTTTCTCAAGAAGAAGCCGACAAACGCTTTGCCGCTTGGCTAGAGGAAAAACAAGCCAAAATTCAAGCCAAGATAGACGGCTTAGACAAAGACCAAGCGAGTGATTTGGCTCAACGTATGGAAGCTGAAAAGGCTGTCAATCAAAAAAGAATTGACGATCTGACCGCAGCTCCAGAAGCTGAGGAAGCTGCTGAAGGTGAAACTGCTGAAACTTCCGCAGAGGAAGTTACCGCTTCAGAAACGGAAGCTCCACAAGAAGAAGTAGCTGTAGAAGAAGCTGCTGAAGAAACTCCTGCAGTCGAAGAACCTAAAGCCGAGGAAGCTCCTGCTGAGGAAGCCGTGGAAGAACCTAAAGCCGAGGAAGCTCCTGCCAACGAAGAGGAAACAAAAGAATAAACCCCTCCCCCTTCAATTGTCATGCTAAAAGAAGAATGCTTCTTTTTAGGTACCATTGTTGGTAAATACAGTTTTAAAGGTGAAATCCTTGCCAAACTGGATACCGACAGTCCCAATACCTATCTAAATATGGAATCCTTACTCATTGAGACCCCTCAAGGTCTGGTTCCCTATTTTATCGATCGAAGTCAATTGCACAAATCTTCGCTGTTAAGGGTAAAGTTTGAAGGTATTGACTCAGAGAACGAAGCAGAAGCATTAATCAAAAAAGATTTATTTCTTCCCCTCAATATGCTCCCACCACTGGAAGGAAATCAATTTTATTATCACGAAATAACAGGATTTACAGCCATCGATCAGATGGACAAAGAAATTGGCATTATTAAAAATGTCAATGATTCAGGCCCTCAACCTCTATTTGTTATCGATGCCGATGATACCGAAATACTGATTCCCGTTCACGATAATTTTATTAAAAATCTGGATCGGCAGAAAAAAAAGATGCACCTCGATTTGCCGGAGGGATTATTGGATATCTTTAAATAATCGCTAGAAGTCGATCACAAAACCAAAGGAAGGAATCGGAATGTCGTTGTTTTCCTCAGTATTTACTTTTACTAAGTTAAGGGGCAACACCAGCAAACCGTCTTCTGTTCTATCCAAACCGTAATCATCGGGTCTGGGGACACTTTGGGCCAAGAAATTTTGAATTTCAAAATAGAAATTAAAAGAGTAGCGTTTGAAGTTCCATTTTTTATCAAACCGAATATCGGCCAAATTAAATGGATCAAGCTTTACATTTCCCAATTGACTGTAATCCAATACCACTTCGGGATAGGCATTTAATGTTGCATTTGGATTGATCGGCACATAAGGTGTTTTTCCTGAAAATCGCCATCGGGCACTAATTTCCCAATTTCGTTTCAATTTATAACCTCCCGAAAAAGAGATCAAATGACGGCTGTCCCAGACCGATGGAAGATAATTGCCTTGAGCAGTAGTAAATTGACTGTGAAAATAGGTATAGGCAAAAACACCATAGAAGTTTTTGGACAATTTCTGTTGGTACAAAGCCTCTAAACCATAGCTCTTTCCTTTTCCATCGCTGCTGATGGCTTCATTACCCAAGACTTCAAAACCACCCCCTTTGTTAGCCAGAGAAACTCCATCGATCAGTGATATTGGGTATTGACTGTACTTTTTATAAAAACCTTCTAGAGTAATTCTAGAGGCATTTCCAGGTGCATATTCCAATCCAGCAACCAAGTGATCACTACGGGTGTATTTTGCATCTTTATTGACAAATGTGCTTTGTAAATTTTGGAAACCCAACATAGTGTAGGTAGGTATCTTGTAGTATCTGCCTACCGATGCATTGATTTTCCAAGTTTGATCTTCCGTAAGATTATAGGTCAGCGCCAATCGTGGGGAAAAGTTGTCCGTCAAACTCGATCCCTCAGAAAAACTATCTGTATCTACCCTAAAACCAAAGGAAAGTCCCAAATTATCCCCAAGGAATTTGCGTTCTGCTTTGGCAAAAAATCCGTATTTCATAAAGTTTATACCCGTTTTGTAATCGACATTGTACAATACACTTTGGGTATTGTTTCCATAATCCGAATACTGAATGTTGGTTCCGGCGGCAACTTTCCACTCTTCCAAATAGTGCTGGGTTTGAAAACGAAGTTTGGTTTCTTCTTCGTGGGAATCGTTCTGGAACAATACGCCTGATTTTTGGGCATTGTCTTCAAAGCGAGAAAAAATATTCTGCAAACGATTGGTGCTGATGGAAGTGATCATAGAACCCTTTCCGTTTTTGAATTTTCTCTTCCAAGAAACCCCCACTGTTGTTGTTTTTTGTTGAATAATAGGCACCTGTTCAACAGTAGCTTGCTGTTCTGCGTCAAAATCATCTGGCGCTTTTACAGAAAAGTCATCAATAGTTCCCAAGCCCAAAAAAACAAGGGTATTATAAGCATCAATCTCATGATTGATCTTCCATTGATAGTCCCAATAATCGGGACGAATGGGCAATCCTATCAATTCAAACAGGAACTGTAAATAACTCCTTCTAACAGAAAATAACATGGTAGTTTTGGCGGGTTTTTCTTTGTCCTTTCTAAAAAGAGGCCCTTCCAAAGTCAAAGCGGCCTCACTGGCACCAAATCTAAAATTACCCCCAAAACGATTGGGATTCCCCTCCCTTTGTTCAAAGGACAATACACCCGATAAAGGGTTATCATATTCCGCACCAAAAGCTGAGCTAGACAATGTAACTTCTCTGATAAAAGATACATTGAGCATCCCTACAGGCCCTCCTGCACTACCTTGAGTGCTAAAGTGATTGATATTGGGGATTTCGATACCGTCGAGATAATAAACGGACTCGTTGGGTGCACCTCCACGGATGATGATATCATTTCTAAAACCGCCAATGGAGGGTGAAATTCCCGGCATACTTTGAATCACCTTAGTAATGTCATTGTTTCCTCCTGGATAAGTTTCGATTTCCACCGCAGAAAAGGTTTGGGTGGACAGTGGGGTTTCCACCGAGGTTCTGAAAGGACTTTGAAATACGACAATCTCGTCCAATTCGTTTGAAGACTCTTCTAATAAAATTTGCAAGGGCGGAGTACCAAAAGTCTTTACAATAATATTGTAAACGGTTTGGGATTGATATCCCAAATGACTAATTACTACGTTATAAGTTCGGGTTGGGACATCCCTGAAAGTAAAATATCCTTCTTCTTCGGAGGCTACCCCCATTGTTGTTCCTTCGAGTAAAACAGTTACCCCTTGGATGGGTAATTGGGTTTGTTGATCAAGTATCCTACCGCTCAGTTGACCAGCATTTTGAGCCATTACAAGGAAGGAATTCAATAAAAACAATAAGGCAAGTGATCGCTTTTGCATCAATTTTTTTGGCTAAATTAAGGCAATCTTGGCATATGATTTTAATTTTTGTTTAATTTTTTATAGAAAAGTTTAAACTAAAGTGATTATATTTGAATTAGATAATCTAAAGAAATGGAAAACAAGAGAAGAGATTTTTTAAAAACTGCCTGTGCACCCGTTGTTTTTTCGATGTTTGGCGTCAGCATGTTAGAAGCTTGTAGCTCTGGGGATGATGATGGTTATGGAACCAATTCTCCCTCGGGAAGTGAAGATACCTCGGATGATACTGATGCAGACAATTCAATAAGTATTGATTTGTCCAGTTCGAATTTTTCTGACATTAAAGAAGTAGGGGGTTGGATGAATTACACAGCACAGAAGATGCTTTTGTTGAGAATTAGCGATAGCGAAATCAGAGCCTTTAGCAACATATGCCCTCATGCAGGTGCCAACAATCAGTGGAGTCATAATAATTCAGAGTTTACTTGTGGCAATCACAATAGATCTTTTAACGACGATTGCTCAGGTTCAGGTTTAAAATTAACTTGCTATACCACTAAAATCGAAGACAACACACTTACTGTAACTCGCTAGTATTGTCCTTTTTCTCTTTTCTCTTTTCCTTCCTTTCTCTTCTGGAGTTTTGCTTAGCAGCTGCGTCCTCTTGTTCCAGTCTCTTTTCCTCATTTTTAAGGTCAAATTCAGCCCTCAATTCATCGAGATCAGCACTATTGATTTGCTCTTGGTCGGGCGCTTGAAGGGCCACGTCATCTACCGTAAAATTTGCCTTATCGGTTTGTTTTCTCATGATTTCCTTGGCCGCATTTAAGTTGTAATAAACCCCAGGGTCAATCATTTTGTTGGCAATAAAATTCTCTTTTTTGACTTTGTCCCAACGCACAAAAACAAAACCTCCGTTGACACTGTCCAATTTCACCCTGAAAACACGAGCTTGGTTAGGTAGGGTCTGATAGATCTGAATTCTTTCAGGGACATAGCCCGCAATATCCAACAAGTCTTGAACAAAAAATCGCTGTCCATCTGCAGAGGGATCATTCAGCGGTTCCAAATACTCATCCCTGGCTTCTTGGCTTAAAGCATAGGTTTGAACCCCCATAAAAAACAACAATAGAATAAATCGAATAAACTTCATAACATCAATGGCGAATCTTGATTTGCAACATCATATTTCTTCCCATTTCATCTGCGTAAAACCGCAATCGATTAAGGTAATTTCGATAAGATGCATTCAACATATTATCAAAGATAAGAGATACACTGATTTTATCGGAAAAAAATGGATAAGGCCCCCAGTGGAATTCCATACCCAAAAGGTGATATCCCCTTGGAGGGGTGCTTATGTCCACAAGCTTTTTCATCCTTACACCATTTTCGACAACAGAAGTTTCAAAATTATGATTTGGAAATTGATTTTGACGTAAACTACTTTTACTGGACAATACCATCAAAAAGGACTTCCAATTCGGGAGTGAAAATTGTATTTGATTGGTCGTTGTAAATGGAGGGATATTAATCAGGGGAGTTTTACTCTCTTTTTCATATCCCTCGATCCACGATGAATTATTACTAAATTTAATATGCTCATTTAACTGTAATGATAGGTCTAAATCAATCCCTCGTATTGTTGAACTTACAGCCCTGTATTCCCAAACCGGGAAAGCACCTCTGATGGTCAGTTCAAAGCCTGTGGGCTCAATAATAATGTAATTTTGCCCTTGGCTAAAATAAGGACTAAAGTTGTATCTGAAATTTCCAATTTGTTTTTCAACATTAATGACAAACTTCTGGGTCGTTTCACTTTTTAAAAAGGGATTTCCATACTCAATGGTGGCAAGGGAGTGATGCAATCCATCACTGAACATTTCGGCAATATCAGGAGCGCGTTCCGTATGAAAAACATTAAGACTCAACTTTAAATCCGGTTGGATTGAGTATTTCAATCCGGTATTCAGAGAAAGGTTATTAAAAATCAACCTTTGCTCAACTAATTTTTGCCCTGCAACATCCCGAATCACGAAAGCGCCAAGCCGCTCCTCATAATTTTCTGTTCTCCATCGACTGTTGTGGTAATATTTTTTTACCTGATTGTTTTGATGTCCATAACGGAACCCGAAGCCAAGGCTAAAATCATTCGATGGGGATAAACTGGCGGTGAAATAAGTTCCTAACCTGGTCTTGATATAATCAGGTATCAATCTTTTTATTCCAGTATAGGGGTTGGAATAGTTATCCTGAACTTGAAGGAAGGCGCCTGTATCGAATGACCATTTTGACCCGTCCCATTTGTAGTTGGTGGTTAAATTATGGGTATCTAATGTTAGATCAATAGCAGCCTTATTATTGTATTGTCCCCTTCTGACATCATACTCTTTTCGATTATTTTTTTGCCAACTATATTGGGCGGTCCATTTTCCATTAGACTGATTTCTTTTTGAGTATTGAACCCCGGCAGTATAGTGTTTATTATCTTGTTTTGGGGAAATGACTTGATGACTGAAAGGATTTATAATTGATGGATTATCCAATTCAATTGCGGTCACCAGATCATAAACATTACCTATATGTGCACTTCTGAGAATTCCAATTTCTTGATTGAAAAAACTAAAATTAATTTTCCAATGACTTAGAATTTTATTTTGCCCCAATGAGAAGGAAATATTGTTTTCATCATTGCCAGTATTGGAGAGTAGATAATCCGGAGCTTCAAAATCCCCAACTCTTTTGATCATTCCTTGAACCTTAAAATATTTTCCGCTCTGAAAAGACTTGGTCCACGAACTGATTATATCTAAACCCCGTCCATTCGACATCCCATTCAAAATGGTTTTTCCGTATAATGAATCCGCAATTTTAGGAACTCTAGACTCAAGCACAACCACTCCACCCGGGGTATCTCCCGAATACTTTAAAACCCCAGCCCCCTTGATCAAACGAATTTCGTCAAAAGCATTTTGATCAACATTGGGCGCGTGATCTTGACCCCACTGTTGATTCTCGATCGATACACCATCATAGATGATGCCCACACGACTTCCAAACATGCCATGAATCATCGGTTTTGAGATCACATTTCCTGTACTTAGCATATTGACCCCGCTGATTTGCTCCAGCGCTTTTGCCAAACCTCTCCCGCTGTATTGATCTTTTTGTAACTCTGATAGCACATAGGATTGAGCTGTAGAAGAAAGCTTTTTTAATTTACTTTCCTCCACAATAACCTCCTCAAGAGATTCAATATGATGCTCTAGAAAAAACTTCCTGGAGGTCGTTTTATTTAAATTGACCCCTATATAAAGGTCATCACAATGCAGGTGAGAAATTTTTAAATTAATTTTTTGCGTACATTGATTTTCTAGCACAAACACACCATTGTCATCAGTAAAAACAGTTTCATTGCTGTCTTCGACATAAATGACCGCTGCGCTGATGGGAGAATTGTCATGTAAATCCAACACTTTTCCCTCTAATCTCAAATCACATTCCTGCGAAAAACAAAAACTGGTAGCCAACAGGGATAAGTTGACTACCGTTTTTGATAATTTAGAATATTTGAAGCATTTATATTTCGGTAATTCAGGCGTCCGCACGCCTACAATAAAATGGACAAGACTCATTATTCTACATGAACCTCAAATTCAATTTCAACATCTGTTGAACCACCAAAATCAGTTCTTGTATTTCCGGTCTTTGAAGTGGGTTCATGAATTAAATAACCTATCACTTCACCCGAAGTTTCACCAGTTGTTGTCCAAGTTGTTTTTTGAAATAATGGACTACCGTTACTGTCAACGGTATCATTAGAGGCAGATGCAATTGAAAAACCACTGAGTTCATCGGTAATTTCATAAAGAATTTGGTGTTCATCTGCCTCCTCAATCACCTCTGAGGTAATATTCTCAATGTCAGCAGGGTCTGAATCGTTGTAAAAGGAGATGGATACATTATAACTTGAATTCGCTTCCAGTTCAATCTCGGTATGCTCTCCCTCATGTTCATCATCGTCATCGTGATCTTCTTCTTCCCCCTCATTATCATGATCGTGTCCCTCAACTTCAAAATTATAAGTCATTGGATTGGAAGATCCTACTTTGGTGATTTCGATGGTAACTTTGGTAATCACTTCCTCTTCATTAACGGGATCAGGGTCGTCTTTTGAACAGGCAAAGATTAAGATAAATAGGCAAAAGGCAATAATGGGTTTGATGTATATATTTTTTGACATGATACTATTTTTAAATAAAATGATTAACTCATGACCCTATGGGGTCAAAATATAAAAAGTTCGGATAGAAGTTAACCAACGGGCGGGCCCCGAAGTGTATCAATGGTATCAATGGAAAACGAATACCCAAGGTAATAAGACGTAAACTTCTTTTGCTTAGAAGTCTGAACTAAAATACTAAGGCCTTCGGGGATAAATTCGATACTGGGTGCAAATTGATAGTCCAGTATATCGCAATCCAATTCGAGTTCATGCAGGTGCGTTTCAGAAATTTCACAAGTTTGGTGATCGTGATCCTCAAATAGGTGGAAAATAGATCCCAAATAAGGCAACATCAAGACCGCTGTCAAAACAGAAGCCAAGAATATTTTCTTAAAATTGAGTTCCATGTTTACAAAAATTAAACGCATACAAATATAGGGGTTAATCGTTAATTTTAGCATATTTGCCCATTATCAAGAAAGAAATATGAGATTCACAATTGCTGCTGCCTTTTTAATTTGCATCACTACCCTGGTTGTTCGTTGCGATTCTCCAACCCCAAAACCCAAAAAAGAAGCCCCGTCCCAAGAGACTCCCAAGGGAATGGTTTGGATTCCTGAAGGTCGTTTTATGATGGGCAGTGAGGGACCTCAAGCCCGACCCGATGAAGGCCCTGTTCATGCGGTAAAAGTAAATGGTTTTTGGATCGATCAGACCGAGGTAACCAATGCCCAATTTGCCGCTTTTGTCGAAGCCACGGGCTATGTGACTACTGCAGAAAAGCCTGTGGATTGGGAGGAAATGAAAAAGCAACTCCCTCCCGATACCCCAAAACCTCACGACTCGCTACTTCAGGCTTCCTCCTTAACTTTCAAGACCACCAACGGTCCAGTTGATCTAAACAATTATGCCGCATGGTGGGAATGGAAACCCAAAGCCAGTTGGCGACAACCCCGAGGAAAAGGCAGTTCCATAGAGGGCAAAGAAGACCACCCTGTGGTCCACGTTTCTTGGGACGATGCCAATGCATATGCCCAATGGGCAGGGAAGCGACTACCCACAGAAGCTGAGTGGGAATGGGCTGCCAGAGGAGGACTAAAAGACAAAAAATATCCTTGGGGAGATGAAGACATCAATACAGGTAAAGCCAAAGCCAACAGTTGGGAAGGTTCTTTTCCCTATGACAATACGAACAAAGATTTGTTCTTTTATTCTGCTCCGGTCAAATCTTTTGAAGCCAATGGCTACGGGCTATACGATATGGCAGGCAATGTTTGGGAATGGTGTTCGGACTGGTATCACTATGACTACTACAAAACACTGGGAGGTAAAACCACAAGCAATCCACAGGGACCCGAGGGAAGCTACGACCCCTACAATCCCTATATTGCTCAAAAGATCATTAGAGGAGGATCATTTTTGTGCAACGATACCTATTGTTCGGGATACCGGGTCGCTTCCAAAATGAAATCCTCACCCGATACAGGTTCACAACACACTGGATTCAGGTGTGTAAAGGAACTCTAAATATTTCCTTTTTTCATTTCTGCAATGGCGTGATGGGCAGCTCTTGCTGTCAAAGCCATAAAAGTTAGCGATGGATTTTGTGTGGAAGTCGAGGTCATACAAGCACCATCAGTGACAAAAACATTTTGACAATGGTGCATTTGATTCCATTTGTTGAGCAAAGACGTTTTGGGATCGTGACCCATTCGTACCCCTCCCATTTCGTGTATGTCATTTCCTGGAATACGACCATTATCGTTGGTTTTGATTTTGGTAAAACCCGCTTTGGAGTACATTTCCGAAAATTCATCAAAGAAATCCTGTAGCATCTTTTCATCGTTTTCGTCATAATCTACATCCACTTTGAGCTGTGGAATTCCCCATGGGTCTTCTAGATTTTCATGCAAACTGACTTGATTGCTTTCCTTGGGTATGGTTTCTCCCATCATATGGGAATTGACATTCCAAACGTCTTTTTCTTTGACATTCAAAAGATTTTTGTGCAAGTCCTCTCCTATGGGTGAGGCATCATAATATATTCCTTTACTGGCACCAAAACCGGCGGCATAACCCCTGAGGAAATCCGTTTCCTGACGGTACACATTTCTAAACCTCGGAAGGTAGGCCGAAGTAGGCTTTTGTCCATCAACACGCTTATCTTTATGTCCCTCGTGGGTCGCAGAAATTACCCCTCTGTAATTGTGGAAAGCGATGTATTTGCCCAGCATTCCACTGTCATTGCCCAAACCATTGGGAAATCGATCCGAAGTCGAATTCAATAGTATGAGATTGGTGTTAAGGGTCGAGGCATTCAGGAAGATAACTTTGGCAAAATATTCTGTAGTGGTTTTGGTATGGGCATCAATCACCCGAACCCCAATAGCTTTTTTCTGATCCTCATCATAGAGGATCGAATGCACCACACTATTGGTTTTGAGGGTAAGATTCCCTGTCTTCATCGCCCAAGGAATCAAGGTGGAATTGGCGTTGAAATAGCCTCCAAAGGGACAACCCCTTTGACATACATTTCTACTGGCACAAAGTCCCCTGCCCTGTTCCACATAAATGGGTTTGCTTTCAGTAAGGTGGGCACATCTTCCATAGATCACATGGCGATCTTTGTAGTGTTTTTTCATCTGCTCGCTGAAATAATCCTCAACACAGTTGTTCCCAAAAGGTCTGAGAAAATCTCCGTCGGGCAGTATGTCCAAACCATCTTTATTACCGCTAACTCCTACAAATTTTTCTACATAAGTGTACCAAGAGTCAAGGTCATCATAGCGGATAGGCCAATCTACAGCAAAACCATCTCGAGCCGGACCTTCAAAATCCATATTGCTCCAGCGTTGCACCTGTCGGGCCCACATGATCGATTTGCCCCCTACTTGGTAGCCACGAATCCACTGGAAAGGCTTGGTTTGCACATAGGGATGCTCTTTGTCCTTGACAAAAAAATGCAGGGAGTCTTCTCTAAAAGCATAGCAACTGTTTGCAATGGGGTTTTCTTCTCTTATTTTGGCGGGAACTTCTCCACGATGCTTAAACTCCCAAGGTAACATATTGGTGGTAGGATAATCCTTCAGATGCTCAACATTCCTTCCACGATCCAACAGTAAAGTATTAAAACCTTGTTCGCAAAATTCTTTGGCCGCCCATCCTCCAGACATACCTGCTCCAATGACAATGGTATCGAATTGATTTTTTTTCTTCATCTTCTATAGGATTTATACGGGAACACAACCCAAATGACGGTTGGGGATAAATTCGAAGTTTAAAAATTCGGTCATATAGCGCTCAGAGGTTCTAAAATGATGCAACGACCATTTTCGATTTTTTTGCATAAAAAAACCCAACTCACCCGGGTGATTCAATGCTCTTAGAATGGTATAGTTTTGCGTTTTGAAATCCAATTCTTCGTAAGGCATAAGAAAAGTCTGTTCGACCAGTCCCTTAAAAATTATTAAACCCCTTTGATAACCATCCAACTCCTCCGTTGTAAGGGCACCTTCGATTTGATTTAAAAGATATTCCATTCTCGTCTCTGGAGTAGGGAATTCCTCGCTTTTTGAAGGCAAAATGGCCTCCGTCAATAGCCCCAAAAGATGTTGATCCTTTATCTCCAGTATGGGAGGCAGTGCGGGAGTCGAAGTGCAATGGCTTAAGAAACCAAGCCCACCAATACCCAAAGCAATGGTTTGTACCGCTTTTCTTCTTTTCATAATTTAAATATACATTACAACGCAATTTACAGATTTTTTTAAGGATACAGAACTATACGTTCACAGCACTAAGGAAAAGCAATTAGACAATCTATATTTAGCCCAAATAAGAATTAATTTGGACGTATCATTCGCCAAGAAATATTAGTAAATTTGAGGCATGAGCAGAATGTTTATGTTGGGCATACTGTCCATGGTATGTCTCAACCTTTTTTCACAAAACCGAATTACTTTTTCTGTAAAGGACGCCACTACCCAAGACATCTTAACTGGAGTAAACATCTATTTTCCTGAACTTGAAAAGGGAACGATCTCCGATATTAACGGAAATGGCTCGCTTTCCAATTTGCCGGATGGGACCTACGAAATCAGCTTTTCCTATATCGGTTATGAAAGTCGATTATTGACCCTTACATTTCCGCACACTGAAAATTTTCTGATCATAGAATTAAATCAAAATATTTCAGGATTGGAAGAAGTGATTATAACCTCCAATCGGGCAAATCGCAGTATTGCATACACCCCCTCAAGAGTTGAAGTCTTGACGGGAGAAGTAGAAGAGGCGGCAACCATGGATCCTTCAAAAATTTCCCACCTTTTGATGCATACAACTGGGGTACAAGTTCAGCAAACTTCGGCTACCTCAGGAGCGGCTAGTGTTCGCATTCAGGGCCAATATGGACGTTACACCCAAATTTTAAAAGATGGATTTCCCATATACGGTGGGTTTACAGGCGGATTAGGTGTATTGCAAATACCTCCTTTAGATTTAAGACAAGTGGAATTTGTCAAAGGCTCCTCCTCTACCCTATATGGTGGGGGTGCAATAGCAGGTTTGATCAACTTGATTTCTAAAGAACCCAAGGCTCAAGACGAATTTTCGCTACACTCCAACCTTTCAAATATTGGCAATACAGATTTAAACAGTTTTTATTCAAAAAGAGCTGGAAAATGGGGGGTTACCGTTTTTGCGTCCAGCAATACCAACCCATTGTATGATGTCGATAATGATGGATTTACTGATGTTCCACAGGTGAGAAAATTCAATTTCAATCCAAAATTATTTTACTATTTGGATGATCAAACCACCCTAAGTTTTGGGGGTACATTCACCAACGAAAACAGAATTGGTGGAGAAGTAAGAATGGTAGAGGGATTTGTAGCGGAGGGTCTAGAAAGCTATTTTGAAAGGAATCAATCAAAACAAGTAACCACCCAATTCAAAGTGGACAGAAAGTTGAGCGAAAAGAAAAGCTTACAGCTAAAAAACAGCACCAACACGTTTGATAGAAATATTTTCTTGAATGGATATGCCTTTGCTGGAACTCAATTTTCAACATTTTCAGAAATCAATTACGCCATTGATCAGGAATTCTATCATTTGATTTTGGGGGCTAATGTATATGCCGACAGCTTTGAAGAAGAACCGATCGCTGCTACTTCACTGAGAAATCAAAAATTGTTTACCACGGGGGTATTTGTACAACACATTTGGGACATTCATCAAAAATTATCCGTTGAAACGGGGTTTAGGTTGGATTACAATCAAGATTACGGCATCTTTCCATTGCCAAAATTTGCACTGATTTATAAACCCAGCTTAAAGTTCACTGCTCGATTGGGTGGAGGTTTGGGATATAAACTTCCAAGTGTTTTTACCGAAGAGGTGGAAAGTTTGGCTTTTGAAGGCATAATGCCAATAGATGATAAAACAAATAAAGTTGAAAAATCCTATGGAATCAATACTGACTTGACCTATCGAATCTTGAAAACTGGAAATTTCAGTATTAGTTTGACCGAATATTTGTTCTACAACCAGCTTGACCAACCTTTGGTTCTGACACAAGAGGGAGGTGACAACTATCGGTTGATCAACAGTGAGGGGTATTTTCAAACCAAGGGCGTTGAGAGTTTATTAAAAGCCTCATCAGGGGATTTCCATCTGTATCTTGGTTATACTTATGTAGATGCAATTCAATACCATCAAGGCAAAAAAAAATCACTACCCCTAACACCCAAGCATTCCTTTCACGGAGATTTAATGTTTGTTCAGGATGGAAAATGGAGAATGGGCATAGACGCTGAATATGAAAGTGAACAAACATTGACGACTGGACGCAGGGTGAGAAGTTTGTTCAAAGCAGGGTTTTTGGCAGAGCGAACATTTAAAAATTTATCCTTCTACATCAACCTTGAAAACTGGACCGACACAAGACAAACCAGGTACGAGAATTTGGTTCAACAACCCTTTACCAATCCGAGATTTACAGAGGTCTGGGCTCCTTTGGATGGTTTTATCTTTAATACAGGCTTAAAAATCAAGATGTAAAAAGACAAAAGGCCACTTGGAACAAAACCAAAAATCGGCATTAAAAAATCTAGAACTTTTAATATTATTCTGTTTTCTATCCAGTAGATTCTTACAATACGTATATTAGAATATTGTATTGAAACAAAAAACGATAATGCGTTTCCACAAAGTGTGTTTTTTACTCTTTACCTCATTGCTTTTTGTAGGTTGTTCAGGCCCTAAAAGTAAAACCATTAAAGTAATGACTTGGAACATATGGCATGGAGGGCTTCATGGCACCGAAGCCGATGGGTTTAAAAAAGACTCCGTCAACACGATCAATGTTTACAAAGTCATCCATCAAGAAGCCCCCGATGTATTGTTGATGCAAGAAACCTATTGCTGTGGAATGGAAATTGCCGAACAAGCGGGATATCCCCATTCGGTCCGGGCAAGTTCTAATCTGTCCATTCACAGTAAATATCCCATCATGGATACCCTAAAAATCTTTAACCCTTTTAATGCCCATGCGGCGGTCATTGATGTGGAGGGTCAAGAACTATTATTCGTCAATACTTGGCTGCACTATCTGCCAGATTCTTTTAAAGGGATTAAAACAATGAGTCCAGATTCACTCATCGCCAACGAAGGGCCAACCCGATTAAAAGAAATCACGGCCATCATCAGTGCGGTAGACCGTTTGAAAACCAGCCTAAAAATACCGGTAATTATAGGGGGAGATTTTAATTCGCCCTCCCACTTGGATTGGGTCGAAAGCACCAAGGAATTTCATTATGGAAAAGTGGTAGCATGGCCGGTAAGTACCTTGATGCAGGAGCGTGACTATATCGACTCTTTTCGAGAAGCCCATCCCGACCCCACCCAAACATTGGAGGGAACATGGGGCTATCTTTCTCCCAGAGAAATCATCTCGGATAGGATTGATTTTGTTTATTACAAAGGCCAAAACCTAAAAACCATCTCCTCCAAAATTGTGATGGAGGATCCCGAAGGCGGTTTTTTCAATTCAGATCATCGGGCTATTTTAACCCAATTTGAATTAAAAAACTAAACCGTAGGGAGGATTGAAAAAATAATGATCAAATGAAAAAAATTGTTTTTATACTGATACTCATACTGCTGGGGTCATGTGCAAAGAAAGAGCCCTACCTAAAGGTAGGTCTGGTCGCTGACCCACAATATGCCAACAAACCCATCTCTGGTAAACGACACTACAAAGAAACCCTATGGAAACTAGAGGAAGCTATTGACACCTTCAATCATCACAACATTGATTTTGTTCAAAATCTTGGGGACATCATTGATGTCGAATGGGAAAGTTTTGATGCGATTCTACCGATATACTACAAACTTAAACCCGGCATCGAAAACCATCAACTTTTGGGAAATCACGAATTTTCAATTGACTCAACCCATTTCAAAGACCTCCTCAAACGCTTGTCAATGCCCAATTATTATTATTCCTATTCCAAAAAAGGATGGAAATTTATTATATTGGACGCTACGGATTATTCTTACTACTCCAATGCGTTACACAATCACGATATTCGAGAAATAGATTTATACTTCGAAAAAACGAAAAATCAATCAAACAGTCAACGATGGAACAGTGCCATGGGTGCAGAACAACAAAACTGGCTCAAAAAAGAATTAGAACAAGCCAATTTGTTGGAGCAAAAAGTCATTCTTTTTTCCCATATGCCTTTGAGACCAAAAGATGATCCTCATAATTTGTGGAACGATCAGGAAATTATTGATATCATCGAGCAAAATCTAGATATTGTGGCGTTTATCAATGGCCACAATCATTCAGGAGGACATGTTTTCAAAAATGGAATACACTATATCACGTTATTTGGAATGGTTGATACCCCAATCAGTTCCTATGGAATACTCGAATTTTACAAAGACAGTTTGATGCTAAGAGGCTATGGAAATCAAAAAAATATACGCATTGAGTTGTAAGTGATGCCTTTCTGTCCAAAAAAAGCAGTAATCCAAAGATGGAGCAAGATTAATCTATTGAAATAAAAAAAACCTGTCAAAAGGCAGGTTTTTTTTGTACCTCGGGTGGGAATCGAACCCACACTCCCGAAAGAACTGGATTTTGAATCCAGCGCGTCTACCAGTTCCGCCACCGAGGCATTTTGATTTTTGTTCAAAGTAGGGCACAAAAATAATAAAATATTTAAGCCACCAATTTAAAATTTTCAATAAGGTGATGCATTAATTTATTTTTAAATTTGTCGATAACTATTTTTTATGGAAACTCCCGCAAAAATTTTTGCTTGTACTCAAAGTGCAGCCCTAGGTAAAGTAATCGCCGAGCACTTTGGAATTGAGATTGGAAATGTTAACTTTTCACGTTATAGCGACGGGGAGTTTCAACCTTCCTTTGAAGAGTCCGTTCGTGGTGCTCGTATATTTATCGTCGGTTCTACCCACCCCTCTTCCGAAAACTTGATGGAGATGCTGTTGATGCTCGACGCTGCAAAACGCGCTTCGGCACGCCACATCACCGCAGTGATGCCCTATTTTGGTTGGGCAAGACAAGACCGAAAAGACAAACCCAGAGTACCTATAGGAGCCAAATTGATTGCAAAACTTTTAGAATCGGCTGGAGCGACACGCATCATCACTATGGACTTGCACGCCGATCAAATCCAAGGATTTTTTGAAAAACCTGTGGATCATCTGTTTGCCTCCACCATTTTCCTGCCCTATATCAATTCACTCAATCTATCCGATTTGACAATTGCCTCTCCCGACATGGGGGGTTCCAAACGTGCTTATGCCTATTCCAAATTCCTCAGTAGTGATGTGGTCATTTGTTACAAACAAAGAGAAAAGGCCAATATCATTTCGCATATGGAGCTCATTGGAAACGTTGAAGGTAAAAATGTAATCTTGGTAGACGATATGGTTGACACGGCCGGAACACTGACCAAAGCCGCTGATTTGATGAAGGAACGAGGTGCTGTTTCTGTTCGTGCAATCTGCACACATGCCCTGCTTTCTGGCAATGCCTATGAAAAAATTGAAGGCTCACAACTCGAAGAATTAATTGTTACCGATTCTATCCCTGCAAAAGTTAGCCACCCTAAAGTAAAAGTGTTATCTTGCGCCCCATTATTCGCTGAAGTGATGAAAAACGTTCATTACAATCAGTCAATAAGTTCAAAATTTGTAATGTAAAAACAATTTCATGAAATCGATTACTATCAAAGGATCCAAAAGAGAAAGCGTAGGCAAGGTTGCGACCAAGGCCTTACGTAATGCTGATAAAGTTCCCTGCGTATTATATGGCGGTGAAAACCCACTCCATTTTTCCGCAAATGAACTTGATTTCAGCAAATTAGTTTACACCCCCAATGCCCACACTGTCGTTCTTGACATCAATGGAGATCAAAAAATCAATGCCATTCTTCAGGACATTCAGTTTCACCCTGTAAGTGACAAAATTTTACATGTTGATTTCTTTCAACTTTCCGACGACAAAGAGGTGAATATGGAAATACCCGTTGTCATAGAGGGCTCTGCCCCCGGAGTGATGCTTGAGGGAGGTACCTTAGTTGTAAGTAAACGCAAACTCAAGGTTAGAGCCTTGCCCAAAGATTTACCCGATTTAATCAATGTTGATATTTCTTCACTCAAATTGGGAGATAAAATTTCAATTGTCGATTTGGAAAGTGAAAATTTCATCATCCTCCATCCCGACAATACAGTAGTATGTAAAGTGCGAACCTCTAGAGCTTCTAAGAGTATTGAAGAAGAAGCATTAGAAGGAGAAGCTACAGAAGAAGGAGCAGAAGCTACTGCGGAGGGCGAAAGCAGCTCTGGAGAAGAATAAACAACTTCGATCAATTATTCAAAAAAGCATCTCCTCTTGAGATGCTTTTTTTAATTTTACAATATGCTATTCAGGTGGCTTTTTGGCAAATCAAAACCCATTGACATGACTAAATACTTGATTGTAGGTTTGGGAAATACAGGTAATGAATATCATAAAACCCGGCACAATATCGGTTTTGAGGTCGTTGATTTTATGGCCGAAAAGTATGAGGTTCAAATGACAGATCTCAAATTGGGAGCAATGGGAAGCTTTAACCACAAAGGCAAAAAAATTATTCTACTCAAACCTTCAACCTTTATGAACCGCAGTGGTAAATCGGTCAGGTATTGGACTTTAAAGGAAAACATAGCCCTTGAAAACATTCTCATCATCACAGACGATCTTCACCTCCCCTTTTCATTGTTACGACTGAAAGGCAAAGGCAGTGACGGTGGTCACAATGGCCTAAAAGACATAGAATCCCAACTCAACACTCCACATTACCCAAGGCTGCGGTTTGGTATCAAAAGTGAAGAAAAAACATTCAATCAGGTTGATTTTGTTTTGGGCAAATTCACTGAAAAAGAAGCTGAGAAGGTGACCAAAACACTTCCGAAATGCAGCGATATTGTCCTTTCCTTTACCCAAATGGGTCTGGACAGAACTATGAATAAATTCAACACCAAACCTCCTAAGGAGATGTCCTAAAAACCCCTACCATCGAGTGAGAAACATTTCCCTGCTGATCTTTGGCAGTGACCTTCCAATAGTAATAACGATCTGGGATCAACTCGACAGAGACAGTGGTCGTTGTTAAACCCTTTGCAGCCAAATTCAAATCATCGGGATCTGCTCCCAAATAAACATCATAACTCTCTATATCGTTGTCCAAATCGACCGCCTCCCATCTCAGTGTGAAAGCTCCATTCTCTAGACTGATTTGTTCATTGTTTTCTGGACTTAGCAGCTTTGCTGGAAAAGGGAAGTGGCTGCTGATGGAAAGCCCCTCCAGATAAAAAGTCCAAACTTTGCTTTGGGTGACGTTTTCTGTCTGTTCAGATTTGGAATTGATCCACCAAGAATATTGTTTGCCACGATCCAACACCATACTTGAAAAAAGTCGTATGCTTCGTTTTTTTTTATCCACATTGGTTAAAATGTCTCTGACCACCAACTCGTATTCGTCTGTATGGGCAGCCTCTTGCCACACAAAATTTACTTGGCTCTGCTGATCGCTCACCACAACAGCCGTGTTGCAATTATCATTGTTATCAGGGGCGATCAAAAGTGCAGCTTCGGGATCGGGAATGACCTCTTTCTTACAAGCCATCAACATCAATAAAAACAAAAACAAATACCTTTTCATTAACGCTTTAAGAGTTTAAAATTTTCTATTCTCTCGCCCGAAATCACACGAATCAAATACACCCCGGGAGGATAATAATCTACTGGAATTGGACAGCTTCTATTGAATGGATTAAGGACAACTTCTTTGTGATACAAAAGATCACCCTCTAAATTAAAAAATAAAATTTCCGCTTGCATGGCAGCTCCTCCAACAGCAACATGAACAGTTTCTGACGCAGGATTGGGATAAATATTCGAATCCTCTGCTACATATATTTCTTTCACCAGACTTCCCTGACAACTCAAATCTGTAGTAACCTCCAAGGTGTTCAATCCCGCCCGAAGGGCCAAATGATGCCTTCCCGTTTTATAGGTGTAATTATTACCATTGAGACGAAGTCTATAATTTTCTGCCCCTGATAAATCAACCGTTACCGATAAATCTTTTGCATTGAGTTGAGTGACTAAACTCAAAGGATCAGGATCTAACAATGATGTAGTATAACAGCTTTCAAAATCGGTATTGTTGGGAGAGCTGATGCATATTGAATAATCCCCCTTGGCCAGATTGGGAATCTTTATTTCACTTTCATGAGTAAATGATTCTGCCTTTTCAAAACCATTGGGTCCACTGATGTTGAGTTGATAATCGAATTGAGCGACGGCTGAAATGGAAATGGTGCCATTGTTTTTACCAATACAAGTGGGATTTGACTTTTTTAAACTAAAATTATCGTTGGAATAGAGATCACAAACATCTCCCAAACCGTCCTCGTTAGAGTCAGATTGATCTGCATTGGAAATCGTAGGGCAATTGTCCAAGGTATCCGGCACCCCATCATTGTCTGAATCCGAAACAACCGAACCTTTGAAACAAACACTGATCGAAAAAGCGTTCACAAAACCTAAGATAAGATCATCAAACCGATCTTCTACCTCAAGTCTCCATCTGCCTTTAAGGTTTTTTCCGTTAAAGACTGATAAGTCTCCTTGGGGTCGATACCTTCCTGTATAAGGTGGTAATGCAAAAACAATGGGTGCGGTGGCCTCTTGATCAAAGACCGTTTCTATGTAATCCTCCTGATCATCACCGAGATTTTGAGCCAATTTAACTTTGGTGTTATCTGGAGCGACCAAGTAAATTGATATATCTTCAATATAGCTGTGATCTATGGTCACATTAACATTGAGATCTTCGATCACTGCCTGATCGTATATGTCTAAATTTACCCCCGTGGTTCCGGGAAAACTACCTCTCGCATCAACGATTCGAGTCGGCAAACCACTCGCAGCATAAGTATTGCAATTGACCGAATAAGTACTAAAGCTTCCCACTTCGGAATAGGCTCCCTCACCACAAGCATTGATGGGCTTCACCCTCCAAAAATAAGCAGTTGAAAAATCCAAACCTTCTATGGCGGTAGAGGAGGATTCGATAGTTTTGGAAAGGGTTAAACTCGAAAAGGTTTCCGAATCGGAAACTTCAACCCTGTATTGGTCGGCGTTTTGCAGTGCGGTCCAACTCAAACTTACGGTTCGGCTCTGTTCTTGTTCAGAATTGGCAGGAGCCAAAAGTTGAATTCCTTGAAAGTCATCTTTTCTGATTTTCACCTCCAAATCAATCGAACGGGTCAGGGTCTGTCCTACTGCCCTTAAAGTCAAGAACAAATCCTGAGTAGGAAGATTTTCAAAACCCGAAATATTTATGATTCCGGAAGAGTCTGAGTCTGTCAGCTGAGATTTGGAAAACTGAGCAGAAAGGGCGGAAGGAAGTTCGCTGAAACTCAAGCTTACACTTTCGTCAGTATCCGAAAAAGTCTCAAAATCAAAAGCGAAAGTCACATCGTCTTGACAAACCTCTTCCTCAAAACGGTCAAATGTCAATACAAAAGGAGCCGGGGTGATTTCGATGTCGTTGGCGTTGACAGCAAAATAAATGGAGTTGTCGGGTACAATTTTGATCCTGATCTGGTCAGAAGTGATTCCCCCTGGAACAGTTATTAACTCAACGCCATCGTTGGGTGTAGAGGAAAGCAAGGGTGTTTCGAAAGTATCTCCTCCGTCTGTGGATAAAAATACCGAGACAAATTTTGTATTGATGGGCGCCTGATCGGTTTGTGCAACCTCCCAAGTCAAAGTTTGTTTGGATCCCGCTTCCCAAAGAATACCTTCTTGATTTTGTGAACTGACTTTAAAAGGTCCTGCATCGGAAATGATTTTAAGGGCTTTGATATCAAAAGCCATTCTCCCTCTAGCACCTGCGGATGCGGGATAACGATCTCTTGCCGTTACTGCCCAAGTCATTGTTCTATCGACCAAAGACACGGTTTCCCATTGACCTCCTGTTTGTGGGTTTTCCATTGTCAAATTCCCTTCCAAAACTGCATCCATTTGTGGAACGGTTCTGATGGGGCTGACGGAAGGCGGCAGGGATCTTGCCTGAGCCCCTAAGTGATTGTAAGGTCCAAAATTGGAAGCATCCACCTGACCTGAATCCAATTGCTCCCAACAATAATACAACGTATCCCCGTCGGGATCACTACCCGTAGCTTTGAGTTCATAGGCCGTTCCAATAGGTAAGGTATAATCCCGATCGGCAGAGACAGTGGGGATTTGATTTTCATTGGTGGCCGATAGATAACAGGATTTTAAGTCGATATACTCGTTGATGTTATGTATGCTGTTGTAATGAAAATAAGGGTCACTATGGAATTGAACATTGTCAAAACCAACAATCCCAGCATATCCCATAATGGTCGAACCACTTCCTGGTTCTGAATTGAAACCTTCAAACTCGTTTTGGTGAGAAAAAGTATGATAAGCTCCAAATTGATGCCCCATTTCATGGGTCACATAGTCTATGTCAAAGTGATCATTCAGAAAAGGGTCATTTGCAGTACCCTGAAAAGAATTTGCGCTAAAAGCTCCTCCTTTGATACCATTTTGGCAAACATTCCCCACAGAACCAGCATTGCCGTTTCCTCCGCTTCTGGCATAAGCAAACAGATGGCCTATATCATAATTCTCAGCGCCAAATTCATCGTCTAAAACCTTTTGAACCTCTGAGTTTAAATCATTATCGTAGGGGTCAGTGTCGACGTTGGGGAAGATTAAATCGATTCCTGTAACCAGTTCCAAGTGTATGCCCAATTCTGTTTCAAAAATTTCATTAACGCGATTGATGGTACTGACCACAGCCGCATAGGCATCCTCCTTATTGGTTCCATTGGAGGGATCATCGTCTCCCCAAAAAGAGGTATAGCCCCCTGTGGTTGAAATGGCCAGTCTAAATGTTTTGATGACACCCGAATTCGCTTTTCTAAAACTTTTACGGTCGGTATTAGACAAGCTTAAATCTCTCCAATTGTTTGCTAGAGAAGTCGTGCATTCGAATTTTCCTAAAGTGGTTTCCGCTGATCGCTCATAAGACAGATAACGATTTTTTCGCTCCCCTAGAGGCTGTAAAAATCTACTTTCTCCGTTGGGATATCGTATCCAAGCATTGATTCCTATGGGCGTGTGGGAAAGTCTGATATGAACATCTGGGCGTTCTTTACTTCTTCCAACAAAAGTTCTGATCTCGGGAAATGCAGCTTGCAAGTCAGCAGATAACACCGCTGCGTTTTTTAGCTCAAAAACCTCCTCTTTCCCCCATTCGTTGGGTAAAACCATTTCTAATTGGTCTTTTCCTGCCATAAAATTGATCCCCTTGGAAGGGATCAATGTATTTTGAAAAGCATCCGCATCTAAATCCATCACAAAGCGCCCCTTATCATCCGAAATGGGTAAATGTCCTATGGGATCATCTGAAACCAATGACCAAAATTGCTGTGCATGGACACCCGACAAACCAATAAATAGTGTAAAAAGTAAATAAAGACAAATTCGATATAATGTCAAAATTGATTTTTTAGATTCATAATTTAAAAAAAAGAATAGAAAACCAGACGCATTTTAGATGTACTTTTGATAAAAATCAAAATTTTTAGATGGAGGTCATCCATAATATTTCAAATTATCGTCCTCAAAAACCTGCTATCCTGACCATTGGAACTTTTGACGGCATCCATATTGGGCATCAAAAAATCATTCGCAATTTGGTAAAAAAAGCCAAAAAAGAAGATTTATGTGCCGTTGTACTGACCTTTTTCCCGCATCCGAGGATGGTTTTACAAAAAGAAACCCAACTCAAAATGATCGATACCTTGGAGGAAAAAACAAAACTATTGGAACAACTGGGTATTGAAGTTTTGATCATTCAACCTTTTACTCCTGAATTTTCCAGAATGACCGCCATAGAGTACACCAGAGATATTTTGGTCAATGGGCTTAGCATTTCCAAACTAATTATTGGCTATGACCACCGCTTTGGAAGAAACCGAGAGGCAACCGTGGAAGATTTAAAACACTTCGGTTTGGATTACAACTTTACCGTAGAAGAAATTCCTGCTCAAGATATTGAATCCATAGCCGTAAGTTCCACTAAAATAAGAAACGCCATCACATCGGGAGAAATCAAAAAAGCCAATCAGTTTTTAGGAAGACCTTTTTCCCTCAATGGGCTTGTTGTAGAAGGTGACAAAATCGGAAGGGAAATGGGATACCCTACTGCCAATCTAGAAATTGAAGAGGATTACAAACTCAAACCACAAAATGGGGTTTATCTTGTACAAAGCAGTCTGGATGGTAAGAAATACTTTGGAATGATGAATGTTGGAAAGCGTCCCACTATTTCGGGAAAGAAAACAAGAATCGAAACCTATTTTTTTGATTTCAAAGGAAATCTGTATGGCAAAAAGATCCGTATCAACCTTTTGAAGAAAATCAGAGACGAACAGAAATTTGATTCTTTGGACGCATTGAAGAACCAACTGAATACAGACCAAAAAAGCTGTCAAAAATTAATTCCAAATTACCTTTAAATTTGAATTAATCCATTGGTTTCTTCTACCTTTGCACCGAAAAAACAATCACATGTTACCGCTTGCATACCTGAGAGAACAACCCGAAAAAATCAAAGAGGGGTTAGCCAAAAGAAATTTTCCACAGCCGGAACTCGTAGATCAATTGCTTGAAACAGATCAAAAAAGAAGGACAATTCAAAGTCAATTGGACGAAACCCTTTCCAAAAGCAATCAACTGGCCAAAGAAATTGGAACCCTTTTTAAATCAGGACAAACAGAAAAAGCCAATGCATTAAAAGGACAAACAGCCGATCTAAAAACCGCTGGAAAAGCTCTTCAAGAAGAGCTCCAAAGTGTTGAAGTAGCCCTTTTGTCCCTTAGAACTCAAATTCCCAATGTACCCGACGAAAGTGTACCTTCCGGAAGCTCGGAGCAAGACAATGAAGAAATTTTTAGTGCGGGAAGCATACCCGATTTAGAGGAAAATGCCCTTCCACACTGGGAATTGGCCACCCAATACGATTTGATCGATTTTGACTTGGGCAGCAAAATCACCGGTGCTGGATTCCCCGTTTATAAAGGAAAAGGTGCCAAACTCCAGCGAGCACTGATTCAATATTTCTTGGATAAAAACACCGCTGCAGGTTATACCGAATTTCAGGTACCTCACCTAGTCAACGAAGATTCAGGATTCGGAACCGGACAATTGCCCGACAAAGAGGGACAGATGTACCACGTTCCCGAAGACGGACTATACCTCATCCCCACAGCCGAAGTGCCTTTGACCAACCTTTTTAGGAACCAACTGCTGGAGGCCAAAGATTTGCCCATTTGTCTGACCGGTTATACCCCCTGTTTTCGAAGAGAAGCGGGAAGCTATGGTGCCAACGTTAGGGGACTCAATCGACTGCACCAATTCGATAAAGTAGAAATCGTAAGGCTGGAAGAACCCCAAAATTCCAGGGCAGCATTGGATCAAATGGTGGATCACGTCAAAGGTATTTTAGAAGAATTGGAACTCCCCTATCGCATTTTAAAACTATGCGGGGGTGACCTTGGGTTTACTGCGGCATTGACCTTTGATTTTGAAGTTTACTCCACCGCACAAAAAAGATGGCTGGAGATCAGCTCTGTCTCGACTTTTAACAGCTTTCAGTCCGAGCGTTTGCAACTGCGGTACAAAGACAAAAACGGAAAAAAACAAGCGGTACACACCCTCAACGGCAGCTCACTGGCCCTACCTCGCGTGCTAGCAGGACTGCTAGAAAACAACCAAACCACTACTGGAATCAACATCCCAAAAGCATTGGTTCCCTATACTGGTTTTGACACAATCAGCTGATCGATGATAGTCTATAATGTCACTTGCAATGTGGCTCCAGAGGTCGAAAAACAATGGGTTGAATGGGTTGATCTCCAACTCGATCAAATATCTAAATCTGAAAGAATAAACAACACCTCCATCCTAAAACTGAACTCCAACGCCCCTAGCGAGGGTGCTGTCTATGCCCTTCAGTATCAAATCTCAGATCAGCAAACACTCCAAAATTTTTTAAAAAACGAAGACCAAATCTTAAAAGAGCAAATCAGACTAACTTTTGGGGAAGCTGTACTCCATTTTAGCAGTCAACTCGAAATCATAAAACAATACTGATGAGACCCGTATCTCCTAAGAAGAAATTAGGACAACATTTTTTGAATGATTTAAATATTGCTCAGAAAATAGCGGATTTACTTCAAGATCAATTTTGTGAAAATATTTTAGAGATCGGTCCTGGCACGGGAGTACTTACCCAATTTTTAATCCCTTACTCCCAAAACTTAAAACTCGTTGAAATCGATATCGAGTCTGTAGCCTACCTCAACCAGAAATATCCTGAGTTCCAAAAAAACATCCTCAGCGAGGATTTTCTCAAAATGGATCTTTCAAAAGTTTATGAAGGCCAAAACTTCTCCATCATTGGTAATTTTCCCTACAATATTTCCAGTCAAATCGTTTTTAGAGCCTTGGAGTACCGTCAATACGTCCCTTTTTTCTGTGGAATGTTTCAAAAAGAAGTCGCCCAAAGAATCTGCGAAAAGCCTGGTACCAAAGCCTATGGCATACTCTCTGTTTTGTGTCAAACCTATTTCCACACCCAATATCATTTTAGTGTGCCACCAGGAGTATTTTCCCCACCACCAAAAGTAGATTCGGGGGTGCTCTCTCTTCAGAGAAAGGAAGATTTAATCATCGATTTCGATGAAAAATTACTTTTTAAAGTTGTCAAAACCAGTTTTCAGCAACGCCGAAAGACCTTGAGAAACAGCCTTAAAAGCCTGAACATTCCCAAACTTATTTTAGAAGATAGTATCTTTGACCTGCGGCCCGAAAAATTATCCGCAGTACAATTCATAGAACTGACTAAAAAAGTGGGAAATGCCAAAATTTGAAATCAACAAAAACGGGATAAAGTTCATCGAGGAGTTGATCGATAATGGCGCAGACCAAAAACTACAAAAAACTCTCAGAGACCTTCACTACGCCGATATTGCTGAGATCATTGACGAACTTTCCACCGATCAAGCGACTTATTTGGTCAAACTACTGGACAGCGATAAAACAGCCGACGCCCTGGCCGAAGTCGATGAAGACATTCGTGAAGGAATTTTGGAAAAGCTTTCCGCAAAAGAAATTGCAGAGGAAATCGAAGAACTGGATACTGACGATGCCGCTGACCTAATTGCCGAACTGCCCGAAGAACGACAAGAACGGGTCATGTCACAAATCTCTGACACCGAGCATTTGGAAGACATACGCGAACTACTCACCTATGACGAAGATACTGCAGGAGGCTTGATGGCCAAAGAATTGGTAAAGGTAGAGGAAGGACTCAGCGTACTCAAATGCCTCAATACCATGCGCGCCCAAGCAGAGGAAGTGACCCGGGTTCACTCCATCTATGTAGTCGATGAAAAGAATGTCCTCAAAGGGCGGCTTTCCCTAAAAGACCTCATTACCGCCAACTCCAGAGCCATCGTTAAAGACATCTACATCCCAAAAGTGGATTATGTTACCGTGGATCAACCCGGAGAAGAAGTGGCCGACATCATGTCCAAATACGATCTGGAAGCCATCCCCGTGGTCAACAGCAAAAAACAACTGATGGGGCGAATCACCATCGATGATATCGTCGATCTGATCAAAGAAGAAGCCGAAAAAGACTACCAATTGGCCGCGGGTATTTCCAATGACGTAGAGGCCAATGACGGAATTTTCGAACTCACCAAAGCCCGATTGCCGTGGCTATTTCTCGGACTTTTGGGCGGACTGGGCAGTGTATTTATCCTTCAGGACTTTGAGCAAGTCATGGAACTACCCGAACTCAGAAGCTTGTTTTTCTACACCCCACTGATCGCAGCCATGGCCGGAAATGTTGGAGTACAATCCTCTGCCATCATCGTTCAAGGTTTGGCCAACAATGTCGTCAAAGGATCACTGGTCAACTTGCTTTTTAAGGAAATTGGACTGAGCCTGATCAACGGTTTGGCCCTTGCCCTCATCCTTATTATTTTTGGTTTAATCATCCAACAAGACCTCAGCATCAGCCTCACCATCGCCGGTTCTATGATGGGCGTCATCATCATCGCTGCATTGATCGGCACTTTTGTTCCCATCATTCTCAATAAAAGAGGAATCGACCCAGCCATCGCCACCGGGCCTTTTATCACCACCGCCAATGACATCTTTGGGATTTTCCTTTTCTTTTATATGGCCAAAATATTTTTGGGCTTTTAATCACAGTACATGAAAGTTTTACACCTAGAGGAAAACCACCCTGCCCTGATCGAGGGACTAAAGGCCTTGGGATTTCAAAACGATACAGCCTATACCGACTCACTAGATAAAATCTTGGCCAAATTGGATCAGTACGACGGGCTCATCATCCGGAGCAAATACCCCATAAACGAAACTTTTTTATCTCATGCAAAAAACCTCAAGTTCATTGGACGTGTAGGTGCTGGCCTGGAAAATATAGACACCGAAGCCTTAGCCTCCCGCAACATTCATCTAATCAACGCCCCCGAAGGCAATCGGAATGCCGTGGGAGAACACGCCCTGGGCATGCTTTTGTCTTTGATGAACCGACTCAAAGCCGGACATGACGCCATCCGATCCGGTCAGTGGGATCGCGAAGGCCATCGGGGTTGGGAACTCTCTGGCAGAACTGTAGGCATCATCGGTTATGGAAACACCGGGAAAAGCTTTGCCAAAAGAATCTCAGGTTTTGATGTCAATACCCTTTGCTACGACATTTTGGAAAATGTAGGGGATCAATATGCCCAACAAGTGGATTGGAAAACCCTACTGGCCGTGTGTGAAGTCATCAGCCTTCACATGCCACAAACCGAACTGACCCGGGGTTTGATCGATAAAGAATTTATATCAAGCATGGCCCACCCCTTTTGGTTGTTGAATACTGCCCGGGGTTCTGCTGTGGTTACCGAGGACTTGGTCGATGGGCTTCAGTCTCGAAAAATTATGGGTGCTGGATTGGATGTTTTGGAATACGAAACCCGTTCTTTCTCCTCCATTTTTAATCAAGAAGTTTTACCGCCGGCACTCCAATATCTTATGGACGCAGACAGTGTGATTTTGAGTCCTCATGTGGCGGGATGGACCCGGGAAAGTCATATCAAACTTGCCACCACCATCGTAGAGAAAGTAAAAAAGCTTTTTTTTTAGTCGTTCTCCTTCACCACAAACTGAGCGGTATGGAGGGTTCTTTGTTCCAAAAGAATATCGCCCACCTTATTTTTGATAAAATTGATCGCAGGTTTGTCAAAATGACGAATTGTGTAGAGGGAAACACCGTCATTGACCTTGACCTTAAATTTGGTTTTTAACGCTTCCAGCAAAGGTTCCAACTTACTATATTTATTATAGATACAAATGGAAAAACTGATGGCCGAGTTTTGGATCATCTCCACCCGCATTTGGTATTGGTGCAATAGGGCAAAAATCTCACTGATGTTTTCCTCTATGATAAAAGAAAAGTCCTTGGAAGACAACTTCAGTAAGGTTTGATCATTTTTGACAATATAGCAAGGAACCAGTGGATCAAGGTTTTTTCCCTTGGAAACTGCAGTACCGAGATCATCGGGATTTTCGAAGGATTTTACATATAGGGGGATTTCCTTGCGTTGGAGCGGTTGCAGTGTTTTGGGATGGATGACAGAGGCTCCATAAAAAGCCAATTCGATGGCCTCTCGATAAGAGATTTGATGCAGCAGTACCGTGTCATTGAACTTTCTGGGATCACCGTTTAATACCCCTGGGACATCTTTCCAAATCGTCACTGATTCGGCATCCAAAGCATAGGCAAAAATGGCAGCACTATAGTCGGATCCCTCTCTACCTAGAGTGGTGGTAAATCCGTTGGAGGAACTGCCGATAAAACCTTGTGAAATCAGAGTGCTTTTTCCGTTGACTTTGGTTTGAATGGCTGCTTCAGTATCGGTCCAATACAAATTGGCATCACGGAAATAGGCATCCGTTTTGATGCACTCACGAGCATCCAACCAATGGTTTTCCATACCCTCCTTATTCATATAATGACTGATGATGGTGGTGGAAACCAACTCCCCCACACTCACCACTTGATCGTAAATCAAACTGTACTCTTCAACATCGGTATTGTTCAGAAAGCTCAAAACACCATCAAAAAGGATATTTACTTTTTGGTTAATCTCGGTATTTTCTGACTCGAACAAATCCTCAATAATACGGTGGTGGTTTTCCTTTACCTTCTGTAGATGCTGAGGATATTGCTGTTTGTTTTCAAAAAAAGAGTGAACCACTTGCTCGAGGGCATTGGTGGTTTTACCCATGGCCGAGACCACAATCAAAGTGTCCTTAAAACCTATATGTTGTAATACACGCACTATGTTTTTTACCCCTACAGCATCTTTGACCGAGGCTCCTCCAAACTTGAATACTTTCATTCTTATGAATTAATTTTTGAGATATAGTTGTCTATACTTTGTTTATCCATTTGAACGGTTCTCCAATCATCCAAGACAGAGGCACCGCTTTTTTGGTAAAACTTAATGGCCGGTAGGTTCCAATCCAGAACGGCCCATTCGACCCGCTCCACCCCAAGTTCTTGGGCATGATTTAAAAAGGCGTTGTACAATTGGGTACCGATGCCCTTGCCCTTCATCGGCTCTGTTACGATCAAATCCTCCAGGTGAAAAGTGGGGCCTTTCCAAGTGGAATATCGCGGATAGTAGAGGGCCATACCGACCACTTGATCGGCCACCTCGGCCACAAAACATTCAAACAGCGGACGGTCACCAAAACCATCTCTCTCAATTTGAGCCTGTGTAACGATGACCGCTTCTGGCTCTTTTTCAAAAATCGCCAACTCACGAATCAAAAATAAAATGGATGCGGCATCAGACTTTACGGCCTTTCGAATATGGGCTTTGATCATAACGGAGCAAAAATAACGGGACAAACCAGCATCATAACATTTTGTTATATTTTATCACATTTTAGGGTTGATGTGTAGAAAATATAAATACAACCTTCTCAAATCAGCCAATGCATCAATGTATCAAAAAAGATTTTCGGCTGTTCGGCATGGAGCCAATGTCCGGCTCCTTTAATTTCCAATATTTCCGCTTTGGGGAAATATTGCAATATGGACTCCCTATCGGTCTGAGGGTTGATATAATTGGAAAGTTCTCCATGGAGAAAAAGGGTAGGTTGTGGGAAGGCATTTCGGGATTCGATGTCAGCACCTATGGCTTCGGCCGCATTTTTCAATACCGCAATATTCACACGCAATCCCAATTGACCGTCGGAAACCCAATACAAGTTTTTAAGTAAAAACTGACGGGTACCCGCATCGGGGATATAATTTTCCAAATGCTCGGCAGCGGCCTTTCGGGAACTGATCTCCTCAAAGTTTAGGGAACTGAGTCCCGCCAAAATTTGTTGGTGGTGAGGGGCGTAATACTTGGGAGCGATATCGGCAATGATCAATTTTTGGATACGATCTCCATGTTTTAGGGCAAAACCCATAGCGGTTTTACCGCCCATGGAATGTCCCAATAAAATCACCTGATCCAATCCGTGATGATCCAAATAAATCCGTAAATCTTCGACCATGGTATCATAATCAAAAATCTCACTCCAAAAACTTCTGCCGTGGTTTCTTTGATCCACCAGATGAACACAATATCCTTTTTCGGCTAGATTTTTGGCATGGGTTTTCCAATTGTCCCCCATTCCCAAAAACCCGTGAAGAATGATCATATGATTGTCTCCCGACCCTATGATGTTGGAATGTAGGATATTCATCAACTCAGGCGTTGCAAATACATGGGGATCACATTTTCGAATCCCAAATAAAGAGACTCGCTCACCAAGGCATGACCGATGGAGACCTCCAACAAATTGGGGATATTCTGCGCAAAAAAGGCGGTATTTTCCAAATTCAAGTCGTGTCCGGCATTGATCCCAATGCCCAAATCGTTGGCTACTATTGCCGCTTGGGTATAGGGAGCCACGGCCTTTTCGGGACTGGTTTTAAAACCTTGGGCATAGGCTTCGGTGTACAATTCTATACGGTCGGTTCCCGTTTTTTCTGCTCCTTTGACCATTTCGGCAACTGGATCGACAAAGATGGAAGTTCGGATTCCCTTGTTTTTAAACTCAGTAATGACCTCAACGAGAAAGTCTTTGTGTTTGATGGTGTCCCACCCTGCATTGGAAGTAATGGCGTCTTCGGCATCGGGAACCAAAGTCACCTGATCGGGTTGGATTTGGGTGACCAAATCAATAAATTCGGGAATGGGGTTTCCTTCTATATTGAATTCAGTGGTCAATACTTTGGGCAAGGCCAAAGCATCGCTGTAACGGATATGACGTTGATCGGGTCTGGGATGAACGGTGATGCCCTGTGCACCAAAACTTTGCAAGTCGGTCGCAACTTTGAGCAAATCGGGAACATTTCCCCCACGAGAATTTCTCAAGGTAGCGATTTTATTGATGTTTACACTTAACTGGGTCATGATTTCCATTTATACTGCAAAATTAAGAACTATTAATGGTATCGGCTAAATTTCCACTATCAAAAGGCAAGCCCAATAAAGTTTTGTAATTTTACTCCCTAAGCTTTTGGAATGAACATTGCTGTTTTTTGTGCCTTTGACACTCCTGCAACCATTGAGTTTGCCAAGGCCACCATTGGCTATTTGGAAAACAAAGGCCACCGACTGACACTGGACAGCCGGCTGACGGAACACTTGCCAGAGGAAAACCAAAAATACAGTGCTTTCGATGCCAAAGCTACCCTCGACCCAGATCATGATTATCTGTTCTCCATTGGCGGTGATGGGACATTATTGCGTTCTATCCCTTTTGTAAAAGACACCGAAATCCCTATACTGGGAATCAATACGGGTCGATTGGGCTTTTTGACCAGTTTGCAAAAGGAATCCCTCAATGAGGCTTTGGACAAATTTTTTGATGAAAAATTCAAATTGGTAAAACGGGCATTACTGGCCGTAGAGCTTTCCGCTCCATCGGCTGAAATTGATCAATTTGGCTATGCGCTAAACGAGATCAGCATCAACCGGAAAAATACTACAGCCATGTTGAGCATCGCTACCCAAATCGACAAGGAGTTTCTGACTACCTACTGGGCCGATGGTCTCATCATTGCCACCCCTACTGGATCCACCGGCTACTCTTTGAGCAGTGGAGGGCCTATTTTAACTCCAGAGACTGAGGGTATAGTTCTCAACCCTATAGCCCCTCATAACTTAAACATCAGACCACTGGTGGTACCGGACAAAGCCGAAATAGAAATCAGTGTAGATGGACGAGGAGAAGATCATTTATTGTCTTTGGATTCTCGAATTTTTACCATCGAAAACGGTACAAAGATTCACATTAAAAAAGCCCCTTTTTCTGTCTTCACTGTAGAACTGGAAGGAGACAATTATTTTAAGACACTTCGCGACAAGCTTTTTTGGGGATATGATGCCCGAAACAGGCAATAATTCAAGCTTTTATAAGTTTAAGAATATGGGTATTATGATGGTTAAGATTTATGCCCCTAATTTTTATACCCTAAACTTAGATGAAACGGTCGTGGCTTTTTTGTGTATTCCTCTGCCTTCACCTCCAATCTAGGGCACAATTTCATGAAGTTGGTGCTTTTTTGGGGGGTGGAAACTATATTGGAGACATTGGAGCTACCTATTTCGTTTATCCCGAAAATCCGGCCTTTGGTTTGGTGTACAAGTGGAACCGAACGACCCGCTACTCCCTTAGGGCCAATGCCATGATCATGAACATTAAAAAAAGTGATTATTCACCGGTCGATTTTGCCCGATTCAATCGAAGGTATCGATTTGAAAATCAAATCATGGAGTTCTCGGCGGGAGTGGAAATCAATTTTTACGATTTTAACCTACATGGAAACGATAAAAAAATAGCCCCTTACTTGTTTCTGGGAGCTGGTTTTATAAGGTATGACCTATTTTACCACGACCCCAACACCTTGGAGACCATAGAATACGGCAAAGGGGGAGAAATTACTTTACCGGCCATCATTGGGGCGAAGGTTAACGTTTCTCCTTTTGTGGTAATGGGACTAGAGGTGGGAGTGAGATACACTCTAACGGACAACCTAGATGGAAGTGCTCCAGAAACAGAAGATAGTCTTACCAATGATTTAAAATTTGGAAATTTGAACAATAATGACTGGTATGTTTTTACTGGTTTAACAATTTCATTTACCTTTGGCGATCTGCCGTGTTATTGTAAAGAATGATCATGAGCAACATTAAAAATGATATGCCAAAACACCTTGCCATAATTATGGACGGGAACGGTCGATGGGCCGAGAGCAAAGGTAAAAATAGAATTCATGGACACTCTCACGGCGTGAGAGCCGTTCAGGAGGTTGTGGAAGAGGCCGTTCAACTCAACATTGAATATCTCACCCTTTATGCTTTTTCAACCGAAAATTGGAGAAGGCCTCAAGAGGAAATTGGTGTTTTGATGAAATTATTGGTCAATACCCTCAGAAGTGAATTTGAAAAGCTGCTCGAAAATCGAATCAAATTGAATGTGATAGGAAACATCAATCAACTTCCGGAAATCGTTAGAAACGAATTGGAATACGTGATGGATCAAACTCAAAATAATACCGAAATGACTTTGACCTTGGCACTGAGCTATAGTGGCAGAGAAGAGCTTGCCAATGTGTTTAAGCAACTGGCATACAAAGTTAAAGATAATATAATTTCTCCCGAAAAAATTGACCAATCCATTATAAATGAGCATCTTTACACGCAGAATTTACCAGATGTGGATTTGCTGATTCGAACCAGTGGAGAAAAAAGAATTAGTAATTTTTTATTATGGCAAATCGCCTACGCAGAATTGTATTTTTCTAAAGTACTATGGCCCGATTTTACAAAAAAACATTTGCACAAAGCATTAACCAGTTACCAAAAAAGAGAGCGCAGATTTGGAAAGACAAGTAAGCAACTTCTTGGGTAAATCATTCAACCCATTCTATACCGTTTTTTGCTCATTTTTCTTGTTGGGTTTTTTTTCCACCCAAGCACAGAATCTAGACGAATATGTCAAGGGAAAACTGTATACCATTGATACTATTATGGTAAGTGGCATCAAAACATTTAGCGATCAAACCGTAATTTCCTACAGCCAATTGAGAAAGGGACAAAAAATTAACATCCCAGGAGATAAAATCAGTTCGGTGATCAATAAATTGTGGAACTTACAGCTTTTTAGTGACATCAATTTCTATATCAACCAAATCGAGGGAGATCGTGTTGCATTGGAAATCGAGATTGAGGAACTGCCCTCTTTGAGTGAAGTTAAAATTAATGGGTTAAAAAAGTCGAAAATTGAACCCATTTTGACCGAGACTGAACTTAAGGCCGGAAAAAAACTTTCAGAAAGCTTCTTGGCCAATACCAAAAACTACATCGTCAATAAGTTTCAAAAAGAAGGTTTTCTCAATACGAAAGTAGCCTTTAACACCATCCCCGATTCCATCAACTCCAATAATTTCAAAATGGTGGTCAACGTAGATCTGGGTGAGCGGGTAAAAATCAAAGCCATCAACTTTGAAGGAAACGAAGTATTCAAGGACAAAAAACTGAGGTCAAAACTCAAAAAAACTAAACAAAAATTCCCCCTGAGGTTTTGGAAAAAGTCCAAGTTCATAGAAGAGGATTTTGAAGAAGGAAAACAAAACCTTTTGGACTTTTACAAAGAAAAAGGATATCGTGATGCTAGAATTATTCAGGACACCTTGGTGACCAATAATGACAATTCCATCACCATCAATTTCAAAATGGAGGAGGGAAACCAATATTACTTTGGGGACATCTCCTATTTGGGAAATTCGGTTTACACCGATTATCAACTCAGTCAATTATTGGGAATCAAAAAAGGAGATACCTACGATGGCGTATTACTAAAGAAGCGAATTGCGGATGAAAAGCCCGATGCCAACGACCTTACTAATTTGTACCAAAATAATGGTTATCTGTTTTCAAACATCAATGCGGTAGAGGTAAGTGCAGAAAATGACACCATCAATTTTGAAATTAGGGTGTCAGAAGGTAAACTGGCCAGCTTCAATAAAATTTCGGTAGTAGGGAATACCAAGACCAACGATCATGTGATTTACAGAGAATTAAGAACCAAACCTGGAGAGTTGTACAGCAAGGACATGGTGGTCAGAACGGTCAGGGAACTAGGGCAGCTTGGATTTTTTGATGCAGAAAATATCGATCCCCAATTCAAAAATGTAAATCCCAACGCCGGTACAGTGGATATCGAATATGGATTGGTTGAAGCCGGAGCAAGTCAAATCGAACTTCAGGGAGGGTACGGTGGTGGTGGATTCATCGGAACCCTTGGCCTTTCCTTTAACAACTTTTCCCTAAAAAACATTTTCAACTTTGACACCTATAAGCCACTGCCTATGGGAGATGGTCAAAGCCTGAGTTTGAGGCTACAGGCCAGTCAGTTTTACAGTACCTATAGTTTTAGTTTTGCAGAACCTTGGATGGGAGGTCGGGAACCCGTTCAATTTTCTACCTCACTGTCCCATACTGTCCAATACCGCTACGATTATCTTACCGGTAGGGCCGATGAAAGCCAATATTTTCAAATCAGCGGTTTGACCCTAGGCTTGGCCAAAAGGCTTAAAGTACCCGATGACTTTTTTACTCTTTCTCAAGCCATCGCCTATCAGTATTACAATCTGAATAATTATTATACAGGCTTATTCACTTTTGGTGATGGAAGTGCCAACAACCTTACCTATACGATAGCATTGTCTCGAAACAATACATTCACCAATCCTATTTTCCCTGTAGGAGGTTCAAAATTTACCATCAGTGGAAAGTTTACCCCTCCCTACTCTCTAATCAACGGAATTGATTTTAGCAATTTGGAAAATCGAAAAGAATTTCAATTGCCTAACGGTGAACCCGATGTCGCCAAAATAGATCAAGAAAAGTTTAGGTGGTTGGAATACTACAAACTTAAATTTACTGGAGAGTGGTATACCAGCATCATTGGAAAACTTGTTTTTAAAGCTCAGACCGATTTTGGTTTTATTGGAGCCTATAATCAAGAACGTGGAAACATCCCTTTCGAAAGATTTTATTTGGGTGGTGACGGAATGCAAAGTTATGCCCTTGACGGTCGAGAGACTATTTCACTCAGGGGTTACAAAAACCAGTCGCTTTCCAGTAGAGACGGCTCACTGTTGTACAACAAATTTACTTTTGAACTGCGTTATCCCATCACCCTAAAACCAAGTGCTTCGATTTTTGCACTCTCTTTTTTAGAGTCGGGAAATGGATATGACAGCTTTAGAGACTTCAATCCTTTTAACTCCAAGCGTTCTGCTGGAATGGGTGTAAGGATTTTCATGCCAGCATTTGGATTACTTGGTATCGATTTTGGTTACGGATTTGACAGTGCAGTAATCAACAATGACAGTCCCAACGGGTGGGAGACCCATTTTATCATTGGGCAACAGTTTTAATCACTAAATCCCTTAGGTGTTAAAATAATCTACCAATTTGAGCGTTATTATTTAAAAAGTCATTCCCTCATAATCATGAAATTGAAATTATTCCTTACAGTAGTACTGTGCTCACTCTCCCTCGTAGTTCAGGCCCAGAGGGGAGCGCGTATTGCCTACATTGATATGGATGTTATCTTGAGTAAAAACAAGGAGTTTAGGACTGCCAATCAGTTGCTGGACGAAAAAATCGTCCAATGGAAAAAGGAAATTGAATTAAAAAAAATCCAACTCAAACAAATAGAAGATCAATTCGCTGTTGAGAAAATATTATTGACCCCTGAACTTATCGCCGACCGGGAAATGGAAATTAAAGATTTTGCCTCCGAAGTAGTTTCACTTCAAGAAAAAAGATTTGGACCCAAGGGAGACATGATGATCCAAAAGAATCAACTTTTAAAACCCGTCCAAGATCAGGTATTGAGTATTGTTCAGGATATTGCCAAGGAGAGAAAATACGACTTTGTTTTTGATCGATCTTCTGATATAATTATGTTGTATTCAGCAAAAAATTACGATATTAGCGACCTAGTTCTTAGAAGGATTCAAGCACAAGAAAGAATCAAAGAAAGAAAAGAAAAAATAAACTCCGCGAAAAAAGGTTTAAACGGAGTGAGTAATTAAATAACCAAGTTCTAACTATGAAAAATTTAAAAAAATTTTTATTGCCCCTAGCACTGTCGTTGTTCCCTCTAAGTATGGTCAATGCTCAAGCCAAAGTAGCGCACATCGAAGTTCAAAAATTGATCAGCGAAATGCCTGAAGTAATTGCAGCTCAAAAAGAATTAAAAAAATTGGAAGAGTCTTACACTGCTGAAATGGAAACTACTTACAAAGAATTCCAGACCAAGGCTCAAACTTATGCTGCCGATGCAGCCAACCAGACCGAAATCACCAATCAATCTCGTCAAAAAGAGCTAGAAGGGATGCAAAAAAATATCCAAGAGTATCAACAAACAGTTTCCCAAGATTTACAAAAAAAATCTGTTGATATGATGAAGCCTCTAATTGATAAGGCCAAAGCTGCCATTGATAAAGTTGCTACTGATTTGGGATACAACTACGTATTGGATTCTTCTGCTGGAGGTAGTGTGATCATTGCCAAAGGAAAAGACATCATGGCCGACGTAAAAAAAGAACTAGGATTTTAATCCAAATCCATTAAAATGAAAACTCCCTTCCTGGGAGTTTTTTTTTGCCCTTACCTGAACCAAGAGGCGTATTCAATATAATTGGCCGCAATACGTTCGATTTCTCCTTGTTGCAATTCAGGGCTTATTTCTTTGATTTTTTTGGCAGGAATACCCGCAAAAACACTACCCTCAGTAACGATGGTGTTTTTGGGCAAAACACTGCCTGCGGCAATAATACTATTGGATTCCACAACGCTATCATCCATAATAATGCTTCCCATCCCAATCAAAACCCTATCCTTAATGGTGCAACCGTGAACAATGGCATTGTGTCCTATGGACACATCGTCGCCTATGGTGGTAGCTGACCGCTCATAAGTTCCATGAATAATAGCCCCATCCTGGATGTTAACCCTATTTCCTATTGTGATACTGTTTACGTCTCCTCTTACTACAGCTTGATACCATACGGAGCAATCGTTACCCATGATGAGATGACCGATAAGGGTTGCATTTTCAGCAAAAAAACAGTTTTTACCGTAATGAGGTGTAAATCCTCGAACTGACTTAATTAACATAATTGTGCTTTGATGTCTAAATTATAAAATTGATTCCTAAGATCCTTGAATTTGTTTTTGCTAAATTTGTAGAAAAAAGATGGATAAGGTTAGTATCGTAGCCACATGTAAAAAGGGAGCCACTGTCGCAAAGTTTAGTATTACTCCCCCCCTAGACATTTCAGTATCTAAGACATTTATTAATATTGACCAGGCTACGGATGCCCCTCTTGTTAAACAGTTATTTTTCCTTCCCTTTGTAAAAAAAGTGGCACTGGAAAACAGTACATTGATCGTGGAACGTTTCGAAATTTTAGAATGGGAAGAGGTAATCCAAGAAGTTGCAGAACAGATAGAAGACTACCTCAACGAAGGTGGAGCGATCCTCAATGAAGTAAAAAAGGTTGAAAAGGTACCCGTCACGGTCTATGCGGAAAGCACCCCCAACCCATCAGCCATGAAGTTTGTGGCCAATAAAAAAATAACCGACAATACACTCTCTTTCGAAGATACTGATAGCGCACAAGATGCCCCTTTGGTCAAGGAACTTTTTAACTTCCCTTTTGTCAAAGAAGTTTTTATGGATGAAAATTATATTTCCATCTCCAAAAACGACACTACACAATGGGAGGAAGTTGTTATGGAAATCAGAGGATTCATCAAATCCTATTTGGAGGAGGAGAAAACCATATTAGGGCCCTCCTTTGATTCAGACAACCAAAGGGCAAACACTACAAATCCAGATCAACCTCTGAATGATACTGAGCAGGAGATCGTAAAAATTCTGGAAGAGTATGTGAAACCTGCAGTGGCCTCAGATGGAGGAAATATTATTTTTGACTCCTATGAGGATGCCGACAAAAGGGTTAAAGTAGTCCTTCAAGGTGCATGCAGTGGATGCCCCTCCTCTACCTTTACCCTCAAAAATGGTATCGAGAACATATTAAAAGAAATGCTTCCCGGTAAAGTTGAGCTGGTAGAGGCCGTCAACGGATAAGTTATCCCCCAATTTTCTTAGCGGTGGTGTAAAAATCCTTGAGGTAAAAAGGTTCAAAATAAGCTACATCTTCGAACTTTTTATCTTGGAACGCTCTCCAAGCTAAAGGAATCATTTCTGCAGCAGAGGGATGCTGAATGTCGCTACGGTAGTCAATGTGACTGGCATCAAATACTTCTTTGCATTTTTGGGCACCTTCACCCATAAAAATCCATTGAACATTGGTTGGAAATTCATTAAAACTCTCAGCCGTCAAAACTTCAGCAAAAGTGGGCTTTACAACTTCCTTCTTTTCATTGAGAATCATAACGTAGACCTCCATCCGACGGGCATCAAACATGGGGAATAATAAAGCTTGATTATTGTCCTGAAACTTTTCGGATAAAATTTGAAGAGAATTTACTGCAATGAGGGGCAAATCCAAAGCAAAGCAAATGCCTTTGGCGGCAGCAACTCCAATTCTCAAACCGGTATAAGAACCTGGGCCCTTACTCACCGCAACGGCAGCCAGAGCTGACATCTCCAATTGGGCTTCTTTTAATACCTCTTGAATAAAACTGTGAAGCTGTTCACTATGACTGAATTGCTCCGAATGATGTTCTTTCAAAGCCAGCATCGTCCCAGATTGGCTGATGGCAACGGAACAGTTCTTGGTGGCGGTCTCTATATGCAGTATAACACTCACCCCACAAAAATAGAAAATCAATAGCTCCTATGTGCTCTAAAGCTATATAAATCTATAGCGTAATGGTGATTCCAAAATAAAATTCGAGGACTTTCAATTTGAAAATATAATCGAACTTGGCCCTTACCAAGTCTGAGGAAGCCGTTTCAAAGCGTTGCTTGATTTGGTTAAAATCAAAAATATTCATCACACCTGCCTCAAAACGGTTGATCGCATCTTCGTAGGCTTTTCGTCGTGCCAACTCTGTTTTTTGGGCTGCTTCATAGAATTTAAACGCCCCTTCTGCATTGTTATAGGCCTGATTAATGGTATTTTCCAGATTGAGTTTTTCTTGTTCTAATTGATTTTGCGAGCGCAATAGATTCACTTTGGAACGCTCCACCCTGTTTCTGGCCGTAAAACCATTGAAAATAGGAATGCTTACCCTCAAACCAAAATTGTGTCCTGCATTCAGGTCAAATTGCTCTCCAAAAGGAATCGGACCAATGGCCTTGTTGCCCTCCACAGAGCGCAATACAGGCTCTTTGGTCGAGGATAAAAAACCTATGGGAACATCCGTGAATATACCATCCCCTGTAATTCTATCCGCATAGGAAACACGAGTGTTGTATCCGTAAAAAGCACTGAGGCTTGGCTGAAGTGTCCCTTTGGCCAACGCTACATCTTTTTCAGCAATGGCGATATTGGTCAATGAGAGTTTAATATCTTTTCGATGGGTTAATGCCTTCTCAAAAATATCCTTGGGCTTCTGGAATAAAATCTGTCCAAAAGGCGCTTCTACATCCATGTTCACTACATCAAAATTATCGTAATCTGTAATCAACAGCATCTGTGCCAAATTGATTTTGGACAGCCTTAAATTGTTTTCGGCTTGAATTACCGATTGTTCTTGTGTGGCCATCGTTGCCTCAATTTCCAACAAATCGTACTTTACCATGGTTCCGGCATCGATCATTTTTTGGGTACGTTCCACATCCTTTCGAGTAATCTCCAATTGGGATCTTTGGACTTCTAATATTTCGACGTTGAATAGTATTTGTAAATAGGCATTGGCCACCATTAATCGAACATCATCTTTCATATCTTCCAGTTGATATTCTCCTGCTAAAATGGCAAGGTTGGCCCGATGCAACTGATTTAAATTCCTGAGACCATTGTACAAATCAACATTAATACTTGCGCCAAAGGAGGTGTACTGTGTCGTTTTGTTTTCCAAGAGTCCTCTGGTAATGTCCTGATTCAATCCGACATTCCAGGTGTGATTGGCCTGAGCATTTAAGGATGGGAAAAAGTTCCCTGTGGCGTCGTCTTTATTGATTTCGGCATCGTTCAGGGCAAGTTCACTTTGTTTAACACTGATGTTTTTTTCAACAGCCATCTCAACGCATTCCACGAGGGTCATGGGCTGGGTCTGTGCCCTGAGGTCAACGCCCAAAGACAGTAAAATGACAATCAATAAGAATTGGATTGCTTTCATGTTTAATTATTTGTTTTCAGTTTCCTCTTCCTCCCCAATTTTGATGGGTTCTGTCTTATTCCAAACTTTTATTTCATCCTCCATTTTCAAGCCCGAGATAACTTCTACATTAATTCCATCGGAAATTCCTAATTCAATGTTTTTGCGTTCAAAGGTTCCTTGGTCATTTTTTATCTCCACATAAGGGTCATTGGTGATTTTATCAAATTGTAAGAGTGCCTCTGATATTCCCATGATGCTGTCCTTTTTTTGGAGAACCAAGGAGGCATTGGCACTATATCCTGCTCGGATAAAAATCGAATTGTCCAAATAAACATCTCCTTCAATTTTAAACTGAACGGTTCCTTGTTCTTCATTGCCTTTGGGAGCTATAAATTTTAACTGGGCATCAAATTCTTTGTCTTGAATGGCTCCTAGGCTTACCTTAAGTGGCATTCCAATAATCAGTTTTGCAACCTCTGCCTCGTCAACTTTCCCTTCAAAAATCATTTTGTTCAAATCGGCCACTGTGGCAATGGTAGTTCCAGCATTGAAGGTATTACTCTCAATAACTTGATCCCCTTCTTTAATCGGTATTTCCAGTATGGTTCCCGCTACTGTGGCGCGAATATTGGTATTGGCAGTGGTGGAACCTCCCGCAGAACCCATTTTAATGATCTGAAGATCGGTTCTTGCATTTTCAACATTTTGCTGTGCTTGGTCATAATTCAATTTTGCATTGTCAAAATCTCGCTTAGAGATGATTTCCTTTTCAAATAGGGATTGACTCCTTTTGAATTCTACTTCAGCATTTTTCAACAAAATCAAGGTATTGGACAGTCTTCCTTTGGCTGTATTTAAAGCTTGTTCGTTGGGAACGACCTTCACTTTGGCCAACAGGTCTCCGTTGGTCACCAAATCGCCTTCCTCAACAAACAGTTTTTCGATGATCCCAGAAATTTGGGGTTTGATTTCTACTTCATCCTCCGGAATTACTGTTCCGGTGACTACTGTCTTTTTTTCAATACTTTGAATTTCAGGAGACTGAACGTCATACTCAAGCAGCGGTTGGCTATTGGTCTTAATAAAATAGAGCGTGGCAAAAATAGCTCCGAAAACGAGTAAACCAATTCCTAAATATTTTAAAATTTTCATGTTGAAATGTATTTATTATTCTTCTCTTAATGCGTCAATGGGTTTTATACTTACCGCCCTTTGGGCAGGGATCAATCCTATCAAAGTTCCCAAAACCACCATAGTAGCCAAAGCGCCCAAAACCAATGGAATCGGTACGGTGGGGTTGGTGTAGGGGAAATCCGATTGGTTTTGAGTAGCCAAGTTGATAATGGCCAAAACAGCCGCTCCTAAAATGATGCCCACTATACCAGCAACTAGGGTTAAAAAAACAGATTCTAATAAGATCTGAATCCTGACCTCTCCAGGAGTAGCTCCTAAGGCACGCCTTACCCCCAATTCTTTGGTTCGCTCCTTGACCGAGATCAGTAAAATGTTTCCAATGCCTATCACCCCAGCCAAAATGGTCGCCAAACCGACCACAAGGGACAAAAAGGTCATCCCATTGGCAAAACCGCTGATACGGTTAAATACTTCTCCGATGTTGAACGATCCAAATGCTCTTTCATCTTCTGGCGCCACCTTGTGGATTTTTTTTAAAACATCCTTGACGTTTTTTTCCACGGCAACCACATCGGCATCCGCATAGGCAGCAATGGTAAACCAATCCACATATTCACCGGTGTTGTATAAATTTCTAAAGGTATTGAAGGGAATAAAAATATCTCCATCGGTTTCAAAACCTCCTCCTTCAAGATATTTGTGAACCCCAATCACTTGGAAATAGACATTATTGATCCTTATGTATTTTCCCAAGGGGTTTTCATCTTCATCGAATAATTCCTCTTGTGTACGCTCACCAATAACACAAACTTTACGGTTGTTCCGCTGATCACCTTCATTGATAAATCGGCCCCCTTTGTATATTTTTTTAGTGGCTATTTTGGTGTATTCTGGAAAATCTCCGTAAATATTGTAAGTGCGAGAGATTTCTTTGTGAACCACACTCGCCGGCTGAGTGCCACCAAATACTCCCCTTGCATTTCTTGGAGCGATGTATTGAATTTCGGGAATTTGTCGTTTTAAATCCTTGACATTGGAAATGGTAAAACGCGGATATCTTCCCACTTTAAAACCGGCATAGGGAACACTGGTTCTCTGAGGCCATACAAACATAGAGTTCATGGCCATATCTTCAAATTCGCGTTCGAAACCATTGTCCAAACCTTTGGCTGCACCAGATAGGGTAATGTAAATAAAGATTCCCCACAACACGCCAATTACCGTAATGACGGTTCGGGTCTTGTTTTTGGCAATGGATCCAAAAATCTCCTGCCAAGTATCAAAATCGAATATGACCTTTAAACTATTCATCTCTTAAAGCTACTATGGGTTTGATACGGGCAGCCCTTTTGGCTGGGATATAACCGGCAATGGCACCAAATAGAATCAGTAAAGCCGTTGCCATTGCCGCAGTAAAATTGTCTATATAGGGATCAATGATAAAAAATTCCTCCAACCGATCTCCCATATTACTCAAAAGGGCAATCCCACCGATCATTCCAGCAATACCTGACAATGCTGTGATAAAAATGGACTCTTGTAAGACCATACCAATCACACTTTTGGGAGTAGCACCTAGGGCTTTTCTGACCCCCAACTCTTTGGTGCGTTCTTTGACCACAAAAACCATTATATTGGAAATTCCAATGATTCCAGCGATTAAAGTCCCTATTCCAACAAAAGCGACAATCAGCTGTAACACTACTGCAAACCGCTGGTTTTGTCGTATTTGATCGGCTACATTTCTGATTCTAATTCCGTTGTTGTCTCTGGGATCAATGGACTTTTTCTTTTTCAAAAAAAGACGGAGTTGTTCTTCAAAAACCAAGGCGGTTTTATAGCCAAACTCCGGTCGAAAACTCACAATGATAGAACTAATTTTATCGTTATTTTTTTCGATCAATTGCTGAGTGGTATAGGGCATATAAATCAATCGTTCCTCACGATCTCCACTTTGGTCTTGGAACATTCCAACTACCTTAAAAGCACTGGATCCAATTTCTAAATATTTTCCAATGGGATTTTCGTTCTTAAATAGGTCTTTGGCCACCAAACGACCGATGACAATATTTTTGGTTTTATTGAGCACATCATCTTGATTGATGAACCGTCCCTTCATAATGATGGTTTTTTCTACGAACTGATGGGCGGGGGCAACCGCTCTGGTAGAATAGTTGTCCGATTCGCCTCTGTATTTCACCTGTGCGCTTCTGTTGATTCTCGGGGTAATGTCCTCTATGAAAAATTGGAAGTTGTCTTTGATGTCTTGGAGGTCACTGTTTTCGAATTCTATCCTTCTGTTGGCTTTGAATCCCCTGTAAGGTTTGGAAGTCGTACCAGGGTAGACCCATAAGGTATTGGTGGCGTCATCCAAAAAAAACTGTTTGAAGGTGTTTTTTAATCCATTTCCAAATCCAAACAGAACGATGAAAATAAAAATCCCCAAAGCGACGGTAAAACCGGACAGAAAAGTCCTGAGCCTGTTCTTTCGAATGGTTTCAAAAATTTCTTGCCAACGGTCCCTATTAAACATGATTTTCGACTATGACCTGCTCGACTTTTTGATCTTCAACAATCACCCCATCTCTGAGGGTAACGATTCTTTTGCACATGTGTGCAATATCCAATTCATGAGTAACCACCAAAATGGTCTTACCTTCATTGTTGATTTGTTGAATCAAACCCATCACCTCGTTGGATGTGTTAGAGTCCAATGCTCCTGTGGGTTCGTCGGCCAAAAGAACTTTAGGTTGTGAAGCCATAGCTCTGGCGATGGCTACCCTTTGTTTTTGACCACCGGAAAGCTCGCTGGGTAAATGAGAGGCCCAATCCTTTAATCCTACCTTTTCCAAATATTCCATGGCTTTTGCTTGTCGGATTTTTCTTCCTAAACCTTGATAATAAAGTGGCAAAGCAACATTCTCTAATGCGTTTTTATAATTGATGAGATTAAAAGATTGGAAAATAAATCCCAAAAATTTATTGCGATAATTGGCTGCAGTGGTTTCGGTCAAACCTTCAATCAATACATTGTCGAGTAGATACTCTCCTTCGTCAATCGAATCAAGCATTCCCAATATATTGAGCAAGGTGGATTTACCCGATCCTGATGATCCCATGATGGCCACCAACTCTCCCTCTTTTATATCCAAATCAATCCCTTTAAGGACATGCAGAGAACTGTCACCCATCCTATAGGACTTGTGAAGATTTTTGATACTGATCATGGTAATTATTTACTTGGGTTATTTAAAGTTAATACATTTAATTAGACTTATCTAATCCAATAAGGTTTAACATTGTCAATAACGTTTCAAAAAAAATATAATTGCTAAAAAAAGTGTTAAATTATTTTTTTAGCATCTTAAAAATTTGATAGCCAACAAATCCCACCAAAAGATATGGGATGGCCATTAAGTAGATGATCCCGTTGTTGATTCCTTTGGCCGTTTCTTGAGCCTCTCCCGACTCTAAAACTGCTCTGCACATAGAACACTGAGCGGAAGCCTCTCCAACCACAAACAGAATCAACAAAAATGATATTAAAGTACGCATGGATTTAGTAATATGGTGCTATCATCAAATACACCACTACCCCCGTTATGGCGATATACAACCATATAGGAAAAGTAATAACAGAGATTTTTTTATGATCTGCAAATCTTTTTGAAATGGCCCTTACATATGTAATCAGTACCATGGGTATGATTCCAATAGAAAGTATAATATGGGAAATTAGAATAAAATAGTAAATGTATTTCACCGCACCTTCCCCGCCAAAAGGGGTAGGGTCTGAGGTCATATGATAGGCTACATACATGACCAAGAAAATTAAAGACAAGGCAATGGCAATCTTCATCAATGATTCGTGTAGTTTAATTTTTTTCTGTCGAATCGCCACATAGGCCAAAACCAAAATCAAAGCCGTCAACGCATTAATGGAAGCATAGATAGGAGGTAAGAAATCAAGAGGGGCTACATTGGGCAATCTCACCGTAAAGAGAACCGCAACCACTACAGGGATCAAAATGGATACTGCCGTGATGAGTTTACTGTATTTCTTAGAGGGATCACTAACACTTTGCTCTTTCATTTCACTGGGTTTTATTCCTTTAATAGCCTTTCGATATCCTCCAGCAGCATGTCCACACCTTGCACATCCTGATCTTCACGATCCAAACCTGAATAGTAGACGATGGGGTTGTCAAAACGGTCGACCCTTGAGCGGATATATCCGTTTTTGTCGATCAAAGCAAAATAACCTTGATGCTCGAAACCTCCAGCTACTGCGGGATTAATCCCTGCAAAGATACTAAATCCTGAATTGGCAAGTTCGTAAACCACCGATTTCTTATCGGTCAAAAAATGCCGGTTTTGAGATTTTACACCATAGTCTTCTGCATATTTTTTCAATACATGGGGCTTGTCATTGTCAGGATCAATGGTGAAAGAAGCAATCCCAAAATCTTGGCGATCACCAAAACGATCATCCAAAATTTTCATATTCTTATTCATGATGGGACATATAGTAGGACAACGGGTAAAGAAAAATTCCGCCAGATAAACTTTCCCTCTAAAATCCTCATTACCAATCAATAAGCTATCTTGGTTACGCATCAAAAATTCAGGTACTTTTTTGGCTTCACCGTTAAGTTTGATGTAAGCCAATGGTTTTGCTGGAACTGATCGATTGCTTTCGACCTGAGTATTGTTTGCCACCCGATCAACGATCTTGGGGATAAACAAAAGACCAAAAACAATCAGAATGATGATTAAACCAATATAACTGAAGTTTTTCATGTTAGGGGGTATTCTTATTGTACTTCTTCCAAGCACGGCGGTATTCGGCCAGAATTACCTTGATATCATCGACCATTTTGTTGTTGATTTCAGCAACAGACTGTGCATTAAAACCAAACAGGGTTCCTTCATCTTCATCATCGTCACGCCCCCTCAGGTTGCGTTCTTTGTCGATGATAAAAACATAGGGTAAACTTTTTTCAGCGGAGAGTTGTAAAGGGGTTTTCAGGCTTTTAAATAAACGTACAATCTGATCATCACTTCCAAAAACAAAACGCCACTTGACCAAATCTGTTCCTACACCTGACTTCAGTTCTTGTTTGAGTTCCTCAACCTGAGCCTGCTGACCCTCTTGCACCACCATAATAAACTGAAAGTCTTTGAACTGATAGAAGCGTTTGTAAATTTTTTGATTCAGATTCAAGGCATCACCCTTCTTGTCGGAGAGGTCTTCTCCCCAAAAACCCAATACGGTGATTCGGTCTTGAAATTGGACAGGCTCCCCTGAAAGGGTATTCCACTGATGAACATCGTCAACCGCTTTGGTCAAAACGGGCAAGAGCGCAAAATTATTTTTGCCAGAGGCAAAAAATAAATAGATGACTATTGGAAATACAAAGAGTATAAAGAGGACAAAATATTTTTTAAAAGATTTACTCATGAAAAAGAATGTCCGGCTTATTCTAAAAATTCCAACTCACAAATCCGCTATTCATCACTTCAAAAATGTAGTCAGCTTCGAGAATAAGAATAAAAATCAGATAAGGAATTAATATGATTAACGGGAGAACTATTGCACCTTGAAGGCTACCTCTTTCGTCCCTGACGTGCATAAAGTCCCATGCAATATAGTAGGCTTTGACGAGTGTCAAAATGATAAAGATCCAATTCAACAATTTCATGCTGAGAAAATAATTCATCAAAAAATCGGGTTTGATAATCCCCAACGCCACCTCAACGGTGGTTACGATTGATAAGAATATTAGAACGCCCCAAATTTTTTGAACGTTGGATTTGAACTTTAATAATCCTCTAAAAATTGCAAGTTTGTGAGCTCCTTCGGCCATTGGTTTTAATTTTTGAGTTAAACGAGATAGAAAAATGTAAATACAAATACCCAGACCAAATCGACAAAGTGCCAATAGAGTCCTACTTTTTCTACCATCTCATAATGTCCTCTTTTTTCATAAGTTCCTACAATCACATTAAAAAATATGATCAGGTTAATAACGACCCCCGAAAAAACGTGGAAGCCGTGAAAACCTGTTATGAAAAAGAAAAAGTCAGCAAAAAGTCTATTCCCGTATTCGTTGTGGATGAGGTTGGCCCCTTCCACTACTCCAACAGCATTTTCTATTTTATCCAGGGAATTATCCCGAGTGAGAACGATTTTTTGTCCTTTTTCATCCAATCTTTCACTTCTAATCACCAAGTTATCATTAGCTTCAAAACCTTCTACTACCTCAGCCAAGGAATAAGTGGGTAAGGAACCTTCGCTTTGGTACCAAATCCCGTTACTCCCTTTGTGCGTGCTACGTTCGGTTGGGATAGAAACAGCAAAGTCGGCAATGGCGACTCTTTTACCAGTATCCGCATTAACAAATTGCAAAATTTGACCTCCCTTGGTTTCCAAAGCTCCGTATTCACCTTTAATGAAGTTTTTCCATTCCCAAGCTTGAGACCCAACGAAAACTGCACCTCCAATGATGGTCAGCAACATATAGAAAGTCACTTTCGATTTATTCATATGATGTCCTGCATCCACAGCCAATACCATGGTAACAGAGGAAAAAATCAATATAAAAGTCATCAAGGCCACATAATACATGGGAGCATCTACACCGTGTAAGAAGGGAAAGTGGGTAAAAACCTCATCGGCAATAGGCCAAGAATCAATATTTTTAAAACGAGAGAATCCATAGGAAACCAAAAAACCGGAGAAGGTAAGTGCATCAGATACGATAAAAAACCACATCATCAGTTTGCCATAACTGGCGTTGAGTGGTCGCTGACCTCCAGCCCAAAGATTGGCCTCTTTTTCAGCTGCAGTTAATTCCATAAAGTCAAATTCAAATTAGTTAGCACAAATTTATATATTTTAGGTGTATAGCACCACAAATAGGTACAAATAAATCCACAAGATGTCAAGAAAATGCCAGAACAGATGGGCCAATTCAAAACCCAAAGTGTTCGATCCTGAATAGCTACCTCGAAGCAATCGGATATACACTACCGTAAGAACGATCATCCCAGCAAATAAATGCGCCAAATGCAACAAAACCAAGACGTATAAAAAAGAGGTGGTAATGGAACTTTCTGCACCGGTGAAGTAATAGCCTTGGGCAATGATGTCTCCAAACCCCTTAAATTGAAAATAAATAAACAGCAGTGCCAACAAAAAAGTGGTCAACACCCCTGTTTTGGTTTGCTTTAATTTTTTGGCCTCTAGCGATTTTTTGGCCATAAAAAAGGTGATACTGCTCAACAAAATGAGTAGCGTGCTGATGGCAAAAGCACTAGGCATCTCAAATTGGGACAACCAGTCTGCTCGAGTACTGCTTACAACATAGGCACTGGTCAATCCTGCAAAGGTCATGGCCATGCTGATCATCCCCACCCAGAGCATCATTTTTTTGGCTTTGTACTGTTTTACTGCTTGTTCGTCCATTGCTAGGTCCATTTATCTAAAACATATATTATTTGCAAAAGGCTAATGTATGCAATGCTGGCATACATTAATTTTCTGGCCGCTTCTTTGCTCTTTTTTTGCATCAATTTTAGGGCGTGGTAAAGGAAATAAACTCCGATCAAAACCAAGGCAACAACCGCCCCAATCGAAAGGGTCAATGCACCACTGTACTGAGTGAAAGGAGAAATCGAAATGATGATGGTCCAAAAGGTGTAAAACACGATTTGAAAAGCAGTAACCCGATCGGGGTTTCCTGTGGGCAACATCTTGAATCCTGCCTTTTTATAGTCATCGTCCATCATCCAACCGATGGCCCAAAAATGAGGAAACTGCCAAAAAAATTGAACCATGAAAAGCACCCCTGGTTCGATCCCAAAACTACCAGTGGCAGCCACCCACCCCAACATAAATGGAATGGCACCGGGAAAAGCTCCTACAAAAACGGAAAGGGGAGTAACAGATTTGAGGGGCGTATAAACACAGGTATATATAAATATGGATAGTGCTCCGAAAAGAGCGGTCTTGAAATTGATATTATTCAAAATAAAAATCCCCAACAAGGTCAGCAGTGAGGCAATGAGCAATGCGGTAAAATTACTCATACGTCCAGTGGGAAGCGGGCGATTCTTGGTTCGATCCATCAAGGCATCTTTGTCCTTTTCGATCCACTGGTTGAAAGCATTGGAGGCGCCCACCATCGCAAATCCACCAAAAAACAGCCCCACAAGTATGGAAACCTCAATTTGATCTACAGCGAGTAAATATCCTGCTACAGAGGAAAACACAACGCTCATCGCCAAACGAAACTTGGTGAGTTGTAGGAAATCACCTACAAATGATACAAGGTTAAAACTTATTAAGGGTAAACTGTTGGAATGGGTCTTCATCATCAAATATCCAACGGCAAAGATAGGCTACAAATTATCCATGTGCAAACCTGTTTGACGATTTTAAGATCCAATTGACAACCTCATTGCAACTTAAATGTAATGGGAATAGAATAGGGCACCCTTACGGCCTTGCCTCTTTGTTTTCCAGGTATCATTTGGGGAAGGTTTTCAATGATACGCCGGGCTTCTTTCTCCAAATTCTTATCTGGCCCCCTAGGCTGTACCATAATCACCCTTCCATCTACACCAATGATAAAACTCACGTATACTCTTCCTTGAATGCCCATTTCTTGTGCGATTTCAGGGTAACGGAAATTTTTTCTAATATGTTTATTGATTTTTTCCTGAAAGCAGTCGCGTTGCCTTTTTTTGGATACCTTTTCACAACCTGGAAAAACAGGAATGTTCTCAATAATGGCAAAGGGCACCTCAACATCTTCCACTTCTTCCTCTACCTCTATCTCTTCTATTTCTATAATCTCCTCCTGATCGGTCTCGGTTGATTCGATTACTGTCTCCTCCACTTCCTCCTCATCCTCATCGTTCATAACACTCAGACGATCCAGTTCAACATCCCGCTCATAAGTTTTTAATTCAATTCCTCTCCAAGTCAAGAAGAGGATCAAAACCAACCCGATAAGAAAATAGGTTGTGCTGTTTTTGCTTAAATCTGCCTTAGGATTTTTTTTAGGTAACATAATTTCATGGTATTTGGGTATACTCTAATTTAAGAAAAAAGAGGGAAATGGACTGTTAACAAAAACAAAAAAGTCTTAAAACCAAGGCTTTAAGACTTTCTGTTAAGTTTGGCAATGACTATTGCAACCTAAAAGTAATGGGAATACTAAAGGGAACCCTTACCGGTCTTCCTCTTTGTTTACCGGGTGTCATATTGGGTAATTTACCAATAATCCTTGCAGCTTCTTTCTCCAAATTTTTGTCCGGCCCTCGCATTCTGATGTTCTTGATGGAACCGTCTTTGGAAATGATAAAATTTACATAAACCCTTCCTTGGATACCCATTTCTTGGGCGATTTCGGGGTAACGGAAATTTTTTCTTATGTGTTTATTGATTTTTTCTTGAAAACACTCTCTTCTTTTGGATTTGGCAACCCTTTCACAACCTGGGAAAATCGGTACGTCTTCAATAACCGCAAAGGGAACATCAACATCCTCAAAATCGTCTTCTATCTCAACCTCCTCAACTTCAACGATTTCTTCCTGATCGGTCTCAGTTGATTCAATTACGGTTTCTTCCACTTCTTCCTCATCCTCTACAACTTCAATGACCTCTGGAGCTGGGGGTGGTGGAGGGGGTGGTGGTGGAACTTTGATTTGCTCTGTAATTGGGATTTCCTCATCATCGTCATCTTCAACGTTCAATGCTTCATACCCATAGCCACTCCTGTCATATGTTTTCCATTCGATGGCCTGCCACGATATAAACAGAACTGTAGATAAGCCTATGATGAAATAGAGACTGCTATTTTTGGATAAATCCGCTTTTTCGTTCTTTTTGGGTTGCATTTTGTTGAATATATTTAGTATGCTAAACTAAAAAAAAATCGATAATAAACAAGATTTTTTTTGTCTTGGCAGTTTCATTCTATGCTTGGATCAATTGCTTGTATTGATCTGCGCTTAATAAATGTTTCAGTTGGGCAGGGTTATCCATTTTAATTTTGATCATCCAACCCGATTCATAGGGTTGATCATTGACGGCCTCTGGGGTGTCTTCCAGCCCAGTATTAAACTCCAAAACCTCACCACTGAGGGGCATGAATAGATCAGAAACGGTTTTGACGGCCTCTACCGTTCCAAAAACTTGTTCCCTTTCCAAAGTGTCTCCTACGGTTTCAATTTCAATGTAAACGATGTCTCCCAACTCCCGTTGGGCAAAGTCTGTTATGCCTATGGTGGCAATTTCATCGTCTAGCTTGATCCATTCATGGTCATTACTGTAAAGGAGATCGGAGGGTATATTCATTAATCATGTTTTAAATTACAAACGCAAAGTAATACAATTCACTTTTAGTTTCCAAAATTATAGCGAATGGTGATCCCAGACCGGATAGAGGTTTGTGGAAAAGCCGTTGAAATGGCAAATTCAGAGAAATTGTGATCGTAGAAAAATATGCTGGTCAGATTTTTGGACAAGTTATAGTTTGCTGAAAATTTGATTGACATTAGGGTTTGTCCGGCAGTTACTTGGTTGTTGTCATATTCTAAATTGCGCAATAGCGTGATGTTTTTTCGGTAGGAAAAATCTGCCTTGAGATTGAGATCCCCACTCAAAGTAACCCTTCTCCCTCCCAAACTGGTTCTGATTCGGAGGTCTTTTAGGCGATAGCCCATTCCCACAATGTATTCATTACCGCTTTGCTCGGTCAATAGGCTATTGTCCAAACTCAAAGACAAAGCTCTATCTCTTCTCATTTCTGCTAGAATTTTAAGTGAGTTTTTGAACTCCACATCCAAACGAATCAAAGGATTGAACTGTTCTGCCAAATTGATATTGGAGTAAAATCTTGAGGTTCTGAAATTACCCAAAGGATCTTTCAGAAAGGGCTGGGTGGAGTCGTATTCCAAATTGGTTTGATAATTGGTAAGGGTATAGCTCGAACGATAACCGTGGGTTATGGAAAAACGATTGAAAATTTTGGACAAAGATTTGATTTTGGTCAAGCCCGTGTACTTCAAATTCCAGTTGGGTAGCGGTGTACTTCGGATAGGGTCAAAAGATATTTTATTGGGATCGCTACCAGAATAGGCAGAGAGAAAAGAGGCCACCAAAACAGTTTGGTGGTTTTTATTGAATCCTTCGGGAAAACCATCTTCGTCGCGATTGGTGAGTGAAGTTCCATTCGTCGCTGCCAAGCGATTGGCAACGATTAAACGATTGTCTCTAAAATTCTGAAAATTTTGATTGACAATACCCGTCCCACCTGAAAAAGCCGTTTTGATCAATATGGTAGACATTCCAAAATTACCGTATTCGTTGGTATTAAGGGAGAGATAGTCCCTATCCCGAATCAGAAAATTTTCAGACAGATTGTTTGAATAATTCCGTTCGGCATTCAAGTCGATGGTGAGGTCTTTGAGGGGGATGATCTGAGCAGAAATATTGAGTTTGTTGTTGTGAACTTGGACAAAAGGTTCGTTGAAATTGGGGAAATTGGTCAACCATCCCCTTTTGGCAACTTCATATCGAACATCGGCTTGGCTTCCAAAAGTGAAACCAAAAGAAGGGTCTAAAGTACCCATGAATCCAACCTTGGGCAGATAACCTGGAATGACCTTACCGTTATTTTCCGAATAATTAAATTGTACTCTTTTGATGGATGAAAGGAGGTCAACGAAATAAGTAGCTCCTTTTCTAAAGGCGTTGTTTTTTGGTTTTTTTTCTTGTTCCTGAGTCTGAGGATTCTTGGCCGTCGCTCTTGCAAAAGGTTGATCAAAAGGAGACCTTTTGGATTTTAATCCCAGTATGGTATAGAGTTTATCAAAGGAAATCGATCCGGTTAGGGTTTTGGTATTGGCATTTTGAATGGTATTGACAATACCCAGTGGCAAACCTTCCTCACTGGTCACGGCTGCCATGGCGTTGGAACCCCTTTGCCAACTGAAATCACCGGTGTAATTGTAATTGGCATCAATAAAATTGAGAAAAGGAATTAATCGCAAAGGAATTTTATAGTTCAATGATAGGGTCTGAAAATGACGGTCGGTCTGACCAGTGTCCCAAATACCATCCCAGATGTCCAAACTTTTGTTGACCTTGCCCAAGGCATTATTGGGGTCATTTTCGAAGAAGTTTCGAACAATATTGTTGTTTGAGGCTGTAAAATTGAATCGCAAAGAACGGGTTAGGTTATGGCTGATGGTATAAGACCAATCAAACAGATAATTTCTGAGTTGAAGATCCGGTAGGGGAAGTTGTTGGCCTGTATCAACCCCCTCCATATAAACCTGTCGAAAACGCTGGCTACTAAAATCTCGATTGATATTGGAGGTAATTTCTATGTTGTTGGGAATAGGATTGAAATTGATTTCTTTTAGCCATTGCCAATAACGCTTTCTATTGAGAACTTTAATTTTCCTTAATGGATTAATTTCCAGTGATTTGAAGGAATGGCCGTAGTTGACCCCCAATTGAAGGTTTTTGTCGGTTTGATTTTCAATTTCATAATCGTGGTGTCGCAACTCGTTGTAGGCATATGAAAAATCAAAGTTTTCTGGGCTGTAGAAACGGGTGGGTTTATTCCCTGTTTTATTTTTTCTCACCCCGATCAAACTGATGCTCTTTCTTTGGGTGTAGTCAATGGCTTGTTCTTTAATAGAATCACTTTGAGTAGTCCTTTTGGAAGCATCCAATCGGTCTTGCAATAGGATGTCTTGATAAAAAGGATCATACTCAGGGGTGATAAAGGTTTCCCCTACATTGAGATTGAGGGGTATTTGAAGTCCCCATTTTTCTGGCAAGAGTTTCCCCAGATTGATATTGGTCACCACATCATACTGTTTCATATCCTCTCTATTACTTTGGTTGGGCGTCTGGTCTATGGAGCCAAACCCAATGGTTGACATTCGAGCTGTAGCAGCGACGGTGGCCAGATCAGCGAAATTGGCGTCCATGGCTCCAACAGCTGCCCAACCTCCTTTGGAATCGATTCCGGCAATGCGCAATTCATTGAACCATACTTCCCCACACAAATCATCTCCCAACTGCTGAGATGGGTTTTTCACCCCTATCATCAATGTCTTGATGGATCCCAAGGAGGGATTTCCTTTCACGGCAAATTTGTATTTCTTAAATCCGGGAAGCGCACTGATGGGCGAAAACTCGCTGACGGGATTCAAGTCTTCATCAAAATAGGACACCCTGCCCAAACCAGAATTGTTGATTGCAGCGGCCTTAAGTTTTGCCAGTAATTTGATGGATACCTCCATAGCATTGGACTCTGGTATCCACACTTGTTCAGCAGTAAATTGATTGGATGAACTTTCAGAATAGTCCGTGGGTTTGAGTGGAATTTCGATTTGATAATAGTTGTCCAAAAAGTCTGTCCCCAAACGGATAAATGCAACCATACGTCGGTCATAGTCCTCGCCAGTTCCCTCTCCAGGTAGGGGTTTTTGGCCTACGATGGATTCGGCATGTAAAAACATTTTAAGGTTTTTGTATTGTCGAATGTCCACATTCACATTTTTGTAAACTGCCCTGTAGTCCATTGGCTGAAGGTCACATATCCTCATGGACATGGATTGCTCATTTTGTCGAACAATGGTATTATTGTTGTTGATCTGTTCTCTTTGAATGTCGGGAGGCAATACATAGTTGATGGGAATACGGTTTTCGTTTTCCAAAATATTTACGGTACTGATGTCAACGGTAGTATTGTTGTTTTTGGGCAGGTTATTGTTTAGTTTTTGGTTGTATCTACGCCAATCCCCCCTGACCAAATCTAGGGTCCCAAATCGCAATACAACGGGCTGCTCAAAACCTTTGAGTACCATTCGCATAAAACGGATAGAACGCAAATCTTCGATATTGTTAATGGCCTCAAAATATTCATCAAACTGAGTGTCTTCATAGTAACCCTTTTGTACTGGTATTTTGAATTGAATCCAGCGGGTGGTTATTTCACCTCCGTTGGGTACGGAGACTTTCACATTTTCACGAACATCGGTGATAAAAGGGTGATTACCAACCCCCATTGATTTTGAAATGGGTATGCGATACTCAAAATAACTGTCGATCGTATTCATGCTTTGATCTCGGTTGATGTCTTCCGAATCTGGTTCGGTTGTATTTCCTCTGTCGGTGTCAGAAAAAGCAACGGGGGAGTTGCCTTGGGTACCATTGTAATTTTTGTAACGGTCCAAAACGCCTCCGTTGGCAGCAACAAAAAATTGATAATTGTCACGTGCAGGATCCTCCGACGGTCCGTTGGTGTAGATCAACCGCTCTTGATTATCGTCCAAACCATCAAATCCAACATCTTGTACTACACGATCCTCGGGAACTGTATTAAATGCATAGAGTAGCGATTGGGTGGAAGGGACTTTCCCCCAAGGGGTTTCATGGACTAAATTTTGACCGTTAAGCGCAGGTAAACCATTTTCAAATTGTTTTCTACCATCTTTGAGTATGTCTTCTGAAATATTTCCCAAATGGAAGTAAAGTTCCCCCAAGTCGTCATCCTCAGAAATTATTTCACTAAAGGTATCCAACAACCAGAACTCTATAAATTCCACATTAGACTGTTCAAAATTAGTCGCATTAATGGGCCGCATGATCCCTGCCCAATTTTCGGCAGCATCAACTCTAAATTCCTCCTCGGTCACGTTATTGTAGGGTCCTATTTCTCGGGGATAATAAGCCAAGTCGAGTGTACTCTGAACCGTGGTAGTCCCTTGAACAAGATCTTGTTCGGGGAAAATTTCTTTGATAAAAATCCTCCGGGTCGTATTAAGTGAGATATCGTCATTGTTGATTCCTGCTGGCCTCCCGCCGGCATAGAAGATAGGGTCAATGGAATACCATGCGAGTTTTGCCCTTCCGAAGCCACTGCTGATATCGTTGTTTTTGACCTCTGATCCTTTAAAGTTTTTAAAGGGGATGCTGGAAAGTTTCCAAGAATTGAAACCCTTGATGTCGATGTTGGTTTGTGCTCCCTCAAAATCATCAATATACACATTGGATTCCCCTTGAAGTTGAGTGTTTTTAGGTTTCCCGGCAATGAGATTGGCTACTTCCCCCCTAAAAGACAACATGGAAGGCACATTGGTGTTAATGGTGGGTATTTTATTCACCCAGCGGGTTAAGAAAGGGAGTTCGGTAGAAAAATTGGTGTTGAAACCGATCATGGTATTGTTTACTGGTTCGGTTCCATAGTTCGCTTTTTGAGTAAGTGGATTTTCACTCAAGTTCAATAAGGTTCCACCAAAAACCACTTTATCATTGACTTTGTGAACGACATTGACTCCAGAGAATCTTTTGTTCTGTTGGTTGAAAAAGGAGTTATTTTCAACAGAGATGTTAATGGGTACGTTGGAAGCTTGCAAAGCGGGGTCTAAAATTTTGACCCTACCAATGGCATAATTAACAGTGTAGTCAATACCTTCTCGCAACACCCTTCCTCCTGCTGTGACCTTTACCGAACCCCTAGGCACATTGAATGCTCCAATGGGAATGCCATCTCCCCCTTCTGATTTATAGCGTCCTTTGAGCTGAAATTTATTTTTTTCGGTTGTTTCCAAAGCAGCAGCCTTGGTTTTGTGATACATTTCATTGAAAACATACCTTTTTTGGTTGGCGTTGTAGGTTTCAATGTTTTTATATTGCTCTCTTTGTGAGTTGGGATCGTCCAGTAGCTCAAAAAGGTATTCACCAAAAGGCTCTACATTGGGAAAAATAATTCTCCCGTATTGGGCTTCGATGGTAATCCCTGGAATATAATCAAAGAATCCATCTCCTTCGGGTTGTGGGTCTTGATAAAAGTTAAGTTGGTCTAAATTGAACGTGTTCAAAAGGACTCTGTTGTCCATTTGCTCTGGCCAAATGGATTTGTCAACAGGGGTCAAATAGTTGATAGGCGATGGATCAGAATAGAGGATATTGAGCCTAAAATTTTCCTCAGCAAGCTGAAAAGCTCCGGTATTGTATATGTTTTTCATCATCAAATCCCAAATGGGTTGACGTACATCCGTAATGTTACTTTTGAGGAGTTTTACCACCAAATTGTTATTTACAATACTTTGGTTTTCCTCAGTAGGATTGGAGGTGACAGCGGTGGTTTCCACACTTCCATTGGCAAATTCACCTACTTGATAGACTTTTCCCCTGAAAGTATATTGATAGGCCACGGCCAAAACCTCATCATTACTCAAGCGTTGATTAAGAGAAATATAACCCAATTGGGGGTGAAGCTTGTATTCACTTTGGTTGAGTTTTCTGGCACTTTCCAAAACAGCATAATCAAACCCCTCATTGACGACATTGTTGTAGGCGCCAAATGAACGGGAAACCGAAGCAATATCGCGAATTTCTTTATTTAAGATTCCTCCCCTGCCAATGGCCTCAGGGTTCAACCGGTTGTTGTCATTAGAAGGAGGGCTTGAAAAACCACTTACGTTAAAAAAGTTAGTGATATTGTCATCGAGTTTGGTTTTGCTCGGATCACTTTCTCCTAAGTCTTGAAATCCAACAATGTTACGGATGTTTCTGGTTTGTGACCCTCTGTTAGTAATCCAAACTTCAACACGGGTGATCTGAACTGGGGAATTGATGTAGGGGTAGTTTTGGAGAGATTGGTCGTAATGATCTCTAAAATATTGTGCCAAGAAATAGTGACGGTCTTCTTCATAGTCTAGGGCAAAAACATTGAACTCCTGCAACGCTCCTCCTCCTTGAGCAACTACATTCTGTGATTGTGATCGCTGCTCAGAAAAAACAGCCGAAATAGTGGTTTTTCCAAATTTAAGATCGGTTCTTACCCCGAAGAGACTTTGCGCCCCTTGTATGAGGTTACTGTTCAGAGGCATACTGATGTTTCCGATACTGATGTTTTGTAAAATGGCATCCTCCGTAACCTTCCCGTTGAGATAATCCGTTACATTATTACCATAGCCCATCAAATTCTGGCTGGAAAGAGCATCTGCCTTTGACTTAAGGTTGAGTATTTTTTGTCTGGCTTCGTCGTATGTACTCTGATAATCTCCTATTTTCTGTTGTATCCCCGCTGCTTTTCCGGTAATGTTTTTGGCACTAGACAAAAGGTTATCCGTTCTAGAATTGGTCATTTCACCCTCTGTATTGACTGACTCAGGAATGATGTCAGAAATTTCTGCCAATTGGAGTGGGTTAAATTCAATTTTCACCAAATTTTGAAAGTCAAAAGTTGACTCTGTATCATAGTTGGCAGTAATTTGAAGGCGGTCTCCAATTTTACCCAACAAACTCAAACTGATCCTCTGGTCAAAATCAAAACCAAAGCTTCGACGGTTCCGGGGCGATGCCGCTGGATTGTCATTTTTTTGGTATCGGACACCCAAGTCTATTCCAACCGAACCCTGGGGAACAATATCAATCACATTACTTCCAAAAATAGACTGGAAAAATTTACTGTTGACATATACCTCTGGAAGGAGATTTTTTTGGGTTTCTGATAGATTTTCGGCATTTCCCGTTAGGGCAGCTATTTTACCTTGAAAATACCCTTTCATCTGTTCAGCCAATACCATGGCTTGAAATTCTTTAGGCGATATCACTAAAGGGATATTGATGGGGTAACCGTCGATGGTTTCGGTGTAGTGATACATCCCCGTTTGGGGGTCGTAGGTGTATTTTGAGCTGATAGCGCTCGATTGAGTAAGCTTGGATTTGGATAAGTCGTAGCTGCTCTCCACCTGACCCCATAGCGAAAAGCCACACATCAATAGTAGGGCGAGAAGAAAGTAATTTAAACTTAAATTTTTGTTCCTTTTTTTATAGACCAAAGAGATTTAAAGTTTATTCAAGGCGGATTTAATCAATTCCTCGACCGAACTATCAGGGTCGCCTTGAATGAGTTTATCAACAACTTTTTCAGAGGCTTTTCTTGAATAGCCAAGAACCTCTAATGCTGATAACGTTTCTTCTTTGATTGTATTGCTTTTGAAAACAGGAATTTCATCTGTTCCTTGCAAGCTTTTGATTTTGTCTTTAAGTTCAATGATTACCCGCTGTGCCGTCTTCAATCCAATCCCCTTAACTCCCTGTATGGTAGGAACATCCTCGGTTACAATGGCCTGCTGGATTTCGACAGGAGTCAGAGAAGATAGCATCGTTCTTGCAGTACTGGTTCCTATACCAGATACAGAAATTAAAAGTCTGAAAACGGCTCTTTCCAAAACCGTAAAAAAACCATACAAAATATGAGCATCCTCTCTGACTTGGAGGTGGGTAAATAGCTTGATATTTTCATCAGACGAAAGACTGGAAAAAGTGTAGAGTGAAATATTGATCTCATAGCCAATACCATTACAGTCCACCACCACTTGGGTTGGATTTTTTTCGACGAGCTTACCTTTAATTTGTGTTATCATTTTTTTGCTTTCAATTTCAATTTTTCTTGCGCGTCTATCCCAGCAATGGCCGCCATATTGACGATTTCATCCACCGAGGCACCCAATTGAAGGATGTGTGCAGACTGTTGAAGCCCCATCAAAATGGGTCCAATGGACAAGGTATTGTCCAATTCCTTAATGATTTTGTAGGTAATATTTGCGGCATCCAAATTGGGGAAAATTAAGGTATTAACATTTCTGTTGTGGAGAGCAGAAAAGGGAAAGCGCTCTCCTAACATTTCATTGTTTAGTGCAAAGTCAGATTGAACAGGGCCATCGGCCACCAGATCGGGGAACATACGGTGCAAGTAGCTAACGGCTTGGGATACTTTTTTGGCCTGAGGAAAAGGAGAAGATCCAAAGTTATTGTAGGACAAAAGGGCAACCACAGGCTCCGCCCCAAACATTTTGACCGTTTGGGAAGTCATATGGGCTATTTTGGCCAATTCTTTGGGAGTGGGATCTACATTGATAGAGGTATCGGACAGGAAAAGCATTCCTCTTTTGGTAAGCATCAAATTGGTGGCGGCTACTCGATCCACCCCTTTGGCCTTGCCCATGACCTCCAAAATGGGTTTTACCACTGCGGGATATTTTCTAGAAAAACCTGAGAGCATGGTGTCAGCATCTCCTTCTCTGACCATCATGGCGGCGTAATAATTCCGTTCTTTAAGTAAACTATCGCATTCGTAGAGGGTTTTACCTCTTCTTTTCTGTGTTTCCCAAAAGGCTTTGGCATAACGCTCGCGGCTCTCGATATTTTCCTCTGTTTTGGGGTCGATAATTTTTACATCTCCTTCAAAGTCAATGGACTCCATCAGATTTTGAATGATTTCTTTATTGCCCAACAAAATGGGGATTCCAATTCTTTCTTCGTGAATGATTTGTGCTGCTTTGATCACATCCAACTGGTCGGCCTCAGCAAAAACGATGGACTTGGGCTCAGATTTGGCCCTGTCGTGTATCATTCTGAGAATTTTTTGATGTCCTCCCAATCGTTCGGCCAGCTCCGACTCGTATCGCTTCCAATCTTCAATGGGTTCTTTAGCAACTCCAGAGACAATGGCTGCTTTGGCCACCGCAACGGGTACCTCAACAATCAAGCGAGGATCAAAAGGTTTGGGGATGATGTAGTCTTTACCAAAATTGAGCTTGGTTTCCTCATAGGCAATATTGACCTGCTCTGGGACAGATTGCTTGGCCAATTTTGCCAATGCCTCTACTGCAGCCATTTTCATCGATTCATTAATTTTGGTAGCCCTTACATCAAGTGCACCTCTAAAAATAAAAGGGAATCCCAAAACATTATTCACCTGATTGGGGTGATCTGATCTACCCGTGGCCATAATAATATCTTCACGGGTTCTACAGGCCAAATCGTAATCGATTTCGGGAGTGGGATTGGCCATGGCAAAAACGATAGGGTTTTTGGCCATAGACAACAACATCTTCTCGTCCAAAATATTGGGTTGAGACAAACCGATAAAAACGTCGGCTCCTGTCATGGCCTCGGCCAAGGTGTCAATTTCTCGATCTGTAGCAAATTCTGCTTTCTGGCTGCTCAGTTGGGGACGGGATTTCCTGATGACTCCCTTGCTATCCAACATGACAATATTTTCTCTTTTGACTCCAAAAGATTGGTAAAGACGAGTACAAGAGATGGCGGCTGCACCTGCACCAGAGATGACAATTTTAACCTCATCTATCTTTTTGTGGGACAATTCTAAGGCGTTGATCAATGCCGCACAAGAGATGATGGCGGTACCATGCTGATCGTCGTGCATTAAAGGTATGTCAAGCTCCTCCTTGAGTCTGTTTTCAATTTGAAAAGCTTCAGGAGCTTTGATGTCCTCTAAATTAATTCCGCCAAAAGTAGGTGCAATGGCTTTTACGGTTTCTATGAATTTTTCGGGGTCTTTTTCGTTGACCTCAATATCAAAAACATCGATATCTGCAAAAATTTTAAACAGCAGTGCCTTTCCCTCCATCACAGGTTTTGAAGCTTCTGGGCCAATGTCTCCCAACCCCAAAACGGCAGTTCCATTGGAGATGACAGCTACCAAATTGCCTTTGTTGGTGTATTTGTAAACATCATCTGGCTTTTTTTCAATTTCTTGACAAGGAATCGCCACCCCCGGAGAATAGGCTAGCGCAAGGTCTCTTTGGGTTCGATAACTTTTAGTGGGAATAACTTCGGTTTTACCTGGTTTGGGCTTGGCGTGATAAACTAAAGCTTTTCTCCTTTGTTGGTTTTTATTCATGGAATTGAGTTGTAACGTAAAAATAGTAAATCATCAACAGGTCTATGGAATGAATCTCAATGATTTTCTGATTTTATAAAAAATCGAAAAAGCATAGCAATAATAGCAGAGGAAATCATATCATTGATCCAAAATATATTTACCATAAAGATCAATGGGCTGACGGTTGAAAGGATCAATCATCACATCCAAAAGGAGAGCGAAGTTTCCACGACTGATATTGGCCATTGGTGCAATCTCAACCCCTAAAAACTCACTTAGAGATTTTGTGTTTTTAATCCAATCTGGCTCTGGCTTATTCGACGAAATTGAGGATGGTAATTTGATGAACCAAAGCAGTATATCATGGTTTCTGAGTGATGCAGGGGGTGATATGTTGTCGAATGCCAACATTACTGAAAGGGCGTGATCCAGATCCGACTGGCTCAGTTCCTTATCAGGAAAAAACCATGTTTGATTTTCCCAACCTACATTCATTCCCGTCCCTTTCAAAATTCCAGTTGCTCCTATACGCTGATAGACTTTAAAACGGGGATGATCCTTGGGGACGTCTAGATAAGGTAAAAGGTATCCTCCAGCTTCTAATAGTTGACTTTGCACTTTCCTGACTTCTAATTTAGCAGGGGGAATATCTTCCTGAATACTCAAGGCTGCCATTACTCCTGCCGCCTGTCCTATTTGCAAAACAACGGGTTGCAAACGGGTGGTGCCATTGGCAATATTGGTTACAGAAATGGACTTTTCAGCCACTATAAAATTGTCCGTGTTTTCAGGAAGTAAACATCCCATCGGTACACTGTAGGAGGGAACAGGATAAAAATGAAGTTCCGGCAATTGGGCTGCGTTGGGATGGCTGGCATGATGATGGTCAACAGGATAATCGCCAACAGCAATGCCCGTTCGATAGAGGGGCTGTGACTGTTCATAAGGTTGGGCTATGTGATTGACTGTTAATGTAGTGTACCCTCTGATTCTTCTGGACTCCCGGTGGTAGGGAATCAGAGGAAAGTCATCTGCAGTTGGAAAGATCCCTTTGGAGAGACCGTAGGTATTAAAACCCAATTCCGTTTGCAGATAATACAAAAACTGTAAGGATTTCAATTTGGCTTTTTCAAAGGATTTGGTTCGCTCTTCCTCAGTTTGCTCCACCGCATTGACATAATAATCATTGCCATTAATCGGCCAATTGATCATCACTTTACCATTGGGCAAACGACCGTAGGACAACAAACTGTCCCTGGGCCATAGGGTTCTGATCATGGATTCCTTTTGGCAATTGTCACTTTGACTGCTACAATAAAAGAGCTCTGGATCATAAGCCTCAGGTTTCTCAATGGTCATGTCTCTGCCGTAATCCTCTAAAATCATCACATAAGTCAAATCCTGAATGACATCATTTTCCGCCTCTGGAGCAATGTCCTCGCCATGTGTTACTCTACTGTCCATTCCCACATCGTATGGCACCCCCACTTGGGCTGCGATGTCTCCTAATTCGGTAGCGTCGATTACAATCTTAGCGTGGAGTATAAACTTTTTTTCAAGGGCACTCACCTCAATTTTCCAACCCTTATCTCTTTTTTCAATGTGGGTTACCCTTGCTCCAAAATAAGGGGTAATTAAGGATTCATTTTTGACCATGTTTTGGAAGATTTGATTTCCAACAGAAGGTTCAAAAAGATGATTGCTCACCCAACCGGTTTGTAAAGCCTTTTTACTGCCATAGCGGTAGATCAAACTGTCGCGGAATTCCCCCCAAATACCCGAAGGTAATTTGGTATTACCGTCCACTGCACTGACACCAGCAGCAGTAAGCATTCCCCCCAACCATGGCCCTTCTTCCAACAAGGTCGTCTCTGCTCCTTGTCGTGCTGAAGAAATTGCGGCCGCAACCCCACTGGTACTTCCTCCAATGACCAAAACATCGGTCTCCAACTCGACTTTATCACAGGAGCAAAATAAAACTAAAACAATGGCCAAAAAAAAGTTTAAAATCCTGTTCATATCTTATAATTTTTTGGAAATATCATACAGTTGATACAGGGCCCGAGGAACGTGAAAACAACCTTTCCATTTCCCTCCTTTCAAGTGAAGTAAAACCTCCCCAGATCGATTCAAATATCCAAACCATTCTCCTCCTCTTTTGGGGTCTCTGAAATGGCTCCAAGTGTATTGATGAATTTTTTCAAACCATTCCCAGCAGGCTTTGGAACTTGTCAATTGGTAGCCTTTTAGGAAACAAATCATGGCTTCCAAATGAACCCACCACAGCTTTTGATCCCATTCTAATTGCTGCGGGGGATGTCCATCGGCATCTAGAAAATAAAAGATTCCTTCATGTTCTTCGTCCCAACCCTTTTTGACGATAGACAAAGCCATCTTCACTGCCCTATCAATCCAGTCCTTTCGATTCAATTGAACCCCCAAATCCATTATGAACCACATGGCCTCCAAGCCGTGTCCTGGATTGACCAAGCGCCCGTCGAAAGTATCTGAAAAAGCCCCATCTGGAGAAACATTTTCCAATATCACCCCTCTTTCCTCATTCCAAAAAAGATCAAATATTTCGTTGACACAATCCTGCATGCGTAGCTCTTTTTCATCCGCTCCAACCAAGTCTCCCAGTTCATTGTATAGGTTGCAAAGAATCATGGGCAAGGCAAAGTTTTTCAACCCCCGTGTATTGGGGTATAACTTATCCCATCTCCCTTTGGGTTGATCTGACCTTTCTGTAATTTTTTTCAACGTCTGCTCAACTGCAGTTTTGTATTTTTCCTCTCCCGTAATGCGATGCATTTTCCCCATGGCCATACATGCAAAAGTGTAAGAAAAAATATTGTAGGGAACCACCAAAGGCTGTCCATCCCTTTGTAAGGAGAAAAACCAATGGAACGACCCATCGTGCCCATTTTTTTCCAGAAAATCGGATCCAGACTGGGCCATTTTTAACCATGATCTTTTTTTTTCTAGACCGTCATACAAAGTGGCAAACATCCACACTTGGCGGGCTTGTAACCAAACGAATTTATCGGTATCAAAAACCTTATGTTCAGCATCAATACAGCTAAAAAACCCTCCATACTCTTGGTCAATACTGTATTTCTCCCAAAACGGAATGACCTCTTGGGTCAACTCCTTGAAATACAAATTTGCAAGAGCCTTATGTTTCATTTTTTTTCGTTTAAATATTCCATATAACGGAGATAGAGATGTCCCGCTTGCAAATAGGCCGATTGTGGACTCATAAAATGAGAAAATTCAAAAGTGATGGCCTCCGAAATTCCCACCCGACCAGCCGTCTCTAGTTTATATCTCAACTTGTCCCATTTGATGGGTAAAAACTTGATGGGCATATCCCGATCAAAAGTCTCTGAATTGATCCAAGAGGTAATTTGATTTTGATCCGCCAGTGATTTGTTTACCTTGATAAAATCTTCCAATTGGTCGTAATCCACATGACCATCTTGAAAGGCCACTATATCGACACTTTTTTGGATTCCCTTAAAAATAGACTCCCATGTTTTGAAATGTTCATCCAAACTTATGGATTTTTCCCCACGGCTTTGATTGGTGTATTGCGAGAGATTTTTAACCCCGTCAATATAGGGAGAAATCAGTACGGGAAGCCCCCCAGAAACCTGCTTACAATACTGACCCAACCCAGCGTATAAATCAACGATTCCTCCAATGTTTTTATTACATTCTTGAGACAAATACCACCCTTTAAAAGCCTTGCTCTTTCCATAAAACTCCCATACCTCATCGATGACTTTGCAGTTGAGCCTTACCTCCTTTTCATAAGCTCCCGTAGTCCAATATTTTCCGGAATCATACAAGCCAAAATAAAAATCCATATCGTTCTCTTCGCTCAACCGCAGGAACATGGACACAAGATCAGTGTAGGGAGGAATCGCCTTTTCCTCTGTGGTCAAAACCTTAGAGGGGTAGGTAATCCAGTTTTTATAACCACAACGGATCAAAATCACTTTGTCAATCCCTGCAGATTTCATGTGTTTGAAATCTATAGACCATTCTTTTTCACCCCAGTTATGATGGGGAATGTCATGACTGATTTCATCCAAAAAAGTACCTTTGATCAAAACTTTATTGGTCATATTAAATTTCTTCTTTTTTTAAAGGGTCATACCAAAAATACTTTAAAATCAAAGAGGTAATCGCAACCACTCCAAGAGATAGAGCCAAAGCATCCCACATTTTGATCATCAAAAAGATCGGCCAAACCACCAAGGCCATTTGCCATACGATTCCAATCACTACATTAAACATATCTCTCCCAAACATCCGATTGGGTAAAAAAGCGGGATCATCTTTTTGGACTTCCAATAAAACGGGTTTCCAAAAACCCCAAGGTCTTACACTCTTATAAAAATTTTTAAGCACTTTGATATCATCTGGTGGTGACAGGTAGGAACCGAGTAAACAGCCAGCTATTGAAATGACAAAAATGATGGGAAAAAAGTAAATGTCAATCCAGTCTCCAAAAAAGATAAGCTTGACGGTAGAGGCCAAAAGTCCTGCCAGCATACCCCAAAAATAACCGTAACCGTTGAAGCGCCACCATACCCACTTCAGCACATTGGCAGCGGTATAACCTCCATACAAAGAAGCTGTAATCCACAAAGTAATAGCATTGAGAGAAGCGGCAAAAAAACCAAAAAATACTCCGATCAAGACCAATAGAAAGGAGGATAAATAGCCGTAACGGACATAAGTTCTTTCGGACTTTCCGGGCAATAAGCTGTTTTTTAGAAGGTCATTGGCAATGTAGGCGGGTGCAGCATTGATTACGGCTGCAAAAGTCCCCATAAAAGCCGCCATAAGCCCTGCCAACAACAAACCTTTGAGTCCTGAAGGAAGAAACTCTGCAATGGCTGTAGGCAAGATGGTTTCAAAATCAACCTGAGGGTTGGAAGCCATTTCGGGCGTGAGAAAAACAACGGCCAAAACGGCAAAAGCAGCAATCATCAGATAACGAGGGGAGAACAAAACCGCAATGGTAAAACCACTCATTTTGGCAGCCTCCAATGGTGTTCGGCTAGAAAGCAATCGTTGCATATCATAGCCTGGAACAGGGCCTGCCAGACTGGAAAAAAAGCCCTTGAACAACATCATCATAAACAAAGGACCAATCCACTCAAACCCATCTGCGGCTATTTTTTCATTCAGTTGAGGAAGTATTCCCGACCAATCCAAGTCCATCTTCCAACCAAAAAATAGCTCTTCCCAACCTTGGGGTACCCCTTGCATGATCTGTTCATGACTCACGGCATTGAAAGCAATTACCGCAATGGCAATACTGGAAACGGTCATAATGAGATATTGAAATACCTCGGTTGCTACCACACTCATCATCCCCCCCCTGAGGGTGTATAAAGTGGTAATCCCGACGATGATAAGGGCATATACGTTTTCAGAGCTGATTGAAAGTAACGGATGATTCAAGCTGAGATCCCATGGAAGTATCGCAGCACAAAATTTGCCGATACCCTCAAAAAAATAGGCAATAAACCCAATGGCTCCGATGACTGCAAAAACAATGATGATATTTTTTGACAATGTACCTCCCCTCCCACTAAAGCGGGTAAGAATCCAAGAAGCTCCAGTCATGACGTTGGAGCGTCTGATCCATACTGCCAAAAATATCATCACAAAAACCTGATTCCACACGGGCCACAACCAAGGAATCCAAGCACTCTTTAAGCCATATACAAACAAAAGGGTAACCGTCCACATAACACCAGAGATGTCGAACATTCCAGAGGCATTGGACAAACCCAATAAATACCATTTGATTTTATTTCCTCCCAGAAAATATTGATCCAGATTGTTTCTCGCCAGTTTAGAAATCCACAAACCTACCCCAAGGACAATCAAGAAATAGGCAATGATAATGGTGAAGTCTAATCCGCTGAGGTGCATAATCGATTAAAGTTTACTTTACAAATGATCTGCCCGCTTTTTCGACCCTAAAAGTTTCAATAAAGCCTCTGTCTTGAAGCGTAACATAGGCTGTCTTCCCATCTTTGCCCCCAAAAGCAATATTTGAAGGCTTTTTGCCTTTCATCTGAACCTCCAATAGTAATGCTCCATCAGGAGATAATTTTGCCACAGTGCCTTTTCCGTGTCGGGTGACATACAAATTTCCATCTACATCACAACGCATACCATCCATTCCAAAATCCTCAAATTGATGGAACAACCTTTTGTTAGAAATATTTCCCTCAGCATCAAGGTCGAAGGCCCAAACACTCCTTTGAACACTTTCATTGACATAAAGTGTCTTTTCATCAGGACTAACCTCTACCCCATTGGTGGTTCCCATATCATTTGCCAAAAGATGAAATTGATTGTTTTCCACCTTCCATAATTGACCCGTACTTTGTTTCCAATTGGGATCTGAGGCAAACATCCTACCGTTAGCACATATCGCCAAATCATTCGGCTGATTCAGTAATGAATCGTGCGCATAAACGCTCACAGCTTTGGTTTGAATGTTCACTTTCAAGACATTATGCCCTGTATAGTCTGCCAAGAACATACTCTGGTCTTTACCAAAACGGATTCCATTGGCAGTGCTTCCCTCGGGCAAATGCTCAATAAATAAACTAAAATTTCCCTGAGTATCAACCTTGCCCACAGAACCGCTGTGAACGGGATTGACAAAATAAAGATTCCCCTCTCGGTCAACCGCGGGCCCCTCAAGTCCTGAGGTAAATTCCCCTACAAAGACCAAATCCTGTGATTGATATAGGATTTCCCTTTTGTCGCACGACACGAAAAATAACAATAATATAGCAAGTTTTAATAACCTTGAAGTTTTCATAAACATAAATTTCAATTTGTAATTTAATTAATTTAAATTTAAAGCATGAACAAACTTAAATTAATTAGCTTCACTATATTAATATCATTATGGAGTTGTTCTGATATGAAAACGAAAACCCAAAGTCTTGACGTTCCAAAAATTTCCATCAAAGACTCCCTGAGTTTTGACAACGTCTCGACTATTCTAGAAAAAAATGCCCCACTCAATAAAGTAAATTGGTTGGAATGGAAGGAGTTTCCCTACCAGCCTGAAGTCCAATTTAGAATTGCGCACGATGACAGTCTTTTGTTTCTAAAATATTACGTCAAAGAAGAACATATCTTGGCTCGAAGAACAGACCCCAATTCGGCGGTTCACAGAGACAGTTGTGTAGAGTTTTTCGTAGATCCGATTCAAAACGGAAACTATTACAATTTTGAATTCAATTGTATCGGCACCACTCATTTGGCCTATGGGCCTCGCAGAGGAGAACGCACTTTTATCCCAGCTGAATTGATCGAAAACGAAATCAAAACTTGGTCCACACTAGGCAAAGCATCTTTTGAAGAAAAATCAGGAATGTTTGAATGGGAAATGGTAGTGGTCATCCCCTCCTCCATTTTTACTTACAACAAAGATTTGAATTTTTCTAAATTGGTTTCCAATGCCAATTTTTATAAATGTGGAGACGACACCACAAAACGACATTATTTGAGTTGGAATCCCGTCAAAACTCCAAACCCCGATTTCCACCGTCCCGAATATTTTGGAATTTTAAATTTTCAATAAATTATAGTAAAACTGATGATGATTGATAGAATGATGAATTTAATGTTGAAAAAGTTTAAAATATTGTTCCTGTTTTTATTGGTAACAATTATAGGTTGTAAAAGTCCAACGACCCAGCCTCCACTCTTCCTCCCCCAAGGTTTTGAAGCCACAGTTTTTGTGGACAGCATTGCCGAAACTGTTCGCCATATGGCCGTCAACAAAAATGGAGATTTGTATGCCAAATTCAAACGCCCCAGCGAAGCAGGAGTGATAGCTGCCATCAGAGATCTCAACAATGATGGCGTTGCAGATTCTCTGGTCAAATTTGGAGAATACCACATACCACAAAGAGGAAGCTATTCTACTGCAGCCAGAATATATAAAGGGTACCTCTATTTCAGTTCTCAACTCACGGTCTATAGAATCAAGTTGGATGAAGAAAATCTGGTCCCAACGGGAACAGCAGAAATTATTGTCCATGACGATCACGCTCATGGCTCACACGAACATATTGGAAAGCCCATCGCTTTTGACGAAGAAGGGCATATTTTTGTACCCTTTGGCGCTCCCAACAATGCCTGCCAAAACCCAAAAAGAACGCCCTTGGTCCCTGGTCAAGACCCCTGCCCCTTGTTGGAAGACCACGGTGGTATCTGGCGTTTTGATGCGGAAAAAGTTGGGCAAACCCAAAAAGACGGTGAATTTTATGCCAGCGGGCTTAGAAGCATTGTAGCTTTAGACTGGAATACTTCCGACCAAAGTCTATATGCCGTAGTTCATGGAAGAGATGATCTGCACCGACTATGGCCCAATCACTTTAGTCAATGGGAAAGTGCTCTTCTACCGTCTGAAGAATTTGTGAAAATTGAAAAAGGGGATCACTTTGGCTGGCCTTATTGCTTTTATGACCAAATGCAGGGCAAAAAAGTACTGGCACCAGAATATGGCGGAGATGGAAACATTATTGGTCGTTGTGCAGACTACAAAGATCCTGTGATTGGATTTCCTGGTCATTGGGCTCCCAACGATTTGGTCTTTTATAACGGTGATGCCTTTCCCGATCACTACAAGAATGGAGCTTTTATTGCTTTTCACGGTTCTACCAACAGAGCCCCCTACCCCCAATCCAGTTATTTTATTGGCTTTGTCCCGTTTGAAAATGGTAAGCCCTCCGGCCCCTATGAAGTTTTTGCCGATGGTTTCGCTGGCGTAGACCCCATTATCAATACACGTGATGCCGAATTTCGTCCAATGGGTATTGCATTTGCACCTGATGGTTCCATGTATATTGGAGAAACAGAAAAAGGCAGGATTTGGAAGGTACAATTTAAGGGTGATCGTGAAAACTTTGGCCCATCACAATTGGTCGAAATGGAAGAAAGAAAAACATTAAGCCACATCGCAACCCCAGATATTGTAACCGATAGAATCGAACCCAAAGACATGGCCATTGGTCAAAAAATCTATAACCAATACTGCATGGCATGCCATCAATCTAACGGCATGGGCGCCTCGGGAAGATTCCCTCCCCTCAATGGTACCGATTGGGTAACTGGTGATAAAGAGCGATTGGTTCATCTTATTCTCAATGGAATGGAGGGAGCCATAGAAGTCAATGGAGAGATTTATGACGGTGTAATGCCTCAACATTCATTTTTGAATGACGATCAAATTGCAGACGTATTGACTTATATTAGAACGCACTTTGACAATCAAGCCGGAAGTGTTACTGCCGAAGAAGTTGAAAATTATAGAAAATCAAACAACAAATAATCATTGAAAATTGAAAACTAAATCAATCATTATGAAAAAATTAAAACTTTTACCACTTGCTCTTTTGCTGATAAGCACAAGCCTTTTGGCTCAACAATACGATATTGTAATCAAGGGCGGACACCTTATCGATCCCGCAAATGATATTGACCAGGTGATGGATATTGCCATCAAGGGAAATAAAATTGCGGCCATTGAGAAGAAAATTTCGGTAAAACAGGCTAAAAAAGTAGTAGATGCATCGGGTATGATTGTCAGTCCAGGACTCATTGACATGCATACCCACAACTTTTACGGAACGGTTCCCAACCGCTATTTGGCCAATAGCTTTGCTGCCGTTCCCCCAGATGGATTTACTTTTCGATCGGGTGTTACTACCGTTGTGGATGCGGGAAGTCCGGGATGGAGAAATTTTGAGCTTTACAAATCTCAGATAATCGATCCCTCAAAAACAAGAGTACTCTGCTTTTTAAACATTGTGGGGGCCGGAATGAGTGGTGGACACAGAGAGCAACACATCGCCGATATGAATCCAGAAATGACAGCCTTGGTCGCAAAACAAAACAAAGATCATGTTGTGGGTGTCAAACTCGCTCATTTTATGGGATTTGATTGGACACCAACAGAACTTGCAGTGGAGGCCGGAAAATTAGGAAGTATGCCAGTAATGATTGACTTTGGCGGAAGCAATCCCGAACTCCCTCTAGATCAATTGTTTTTGGAGAAACTCAGACCTGGAGATATCTTTACACACACCTATGCCCATGTCAACGGGAGAACTCCCATTGTAGCCGAAAACGGAAAAGTAAGAGACTATGTCTTTAAAGCCCAAAAAAGAGGAATTGTTTTTGACGTAGGTCACGGAGGGGGAAGTTTTATTTTTGAACAGGCCGTGCCTGCAGTCCAACAAGGATTAAAACCTGATGTAATCAGTACCGACCTCCATACGGGCAGTATGAATGGCGGAATGAAAACCCTCAACAATGTCATGTCTAAATTTTTGAATATTGGATTAACCTTACAAGAAGTAATTGCAGCCACCACCTCCAAACCAGCCCACTACATCCAAAGAAAAGACCTAGGTCATTTGTCCGTAGGCGCCGTTGCGGATATTGCCATTCACAAACTAAGAAAAGGAGATTTTGGATTTATAGATACCCGTGGCAAACGAATGAAAGGGAATCAAAAACTCGAGTGTGAACTCACCCTTAGAGATGGAAAAGTAGTTTACGACCTAAATGGTTTGGCAAGCATTGACTGGAATTAAAGATGAAAACATTCTCTAAATATCTTTTTGCAGTATCCGGCTTATTGTTTGTTCTTTCATTGGGGCTTTATTTATCTGGTAATGATAGTATAATAGGCCCCCCATTGATTTTGTTTTTTCTCACTCTGGCTTTAGCCATGCGTGGGACTGAAAATTTCAAGGGGTTTTCATTTACCGTATTGATCTTTGCTGCGGTTAGCCTTTCGATGTTCTATCCCCAAACCTTTGTTCAATGGGGAGACTTTCAACTTAAAAAACTCATCGTTCCACTTCTTCAAATCATTATGTTTGGGATGGGAACAGCCATGAGTTTTAAAGACTTTTATGGCGTAATTAAAATGCCTAAAGGAGTTTTGGTAGGCTTGATCTGTCAATTCACCATTATGCCTTTTTTAGGTTTCAGCTTGGCCACCCTATTCAATTTCCCCGCCGAAATTGCTGCAGGAGTAGTCCTTATTGGTTCTTCTCCTAGTGGACTGGCTTCAAATGTTATGGCCTACTTGGCCAAAGCCAATGTTGCACTTTCTGTAACACTGACCGCTGTAGCCACTGTAGTAGCCCCCTTTATGACTCCCCTTTTGATGAAATACTTTGCGGGAGCCTTTGTTCCTATTGATTTTGTGGCCATGATGCTCAGTATCGTAAAAATGGTGATTCTTCCCGTGGTATTGGGATTGATTTTTAATCACTTTTTTCACGGTAAAGCCAAATGGTTGGACAAAGCCATGCCAGTAGTTTCCATGACCGCCATTGCTTTAATTATCATGATCATTACTGCTGCGGGTAGAGACGCTTTGTTATCCATAGGGATATTGCTTATTGTAGCTGCCATTATCCACAATTTGATGGGATATTTATTGGGCTACTGGGGTTGCCGATTGCTTAAAATGAAAGAACAAGATTGCAGAACCATTGCCTTGGAAGTGGGAATGCAAAATGGAGGTCTGGCCTCTGGAATCGCCCTCGAAATGGGTAAAGTTTCCACCGTAGGATTGGCTCCGGCTGTTTTTGGCCCATGGATGAACATTTCTGGTTCCTCGCTGGCTACTTGGTGGAGAGATAAAGATCCCAAAAAGAAAAAGTAAAAATTAAACATAAAAACAAATGAAATTAAAAAGATTCGTATTATTTCTCAGTCTCCTCGTGATTAACATTGGCTTTGCCCAAAGTTTGAGTGTTAAACAGATGAAATTTCTAACCCACCAATGGGAAGGAGAACGTTTTGATGACGGACGACCCAAAGTCGCTGCTGATATCCTAGAACGGATGAAGAAAGTAACCATTGAAGAAGCGTGGGGCGTTTTGAGAAACGAAGGTTACCACAACCAATTTGAGGGAGGTTGGCAACCATTACACGACGATGTGACCGTGGTCGGGCGAGCACTCACCGTTCAGTATATGCCTAATCGACCGGATGTGGCTGACCAGATCAAACAAAAAGGGTTGGAAGCTGGAGAAATCGGTAATACCAATTCTTGGCCGATTGATCGATTGAAAGAACACGATGTTTACGTAGCTGACGGCTTTGGGAAAATTGTGGATGGAACACTAATCGGAGACAACCTCGGGAACTCCATTTATGCCAAATCTAAAACAGGTGTGGTATTCAATGCCTCAAGCAGAGACATGGAAGGCCTGTCCGAAATCGATGGCTTTAACGCTTTTGTTAGGGCATGGCATCCCTCTTTTCTCACAGAAGTTATGCTACTGAGCATCAACGACCCCATAAGAATAGGTGCTGCCACCGTAATGCCTGGCGATGTAGTATTGGCCAAAAAAGAAGGGGTGATTTTTGTCCCTGCCCATCTGGCAGAGAAAGTCGTGGTTACTTCAGAGGTAGTAAGACTCAGAGATTTGTTTGGGATAAC
>Ga0233444_10000067_pt1 | contig 132304 bp, 118 predicted proteins | sample SI_124_October20_6_FD_182792 | JGI IMG/M metagenome (GOLD analysis project Ga0233444, IMG submission 182792) | Seawater microbial communities from Saanich Inlet, British Columbia, Canada - SI_124_October2016_10_MG | ecosystem: Environmental > Aquatic > Marine > Inlet | place: Canada: British...
TGAATCTTGTCCCATATAAATTGCGGTTACATTTTCATTACCAAGAACCACCGAATTATCTGCTTGCCCAACAGCATTAGAACCAATAATTGTTTGATTATTAGCATTAACTCCACTTGTCTGCGTACCAGAACCTAACCCAGTATTTTCAGATCCATTCTGGAGGTTCATTATAGCCCCATCTCCAGTTGCGGAATTAAAATTTCCTGTTTGGAGATAAAATAAAGCGTTATTACCATTTGCGGTATTATAATATCCATTGTAGAAATTCCATAAAGCAAAAGGACCATAAGCGGAATTATAACTTCCATTTTGGACATTAAATAAAGCCTGATGACCAACAGCTGTATTATATGTTCCATTGTAGTTATAAAATAAAGCCTGATTCCCAGATGCGGTATTATAAGATCCCATATTGTTATAATATAAAGATTGATACCCATTAGCGGTATTATAAGACCCTGAAATGTTAGAAATTAAAGAATGATACCCAATAGCGCTATTGTAAGATCCTGAAATGTTATTATGGAGACTATAAATCCCCGTTGCAGAATTACCTACCCCTGTATTATTATAATGTAAAGTAAAATACCCAGTTGCAGTGTTATTTTGACCATTCATTGAAGTTGAAGTAGGATCTACAGATGACCGATGATTTTGGGCATTTGTATATAGTAGCGTGGTCATTGCTATAATTGCAATGTAACTTTTCATAGTTTAATTTTTTTTTCTTTTCAATCAAATTTAATGATTTCTTAGCAAATAAAAAAATATTGAGGTTTGTATTTTATGTAAATAATTTTATAAATAATTGATTCACTATCAATTACATTTAAATTGTGGAGCCTTTAAAGAACACATAAGATAGATTAAACAAAGTCCTTTAAAAAAGAAACAAAATAAAAAAGTAATCAAGAGATTATATGGAGAGCTAGTACTAAATATTTTAAAATTAGTGAAATTGAGAAATTTTTATTGAATGGTTATTTTTAAAAGTCAAAATCCACACAAATTTTAAATGTTATTTAGGTTTAAGCAGGGGGAATAGTATCTGAAATTTTTTTTTCTTGGAAAAAGGTGAATCAATTCTCGTGTAACCGAATACTTTTTATACTATTGATGTGAAATAGAAACTAGTAATTTTGGAGCTTGGGATTCTAAATTCATTAATTTAAAATTGTTTTTCTAATCCTAAAACAATTTTCTATTCCCAAATAATTAGGATTCCCTAGTTCCTCCGACCAAAAGCCTTCTAAAATATTTTTGTTTAAGCATTTGTATACAACAATTCCTTTATGGTTTTTGTCTTCAATATCTTTATAATTAAATTGAATGACAAGAATATTATTTTTAAAGAAGCCAGTCCCAAATTGTTCTTGATTACCATTGATTGTCCATTTGGCAATAATTCTATTGTTTTGATCTAATGATAAGTCGAGTTTTCCTTTGTACCAATTTTCATTGGCATCTTGATTACTACCCATGATAGAAAATGTTCCAATGATGTCTAGACTTGTCATTTATTTTCCGATACAAAAGTTAGAAAAAATATGACCTAAGATATCTTTGTCGACATCATATTCTCCGGTAATATTTCCTAAATGACGTAAACATTCTCGAATATCAATAGAAAATAAATCAGTTGAAATTTCCAAATCAATGCCTTGTTGTACAGATAAAATAGCTGTCAATGCATTATTTAAAGCCTCGAAATGGCGAGAGTTCGTAACGATGGTTTCATTATTACTTAAAGCTCCTATATTGACAAGAGAGGTTAATTCAGTCTTTAAAGCCTCTATGCCAATTGTGTTTTTTGCTGATAATAGAATTAAATGATTAATTTCTTCCTGAAGTAAGTTAATATCAGTATCAGAGAGTGTATCTATTTTATTTGCGATGACTAGTACTCGTTTATTTGGAAAACGAGTGTTGATGGTTTCAATTTCTGATAAAAAGGTATTCTTAGAATGGTTGTATTTATTTGCATCAATTAAAAATAGTATCAATTGAGCATTGTCTGCTTTTTCATAGGCTTTTTTAATACCGATGTTTTCTATTATATCTTTTGTTTCTCTAATTCCTGCAGTGTCTATGAATCGAAAAGCAACTCCATCGATAATAATTTCATCTTCAATGGCATCTCTTGTAGTCCCTGCAATGTCTGAAACAATGGCTTTTTCCTCATTTAAAAGTGAATTTAAGAGCGTCGATTTTCCAACATTTGGCTCACCTATAATGGCAACAGGGATTCCGTTTTTCAATGCATTCCCAAATGAAAAAGAATCAATCAGTTGTTTTAAGACTAGGGTGATTTTTGTGACTAAGTTTTTGAATTTTGTTCTGTCAGCAAACTCAACATCTTCTCCAGAAAAATCAAGCTCTAATTCAATTAATGCTGCAAAATCTAGTAATTGACCTCTCAATTCTTTTAATGTATTTGTAATACCACCGCGCATTTGTTGAATGGCTATTTGGTGACTTGCGGCAGAGTTTGAAGCAATCACATCTGCAACAGCTTCCGCTTGAGATAAATCCATTTTACCATTTAAAAAAGCACGCATCGTAAATTCACCATTGTCGGCCATTCTACAACCATTCTTTAAAAATAATTGTATGATTTCTTGTTGTATAAAGCTAGAACCATGACATGATATTTCTACGACGTTTTCTCCTGTATAAGATTTCGGATTTTTAAATACGCTTACTAAAACTTCATCTAAAAGAGTCTCATTATTTACAATGTGCCCTAAATGAATGGTGTGTGATTTTTGATTGTTAAGTATTTTTCCTTTTTTTATAGGATTGAAAAAAGCTGCTACAATCTCGATAGACTTTTCACCAGAAAGTCTAATTACAGATATTGCTCCAACCCCAGAGGGGGTCGCTAAAGCTATTATAGTATCATTTTTAATCATAGTACAAATATACACCGGTTAATTATGTATAAAAACCATTTTATTTAAATTTAGATAAATAAAAGAGTCCTTTTTTTTTTATAATCAAAGGGGTACAGTTTAAATTTATATGTTTTTTATAAAGTCTTCATATTCAAAGTAAAAAACTTCAAACTTCGCCATTGTATGTTCAAAAAATTCGAAGCAGTCTCTCCATGTGTTTTTATTATAAATACTAAAATCACCTTCAAAAGGTACATATATTCTATGAATTTTTTTTCCGTTTTCTAATTCATATTCGCTATTAAAAACAATTTTTGGAAGCTCATTTTGTAATAATGTTTTTAGAGAAATAAGTTGGTCAAAATAGAGGAGGTTAACTAACTCATCGGGATTTTCAATATCTAAACTTACAAGGGCTTTTTTTCTGTCTGCAACAAATTTAAAAGAGAATCCTTTTATCTTTGTATTATACAACAACCATTTTTTTGGAAACGATTTGCCAAAACTAGTCCAAAAATCTTTACGTAATCTTACCGCTTCTTCTTTTGAGAACATTTTTTAAATTCATTTCAAAGTTAAATAGTTTTATAAAAAACGGAGCCTTTAGCCGTGTATTTTGGCCGAATTGCCTCGTTCTTTCATCATTTCTGCTTCAAAAGCAACCAATGCATTCCATTTTTGATCAACGATTTCTCTGTCTTGATATTCGCGTGCAAACTTTAAAAAGACAGTGTAGTGGTTTGCTTCAGAAACCATTAAATTAGTATAAAATTTAGACAATTCTTCGTCTTCCATATTTTCAGCAAACACTTTAAAACGTTCACAACTTCTTGCTTCTATTAATGCGGCAACTAACAATCTTTGTATCAATGCATCAGTTCGGTTCTTTGTCTTGTTAAAGAACTTTTGCAATCGAATAGCGTAGTCATTTTTTTGCTCTCTTCCTAAAACGAATCCTCGTTTTACCATTAACAAATGCACCATTTTAAAGTGCTGCATTTCTTCAATTGCAATAGTACTCATTTCCTTAACTAACGCTGTTTCTTCAGAATAGTTAATGATAATAGAAACTGCATTTGAGGCCGCTTTTTGTTCTAAAAAGGCATGGTCTGTTAAGATTTGCTGTAAATCATCTTTGGCAATTTCTGCCCAAGAAGTTTTGGTTTCAAATTGTAATCCAAGCATACTAATTATATTGTTTGTTGCAATCCCATTCCAAAGTAGGCAAGGGCTTTCATTTCTTTAACGCTTGATAAGCGTTCATGACCTATTACTAAAAGTCCGTTTTGCGAAGCTTCTATATGATACTGTTTGTTACTTTCAAAAAACAAAATTAATTCATTTGTAAAAAAATTTCTAATCTTTTCTTCATTTTTTCCAGCTAAATAAAAACGTTTGCTAAAATCTCGATGCTTGTCTATGTTGATATCTGTATACCCTGCAAAATCTAATATATATTCAAAAATTCCCTCTCTGTCAAGTGTAAAATCTGGAACAGGTTTTAGCGGGTGAATATGTAACATTGTTGCTTTAATTACTTGTTTAGCAATCATTTCTCCTTCAGAAAACTGAACATCAAAGATGGTGCAATTTTCATTAGAGAGTACATTAGAAACTTTGTTAATTTTTCGTGTTTTAAAATATCCAAAGCTAGGAAGTTCTTCCATTTCTCTTGCAGAAAAAGCATCATACTTCCATTGCATTTCTTCACTAATATTCTGAATGGATTTTTGTCTTTTTGTTAAATATCCATCTTTTAGAATAATTTGTCTTGGAAGTATTTTACGTAAAGCAAATGGATGCTCGCTTCCAGGTTTAGAGTCGTCTAAACCAATCACTTCAAAATGCCCCCCTTTTCGAGTGAACGATTCAGAATAGTTGTTCATGTTTTCCATTACCGAATGGTCGACAAAATCACACAACGAAAAGTCGATAATGGCTTCTTCAGATTCGGGTATTTGATCGAGCTTTGTTTTCAGCTTTGTGTAGTTTAAAAAACTCGAAAAATTTTGAACACTAACATAATATTTTCCTTCTTCTTTAAACATTAAAACATTTGGTTTTAAGATGTTTTTAATAAACAAGAGAATATTTTTGTTTATAATAATATGAATGATAAAAGTAACTAGAATTCCAACGATTATACCAGAAATTAGACTTGTTACGATTGTTGTTAATAAGGTAATTGAAAAAATAATTAATTGTTCTGAACCAATTAGAAATACCTTTTTAATGTTTTCTGGAGATGCTAATTTGTATCCAGTATATACCAATATTGCTGCTAAAGCCGGTAGTGGTATTTTTCGTAATTCAGTTGCAAATAATAAAATAAAAACAACCAAAAAGCTAGCGTGAAAAAAATTAGCGGATCTGTTTGTTCCCTTGTTATTTACATTTACAGAGCTTCTTGCAATTACAGTAACCACATTTAGTCCTCCTAAAAAACCACTAATTACAGTTGCTAACCCCAGAGCGCGAATATCTTTATTTACGTTTGATCTTCTTTTTAAGGGGTCTAATTTATCTACAGCTTTAATACTTAATAAACTTTCTATACTTGCAATTAATGTAATGGCGAGTACTGCATTTAAAAAGTCAGCATCGTATATTTTTGAAAAATTAGGAAAGGCAAAATTCGACAGGATGTCATCGGGTAAAGCGATTAGCAAACTTTTATCAATAGGATAGGCTGATGAAGAAACTAAATCAAAATAATAATACATTCCTACACTTAAAACTACAATCCACATAGGAGCTGGTATCAACTGAAAATACCGATTTCTAATTTTACTATAAAAAATCATAATTAGTAAACTTATGATTCCTATTGAGCCTGCATACAAGATACTCAAATCATTTGTTTTAATTAAATTTATAATTCCTTCGGGTATCTGAATTAGTAAATCAATAATGCTTCCTTTGGCATTTAAATTTCCAAACATAACATGAATTTGTTTGGCAAAAATTCCAATACCTATAGCAGCCAACATCCCTTGTATTGCTGATCCTGGAAAGAAATCACCTAAAGAACCCATTCTTAAAAAGCCGAGAATTATCATGATGATTCCTGAGATGACAATTGCCGCCAAAGTAAATAAAAATCCTTCTTGCATATTGCCATCTCCAAGCGTGGTAATAGCCGCAAGAATAACGACTACTAAACCATTTCCTGGTCCTGTAATAGTCACGTGAGAGCCTCCGATTAATGAAACAACAATACCCCCAACTATGGCTGCAATAATCCCAGAAATAGGAGGTGCGCCTGAAGCCAAAGCTAAACCCAATCCAAGGGGAAGGGCTATTAATGAAACTACAAAACCTGAAAAAAGGTTTTGTGGAATATCACTTAAAAAAGTTTTAAAAGTATTTTTTTTAGTCATTTACTTTACAATTAATACATCTGTTGGTAATTCAGATAAAATGTACTCAATATCATGTGGAAAAATTCTATCAAAAAAACCAAGTTTGTTGGGAGCATTCATTATCAATAAATCTGCTCTTTTTACTTTTGCATAATGCCCAATAGAGTATCCTCTTTTTCCAAAAATACTCTGAGTTTTTACGGTTATGTTTTTGTTGTTTATGGTTCCCAAAATATGTTTTACTCGTTGGTCTTCCCGCGTGCTTAATCTTTCTTTTGCAATATTAGCTTTTCGCAAAGATTTGTCGTCACTCACTTTTACGTGTAATTCTGATTGACTCACTTCTTCCACGATAGTAATTTTATTGCATTGTAAAAAATTAGAAACTGTAAAAGCTGTTTTGATGGTTTCCTCGGTTCTTTCTTCTTGTAAACCATTAACCACAATATGCTTACAGGCAACTCTAACAATAGAGGGCTTAATTAGTAATAAAACAGAACAAGGTGCTTTTCTTGTAATTTTTCTGGCAATAGAACCTACATAGTATTTAAATAAGTTTTCTTTTTGAATTGCTCCAAGAATAAGTAAGTCAATTTTTTCTGAAATGGTCGTTTCAAGAATTACATTTACAGGATTTCCCTCTTTCCAAATAGCTTTGAAAGGTTTTTTGAGTGGATTTGCTTCTGATAAAAGAGCCTTTAAAGCTGTTTTTTTTTTATCAGATTTTGTGCCAACATGAACTCCAACTAATTCAGCGTCAAACATATTCGCCAGCCTAACAGCCTCAAAAATATTCGATTTTAAGTTTGGTGAAAATGCAATACCTATTAATAATTTATCAAATTTTTTCAAAAATAAAAAAGTTTAAAGGTCGAGTAATAGGCACAATATAGGGAACTTTACAATAAAAAAATTAATATATTTTTTTTATTGATGCGTAAACATTCTTAAATTTACATATTAAACGAATATATTGAAATAAATGTTAGAATTAGCTGGAATTATTATTTTAGGAATCGTAGCTCAATGGGTTGCATGGAAGTTAAAAATTCCGGCAATTTTACCTCTATTATTAATCGGTTTGTTGGTAGGTCCTATTGCTGCCGAGTATTTAAGTGATGATGGTGGAAAATGGATAGAACCAATTTGGAATGGAGAAAAAGGACTTTTTCCAGGAGATGGTTTGTACTATTTTGTTTCATTAGCCATAAGTATTATTCTTTTTGAAGGAGGGTTGACCTTAAAAAGAAGTGAAATTAAGAATGTAGGACCTGTAATTACAAAACTCATTACTTTAGGTTCTGCAATTACTTTTTTTGGCGCAGGAGTCGTGGCACATTATATTTTTGATCTTGGATGGGAACTTTCTTTTCTATTTTCAGGATTAATTATCGTAACAGGACCTACAGTAATAACGCCAATTTTAAGAAACATTCCATTAAAAAAAGATATTTCTACGGTGTTGAAATGGGAGGGGATTTTAATTGATCCCATAGGAGCATTAGTAGCTGTTTTAGTTTTCGAGTTCATAAGCGTTGGAGGAGGAGGCGCTTTTACAAAAACAGCTTTGATTGAGTTTGGTAAAATTTTACTGTTTGGAACTACTTTCGGATTTACTTTCGCACATGCACTTGCTTTTTCGATTAATAAAAAATTAATTCCACATTATTTATTAAACGTAGTTGCTTTATCAGCGGTCCTATTGGTTTTTGTACTGTCAGAAATTTTTGCTCATGAATCTGGTTTATTGGCCGTGGTGGTTATGGGTATGGTTTTAGGAAATGGTAACCTAGCAAATTTAAAAGAGTTACTCTATTTTAAAGAATCTTTGAGTGTACTATTAATTTCTATTTTATTTATTTTATTATCTGCAAACATTAATATTGAAGATTTATTTCTTCTGTATACATGGAAAACAGTCGTGCTTTTTGCTGTGGTTGTTTTTATAATTAGACCCATAGCGGTATTTGCAAGTACCCTTAACTCCAATTTAAAATTAAATGAAAAGTTATTTATCAGTTGGGTGGGCCCTCGTGGAATTGTAGCTGCAGGAATTGCTTCCTTATTCGGAAGTAAATTAATAAAACAAGGAGTTGATGGAGCAGAATATATTACGCCTTTGGTTTTTATGATTGTTCTTGGAACCGTATTATTAAATGCTACAACCGCTCGTTTTTTTGCTAAAATGGTAGGTGTTTTTCTTAAAAAATCTGATGCTGTTTTATTCGTTGGAGCTTCTAAGCCTGTAAGATTAATTGCGAAGTTTTTAAAAAACAAAGGCAAAAGAGTTATTTTGATAGATTCAAATAAAAGCTTTATTCAAGAAGCTTTAGATTCTGATATAGAGGCTTTTAAAGTAGATGTATATGACGATGAATTGGCTAATAATATAGAATTAAATGATGTAGGCTATTTAATAGCTTTGACAGGAAGTGATCAGGTAAATATGCATGCATTAAACAAATTTTCTCAGAATTTTGGGGAGCAAGGGGCTTATAAGTTAGCTTCTTCAAAAGAGATTACAGAAGCTTCTGATAGCGATCGAGAATCCTTTTTTACACCTCATGATGATTATATTAATTTAAGTGAAGCCTATAGAGAAAACCCAATCATTAACGAAGTGAATATTTCCAATCAAAAAGAGTATAATTCATTATTAGAAGTGCTTTCTAAAGAGGAGAAATCTATTCCATTATTTGTAGAAAATAAACAGGGCATTTATCTATTATCAGAATTTGAAAAAAATAAGTTTGCAAAAGAGGATATTACATTGTTTTACTTGGGAAAAGTTGTAAACTAGTGCACTAAGAAATTATTATTTCGTTCGTGTAATAAAGGTTTTCATGTCAAATAATTTTTTACATGTCCAATTCAAAAGTTTGACGTAATTTTTCTAACAGAGGATTCATTTCCTTCATTTTAAGATATTTTTCCTGAGGAGTGTATGCAAATTTTTTCTCTACAGTTTCGTTTAATGTTAAAATGATCTCAATACCATAATTATTTAATTGTTCTCTTAAAAATTTTAAAAGTTTTGGTTTTCCTTTTTTAAATTGATCTTCCATCAATTTATTAGGAACTGTAAATAATATTTTAAAGCCATCTTCTAGTATAGGTACTGCTGTACCAACGATTGAAGCCATACTTTTTTGTCCCTTTTTATTTAGTAAATCGGTGTATTCTTCCCAATGTTTTTGAAGTGTCTTTTCTGTAAATACTTCTTTAGGATGATTGTCATAGTTAACCTCAGTACTCGCTTTTTTATCCTCTTTTTTATGATGTATACTTTTTAGAGATAGTGAGGAAGTTCTTCTTTCTGCAGACTTATAAATTCCTTTTTCTAGGGTAGGTTTTTTTGTTGTAACTTCTTTGAGAGGAGCGATTGTAGTTTTCTTCTCTAGGGGTTTAGATATTTCTTTTGCGGCAGGTGAAAGCGCTTGGAAAAAAGTAGCAGGTATTATATAATTAGCTGATTTTTTTTTTTCTCCATCAAAAGTGATAGAGGCAATTTGCATTAACGTTAACTCAACCAAAAGTCGTTGATTTTTGCTGGCTCTGTAGTTTAAATCACACTCATTAGCTTTTTTAATTGCTTGCATTAAAAAAGGTATGTTCGCTTTGGTTGCCTGGGTTAAATATTTCTTTTTTGCAACGTCACCAACTTCTAATAATGCTAAAGTATCTTTGTCTTTAGCAACTAATAAATCTCTAAAATGACTTGCCAACCCATTTATAAAATGATGTCCTTCAAACCCTTTGCTTAAGACAGTATTAAATGCATTTAATACTTGTGGAATTTTGTTTTCAAGGACCAAATCAGTCATGTTGAAATAGGTTTCGTAGTCTAAAACATTTAGATTTTCGGTAACAGCTTCACGAGTTAAATTAGTTCCTGAAAAACTGACAACTCTATCAAAAATTGAGAGAGCATCACGCATAGCGCCATCAGCCTTTTGAGCAATAATATGGAGGGCGTCATCTTCTGCAGTGATATTTTCTTTTTCACAAATAATCTTGAGATAATTTTTAGCATCCAGTACCCCAATTCGTTTAAAATCAAAGATTTGACATCGAGATAAAATGGTTGGAATAATTTTATGTTTCTCGGTAGTTGCGAGAATAAAAATAGCATGCGCAGGAGGCTCTTCTAAGGTTTTTAGAAACGCATTAAAAGCTGCCTGAGAGAGCATATGAACTTCATCAATGATATAAACTTTATATTTTCCTGTTTGAGGAGGAATACGAACTTGCTCTGTTAGACTTCTAATATCATCTACAGAATTATTAGATGCAGCATCTAGCTCAAAAATATTGAATGCAAAATCTTCCTCTTCAGAAACTTTCACACCTTGTTGATTGATGTTTTTTGCCAGAATTCTAGCACATGAGGTTTTTCCGACTCCACGAGGGCCCGTAAACAGTAATGCTTGTGCAAGATGATTGTTTCTTATCGCATTTTCTAAGGTATTGGTAATGGCTTGTTGCCCAACCACATCTTCAAAATTTTGAGGACGATATTTGCGTGCAGAAACTATAAAATGCTCCATTTATTTAGTATAAATATATGCAAACAAAAATAGGAATCTCATCGATTTTCTACAAGGAGGTTTCTTAACAAAATGCTAAAGTTGTAAACAAGTTGTAAATAGTTTGTGAGAAGACAACAGGAGATCGCTCTGAAAAACATATTTTTGTATTGTGCTCTTTGAGATTTTTAAACAGAATACTATCATCTTGGAGTTTATATTAATCATTGTAACTAAATTATTATGAAGAATATTTTAAAACCTATTATTTTTTTTGGTTGTTTAGTATCATTACTATTTTATTACGGTTTTACCGATAAGAACACTTCTCAAGCAAAGTTAATTGACGTTTCAAAGGACGAAATTAAAATAGCTTATTTTGCAAGTGGTTGTTTCTGGTGTGTAGAGGCTGTTTTTGAGAGTGTTATTGGAGTAGAAGAGGCTGTTTCTGGCTATGCAGGAGGCCATACCTTATCTCCAACATATCAAACTATTGGAACAGGCAAAACAGGTCATGCTGAAACTGTTGCGGTGTATTATAATCCAAAAAAAGTTTCTTTTACCACCTTATTAACTGTATTCTTTGGTTCTCATGATCCAACAACGGTTAATGGTCAACACCCCGATTATGGAACTCAATACAGATCTATTGCTTTTTATACCTCTGATGTCGAAAAACAAGCCATCATGAAAATAATAGCCAATTTAAACAAGGAGAAATATCAAGGTAACATTGTTACTGAAGTTACACGACTAAAAAAGTTTTATAAAGCAGAGGCTTATCATCAAAATTTTGAAAAAAGAAACCCAAACCAAGAATATGTTCGGGCAGTTTCTATACCAAGATTGCAAAAATTTAAAAGGAAGTTTCCAAAACTTCTAAAAAAGTAACCGATGAATTCCTTCATCATGTTCAGAGGTATGCTAGGGCTTATTTTACAGTTAATTAGGGTCAGATATTAATTATTTTAAATAAAAAAACCAACACTAACGTTGGTTTTAATCACAATTTTATTCCTGCTATTAGTTCGTTTTCTTCTCAATAATCGCTTTATCGGCGAGAATTCTTTTCTCTCTATTTGCAACTTCCCAGGCGGTATGAAAAATCAAACGCGTTCTATTTTCTAATAATTCATAGTTGATTTTATCTGGAGTATCTGATGGTTGATGGTAATCTGCATGTGTTCCGTTAAAATAAAAAATAACGGGTACATTATTTTTTGCAAAGTTATAATGATCAGATCTATAATAGAATCTGTTGGGATCGTTTATGTCATTATATTTATAATCGATATTAATATCTATGTATTTTTTATTTATTGTTTCAGATATAGTATGCAATTCTGTACTCAGTTTGTCTGACCCTATCAAATATAAATAATTAGTATCGGTTTTATGTTTGTCGTCAATTCTACCAATCATGTCAATGTTTAAATTGCATACTGTATTTGCTAGAGGAAAGATAGGAGCTACATCTGTATAGTACCTAGAGCCTAAAAGTCCTTTTTCTTCACCAGTAACGTGTAAAAATAAAATAGAACGTTTAGGGCTTTTTCCAGCTTTTACTGCCATTTGAAAGGCTTGTGCAATTTCTAAAATAGCAACGGTTCCAGAACCATCATCGTCTGCTCCATTGTAAATCTTTCCGTTTTTTATCCCTTCATGATCTAAATGTGCAGAAATGACTATAATTTCGTCTGGTTTTTCGCTACCTTCAATAAAAGCAAGTACATTTTCAGAATTTTTTAATTCAACTTTTGCATTCTTTGTCAGCCATTCTGAAGGTATTTTTTGGAAATAATCAGTGATGCCTTTTGGAGAGACAATGCCTTCAGCTATATAAAAGTTTTTTAAGTAGTCAACCGCTTTTTTTTGTCCAAGTTCTCCGGTGTTCCTTCCTTCAAATTCATTTGAAGCATAAATGAATAAGTGTTTGCTTAAATCTTTGGAGGTAATTGTTTCGGCATATGTTATAACTTCCTCTGTACTTGTATTTTTATCAGAGGTGCTTTTGTAAGTATTACATGCCATAAAACTTATAGCGATAGCAATATTAAGTATTTTTTTCATAGATTAAAAAGAGTTTTTGTTCATTATAAATTGCTGTATATTTTTGTCAAAGGTAATTAGTTCTCCAGGAAACAAAGTTTCAAATGTATTTGCATGAATAAATTCACTTGTCGTACCAAAATGATAGGTGTCTGGTGTTAAAAGTAGTATTTCGTCAGCCAATTGAATCGCTGAATTCACTTCATGGGTTGATAAGATAACTGTTTTTTGTGTTTCCGAAACGAGTTTCTTTAACAAAGAAAATATTTTAATAGTATGATGCATGTCAAGATGGGCGGTAGGTTCGTCTAAAATAATAATTTCGGTGTCTTGTGCCAGTGCTCTGGCAATCAAAACCCTTTGAAGTTGACCATCACTTAATTCATAAAAACGATTGTTTTTAAGATGTTCAATTTCTGTTTGATGAATGGCCATCTCTATTTTTTCGAGATCAGTAGTAGAGAGCTTGTCAATCCAATTTGTATAGGGTTGTCTTCCCAGTGCAATTATTTCGTAAACTGTTAATTGACTTTCTGGTAAGCGTTCAGTTAATACCAGACTTAATTGTGTTGAAAGCTCTTTTTGGGTAAGTTTTTCTATATTTTCTCCATGAAGTAATACCGTGCCGGAAATGGCTGTTTGAACTCTAGAAAAGGTTCTTAATAGGGTTGATTTTCCGATCCCATTTTTACCAAGTACCGTAATTAGTTTTCCTTTTTCAATTTCTAAATTGATATCTGATACAACGACTTTAAAATCCTTTTTTAGCGGATATCCTACAGATAGATTTTGTGCTGCAAGAATTGTATTTTTTTTGAACCTTTCCATTTATACAAATAATTTCTTTTTTCTTACCAACAACCAAATTACGATAGGTGCTCCGAATAGTGAGGTAACTGCGTTTATTGGAAGTGTAAATTCACTTGTTGGAAGTTGTGCTACAGCATCACAAATTAACAAAACAATCGCACCAATTATTGCAACCGCTGGTAACAGTATTTTATGATTAGAACTTAAAAAAAACATTCTTGCAATATGAGGAACTGACAAACCGATGAAGGCAATTGGACCAGAAAAGGCTGTAATTACCCCGGTTACAATACTTGTAATTAAAAGGATAATATTTCTATTTTTCTTTATATTTATTCCCAAACTTTTTGCATAATTTTCACCTAGTAAAAAGCTGTTTAAGGGTTTTATAAGGAAGATAGTTCCTATCATGCCAATGCAATAGATACTCATAAAAACCTGTAATTCTTCCCATGATAAATTACCCAGGCTTCCAAAACTCCAAAATAAGTATTGCTGAATTTGAGAAGCTTCACTAAAGTAGGCTAGAACACTAATTATTGCAGAGGTTAAAGAGCTAAACATTAACCCAATGATTAAAATTGACATGGTGTTTCTAAGTTTATTTGCAGCAATAATTACAGCTGATAATACAAAGAAAGAACCTAAACTTGCCGCAATCGGTAAAGACCAATTTGAGATTGAAGATGATAATAAAAAGCCTCCAAAAACAGAGGAGCCTAAAATTAAAATAGCAACTCCTAAGCTTGCACCAGAGGAAATACCAAGAACAAATGGACCTGCTAAGGGATTTCTGAAAAGTGTTTGCATTAATAATCCACAAACCGACAAACCAGAACCAACTAAAATAGCTGTAATCGCTTTAGGGATTCTAAAATTTACAATTATGATTTCCCAACTTTCCTTCGAGATGTCCCCTCCAAAAAGACGATTAAATAACTCTTTAAATGGAATTGCAACAGAGCCTAAACTAATATTTATAAAGAATAAAATGATCAGTAAAGCTGATAAAAAAATAAAATGTATTGTGAATCTTTTTTGCTCCATAATGTCCTATTTATTTTGATGATCTATTTTTTATAGGATGATAAAAAAGAGACTAATTTTTTAATAGCAATACCTCTATGAGAAATGATATTTTTTTCTTCTGAAGACATTTCTGCAAATGAGTTTGTATGATTTTCGGGTTTAAAAATTGGATCGTATCCAAACCCTTTTTCTCCTTGTTTTTTTTCTAAAATAGCGCCTTTGCAAATCCCCTCAAAAAGAAAATTAGCATCATTTATATTTAAAGAAACAGCTGTTCTAAATTGGGCATTTCTATTTGATTTATTTTTTAAATCGGTTAATAATTTTTGCATATTATTTTCAGAGTTACTGGGCTCTCCTGCAAAACGGGCAGAATATACACCAGGTTTTCCATTTAGGCTTTCTACTTCTAAACCAGTGTCATCTGCAAAACAGTCGTACCCATATTTTTGGGTAATATAATCTGCCTTTAAGGTTGCATTCCCCTCTAGACTCATTTCGGTTTCGTCTATTTCATCATAGCAGTTAATATCACTTAAACTCAAAAGTTTAATTGTATTAGGTAACATTTCTTGTACTTCTTTGAGTTTGTTTGGGTTGTTTGTTGCAAAAACAAGTTTCATAATAATATTGAAATTTTTTTAATATGGGTTTACAAAGTTACAAAGTTTTTAGTTCCTTGATTTTTTATGTCAGAAAAGAAAAAATCAGCTTGACATAACTATTCGTGATGATACGGTTCATTTTTTAAAATAGTAAATCCTCTGTATAGTTGCTCAATAAAAAATAAACGAATCATTTGGTGGGAAAAGGTCATTTTTGATAGTGAAATTTTACCATTTGCTTTCTTATACACCTGTTCAGAAAAACCATAGGGTCCTCCAATAACAAATACCAACTGTTTTAAACCGGTATTCATTTTCTTTTGTAAATATTCAGAGAATTCAATAGAGGTAAAGTGTTTTCCTTTGTCATCCAATAAAACCAGTTGATCTGTGGGTAGTATTTTTGATAAGATGAGTTGACCTTCTTTTTCTTTTTGCTGAATTTCACTTAAATGTTTAACATTTTTGATATCAGCAATTATCTCTAATTCAAATTTTATATAGTGTTTTAGTCGATTTTGATATTGATTGATTAATTCAATCAAGTGTTTATGATCTGTTTTGCCGATGGCGAGTAATTTAATTTTCATGAGACAAAATTATGAAATATGAAGTATGAATTACTATTTTTACCCTATAATATGAGTTACAACAACAGAGGTGTTGTTCTTGAGAAGAAATAGAACATACAATACCTAACACAAATGGTAAGTAGTGGTCATTGGGATCTTATTACTATTTTTATGAACGAACCTTCATATTCAGAAATGTAAACATACGAGTCAAAAAATAGCGAGATCATTTATGGATAATTATTTTGAAAATAAAGAATATAAAAGTATAGATTTTTCCGTAACTAAAATCCATAAGGGTGAATACGATCATTGCAGATTTATAAATTGTAATTTTGAAAATAGTCATATTTCTAAATTTGAATTTGTAGAAGTTGAGTTTATAGACTGTAATTTTAGCAACGCAAATATAAAAGAGACTGCTTTTAAAGAGGTTCGTTTTTATAAATGTAAAATGATCGGGTTAAGATTTCACGAATGTGATCCCTTTTTATTACAGTTTTCATTTAAGGAATGTCAATTAAGTTTTTCGTCTTTCTTTCAATTAAAAATTCCTTCGACACAATTTATAAGTTGTAATTTGCAAGAAGTAGATTTTACTGAAACAATTTTAACAACATCAGTTTTTGATTGTTGTGATTTGAAAGGAGCCATTTTTGATAGCTCTAATTTGGAAAAGTCAGATTTTAGAACCGCTTTTAATTTTACGATTAATCCGGAAAACAATAAATTAAAAGGAGGAAAGTATCGGAAGGAGAATATTTCTGGATTGTTAAATAATTATAAGATTGTCATAGAGTAATTATATGTCAAAAAAAATAAAAAATAGCTTAGAAACTATCCCTGTTGTAAAAAGCTTGGTGTTGCTTGGGAAACAAATTAAAATTCCAGGTTTAAACGGCATGTCTTTGTATGACCTATTGGAACTATACATTATTGGTATTGTTAATGGAGCATTGACATCAAGAGCAGGAGGGATAGCTTTTAGCTTTTTCATGGCTGTTTTTCCATTCCTACTTTTTATTTTAACATTAATACCCTACATTCCTATAGAGGGGTTTCAGGATGGTTTATTTTCTTTTATTAAAGAAGTTTTACCTCCACAAACTTTTGAAGCTGTGAATACTGTAATTTTGGATATCATTAATAATCCCTATGGAGGCTTATTGTCTTTCGGTTTTTTAGGATCTATTTTTTTAATGACCAATGGAGTCAATGCAATTTTTGGAGGTTTTGAATATTCCTATCATGTGACAGATGTAAGAAATATTTTCAAAGCCTATTTTATTTCTTTGGGAGTTTCTTTGTTAATGTCTTTATTTTTAATAATAACTGTTACGCTCCTCATTTTATATCAGGTAGCATTGTCTAAAATTGATGAAACAGGTTGGTTGCACACAAGTGATTTAAATCTCTTTTATTTGGGTAAAAACAGTCTCTTTTTAGTGATGATTTTTACGATAGTTTCTTTATTATTTAGGTATGGGACGAAACAAGGAAAAGAAACAAAATTCTTCTCTGCTGGTGCTATTTTAACCACAGTTGTTACTTTATTCACATTTTACTTATTTGGAATTTATGTTGTAAAATTTGCACAATACAATCAGTTGTATGGCTCCATTGGGACTCTTTTGATTTTAATGTTATTTGTGTGGTTAAATGCGATCATTCTCCTGTTGGGTTTTGAGTTAAACGCCTCTTTGTATAGTTTAAAGAAAAGAAATAAATCCATTACAACTTCTAAAAAATTATAACTTTTTTACGATATTTGCCAATGAAGTTCAATGACGTTTTTTTAGGAGTGTATTTTTTTAGTTTTTTGATCTGAGTATGTTTAGAAATGATTTATTTATAAAAATCAACGGAAACTGCTAGATTAAACTAAAGACGTACATTTAAAATCGCTTTTGAGGACATAGAATTTTAATTCATAATTATTTACATGAAACCAAGCATTCCAAAAGGAACGAGAGATTTTTCTCCAATAGAAGTAGCAAATCGAACATTTATTATGAATACGATTAAAGCCTCCTTTGAAATTTTTGGATTTCAACCTATAGAGACCCCAAGTTTTGAAAACTCCGCTACCTTAATGGGTAAATATGGTGAAGAGGGAGATAGACTTATTTTTAAGATTTTAAATTCTGGAGATTTTCTAAAAAAAGCAGATGAAAATCACTTAACTGAAAGAGATAGCTTAAAGTTAACTTCTCAAATTTCTGAAAAAGCATTGCGCTACGATTTAACAGTTCCTTTTGCACGTTATGTGGTACAACATCAAAATGATATTTCTTTTCCTTTTAAAAGATATCAAGTGCAACCCGTGTGGAGAGCAGATAGACCTCAAAAAGGACGTTTTAGAGAGTTTTTTCAATGTGATGCAGATGTAGTCGGAAGCAAATCTTTGTGGCAAGAAGTAGAGTTTGTTCAGTTATATGATACTGTTTTTAGCAGATTAGGTTTATTAGGAACAACAATCAAGATAAACAATAGAAAAATACTTTCTGGTATTGCCGAAGTGATCGGAGCTCAAGATAAACTCATTGATTTTACAGTCGCTCTAGACAAATTAGACAAAATTGGGGAGGAAGGCGTAGTAAACGAAATGATTTCCAAGGGAATTACTGAAGTAGCCATAAAAAAAGTACAACCTCTGTTCAATTTTTCTGGATCTAATTTAGATAAATTAGCTTCTTTAGAAAGGATGTTAGCAAACTCCAAAGAGGGGTTAGAAGGGGTAAAGGAATTGTATTTCATAATTAACTCGATGAATGATTTAGGGTTGCAATCTGCCAATTTAGAAGTAGATGTAACTCTTGCCAGGGGGTTAAATTATTATACGGGTGCTATTTTTGAAGTAGCTCCTCCTGAAGGTGTAAAGATGGGCTCTGTTGGAGGGGGTGGTCGATACGACGACTTAACAGGTGTTTTCGGCTTGAAGGATGTTTCTGGTATAGGGATTTCTTTCGGATTGGATCGTATTTATTTGGTTTTAGAAGAATTAGGGTTGTTTCAAAAAGTAACTCTTCCAAAGCCAAAGGTCATTTTCTTAAATTTTGATAAAACCAAAGATTTATCCATTATGAAAGCTGTTACGTATTTGCGTGAACATCATATTAAGTCAGAGTTTTATCCAGATTTAGCAGAGAGTAATAAGCAGCAAAAACGACAATGGAAGTATGTAGCTAATCGAGAGATCGAATTTGTTGTTTCTAAAGTAGAGCACAATGTTTTTACCTTAAAAAACAGCCTCTCTGGAGAACAATCAGACTATTCTTTAACAGAATTAGTAAACAAGTTGGAACAATAAAAAAGAAACTTTTTAAGTTATTATCGATTATTATTTATGAATAATACGTTGTAAACACGTAAATTTGCAACTTAATTAAGAATGAAATGTTTGAATTAGACAGCAAAATGAATGAAGAAAGATTAGAGGCAATAGGTGATAATCATATTGCAACATCGGCAAAAAATCCTTTACGGGAAGATGCTTTTGATATCTCGGACTCAGAGAAAATTGAAAAAATCCAAGAAAGTGTTAAAGACATTTTAAACACTTTAGGGATGGATTTAACCGACGACAGTTTAAAAGGAACTCCTAAAAGAGTTGCGAAAGCTTTTGTAAACGAACTATTTATGGGATTGAATCCTAAAAATATGCCCAAAGCCTCTACGTTTGAAAACAACTATAATTACGGTGAAATGTTGGTAGAAAAGAATATTGTTGTGTATTCTACCTGTGAACATCATTTATTACCAATTATAGGAAGGGCTCATGTAGCTTATATTTCTGACGGTACGGTAATTGGACTTTCTAAAATGAACAGAATTGTAGAGTATTTTTCTAAAAGACCACAAGTTCAGGAACGCCTAACGATGCAAATAGTTCAAGCAATGCAAGAAGCTTTGGGAACCCAAGATGTTGCTTGTGTGATTGATGCAAAACATTTATGTGTGAACTCCAGAGGGATTAAAGACATAGAAAGTTCTACGGTAACTGCTGAATATGGAGGGAAATTTAAAGAGAAAGCTACAAAAAGAGAATTTTTAGACTATTTAAAACTATAGGAATACACTAGATATAAAAATATAATTTTTTTAAAAGAGCTGAATTTTCAGCTCTTTTTTTATGGGTGTTATTTTAATTATTTGGATTGTTTACTTATTTTAAAAATTATAGAATTATGTATTTTCTTCGACTTCGTTAAAATTGTATCACTCTTGTTGTGGTAAATTGATTTTATGTAAAAGATTTTTTTAATTTGTATGTATTTTGTAGTGTACTATAGATAAAGAAAGTTTTTAGTTATTCGTATTATTGTAGCAAGTATATTAACACTAATCTTTAATATTTTAACAATTTTTTTTTATGTATAAGTTCAATTTATTAATTTTACTATGTGTGTTTTTCAGTTTGTCTCACACGGCTCAAACAACTTCTGTAGGAAATGGTAGTTATACCAATTCGTATCCTGGTGCCGACAGTGCTGGTAGAAATGGATTTCCTTCTGGAGCACCACAATTATCAGGAGACGCTCAAGGGAAACCTGTTCCAACCAATGATTGGTGGTCGAAATTGGTGAAAGAAGATCATGCAGGTAATTTGTTTAATTATCCAATGACAATGAAAACCACCAATAAGGGTTTAATTGTTACCTATATTCCTTGGGGAGTCATAGGAGATTCAGCTCCTATTGAAGTGGGATTAACTGGTTTAAACACGAATAAAGCTACTGTTTCTGATTATTCAGATTGGACGGTTACGATGAATTGGAAAGATAGTAACCATGAATTAAAAGCGACCTCAGGTATTGGGATGCCTTTTCTTTATTTTGAAAAAGATGATAATGATGTCGTTGAAATTAAAATCAACTCAGGGAATGTTACTATTTCAGGAGAATTATTAACGGTTCAAAATGCTTCAGACAATCAAGACTTTGTTTTTTACGCTCCTTCAGGAAGTTCTTGGTCTGCTTCAGGAAACACCTATACTTCGAGTTTAAACGGAAATAACTATTGGTCGATGGTAATGTTGCCTCAAAATACTAGCAACGTTTCTGCAGTCGCTCAAGAATTAAAAAAATATGCATATGTATTTCCTTCCAATACAAGTACTTCTTGGAATTATAATGAGGAAAGCTCTAATTTAACTACCAATTTTGAAGTTACAACAGATGTTAAAGAAGGTACCAATACCAATATGTTATTAGGGTTGTTACCTCATCAATGGTATAATTTAACTTCAAATTCACCCGTACCTAGTAGTTACTCCTACAGTTCTGTGAGAGGTGAGTTAAAAATGTTAGAAGGGAACAGTTTTACGGTTGAAAATACGTTCAAAGGAATTTTACCAACAATTCCCTATCTGGCAAATTACAGTAATGGATTTGATCCCTCTGAGATGAATGCTAAAATTGCCAATATAGAAAATGATGGTTTGGCAGAATGGACAGATTCTTATAATGAAGGGCAGGTAATGAATCGTTTGGTTCAAACAGCAAGAATTGCAGATCAGACAGGTAATGTTGAAGCCAGAGATAAAATGATCGCAACTCTAAAAGAGCGTTTGGAAGATTGGTTGAAATACCAATCAGGAGAAAAAGCTTTTTTATTTTACTATAATAACACTTGGTCTGCTTTGTTGGGGTATCCTTCAGGTCATGGACAAGATAATAATATTAATGATCATCATTTTCACTGGGGTTATTTTATTCATGCAGCTGCTTTTATGGAGCAATTTGAGCCAGGATGGTCGTCTAAATGGGGTGAGATGATCAATCTTTTAATTAGAGATGCAGCTTCAACCGATAGGAATGACAAGAAGTTTCCGTTTTTGAGAAATTTCAGTCCGTATGCAGGTCATAGTTGGGCCAATGGGTTTGCTAGTTTTCCACAAGGAAATGACCAAGAATCTACTTCTGAAAGCATGCAGTTTGCCTCTTCATTAATACACTGGGGAACCATTACAGAGAATACCTCTATTAGAGATTTAGGAATTTATATTTATACCACAGAACAAACAGCTATTGAAGAATATTGGTTTGATGTGTATGAGCGTAACTTTCAATCCAATCAGCAATATAGTTTGGTTTCTAGAGTCTGGGGGAATTCTTATGATAATGGAACCTTTTGGACCTCAGATATTGCTGCCTCTTATGGTATAGAAATGTATCCAATTCATGGAGGTTCTTTCTATTTGGGACATGATCAAGAATATTCTAAAAAATTGTGGAATGAAATTACTTCAAAGACAGGTGTTTTAAGTAAGGAGGATAATGATAATTTATGGCATGATACCTATTGGAAATATTTGTCATTTACAAATCCTCAAGAGGCTGTAAATTTATACAATGCCTATCCAGATAGAAATTTAAAGTTTGGTATTTCTGATGCGCAAACATACCATTGGTTACATTCTGTAAACGCAATGGGGGTTATAGATGCTTCAATTACTGCAAATTACCCTATTGCCTCCGTTTTTAAACAAAATGGAGTCACTACCTATGTAGCCCATAATTATTCAGATTCAGAAATTACAGTCACGTATTCTGATGGTTTTCAATTAAACGTACCTGCAAACAAAATGGCAACCAATAGAGACGCAACTGTTTCTGGGGTCATCAGTTCAGATTTCAATCAAGCCTATGCAAATGGGAGTGTAAATTTAACCCTTACCACTTCAGGAACGGGTGTTACAAAAGTTGACTTTTACGACGGAACCACTTTAATAGGCTCTAAATCTGAGGCTCCTTTTGAGTTGAAAGCTAAAAATCTAATCGTTGGTGTTCATGGACTCTACGCAAAAGTATACCAAGGATCCAACTTTAATGTTTCTAATATTATTAATGTTCAAGTAGGAGAGCAAGCGCCATTTTTAGGAACTCCATTTGCAATACCAGGAATCATTGAGCCAGGAAATTACGATGTTTTTGAGGGAGCTATCGGGCAAAATATTGCCTATTTAGATTCTTCTCTAAATAATGAAGGAGATTACAGAACCCAAGAATATGTTGATGCAGTTTCTGACAACTCTGAAGGGAAAAACATTGGTTGGTTAACAAAAGGGGAGTGGTTGGAATATACTGTAGAGGTTGAAACTTCTGGAAAATATAATTTAAATTTTCGGTATGCTTCTGCAAACTCCAATGGAGGTGGTCCTTTTCATCTAGAAATCGATGGTAGTAAGATTAGTTCAAATATCAGTGTTCCTAGTTCAGGTGGCTGGGATAGTTGGGCGAGTAAAACAATTAATAACATAGAGTTTACCAAAGGAAAACATATTGTGAGGTTGGTAATTACTAATGGTGAATTTAATTTAGGAAAATTGAATTTTACATACAATGCGCCATTAGGCTATGTTCCTCCTGTTGCAGATGCGGGTGATAATGTGGTTGTTATTATGCCAGAAACTACAGCAACATTAGATGGTTCTTTGAGTAATGATCCCGAGGGAGAGGCGATTACATATAATTGGGAACAAATTTATGGGCCCTCTGTAATTACTTTTAATGATGATAGTTTGGAATCTCCAACAATTACGAATTTAGAAGAGGGTGTCTATAAGTTAAAATTAACGGTAGCTGATGCAACCTACACGGCTGCTGATGAGGTATTGGTTTTAGTGCAACAAACCTCAAATTCTAACCCTACTGTAACCCTATCATCTCCAACAGAAAACCAATCCTTTGCTCAAGGTACAGACATTGTAATTTCTGCTTCAGCATCCGATTTAGATGGAACAATTTCCAAAGTAGAATTCTATGATGGAGACACTAAACTAGGAGAAGATACTACTTCACCATATAAGTATACTTGGACAGATGCCAATGTTGGTGCCCACGAAATAAAAGCGATTGTAACAGATAATAATTCTGGACAAGGAACTTCCCAAACGGTGAATATTTCTGTAGTAAAAGTTACATCGTGTTCAGAGGCTTCCAGTGAAGCGTCAGAAGGATCCTTTTCAACAGGGTATACGGTTCTTTACGAAACTGTTGGGAATTCTGTTTCAGTAACCTTTGAACTGTTAGATAATAAATCTGGAGTCGTTGCCTATTTATTTAAGCAGTCTCCCTTTGGAGAAACTCAAATGGAAAATATAGGAGGGCGAAAATTTAAAAAAACATTGGGAGGTTTAACTACTGGAGAAACCATTTCATATGCCTGTAAGTTTGCCTATGCTGGAGGAATGGCTGTGACTAAATATATTAGTTATGTTGTAGGAAATGATTGCTCTGGAAGTAGTGCAGATGAGGAAGCTCCTGAGAATTTTACAGCCAGTATTGGAAGTAAAACATCTCGATCTATCGAAATTTTATTAAATGCGACAGATGATTCTGGTAGTGTTGTATATACGGTTTCATATGGTTCAAGTTCACAGGATATAAAAGGAGATTCTGGTGTTGAAACCTCTTTAATCATCAATAATCTAACTCCAGAAACCTCATATACATTTAATGTAAATGCAAAAGATATGCTCGGGAATGCTGCGTCTAACAATTCAATAGTTCTTCAAGCAACTACGACAGAGGATACCAACACATCCTGTTCTGGTTCATCTGGAGAAGCTCAGCAAGGCGCTTTTAGTTCGGGATATTCCTATAATTTTGAAACAATTGGAACCAACGTAAAGTTTACTTTTGAGTTGCTAGATACAGATAAAACTGGTGTTGTAGCTTACTTATGGAAACAAACTCCTTTTGGAGAAATTCAAATGGACAATGCAGGTGGAAAAAAGTTTACAAAAACAGTTGGTGGTTTTACAAATGGAGAAACCATTCGTTACGCTTGTAAATTTGGTTTTGCTGGTGGGTTAGCGGTAACAAAATATTTTTCATATAAGGTGGGTGATAATTGTCCATTAAATATAGAAGACAACATACTAATGCAATCAGTTAGATTATTTCCAAACCCTACTAAAAGTATTATAAATATAGATTCACCCTTAAGAACCCTAGAAAAGGTTGAAATTTATTCTTTACTTGGTAAAAAGTTAAAAGTAGTTCATTCAAATATAGAATACATCCATGTTGATGACTTGTCTAGTGGACTATATTTAATTAAAGTTTTCTCTAAAGAAGGATATTTTGTAACAAAATTTATGAAAGAGTAAAACGAAGTGATCCTTCACTAAAAAAACCGTTTAGAATTTCTAAACGGTTTTTTTATTGAAGCTTTTTAAAACTAGGTTATTTTTGAATGAGAACCCATGATCCTTTTTCGATTAAAGGAATTGCTTGTTTAAATTTCACTTCTTTTTCTTCACCACTCATGATATTTTTAATAGTAACTTTCTCGTTTCTACCAATTTTTGGTTGTTCTCTTACGATAGTTTCAACAGGTTCAGAAGATGGTTGTCTAGAGTTTTGAATGGCTTGTTCAGAAGTGTTTTGAACAGAAGCTTTACTTGTATTTAAGCGCGCTCTTTTTTGTTGACGTGCCTCAGAAATTTGATTTTTATCTTGTGTAGGTAACTCTCCTTTAAACAAGAAAGAGAGCACTTCTCTGTTTATTTGATCAACAGTGACTTTGAATAATTCAAAGGCTTCAAATTTATAGATTAATAAGGGGTCTTTTTGTTCATAAGATGCATTTTGAACCGATTGCTTTAAATCATCCATTTTACGTAAATGATCTTTCCATTTTTCGTCAATAATAGCGAGCGTAATATTTTTTTCGAAATCTGTAATTAAGGTTTTTCCATCACTTTCATAAGCCTCTTTTAGGTTTGTGACTACCTGTAAAGATTTAATTCCATCTGTAAAAGGAACTACGATTCGCTCATAGCGATCTCCTTCATTTTCAAAAACATCTTTGATAACAGGAAATGCTAAAACAGCATTTCTTTCAATTTTATTTTTGTAATGTTCAGTAACAAATTCATATAATTTATTCGTGAGTTCTTTTTCAGCTAATGCTCCAAACTCTTCTTCAGTAAAAGGAGATGTCATTGAAGAAAAACGAATTAATTCGAATTCAAAATTCTGAAAATCTTTAGCGTTTTTGTTTGAGTTAATGATAGATTCGCAGGTGTCATAGATCATGTTTGCGATGTCTACTTGCAATCGTTTTCCATCCAATGCATGACGTCTTCTTTTGTATACAAATTCACGTTGAGAGTTCATGATGTCATCATATTCTAACAAACGTTTTCTAATCCCAAAATTATTTTCTTCGACTTTCTTTTGGGCTCTTTCAATAGATTTGGTGATCATAGAGTGTTGAATTACCTCGCCCTCTTTTAACCCCATTCTATCCATCATCTTGGCAATTCTATCAGAACCGAATAAACGCATTAAGTTGTCGTCTAAAGCTACATAAAATTGAGATGAACCAACATCTCCTTGTCTTCCTGCACGTCCTCTTAACTGTCTATCTACACGCCTAGAATCGTGTCTCTCGGTACCAATAATTGCCAGACCACCAGCATTTTTTACTTCCTCAGATAATTTTATATCTGTTCCACGACCAGCCATGTTGGTTGCAATTGTAACCACCCCAGGCTTTCCAGCCTCAGCGACAACATCTGCTTCTCGTTTGTGTAGTTTTGCATTCAGAATATTATGAGGAATTTTACGCATTTGCAGCATTCTCCCTAATAATTCAGAGATTTCCACTGAGGTTGTACCAACTAAAACAGGTCTTTTTTGTGCTACTAGTTTTACGATGTCTTCAATAACAGCTTGGTATTTTTCACGGGCTGTTTTGTAGATTAAATCTTCTTCATCATTTCTTTGAATAGGTTTGTTTGTTGGAATTTCAACTACATCTAACTTGTAAATTTCCCACAATTCACCCGCTTCTGTAATTGCAGTTCCTGTCATTCCAGAAAGCTTTCTGTACATTCTAAAATAATTCTGTAAAGTAACAGTAGCAAAGGTTTGCGTAGCATCTTCAATTTTTACATTTTCTTTCGCTTCAATTGCTTGGTGTAATCCATCTGAATAACGACGACCGTCCATGATACGACCCGTTTGTTCATCAACAATCATTACTTTATTTTCCATTACCACATACTCAACGTCTTTTTCAAAAACAGTATATGCTTTTAAAAGTTGATTCATAGTATGAATTCGTTCACTTTTAATATTAAAGTCTTTGTATAGTTCTTCTTTTTGTGATGCTTTTTCTTCAGAATTCATTTCTGAAGTATCTATTTCTCCAATTTTAACTCCTATATCCGGTAGAATAAAAAAGTTATCATTGGATGTTTTTTTAGATAAATCAGCAATTCCCTTATCTGTTAAATCGATTTGATTATTTTTTTCTTCCACGACAAACCATAAATCTTCATCAACTTCTGGCATTAATTTATTGTTGTCTTGCATGTAAAAATTTTCTGTTTTTTGCAAAACCTGTTTAACTCCTTCTTGTGATAAAAATTTAATTAAAGCTTTATTTTTAGGCAAACCTCTGTACACTCGTAGAAGTAAGAATCCACCCTCTTTATCATTTCCTTCTGAGATTAATTTTTTAGCTTCAGCGAGAACACCCACTAAGTGTTGTTTTTGCAAAGTAACTAGATCAGACACTAATGGTTTTAATTCGTTAAATTCATGCTGATCTCCCTGAGGTACAGCTCCTGAAATGATTAACGGAGTTCTTGCGTCGTCAATTAGAACAGAATCTACTTCGTCAATAATGGCATAATTTGGAGTTCTTTGTACCAAATCATCTTTAGAACTAGCCATATTATCACGTAAGTAATCGAAACCAAATTCGTTGTTTGTTCCGTATGTAATGTCTGCATTGTAGGCTTTTCTCCGTGCATCAGAGTTTGGTTGATGATAATCAATACAATCGGTCGTAAAACCATGAAACTCAAAAATAGGAGCCATCCAGGCTTTATCTCGCTTTGCTAAGTAATCATTAACAGTAACTAAGTGTACCCCATTTCCAGTTAAAGCATTCAAGTATACAGGGAGGGTAGAAACTAATGTTTTTCCTTCACCTGTCATCATTTCTGCAACTTTACCTTGATGTAAAACAGAACCACCTATTAACTGGACATCGTAATGAACCATATCCCATGTAATTGGTTTTCCTGCTGCATCCCATGAATTCGACCAATAAGCCAACTCGTCTTTTAAAGTAATATTTTCTCTTTCTGCAGATAATTCTCTATCATAAGGAGTTGCTGTTACTTCAATTTCTTCGTTTTCGACAAATCGTTTTGCAGTTTCTTTAACTACCGCAAAAGCCTCTGGCATAATTTCTATTAATATTCCTTCAGAAATGGTGTATGCTTCGTCTTTTAGAGTATCTATTTCTGTATAAATATCTTCTTGTCGGTCTATTTGTGCAGTTTTAGCTTCTTCTTCTAACGTTGCAATTTGATCATCAACTTCTTTGGTAGCATTTTTGAGCTTGTTTTTAAACGCTCTTGTTTTTTCACGAAGTTCATCATGAGAAAGTTTAGAAAAAGCCAGTTCGAATTTATTTACATTTTCTATTACTGGTTGTAGCCCTTTTAAATCTTTTTGTTGCTTATCGCCGACAAAAAGCTTTATAACTGAATTTAAAATACTCATTATTTGTTCGTTTTTCAGTTATTTACATAACTGTGTTATTTCTATTGGAATTCAAGTTTTTTTAACCCGATTTTTTCTTTTCATTGAAAAAAAAAAGCCTCTTTAGAGACTTAATATTTTTGTAGAGTTAGTATTCATCTTCATTCCAAAGATAATCATCTTCGGTCGGATAATCAGGCCAAATCTCAACAATTGAGTCATATGAATCGCCTTCATCTTCAATATCTTGAAGATTTTCTACCACTTCTAGAGGAGCTCCAGTTCTAATCCCATAATCTATCAACTCATCTTTGGTTGCTGGCCAAGGTGCATCTGCTAAATAAGATGCTAATTCTAACGTCCAATACATTTTTTATGTTATTTAATTTGTGCAAAAATAATTTTTTTACGCAATTATGCAAGCCTTTTTTAAGAAATTTACGATTGTCACAAATTTAAATTTCGTTATCTATCAAATTTAATGCATTGGTTACAATACAATCATCTGTAAAGTATTTAAAATCGAAAAAAAAAGAACGTATTATTTTTTTTCAGGAATCCACTTAATTTCCTCTATTTGCATATCATTTGTCAATTTTCGTGCCAATGTGAAAAGATAGTCAGAAAGTCGATTTAAGTAGATAAGAATTTCATTTGACACTTTTTCTTTATCATTCAATTCTACGATTAAACGTTCTGCTCGTCTACAAACACATCTAGCTAAGTGACAGAATGACACAGTTTGATGACCTCCGGGAAGGATAAAATGAGTCATTTGAGGTAAATTCTTATCCATTTTATCGATTTCATCTTCTAAAAAAAGGATTGATTGTTCATTCACTTTAGGAATTGTGAGTCTCTCTTTTCCATTTTTTAAAGTTTCTTTTTCCGGAGCAGTAGCCAACATTGCACCCATCGTAAATAATTCATTCTGAATTTTAAGTAAAGAATCTTTGTCGCCATTTGCAATACCTTCTTGATCTTTTATCAAACCAATATATGAATTAAGTTCATCTATAGTTCCATAGCTTTCAATACGCAGATTATTTTTTTTAACTCTTTTTCCACCTATCAGAGAAGTTGTGCCAGTATCCCCAGTTTTAGTATATATTTTCATTTTTAAAATTTCAATATTGAACAGACCAAAGTTACAAAGTTTATTCTCGAGGAACGTATTAAACTCTTATTTTAAAATGCTCCTTAGCTTGCTCTTTTCTGAAGAATACAATTCCAAAGTAAAAAAGATCTACTGTGACAGTTACTTTTGGATGTTTTTTAATTAAGGACCAAGTTTCCTTCATCTCATTGCTCCAATAAATATCATCAAAGATCCAAATAGATTCATTCGTTAATGTGGTTAAGCAATAGTCAAAATATTCTAATGTATCTTTTTTTGTGTGATTTCCATCAAAATATATAAAATCGAATAGGTTGTTTTTAACAGCCAATGGAAGGGTTTCTGCAAAATCACCGATCATTATATCAACACCATCAAAGTTTTGATGATCAAATAATTGTTGTGCAATTTTACTTGTTTCCAAACAGCCTTCAAGTGTAATTATTTTAGACTTCTTATTTCCAATTTTAATGGAAGAGGTGCTGAGACCAAGAGAGGTTCCTAGTTCTAAAATATTTAATGGTTTAAAATAATGAATTATACCAGTTAGAATTGATGCTTTTTTATTTGTAATTCCTGCAATTTTAGCAATTCTAGCAATTGAGCGCTTATTAGTTTTAAAGAAGGTACTACCAATTCCAAACTCCTTTACCGTAATTGTTTTTTTATTATTTAATAACTGATTTTTACAGTTTAAAAACAATTTTTGAAACTCATTATTTCTTTTCTTATACAAACAATTGGTTACAAAATGATATACAAAAGGAGAATGAACTCCATGCTGGTTTGAAGATTTTGAAATGAACTTTATATACTCTCTAATGATGGAGATCATTTTCTAATTTACTGCGAAAATAAAAAAAATTATAGAATACCATATTTTAAAGGTATATTTTTTTTAAAATCTAATAAGTAATTAATAAGCACCGTATTTAGTTAACTTTTTTCCCCTTTAAATAGACAGCACTAATCCGATTGCTACCAAAAAAATAAGGAATAAAATGATAACTAGGTACGTCTTTTAGTATGAAGAAATTTGCAATTTTACCTTTTGCAATACTCCCTACTTTTTCAGATAAATTCATAGCATATGCGCCATTTATAGTTGCCGCGTTAATGGCTTCTTCAGGAGTCATTTTCATTTTTATACAAGCCAAAGAAACAACTAGGTTCATATTTCCAGAGGGGGATGAGCCTGGATTGTAATCCGACGCTATGGCCATAGCCAAGCCACTATCCATTAATTTTCTAGCAGGAGTATAAGGAATGCTTAAAAAAAAAGAACAGGAGGGAAGTGCTACAGGTATGGTATTTGATTCTTTTAAAACCTCTAAATCACGATCGGATAAGACCTCTAAATGATCTACAGATAAAGCATTTTTTTTTGAGGCAATTTCAATTCCACCAATACTATTGAATTGGTTTACATGTACTTTTGGTATTAGATTATATTTTTTTCCTGCAGTTAGAATTTTCCTAGTATCATCAATTGAAAAATAATCCGTTTCACAAAATACATCTATAAAATCTGCTAAATTTTCATTCGCAATCTTAGGTAGCATTTCTTCAATTATTAAATCAATATATGCTGCTTTATTATTCTTGAATTTTTCGGGAACAGCATGTGCTCCTAAAAAAGTACTTTTGATTGGAGTATCAAAGTTATTTTTCAACCTATTGATTATTCGTAATATTTTTAATTCAGAAGAAACAGTTAATCCATAACCAGATTTTATCTCGATTGCACCAGTTCCCAGAGCAATAACTTCTTTCAATCTTTTAGCAGATTGATCATATAAACTTTCTTCTGAGGTTTCTTTTGTTTTTTTTGTAGAATTTAATATTCCACCACCATTTCTTGCAATTTCTTCATAAGATAGCCCCTTAATTCTGTCTACAAATTCATGTTCTCTATTACCAGCAAAAACAAGATGACTGTGAGAATCGCACCAACTAGGAAGAATTATTTTACCGGAACAGTCAATAATTTCATCAACAGATAAATCAGGGATTTTATCCATTGTACCAAAATCAAAAATTAATTCATCTTTAACCAGTAAGAAAGCATTTTTAATAGTTGGCAATTTTTTCATTTCTATACCGGAAACTTTTTTTATTGCAGCATCTCTAACCTGGACTAATTCTTTAATATTGATAAATAATTGAGTCATATAAAATGGTTTAATTCGTTATAGCAAACATACACAATCTATAACAATGATCTCTTAGGGTACTACAGTGCCTTTTTTGTTCTAAATTTTAATAAAAAAAAACTACACAAGTGTGTAGCTTTTTAAATTTAAAATGGAATACAAATTATTTTAATCCTCCAATCATTTCAGCTGGTTTTACCCACTCATCATATTGTTCTGAGGTTACATATCCTAAACGGATAGCTTCTTCTTTTAATGAAGTACCATTAGAATGAGCTGTGTTTGCAATTTCTGCAGCTTTATAATACCCTATTTTAGTATTTAAAGCAGTAACTAACATTAATGAATTGTCCACTAATTCGGTTATTCTTTTTTGATTTGGAATGATTCCTATTGCACAATTCAAATCAAAAGAAACACATGCATCTCCAATCAGTTGAGCTGATTGTAAGACATTAGCCGCCATCATTGGTTTAAAAACGTTTAGTTCATAATGGCCTTGAGTTCCTCCAATGGTTATGGCTACATCATTTCCCATGACTTGTGCACAAACCATGGTCATTGCTTCTGCTTGTGTAGGATTTACTTTTCCTGGCATGATAGAACTTCCGGGTTCGTTTGCCGGAATTATCAATTCTCCAATTCCCGATCTTGGGCCCGAAGCCATCATTCTAATGTCATTGGCTATTTTATTTAATGACACCGCTATTTGTTTCAGTGCTCCGTGGGTTTCCACCAAAGCATCATGTGCAGCTAAAGCTTCAAATTTATTTTCAGCAGTAATAAAGGGCATGGCTGTAAATTCTGCAATATATTTTGCAACTAGCACATCATAACCAGCAGGTGTATTCAATCCAGTTCCAACAGCTGTACCTCCAAGAGCTAACTGAGATAGGTGATCTAGCGTATTGTTCAAAGCATTTAAACCAAAGTTTAATTGTGCTACATAACCAGAAAATTCTTGACCCAATGTAAGTGGAGTTGCATCCATTAAGTGGGTACGGCCTATTTTTACAACATCCTTAAATGCCTCAGATTTTGTCTTTAAAGTATCTCTTAACTGTTCAATCCCTGGAATGGTAGTTTCTATGATTTTTTTATAAGCAGCTATGTGCATTCCAGTTGGAAATGTATCATTTGAAGATTGCGATTTATTTACATCATCATTTGGTTGAATGGTTTTTTCTCCTTCACCAATAACTTTTCCAGAAATTTCATGCGCTCTATTTGCAATCACTTCATTCACATTCATGTTGGATTGTGTTCCAGATCCTGTTTGCCAGATAACCAAAGGGAATTGGTCGTCTAATTTACCAGCTAAAATTTCATCACATACTAGCGATATTAAATCTCTTTTTTCTGAGGTTAAAACACCTAGTTCCGCATTTGTATGTGCAGCCGCCTTTTTAAGATAAGCAAAACCATATACAATTTCTAAAGGCATGGAGGCAGCAGCACCAATTCTGAAGTTTTTACGAGAACGTTCTGTTTGTGCTCCCCAATATTTATCTGCAGGAACTTGTACCTCTCCCATAGTATCTTTTTCGATTCTATATTTCATAATTATATTCTATATATTAGGTAAAAACAAATTTACGAAAAACTATGATGATATAAAGTTGAAAAGTATCATTTCTCTGAAGCTTTTTTTGTTTTTAATAGGTAACTTTTGAAAATAAGTATTATTTTTGCATTGGTAATTTTTTAATACACAGCAATGTTAGATTTTTCACAATTTTCAGGATTAGTTTTATTCATGTTTATTTTTACAGCTGGTTTTTGGTTGTTAATCTTCTTATTAACCTTCGTAGTTCCATATTGGATCGGAGGAACTATATGGGAGAACATGAAATTGAAAAAGGAAGCAAAAAAAGCTGCTCAAGGAAAGTAGTTTTTTTAGACATAATATAAACCTCGTTCAATTCATTGAACGAGGTTTTTTTTTATAATTTTAAAAACAAAGGGTACAGTGAAAGTGCGTGAAAGTTTTAAAAATAAACGATAGACTCTCTAAATATTTGGTATGTAATCAGAATTTTTCTCCCTATTGTTTTCGTTTTGATTCCATCTGTAAGAAAAGTTTAGGGAGATTTGACGAATTCTTCTTTGGTATGTCTGATTTGATATATTGCTAGGATTCTCTCTACTTGGTGCAAAATTTTTAAAATTATATTTTCTTGAATTGAATACATCATTGATGTTTAAAACTAAGGTACCTTTCTTTTTAAAGAGCTCTTTGCTGAAAGCTAAATTAACTGATAATAATCCATCTACATCACTTTGTGCATCACTTCTAGCACCTGTGTAAAATATTCTAGTTTGTGATTGAATGTCTCCCGGGAGTTTTATTTTAGCATCAAAACGAGTAAACCAAGAAGTATTTTTACTGTCAAAATTTTGATTGATTATGTTGTTTTCATTTGTGTTTGGGTTTGTTGTTTCGTATGAGTATTGTCCTTTCGTTTCAAATTGAAAAAAGTTAAAAGTACCAGAGAGTTTGACATTGTTACCAGCAGTATAATTTGATGTAAATTCAAAACCTATTCGGTCCTCTGAGGCAAGATTAATCGGTTTTCTTACTATAATACTTGTTTCTTTTCCATTGATTACTCTATATTCTTGACTATTTATTCTAACAATATTATTTGTTGAATGTTGGTAGTAAATAGAAGAATTAAAGGTTAATTTTTTCCATTTATTTAAATATGCTAAATCGAAGGTATTTGAATAGGTCGGATCTAAATTTACATTTCCTTTATAAAATATTATTTCGCTTGCTCTGTTTTCAAAAGGGTTTAAAGATCTAGATCGTGGTCTTCTCAGGCGTCTACTATAACCTAAAGTAACACTTCTGTCTTCAGTTATTTCATAACCAATATTGGCTGTAGGAAATAAGTTTGTGTAGCTTTTGTTGTAGTTTTCGTTTGTATTTATAAGATGAATATCAATCTTAGTTGCTTCTACTCGCATACCTAAAAGATAGGAAAAGTTGTTTAGCTTGTCTCCAAACTGTGTATAATAAGCATTGACTTTTTGGAGGAATTCTAAGTTATTTGAAGGATTAAATCTTGGATCTAAATTTGGAGCAATTACGGTATAATCTGATGTTAAGTTTTCAAAATTACCACGATATCCTATTTCAAATTGAGCATTTTTTCCAATCGGTAATACATAGTCTGTTTGAATCAATTGACTTTTTGAAAGTTCGTCTGTAGCAGTTGTTTCAGGATATGTGTCTGTAATAAGAGCAAAATTGTTTTCGTTACTTTTGCTGTATTGAACATCTATAGAGAGTCGATGGCCTTTCGTGTTAAAATTATTTATATAATTTAGAGAAACTTGTGATGTTTTATCTTTTTCACTTTCATCCTGAATTCGAACAGAATTATATAAATTGTTCTCTAAAATATCAAATGAATTTATCGTATTGGTCGATATATTTTGTTCTTTTGAATCTCTTATAAAAAGAGTTCCAGTAATGGCACTAGTTTTATTTAAAAAGTATTCTAAACCTATGTTTGCATTAAAACCTTTTCTATTTCTTTCATATAACCTATTTTCAATTCGTGTACTGTCAATAACTTTATTTGATAAATAAGTAATGTTAGAGTTAAAAACCCCAGGACTGCCACCATCATTATATCCAAAATTTGAAAATAAGTTTATTTTATCTGAACGTAAATTTAAATTTAGAGCAGTTTGATAATTTTTGGGATTCCCTATGGTCGTATTTACTGACCCGTTAAAGCCACTGGTCTTTCCTTTTCTTAAAATTATGTTCAAGATTCCTGCCGTTCCTTCTGAGTCGTATCTTGCAGAAGGAGATGTGATAACTTCAACTTTTTCAATCGCATCAGACGGCAACTGTTTTAGGGCGTCAGCACCATTTAAACCTACCAAAGCAGAAGGCTTACCATCTATTAGTATGCGAACACTTTCACTCCCACGAAGACTAATGGTTCCTTCGGAATCAATATTTACTGAAGGTACATTGTCTAGGACATCGGAGGCTGTTCCTCCTTTGACAGTCATATCATTCCCAATTGTATAGATTTTTTTATCAAGACGTATGTCTATGGTAGATTTCTCTGCTGTGACAAATATTTCGTCCAAATTATTTCCATTATCCTCTAATTTTATAATCCCTAAGTTTTTGTTTGAGAGTATCTCTTGTGAAATAAATTTTCTTGTTTTGAAAGAGATGAATTCTACGTTGATGTCATAAGTTCCCTTTGGAGTTTGGATTTTGAATTCTCCAGATTCATCAGTGATTGCTCCTGTGATTTTTTGTGTTATGGTGTTCTTTAAAACAATGGTTGCATACTGTAAAGGTTCACCTGATTCAGTCTCAATAACTTTTCCATAGACAGAAAAAATAGGAGATTTAACGGTTTCTTGGCCAACAAAAACTAGACTTGTGAAAAGGCAACATATAAGAATATAATTTTTTATAGTCAAAACAAGTTAATTAAATTTCAACAAAGTTCTTGTTAAATTTAATAGGACTTAGTTATAAAAAGGTTAAATAATGGATAAAATATTCCCGGGAGGTCTCCCGATAATTGCTTTTTTATGATTGATAACAATGGGACGTTCAATTAATCTAGGATTTTTAATCATCACTTTTATAATCTCGGTATCTGATAGTTGATCTCCCTTATAATTATCTTTCCAAATTTTCTCATTTTTCCTAACCAATTCAATAGGAGAAATTTTTAGTAAATCGATGATTTCTTTTAGTTCATCCTCTGACGGAAGGTCAACTAGATATAAGATCGTTTCAAATTCTTGTTTTGAATTTTCTAAAATTTTAACGCCTTCTCTAGATTTAGAGCAACGTGGGTTGTGGTATATTTTAATCATATGAATAAATATATTTTGAGATTAGGAGGTTTTCTTTTGTCCATTAATCATTAAATAAGATTTTAAAAAAGGGTTTATATCACCGTCCATTACGGCGCCAACATTTCCTGTTTCATGAGAAGTTCTGACGTCTTTTACTAATTTGTAGGGGTGCATAATGTAATTACGAATCTGACTTCCCCACTCATTTTTTAATTTATTTGCTTCTATATCATCTCTTGCCGCTTGTTGTTTCTTAAGTTCAATTTCGTAGAGTTGTGATTTTAGCATTTTCATGGCTGTAGCTCTGTTGTCATGTTGAGAACGAGAATTAGAACAGGAAATTTGTATTCCTGAGGGTTTGTGAGTCAGTTGAACTTTTGTCTCAACTTTATTTACATTTTGCCCTCCAGCACCACTTGATCTTGCAGTTATAATTTCTATGTCTGCCGGGTTTACATCGATTTCTATTGAATCATCTGCTACAGGGAAAACGTACACAGATCCAAAAGTTGTGTGCCGTTTTCCATTGGAATCAAATGGTGAAATACGAACCAGCCTATGCACACCGTTTTCTCCCTTCAACCACCCAAAAGCATAATCTCCCTCAATTTCGATGGTAATTGTTTTTATACCCACTACATCTCCAGCTTGATAATTCAAAGTTTTCAATTTGAAACCCTGTTTTTCAGCCCACATTGTGTACATTCTTGACAACATTTCTACCCAATCACAACTTTCAGTACCCCCAGCACCGGCAGTTATTTGAATGGTTGCAGAAAGGGCATCGCCTTCTTCAGAAAGCATGTTTTTAAATTCTAAATTTTCTAAAAAAGAACTTGTTTTATCAAATTGTTCAATGACTTCATTTTCTTCAATTTCTCCTTCTTTATAAAATTCATACAATACACTTACCTCTTCATTTAAAAAGATTGTTTTATTAAAGTCCTCCACCCATTTTTTTTTAAAACGAAGTTCTTTCATTACAATCTCAGCTTCTTTTGGATTGTTCCAAAAATTCGGATTGACTGTTTTTTCTTCTTCATTGGCTATTTCGATCAATTTCTTATCTATTTCTAGGTAAGATTTTAATTTTTGAATCCTTGAGGTAATGTCTTTAAGTTGTTCTTGTGTAATCATACGTCAAACAAAAATAAATGAATTTTTAAGAATTCTTGTTTTAAAAGCGAATACTTATTCATAAAATAAATCAAGAGATTAAAGTCAATCTTTTTTTTAAAATAATTAAATATTTTTTAAATTATTTATATATCGGATCTTATTTTAAATATATTTAATGTTTATATTACTGCCTTATAAATAAATATGATAATAGATTTAATATCTGATACTGTAACGAGGCCCACGAAAGAAATGTTACAAATAATGATGAATGCTCCTGTTGGTGATGATGTTTTTAAAATGGATCCTACCGTAAACCAATTGCAGGAAAAAGCGGCTTCGTTGTTTGGGATGGAAGATGCCTTGTTTTTTCCATCAGGAACAATGGCAAATCAAACTGCTATAAAATTACATACGCAACCGGGAGATAAGTTAATTTGCGATAAATATGCTCACATATATAATTATGAAGGAGGTGGAGTTGCATTTAATTCTGGAGTAACCTGTAAGTTAATAGACGGAAATAGAGGAATGTATACTGCAAAGCAATTACAGGAAGCCATTGCAGGTAGATCTGATATTCACGTACCTTATTCAAGGTTGGTGTGTATAGAAAACACGACCAACAAGGGAGGTGGTGCTTGTTGGGAGTTTTCCGAGTTAAAAAAAATTGAGAAAATAACTAGAGAAAATAATTTGTCTTTTCATTTGGATGGAGCTCGCTTATTCAACGCTTTGGTTGCTAAAAATGAAACTCCAGCACAATACGGACAATTGTTTGATACTATTTCTATTTGTCTGTCGAAGGGTTTAGGAGCTCCTGTTGGCTCTATATTACTAGGTTCTAAACACCATATTGCAAAAGCATTGAGAATAAGAAAATTGTTCGGTGGAGGAATGAGACAAGCTGGTTTTCTGGCAGCAGCAGGAATTTTTGCACTAGATAATCATGTAGAAAGGTTGGCCGAAGATCATCAAAAAGCACAAGAAATAGGTAAAGTTTTAAGTACTGTTTCTTATGTCACAAAAATAGAACCCATTGAAACTAATATTATCATTTTTTATGTTGATCAAAAAATAGGTGCTGATACTTTTATTCAAAGAATGAAAGACAAAAACATTTTATTAACACCAATGGGAGAGGGAAGAATTAGAATTGTGACGCACTTAGACTATACAGATAAAATGCATGAAGTTCTTCTAGATGAATTGAAAAATTTTCAAAAATAAAAACACGCATTTTTGTTAAAATATATTTTTGCTTCTAAATTTTAATTAAATTTGTTTATTGATAAATGATATGCGTTGAACAATATTAAACAACATTTTACGATCAAAGACCTTGAAAATATTTCAGGTATAAAGGCGCATACCATTCGTATATGGGAAAAGAGGTATGACTTACTAAGACCTAAAAGAACAAAAACGAACATTAGATTATATTCCAATGACAATCTTCAGAAATTATTAAATATTGTTTTACTCAATAACAATAATTATAAAATTTCAATGATTGCTAAAATGTCTGACGATCAGATAACTAAATTCTCCAGAGACTTGGCGCTTAATAGTGCAGTTAATGACGAAGCGATCAACCGTTTTAAGTTATCAATGTTTCAGTTTGATAAAATATTATTTGACAAAACCTATCAAGAGCTTTTAGTCAAAAAAAAATTTAGAGAAGTCTTTACAGATGTTTTCATACCTTTTTTAAATCTTATTGGTCTAATGTGGCAAACTGATACTTTAATTCCAGCACATGAAAATTTTATTTCAAACTTAATAGCTCAAAAAATACAATTACAAACTGAAAAAATTCAATATTCTGTTTCTAAAAAATCAAAAACATATGTTTTATTTCTACCGGAGAATGAAATTCACGAATTAGGTTTGTTATATTTAAATTATGAACTAATTTTACGAGGTAATTTTACGATTTATCTCGGACAAAGCCTTCCCTTAAATAATTTGGACTTTTTTTTCCAAAATAGCGCAGAAATTTGTTTTATAACGTTAATGACAGTGATGCCCTATGATCACAAAATTCAAGCATATTTTAATCAAATTGATGAAATCTTAGAAAAGACCAATCATGAACTAATTGGCATCGGTCAAAAATCAAGTTTAGTCGATTTAAAACATTTAAAATCAAAAATTAAGCTTTATAATTCTGTTTCAGACTTGCTGAAAGAATTATAATTTTTTTAATAAAAATTCTAATTATTCTCTACTACAGAAAAATAAATAATGAAAAAAAACATTCATATAATTGGTTCCGGTTTCTCAGCTTTATCAGCTTCATGTTATTTAGCAAAAGAAGGATACAATGTTACTATTTTAGAAAAAAACGATACTTTAGGAGGTAGAGCTAGGCAATATAAAAAAGAGGGTTTTACTTTTGATATTGGCCCTTCATGGTATTGGATGCCTGATGTTTTTGAACGATTCTTTGCAGACTTTGGTAAAAAACCTTCCGACTATTATACGTTAGATAAATTACATCCAGGTTATGAGGTTTATTTTGGTGAAAATTCTTCATTAAAAATTTCAAGTCATTTAGAAGAAATTTATAATTTATTTGAAAAAGAAGAAAAAGGAAGTGCTAAACATTTAAAATCATTCATAGATTCTGCAAAATCAAACTACGAGACGGCCATAAAAGATTTGGTTTACAAACCTGGTGTTTCTCCCTTAGAATTAATAAATACAACAACGATCTCAAGAGTATCTCAGTTTTTTTCAACGATTAGAAAGCAAGTTAGAAAGAATATAAAAAATAAAAAATTAATAAAAATTTTAGAATTCCCTGTATTGTTTTTAGGAGCAAAACCGAGCAATACTCCTGCATTTTATAACTTTATGAATTATGCAGATTTTGGACTTGGTACATGGCATCCAAGGGGTGGAATGTACACCGTTATCGAAGGAATGGTTTCTTTGGCTGAAAGCTTGGGTGTTAAATTCAAAACAAATGCGAATGTTGAAAAGATACTAACAGATTCCTCTAAAAGTATCTCTGGATTAATTGTAAACGGTAAGAATATTGAAACAAATTTGGTTTTAAGTGGTGCAGACTATCACCATACAGAAACATTGTTAGATGTTGGAAGCAGACAATATTCAGAAAAGTATTGGAATAAAAAAACGTTCGCTCCATCCTCTCTTCTTTTTTATGTAGGATTTGACAAAAAGATAGCAAATGTAAGTCATCATACCTTATTTTTTGATACAGATTTTGATGCGCACGCAAAAGAAATTTATGACAACCCTACCTGGCCTTCTGATCCTTTGTTTTATGCTAATTTCACATCACTAACTGATGTAACTTCAGCTCCTGAAGGTAAAGAAGCAGGTTTTTTCTTGATTCCTTTAGCTCCTGGAATTGAGGATACTCCAGAATTAAGAGAGGAGTATTTTTACAAAATTATGGACAGGTTTGAGAAATTAACCAATCAAAAAGTAACCTCTCATGTATTGTTTAAAAAATCATTTTGTGTCAATGATTTTAAAGAAGAATACAATTCTTATAAAGGGAATGCATATGGAATGGCCAACACACTTTTTCAAACTGCTTTTTTAAGGCCAAAAATTAAAAGTAGTAAAGTAAAAAATTTGTATTTTGCAGGACAACTAACTGTTCCAGGTCCTGGAGTGCCTCCGGCACTTATCTCTGGTAAGTTAGCGTCAGAATTAATCATTAAAAATCAATTTTAAAATGAAAGAATTATTTGATCGTGTTTCTAATGATTGTAGTAAACTAGTTACAAAAAGCTACAGTACTTCTTTTTCTCTAGCGGTAAACATGTTATCTACTGAAATTAGAAAAGATATTTATAATATTTATGGTTTTGTTCGTTTTGCAGATGAAATTGTAGATACTTTCCATGACTATAACAAAGAACAATTAATGACTCATTTTGAAAGAGATTACTATCTTTCTAAAGAGCAAGGTATAAGCTTAAATCCTATCCTTAATTCATTTCAACAAACAGTTAATAAATATAATATTCCTGATGAAATGATTCAAGCTTTTTTAAAAAGTATGAAAGCTGATCTCTCTAAGAGAGAATATCAAACAAAGGAAGAGTATGATGAATATATTTATGGTTCTGCTGATGTTGTAGGATTAATGTGTTTAAAAGTATTTGTGAATGGAAACGATGAAATGTACGACACGCTCAAAGATGCAGCGATGCGATTGGGATCGGCATTTCAAAAGGTAAATTTCTTAAGAGATTTAAAAGATGATTTTGAATTATTGAATCGTTCTTATTTTCCAAATGTAGATTTGGGAAAATTAAATGCAATCTCAAAGCAATTAATTATTGATGAGATCGAAGCAGATTTTGACTATGCATATAAAAATGGAGTTCTAAAATTGCCAATAGAGGCAAAATTTGGAGTCTACATGGCGTATAGATATTACAGAAGGTTGTTGAAAAAATTAGAAGCAGTTCCCTCAGAGAAAATTATGGATACTAGAATCCGTATTTCAGATCCAATGAAAATAAATTTATTGGCTAGAAGTTATGTAAAATATAAATTGAATATTATATAATGGTATACGCGTTTATTACTTTAGTTGTTTTTATAATTATGGAAGGTATTACTTGGTGTACTCATAAATATGTGATGCACGGATTTGGTTGGTACCTTCATGAAGATCACCATCAGCCAAAATATAATGGTTTTGAAAAAAATGATGCTTTTTTTGTAGTTTTTGCAATTCCTAGTATGCTCTTGTTTTATTTTGGAAGTTATACAGTTCATACCTATTTGTTCTTTATAGGTTTGGGTATTTTATGTTATGGATTGGCTTATTTTTTAGTCCATGACGTATTAATTCATCAACGATTTAAATGGTTTAAAAATACCAATAATGTTTATTTAAGAGGACTCAGAAAAGCACATAAGATTCATCACAAAAATATGGGTAAACAGGACAGTCAATGTTTTGGAATGCTGTTTGTTCCTTTTGAATATTTTAAAAAACCTAAAATTTAAATTTTAGTTAAAAGTATTATTTTAATCAAGTTTATTTTTTCAAATAGTAACATTGTATAGCCTTTATGGATTATTACGATTACATAATTGTTGGTGGAGGTGCATCCGGTTTAATGTCTGCATATAGAATGTCTAAAGATGTTTTTTTTGACGACAAGACAATCTTAATTCTAGACAAAGTAAAGAAAAGTTCAAACGATAGAACTTGGTGTTATTGGGAGACTGAAAATGATGAGTGGAATGATATAGCAAGTGCTTCTTGGAAAAATATTATTTTTAAAAGTGAACTTTATAAAACGAAAGAATCTATTGCCCCTTATCGATACAAAATGATTCGTAGTAAAGATTTTTATTCAAAAATCTTTACTCATTTAAAAACCAAACCTAACATTACTTTTCAATTAGCTAACGTACTTGATATTCAACAACGAGTGGATACGGCTGAGGTTATTACTACTGACACAATTTTTAAAACAAAGACGGTTTTAAATAGTATTTTTTTTAATGATGCATATAAGAACCAAACGATATATCCTGTTTTACAACAACATTTTGTGGGTTTTTTTATAAGGACAAAGAAAAATTATTTTGATGAAAGTGCTGCTACCTTTATGGATTTTACAGTTGCACAAAAGGGAAATACACGGTTTATGTATGTGTTACCTTATGCAAAAAATGAAGCATTGTTTGAATATACCTTATTTTCAAAAGAATTATTACCCTATGACCACTACAAATCAGAAATCGAAAAATATTTAAAAGATAAAAATATTACAGATTATGAAATTATAGAGAAGGAGCAAGGTTCCATTCCCATGACCTCTTATAAATTTTGGAAAAACAATTCTAAAAATATTATCCATATTGGTACTGCTGGTGGCTGGTCTAAAGCAAGTACAGGCTTTACTTTTAAAAATACCACAAATAAAACAGTACAATTAATCAAACACATCCAAGAGGGGAAGTCGTTAACCAAATTTCATAAGGTTAAAAAGTTTTGGTTGTATGATCTATTGTTATTAGATATTTTATCTCAACAAAATGAACTAGGTGCTTCTATTTTTGGAAAGATGTTTCAGAGGAACCATCCAAATCAGATTTTAAAGTTTTTAGATGAAGAAACTTCCTTTTTAGAAGATTTAAAAATTCAACTAAAAATGCCAATTAGGTTGTTTATAAATGCGCTACTAAAAAGAATATTTTAATTTTAGCATTGTAATTAAAACAAAGTTTTCTTTATAAAATTAAATAAAACGGGCCACACACTTAACTTAGGATTAGGAAATTCACCCTTCCCCATCATTTTCATTTGTTGAGAAAAGTAAGAGATATCTAAGAAGCCCATTTTATCAATAAACTTTATACCTGTCTTTACAGGTGGAATATGTACCTCTGTTTTAGTGCCTTCAAAAAAGTTTTTAGATAAGTGAGGAAACACAGCAAAAGGACGCGCCAAGCCCACAAAATCTAATTCGTTATTTTCAATGGCTTTTGCCATTACTTCCAACGTTCTAAATCCTCCAGTTAGTAATAATGGAGTTTTCGTTTTAGTTCTTGCTTTTTCAATGAAATCAGCAAAATAGGCTTCTCTTTTTTGGGTACTTTCCTTGATTTTTTTTCCTGCACCCATCATCGCAGCTTTTTCATAAGTACCTCCAGAAACTTCTATCATATCCATACCTTCGAAAGAGAGCATTTCTATAACCGCTAAAGACTCTTCTTCTGTAAATGCGCCTCTTTGAAAATCTGCGGAGTTAATTTTAATTCCAATTGGAAATTCAGGCCCTACTTTTTTTCGTATGTCTCTATAGATCTCTATCGCAAAACGAGCTCTGTTTTCTAAAGAACCTCCCCATTGATCTGTTCTTAGATTGGTAAGTGTAGATAAAAATTGACTCACTAAATATCCATGTGCACCATGTATTTGAACTCCTTTCCATCCTGCTTTTTTAGCTATTAATGCACAGTTTCCAAAACCATCTATAGCTTTCCAAATTTCTTCTTCTGTCATTGGTCGTGGTTTTGGAAACATCGATTTCATGGGTAATTGCACATCAGAAGCACTCACTACATCTTTATTAAATTTAGGAGATTGTCTCCCAGGATGGTTAATCTGCATCCAAAGATGGCTCCCTTTTTTTTGTGAAACATTTGCCCATTCTTTGAGTTCTCTCATATAGGTTTCATCTTCCACAACTACATTTCTAGCCTCATTTAATGCTTTGCTATCCATCATTACATTTCCAGAAATTAAAATTCCTGTACCACCTTCACCCCAAGTTTTATACAATTTTAGAATACGCTCAGAAGGTTTTCCACCCTTATCTGCATTATTTTCACTCATAGCAGATTTTACGATTCTATTCGGTATCGTAACGCCACAGGGTAAAGTAAAGGGTTGTTGTAAAATATTTGCAAATTTCATGATGTAAAAAGATTTATTGATGGAATTTTTAAAGCTGTAAATTACTTAATAATAATGAATAATAAAGGGATATTTATTATACATAAGGGACTAAAAAAGTGTTGCATCTATTTTGTCTTGTTGACTCGTTTAAATTCTTACGAATTTGAAATACGTATCATCTTTGCTAGAATGATCCCTTTAGTTTAACGAATCATCTTGTGTAAGAATGTTTTTTCTAATTTATTTTTAAAATCAATCTGAACTTTCACCTTTGATTATGAGTTACCTATTTAGGGAATTTTGCTCTAATCTTATCCAATGATAAATTATGAATGCTACCTATGTGTGAGTGTTCTTTGCCTAAATCGGCTTGATAGGTTCCTGTTTGGACTTGTTCGCCAATCTTTTGATAAGCTTCACGAAAAGACATGCCTTCAACGACCAAATTATTGATGCTATCTACTGTAAATAAGTATTGGTATTTTTCATCATTTAAATCAATATCTTTTACAATTACTTGTTGAATAGCATAATTTAAGATATCCAAAATATCCTTTACATCTTCGAAAGCATTGATAATATTTTCTTTCAATAACTGAAAATCTCTGTGATATCCTGTTGGTAAATTATTAGTAATTAATACCATTTCTGTATGCAATGCTTGAATTTTATTACATTTACCTCGAATCAATTCAAAAACATCAGGATTTTTCTTATGTGGCATAATGCTGCTGCCGGTTGTTAGTTCATCAGGAAAAGAAATAAAATTAAAATTCTGACTCATATACAAACAAACATCCATGGCAAAACGGGACATTGTATTACACAATCCGCCCAAAGCTGAAGCAATTGCGCGCTCATTTTTCCCTCTACTTAATTGAGCAGCAACAACATTGTATTTTAACGTTGCAAACTCTAATTCTTTGGTGGTTAATTCTCTATCGATAGGGAAGGAGCTTCCATAACCAGCAGCAGAGCCTAAAGGATTTTGATTGACAACTTGAGAGACTCCATTTAGCAGGTACACATCATCAATAAGTAGTTCTGCATAGGCAGAAAACCACAATCCAAAGGAGGAGGGCATCGCTACTTGTAAATGGGTGTACCCGGGCAAAAGACTTTCTTTATGAACCTCTGCTAAACTTAAAAGAGTATCAAAAAGTGTTTTTGTTTTATCATTTATAATTGATAAATTTTCTTTGTAATAAAGTTGAAGAGCCACCAAAACTTGATCGTTTCTTGATCGTGCAGTGTGAATTTTCTTCCCAACTTCTCCTAGTTTTTCTGTCAATTCCCATTCAATTTTAGAATGCACATCTTCAAAAGAGGCTTCAATATTAAAAGTTTCATTTTTAATATCATCAGCTAGCTCTTGTAATCCTCTTTTTAAATCTTTTAATTCATTAGAAGTAATAATACCAATTGATTCCAACATAATAGCGTGCGCCAAAGAAGCTTGAACATCGTATTTAGCGATATGCATGTCAATTTCTCGATCATTACCTACTGTAAATTTTTCTATCTGCTTGTCAATTGAAAATCCTTTATCCCAAAGCTTCATAATTTCTATATTTTATGTTTCCTATAAACTAGGAATTCCTTTTATGGTTTATTTCTGTTAAACGATCACTCTATTTAATAATTCGATATAAATTGCAATGCCTTCTTCAATTTCAGATACAAATATATATTCATCTGCAGAATGAGAACGGGTACTATCTCCTGGTCCTAATTTTACAGATTGACAACTGAGTACAGCTTGATCCGATAAGGTTGGCGAACCATAGGTTTCTCTTCCCAAAGCGATTCCTGCTTTTACCAATGCGTGATTTAGATCAATTGAAGAGGAATTTAATCGTAAACTTCTTGGAGTAATTTTTGTACAAGGTGCTTTTTCTTGTAAAATAGTCGCAATTTCTTGATTCGAATAGGCATCATTTACGCGAACATCAATTACCAAATTTACATGAGCAGGAACTACATTGTGTTGTGAACCTGCATTGATTTGAGTGACGGTCATTTTTACATCTCCCAATGTTTCCGAAGTTTTTTCGAATTTAAAATCTTTAAACCATTGTAAAACTTCAATAGTGTTGTAGATTGAATTACTTGTATTGGGATGTGCAGCGTGACTTGGAGTGCCTTCTATGACAGCATCAAATACCACCAATCCTTTTTCTGCAACGGCTAAGTTCATTAAAGTTGGTTCACCAATAATTGCTACATCAATTTCAGGAATTATGGACAACATACTATTTAAACCCTGTTTACCACTATTCTCTTCTTCAGCAGAAGCCACGACAACTAAATTATAGGTCAAGTTTTCTTGTGCGTAAAAATGAGCGAACGTAGCGATTAAAGAAACCAAACATCCTCCGGCATCGTTACTTCCTAAGCCGTATAATTTTCCATCTTCTACAACTGCTTTGAAAGGGTCTTTTGTATAAGCAGAATTTGGTTTAACGGTATCGTGATGAGAGTTTAGTAATATTGTTGGCTTGGTTTCATCAAAATATTTGTTAGTAGCCCAAATATTATTTTTTGTTCTTTGAAATGGAATTTTATTTTCAACAAACCATCCTTCAATAAGAATTGCTGTAGGATCTTCTTCTTTAGAAAATGATTGAGTTTCAATTAATTTCTTCAGAAGTACAATTGCACTAGCACTTAGTTTTTCGATACTCATGTTATAATGTGATTGTTGTAAAGTTGTCATTTTCATTGGTCAACATGGAAGTATTGCCCATATTCACTTTGTGAACTCCTTTTTTTAATGCGTCAAAACAATTTTCCAATTTGGGTAACATTCCTTCAGTTACAATTTCAGCGTCTAATAGTTCTTGATACGTTTTTGAATTGATTTTTTTTACGACTGATTTCTTATCATTAATATCTTTCAAAACCCCCTCCAATTCAAAACAATAATAAATTGAAGTTTCGTATATCTTACTCATTCCAATGGCAACTTGACTTGTAATTGTATCTGCATTTGTATTTAATAATTGACCATTTCCGTCATGAGTAATCGCACAAAAAACAGGTGTAAATTCAGCATTAATTAATTTGTCTATTGCTTTATAATCCACTTCCTTAACATCTCCAACAAAGCCATAATCCACCTCTTTTAAAACTCTCTTATCAGATTTGATACTATTGATGTCTGCACCGCTCAATCCAATCGCATTGGTGTTTAATGCTTGTAATTTTGCAACGATATTCTTGTTAACCAGCCCACCATAGACCATGGTAATAACTTCTAAGGTTTCAAGATCTGTAATGCGTCTTCCATGAAACATTTTAGACTCAATTCCCAATTTTGTAGCTATGTGTGTTGCACGTTTTCCACCGCCATGAACCAAGATTTTCTTCCCTTTGAGAGTAGAAAATAATTTTAAGAAAGTAGTTAATGAAGTTTCGTCTTCAATAATATTTCCTCCAATTTTTACGATTGATAATTTTTCTTTAGACATTTTCTAGTATTTTTTTCAGAACCAATTGTGCAGCATAGGTTCTGTTATTTGCTTGTTCAATTACCAAAGAATTATCACTATCCAATACAGTATCTTCAACGATTACATTTCTTCTTACTGGTAAACAATGCATAAATTTTGCAGCTCCAATTTTCTTTTTAGTAATCATCCAATTGGGATCTGTATTCACTTTTTTTCCATAATCATCATAAGAACTCCAGTTTTTTGTGTAAATAAAATCAGCATCTTTAAATGCTTCTTCTTGGTGATGATAAATAGGGGTGTTTTTTGTAATATTTGGGTTTAAATTATATCCTTCGGGATTGGTAATTACAAAATCAACATCCATTTTTTGCATGGCTTGAGTAAAACTATTGGCAACTGCATGTGGTAAAGCTTTTACATGTGGTGCCCAACTTAAAACCACTTTTGGTTTCTTTTTTGTGGTGTTTTCAGCAATGGTAATGGCATCTGTTAATCCTTGTAATGGGTGTCCGGTAGCACTTTCCATACTCACAATGGGTACAGTAGCAAATTTGACAAACGATTTTAAAACATGTTCAGATTCGTCTTTTTCCTTATCTGTTAAGGAAGGAAAAGCTCTAACAGCAATTATATCACAATATTGAGAAACCACTGCTGCTGCTTCTTTAATGTGTTCTGCAGTATTCCCGTTCATTACAGTTCCATCCTCAAATTCAATACCCCAAGCATCTCCAGAAACGTTCATTACAATAGGATCCATTCCTAAGTTTAAAGCCGCTTTTTGGGTACTCAAACGGGTTCGTAAACTTGAATTGAAAAATAATAATCCCAGCGTTTTATTTTTTCCTAGTTCAATATCTTTTAATGGATTCGCTTTCAATAGTTTCGCTTCTTCAATCCAAGAATTGATATTATCAATGTCGTTTATGGAGGTATAATTCTTCATTTTTAACTATTTTATTTTTGTAAAATCAATGCTGTTATCCATAGCATTTATTATAAAATTATCATTTAAACCGTTTACAATCCAAGTTTCTACTTTTGCTTTTTTACTCAGAGAGGCGGCTTCAATCTTAGATTCCATCCCGCCACTACCATGAGAAGATTTTGAATGAATAACTTCCTTTTTTAACTTTTCAAAATTATCAACTTTTTGAATTGTTTTAGGATTTTTATTTTGAATGGATTCTTTGGTATAAATTCCATTGGTGTTTGTAGCTATGAACAATAAATCTACTTTTAAAAGAGCAGCTGTCAATGCGGCTAATTTATCATTGTCACCGAATTTAATTTCATCGGTAGCTACGGTGTCATTTTCATTGATTATGGGAATATAATTATTCTGCACTAAAACATTAATGGTATTAACGATGTTTGTTTTACTTTCCTGCTTCTCAAAATCAGAATAGGAGAGTAGACATTGAGAAGTTAACAGTCCGTATTCTCTAAATATTTCTTGATAAATTCTGATTAAGTGAGGTTGTCCAATTGAAGCAAGAGCTTGTTTTACAAATACGTCTTCATGTTTGCTTTCTAATTTTACAAACTGTTTAGCGACTGCGATTGCTCCAGAACTCACAATGATGAATTCATAAGTGTCTTTGAGTTTAGAAATTTGATTTGCTATATCTTCAATTTTCCCTCTAGAAATATTGTCGGTCTCTTTGGTAAGCGTATTAGAACCAACTTTTAGTAAAATGCGTTTCTTTTTTTGCATATTATCTTATTTGTCCATTTCCGTGAACGTACCATTTGTTTGTGACCAAATGTTTCAATCCTATAGGGCCACGTTGATGTAATTTATCTGTACTTATTGCCAATTCACCTCCCAATCCTAATTGACCACCATCTGTAAAACGTGTAGATGCATTGTGATATACAGCAGCTGTATCTACATTTTCCATAAACAATTGAGCTTCAGCTTGATTGTCTGTTATGATTGCGGAAGAATGCCCTCCAGAATATTTGTTAATCATTTCTATGGCATTTTTAGTGGAATTAATTTCTCCAATTACAATTTTGTAATCTAAAAATTCTTCATACCAACTATCATTGGAAGAGATTTCTGAAACCTGATCAAATTTTGAAAAGAAAGAATCTCCTAAAACCTCAATTTGCAGCTCTTTTAGTTTTGATAATAATTGGTTTGTAAAAGCTGTTTTATTGGGAAGATTTGTATCAATTAAAACTTTATCGATTGCATTACAAGCAGATATTTTTGATTTACCATTTAGGATAATATCAATAGCAATATCTATGTTGGCTTCTTTGTGAACATAAACAAAGTTGTTTCCACGTCCGCTAATAATAACAGGACATGTCGCATGTTTTTTCACAAATGCAATTAAACGTTCCCCTCCTCTGGGAACTATCAAATCTACTTTTTGAGTTGGTTTTTCTAAAAAAGTTTGTGTTTCAGTTCTGTCAAATTGCAAATAAGTAACCCATTCAGAAACAGCACCGTGTTTTTCTAGAGCTTGATGCCACAATTCCACAATTTTTAGATTTGATTTTAAAGATTCTTTTCCACCCTTTAGTAGTATTTTGTTTCCAGATTTAAAGGCAATTCCTGCTGCTTCTACAGTTACATCAGGTCTAGATTCATAAATGATTAAAATAGTACCAAAAGAAGCTGTTTTATTATAAACCTGCATTCCGTTGTCATGTTTAAAAGCAAAACGTTCTACACCAACAGGATCTTCTTGTGAAGCTAAATGTTTGGCTGCAGCGATCATTTCATTAACTTTAAAATCGTTAACTTTTAAACGATCAAACATAGAAATATCTTCCCCTTTATAGGCTTCTAAATCTTTTTTATTACTACTTATAATTGCCTCTCTTTCTTGGTCAAGAAGTTCAGCCATTGTAAGCAAAACATTATTTCTAGTCTCTATGGATAATAAAGTATTCATCTAATATCTTCTTCGTTTGTTATTTATCTAAAGCATCAACCAAAGCTTCAAAAAACTGATTGATGTGCTCTTTTTTTATTGTCAAAGGAGGTAAAATTCTTAAAAGTTTTTTATTTGCTGCTCCCCCCGTAAATATCTGATACTCGTATATTAATTTCTTTCTTAAATCTCCTACTTCGAAATCAAATTCCAATCCTAACATTAAACCTCTTCCTTTGATCTTTTTGATATGAGGAATTGTCTTTGCAATTTTGATAAAGTATTCAGACATTTCCTTAACATTATCCATCAATTTATCTTCTTCAATTACATTTAAAACAGACAAACTTGCAACACATGCTAAATGATTTCCTCCAAAAGTGGTTCCCAGCATTCCAAATTTAGCTTCAATATTCGGGTGTATTAGAATCCCACCAATAGGGAAACCATTCCCCATTCCTTTGGCAATAGAAATGATGTCTGGAGTAACGTTGTAATGTTGGAAAGCAAAAAACTTTCCAGAACGACCATATCCAGATTGAACTTCATCGGCGATAAAAAAAGTATTGTTTGCTTTACAGAGTGCATCGACTTTTTCAAAAAATTCTGCAGTTGCTTGATCTAAGCCACCAACTCCTTGAATAAATTCAATAAGAACTGCACAAACGTCTCCTTTTTTAAGTTCTTTTTCTACTCCTTGAATATCATTTAATTCTAAGGTTGTAACTTTTTGTTGTGCGTTAATGGGAGCAATAATAGTAGCATTGTCTGTTGCAGCAACAGCAGCAGAAGTTCGCCCATGAAATCCATTTTTAAAAGAAATAACTCTCGATTTCCCTGTTTTGAAGGATGCTAATTTTAGAGCATTTTCATTTGCTTCTGCACCAGAATTACATAAAAATAATTGATAATCTTTACAACCAGATAGTTTTTCAATTTTGTTTGCCAACTGCTTTTGTAATGGATTTTGAATCGCATTTGAATAAAATCCTAATTTTGCAACTTGTTTTGTAATTGCTTTTACATATTTGGGGTGTCCGTGTCCTATAGAAATTACAGCATGCCCTCCATATAGATCTAAATATTCTCGGTTGTCTTCATCATACACATAAATCCCTTTTGCGGAAACAGGAGTAACATCATACAATGGATACACATTAAATAATCCCATTTTTTTAATTTTTTATTTGGTTAATCTTATTAAAAGAGGTGTTAATTCCTTTAATTAATGATGAACTTAAACCTTGGTGCTCCATTTCGTTTAAACCTTCAATAGTACAGCCCCCAGGAGTTGTTACTCTGTCTATTTCAGCTTCAGGATGATTGCCAGATTCTTTTAAGAGAGTTGCAGCTCCAAAACAAGTTTGCATTGCTAATTCATGCGCTTCATGTGCTTCAAATCCTAATTGAATGGCGCCCTGTGTAGTTGCTCTTATTAAACGCATCCAAAAGGCAATACCACTTGCACAAATTACTGTGGCAGCTTGTAGTTGCTCTTCTGGAATTTCCATAGAGACTCCTAAACTATTAAAGATGGTCTTTGCGATTTCTATTTTTTCTTTTCCTTTTGTATTTGGAGAAAGACAGGTCATAGATTGTGCAACTGAAGCAGCAGTATTAGGCATTGAACGTATGATGCTTATGTCTTCACTAACAATAGCTTCAATTTTTGCAATTGAAAACCCTGTAATCACAGAGATTAGAACGTGATCTTTATTCAAATGAGGAACAATACTTTCTAAAATGCGATTAAAATGTCTAGGTTGAACTGCAAAAATTAAAATATCAGAATTTATTACTGCTTCTGTATTGTCTGAAGTTAAAACAACTTCGTCGTAGTTGTTAAAATCTTTGATTGAATTTGTATTTCTTTTAGTCAAATACAAGGAACTTACAACGTTGTTTTTTAATAATCCTTTTCCGATTGATTGTCCTAAACTTCCCGCTCCAATTATTGCTACTTTCATGTTTTTTTATTTTGTTACCAATACAGCTCTATTTCTTTTAAAAATAAGTTGCTTTTAAATTCAATCCAACCATTTCATCAAATCCAACCATTAAATTCATGTTTTGAATGGCTTGGCCAGAAGCTCCTTTTAAAAGATTATCAATAGTGCTTGTGATTAATAATTTATTTCCATGTTTTACTAAATGAAGCAAACACTTATTTGTATTTACAACTTGTTTCATATGAATGTCATTATCAGATACAAATGTAAATGCAGCATCTTTATAGTAGTTGTGATAAATTTCTTTTGCTTTTTCAATGCTACCCTCAAATTTGATATAGGTTGTTGCAAAAATACCTCTTGAGAAATTTCCTCTATTTGGCATAAAGTTAATTTCAGTATTAAAATTGGATTGTAATTGATTTACAGTTTGGTGTATTTCTCCTAAGTGCTGATGGTTAAAAGCTTTGTAATGAGAAAAGTTATTGTCTCTCCAAGTAAAATGTGTAGTTGAAGACAACGACGTTCCCGCTCCAGTTGCTCCAGTTACAGCATTTATATGAAGATCGTCATTTAGTAAATCATTCGCTGCCAAGGGTAAAATTGCCAATTGTAAAGCAGTTGCAAAACAACCAGGGTTGGCGATGTATTTGGCATTCTTAATTTTATCTCTTTGTAATTCAGGTAATCCATACACAAATTCTTTTCCATTGAAATTATGATCTTTAAGTAACCTGAAATCATTGCTTAGATCAATAATTTTTGTGCTTGCTGAAAAATGATTGTTCTTTAAAAAAGCAGTAGAGTTTCCATGACCTAAACATAAAAATAACACATCAACTTCTGAATTAATAGTATTTGTAAAACTAATCTCAGTGCTCCCTATTAAATCTTGATGAACCTTGTGTATTTTATTACCAGCATTGGAAGTACTGTATACAAAATTGATCGTTGTTTGTGGATGATTTAACAATAGTCTTATTAATTCCCCTGCTGTATATCCTGCACCACCTATAATTCCAACCTCTAACATATTTAAGAATTTACTTGTTGATATATTTTATTCTGATTTCCTAAAATTTTAATAAAACCTTTAGCATCCTCAGCTGTCCATGCTTTATTTTCTTCTCCATAGCTTCCAAATTTAGCAGACATTAAATCGTGTTTAGAAATAATTCCATCCAAAGAGAAATGATACGGTTTTAAAGTAACCATAACGTCTCCAGAAACTTTGTTTTGGGAACTTTGTAAAAAAGCTTCTGTATCTCTCATTACTGGATCTAAATATTGACCTTCATGTAAATGCATCCCGTAAAAGCTAGACAGATATTCTTTGTGTTGTAACTGCCATTTGGTTAGGGTGTGTTTTTCTAGTAAATGATGCGCTTTTACTGTAATTAGAGCAGCAGCAGCTTCAAAACCTACTCTTCCTTTAATTCCAACGATGGTATCGCCAACATGAATATCTCTACCAATTGCGAATTTTGAAGCGATATCATTTAAAATCGCAATATTTACTTGAGGGATATTTTCCTCGCCATTTAAAGCGGTTAATTCACCCTTTTTGAAAGTAAGTGTTATGTTCTCCTCACCATTTTTTTGAATTTGAGAAGGATATGCTTCACTTGGTAAGGGTTTCTCTGAGTTTAAAGTTTCAACTCCTCCAACACTCGTTCCCCAAAGACCCTTGTTCACAGAGTACTTTGATTTTTCCCAAGACATTTCAATGCCCTCAGATTTTAAATAATCTATTTCTTCTTCTCGAGTTAGTTTTTGATCTCTTATGGGTGTTATAATGTTGATGCCCGGAGCCAAGGTTTGAAATATCATATCGAAACGAACTTGATCATTTCCTGCACCTGTACTTCCATGTGCTATATATTTGGCTCCAATACTTTTTGCATACTCAACAATTTCAATGGCTTGTATAATTCTTTCAGCACTAACAGAGAGTGGATACGTATTGTTTTTTAATACGTTACCAAATATTAAATACTTCACTACTTTTTGATAGAAAGTAGCTACTGCATCAATATTCTTGTAGGTAGAAACGCCCATTTTGTAGGCATTATTTTCTATTTGATTGATTTCTTCTTTTGTAAAACCACCTGTGTTTACGCTTACTGCATGAACCTCATATTCTTTTGATAAACTTACAGCACAGTAGGAGGTATCCAAACCTCCACTATATGCAATTACTAATTTTTTCATTTTATTTTATTTGTACAGGTTATTTATTTTAGTTGTCTTATTTCGGATTCAAAACGAGGATTGACGAAATATTTATAACTCAATTCATCTCTTAATTTTCCTATTTTTTCTAGTTCCTCTATCAATATTTTAGACATTTCAGAAAGAACAATATGTGTCATTCCTAGCAATTCATTGTAATGGTGAACTTTCGATGTTTGCGCAATTGAAATAAGAAAATTGTTCGAATACAATTCTGTCATTTTAGCCATTAATAATAGGCCTAGATTATAATTACGATATTTTCGATCTACCCACAAAGTAGAACGCTCATACACAGAATATTCTTTTACATGATGTTCATGTGCAAAAATATGACCAATCACCTTTTCTTCTTTTTTCATTAAAAAACATCCGTTTTTTAAACGTCTTTTTAATAGGTCTATACGAACATGATATAAAGAAGGTAATGCTTTCGATCTTTCAGAGATGATTGCAAGTATTTCTTCTGGAAGTTTATAAACTAACTCTAGTTCTATGCCTTGTTCAGAACAATAGGTTTCTGCGTTGTTGATAACGCCTTTAATATCTGTATTCAATATGGATTCCATTATTCGTTATTCCTTTTTTATTGGGATGTTTGTTCGTTTTCTTCAAAACAAAGATCCAAAGGTTTATTTTACATTAATTGATCAATTATTGTTTCTATTTGTTAATAGAGACAAAATGTTTTTTAATAATAACGGAAAATAGAAAGTGAATTACTTTCTTAAACTGAATGCTCCCCTTAGGGACGAGTTTTAGGAAAACGCAGCATAGACGTTTTAGTATTTTCTACTAAAACGAAAGAGATAAAAGATATGTTGTTTCCTGTTTTCACTGAATAACTACATTTACTATTAACTCTAAATCGTCGGCGTTAGCCCCTTTCGTTAATATTAGCCGCAAAACTACAATTTATTATGAACTAAACAATAATTAAATATGAAAAAAAAACAGGCTTTTAGAGGAAGTTTGTCAAAATAACAGTCGAATATTATGTTTCTCATAATTATGAATTCTATGTTGGATTTATATATTGCTTTTAATGCTGTTATTTTTTTATTTTAAAACTAAACCTTCAAATAATTTCACATCCATTAAACTTTGATTATTTTTATGGAATATTAAGAAATTAATTTAGAAATAATAAACTTCAATTAAGAACGTTATACTATAATCAAAAAGAAAAAATGATAAAAAAATCTCTCCTATCAACAATAGTTCTCCTGTTTTTACTCATGACAGTTAGCTGCACGAATAACAATATTAAATTTAAAATAGAAAAAGGGAAAGTTGGAAATGTCACAACTAAAACTACTATTCAAGATTTAACCACCATATTTAAGAAGGACTCTATAGTTAAGAATCTTAGTGAAGGAGTCCAAGGAAATAATTATTTTCAAGAAGATGATGAATATTTTATTTTTGAAAAAGGAGGTAAATTATTACTAACAATTTTGCCAAAAGAACAATTAGATTCAACCTCTACAATTAAAAGTATTGAAATACACGATGAACGTTTTAAAACCCTGTCAGGAATTAGTATAAATTCAAGTTTTTCTGAAATTAACGTCAGTAATACCATACATAAAATTGAACGTACTTTTTCTTCTGCTACCTTATTTTTAGACAATTTAAATACAACAATTACGATTGATAATGAGGAACTAGGTTTAAAAGAGTTTAGTACACAGAAAGTTACTAAAGAACAAATTCCTGATTTAGCAAAGATGAAAACATTTATAGTTTGGTTTAATTAGGCTGGTTTTTTTGCTTCCGAAAAAAGAAAGTTATTTTAGTTAATTCATGATAATTCAATCGTATGCATAAAAACTATACTATTCAAAAAGCTCCATTTATTGTTCCAACAACAGACGGTAAATTAATTGAAGAGCATTTTGGAAATGCAACTGATAACAATTCAGCAATAAGTATTGCGCACATGATTGCACCACCTGGCTGGGAAGAACCTTTTCAGACTCCAAAATTTGATGAATTTACCTATATTATAAAAGGGAAAAAACAATTTATTATTGATGGAGAAACAATTGTCTTAGAATCAGGTCAATCTATTAAAATAAACAAACAGACCAGAGTTCAGTATTCAAATCCCTTTGATGAGCAATGTGAATATATGGCAATCTGCATGCCTGCCTTTTCAATGGATTTAGTAAATAGGGAAGAGGTTTAACCTTTTTTTCGCGTCAGATAAAAAGGCAAATACATCAATAAAAAATAAGGAATAATAATCAGCTCAACTACAAAAACATATTGAGGCCAATCTCCAAACAGGTCCAATAATGTTTCAGCATCTGGTTTTTTATTTGTGTAAAAATAATTGGACCCTAAAAAGTAATTCAAAACAAACATTATAAGCATGAAAACTTGCATCCCGATAAAAGATTTTGCCACACTTTTTAATGTAGGTCTCATGTTATAAATAAAGGTGGCATACATCATAAAAAACACCAATCCTGCGTGAACAAACCAATATCTAAAAAAAGGAAAGTTTAAATAATTATATTCATCAGGTGTGATTAAAGACTGTAAAGTTCCACCAAGTATTAAGAAGAAAAAAATTTCATAATATAAAAATTTTCTTGTTGTTGATAGTATTGGAATCGTTAGTGCTAAAAAGCTACACAAATGTAATGGTAAGTCTTCTTGATAATTAAAATTACCTTTATAGACTTTTAAAAATGTTCCAAAAATGACTGTTATAGAAATTGAAAAAGCGATAATGTTACCTACCTTAATTTGAGTTCTTTTATGCTGTTTCTTTGCCCATAAAATAAGCAAGAAACCCAACACGAGAATCATAAAATTTAGCCACAGATGTTGCAGTGTAAAAGGAATAAAATCAGTGTTTTCCTTGAAAAAAAAATCGTTCAAAATATGTAATTATTAGTATGGAAACTGATTCTAAATATACTAATAATTTACTCTTTCACAAGCTAATAAGGTGTTTTTAAGCAGCATTGCGATCGTCATTGGTCCAACTCCACCAGGAACAGGTGTGATGAATTCTGATTTTTTAGAGACTTCTTCAAAGGCAACATCACCAACCAATTTAAATCCATTTTTTTTACTAGCATCCTTTAAGCGAGTAATTCCTACATCAATAACGGTTACCCCGTCTTTCACCATATCCGCTTTTAAAAATTCTGGAATTCCAATTGCTGCGATGATAATATCTGCTTGTAAAGTGATTTCTTTTAAGTTTTTAGTTCTACTATGACACATCGTAACAGTTGCGTTTCCAACGGTTCTTTTTTGAGATAATAAAATACTCATAGGGCTTCCAACAATATGACTTCTTCCCAAAACAACCACATGTTTTCCAGAGGTTTTTACGTTGTATCTTTCTAATAATTCTAAAATTCCAAAAGGGGTTGCAGAAATAAAAGTAGGTAAATTTAAAGCCATTTTACCAACATTAGTTGGATGAAAACCATCTACATCTTTCTCAGGATCTACAGCCATCAAGACTTTTTGTTCATCTATATGGTTAGGGAGTGGAAGCTGTACTATAAAACCGTCGATGTTTTTATCAACATTTAACCTCTCAATTTCATTTAATAGTTCTTTTTCAGAAATATCTTCGGCTAATCTTATCAGTGTAGATTCGAAACCAACTCGCTCACAAGCTTTTACTTTCGCATTTACGTAAGTAATACTTGCGCCATTATCTCCAACTATGATTGCTGCTAAATGTGGGGTCTTTTTACCCTGTTTTTTGAAATTTACTACTTCTAGAGCAATTTCTTCTTTAATATCAGCTGCTGTTTTTTTTCCGTCTAGTAAAATCATTTTTAATAAGAATATTAATAGTTATGTTGTGTTTTGTAAATTTTTTTAGTGATGAATAGTTTTTATCTAAATCATAATACTCTTCATCAGTTAAATTATAAACATTAGAGTAAAAGACATATTTATTTTTATTGTTGAACTTAGAAAAGGATCTTTTATCACCTTTAAAATCAACTAAATCTAAGGATGTGTAATTTGGAAAAAAACTGGCAACTTCTGAAACTTCAATATGTTCATTATTTAAATAATCTATGGCTTCTAATCTAAGAGAATGGTATGGAATATGACCTAATGTAGCTCTCCAACCTTGAGATATTTCTTTTGGATATATCCAGAAATTACCAGTAATTAATCCTAAAAAAAGAACAGTGTATACAATTTTCCTATTCTTGAAAAATTGTATTAAGATTAAAAAAGCAAAAAAATTCAAACATATATATGATACTATAAAGTATCTAATTCCAACAGTATTTTTAACACTTAAAATAGTAATTGCAATAAATAAAATTGAGCAAATTGAAAGTAAAAAAAGTTGTTTGTTTTTTTTAGATAAGAGTATTTTTTTTCCAAAAAAAAGAAAACTAGAGATGATGAATAACATAATAAATATTCTACCAAAATCTAAATATCTCCATATTAATACAATAAAATTTCGTGCAAAATATTTAAAATCTACAAAATGCCAAAGTCCTGACCAAGGAGAGTTTGGGTGTGTTTGTAGCCAACCTTTAGTAAGTAATCTCCATATTACAAAAGTAACTCCAGGTAGACATCCAAAAATATAAATTGATAAAAATTTACTATTAAAGATTGATTTAATTTTGTCCTTGTTAAAAAGTAGTTTATTAAAAACATCAAAAAGAAAAAGACCACCAAAAAGCATCATACTCCTGTATGACACAATACTTAAGAAAAATAAACCAATAAACTTTATGTTTTTATTATTATACAAGAGACCATTAAGAGCAAGGAAGAAGAAATACAATGTAATAATTTCCATATTTACAAGCACAAAACAAGTAGAAACACTAGGATCTATTATGATTAAAAGAAAAGCAAAAAAACGTAAAATTTTATTACTTATAAAGTAACTTATAAAATTATGTAATTGATAAAAAAAACCAATTATAAAAGGGAAAATAGCTAAATGTGAAACCCATAAATAATGTCCAAAAATTCTCCAAAATATTGATAAAATAAAAGCTAGAAAGGGCGGGTGACCAGGATCAAAACTGTCTGGCATAATCCAATTGAATAGACCATTATAAAATAGTTGATTTCCCATTTTAGAACCAAATAGAATATCATCATCAAACATTCCGTAATTATTAGAAACTAATAAAATAAAAACTCCCATTAATAAAAAAAAAAGAAATTTATTTCTTTTTGAATCTAATAATAAGATTATTATTTTTTGGAGCATTATTTATAATTTATTTTTATGAATAAAAAAGATTATTCTTAAGGGAAGTAGTCTCGAATATTATTTCATTCCTTGCATCATTTGCATCATTTTTTTACCACCTCCGCCTTGCATCATTTTCATCATTTTACTCATTTGATTGAATTGCTTCATCAATTGATTGATTTCTTGAATAGTAGTACCAGACCCTTTCGCAATTCGCTTTTTTCTACTAGCATTAATTGTCGTGGGGGTGCTTCTTTCTTTTGGAGTCATGGAGTGAATGATTGCTTCAATTCCTTTAAAAGCATCATCATCAATATCGACATCTTTCATTGCTTTACCAGCTCCAGGGATCATTCCAACTAAATCTTTCATGCTTCCCATTTTTTTAATTTGCTGAATTTGAATTAAGAAGTCATCAAAACCAAACTGATTTTTTGCAATTTTCTTTTGTAGTTTTCTAGCTTCCTCTTCATCATATTGATCTTGTGCTCGTTCAACCAATGAAACGACATCTCCCATTCCTAAAATTCGATCGGCCATTCTATCTGGATGGAAAACATCAATTGCATCCATTTTTTCACCAGTACCAATAAATTTTATTGGTTTGTCTACCACAGACTTGATCGTTAATGCAGCTCCACCTCTTGTATCACCGTCTAATTTTGTAAGAACAACACCTTCAAAATTTAAAATAGCATTGAATGCTTTTGCTGTATTTACAGCATCTTGACCTGTCATAGAATCTACAACAAAAAGTGTTTCATGAGGATTCACCGCTTTGTGAATGCTTGAGATTTCATTCATCATTTCTTCATCTACAGCCAAGCGTCCAGCTGTATCAATGATCACTACATTTTTGCCATTTGCTTTGGCATGTTTTATTGCATTGTTAGAAATTTCTACAGGGTTATTATTTCCAACTTCAGCATATACATCAACGCCAATTTGTTCTCCAACAACTTGTAATTGATTGATGGCAGCGGGTCTGTATACATCACAACCTACCAATAAAACTTCTTTAGATTTTTTAGTTTTTAGGTAGTTTGCCAATTTACCAGAAAATGTTGTTTTACCCGAACCTTGTAATCCAGACATTAAAATTACGGTTGGTGAACCTCCTAGATGAACACCTACAGTTTCTCCACCCATTAATTCAGTTAGTTCATCCTTGACTAACTTTACCATAAGTTGACCTGGATTTAGGGTAGTTAATACGTCTTGACCCAGTGCTTTTGTTTGAACTTTCTTGGTAAATTCTTTCGCAATTTTGAAGTTTACATCGGCATCTAGTAAGGCTCTTCTTACTTCTTTTAGTGTTTCTGCAACATTAACTTCTGTAATTTTACCATGACCTTTTAGGGTATGTAAAGCTTTATCTAATTTATCGCTTAAATTATTAAACATAATTTGTCTTCTTTTTTAAAACACAAATATAAGAATTAGAGCCGATTTGTATACTGAATACTCATAGTTTTTTGTGTTTTTGAATTTTTATAGTAGGGGGATATCATGCTGAATCTTCTTTTTGAAAATACGCATTAATAATAGGTGTATCTATTTAATTTTCAGTTTAATAAAAAAAAATCAACAGCCTATTTCTTTATTTTATTTACAAGGATTAAAATTTTACTTGAATTATTGAGTAGATCAATTAATTATTTTTTTGAAGGAATAAATTTCAGTGCGACTCCATTGATACAGTGTCTTTTACCTGTGGTTTTTTTAGGTCCGTCATTAAATGAATGTCCCAAGTGTCCGCCACAAGTATTGCATTTTAATTCCGTTCTTGCATATCCTATATCATAATCGATGTCTAATGCCACGTTATTCTTTATCGCTCTATCAAATGAAGGCCAACCGCTTCCTGAATCAAACTTATCTTTAGATGAATATAATTCAGTTTTACAAGCTGCACAAACATAAATTCCTTTTGTATAGTTTTTGTCGTAAGAACTAGAAAAAGCTACCTCAGTTCCTGCTTCGCGCAACACATAATATTGAATAGCTGTTAACTGATTTTTCCACTCAGAATTAGTTTTATTGATTTTATATTTTTTTTTTGGAACAGCGTTTTGTGATTTACTACAAAAGCTAATCAAAAAAAGAAGACTCAGCAGAGAGAAACGTATTTTCATAAATTCGAAACTTTTTAATATTGATAAAAATCAAATTATTTTTACCAATTGAAATTAAGTAATATTGTTTTATAAAGATAGCACATGTAAGTGTATAAAAAATGTTAATTTTTTCTATGCTGAATCTTCATTTTACTATATTAGTTAATATAAAAAACAAATAAAAATACATGATTAAAAAAGGTACATTTCTTTTAATAATTTTCTTTTTTGCTTCCTGTAGTTCCGTACCTATTACAGGAAGAAAACGAGTTAATTTTATGAGCGACTCGAAAGTTTTACCAATAAGTTTTACTCAATATAAAGGCTTTTTGGAAGAGAATACTTTGTCTAAAAATAAAAAATTGAGCAATCAAATTAAAGAAGTTGGTAAAAAAATTGCTACCGCTGTCGATCTTTTTATGAGGGCCAATAATATGGTTTCAGAAGCAAATTCGTATCAATGGGATTTTAATTTGATAGAAGATAAAAAGGTTAATGCTTGGTGTATGCCAGGAGGTAAGGTTGTTTTTTATACAGGAATTATGCCTGTTTGTCTCAACGAGAATGGAGTAGCAGCAGTCATGGGGCATGAAGTTGCACATGCTTTCGCCAAACACGGTCAAGAAAGAATGTCTCAAGGACAGTTGCAACAAATTAGTAGTGCAGCACTCTCACTTGGAACCTCTAAAAAAGGAGAAAAAATCGAACAAATTTGGAATACAGCTTTTGGCATTGGTTCTGGTTTAGGAATGTTAAAGTTTAGTAGAGTTCATGAGCAAGAAGCAGACAGGCTTGGATTAATTTTTATGATAATGGCAGGTTATGATGGCGCAGAGGCTGCTAATGTTTGGTCCAGAATGAGTTCGCTTTCTGAAGGGAAATCACCCCCTGAAATTTTAAGTACGCATCCGTCAAATTCTTCAAGAATTCAAGATTTGAAAAATTATTTACCAACTGCAAAAAAATATGCCAGTCAATTTATATCAAAAGCAAACACTCCAGTAAATTAAGTGCTAAAAGAAATAGAATACCTATATTGTAATCGTTCCTTTTTTTTGAACACTTTTCTTAATAAAAATATATTATGTTACAAATTGGAGATAAAAAATTAATAAATGCATGGGCATTTTATGATTGGGCTAATTCGGTATACTCATTAGTAATAAGTACTGCAGTATTCCCAATCTATTATTCAGGTTTAACTGCTTCAGAAGGGTTTGCGAATGCAGAGGGCAAGATAGCCTTCTTAGGAACATTGTGGACTCCAACAAGTTTATATAATTATGCCTTAGCAGTTTCTTTTCTAATAGTTGCTATTATTTCGCCAATGTTATCTGGAATAGCAGATTATGCAGGGAATAAGAAAAAATTTTTAAAAGCTTTTTGCTTATTAGGATCACTTTCTGTGATGAGTTTATTCTTTTTTACCGGAAAAGAAACGCTCTGGGTAGCTATTCTCTTTACAATTTTAGCAAGTATCGGTTTTTGGGGGAGTGTCGTTTTTTACAATGCATATTTGCCAGAGGTGGCTCCACCTGAGCAGCAAGATAATGTAAGTGCAAAAGGTTTTATGATGGGATATTTAGGTTCTATCTTGCTTTTAGTAATCTGTTTGGTTTTAATTGAAACAGAAGTATTTGGTTTTTATGATAAACAATTTGGTTCTCAATTATCGTTTGTACTGGTCGGTTTATGGTGGATTGGTTTTGCTCAAGTAACCTATAACGGCCTTCCAAATGAAGAAAAAGCTACTTTACCAAAAGATAATTATTTTAAGAAAGGATTGATAGAAATTAAAAAAGTTGCTAAAGAATTGATCGTATACAAAGAATTAAAAATTTTTTTAATTTCATTCTTTTTGTTAAGTATCGGTGTTCAAACTATTATTTTAACCGCGGGTATATTTGGTGTAATTTTAGGATTGAAAACCCTAAATTTAATAGCTACAATATTATTGGTACAATTTGTTGGAATTTTAGGAGCCTTTCTTTTCTCTAGACTATCTAACAGAATTGGAAACATTAAAACCCTAAAAATCACTATCGCAATTTGGGGGGTAGTTTGTTTAATTGGTTTTAATTTAACAAAAGAAACTCCAAATATAGAGATGTATTTCTATGTTTTAGGAGCCTTAATTGGACTAGTAATGGGGGCAATACAATCTTTAGCAAGATCAACCTATTCTAAGTTATTACCTAAAACTGAAGATACAGCGTCCTACTTTAGCTTTTACGATGTTACAGAAAAAATAGCGTTGGTTGTAGGAATGGTTACTTTTGGGTTATTAAATTCTTTGATTTCTATCCAATCTAGTGTTTTAGCGCTAGCTATATTCTTTATAGCTGCTTTTATTTCTATCAGTAGAATTAAGAAAACTACCTATGTTCATTAATAAAAAATTCTTCTGATAAAGATAAAAATAAAGATAAGACTTGAATATGCTATGAAAAAAGGGATTATAAATGACTTATAACCCACTATTAAGAAGATACTTATCAATAGTAATTGAAAACCTAATCCAAAGGTTGAAATTAAGGTCATCAACCAATTAGGGAAGGGCTTTCCACGAGATGCATTCTTATCTAAAGTATAAATAATTTTATCAAATACCCCATAAAATAATTTATATAAGAAGAAAAGAATATTTACATTCTTTTGTTTTTCACCTGGTAAAGCTGTTGGAGTTTTATCTTCAAAAATTCGACTGGTAGTGTCTCCATCAAAACGGTTTCTTAAAATCACATAATAATAATTGTATAAAGTACCTTGAAGTTGTATTCCAAAAAAAGCGAGAAATGCCAGCGAAAGACTAATTTCAGTGACTTGCCATAATGTGACGAAAATGATCAAATTCAAAATAATATCAGAAACAGAATCCAAGAAACGTCCGGTATAAGAGGGTGTTTTTTTAATTCTCGCCAATTCACCATCTGCCGCATCTAAAATAGACTTAAAGATCAGGAAAAAAGCTGCGGTGAAATAATACTCTTTAGTAATACAATAGATACCTATTAATCCAGATATTATAAAAGCAATCGTTACATCTACAGGAGTAAATTTCGTATTTCTTAAAGAATTTGCAATGAATCTAGCGATGGGTCTGCCGTAATCTGATAAATCTAAAAATTGATATTTCGCAGGTAATTTAGACATAAAATGCTTTTGTAGTGAGCATTTTTATTACCCCTAAAAGTCATAAAACAGCACAGTATTAATTATCTTCCAAAATTATGTAAAAAGTGGAACAAATAGCTAAGACTTTTAAAGTTTTTTTATAAACACTTAAAAGCATTATTTTAGTATATAAATAAAATAAAAACATAAAAAAAAAGCGCAGCAAATGCTACGCTTTTTTATTCATTGGAATTTCAGTTTTACTGAACCGTAACATTAAAAGTTACTTCTAATTCCGTACTTCCACCAGCACTAGCTGAAGTCCCATCATTTGGTTTTGTAGGTTCGTGTTTCAATACAATTGTAATAGATCCTGAACCCGCTGCTCCTGAAGCAAGTGAAGTTTCTAAGCCCAAAGGATTACCATCACCATCAACGTCTGTTTTAGAAATAGTTAAACCAGTAACTGTTGAAGTAAAGAAAAATTCATGCTCGTCATCTTCTTCCTCTATTTCTTCAGTCATATTTTCAGCAGGAGATTCTGTTTCATTCAACAACTCAATGGCACCTGCATAGGTTGTATTTGCTGATAAAGAACCAGAAACAGTAGTTACTCCTTCATTTCCACCTTCACCATCTAAATCTCTATAAGTTAAAGTAACGACGTCACTACCGCTTGTTAAGGTGTAATTTACTGTTGTAATTACCTCTTCTTCATGATCATGATCATCATGATCATCTTCAGAACATGCTGTGAAAGTTAAAGCTGAGATAAATAAAATTGCTAGTAATTTAATTGTTTTTACTGTATTTGTAATTTTCATAATTGTGATTTTTAATAGTTTATTTTAATTTTTATGTTGAAATTTCTTCCTAATTCATCAGCAAAGAATCGGAATCTATTTAAATATTCTCTGTAAGACACGTTCAATATATTTTCTATATTGAACTCAAGTTTCAAACTTCCTTTATGTGAAGTTTTTAATGTTGCAGAAGCACTAAAATCAAATAGTGAGTATGCAGGTGTTGGAGAACTAATATCTACAAAGACTTCTTGTTGAGTAGTTGGGTTAAATGTGTTAAAATTATAATTAGGATAGTCGTTTTGACGCAATACCGTTGTATTTCGTAAACTAAAAGTTAAATCATGCCATTGTTTATTTGTATATACAATACGATTGCTAAAATTAGTACTAGGCATGTGAATTAAAGGAATATCTTGTGTAATATTCTCTCCTTTTATTAAACTTATGTTTCCCAGATAATCCAACTGACTGTTGATTTTTTTATTGATGTCAATGTCAATACCGAAAATTTGTGCATTCACTTGATCGTACTCCCAAACAGGAAAAGCCCCTTTAATTGTAGTGGTAATACCTGTAGGAATTAACTGAATAAATCCGTTGATCCTCTTATAATAAGGACTTATAATAAAACCAAAATCATCATTTTTTCTCTCTAAAGAGAAATTGAACTTGTTAGCAATCTCCTTTTTGATATTCAAATAACCAATTTCAAATCGAGCATTGCTATGATGTACACCGTCACTATACAACTCTGAAGGATTAGGAACTCTATTGCCTAATCCATAATTGATTAAAAAAGTCAACTCATTTTTCCATCGTTTTGAGAAATTCAAGCTAGCAGAAACATTGTGAAATGTGAATTTTGGATTTGTTTTAATTCTAGTATTGTCAATTTCACCTTCAAATTCAGGAAACAGTTGGTCAAAATTATATTTTTTCCAATCCGCTAATAAATACGTTTTATTGGCATCTATTGAAGAATAATCATACCGAATTCCAGCATTTATTTCAGTAGTTTCATCTATTTTATAGTTTCCTATTGAATAAACGGCGGCATCGATTTTTTCATAATCAGGGATCAACGGTCGAGATCTCGTTCCTGCAACAGCATTATTTTGTTGAAAGCGTCCTAATAAGCCTACATCAAATTTAACATTGGGTAAAAAATCAATGTGAAGATTTGGTTGTATACTTGTTGTAAACAGTCGTAAATCAATAACTGGTGTATTCTCTCTATTTCCCCTACCTAAATCATACTCTTTTCTTCTATTTAATTGAAAATCGTATTGTACAGATAATTTACCAAAACCTTTGAAACGCTTGTAGGCTTCAATCTTACCTAAATGATGTAAAATAGTTTGTTTAGGGTTTTCAATTTTATGAGAAAAATCTTCTGTATTTCTTGGTTCTGAACTATTAATTGCTTGAACCAAATCATTTACATTACCAATGTGTGATAATTGTAAAATACCAAAATTATTGTTCACGATACTGTAATAGGCTTCAAAACCTTTTTCAAAGCTATTATAACCAAACCTGAGGGAGGCATTCAAATTTCCCATTCCAGTATTCGTTAAATAATAATCAGGAGCTCTAAAATCTCCAAAGCGTTTGTAACTGGTTTGAAATTTCCCATAATAACCAGTTGAATAGGTTTTGACAATTTCTGTATTTATATTTCCACCAAAACCATTAGAATTTAACGAAATAGAAGATTTGCCAAAAACACTGTCTTTAGCAGCATACTTTTTTCCACGAATAAGGATTAAACCACCGATTGCATCATTACCATATTTTAAAGTATTTGCTCCTTTTATGACATCAATCCTATTGCTGGAATTTAAATCAAAATTTGGTGCATGCTCATCTCCCCATTCTTGATCAAATAAACGTACATTATTATTTATAATTAATACCCTACTACTGTGTAGACCATGAATCATAGGTTTTACAATAGTAGAACCTGTAGTTAGCGAAGAAACACCACTAATTGATTTTAGTGCATCACCTAAAGATTTATCTGTGTAATTTTCAAGTACATCTTCTTTAATGGTTTGTTCTATACTAGTGGTAGCTGTTTTTGAATTGGTTGTTACGATTACCTCGTTTAGTTCTTCTAAATGGTGCTCTAAAAAAATTTCTTTGAAAAGATTATTCTTTAGATGAATCGTTATTTTTCTTGTTTCGCATGCAATATGTTGAATTTCTAGTTCTATTTTTCCTTCACACAAACCTTTAAACTCAAAAAAACCGTCCAAATTAGAAGTGGTGAATTTATTTAAATTTAATAATTGTATGGATGCACCAATGATTGGTGTATCGACGTGAAAGTCAGTTACTTTACCCCTAAAGTTAAAGTTACAATTTTGGGCTGCTGTATTTATGTGTATAAGAAATAGAGCAATGCACAAAAAAAATATTTTTTGCATTTTTAGTTTTTATGTTCAACAAGAAAAGAAATTTATGTTAGAACTTTGATAGGGGGACCTCTGAGTGAAAAAGATAATCGCTGATGATTTTTTAAGAAATTATTTTTAAGATTTTCAATTGATGTAATTTCAATATAATTAATGAAATTAACCACATGTTTTTTGGCGTAAAAGGGACTGTCATTTAAAAGGTGAAGTTCACATTTAGCCTCTTTTTGATGTATATGATTCTCAACCTTAGATAAACAGATACGATGCTCGTGATTACTAAAAGAGTGTAAAAATAGTATTATTGTAGGTATTATAAATACCGATAATAAGAGAGTACTGACGTTATGTTTATTGTTTTTTAACAATCCTATTTTATTTTTATCCCTAGATGTTATGTTTAAATAACTATTAAAAATAAGCGTTCGCAAGTTAGAATATTCTTAAGGAATTCAATCTAAATACGGAATCTTTTTTTGTGCGACCAAAAAGGTGCTTTTTTATAATTTATTCGACTTTATATATGGTACCATCAGTTTTGAATTTACTAAAGCCAATTTTAGCTGAAAAACTATAAGAGGAATCAGTTACTTTCACAATTTGTACATATATTGGTTTTTTATCCAATTCTTTTTTTGGTGACTTCATATTTAACGTATAGAAGAAATTATTTTTCCATTTGATATAAAGTGTGTCAGTGTGTGAAATTCTTTTTTCACTTGTGGAACTATCATTAGAAATTGAAATCACTTTCTCATATTCTTCAATTTGAAGGCTATCAATTCTTGTGATTTTAGTTGTACCATATCCTTCACCTGCTGGAATTTCAAAAACCCCTTTTTTAAATCGATCTGAATTGTCTATAATTTCAGTTGTACACGAAGTTAGTGCAATGATGATGATGAGTATTCCAAATATATTTTTCATTAAATTCCTGTGTAATTTGCAGGTGATATTGCCTTTAATTCTTCTTTAATTTCTGATGAAACATCCAAAGTATCTATAAAATTTGCAATCGAGACCTGGTTTATTCTCTCATTTGTTCTTGTCAACCCTTTTAAAGCTTCATAAGGATTTGGATACCCTTCTCGTCTTAAAATAGTCTGAATTGCTTCGGCAACAACAGCCCAATTATTTTCCAAATCTTGTTCGAACTTTTGTTTGTTTAATAACAACTTATTCAATCCTTTAAGTGTAGAGCTAAATGCAATCATGGTATGACCGAAAGGAACTCCTACGTTCCTTAGTACGGTACTGTCTGTTAAGTCTCTTTGTAAACGGGAAATTGGTAATTTTGCAGAAAGGTGTTCGAAAATAGCATTGGCTAATCCTAAATTCCCTTCAGAATTCTCAAAATCTATTGGATTTACTTTGTGAGGCATTGCAGAAGAACCCACCTCACCAGCCTTAATTTTTTGTTTAAAATAATCCATTGAAACATAGGTCCAGAAATCTCGATCTAAATCGATTACAATTGTATTGATACGTTTTAATGCGTCAAACAAGGCAGCCATATGATCATAGTGTTCTATTTGGGTAGTTGGAAAAGAATGATGTAAACCTAATTTTTCTTTTACAAAATTACCACCAAATTCTTTCCAATCAATAGAAGGATAGGCAACTTTATGAGCATTAAAATTACCAGTCGCACCCCCAAACTTCGCAGCATTTGGGATCTTATTTAACAAATTAAATTGTTCTTGTAAACGGGTTACAAAAACAGCAATTTCTTTACCTAATCTGGTTGGAGAAGCTGGTTGACCATGTGTTCTTGCTAACATAGAAACATCTTCCCATTCAATAACTAATTCTTCTAAGCGCTCTAAAACCTTTCGGTAACTTGGTACATATACTTCTTGCATTGCTTCTTTGATAGAAAGCGGAATTGCAGTGTTGTTTATATCTTGAGAAGTCAAACCAAAATGAATGAATTCTTTTTGTTTTTCTAAACCTAACGCGTCAAATTTCTCTTTTATAAAATACTCAACAGCTTTCACATCATGATTGGTAATCGCCTCAATATCCTTTATTTTTTGAGCATCTTCAGAAGTGAAATTTTTGTATATTTTACGCAAATCATCAAATAAATCGCTGTTAAAGTCTGCTAGTTGAGGCAAAGGAATTTCACACAACCCAATAAAATATTCAATCTCTACACGAACTCTGTATTTTATTAAAGCTTCTTCAGAAAAAAAGTCCGCTAATTGTGATATTTTATTCCTGTAGCGCCCGTCAATAGGGGAGATGGCATTTAATTTTGTCAAGTTCATTTTGTTGTTGTTGTTATTTAATGCAAAAATAGTCATTTTAACAGATTTATAAAGTTGATTTTAGATGTTTTTATAGTAATTGCGAAATATGTTTTTAAACGGAACTTTTTTCAGAATTATGAATAATTTCATGCGCCCCTCTCAACGTTATTTTTTTCGTGCATTATTATTAATAACGTATCTTTGTTTTATAACGATCGCTCTATGTTGCCCCTAAACAAATTATTTATCATCCTTCTTTTTGTTGCTTCTTTTTGTTTGAATGAAGCACTTTATTCTCAAAAAACAAATCAATATAATCACAATAACAAGAGGACAGGAGTATGGAAAAAATACTATCCGAATAAAAGAGTAAGGTATGTAGGTCAATTTAAAAATGGGAGAGAGATAGGCGTCTTTAAATTCTATGACATCAGCTCTTCCAAACATCCAACAATTATAAAAACTTTTTTCAAGAATCCAGATTCGCTTCTCGTTCAATTTTATACTATTACCGGCTCTATAAAAACACAAGGAGTTTTATACCAAAGAAAACGTGTCGGAAGTTGGAAATATTTTTATGCGAATGGTGCACTAATGTTGGAAGAAAATTACAAGAAAGGGAACTTTCATGGCAAACAATTCATCTATTATCCAAACGGTAACGTCACTGAAATAAGAATCTATAAAGACGGATTGCTAGATGGTATTTGTCGTAAATTTTCCGACAAAGGTATTTTAATTGAGAAAGTATCATATAAACTAGGGAAGCTTAATGGATTGGCCGAATATTTTGAATTGAATGGAAATATAAAAGAGACAGGTGCTTATAAAGATGGAATAAGAGTAGGAAAGTGGCAATATTATATAGAAGGTGAAATTGCTGTAGATCACGATAAAAAAAAGAAACCCTCTTTTACAAAGCAAAAAAATAATTAGTTTTATAAATTTAATCAAGAACTTTTTCACTAAAAAATATTGCATTCAAAGTTGTAACTTTGTCACCTTAAAATTAAATAATGAAACGAGTAGTTGTTGGTCTTTCTGGTGGAGTAGATTCTAGTGTTACGGCCTATTTATTAAAAGAGCAGGGATACGAAGTTATCGGGTTGTTTATGAAGAATTGGCACGATGATTCTGTAACAATTTCTAATGAGTGCCCTTGGCTAGAAGATAGTAATGATGCAATGATTGTTGCAGAAAAATTAAAAATACCCTTTCAAGTTGTTGATCTAAGCAATCAATACAAAGAACGTATTGTTGATTATATGTTTGATGAATATAGCAAAGGAAGAACTCCAAACCCAGATGTACTTTGTAATCGAGAAATAAAGTTTGATGTATTTATGGACATTGCCTTAAACCTTGGAGCAGATTATGTGGCTACAGGTCATTATTGTAGAAAAGATACTGAGATTATCCACGGAAATCCAGTTTATAAATTGCTCGCTGGTAAAGATGGGAATAAAGATCAATCCTATTTTTTATGTCAATTATCGCAAGAACAGTTAACAAAAGCATTATTTCCTATTGGGGAACTTACGAAGCCCGAAGTTCGGGAAATAGCAAAAAAAGCCAATTTAATCACAGCCGACAAGAAAGATTCGCAAGGATTATGTTTTATTGGTAAAGTACGATTGCCAGAATTTTTACAACAAAAATTACAACCAAAAGAAGGGGTTATTATAACCATTCCAGCTGATTTTGAGCAGTATACTAAAAGAGTTTCAGAATTTGAAAACAAAGAAGCCGAACTCAACTATTTTTCAACAAAGTTTTCTTACCGCCAAGAAGATGGAAAAGTTGTTGGGAAACATCAAGGAGCACATTATTATACAAAGGGTCAGCGTAAAGGATTAAATGTTGGTGGAACCAAAGAAGCCTTATACGTTATAGAAACAGATGTGTTGGAAAATGTAATTTATACAGGTGAAGGTAAAAACCACCAAGGATTGTACAGAAATGTATTGTTTGTTTCCAATAAAGAAAGCCACTGGATACGAGAAGACTTAACCTTAAACAATGGAGAATTTATGCAGGTTGAAGCCAGAATTAGATATCGGCAGACATTAGAAAAAGCTACCTTGCATAAGGTCGAAAAAGGGCTGTATGTAGAATTTGAAAAGAAACAGTCTGCCATTCAAGAAGGGCAATTTGTGGCCTGGTATCAGGATGAAGAGCTTATCGGTTCTGGTGTAATTTCATAAATTAGTGTTCCTTATGATTAAACAACTTTTAATTCTAATAATTTTATTTTTTTCTTATATAGGTTACTCTCAAGAAGAAATCATCACCCTATACAATTCAAAAAGAAAAGTAACAAAAAACCCTTCCAAAGCAAAATTTTATCAAAAGTTAACAAAAGAAAATGATTCTCTTTGGTTATTTAGAATGTATAGAAGAAATAATCAATTGGCTAGTTATTGGTATTCTAAGACTAAAGATTCCAAAAAAAGAATAGATAAAAAGGTTTCCTTTGGATTAAATGATAGTATTTCAAGTATTCTATTTTATAATGATAAAGGAGAAAAACATGGGAAGCTTTCTGCATGGTTTGATAATGGTAATAAATCCTACGAGGGAAGATATGTAAATAGTAAAAAAGAAGGTTTGTGGAGGAATTATTTTTACAGTGGAGAAATTGCAGCAAGAGCTTTTTTTAAAAATGATTCATTAATTACTGAAAAATTTTATGATAAGAATGGAAATGAAAGAGTTTTAAAAGGAAATTACTGTAGAAAAAAACCTGAGTTCACGGGAGGAATTAAAACATATAAAAAAATTATACGGAGGTTGGTAAGTAAACTAAAATGGAAAATTAAGGGAACTATAACAGTAGATTATACAATTAGTGTTACTGGAGATTTAACAAATATTAGAATTTATGATACTCTTCCGGATAATTTACGTCAGGAAATTATAACATTCTTTAAGCAAATAAAAGGTTGGAAACCAGCCTTTAATACCGGTAGGCCAATACCTATTCAACATTCTTTTAAATTAATTTTTGAATAGCCAATGCAAAACAAGATCACGCAACTTTTTAATATCCAATATCCAATCATTCAAGGAGGAATGATTTGGGTTTCTGGTTGGAAATTAGCTTCTGCAGTATCAAATGCTGGAGGATTGGGGCTGATTGGAGCAGGTTCGATGTATCCGGAGGTTTTGAGAACACATATTCAGAAATGTAAAAACGCAACAGATAAGCCTTTTGGAGTAAATGTACCCATGTTATATCCTGATATAGAAATAGTAATGGCTATCATCATTGAAGAAGGAGTAAAGATTGTTTTTACTTCTGCTGGGAATCCAAAAAAATGGACTTCTTTTTTAAAAGAAAAAGGAATCACAGTGGTTCATGTAGTTAGTTCTGTAAAGTTTGCTTTAAAGGCAGAAGATGCAGGTGTTGATGCTGTAGTTTGTGAAGGATTTGAAGCAGGAGGTCATAATGGGAGAGAGGAAACAACAACGTTTACATTAATACCTATGGTTAAGCAAGAAGTTAAAATTCCAATAATTGCTGCAGGTGGAATCGCTTCAGGAAGGGGAATGTTGGCTGCGATGGTTTTAGGTGCAGATGCTGTTCAGTTAGGAAGTAGGTTTGCTGCTACAAAAGAATCTTCTGCTCATCAAAACTTCAAAACTACAATTGTAAATGCTAAAGATGGTGATACCCATTTAACCCTAAAAGAATTAGCTCCCGTTCGTTTGTTAAAAAATAAATTCTATCGAGAGTTACAAGAGTTGTATCTAAAAAATCCTTCTAAAGAACAACTAAAGCAATTGTTGGGGAGAGCTCGAGCAAAAAAAGGAATGTTTGAAGGAGATTTAGAGTATGGTGAATTAGAAATTGGTCAGATTTCAGGATTAATAGATGAAATAAAACCAGTAAAAGAGGTCTTAGATGAAATAATTAACGAGTTTAACTTAGTTAAATCATTAATTTACAGTTATTAAAGTTTTTTTAATATAATTTAAATAATTAGTATTAGTTCTAAATTAATGTTATTATATTTGCACTTTAATAAAAGTTGTTAGTAATAAAATTAACAACACACTAATTTTTTTATAATGAATAAAGGTACCGTAAAATTTTTCAATGAATCTAAAGGATTTGGATTTATCACTGAAGAAGGATCAAACAAAGAACATTTTGTACATGTTTCAGGATTAATCGATGAAATTCGTGAAAACGATGAAGTTGAATTCGACTTACAAGATGGAAGAAAAGGATTAAACGCAGTAAACGTAAGAGTATTATAATATATATCTATTACTAGTTAAATTTTTATCTAAAAGCCTATCAAATTTTGATAGGCTTTTTTATTTGTAAGAAGATGTTTTTATTTCATAATAGATAGGTTGTTATCTTACAGGAATTTTGATTTCGTACAACTTTCTGCTTGCATTGTTTAATTTGTTTTCTCTTAACCAAGGATTATGAATTTTTAATTCTTTGTATGTAATCCCGAATTTTTTTGCAAACAAGGTAATATTCGAAATGACAGTATCTACTTTTATAACTCTAGTTTTAGTATGGGTGTATAAATCTTCATTATCAAAAATAAAACCGTATTTCTTTGGGTTTGTAATGACTTCTTTTAATGCAATGATTCTAAAAATATACCGTTCTGTTTCATTCGCTAACAATGCATCATAATAATTAGTAACTTGTTGTTTCTCTAGTTGCTTATGAATTCCATAATTACCAGCATTGTATGCAGCAGCAGCCAAAGTCCAAGAATTAAATCGTTCTTTAGATTTCTTTAAATAAGCAGCAGCTACTTTTGTTGATTTTTCAATATGGTATCGTTCATCGACATTCTTATTTATTTCTAACCCATATTCTTTTCCTGTTCGTTTCATAAAATGCCAGATTCCTGCTGCTCCTGCAGAGGAGGTTTCGTCAGTAAAAGCACTTTCGGCTAGAGCTAAAAATTTAAAATCGTCTGGCAAACCATATTTTTTAAGCAACGGTTCTAAGATTGGAAAATATTTATTGGCTCTTTTTATAAGAAGTAATCCGTTGGATTGCCAATACGTATTTACTAACAACTCTCTGTCCATTCGCTCTCTAATGTCCTTTTTTTCTATGGGAACTCTCTCTCCAGCAAGATTTAAATTTGAAGGAAGTTTGATTGCTTTAATTTTATAAAATTCGTGTGTAAATATTTTTTCACCTGATGTTTCTTTTTGAATTCCATTAAGCATTAATAGGGTAACAAATAAAATAAGGATCAGAGAAAGAATACGAAATGATTTACTCATAGTTTTTTTTATTTTTAAATATAATGTGTGATTTCTTTTATCAACTTAGAGATAATTAGTCCACCCAAATAATAGTAGTTTTAATTAGCTAAAATGAATGATTTAGCCTTCTAAAACAATTTCTTTAGTTTACAAAATGAAACCTTACCAAACCATCGCTGTCAATTTCTGTAAGAGAAATTGTATGTAAGGTATTCACCAATTCAGGATTCCAGGGGGTTTTAACTTTTACATAGTTTTCTGTAAATCCGTTTATGAAACCTTCTTTATTTTCGTTTTCAAACAATACTTTAGCAGTCTTTCCAAGTTGACTCTCATAAAAAGAACGTCTTTTTTTAGCAGATAAACCTCGTAGCATTTTACTTCTTTTTGCTCGAATTTTCTTTGGGACCACACCGTCTAGTTTAACAGCTTCTGTATTGGGTCTCTCAGAATAGGTGAAAACATGTAAATAGGAAATATCCATTTCATTTAAATAATTGTAAGTTTCTAGAAATAACTCATCAGTTTCACCTGGAAATCCTACAATAACATCAACACCAATGCATGCATTTGGCATCACTTCTTTAATTTTAGACACTCTATTTGTATACGTTTGGACAAGATATCTACGTTTCATTTTCTTTAATAATTCATCACTTCCTGATTGCAAAGGAATGTGAAAATGAGGTACAAAAGATTTTGATTTTGATACAAATTCAATTGTTTCATCTTTTAGTAGATTGGGTTCAATAGAAGAAATTCGCAAGCGATGAATTCCTTCAACGTTGTCTAATTTTTTTACGAGTTCTAAAAAGGTATGTTCATGTTTTTTGTTCCCAAATTCTCCTTTACCATAGTCACCTATATTGACACCTGTTAAAACAATTTCCTTAATTCCCTTTGACGAAATCTCTTTGGCGTTATGAATCACATTTTCTAATGTATCACTTCTAGAAATTCCGCGAGCTAATGGGATTGTACAATATGTACACTTATAATCACAACCATCCTGTACTTTTAAAAAAGCACGTGTTCTGTCTCCAATTGAATAAGATCCTACGTAAAAGTCTGCTTCAGAAATTTCACAAGAATGTACTTCACCAACATTATTTTTTGTTAGATCATTTATATAACTTGTTACATTAAATTTTTCTGTTGCTCCTAAAACCAAATCAACACCGTCAACTGCTGCTAATTCTTCAGGTTTTAGTTGTGCATAGCATCCAACTGCTATTAAAAAAGCCTCACTATTTTTTTTTAAAGCGTTTTTAACAATAGATTTAAAACGTTTATCGGCATTATCTGTAACCGAACAGGTATTGATCACATAGATATCTGCGGTTTCCTCAAAATCGACACGTTTGAACCCTTCGTTCTCAAAATTTCGAGCGATCGTAGAAGTTTCTGAAAAGTTCAGCTTGCATCCTAAGGTGTAAAAAGCAACATTTTTTTCTGTATTCATTTACATGTGTTTAACCAAGTGTAAAAATACAATATTATTCACCATTTTTTAAATAGAAAGATGAATTGTTACCCGTCTTTGTATTGGCAAATTTATGTATTTGATAAACTTATATTACTCTGGTGTATCATCTGAAATTAAATCATATTACAACGAAGTGAGTCAGTTCTGATTATGATGTCTATTTTTTAAGAATAGTTAATTATTGATAATAAAACTCTTTTTGGAAATTGTTAAAGCCAATTAACTCTTGCAAGAATAGGGTAGTGGTCTGAAAATTCTATTGAAAAAGAGGTAAATTGATTTACAGTTGCAGCGTTGTCCGTTAAGATAAAATCAATTCTCATGGGAAACCAGTAATTGTATGTTTTACCAAATCCATTTCCAGCTTCAATAAAACCATCTTTTTTATTGTTAGAAATTTGGGTGTATACCCAGGAATAGGCTGTATTATTAAAATCTCCACAAATTATTTTTTTTCCTTTCCATTTTTTTTCATGAACTAAAAATAATTCAGTTTGTTTTGCTTGTTTAAGAAAGTTTTTTTCAAGTTTTTTAATTAATTTTTCAGAATTTTCTTGGCCAAAGTTTTCTTTTTTTGGTGAAATATGAAGAGACTGCAAATGCAAATTATAGATTCTAATAGTATCGTTTCCTCTTAGAATATCTGCAAAAATTATGTTATTTGATGTATTCTTTAATTTAAGAGAACCTCTATTTACAATCGGTAGTTTTGAGTAAATAGCCATTCCAAAATGGTTTTTAATATTTTTTTTGTCGATGTATTTGTATGGAAATTCAAGATCATATTTTTCTGAAGTACTATTTTCTTGAACAACAAAAACATCAGGTTTATTATCTTCTATAAATGAGAAAATCTTTTTTTCAATATTTTTTTCATCCAATGTTTTAAAATGATTAAACATTCTCACATTGAAACTCATTACTTTTAAATCGGAGTTTAAAGAAGTGTTTTTCTTCGACAATTTATAGAAAGGTGAAACACTAAACCAACCAACCAACAAGATCAAACCTGATAGTAAAAGTTGTTTTTTTAATTGTGTCAGCCAATAGATAAAAAAAAGAATATTTACAATTATTAAAACAGGAACAAACAGACTTAAAATCGCAAAAAAAGCAATGTTTTTTGGGGATATATAAGGTAACAAGTATGACAATAATAGCAGTAAAGAAATTAAAGAGTTTATAAGATACAAAAGTTTGTCAAAAAACGATAACTTTTTCATGTTACTTTCTTCCCTGTTTAAATAAAAATTCTTTCTCACTCTGTGTTAAAGCGTCATAACCCGATTTACTTATTTTATCTAAAATCACATCAATTTGTTGTTGAGTTAATGAGGTATTTGTTTCCTTTTTTACGCTCTTTTTTGGTGATTTATATACTTTTCTAAAGGGTCTTTTTTTGGTTTTGAAAACAGACAAGATTATATTTAAAATATTGCTTTCTTTTGTTGTTCCTCGACTTACGTATATAAAACCGAATAATGCACCTCCCAGATGAGCAAAGTGTCCACCTGCATTCGTTCCAGATAATGCTAAAATATCCAATCCTATCCATATTGCCGCCAAATACCATAATTTCACAAAACCAATAAAACGTATTTTAAATTGATAAGTAGGGATGTAGGTTGTAATTCCTATAAATATTGCAGATATTCCTGCAGATCCCCCTATTAAAATTGAAGATCTTCCTTCAAACAAAGGAAAGTAATTATGGCTAAGCAGGTATAATATTCCACCAAAAAATGTTCCTAACAGGTAAAAAGTAAGCAGCTGTTTTTGTGTAAAATATTCTATAAATAAATTGCCAATAAAATTTAATGTTATTAAGTTTAAGAGGAGGTGTATAAAATCTGCATGTAAAAAACCATAGCTAATGATGGTCCAAGGTTTAGAGAGGAGTATTGAAAAATTATGATCTAAGGCAAACCATTTTAAAATTCCGTTGATTTCAATTTTATACAACTCTTGAATTACTGAAATGAATAACGTGAAAATAAATATAATTGAATTTATGTAGATGATTCTTTCTACAATGTTTCCTTTTTTATAGCGAGATTTTATGTCTTTTATATAATTCATTAATTTATTATGAATTGATTTTTTTTCCAATACCATGCAATTATAAAACCTATGATAGCACCACCAATATGTGCAAAATGAGCAATATTTCCTATGGAGTAATCTGTCATACCAAAGAATACATCGATAGCAATAAGTATTGGAATAAAGTATTTTGCTGCGATGGGAATTGGTAAGAATATCAAGGCTAGTTTTGCATCTTTAAAGTACATTCCAAATGCAACTAAAACCCCGTACACTGCACCAGAAGCACCAACAGCTTTTGCATTATACAGTCCAATAATACGATTAAATTGTTCTTGAGTTATGTATTCAATAACTCTTAAATCATTTGTTTTTGCTGATTCTAAGATAGTAATTATTTCAGACTGTTGTAAACCTGCATTAATAAACAAATTATAAATTTCGTTAAATTGGTAATAATTAACCAGTGTGTATACCAGTCCCGCTCCAATACCTGCTGAGAAATAGAAGAATATAAATTTATTTTTTCCCCACATTTTTTCTAATGGTGATCCAAAAGCCCATAATCCATACATGTTAAAAAGAATATGGCCAAAGCTGCCATGCATGAACATGTGGGTAATATATTGCCAAATTCCAAAATGTTCATTTTTTGGAAAATGAAGTGCCAAAAGATTTGAAAAATCCAACTTCATAAATTGTGGACCAACAAATAAAATTACATTGATTATGATTAAATGTTTTATGGCACCTGTTATGTTGTTCATCTTTATTGGTTAAATAAATTGTCTATTTCGTTCAAAGTTAATGTTTTGAATGTTGGTTTTCCAAAAGGAGAAACGAGAGGTTCTTTACAAGAGAATAAATTGTTTACAAGCTCTTCTTGTTCTTTTTCAGATAATTGGGTTCCTTTTTTTATTGATAATGTTTTAGCAAACGACTTTGCCATTACATCAAAGTGACTAAAACTTGCATCAGGAACTTCTAAAGTAATATCATTTAATAATTCTTCCAAAATAGTTGTAATCTTACTTTCGGTAATTGAAATCGGAATGCCTTTTATCGTGATGTCATTTTTTGTAAATTCTTCAAAAGAAAATCCAACATTTTCTAATTCTGTTTTTATTGTATAAATCATTTCAATTTCAGCTGAAGAAAAAGAGATTTTTACAGGAAATAACAATTGTTGGCTATTGGCGTCTTTAATAGTAATGTTTTCTAAAAATTCTTCATACAAAATGCGCTGATGTGCCGATGTCTGGTTGATTAAAACAATTCCAGATTTTATGGAACTAAGGATATATTTTCGCTGAATTTGAATCGTTTTTTGAGTTTGATTATTTTGTTGGTTCTCAAATAATTCTGTTTGATTTTCTTCCTCATTTACAGTGTTAGAAGTATATAGTGATTCCCAACTTTGAGTTTGTTTTTCTCTGTTGTATGGGAAAGAAATTTCTTTCTGTTCTTTAAAAGGATTGAAATCTGGATCTACAGAAATTTCAGGAGTTTTTGCAGCCTTGGGATTTGTGTGAAATTGATACGAGGTATCTAAATTGGCATCTCGATTAAAATCTAAAATAGGTGCAATATTATATTGTCCTAAGCTGTGTTTCACGGTTGCTCTTAACATTGCGTACAACGCTTTCTCATTATCAAACTTAATTTCTGTTTTTGTTGGATGAATGTTAATGTCAAGTGTATTTGCAGGGACTGTTAAATATAAAAAATAGGAAGGGTGTGAACCTTGTTCTAAGAGGCCTTCAAACGCATTTACAACAGCATGATTTAAATAAGGACTTTTTATAAAACGATCATTTACAAAAAAGAATTGTTCTCCTCTTTTTCTTTTTGAAAACTCTGGCTTAGCGACAAAACCTTCAATAGCAACAATATCCGTTTGTTCGTTTATTGGAACCAGTTTTTCATTCATTTTGTTTCCAAAAACATTCACAATTCGCTTTCTTAAATTACTGCTTTTTAAATGATATATTTCATTATTATTGTGATGCATTAAAAAAGAAATAGTTGGATGCGCTAGACAAACCCTTTGAAATTCATCAATAATATGTCTTGTTTCAACGGTATTCGATTTTAAAAAATTTCTTCTTGCAGGAATATTGTAAAATAAATTTTTTACGGCAATACTTGTTCCTTCACTTGTTGAAATAAAATTTTGAGAGATAATGTTACTTCCTTCAATTTTTATAGAAGTTCCAAGTTCATCATTATGTTGTTTTGTTTTTAGTTCTACATGTGCAATTGCAGCGATTGAGGCTAGAGCCTCCCCTCGAAATCCCTTAGTAGAAAGGTTGAATAAATCTTCTGCTTTTTGAATCTTTGAGGTTGCATGCCGTTCAAATGATACTTTAGCATCTCTTGGACTCATGCCTTTCCCGTTATCAATTACTTGAACCAGCGTTTTACCAGCATCAATTAACAATAATTTTATATTGGTTGCACCAGCATCTATAGCATTTTCTAGCAATTCTTTTACAACCGAAGCTGGACGTTGAACGACTTCTCCTGCAGCAATTTGATTTGCCACATGATCTGGTAACAATTGAATAATATCAGACATTAATTTATTTTGAAAATAGATAAATCGAAATCGATGATGTATAAAAAAATAAAAACTAAAATTGCAACGATGATAAGAAGTGTTTTATTTACACTTTTATCTGAATTTTTTAAATCATTTATTGCGTCATTAAAATTAGCCTTAATTCCTTTATTTTTACCAGCAGTTTTTCTAAATTGATCTAGTTTATGTTCAATTTTAAAAGGGTTTCCCTCTCCTTTATAATATCGAGGTTTGTAATCAAACTTATTATGTGTACGTTTTAAAAATCCCATATTTTTAAAAAAATATTTGTTGTTTGTGATTTTTAGAAATCAAAAACCTAGCCATTTGGATAGGCTATTCAAAGTTAATAGAATTAAAAGAAATTCTTTCAAAAAACCCGACGAATGTATGCTTTATTTTTTCTTTCAAAAAAAAAGCTACTAATAACCTATATTTTTTTGAGTTTTATCTATATTTTTCAGGCTAGCCATCTTAACAGCAGCAAGGGCACATTCAATTCCTTTATTTCCCAATTTTCCTCCAGATCTATCTATAGATTGTTGTTTTGTTATGTCAGTTAACACACAAAAAATTACAGGAACATCATATTTAAGATTTAAATCTACAATACCTTGGGTAAGACCATCGCATACAAAATCAAAATGTCTTGTTTCTCCTTGAATTACGTTTCCTATTGCTATAACTGCATCAACTTGATGTGATTGAATCATTTTTTTACATCCAAAAACGAGTTCAAAACTTCCAGGAACTTCCCAAGAATAAATATTCTCTTCTAACGCGCCACAATCTAATAGAGTTTGAATTGCTCCTTTTTGTAGGTTTTTAGTAATCTCAGGATTCCACTCTGAAACAACAATCCCAAATCGAAAAGATTTCGCATTTGGGATTGTTGCTTTATCGTAGTGCGATAAATTAGTTGTTGCCATTTTTTTAGTTTGATAGTTTACAGTCGAGTTATACTATAATAGCTCGTTGTAAATTAATTATTCAGCATATTTAGCAGCTGCAATAAATTTTTGTATGTTTTTACCTTGTTCAGATTTAGGGAATTCTTCTTCTATTTTTGTAAACAACATTTCTGCTTTATTGTATTTTTTTAATTCCATTGCAGCTTGTCCTGCTTTGAAGAGAAATAAAGGCGATGTGAATTCATTGCTTTTTTTAGTGGCAGCTTGTTCATAATAGTCCAAAGCATCTCCTAGTTGATTGATATCTGCAAAAGCATCTCCAATAGCTCCTAAAGAAACAGGTCCTAACATTTCGTCATCAGACTCAAATTTATTCAGATATTCAATAGCTTTGTCATATTCTTTCATTTGTAAATATGAAATACCTGCATAGTAATTCGCGAGATTACCAGCATCCGTTCCGCTATATTTGTTGGCAATATTCAAAAAACCATAATTTCCTTCAGCACCTTCCAAACCTAATCTTAGTAAAGAATCTATTCCAGACCCAGCGATGGCTGCTTGATCAAAATATTTTCTTGGAAAAGCGATTTCATTAGAAGCTTCTTTCTCATTGGGTTCAATTTGATATTTATTGTATCCCATGTAGGCAACAAAAATAACAACGATAGCCACCAATGTGTAAAACAAAGGTTTGCTGTTTTGTTCAATCCATTGTTCAGACTTTGAAGCAGTTTCATCTAACGTGTTTAAAACTCCTGCTGTTTCAAATTCTGATTCATCAATTTGATTTTCTTCTTTTTTACCTTCTGGTTTATATTTTTTCTTGTATGTTGCCATGTTTATTTTAAATTATGGTCACAAAAATAGTTTTTTTAATTGGATTTTAAAAGTAGATAATTCCCAAAATTTTCAATAATTTGCAATGCGTTTTTAATATTAAATTTCACGAATGTATTTACAGAAAATTTCTTTAGTTAATTATAAAAATATCATATCGCAATCTTTTGATTTTCACAAGAAAATAAATTGTTTTGTTGGTGAAAATGGTGTGGGAAAAACGAATGTTTTAGATGCCATTTATTATTTATCGTTTTCTAAAAGTTATTTCAATTCTGTTGCAATACAAAACATAAGGCATGGAGAAAGCTTTTTTATGATCGAAGGAGACTATCTTCTAAATCAGAGAAACGAAAAAATTGTTTGTAGTCTTAAAAAGGGACAAAAAAAAGTTCTTAAAAGAAACGGAAAAAGTTATGAAAAATTTTCAGATCATATTGGACAGTTACCTTTGGTAATTATTTCTCCTGCTGATCGAGATTTTGTTACTGAAGGAAGTGATACCAGAAGAAAATTTATAGATGGTGTAATTTCACAACAAAATAAAGCTTATTTGCAAGATTTACTTTTTTATAATAAAGTACTTTCTCAAAGGAATGCATTGTTGAAATATTTTGCTGCAAATAGAACTTTTGATGCGTTGAACTTAAGCGTCTATGATGAGCAACTTTCTGAGTATGGAACTAGAATTTACGAAGTAAGAAAAACTTTTTTAGAAGAATTTATTCCAATTTTTAATCAAAAATATCAAATTGTTTCGGGCGATAAGGAGCATGTTAATTTAGTATACAAGAGTCAGTTACATGATTTTTCCATGAAAAATCTATTAGAGAATTCATTAAAAAAAGACAAGATTCTTCAATATACAACAACGGGAATTCACAAAGATGATTTGAACTTTGAAATAGGGGAGTTTCCTATAAAGAAATTTGGTTCACAGGGTCAGCAAAAATCATATTTAATAGCCTTAAAATTGGCTCAATTTGAGTTTATAAAACAACAAGCACAGGTAACTCCAATCTTATTGTTAGATGATATTTTTGATAAATTAGATGAAAATAGGGTATTACATATTATTCAGTTGGTCAATAATGATGAATTTGGTCAGATTTTCATAACAGATACTCACATTGAGAGAACAGAAAATATTTTAAAAAAAGGGAGCAAAGCATATCAAATTTTTAAATTAGATTCCTAATTATAATGAAAAATAAATAGTGTAATTTTTATAATTTTTGAAAATAACGTAGTTTTATAAATCTCCGAGATAGGTAAATAATATAAATGATGGCAAAACGAGAAAATAATTCTTCTTCCGTGAAAGATTTAATGCAAAGTTTTATCAAGGAAAATAACTTGAGTAAAGGTATGCGTAAGTTAAAAGTTGAGGAAACATGGGCAGAAATGATGGGGCCAGGTGTCATGGCTCATACAACTTCGGTTAAGCTACAAAACAAAACTCTTATCATACAATTGACTTCTTCTGTGTTGCGAGAAGAATTAAGTTATGGAAAGGAAAAAATCATAAAAATGATGAATGAAAAAGTTGGAGAAGGAGTTATTTCAAAATTGATGCTGGTCTAATAAAAAAAACTCACAACAAAAGTTGTGAGCTATTTATTATTTTAAAAAAAAGTGATGCTTAGAATTGCTCTCTTCCAGAAAAATGAAAGTTTCCTTCTATTTCTGCATTTTCACTTGAGTCAGAACCATGTACTGCATTTTCACCCATGGAAGTTGCATATAGTTTTCTGATTGTTCCTTCTGCTGCATCTGACGGATTTGTAGCTCCTATTAAGGTTCTAAAATCATCAACTGCATTTTCTTTCTCTAAAATGGCAGCGACGATTGGTCCACGTGTCATGAACGTAACTAATTCCTGAAAAAAAGGACGTTCATTATGAACAGCATAAAAAGTTTCAGCATCCGTTTTTGTCATTTGAGTTTTCTTTAATGCTACAATTCTAAATCCAGCGGTATTAATTTTTTCTAGAATAGCACCTGTATGTCCGTTTTCGACAGCATCTGGCTTAAGCATTGTAAATGTTCTATTTTTTGGCATTTTATAATCTTTTAGATTTGATAATATTCTTGTAAATGTAGTACAACATTCAGGACAAAATTACATATTTTTTTTAATTAAATTGTATATTCGCCATCTATGATTTTAAAAGGATTTGAAGATTTAAAGCGCTTTCTAGAAAAACCAAAAAATATTGTAATTGTCGGGCACAGAAATCCTGATGGAGATGCGATGGGTTCTTCTCTGGCATTAAAGTATTATTTGGACAAAAAAGGACATCAAGCAACAGTGATTGTTCCCAACGAGTACCCCGAATTTTTACATTGGTTGCCTGGTACCGACAAGGTATATCGTTTTGACAAACAAAATTCTCAATCCCTAAGACTACTCAATGCTTCGGATATTGTTTTTCTTTTGGATTTTAACGCATTGCATAGAGTTGGTTTTGATATGCAAGCTACGCTGGAAAAATACAAAAATGACTTTGTGATGATAGATCATCATCAGCAACCAGACACTGTAAAATACATGTATTCAGATGTTACGATTTGTTCTACATCGCAAATGGTTTATCAATTTATAGAAATGAACGGCGATCTAGATCTTATTGATCCAGATATTGCTAGCTGTTTGTATACTGGTATTATGACAGATACAGGTTCTTTTCGTTTTAGATCTACAACCAGTTCTACTCACAGAATTATTGCAGATTTAATAGATAAAGGAGCTGAAAATCATAAAATTCATAGTAATGTGTATGATGCAAATTCCTACAACAGGTTATTGTTATTAGGGCAAGCCCTAAGTAATTTGCAAATTTTACCAAATTATAAAACAGCCTTTATAACGTTATCAACTTTAGAAAAAAAACAGTTTGATTTTAAAAAAGGAGACACTGAGGGAATTGTTAATTATGCGCTTTCTTTGAAAGGCATTATTTTTGCAGCAATTTTTATTGAAGATAGTGAGCAAAAAATTGTAAAAATATCATTTCGTTCGAAGGGAACCTTTTCTGTAAATCAATTTTCAAGAAACCATTTTAGTGGAGGAGGACATGATAATGCTGCTGGTGGAAAATCAGATTTATCATTGACAGAAACAGTAACAAAATTCACCTCACTATTATCAGCATATGAAGAAGAATTAAAAGAATCTTATGAAAATTAAACTCTTTTTTTTTTTTATAATCTTTTGTTGCTATGGTTGTACTAAAGTTCAGCCAAGAAGACCTATTGATTTCAAGTCTTCATCAACTATTTTAAAAGAAACATTAAAAAAATCCATACAATTAAATCGTATTGAAGATGATAAGATTACAGCGCTTATAAAAAAAGATACGACCAACTCATATCAAGTTTCCCCTAACGGATTTTGGTATGCTTACATCAATAAAAAGGAAGCGATTGTGCAAACTCCAAAACTTGGAGATGAAGTTACTTTTGAATATAATATTACCGATTTAGAGGGGAAAATTATTTATAGCAAAGAAGAATTAGGAATCATGAAATATCGCATCGATAAGGAAGATTTTATTTTTGCACTTCAATTAGGAATAAAGTTGATGAAAGTTGGAGAAACTATTATATTTGTAATCCCATCATACAATGCTTTTGGTATTTCTGGAGATGGAGAAAAAATAGGAATTAATCAATCAATAAAAAGTACCGTAACATTATTAAATATTAAATAAAATGAAGATTATAAAAAGTGTTTTAACAATTACAGTAATAGCATCAATGTTTTCTTGTGGAAATCAATTAAAAGAAGTGAAATCTCTTAACACAGAGATTGACTCGGCAAGTTATGCTTTAGGATTAGATATGGCTTTAAAAGTAAAGGCAAACTTTGAAGAAGCTGATAGAGATTTATTTTTACAAGGATATAAAAATGGAATAGATTCTACCAATTTACTAATTACTACAAAAGATCTTAACGGGTTTTTAAGAAGTTTTTTTCAGAAACAACAACAACAAAAGTCAGCCAAGAGAGCTGAAAAATCCTTCGGTGAAAATAAAATAGCGGGACAAGAATTTTTAGCTACAAATAAATCTAAAGAGGGTGTTATTGAAACTGAAAGTGGTTTACAATATATCATTATGAGAGAAGGGAAAGGTGAAAAACCAGTAACTACCTCCAAAGTAAAAGTTCATTATCACGGTACAAATATTACAGGTGAGGTTTTCGATAGTTCTGTCGATAAAGGTACTCCAGCAGAATTTGGAGTTACTCAAGTAATCAAAGGTTGGACAGAAGGACTACAATTAATGAAAGCAGGAGGAAAGTATAAATTTTTCATACCTCAAAATTTAGCTTATGGAGCTCAACAAAGAGGTGCTGCTATTAAACCGTTTTCTACGTTGATTTTTGAAGTTGAGTTGTTGGAAGTTATCAATTAATAAATAATGAAGAATTTAACTTTATTTTCTGCTATATTTTTTCTAATGCTATCTTGTAAGTCTCATAATTACAAAGGTTTAGATGATGGGTTGTATGCTGAATTACAAACTAACAAAGGAAACATTTTATTGCAATTGTATGCAAAAAATGTACCGATGACTGTGGCAAATTTTGTTTCCTTAGCAGAAGGTACTAACCATAAAGTAATAGATTCTATCCATGGGACCCCTTTTTTTGATGGAATCCGTTTTCATAGAGTTATCAAAAACTTCATGATTCAAAGTGGAGATCCAACCAATACAGGTAGGGGTAATGCCGGCTATAAATTTCCGGATGAATTTCCGATTGATTCTCTTGGAAACCTTGTGTATAAACACGATGCCAAGGGTATTTTGTCCATGGCAAATTCTGGTCCAAAAACAAATTCAAGTCAATTTTTTATAACACACAAAGCAACCCCTTGGTTGGATAGAAAACACACTGTTTTTGGAAAAATTAAATTAGGAGAAAACACATTAGATAGTATTGAAAAAAATGATACAATAGAAAAAGTATCCATTATAAGAGTAGGTAAATTCGCAAAAAAATTCAAAGCACCCAAAGTATTTGAGTCAGAATTATTGAATATCGCTTCCAAAGAAGAAAAATACCTAGAAAAGTTAGAAGCGATAAAAGTTGCTTTTTTGAAAGAAAAAGGACGCGATAAAGCAGTTAAAACAAGCTCTGGATTAAAGATTCTTGAATTAGAAAAAGGAACAGGAAAAAAATTTAATAGTACACTACCTGCTTCAATACACTATACTATTTATTTAGCTTCAGGAAAGCAAATACAATCTTCTGAAGGTAAAGAGCCTTTGCGTTTTGTGCTTAGTAAAAATCCTATGATAGCGGGTGTCACAGAAGCACTTAAAGAGATGAAGGAAGGAGATAAGAAAAGGCTTTTTATCCCCTATTACTTAGGGTATGGAGAAAAAATGTACGGACCTTTTCCTTCTAAGTCAGATTTAGTTTTTGACATTGAACTTTTAAAAATCGGTAAATAATTTGTTACAAGACATCATCCAAATTGATCAAAATCTACTAATTTATTTAAATAATTTAGGGAGCACCAAATGGGATTCATTATGGCTATTTATTACCAATCAATTTTTTTGGACTCCTTTATTTATTTTAATATTTTATTTGACCATTAAATCTTATGGTTGGAAAACGGGTGGATTTTTAATTTTATCGATGATTGTACTGGTCGCTTTTTCTGATCAGTTCACTAATTTTATAAAAAATACAGTACAACGGTTTCGTCCAAATAACAATGAGGAAATAAAACATTTATTACGAGTTTTAATCAATCCACAGAGTTATAGTTTTATGTCTGGTCATGCAACTACATCTACATTTTTTTCAGTCTATGTACTGCTTTTATTGAAAGATAATTATAAATATATTTATTTAATATTATTCTTTCCTTTGGTCTTCTCTTATAGTAGATTGTATTTAGGAGTTCATTTTCCTATTGATATTTTTGTAGGTATTTTAATAGGAGTCACCTTTGCAAATCTCTATTTTATTCTTTCTAAGAAAGTTATAAAAAAGCTTTTTATTTGATTTTTAACCACCTAAAAATAAACTTTTGTTTTTAAAATGAAAAAAGAGGATAAAAAATAGTTTTTCAGTAAATTTGCAAATATTAAATCAGGGGACAGCATATGAAAATATCATACAATTGGTTACAACAATTTTTACAAATAGATTGGGAACCTTCTAATACGGGAGAATTGTTGACAGACCTTGGTCTGGAGGTCGAAGGTATTGAAACAAGAGAATCTATAAAAGGAAGTTTAGAAGGAATTGTTGTAGGTAAGGTTTTAACTTGTACACAACATCCAAATGCGGACAGATTAAAAATAACTACAGTAGATCTAGGTACCGGAGAACCTGTTCAAATTGTCTGTGGAGCTCCCAATGTAGCTTCAGGTCAAAAAGTGCCAGTAGCGACTATTGGAACTACGTTATATGACGAGAAAGGAGAAGGTTTCAAAATTAAGAAAGGAAAAATTAGAGGAGAAGAAAGCTTTGGAATGATATGTGCTGAAGACGAGTTAGGGTTGGGTAAAGACCACGATGGCATTTTGGTTTTAGATAAAACTTTATCCGTAGGAACTCCTGTTGCAGAAGTTTTTAATATAGAAACTGATTCTATTTTTGAAATTGGTTTAACACCCAATAGGTCCGATGCCATGAGTCATTTTGGTGTAGCAAGAGATTTACGAGCAGGTTTAATGCAACATGGAGTAAATTTAGAATTAATATCACCTTCTGTAAGTGATTTTCATGTAGATGAAAGAACTTTAAGAATAGATGTAGAGGTAGATGATAAACAACAAACTCCAAGATACTGTGGAATCACCATTACAGATATAGAGGTCAAAGATTCTCCAGATTGGATTCAAAACAGATTAAAAGCCATTGGTATTTCTCCTAAAAATAATATTGTAGACATTACAAATTATGTGTTGCATGAATTAGGACAACCTCTTCATGCTTTTGATGCGCAAAAGGTAAAAGGAAATAAAATATTAATTAAAACATTAGAACAAGGTACAAAGTTTACAACTTTAGATGAAGTAGAAAGAGAATTGTCTTCAGAGGATATTATGATTTGTGATGCCGATTCAACTCCACTTTGTATTGCGGGTGTTTTTGGTGGGTATAATTCAGGTGTTACAGAACATACAACTTCAATTTTCTTAGAAAGTGCTTATTTTAATCCAGTTTCTGTTCGTAAGACAGCTAAAAGACATGCGTTAAATACAGATGCTTCCTTCCGTTTTGAGCGTGGAATTGATATAAATAAAACTAAATATGCATTAAAACGAGCAGCATTATTAATAGAAGAATATGCTGGTGGAAAAATGGGTTCTGATATTTCTGATTTCTTTCCTGAAAAAATTGAAGATTTTCAAGTTTTTTTATCCTATGAAAGTGCCTATGGATTGATTGGTCAAGAAATACCAAAAGAAACTATAAAAAATATTTTAGCTTCCCTAGAAATTAAAATAAATAGTGAAACAGAAGGAGGTTTGGGACTGACAATTCCATCATACAGAACAGATGTGCAGCGTGAAGCAGATGTTATTGAAGAAATTTTAAGAGTTTATGGCTATAATAATATTGAATTTTCTCACAAATTAAATACTTCTATATCTTTTGATTCGAATAAAGAAACAAAAATTGAAAACATCACTGCGAACCAACTTACTGCTCTTGGATTTAACGAAACGATGTCAAATTCCTTAACGAAGCCCGAGTATGCATCTTTGTCTGAAAATATAAATCAAGAGGCTAGTGTAGAGATGTTGAATCCGTTGAGTAACGATTTAAAAACCATGCGTCAATCTTTATTGTTTAGTGGTTTAGAGTCCGTTGCATACAATATCAATAGAAAAAATAGTTCTTTACAATTTTATGAGTTTGGAAAAACCTATCATAAATACAATGAAAAGTACGAAGAGATTAAACATTTAACTCTTTTCGTTACGGGTAATAGAGCTAAAGATAGTTGGAGTATAGCTAATAAAACCTCAGATTTCTTTTATTTAAAAGGAATTATAATTGCGCTATTAGGTAGATTAGGTATTGACAAATTGAAATCGACTCCAAGCAAACAAGATGTTTTTTCAGAAGGAATCTCTCTTGGTTTGGGGAAAAATAAGCTTGTAGATTTTGGAAGACTTAAACAGTCAGTTCTCAAAGAATTTGGAATAAAACAGGAAGTTCTTTTTGCAGATTTTAATTGGGATAGTATTCTAAAATTAACAGGAAATAAAAAAAATAAAGTAACTGAATTGCCGAAGTTCCCCTCAGTAAAAAGAGATTTAGCCCTTTTGTTAGACACTAATGTAGCTTTTGATGAATTACATAATTTAGCTTTTCAAACTGAAAGAAAGTTGTTGAAAGAAGTAGATTTATTTGATGTTTATGAGGGTGATAAATTACCCGATGGTAAAAAATCCTATGCAGTTAGCTTTTTATTACAAGATGAAACAAAAACACTGGCGGACAAACAGATTGAAAAAATAATGCAAAAATTACAGCAAACTTTTGAAAAAAATTTAAATGCTGTTTTAAGATAGCTTGTATCTTTTTTTGATCTATCGCTTAAATACAAAAAAAACCATCTCTTTTATAGAGATGGTTTTTTTATAGGTTGTACTGATATTTTTATACGGCGTGTTTATGCGCTTTGTAGGAAGAACGCACTAAAGCTCCACTTTCTACATACATAAAACCCATTTCTAATCCAAGGGTCTCATATTTTTTAAATTGTTCAGGTGTAATGAATTCTTTTACAGGCAAATGTTTTTTGGAGGGCTGTAGGTATTGACCGATAGTCAATACATCCAATCCAACTCCTTGTAAATCTTTCATCGTTTCTATAACCTCTTTTTCAGTTTCACCTAGACCTAACATTAAACCAGTTTTGGTTCGCATTCCTTTTTCTTTAAGGTATTTTAAAACCTGTAAACTTCGATCATATTTAGCTTGAATTCTAACTTCACGTGTCAATCTTCTCACCGTTTCCATATTGTGAGAAACTACCTCTGGGTGTACTTCAATAATCCGATCGATTTGTTTTGTGTTTCCTTGAAAATCAGGAATTAAGGTTTCTAAAGTTGTCGTTGGATTCGCTCTTCGAATAGCATCTACAGTTTCCGCCCAAATGATAGAACCACCATCTTTTAGATCATCTCTATCAACGGACGTTATTACAGCATGTTTTATACTCATTAATTTAATAGAACGTGCAACTTTTTCCGGCTCATCCCATTCAACAGTCTCCGGTCTTCCTGTTTTGACACCACAAAAACCACAAGAACGTGTACATATATTTCCTAAAATCATAAATGTTGCAGTTCCCTCACCCCAACATTCACCCATATTTGGACAGCTTCCACTGGTACAAATTGTATTCAATTGATATTTATCAACCAAACTTCTTAATTCCGTATATTTCTTACCCACAGGTAATTTTACACGCAACCATTTGGGTTTTTTTGGCCTTTCTGCAACTATTATAGGTTCTATTGACATTTCCTACTAATTTTATAATGCAAATATACAAAGGAAAGTTTTAAATACTTGTTAAAAACCATATGCTAAATGCAATTAAAAAAATGATTCCTATGATGCTTAAAAATTTCAGATAAATTCCTGGGCGATGTTTTTTTGGAGTATGTTTTCCAAAAATTAGTAGGGAATTTAATATCGCATAAAAGGGAGCTGTTAAAAACGATAAAATAGTGGCGATCTTAACTAGTGTTCCCATATTCCCCATAAAGAATTTTAAGATTAAAAAAGTACCCACAAATAAAAAGAGAATCCAAAACCAGTATCCATATTTATATTCTTTACTCTTTCCCCGGAGTAAACCTGTGGCTTTATTCATCGCTCTGGGTGAGGCATCTAGCGTCGTTATTGTTGTACTAAACATTGTTGTAAATGCAGCAATTGCAATAAAAATATAGAAAAATTGTCCTAGGTTTTCCGTGTATAAATTAATTAATTGCGAAGCAAAAACACCTCCTTGATTTGAAAATTTTTCTCCAGTTTTATACATCACCAATGCTCCTAAAAGCACAAAGCAAATACCTAAACAAAGTGTTCCAACATAACCTACATTAAAATCAAATATTGCATCTTTCCTTTTTGTTTTTATCAGCGTTGTTTTATTTTTTTCTACCGACCAGATAGAATGCCAAATAGAGACATCTAATGGAGCGGGCATCCAACCTAAAAAAGCGATTAAAAAAGTAAGTTCAACAGAACCAGAAGGAAGTATTTGTGTTACATCAAATGCGTCTTTGGTGCTAAACAAAGCTACACATACCGCAATAATTGTACTGATTGTTAAGATGATGATGATATATTTCATCAAAAAATCCAACCATTTATATTTACCACCGACCAAAAAAAGAATACTCGTAAACATCAAAATAGAGGACCATATTACCAAATCATTTGTAAATCCAAAAAGTTGGGAAGCCAAACCAGCGGTTACAATTGTTACAGCAGCTTGGATGGTAAACATCGTTGCAAAATTAAGGATGTAATATGCAACTAAAATTCCCTTCCCTAATTTTTGATAGCCATCTAATAAGGTTTCTCCTGTTGCAGCTGCATAGCGAGGACCAAATTGAAAGAATGGATATTTAAATAGATGAACTAATAAGAGTGCCCAAAGTAATCCAAAACCAAATTCTGCACCTGCTTTTGTAGATTGTACCAAATGTGAAACTCCAATTGCTGCTCCTGCAAATAATAAGCCTGGACCCAAAGAATTGAGGAATGATTTTTCTTTTTTTTTCATTTTTTAATAGCTATTTAGTTTATCACATCTTCTCAAGAGCTAATATTTTTTTGTGAAATTAAGTTCTTTTAATAACTTCTGCCAATAGCTTTTTTGCACGTAGTAATTTTACTTTTACATTGTTGATTGGTTCATTAATTTGTTCCGAAATCTCTTTGTAGCTTAATTCTTGAAAATATCGCAATTGAATAACTTCTTGATATTTTGGCTTTATCTGTTTGATATCTCTTAATAATTTTGCTAAGTTTTGTTCTGTGATAATTTTATCTTCTGGAGTCGGACTTTCATCAATGATTTGATAGACTTCATCTTCTTGGTTTTCAGAAGTATCTGCTTCAATAGAAATATTTTTTTTACGTAAAGAATCGATGTGAATATTTTTGGAAATAGTAATTAACCAAGTTTTAAAATTATATTTTTCATCATAAGTGTCAATCTTATCAAAAGCTTTTGAAAATGTTTGTATGGTAATATCTTCCGCATCATTTTCATTTGTATTTCTTTTTAATTGAAATAGATAAACATCAGTCCAAAAGGCATCTAATAAATATTTAAACGCAGTTTGTTTACCATTTTTAGCTTTTGAGATATTGATGTCTATTTCTGTAAGGTTTATTTCCAATGAGTTGGTTTTGATGACAAATTAGTAATAAATATTGAAAAGTGAAAAAGTAAGAGAATAATTTCTAAAAAAGGAAACACATAAGAGATCATTGGTTCGTTTAATTTTTTAGAAGAACGATGAATTACAATAAATTGAACTACAAAATAGCATACAATCAGTGGAAGAAGAACCTTGATTGGGTAGAAAAAGGACAGTACTATTGCCAATAAGTAAAAGAGGACTTTAGAAAGAAAGAACAATCCTAAAAAAAATCGATGCGTAAACTTGTAATGATTGGCTGTAGAAATATGTCTCCTTTTTTGTTGAAACCATTCAGAAAAAGTATTTGGAGCAATAGATTCTGTAAAACTATCTTTAGAGGTAGTGATGACCGTGTTCTTTTTATTTGCCGCATCTTGAATAAATAAATCATCATCACCCGATTTTATGTGCATGTGATTAATGAATCCTTTTACCTTAAAAAATTCTGATCTATGGTATGCTAAATTTCTTCCGACAGCCATATAGGGAGCTCCTATTTTTGCATAACTAAAATACTGTATAGCAGTCAATAAAGTTTCAAACCGGACAAGTATATTTAGTAATGATTTTTCTTTTCTATATTTTCCATAACCTAAAATAATTGTTTTTTCGCTATTGAAATTTCGGGTCATTTCATATATCCAATTCTTAGAAACAGGACAACAATCTGCATCAGTAAAAAGTAAATGTTCATTTTTTGCAGCTTTAATTCCCAGGGTAAGAGCATATTTTTTATTTCCCCAAAAAGTTTCAATATTTTTTACTGTAATGATCTTAATTTTTGAACAATTTTTTGCAAATGTTTCCATCACTTCTGAGGTTTTATCCGAAGAAGCGTCATTGATTAATATAATTTCAAAATCAGGATATGCTTGGTTTATAATAGAGGGAAGAAAATTTTTTAGATTTTCAGCTTCGTTTTTTACACAAATAATGACAGAAACTCCAATTTCTGGAAGTTCTTTACTGCTTTTTTTTGGGTCAATTAAAAAAGAAGAAAAAATCAGGTAATAAATAATTTGAATGACTGTAAATGCTACAAAACAGTAGAAGAGTACAGTTAAAATCATCTAAATATAAAATTAGTTGTGTTCTACTTCTACACAAGAATCAAATTGTTCTGGAGATTTTCCACAAAAACCACAAGATTCTCCCGTTTTGTTCAGCATTGGATTTTGACTGGCACAAGTTCCAGCAAATTCTCCATCTTTTTTGATCCAAATTTTAATTGCAATTCCTGCGAAACCCAGAGCTAGTAACCCTATAGTAAGTAATAATAATTTCATAAAAAAATAATTAACACGGTAAAGATACGCTTATTTATATGTTCTTTAAAATGCATGTAACCTCTTTTTTCTATGGATAAACTTTTAAAATAAATTACCTTTTTAAGAGTATTAAGTGTGTTTCATTTAGTTCATTTAGAGTAATAATAGATTTTTATGATTATTCATGCATAGTTTTTTAAACTATTTGTAACTTTAAATGTCTAATTAACAACAAAAATCCACTTAGATGAATCATCAACAATTTTTAAAACGTTCACTTTTTTTTATTTTTTCACTGATCATATTTATTTCTTGTAGCTCTTCAGAAGATGTAAATAAAGAGGATGTTGATGACACACTACTTCCAATACCTTCTACAAATTATGATACTACACCTATTTTAATATTTTTCGATAACATTGAGGCAGTATCTTACTCTGTAAGTGGAAACACTGTAACTTTTACAACGACTGATTTACCGAATCATACGAGTCCTTATTGGAATTCTTCTCATCCATTATATGAGGCTTACAATGGAACAAACTCTAATTGGAATAAAAATCCAAATTCAATTGGAGAGCAAAACATAACGTTTACAATGCCCTTAAATCCCTCTGAATCATCTACAAAAACAGCAACTCCATTAGGACCGATAGGAATCGCAAGAAATGGAGTAGTTTTTTTTAATCAATATGCGGGTCGAAATAATCAACCCTTAACAAATGAAATAAATTCTTTTGATCAGTGGTTAGGTCATCCTGCAGGAACTCAATACCATTATCACATAGAACCTTCTTTTTTAACTAATAATTTTGGTAAAAATGCATTTTTAGGGTTGCTTTCAGATGGATTTCCTGTGTATGGTCCCTTAGAAAATGGAGCGACAATTACAAATGCAGATTTAGATGATTATCATGGTCATGTATCTGTAACAGACGATTTTCCGGAGGGAATTTACCATTATCACATCACAAACGAAGATCCTTATTTAAATGGAAATGGTTTTTTTGGAACAGCAGGAAACATAACACGATAGTTTGTGAAGCTTTATAAAATTGGTTTTGTATTTAGTATGCTTTTTATTTCTTGTAATTTAGATGATCAAGCGAATGAGGGGCTTATTCTTCAAAGTGAAATAAAGATTCCTTCAGTAGAAAAAAATAAAAAAGATGCTAATTTCGAATTAAAAAATGGTGTGTTGTTTTTTAAAGAGAAAAAATATTCAGGAATTGTAAACGAATTTTACCCCAAAGGAGCATTCAAATCAATGTCTCAATATTATGAAGGTCAAAGGGAAGGGATGTTTTTTGGCTGGTATTCTGACGGAACACATTGGTTTGAACGATTTTATAAAAAAGGATTAAAGTCATCCACTCACAAAGGTTGGTATAATAATGGGAATCAGATGTTTTTGTATCACTTTAATAATAAAGGACGGTATCATGGGGCTGTGAAAGATTGGCATTCCAATGGAATTCTAGGAAAGCATTTTAATTTTATGGAAGGAAAGGAGAGAGGAAGTCAAAAAATGTGGGACTTAGATGGGAAAATTACGGCTAATTTTTATACTGTTGAAAATGAAAGACACGGTCTAATTGGTTTAAAAAACTGTAATAGTAATCTAACTTTAGAAAACAAATAAAATGAAATTAAAGATATTATCTATCGCTTCTATTTTTGTCATGTTTTTCTCCTGTAATAACCAAATTTCAATAGATAAAACAAAAACACTTCCTTTTTATAATTCAGAGGAATATACACCACAATGGATTTCACAAAGTGATCCAAATTATACTAACATTCATACCATCGCACCGTTTGAGTTCACAAATCAAAACGGAAAAAAAATCACGAATAAAGAGTTGGAGGGTAAGATTTACATCGCCGATTTTTTTTTTACAAGCTGTCCAAGTATTTGCCCAATTCTAGCAAAAAATATGGAAGCTATTCAAGCATATTATAAACATGATGAGACCATTTTATTGCTCTCACATTCAGTCATGCCTTGGGTAGATACCGTTGAAAAAATAAAAGCATATGCAACAGAAAATAATGCAATAGATGCTAAATGGCATTTAGTTACAGGTGATAGAAATCAAATTTATCAACTCGCTAGAAACTCCTATTTTGCTGACGAAGATTATAAAAAAACAAAAGACGAACTTGAATTTATTCATACTGAAAATTTTATATTGGTTGATAAAAAAGGGAGAATTAGAGGTGTTTACAATGGCACTTTGGCATTAGATATTCAAAGATTGCAACGTCATATAGAATTACTTAAATTAGAATACTAAAATAACTTATTCAATAATATTTACCTCAATTTCTAAGGCGACTTTAAATTTATTTAGTACTTCTTTTTTAATCTTTTTAGCTAGTTCATAAATCTCAACACCAGAAGCATTTCCGTAATTTACTAAGACCAAAGCTTGTTTGTTATGGACACCTGCATCACCAAAACGTTTCCCTTTAAAACCAATTTTTTCTATTAACCAGCCTGCAGGTATTTTTATTTCAGTATCAGATATTGGGTAACTAGGGATTGACGGATATTCTTTTTTAAGTTGTAAAAAATGACGAATAGCAATCACAGGATTTTTAAAAAAACTACCGCTATTTCCAATTTCTTTGGGATCTGGAAGTTTTGTATTTCTGATAGAAATGACAGCGTCTGAGATGTTTTTTAATGAAGGAGTAGTGATTTTTTTTGAAATTAATTCGGTTTCAATTGCTCCATAAGAGGTATTAAGTTTGTGATTTTTTTTAGTTAATTTAAAACCGACAGACGTTAAGATAACCTTTCCTTTATGAGTGTTTTTAAAAATAGAATTTCTATATCCAAACTTGCAGTCTTCATTGGAAAAAGCAACTAATTTTCCTGTTGCTATCTCTATACCTTCTACGCGTGTTATTGTATCTTTAACTTCCACACCATAGGCCCCTATGTTTTGAATTGGACTGGTTCCAACATTTCCGGGGATTAAAGATAAGTTTTCAATTCCTCCATAATTCTGAGAAACACACCATACAACAAAATCATGCCAATTTTCTCCTGAGTTTACTGTTAAATATACAAATTGATCATCCTCTTTATCAATTGAAATACCTTTTGTATTTATATGAATAACTAATTTTTCAATATTTTTTGTAAGCAACATATTGCTTCCTCCAGAAATTAAAAAAACCTCCTTATTAATTTTTAAAAGTTGTTGCAGTTGATATACTGAATCAATAGAAATAAAGCGTTTGGCAAATGCAGAAATACCAAATGTATTGTATTTTTTAAGTGATATGTTTTCTTTAATATCCAATTAGCTATTATATTTTTCTAAAGCTTTTGCTAAAATATGAACAGCTTTGATTAAATTACTTTTGTTCAAAACATATGCAATTCTTACTTGATTTTTTCCTTCACCCTTAGTGGAATAAAAACCGCTAGCTGGAGCGATCATTACCGTTTCATTATTGTAATTAAATTTCTCTAAAATCCATTGAGCAAAATGATCAGAATCTTTAACAGGTAATTCAGCTACACAGTAAAATGCTCCCTTTGGGTTTGCTACTTTTACACCTTTTATTTTTTGCAACTCACGAATAAGTGTATTTCTTCGTTCTATATATTCTTCTTTCACTAGATCGAAATAACTTTGGGGAGTATCTAAGGCAGCTTCACTCGCAATTAAGGCATAGGTAGGAGGACTTAAACGTGCTTGAGCAAATTTAATACTCGTATTGATGAAGGCCTTGTTTTTGGAAACAATACAACCAATCCTCGCACCGCACATGCTATAGCGTTTTGAAACGGAATCTATTATAATTGAATGCTGTTCTAAACCGTCCAAAGACATTACTGAGGTGTGCTTTAAGCCATCATATGTAAATTCTCTGTAAACTTCATCAGCAATTAGAAATAGATCATATTTTAAAACAATTTTTTTTAACTTTTCAATTTCTTCTTTCGAATACAAATAACCTGTTGGATTCCCGGGGTTACAGATTAAAATTGCTTTTGTTTTATTTGTAATTAGTTTTTCAAAATCTTCAATTTTTGGTAAGGCAAAATTATCTTCAATCTTGGATATCACAGGAACAATTTTAACTCCGGAAGCCGTAGAGAAACCATTATAATTTGCATAGAATGGTTCTGGTATAATAATTTCATCTCCAGGATCTGCAATACTGCCTATGGTAAATAGTAATGCTTCAGAGCCTCCCGTGGTAATCACAATATCATTTGAAGAAACAAGAACATTGTGTTTCTTGTAATAACTTGCTAGCTTTTCTCTATAACTTTCAGAACCTTCAGAGCGAGCATAAGCTAAGGTTTCTAACTCATTATTTTTAACAGCGTCTAAGGCAATTTGAGGTGTCTTTACATCAGGTTGACCAATGTTTAAATGAAATACTGTAGTGCCTCTTTTTTTAGCATCTTCAGCAAAAGGTACCAATTTTCTGATTGGTGATTCAGGCATTTTTATCCCTTTCTTAGATATTTTAGGCATGTTTATAATTTATGCGTTATAGATGCGAATTTCCGAAATATATATCAGTTTTTTCAAATTTATTTGTATTAACTGTAAAAACAAATAAATAAGGTATTTGATGTGTTATATGATATAATCGCTAAATAAAGAAATACATCAAGTTTAGTATGAGAATGTATTTATAAATCTTTTCATTATCACAGAAAAAATTAGTTTGTTAAAAATGCCAAACAGATAAAATAATATCTTTCAAATAAGATAATTCTTGTAAATTAATTATCGATTACAATACTTTTTTCTTTTAACAAAGAAATTTCTTTATTCACAATTCCTTTTATTCTAATAATTTTTCTTGGATTTTTTGCATTTGACATGATGGTTATAGATTTAGAAAAACCACCAACTCTTTTGGTATCATAGGAAACTTTAATCTCTCCATCTTCACCTGGCATTATAGGTTTCTCAGGTTTTTTTGGAACAGTACAACCACAAGAGGATTGAATTTTTTTTATGATAATGGGTTGGTCTCCAATGTTTTTAAAGATAAATACTTTTGCTCCATCAGAGCCTTTGTCTATTTTTCCGTAATCTATTACTTCTTCTTGAAATTTAAATTCTTGTGCATTTAATGAAAAAGATAAAAAGAGAACGACTAAAAGTGATCCTAGTGATTTCATGTATTGAATTTTTATACAGGTAAAATTAATATTAATAATTTGTTTTAAAAAATCAATGACTAATTTTCTCTACAAAATTAGATAATTGTATTTTTACCGTCGATATTTTAAAAAAAAATAGGAAGTATGACAATTCCATCTAAGTATGATGCAAAGCAAGTAGAAGATAAATGGTATGCGTATTGGATGAAAAACAACTATTTTCATTCAACACCCGATGAAAGAGAGCCCTATACAATTGTAATTCCTCCACCAAATGTTACAGGAGTATTGCATATGGGTCATATGTTAAACAATACAATTCAAGATGTATTAATTAGACGTGCACGATTACTAGGTAAAAATGCATGTTGGGTTCCTGGAACCGATCATGCCTCAATAGCAACTGAAGCTAAAGTTGTTGCCAAATTAAAAGAGCAAGGAATTCAAAAAACTGATTTAACTCGAGAAGAATTTCTTCAACACGCTTTTGATTGGAAAGATGAATATGGAGGAATTATCTTAGAGCAATTAAAAAAATTAGGGGCTTCTTGTGATTGGGAAAGAACAGCTTTCACAATGGATCCTGAAATGTCTGAATCTGTCATTAAAGTTTTTGTAGATCTTTATAATAAAGGCCTTATTTACCGAGGTTATCGAATGGTCAATTGGGATCCAGAAGCAAAAACGACTTTATCTGATGAAGAAGTAATTCATGAGGAAAGACAAGGGCAGTTATATTATATTGAATATCAAATTGAAGATTCTAAAGACACATTAATCATAGCAACGACCAGACCAGAAACTATTTTTGGAGATACCGCAATTTGTATCAACCCAAACGATGATCGTTTTACTCATTTAAAAGGGAAAAAAGCAATTGTACCTTTATGTAATAGAGTGATACCGATAATAGAAGACGAATACGTTGATATTGAATTTGGTACAGGTTGTTTAAAAGTGACTCCTGCGCACGATGAAAACGACAAAGCATTGGGCGATAAGCACAAATTAGAAGTGATCGATATTTTTAATGATGATGCCTCTTTAAATTCCTTTGGATTGCATTATCAAGGAAAAGATAGATTTGTAGTTCGAAAAGAGATTTCAAAAGAATTAGAAGAAAAAGGGTTTTTATTAAAAACAGAAGTTCATACAAATAAAGTAGGTACCTCAGAGAGAACCAAAGCCATTATAGAGCCAAGATTATCTGACCAATGGTTTTTGAAAATGGAAGATTTGGCAAAACCTGCAATTGATGCAGTATTAGGAGAGAATGCCGACATCAATCTATTTCCAAAGAAATTTAAAAATACCTATCGACATTGGATGGAAAATATTAGAGATTGGAATATTTCTAGACAACTTTGGTGGGGACAACAAATTCCTGCTTTTTTCTATGGAGATGGAAAAGAAGATTTTGTGGTAGCAGAAAATAGTACCGATGCATTGGTTTTAGCTAGAGAGAAAACAGGGAATCCCTTGCTTTCAGAGTCTGATTTAATCCAAGACGAAGATGCCTTAGATACCTGGTTTTCTTCTTGGTTGTGGCCTATGTCTGTTTTTGATGGTATTAGAAATCCAGAAAACGAAGAAATAGCTTATTATTATCCAACAAATGATTTAGTTACTGGGCCCGATATTTTATTTTTTTGGGTAGCTAGAATGATCATAGCAGGGTATGAGTACAAAGACGTAAAACCATTTAAAAATGTTTATTTAACAGGTTTAGTTAGAGACAAACAAAGAAGAAAAATGTCGAAATCATTAGGGAATTCTCCTGATGCTTTAAAACTAATTGCTGATTATGGGGCAGATGGTGTAAGGGTTGGTTTGTTATTAAGTTCCGCAGCAGGAAATGACTTAATGTTTGATGAAGAGCTATGTCAGCAAGGAAAGCAATTTGCGAATAAAATATGGAATGCTTTCCGATTGATAAAAGGATGGGAAGTTGATGCTACGATAACTCAGCCAGAGACCGCAAAAATTGGCTTGGCTTGGTATGAAGCTAAATTTCAAAAAGCAATAATAGAAATAGAAGATCATTTTAGTAAATATCGTTTATCAGACGCTTTAATGACAATTTACAAATTAATCATGGATGATTTTTCTTCTTGGTTATTAGAGATTGTAAAACCTGCCTATCAACAACCAATCGACACAAAAACACTTGAAGCGATTATTGAGATCTTAGAAAATAATTTAAAAGTATTACATCCCTTTATGCCTTTTCTATCAGAAGAAATTTGGCAATATATAGCACCTAGAACTAAAGAGGAAGCACTTATTATTGCTAAATATCCAGCTCAAAAGGAGTTTGATGAACAAATTATTAATGATTTCAATTTTACTTCGGATATAATTTCAGGTGTTAGAACAATTCGAAAAGATAAGAATATCTCCTTCAAAGATCCTATTAACCTATTTGTTGTTGCGCAGGAACAAAGTTCCAAAAGATTTGATATGGTCATACAAAAGCTGACAAATATTGAGGAAATAAATTATGTATCAGAAAAAGTTGAAGGAGCTTCATTTAGAGTAAAATCCAACGAATATTTTGTGCCAATTTCTATTGAGAACATAGATATAGAAGCTGAAATAAAAAAATTAGATGCAGAATTAAAAAGAGCAGAAGGGTTTTTATTCGGTATAAAGAAAAAGTTATCTAATGAACGATTTGTTTCTAATGCTCCAGAACAAGTAATTAAAATAGAAAGAAAAAAAGAAGCCGATACAGAAGCAAAAATTGAAACGATTAAAAGAAGTCTTTCCTCACTAAAATAATTATAAATTAATATTAAATACTCAAGTAAAAATAATGAAAAAAACAACCATTTCGATCACAGCGATCCTTTTACTATCCATGTCTTGTGTTTCTAAAAAGAAATACGTTGCTCTAGAAACTCAGTACACAGACATTAAAGCAAATCTTCAAAAAACAACCTTAGCTAAAGAAGATCTTCAATCGAAGTTTACAAAAATTGAAAACAGAGTAACTCAGTACAATGAAAAAATTAATTCATTAAAAGGTGATAATATTTCACTAAAAAAAGAAAATTATATCAAATTAGATAGGGTCGAAAATAGTTTGGTTATCTCTAAAAAAAACCTAGAGACGATGAGGGAAACATTGTTGAAGGTAACTCCAGCAGTGTTGGCAAAAGCAAAAAATTTAAAAGATTCTTTAAACCTAGCTATTTCATATAATTTAAAAAATAAAATCAACAGTTCAAATCTTAGTGATTCTGAGAATATTGATATCGACATAGATCAAACTGTGGTGATGATTTCTATTTCTGATAATTTATTATTTAATACTGCGAGTTATAATGTTAAAAACGGTGCTTATTCCATCATTGAAAAATTAGCAAATGTTATAAAATCTGAACCAAGCATGGATGTAATGATTGAGGGTCACACAGACTCCAGAACAATTAGTACTGATTTTATACAAGATAATTGGGATTTGAGTGTAAAGAGAGCAACTTCTATAATAAGGGTTTTAGAGAACAAATATAAAATAGACGGGAGTAGGCTTATCGCTGCAGGAAGGGGAAGTACCATTCCTGTTGTTCCAAATACAACCAAAGAAAATAGAGCTAAAAATAGAAGAATTAGAATTGTAATACTTCCAAATTTAAATAAGTTTTTTGCTTTACTTGCAACAGATCAATAAAAAAACAAATTGGATACTAGCTATAACAAACCCCTTTTTTTAAAGGGGTTTGTTGTTATGAGTAATCTCATTAATTTTATTGAGTTCTTCCTCTGAAAATTGAGTGTTTTCAATAGCCTTCACACTATCTAAAATTTGCTCAGTTTTACTAGCACCAATTAAAACAGAGGTAATTCTATTGTCTTTTAAAATCCAAGAAATTGCCATTTGAGCTAACGTTTGATTTCTGTCTTTTGCAATTTTGTTTAGAGCAATAATTTTAGGTAATGTTTCTAAAACTTGGTCTGTAGTTAAAAAGGGACTTTCTTTTATTGCTCTAGAATCTTTTGGAAGTCCACTGAGGTATTTATCGGTTAATATTCCCTGTGCTAGTGGAGAAAAGCAGATCGAACCAACACCAGAAACTTTTAATAAATTTAATAATCCATCTTCAATCCAACGATCAAATATATTATATTTTGGTTGATGAATTAAACATCGAGTGCCTAAGTCTTTCAAAATTTCAAATGCTTTTTCTGCTTCAGAGGGTTGGTAATTTGAAAGGCCAACATACAATGCTTTTCCCTGTTTTACCATCAAATCGAGCGCCCCCATTGTTTCTTCTAAAGGGGTTTCAGGGTCTGGTCTGTGGTGATAAAAAATATCAACATACTCTAGATTCATTCTCTGCAGACTCTGATCTAAACTAGAAATTAAATATTTCTTTGAGCCATTGTCCCCATAGGGTCCAGGCCACATTCCATAACCTGCTTTCGATGAAATGATCAATTCATCACGATAGTTTTTAAACTCTTTTTTTAAAATTTTCCCAAAATTCTCTTCAGCAGCTCCCGGAGAGGGACCATAATTATTTGCCAAATCAAAATGGGTAATTCCATTGTCGAAAGCACACTTCAGTAAATTCCTTCCATTTTTGAAATTGTCATTATCTCCAAAATTATGCCACAAACCCAAAGATAGCTCAGGTAACAATAAGCCGCTATTCCCCGTTCTTCTGTAGTGCATTTTTTCATAGCGGTTTTCAGCTGCTACATAGTTGCTGTTTTTGGCCATGATAACTTAAAGTAATGCTTCTCTTAGTAAAGTAATTGGATGCTTTGCTAGTCTTTTTGTACCATCAAATATTTGATGTCTACAACTTGTTCCTGCTGCTGCAATTTCAGTATCAGAACTACAATTTCTTATTTTCGGAAATAAAGTATCTTCTCCAACTTGCATTGAAACTTTATAATGCTCCTTTTCATATCCAAAAGAACCTGCCATTCCACAACATCCAGTATTTAATATGCTTACGCTATAATTTGAAGGGATGTTTAAAACTTGAAAGCTCGCATGGGTTCCAGATAATGCTTTTTGATGGCAATGCCCGTGAATCTTCAATGTCTTTGTCTCAGAAGTAAAAAGAGAACGATCTATATTTCCTTTCTCTAATTCTTGTGATAAAAACTCTTCGAAAGTAAAGCTGTTTTTTGCAATTTTTTCTGCGGAACCTTTGTCATCTGCTAAGCGAATATATTCGTCTCTAAAACCTAAAATCGCAGAAGGTTCTATTCCTATTAAAGGAGTTTCCGCTGTGATGATATCTTTAAAAACAGCAATATTATTATTGCAAATTTCTTTTGCTTCTTTTAAAAACCCCTTAGATATATGACTTCTACCACTTTCGTCATGAGCAACCGTCTTTACTTCGTATCCTAATGTTTCTAACAAGATAACAGCATCTATTCCAATTTCTGCATCGTAAAAATTAGTAAATTCATCATTAAATAAATAGACTATTTTTTTTGATTTTTTAGGATCATGTTTTTTAAACCAACTTTCTAAGGTTTGATTTGCTAATTTTGGAACTGAGCGTTCAACAGCAACACCTAGTACTTTTTTGGCAAGGATTGAATTCGTCAAAAAGTTAGTAATTGTAGGTAAATAACTTCCTAATTTGTTGTATTTAGCATTGTTTGCAAATAATTTATTTCTAAAAGAATACCCATTTGTTTCTTGATATTGATATAAGAATTCTGCTTTTAAAGTGGCAATATCCACGTTACTTGGACATTCGCTTGCACATGCTTTACAACTTAAACAAAGATCAAAAACCTCTTTTAATTCAGAATGGTTAAATTTATTTTGTTCCGTTGAATTTGTCAGAAACTCTCTCAGTGTATTTGCTCTTGCCCGTGTAGTATCTTTTTCATTTTTTGTAGCTCTGTAGCTAGGGCACATTGTGCCGCCTGCAGAAACAGGCTTTCTACAATCTCCAGAACCATTACATTTCTCTGCTAATTTTAGAATACCCTCATTATCAGAGAAATCTTGAATCGTTTTTATTTCAGGTTCTATTCTGTCAATGTCATAACGCAAATTTTGATCCATTGAAAAAGCATCCGTAATTTTTCCTTTATTAAAAACATTATTAGGATCAAAAGCTTTTTTAATTCGTCTTAATAACTGATAATTTTTTTCACCAATCATTAAAGGAATAAATTCTGCACGAACAATTCCATCTCCATGCTCACCACTAAACGAGCCTTTGTATTTTTTTACCAGTTTTGCAGTATCAGTCGTTATTTTTCTAAATAAAACAACATCTTCTTTTTTCTTTAGGTTTAAAATTGGTCGTAAATGCAACTCTCCAGCTCCAGCATGTGCATAATAGACTGCATTTTGCTGGTATTTTTCCATTATTTTGGTGAATTCTTCGATGTATTTAGGGAGGTCTTCCAGTGCGACTGCAGTGTCTTCGATACACGCAACTGCTTTTTTGTCTCCAATCATATTTCCTAATAAACCCAAACCTGCTTTTCGAAGATAATGAACTTTGGAAATGTCTTCTCCATATACTTTTGGATGGTGATATCCAAAGTTATTCTTTTCTAGATTCTCTATTAAATTGTTTGCTAAAATTTCTGCTTCTTCGATCGTGTTAGCAGCAACTTCTAACATTAAAACTGCTTCGGGATCCCCTTTTAAAAAGAACCTATTTTTTACTTGTTCCCTGTTGCTTTTAGTACAATCCAAAATGGTTTTATCCATTAATTCACAATTGTATAAATTGTGTTCCATTGCAGTAACAGTTGCTATTAAACTTTCATTAATACTCGTAAAATGAGAACAAACCATAATACTTTCCTGAGGAGGTAAAGCATCTAATTGTAAGGTTATAGCGGTAGAGAAAGCTAAAGTACCTTCGCTTCCTGAGAGGAATTTTGCAACATTAATCGTTGGAGAATTTCCACCAAACAACTCTGAAGTTAAAAATTCATCTACCGCATATCCTGTATTTCTTCGATGAATCGCTTCTTTTGGGAATTGGTCGTATATTTCTTTTTGAGCTGATTCAGAAATTAATTCTGAGTAAATAGATTGGTATATTTTTCCTTCCAAAGAATTTTCTTTGGTTTTTTGCAGGAATTCTTTGGAGGTGATTTCTTTAAAAGTAGCGGAAGTTCCATCACTTAAGATTGCGTCTATTGCTACTACTTTATCACGGGTAACTCCATACTTTATAGAAGTGCTACCAGAGGAGTTATTACCGACCATTCCTCCAATCATACAGCGATTAGATGTAGAGGTGTTGGGACCAAAAAATAGTTGGTATGGTTTTAGAAAAACATTTAAAGAATCTCTGACAATTCCGGGTTCGAGTGTGATCGTTTTTAATGTTTCGTCAAAAGAAATAATATTGGTAAAATGTTTAGAAACATCTACCACAATACCGTCTCCTACACATTGTCCTGCAAGAGAAGTTCCTGCCGTTCTCGGTATTAAGGTAATTTTATTTTTAGTGGCAAATTCAATTAAAATTTTGAGATCCTTTGTATCCTTTGGAAAAGCAACAGCTAGCGGGATTTTTCGATATACAGAAGCATCTGTAGCATAGAGCGTTTGATGTAATTTATCAAAAAGAACCTCACCAGTAAGTGACTTATGAAGGGTTATTAAAGTAGCATTATCAATCATTATTTACTATTGGAAAGTAACGGTTATATACAAATATCCGAATAAAAAATAGGATTGTATATATAAAAGGTCATCGTAATCAATAATTTTATTGAATTATCAATTTTATGCATAAAATTAAGAGAAATATTAAATTATTTCTTCGAGATAAAAACTTTTTTTGTAATTATCAATTAGATATAAATTCGCAATATTTCAAAGATGATACCGTATTTTGAATACTTATAATTTTACTGTAAAAGAGACTTTTAGAAAATAATAATCAACTAATAATAGTTTACCTCTTAAATAGAATATTTATCTTTGGTTCTGATGAAAAAAGTAAAAATCATAGAATGTCCACGAGATGCAATGCAAGGAATAAAATCGCATTTTATCCCTACAGAAAAAAAGGCATTGTATATCAATTCGCTTTTAAAAGTTGGTTTTGATACTATTGATTTTGGAAGCTTTGTTTCTCCAAGGGCAATCCCTCAAATGAGAGATACTGCAGCTGTTTTGTCTAAATTAGATCTCTCCAAAACTACAAGTAAATTATTGGCAATTATTGCGAATGTAAGGGGAGCTAATGATGCCTCTCAGTTTGAAGAAATTGATTATTTAGGGTATCCTTTTTCGATTTCAGAAAATTTTCAAATGCGAAATACTCACAAAACAATCAGACAATCGATAGAAATTTTAGAGAAAATTTTAAGCATTGCAGATGCATCAAATAAAGAAGTCGTAGCTTATTTATCCATGGGGTTTGGCAATCCATATGGAGATCCATGGAATGTAGACATAGTTCGTAATTGGATAGAGAAATTATCAAAAATGGGTGTTAAAACACTTTCATTATCAGATACTATAGGGAGTTCTAATCCAGCAACAATTGAATATTTATTTTCAAATTTAATTTCAGCATATCCAGCAATAGAATTTGGAGCACATTTGCATTCAACTCCAGATAAATGGTATGAAAAAGTAGCCGCTGCATTTAAAGCAGGTTGTGTTCGTTTTGACGGAGCAATAAAAGGGTATGGAGGCTGTCCAATGGCAAAAGATGAGTTAACGGGTAACATGCCTACAGAAAAATTATTGAGCTATTTTACAGCAAACAAAGTAGCAACAGGAATTAAACCAATGAGTTTTGAAAGTGCTTATAATAAAGCTTTAGAGATCTTTTAATACTTAAATAATGAACTTAAAAATTACATTTAAAAGAACCATCGAAATATGAAACATATCAAATTAATTTTTTATCTATTCTCTCTTTTTATCATCGTTTCTTGTTCAAAAGATGATGGTAAAATAGACCTTACTTTTTTACAATTGAACGACGTATATGAAATAGCACCCATACAAGGCGGGGAATATGGAGGGTTGGCCAGAGTAGAAACCGTTCATAAAGAATTGGTCGAAGAGAATCCGAATACAATGCTTTTTTTAGCTGGTGACTTTTTAAATCCTTCTTTATTAGGGTCTATAAAGGTTGATGGAGAAAGAGTTCGAGGTAAACAGATGATAGAAGTCATGAACGCTATGAATTTCGATTTAGTAGCTTTTGGAAATCACGAATTTGATGTATCACAAAAAGAGCTTCAAATGCGATTAAACGAAAGTAATTTCCCTTGGATTTCCGCAAATATAAATTTGAAAACAGAGAAAGGTTTGACCTCTTTTTACAAAGAAATAAATGGACAAAAACAACCAATAGGAAAAACCTTTATCAAAGAATTTTCAGATGAAGATGGCACAACAATAAAAATAGGTTTCGTGAGTGTCTGTATTCCTTCAAATCCAAAAGACTTTGTCGTGTATGACGATATGTATGAAAAAATAAGTAGTTCCTATGAGTCTATAAAAGACCATGTTGATGTTGTTTTTGGATTAACACATGCGACACTGGAAAACGATATAAGAATTGCAAAATTATTGCCTAATATTCCCTTAATAATGGGGGGGCACGAACATGCACACAGTAATAATTTAGTTGGGAATGTTCAAATTTATAAGGCAGATGCCAATGCAAAAACAGTATATATTCATAAAATCACCTATGACAAACACACAGGAAAAACAAGTGTTTCATCAGAATTAAAAGAAATTAATTCATCTATCAAAACTGACAAAAAGGTAGGATCAATTGTAAAAAAATGGCAAACAATTTTAGTTGCTCAAATTAAAAATGTTATTAAATACCCAGATGAAGTTATTTTCGAAGCAAAAACTCCTTTGGATGGAAGAGATACTCCTATTAGAAGTGTACAAACAAATTTGGGTCAAGTAATTTCCAAAGCTATGTCTTTTGCTTTTAATGACAAAGTAGATTGTGCATTAGTAAATGGAGGTTCAATAAGAATTGATGATCAATTAAGCGGTCCTGTTACAGCAGTAGATATTTTTAGAGTATTGCCTTATGGAGGAGGAGTGTTAAAAGTAGGTATTAAAGGAGAGCTTTTAGAACGTGTTCTTAACTACGGAATTGCAGCTCAAGGAAAAGGTGCCTATTTACAACGTTTCAATGCACATATAATTGGCAATCAATGGATGATTAAAAATAAAGTATTGAACCTAAATAAAACTTACACAGTTGCTTTTTCAGATTATCTATTGAAAGGTCTTGACATTCCTTTTTTAACCGCGAATAATAAAGATATTACCTCTGTTGTTCAACCTGAAAATAATGAATTAACCTCTGATATCAGAAAAGTAGTGATCAATTATTTAAAAAAATAAAAGAGTACTTTTTAAGTACTCTTTATTCACCTTTTTTTATTAAATTAAAAGCTAAATTCTAAACCTCCATATATTCCAAATGGATGTCCTGGCCTTAAACCAGCAGGAACTCTAGAAACAGCATAAGTGTTGTCTAATAAATTTATAATATTTGCTGTCAAACGAAGCTTTTTGTTTACGTAATATTTACCCGAAATATCGACAATAAAGTTAGACGATACTTTTTCATTTTCTGGAATAGTACCCGTTCCAGCTAATGTTCTAAATGTTCCATTGTATCTTGCGTTTAAGTTAATTTCAAAAGACGAATGCTCTAGAGAAAGGGCTGCATTAAATTGATGTTTTGGAATGTAAGGCATTTCGTCACCAACTGAAACTTCGCCCCACAATCCATCTGAACTATCAAAACTATTTTGAAATTCTGTGTTGGTAAAAGTATATCCGAAAGAAATAGGCATAGAAATTTTTGAATCTTTTATTGCTAAATTATAATTCAATAAGACTTCAATTCCGTTTACATTTACTTCACCAGCATTAAATTGTTCTAAAGTACCTGTACCTCCTGTAGCAGTAAGATCACTTCCTAAAAGATTTGAATAATCATTTAAGAAGCCAACCAACTCTCCTTTTAATTTACCTAGGTTAAAACGAGTACCCAATTCATAATTAACACTCTCTTCTGATTCTTGACCATCTTGATTTCCTGGAGGAGAAAAACCTTTATGAATTCCTCCAAATAAAGAAAAATCATTATTAAATTTATAATTCATACCCATTCCTGGTATAAAAACATCCACAGAATTTTCTCTTGTGGCTATATCAATCCCAGATCTTGTAACATCGTTTTTACCAAAATCTTCTCTTTGTAAGAGAATGTTTTCATAACGTATTCCGGGCGTAAATGTCCAATTATCTTTTTTTAATTTGTAAGTAACATAAGAAGCAAACGCGAGGGCACTTGCAATTCTATTTGCATTTGTCCCTGGTTTCCCTGCTGTTGTTAAACTTAAAACTCCTATATTAGAGATACTGTATTTATCAACCCATTGAAATCTATCTTCTTCATCATAATGATAACGTAAACCAATTTCTAAATCATGAAAATAATCTCCTTTATACCAATGATAATCAAGTTTTGTTTGAATTCCTTTTGAATAGTATTTTCTGTTATTAGCTTTTACCCCTAAAGCATCTATTCCAGAATCAACAGTACCATTTACAAGAGAAAAATGATTTGATAGTGTTGTTGGATCCTCTAAAATATTGGCGATTGATTTTTTAACTCCGTTAAAAGTAACATCATTTAATTTATACCAATTTCTAGAAAAATTATTTTGATAAGCAGTAGTGGTAACTCTGAAATTTTTAGAAAAATCTAATTTATGAGTAAACATATATTGCGAATGATCAGTCGTCATTTTATCATTATTTGAGGCTGCATATCTAGAAAATGGATTTGTATTAAAATCTTCATCAGTCAACCCTAAATAAGTTTCGTTACCAACTTCGTCTGCATATTGAAATTTTAATTCTAAAGACTGTTTTATAGCTGCATTCGGAAATAAATTTATTTTAAATTTAGCTACTAAATCATTTTTATTAAAACCCGTATTTTTTCCACTTGGTAAAGTTTTAAAGCCATCAGATCCATAGTTTAGATATTCTAACATATAACCAAATGAATTATTGCCACCACCAATTTTAGCATGTAGTTGATTAGAATTGAAACTACCATAACTAGCGCTAATTTTGCCGCCAAATTGAGCAGGTATTAAGGAAGAAATCATATTTATAGCCCCACCTGTTGTAGAAGGACCAAATTGAATTTGACTACTTCCTTTTAAAACTTCTACAGCTTCCATTCTCGCTATTGTAGGAAAATAGTAGGCTGAAGGTGAACTATAAGGGGCAGGAGCTATTAAAACACCATCCTCCATTAATGTAATTTTAGAACTTCTTTCTGGAGAGGTTCCACGTAAACTAATATTGGGTCTTAGTCCGAATCCATCTTCTTCATAAATTGTAACTCCAGGAACAGTTCTAAGAACTCTATTAACATCTACAAAACTAAATTTTTGTATTTCTTTTGGAGATAAATAATACGCAGATCCAGTTCTATGTTTGGCAACATATTTATTTCCAAAAATCATAGTAGTAGAAAGTATAACTTCATCCAATTTTTGAATGGAATCTATAGAGTTATTTTCTTTGCTTATCTCTTTTTTCTGAGAATTTAAAGCTACTGTAAATAAGATAGTTAGTGTAATAATTATTTTCTTCATTTATTTAGATTAATTATGAATAAGTTTATTTTATGGTGCAAATATACAAACGAACATTATATTTACAAAGCTTATTTAGAATAAATAAAAATAAAAAAAATTAAATTGAAGATAATTAATACTTGAATGTAAGATAATAATCATCAAAAATAAAAATATATAAACTCAATAAATAGTTGTAAATTTGCTCGCAATTATACTTTAATTGCAACATGACAGCACACAACAACAAAATTTTAGGAGAAGGTCTAACGTATGATGACGTTTTATTAGTTCCCGCTTTTTCAGAAATACTCCCAAGAGAAGTAAATATTCAAACAAAATTTACTAGAAACATTACTATAAACGTTCCAATAGCCTCTGCAGCTATGGATACGGTTACAGAATCGTCCATGGCAATTGCAATTGCGAGAGAGGGAGGAATAGGAGTTTTACACAAAAACATGACGATTGAGCAACAGGCGCATGAGGTTAGGAGAGTCAAACGAGCAGAGAGTGGTATGATTCTAGACCCTGTTACTCTACCATTAACGGCATTAGTTTTAGAAGCTAAAGCGAATATGAAAGAACACCGAATAGGTGGAATTCCAATCGTAGATGTAAACGGAACTTTAAAAGGGATTGTTACGAACAGAGATTTGCGTTTTGAACATGACAATCAAAGACCTATTGTAGAAGTGATGACAAGTGAAAACTTGGTAACAGCTCCTGTTGGGACTTCCCTTAAAGATGCGGAAAAAATTCTTCAAAAAAATAAAATTGAAAAACTATTAATCGTAGATGAAGCCTATAAATTAAAAGGCTTAATTACTTTTAGAGATATTACAAAAGTAACACAGAAACCGATCGCAAATAAAGACACCTTCGGTAGATTAAGAGTTGCCGCAGCCCTCGGAGTTACCTCGGATGCTGTTCTTAGAGCAGAAGCTTTAGTTAACGCTGGTGTAGATGCTGTTATCATAGATACCGCTCACGGACACACAAAAGGAGTGGTATCAGTTTTAAAAGAAGTAAAAGCTACATTTCCCAATTTAGATGTTGTCGTTGGTAATATTGCAACAGCTGCAGCCGCTAAGTATTTAGTTGAGGCTGGAGCAGATGCTGTTAAAGTTGGAATTGGACCTGGCTCTATTTGTACAACAAGAGTTGTAGCTGGAGTTGGTTTTCCTCAGTTCTCTGCAGTTTTAGAAGTTGCAGCTGCGATAAAAGGGAGTGGAGTTCCTGTCATTGCAGATGGTGGAATTCGGTATACAGGAGATATCCCAAAAGCAATTGCTGCTGGAGCAGATTCAGTAATGTTAGGTTCTTTATTAGCAGGAACCAAAGAATCTCCAGGAGAGACTATTATATATGAGGGTAGAAAATTTAAATCATACCGAGGAATGGGTTCTGTAGAAGCCATGAAGCAAGGTTCTAAAGATCGATATTTTCAAGATGTAGAAGCTGATATAAAAAAGCTAGTTCCTGAAGGAATTGTAGGAAGAGTCCCTTATAAAGGAGATTTAGATGAAAGTATTCATCAATTTATTGGTGGATTAAGGGCAGGAATGGGATATTGTGGAGCAAAAGATATTCCGACTTTAAAAGAAACAGGGCAATTTATTAGAATTACTGCTAGCGGAATTAACGAGAGTCATCCTCACGATGTGGCCATCACAAAAGAAGCACCCAATTATAGTAGAAGATAGTTTTTCTCTAAAGATCACAATTATACAAAACAACCGAGTTATTTATTAACTCGGTTTTTTTTATTGAGGCTTTTTTTGTAATTTTAAAAAAAGTTAATTTAATATCTTCATATTTTGTTATGAAAAAACACTTATTTTTTAAAATTCTACTATTTACGATTCCTTTATCAGCGTTTGTATTGATGTCTAATTCAGGAGGAAGAGATGATGGTCGCTCAGGCTCTCCCGGTGATGGAGGTTCTTCTTGTACAGCTTGTCATTCTGGTAGCGCAAACCTTGGGGCTTCAGCATCAATTTCAACAAATATTCCTTCAGATGGTTATGATTTAAATACTGATTATACAATAACAGTAAATTCAACTTCATCTTCTTCAAAATTAGGATTTCAACTAACTGCAGAAAACGGTTCTAACACAAAAGTTGGTTCTTTTATTGCTGGTTCTGGATCTAGAGTAAGTGGACAAAGAATTACACAATCTGCACCTTCAACTTCCGGAGATTGGTCTTTTACTTGGAAATCGCCAGCAACAAATGAAGGAAATGTTACTTTCTATACAGCAGTTAATGCAACAAATGGTAATGGAGGTACTTCTGGAGACCAAGTAGTTCTTGCGAATACGTCTGTTGGAGTTTTAGGAATTTCATCAGCAAAACGTTTACAATTTGAAATGTTTCCAAATCCTGCCTCAGAAAGCCTAACCATTCAATTACCTTCAGGTTCAGAGAATGCTTCCGTAGAATTTTATGATTATATTGGTAGACTAGCTTTAACGCAAAAAGTGTCGCAAGTTAATAATAGTATAAACGTCGAAAATTTAAGTTCAGGGGTGTATATTTTAAAAGTGCTTGCAGATGGTAAAATAGGAACACAAAAATTTATTAAAAAATAACAGTTACGAGTACCTCATAAAAAATACCGATTGTATCAATTCAATCGGTATTTTATTTACCTTTTTTAAAGTAACTTTGTACAAGTTAAATAAAAGTTGAAATGAATTATATTCTATTTGATGGAGATGTTAGAAATGCTCTATTGCCCTTTACATATACAAAACCAGTTGCAGATATTCGTATTGGAATTTTAACCATCAGAGAAAAATGGGAAAAATATTTAGGCTTAACCACTACAACTATTACAGAGGAGTATTTAGAAGAAAAATATCCAATGGTAGAAATGGAAGCGAATGTTTTAATAAATGCTTCTTTTTGCCCAACTCCGTCTTTGGTTGAAAAAGTAAAAAACTTGTCTAAAAATGAAGCTATTTTTAAAGGTGAAGACGTCCTTGCTTTTTTTACATCAGATTCTCAAGAAGAAGTAAATTTTGATGACTATACGCAAATTGAATTTGATGAAGAGGTGCTTCAAATAAAAAATACTTGGGATATTTTTTCATTAAATGACAAAGCCATTCAAGAAGATTTTGACTTAATTACTGAGGGAAGAACATCACAACCAATACCAGAGGGGACAAGATATCTTGGTAAAGAGAATATTTTTATTGAAGAAGGAGCCAAAATTACGTTTGCTATTTTAAATGCTTCATCCGGCCCTATCTATATTGGTAAAGATGCTGAAATAATGGAGGGCTCTGCAGTTAGAGGACCTTTCGCAATGGGTGAGTTTTCAGTATTAAAATTAAATACCAAAATATATGGAGCAACTACTTTAGGACCCTATTGTAAAGTAGGAGGAGAGGTGAATAATTCTGTTTTAATGGCATACTCTAACAAAGGGCACGATGGATTTCTTGGAAATTCTGTTATCGGAGAATGGTGTAATTTAGGAGCAGATACCAATAACTCAAACCTTAAAAACAACTATGCAACAGTAAAATTATGGCACTATGAAACCGGACGTTTTGCGAATACTGGATTGCAATTTTGTGGTTTGATAATGGGAGATCACTCTAAGTGTGGAATCAATACCATGTTTAACACAGGAACAGTAATAGGAGTGAGTGCCAATATTTTTGGAAGTGGATTTCCAAGAAATTTTGTTCCTTCTTTCAGTTGGGGAGGAGCTTCAGGTTTTACAGAGTACAAAACCAATAAAGTATTTGAAGTTGCAGAGGTAGTTCTGAAGCGTAGAAATTTAGTTTTTGATGAAAAAGATCAGAAAATATTAACACATATTTTCGAAGAAACAAAAAAATATAGAAATTACTAATTTCAAATTAATATAAAATAGCATTTACTTTTATGTCTACAACATTCATTAAGTTTTAATAGGCATCAATATCAATAATAAATCGAATAGATCTAAACATACTAACAGCTTCAAAAGTATTCTTAATCTTTTGAAGTTGCTTTTTAGTACCAACCAAACTTTGCTTAGGAGGAATTTTGATCACTATATTCTTGATATATTGATTTCTTATTCTAGAGACTGCAGGAGCAGTGGGTCCTAAAACAAACTCTCCAAAAGAATTTTGTAAGGCTTTTGCCAACCAATTAATTCCATTATCAACGTTGTTGTAATCTCGATGTTTTAATGTAATTTTAATCAATCTATAATAGGGTGGGTACTTATATTGCCAGCGATCTTGCAATTGTTCATTGTACATTTCTGTATAATTTGTTGCAGCGACTTGTTGTAAAATTTGATGATAAGGGTTGAAAGTTTGTATGGCAACATTTCCTTGTTTTTTATTTCTCCCTGCTCTTCCTGAAACTTGAACCATCATTTGGTAAGCCCTTTCGTGTGCTCTAAAATCTGGGAAATTTAACATAGAATCTGCATTTATAATTCCCACTAAAGAAACATTATCAAAATCTAATCCTTTGGAAAGCATTTGAGTTCCAACCAATACGTCTATTTCTCTGGCTTCAAAAGCTCCAATTATTTTTTGGTATCCATGTTTACCTCGAGTGGTGTCTAAATCCATTCTTCCAATCGTATGATCAGGAAATAACGCTCTTAATTCTAATTCTATTTGTTCTGTCCCAAAGCCTTTGTGATCCAATGTGTTACTTCCACATGCATCACAATTGTTGGGCATTGCCCTCTGATAATTACAGTAATGACATCGTAACTCGTGTTTAAATTTATGATAGGTTAAACTTACATCACAATTGGGGCACTGAGGTGAAACACCACAGGTTGTACACTCTACAACGGGAGAAAAACCACGTCTATTTTGAAATAAAATAACCTGTTCTTTTTCGTTTAAAGCTTCTTGAATGAGTTTCAATAACCTGTCAGAAAAATGACCTTTCATTTCTTTTTTTCTGTGCTTTTCTTTTGCGTCTATCAATTCTATCTTTGGTAATAATACATTTCCATAGCGTCTATTCAATTCAACAAAACCATATTTTTTTTGTTGTGAGTTAAAAAAACTTTCTAAAGAAGGAGTTGCAGAGCCTAATAAAATTTTTGCATTGTGAATTTTACCTAAAATAACAGCAGCATCTCGTGCATTGTATCTTGGTGAGGGTTCAAATTGCTTGTAAGATGTTTCATGCTCCTCGTCTACGATGATTAATCCTAAGTTAGAGAATGGTAAAAAAATGGAAGATCTTGCCCCTAAAATTATTTGTGTTTTTGTTTTGTTTTCTAAAAGATTATTCCAAACTTCTACACGTTCATTCATCGAATATTTAGAATGAAAAACTGAGATTTGATCTCCAAAATAAAATTGTAAGCGTGTAATAATTTGCGTAGTTAATGCAATTTCTGGCAATAAGAATAATACTTGCTTCCCTTGATCTAACACCTCTTGAATTAACTTTGTGTACACTTCAGTTTTACCAGAACTCGTAATACCGTGTAAGAGTATTACTTCTTTTTTTGTGAAGATTTCTTTAATTTCTGAAAGTGTTTTTTCTTGAAACTCATTCAATGTTTTTAATGAATTAGTAGCGCCTTTGAATTGAATTCGATCTGTTTGAATATGATAAAATTCGAAGATGTTTTTATCAACTAATGATTTTAAAATACTAGAAGAAACTCCAGCGCTTTCTTCTAAGAACTTTGCCTTTATTGGTTTATTTAAAGTTGATAATTGAAAAAAAATTAAAACAGTCTCTCGTTGCTTTTTTGCTCTTGAAAGTTCTTTAAGTAAGTTTTCTAATGAATTGTCCGAAGAATAGTCAGCGTGTAAGCGAACATATTTGACTAATTTAGGTTTGTATTGTTCGTAAATTTCTTCTTTAACTGTAATTGCAGCTTTTTTTATTAACTCATTTACTGTTGGCATTATTTTTTTCTTACCTAAAATAGCACCAACTTCATGAAGGGTTAATTGTGATTGATGTTGCAATGCTTCAAAAATTAAAAACTCATTATCTGTTAAGATAGTATCCTCAGAAAAGTGTTCGTTTTTATGAATAACGGTCTCGCTTTCTAATAAAAATGCAGAAGGTAAAGAAGCTCTATATACATCTCCCAAAGAACACATATAATATTCAGAAATCCATTGCCAATGTTGCAATTGCTGTTTATTTACCAAAGGAGTTTCATCTAAAATTTGATGAATCTCTTTTGCTTCATATAGCGTAGGTCTGGTTTGATGAATATTTAAAACCAATGCTGAGTACATTTTAGATTTTCCAAATGGAACTGCAACACGCATTCCTATTTGTAAAAAATTTGCCTCTTCTTCAGTTACAGAATATGTAAATGTCTTTTGAATGGGTATGGGTAATATGACTTCTATGAAATTAGGCAATCAGTTTTATTTTAGATAGTTATGCTTTATGAGCAAAAGAGTTCGCTGTTTTTTATGGAACTCCTAGTTTCCTCGTCATTTCCTTTTAGGATCATCCCAAAACTACATAAAAATTCGGATATTTTTTTCTTAAAAATTGAATCTTCTATTTTTTTAAATAATTAAATTTTAGCTTGAGCTAACAAACAGCAATATCTCGTTATGTGAAAGCTATTTTCTAACCTAAATTTAATAAAAAAGCTTCCTGTTAGGAAGCTTTTGAAGTTATGCTAATTTCTTAGCGTTTTTTACTTTTTGTTTTGTGAGTGCTATTTGTATGACTTCTTTCATCTCTGTTACATAATGAAATGTAAGCCCTTTTAAATAGTTCTCTTTTATTTCTAGAATATCTTTTTCGTTTTCTTTACACAATATAATTTCTTTAATGTTAGCTCTTTTAGCAGCCAATATTTTTTCTTTTATTCCACCAACTGGTAATACTTTACCACGCAACGTTATTTCTCCAGTCATGGCCAGTCTATTTTTAATTTTACGCTGAGTGTAGGAGGAAACTAAAGAGGTTAACATAGTAATTCCAGCACTTGGACCATCTTTAGGCGTAGCCCCTTCAGGAACGTGAATATGAACATTGTATTTATCTAGGGTTGCTGGATCGATGCCAAATTCTTCTGCATTTGATTTTATGTATTGCAATGCAATTGTCGCAGATTCTTTCATAACAGTTCCTAAGTTCCCCGTAATTGAAAGCGTTCCTTTTCCTTTTGATAATATAGATTCTATAAATAAGATATCTCCACCAACACTTGTCCAGGCGAGTCCAGTAACAACTCCAGCTACGTCATTATTTTCGAATTTATCTCTATTTCTTGGAGTTCCTAAAATTTCTTCAACCTTTTCAGATGATAAATTAGTTTCATATGATTCTTCTAGTGCAATACATTTTGCGGCAAAACGAACTACTTTTGCAATTTTCTTTTCTAATCCACGAACTCCAGACTCTCGCGTATATCCCTCAACAATTTGTTCAATTTGTTTTTTAGTCAAACTAAGTTCTTTTGAAGTTAGACCGTGTTCTTTTAGTTGTTTTGGAAGTAAATGTCTTTTGGCTATTTCTATTTTTTCTTCAATTGTATATCCTGTAACATTTATAATTTCCATTCTATCCCTTAAAGCCCATGGAATCTGTCCTAAATTATTCGCTGTAGCGATAAAAAGAATTTTAGACAGATCGTAACCAACTTCTAAATAATTGTCGTAAAAAGCTTCGTTTTGTTCAGGATCTAATACTTCTAACATTGCAGAAGAAGGATCTCCTTGATGACTTTGACTTAATTTATCTATTTCATCTAATACAAAAACTGGATTTGAGGTCCCAGATTTTTTTAAGTTTTGAATTAAACGTCCGGGCATCGCTCCAATGTAGGTTTTTCTGTGTCCTCGTATTTCAGCTTCATCACGCAAACCTCCAAGAGACATTCTAACATATTTACGTCCCAATGCTTCCGCCACAGATTTACCCAACGAAGTTTTTCCAACTCCAGGAGGTCCATATAAACAAATAATAGGTGATTTCATGTCACCTCTTAATTTTAAGACAGCCAAGTGTTCAATAATTCGTTCTTTCACTTTTTCTAGCCCAAAATGATCTTTGTCTAAAACGGTATTCGCATGTTTCAGATCGAACTTATCTTCAGAATAGATGCCCCAGGGTAATTCTAATAGTAATTCTAAATAGCTTCTTTGAACGCCATACTCAGCTGCTTGAGGGTTCATTCTTTTCAAACGATTCAATTCTTTTTCAAAAGTTTTACCGATTTCCTTTGTCCACTTTTTAGTTTTTGCTTGTCGGCGCATTTCTTCTAATTCTTCATCATTTGAAGCGCCTCCTAATTCCTCTTGGATTGTTTTTAACTGTTGATGTAAATAATATTCACGTTGTTGTTGATCTAAATCTTCACGAGTTTTAGATTGAATATCATTTCTTAATTGTAATTTTTGTAATTCTTTATTTAGATTTTTTAGCGCTAGTAATGCACGTTCTTTTAAATTGTCTTTCTCTAAAATTATTTGTTTTTGAGATACAGACAAGTCCATGTTAGAGGAAATAAAATTCACCAAAAAAGAATTAGATTGTATGTTTTTGATGGCAAAAGAAGCTTCTGAGGGGAGCATTGGGTTTTCTTTGATAACTTCTAAAGCTTGTTCTTTTATGGAATCGATAATAGCATCAAACTCTTTTTTATTTTCAATTTCTTTATCTTCATTTGCTTCTTTAACAGTTGCTTTCAAATAGGGTTTGTCTTGAATGATTGCATCAATTTCAAAACGTTTTTTACCTTGAATAATTACAGTTGTATTTCCATCAGGCATTTTTAGAACACGTAATATTTGAGCCACAACTCCAGTTGTATGAATGTCTTTTAAGCCAGGTTCTTCTATTTCTTCGTTCTTTTGAGCCACAACTCCAATGACCTTATCTCCCTTATTAGCATCTTTTATTAGTTGTATAGACTGATCTCTTCCGGCCGTGATAGGAATTACGACTCCTGGAAATAAAACAGTATTTCTTAGCGGTAAAATAGGTAGAATCTCTGGAACACTTTCTTTATTAATGATTTCCTCATCTTCAGGAGTCATTAATGGAATTAATTCAGAATCTTCATTCAACATACTGTGAAGCGACAAATTGTCTAAATGCATTACTTTTGGTTTACTCATTTGTTATATCTCTGTCATACTGACATTTTTTTTTCTTAAACAGAAAATAAGTGTCAATTTATTTTTTATAATTTACTGATAATCAGTTTTTTAATTTTTAAATACTTTGTTTCTTCTTAATTAAAGACAATTCTTGTGCCAAGGTGAACACTTCGTTTTAATTCTTCCGATAAAAAAAATATTTAAACTAGAAGCAAGTTTAAAAAATAGTCAAAAGACTGGTTACTATCAGTCCTTCAGAATTGTTTAAGCGAATTGCTAATACTTCTTTCTGTGCTTTCACTTTAAAATTAAATGGTGCAGTAAATACGTTAATGCCACTCTGGCTTTTAAGCCTTGTACCTTGTCCTGAAATTATTTCTTTATTTGGAGTAAACTCCCCATTAGGAATGTGTTCTGTTAAAATAACATATTTATACATTTTCAGTTTGTGTAAAATATTTTGAACTTCTACATTGGATAAATGTTGTAATACCTGTCTTATTAGAGCACAATTTCCAAAAGGTAAATCATCTACAGCGATGTCTAAACAATGAAATTCTAATTTCTCGTTTTTAAATTTATTTTTATTGAAATTGATAAGATTTGATGCAATATCTACTGCGATATATTTTTGGGTAAATTGGACCAGTTTTTTTCCTACATTAAAATCTCCACACCCGAGATCACATACGATTAGAGGGTTTTTAAAAGAATTTAAAAAGGATGAAACGATTTCAATATAGGGATCTATTATCTTTGAATCATGTGAGCCTATTCCTGAATAAAATTTAGTACTGTTCTTTCCCCATAGATGCATTTCATAAATTTGCTCCATAGCATCTTTAGTAGGCCATGGGTTTTTTAGTTCTTTTTTTTTCTTCTTCACAATTTTTTTACTTGAATTAAAAAACAGTGTTTTTTTTAAATCTATTCAAAGATACCATTAAAAAAATGTCTTATTTTAAAAATAAGATGCAAATACATCCCTTTTTTTTTATCATTTTTGCAATAGAAAATATAATAGATGTCTGGTATTACAATTAAAAACATAGCATATAGAGGTTGGGAGAAATCTATAGAAATTTCCAATTCAGAAATAAAATTGATAGTTGCTCCTGAAATGGGAAGGATTCTTCATTTTGGTTTTTTAGAGGGTGAAAATATTTTTTATGAAAATCAAGAATTTGAAGGCGTCGAGTTTTGTTCAGGGGAGTACTACAAAAAAGATTCAAACATTCAGGCACCCAATGTTGGAGGGAATAGAGTTTTGCCATGTTCTGAAGAGTATTTTCATCTGTTAACAGGAAGTAGGCATGTTCCAGATCCTTGTATCAACGCGAGTTCTTATACGGTCTCCTGTATAGAGAATGGGGTAATTTTAGAAAGTCCTATAAGCAAACTACTAGGCATACAAATAAAAAGAACAATTACAATCTCTGAAAAGGGCACAGGTGTGAATATCAAACAAGAATTGGTAAAAAAAATAGCTGCACAAAATCAAGAAATAGAAAAAATTCCTCTTACGATTTGGAGTTTATCAAAAATTAAAACACCGAATATTAGCTATTTACCGATTCAGGAGAATAGTGTTTTTGAAAATGGTTTTATGGTCCCTGTATGGCCAGATTCTAAAAACAATGCTACTTCAAATATCGCTCTTAAATCCTCACTTTTAGAAATTAAATCTTCAGAAAATTTGCCACAAAAAGTAGGTGCTGATGCTAAAAAATGGGTGGCTAGTTTTATAGATAAACACGTATTTGTAGAACAATTTAATTTTGATACTGAACTAAAAAACACCTACCCAGATCATGGTACCTCTGTAACTATTTTTGGAAATAACTTATTTACAGAATTAGAATGTTTAAGTCCAGAAAAAACCCTAATCATTGGGGAGAAAATTACCTATGATTTATCTTGGAGTCTTCAAAAAATTGACAATAAAAATGCTGCAAATAGATTCTTAAAAACTCTTTAAAAACCCTTTTTTATGTACGATGTGATTTTACCACCAAACTAAAAATATTTTTAAAATTTCTCCATTTTCTTTTTTTAACCAACATAGGGGTGAAGATTTTTTTTCAAAATATATGATAGAAATTTTTTTCATTTCTTCGAATTTTAGCCAGTTAACATTTTTGTGTGGTATGACAATCCAATCTTTTTTTTCTGGAATATAAAACTTACAATTTTCAAATAGAACCAGTTCTTTTTGATTGATGTAGTATCCAGCAATACAGTCTTTATTTAAGCTTCTTAATGGAATGTTGTTAATTGATAAAGGAATAAATAATTGTCCTTTAAAGTAAACCTGCTGTTCAATATCACTCGCTTTTAAATGGATTGACTTTAAATATTTAGCGCATTCATCTGAATAGAGCAGAGGAAGTTGTTTTTCTTTTAGTTTTATTAATTTTTGAGCCAAAGAATCATTTCTGTTGGGTCCAATAAAATGATCAATTTCAGTTTTTCCACAAGAAGGATCATACAAATAAAACTTATAAATAATCTCAAGATGAATGATTTTTTTTTCTTTTTGTAGGATACAATCTAATTCTCCTAAAGTGATTTTTTCTTTTTGAATTTGAATATTTTCACAAATAATTGAAATAGATTCTTCTTGCTCAAGTTGATAGGAAACTAAACGTTCAATATATTTTCCAAGTCGTAAATTTTCATTTATTATTAGTTCAATCTTTTTAGATTTAGCCTCAATTTTAAATTGATTCAATTGATAAATAGCATTATTTTTCCACAAACTATTTGTTTGAAGAAATCCCTCATATCTTTTTTGAACGACTTTGTTTTTTTGATACATCTTAGAATCGAAGTTACAAATCTATTTTGTAAATTGACCCTTTAAAACTGATCAAAATGCAATTCGAGAAAAGTAGTTTTCAATTTTTAAATAATTTAAAAAAAAACAATAATAGAGATTGGTTCGCAGTCCATAAAGAAGGCTATATTCAAGCACAACAAAATGCAAAAGATGTATTTCAAGAAATTAATGAAAACTTGCAAAAGCACGATGAGATTGAAAAATCTAAAATGATGCGTATTTACAGGGATGTTCGTTTTTCTAAAGACAAAACACCCTACAAAGCTCATTTTGCAAATTCATTTTCTAGACTGGGAAAAGAGCTTCGAGGAGGCTATTTTTTAAGAATTAGACCAGGAGAATCTTTCTTAGCTGGCGGCTTCTGGGAGCCAAACAAGGAAGATCTATTTAGAATACGAAAAGAGATTGAATTGGATGCTTCTGAAATAAAAAATATTTTAAAAGATGAAAAATTTTTAAAGCATTTTGAAGGAAAATTTAAAAGTTTAACTGAATTAAAAACAGCTCCAAGAGGTTTTGATAAAGAACACCCAGATGTTAATTTATTACGAAAAAAAGGTTTTATAGCTTCTAGGAATTTCACTGATGCAGAAGTACTCTCTCCCAATTTTATAAATAGCGTAGATGAAAGTTTTAAAGCATTGCGTCCTTTCTTTAATTTGTTCAGCGATATTTTAACTACAAATTTAAATGGTGAATCGATTGTTTGATATTCAGTTGTAACCATAATTATTTCAAAAGTAATATGACTATGTATACCTATCAATTTATATGAAAAATATCTTTACAATAAAAATAAGAGTTTCCTCAGAAGATATCGATGTTTTACAACATGTAAATAATTTAGTATATGTCAAATGGATGGATAAAATTGCGACATCACATTGGGCTCATTTAACAAAAGACACTCCTCTTTTACAATATATTTGGGTAGTGGTAAGGCATGAAATTGACTATCTAAAACAAGCTAGTTTAGGAGATGAAATAACTGTAAAAACATGGGTAGGAGAGACCAAAGGGGTTACCTCTGTTCGTTTTATGGAGTTTTATAAAAATGATATTTTGTTAGTAAAAGCAAAAACAACTTGGGCTATGCTAGACGCAATAACCTTTAAGCCTTCAAGAATTAGAGAAAATGTTTTAAAAGTATTACAAGCTCCTAAATAAAAGTATCTTTGTACAAAATTTAGATACAAAATGGCAACTTTTTCTTCCTTAGGAGTTCAAAAAAATTATATAAAAGCAATCAAAGAATTAGGAATCTCTTCACCTTCAGAGATTCAAGAGAAAACAATTCCTGTTTTATTGAAATCTGCTACCGATTTTATTGGGTTAGCGCAAACTGGTACAGGGAAAACAGCAGCATTTGGCTTGCCTGTATTGCATCATATTGATACAAGTTCTGACGATATACAAGCATTGATTTTATCACCAACAAGAGAATTGGTACAACAAATAAAAAAGCAATTATTCAAATTCACAAAGTTTAATGAGCAAAAAGTTTTTGTTGAGGCTGTTTTTGGTGGCGAGAAGATAGACCGTCAAATGAATAACCTCAAAAGAACCACGCATATCGTTGTGGCAACCCCGGGGAGGTTAATCGATTTAATTGAACGTGGAAGTGTCGATATTAGTCACGTTAAAACTGTTATTTTAGATGAAGCAGATGAGATGCTTAGCATGGGTTTTAAACAAGATTTAAATCGAATTTTAAAGTTTACAACGAAAACAGATAGAAAAACTTGGTTGTTCTCAGCAACAATGCCAGAAGAGATCAAAAGAATTGTAAAAACATATATGGATTCCAATGCCCCGAGGGTAGAAATCAACAGCAATTCATTGGTAAACGCCAATATTCGTCATCATTTTGTTAAAACAACCATTAAAGAGAAGTTTCAAGACATTGTTTCTTTCTTAGAAAAAAGACAAGCACAAAGAGGAATTATTTTTTGTAGAACAAAAGCAGGTGCTCAGAATTTAGCAACGTATTTAATTGAAGAAGGATTTTCTACCGCAGCTTTAGAAGGAGATATGCAACAAAAAGAACGTGATAAAGTGATGCGTGCTTTTAAGAAAGAGAATTTACAATATTTAGTATCTACCGATGTGTCTGCTCGAGGTATTGATGTAAGAGGGTTAGAGTTCGTAATTCATCATCAGTTACCAGAGCAATTAGAATATTATACTCACAGAAGTGGAAGAACTGCTAGAGCAGGTAAAACAGGGGTTTCCATTGCTTTTATTCTTCCTTCTGAACTAGAGAAAATCCATCAAATACAGAAAGATTTAAATATTAAGTTTTCAGAAGTTACCGTGTAAATGGAATTTATTTATGTTTTAGATATTATAGGAACTTTTGCCTTTGCAGTTAGTGGGGCTTTGGTAGCCTCAGACAAAAAATTTGATTTATTTGGAGTGGTTATCATCGCTTTTGTTACCGCAGTTGGAGGAGGAATGTTGCGAGATCTTCTAATTGATGCCCATCCAATAAATTGGATTGGAGATTTAAACTATATGTACACAATTTTTTTAGCTGTTATATTTACTTTTCTTTTCAAGAGTAAAATTGCTCATTTAAGTAAAACCATGTTTTTATTTGATACGGTTGGTTTGAGTGTTTTTACATTATTGGGCTTAGAAAAAGGGTTGTCATTTAATTTAAATCCAATTATAGCACTTATAATGGGAATGATATCCGCAGTTTTTGGTGGCGTATTGCGCGATGTTTTAACGAATAAAATACCGCTAATTTTTGAAAAAGAAATATATGCTTCAGCTTGTTTGATAGGTGGAATTTCGTATTTATTATTGACTTATTTTAACATGACTGAAAATGTTATATTTGTTTTTTCAGCCTCTATAATTGTGATTATTAGAGTGATTGCTGTGAAATTTAAGTTGCAACTCCCTAAAATTAAAGATGATTTGTTTAATAAAAACTAAGATATGAAACCATTAGAATTTACAAATATTCAAGAGTTTAGATCAATGCTTGGTAAACAATTACCATTAGGAGAATGGTATGCGATTACTCAGGAAATGATCAACGATTTTGCAAATGCTACCCTAGATAAACAATGGATTCATGTAGATGAAAAGAGAGCAAAGAAGGAGAGTCCCTTCAATAGTACTATTGCTCACGGTTTTATGTCTGTGTCAATGATTTCTAAGTTATTAGAAGCAACTTTTTTAATAAAAAGTTTGACCATGGGTTTAAACTACGGATTGAATAAGGTTCGTTTTCCGAATCCGGTTCCTGTAAATAGTGCGTTAAGAATGATTGCAGTTGTTAAAGAGATAGATGATATTTCTAACAAGGGAGTGAAAGTTACCTTTTCTTGTGTTATTGAAATTAAAGGACAAGAGAAACCTGCGTGTGTAGCAGAATTTATAGCTGCTTTTTTTGAATAAAAGTATGCAAAAATGAAAAGCATATGAAACTTTTATTACTTTTTTAAATCTACACTATTTCAATGAAGTATAATTCCTGAATAAATACTATCTTTGCTTTATAAGACAGAATACACTCTAGTCATTGCTCTAGTTATCCCTAGTTTGATTTTTAATTTTTAGTTAGGTATTTATCTTATCAGAAACAATAACTTTAAAACTCTTTATTTTTAATGGCCAAATCGCAACAAACATTTAGTAAAAGTGAAAAAGAAAAAAAACGTTTAAAAAAACGTTTGGATAAACAGAAAAAAATGGAGGCTAGAAAGGCCGAAAAAGAAGAGAATGGATCAGCAGGTATTCAGTTTGCCTATGTAGATCATAATGGAAATTTAACGGATACTCCACCAGATCCAGATCTAAAAGTTGAATATGAATTGGAAGACATTCAAATTTCTGTAACCAAAAAAGAAGATTTACCAGAAGAAGATCCTGTTAGAAAAGGAAAGGTTTCATTCTTTGATACCTCAAAAGGTTTTGGTTTTATAATAGATACTGAAAATAATGAAAAATATTTTACGCATGTTAGTGGTTTAATTGACGAAATTGCTGAAAATGACAAGGTTTCTTTTGAATTGGAAAGAGGTATGCGTGGAATGAACGCTGTAAAAGTTAAGAAAATATAATAGGCAATTACCTGCCAAAAAAAAATCCTTCAAATTGAAGGATTTTTTTGTTTTTCTCTAGAATCAATTAAAATATATATATAGTACTCGCTATATAATTACACATATTTCTAAATTTTAAAAAGGTGATACTTTTATAAATTATAAAATTCCATACTATTTATAATAAGTTCATTAGAAACTTTACAATCGAGTTGATAATTCTCGTAATCATTCAGTAACACAAAGTTTACTTGACCGTTTACATTTTTCTTATCGTGTTTTAACAACTCCATAATCCCAGGAAAATCTTCTTTTGAAAGATCTACTTTATCGTAAATTGATAAAATGACTTCTTTTACTTCGTTGACTTTTTCAAAAGAAAATCCTAGTAACTTACAAGATAGGTAGCTTTCGCAAACCATCCCAATAGCAATAGCTTCTCCATGCGTGAGGTTGTTTTTATCTTCAGATTCTAAGTAAAAAGACTCAATTGCATGCCCTAAGGTGTGACCAAAATTTAAAATTTTACGTATGTTTTGTTCTTTTGGGTCCTGTTGAACAACTTTGTTTTTTATGTCAATAGATTTATATATTAAATCATTGATATTGTTGTTTTTATCTTGTTTTATCTTATTGAATAGTTTAACATCATAAGTGAGTCCATATTTAATGATTTCTGCAATTCCAGATTTAATTTCTCTATCTGTAACGGTTGTTAAATAATCAGTATCAATTAAAACCATTTCAGGATTTGCAAATAATCCAATTTGATTTTTTAAAACTCCTAGATCTACACCTGTTTTTCCTCCAACAGAAGCATCCACCATAGACAATAGTGTAGTTGGTATATTTACAAAGTCAATACCACGTTTAAAACAAGAAGCAACAAAACCTCCCAAATCAGTTATGACTCCACCACCTAGAGTAATAAGTAAGCTTTTTCTATCTCCACCCAATTTGGTAATTGAATTCCAAACGCTGATACAGGTTTCTAGATTTTTATGAATTTCACCAGATCTGATTTTTATAATTTCAATAGATTTAGTAGCCTCCAAATTTTCGATAAATTTTGGATAACAATGCTCTAAGGTGTTTTCATCAACTAGAATAAAGAGCGAAGAGTACTCATTGCTTTCGATTAAATTAGAGAGTTCACTGTATCCTTTGTCTTGAAAACTAATAGAATAGGTAGCTGCTTGTATCGATTTCATTTATAATTTATTAATGCTGCAAATTAAAAATAAATTATTTAATTATTGACATTCAATACCTATATTTGTTAATATAAAATACCTCTACATTATGA
>Ga0233444_10000069_pt1 | contig 131671 bp, 129 predicted proteins | sample SI_124_October20_6_FD_182792 | JGI IMG/M metagenome (GOLD analysis project Ga0233444, IMG submission 182792) | Seawater microbial communities from Saanich Inlet, British Columbia, Canada - SI_124_October2016_10_MG | ecosystem: Environmental > Aquatic > Marine > Inlet | place: Canada: British...
GGCTTGCTCAATCGCCGCCACCAGAAACGGCATGCGGACCAAAAACATCGCTTCAACGTGACCCCAAAACCCTTGGCCATCGACGCCGGCGAGCGATAGCTCGATAATCTCATGGCCTAAATCGGCACAGCGTTTGGCGGTTTCTTCTATGGCTTGGCGGATCGGCTTGGCGACTTCGGCTTGTTGAATATTGTCGAACATCAACCCGATTTTTAGAGGTCGGTTTTGCGCGGGGCCCTGCTTTGTCGACAGGGCGGGATAGGCGGCTTGCGGCGAGCGGTCTTGCGTCACCTCAAACAACCAAGCGCTATCTCGCACACTGCGGGTAATCGCGTGATGATGTTTTAACAAAGGATGCGCGCCATCCGCCTCGCCGGACAACAAACGCGCGCGGGTTGGCTTAAATCCAAATGTGCCGCAAAAAGAAGCCGGCATCCGAATGGAGCCCGCGCCATCGGTGGCATGGGCGGCGGCCACATATCCGGCGGCCACCGCGACCGCCGAGCCACCGCTAGAGCCGGCGGATGTTTTGGAGATATCCCACGGGTTGGCGGTGGCGCCAAGAGTCTGATTATGGGTGACCGGTAAGGAGGCAAATTCGGGGGTATTGGTGGCACTTAAAAACGTCAATCCGGCTTTTTGCAAAGCGGCGATAAGCGGTGGGGCGGTGGCGGGTTGCTGATGCAAAGCGGGGTGTGCGCCGTCGCTGTGGGGAAAGCCCGGCACATCGACAAAGTCTTTATGCATAAAGGGCGCGCCGGCAAACAGGCTGTTGGGGTCGGCTTGTTCGGCCGCCACAAGCGCTTCGTCGAAGCGGCGCGTGGTCAAAGCGTTGAGCTTTGGCTCCAGCGCCTCCGCCTTTGCAATACTGGCCTCAACCAACTCACGCGGGCCAATATCGCCGCTTTTTAAAAGGGAAACTTGCGCCGTTAAATCTAAATCACTCATGCCAGAAGTTTTACAAACTAACCAATATTTGCAAGGCCTTTTCCCATTTTCTCAGTCGTAACCGTTTATTACATGACGAAAGCAATGGCTTCAGACATAAAAAGGCGCGGCCCCTCATCAGCGCCGCGCCTTCGAACGGGTCCGCGCCGTTTTTCAAAGCGGTGACTGTGTTCGAACCAATATCCAAATGCAAATCAATGCTCACCGCACGCGTTAGCGTGAATTTAAGATCGAATTGGCTGGTAGACGTTACGTCGGCCGTGATGGGCACGGCCACCAAAATACGTTTGGCATTGGCCGCCGTGTTACCCTTCATCGGCTCAATAGTGGACCGCTACGGCCTCGTTACGCCCGTGATGATTTCTTTGCTTGGCCTGTCTTTGGCCTATGTGTTGCTCGGCATGTTCGTGCAGTCCATCGCCAGTTTTGTCATGCTGGCAATGCTGCAGGCCATCCTTGGTAGTGCGTCGTCACCTCTGGCTTACACGCGCGGCATCAATAGTGTGTTTGACAAACAGCGCGGTCTAGCGCTTGGCGTTGCCCTTTCGGGCGCCGGTGCGGCGGCCACATTTGGGCCAAGTTTAGTCAGTAGCGCCATCGATGCGTTTGGCTGGCGCGGTGCTTATTATGCCATGGCCTTGTTTACCTTGGTGGTTGGGACGGTCATTGTTATCGTCTTGGCCCGTCTCAAAAGCGCCAAGACTTCGGCACAGATCGACGTTCAGGCGGCGCGGGAAGGCTTAAAAGCGGCCAAGGCAAGCGCCACCTACTGGCTCGTTATGGCCGCGATATTCTGCCTATCCTTAGGGCTTGGCGGGTTGATGATTCATTTTGTACCCATTCTGCTCGACATCGGCTTCACAACAAGTGAGGCGGTCAAGGTTGCCGGCGTGATTGGTATCGCCGTTGTGCTTGGCCGTTTGTTGGTTGGTTTTGCTGTGGACCGCATATTTGCGCCGCATGTGGCCATTGCCATTCTCTTTGCCTGTATCTGCGGTGTTTTGGCCTTGGCGGTTTTCGGCACAGTGGTCGCTGTACCGGCGGCCTTTGTCATCGGATTTTCGGTCGGCGCCGAAGTGGATTTGATTGGGTATCTCGTCGCCAGATATTTTGGCATGCATGCGTATGGTCAGATTTACGGAAGACAATACTCAACATTTTTAATCGCGACAGGTCTAAGCCCGGTCATTCTCGGGGCTGTTCGGGACGCCACGGGCAGTTACACTGCATCTTTATTCACAGCTGCCGCCTTCATAACCCTATCAGCGGCCTTGTTCGCAAGGCTCCCCAAATTTGAGGAATAACGACGCCAAGCCCTTTTACCCAATCCTCTCGGCTGCGCCATTTTCATACGATAGATCGCGAGAAGCCTATTGGTGGCTCTATCCGATCAAGTGGGCAGGCTACAAAACTTCCGTGTTCTTTCCCCCGTGGGGCGAACCGCGGCGGCTTTACGAACCATGCAAAAAAACGGCGAAAGCAAGCTAAACATCACGCAAAGCCAAGTCAGTGTGGTGGCCGGCATATCGCGGTTGCAGGCGCATCGGGCGCTGACCATATTCAAAACCCTCGGCATCGTCTCCATGAGCTATGGCTGTATTGAAATAAAAGATGTGCGGCGGCTCAAAGACCTCGAAACAAGGATGTAAAAGGCGCGCGCCATTTGTCTTTTCTCCGCTTTATGCTAAAGGCTTGGCATGATGGATACAGATAAAATAGAAGCTCTCGAGCGCCGCATCGCCGTGCTGGAAGAAAGGCTCACCCACCAAACCCAAACGCTGGATGAGATGAGCGAGCAATTGCACTTGGCCGAACAGGCGCGCGAGACCCTCAACCGAAATCAAAAGGCGCTGCTGGAGCGGGTGCAAGAAGTAGAAGACACGGGGCCCCAAGGGGCGCCGTCTTTGCAAGACGAGAAGCCGCCGCATTATTAAGCCCGCCGGATTGCAAAGCGCAATTGTTTTGCTACTATCCAGGCACGTCATTTGACTGTTGGGGGACACCACGATGAAAAAACGGCAAACGGTTTTGCGCGGCGGCGCGCTGGCACTTTCTATGATGGTTGCCATGCCGCTGCCAAGTGTGGCGGGCGACGCCCCGACCCAGCTTTATTGGGGCGACACGCATTTACATACTTCTTATTCGCTGGATGCTTATTTGCTCGGCAATCGCACAGCCGACCCTGACACCGCCTATCGCTTTGCCAAAGGCCTGCCGGTGGTGCATCCCGGCCATCGCGCGCGCGTGCGCATCGATCGTCCGCTTGATTTTCTGGTGGTCACCGACCATGCCGAATTTCTTGGCGTTTTTGCCGAGATTGACGCGGGCAATCCAGCCATTTTAAGCACGAAAATGGGCAAGCGGATTTATGACGACCTGAAAGCAGGAAGACAAAACCAAGTGTTTGCCGATATCGTCGGCATGGTGGCACAAGGCAAATTGCGCGAGCTGGCACCGATTAACGCACAGAAAGTGCGCACCTCTGTGTGGAGCAAAATGGTCGATTTTGCCGATGCCCATAATGAGCCCGGAAAATTTACCAGTTTCACCGGTTGGGAATGGAGCTCAATGCCAAATTCGGTCAATTTGCACCGCATTGTGTTTACCCCCGATGGCGGCGATACGGCCAAAAGCTATTTGCCCTTCTCTTCCCTGCAATCTGGCAAGCCGCGCGACCTTTGGGCGTGGATGGAAAAAACCGCCGCCGCATATGACACAGATTTCGTCGCCATTGGCCATAATATGAATCTCTCGCTCGGACGGTTTTTCCCAGAGGTCGACGAAAGCGGCAATCCGGTAGACTTGGCCTATGCCCAAGCCCGCGCCAAATGGGAACCCGTCGAAGAAGTCATCCAGTATAAAGGCGACAGCGAAACCCATCCTATTTTATCGCCGGTCGATGAATTCGCCGGTTTTGAGAAATACAAACATTTGCTTGGGCCGCATATTTTGCCGGATGGCAAACGCTCCATCGAAGCGACGCCCGCCATTGGCGGTTTCATGCGCTCGGGCCTGCGCCGTGGCCTAGAGCTAGAGACAAAAATTGGCGCCAACCCCTATAAATTCGGCGTTGTGGGCGCCTCCGACAGCCACACTTCTTTGGCCAGCGTCGAGGAAGGCAACTTCCATGGCAAATATGCCAATGACGCCAGCCCCGAAACCAAACATAAACCCACTGTGCCGACCTCCGTTGGCTGGGATGCTTCGGCGCAGGGCTTGTCTGCCGTCTGGGCCGAAGAGAACACCCGCGATGGCATTACCGCCGCTTTCAAACGCCGCGAAGTCTATGCCACATCGGGCCCGCGCATTGCGTTGCGGGTTTTCGGCGGCACGGGCTTTAAATCCTACGATGCCAAACGGGCAAACTTAGCCAAAATTGGCTACCAAAAAGGCGTTCCCATGGGCGGCGAAATCACTGGCCATGCCAAAGCAAAACCGATGCAATTGCTCATCCATGCGGCCAAAGACCCGATGAGCCAAAACCTAGACCGCCTTCAAGTGGTCAAAGGCTGGCTTGATGCGCAAGGCAAAAGCCATGAAAAAATCTACGACGCCCTGCGTGCCAAAACTGGCAAGCAAGAAGTTCGTCTGGCCGATGCGGGCACCAATCACGAAGGCGGCGCCAGCCAATTGGCCACCGTATGGACGGACCCCGATTTTAACCCAACCCAAAATGCGTTTTATTATGTGCGGGTGTTAGAATTGCCGAGCCCGCGCCATACGCTGCTGGATGCGATTGCGCTCGAAAAAGACCCATCGATTACCAATCACACAAGCGTTCTTCGCGAGCGCGCCTTTTCGTCGCCGATTTGGTATAATAGCCAGTAAGAAACGTTACCGAGGGTCAGGTCGCTCGTTGGCGTAATTCGCTGACGGGTTCGCCGCCGATGGCCCAGTTTTCGGTTTCCACTTCCTCGATGATGACGATGGTAGTGGCTGGGTTTTTGCCGAGCACGCGGGCTAGAACGTCTGTCATCTCCGCCATCACCTGTTTCTTCTGCTCGGCGGTGGCGCCTTCTTTGGTAATTTTTACGTTGATCATCGGCATGGCTCGTCTCCTCGGCTAAGCGATAGAGCTAACTATAGGGCGCCCCGAAAAAAATATTAAGGGAGAAAAATTAAGCACAATCAGACTTGCCCCGAAGGCCACAAATCGACATGATGGCCAGCAGATAATGACCCTAATGGAGACAGACCGATGAGTGATATTGCAGCCTATATGAATGAAGCCACCCAAAAAGCACGGGTGATTGACGGCCTGGCCGCAGATGCCAATTTGCGCCCGGTCAATAAAGTCGGGATTATCGGTGCCGGCACGATGGGCGGCGGCATTGCCATGAATTTTGCCACGGCTGGCATTCAGGTGATGTTGATTGAAACCAAACAAGAAGCCCTGACCCGCGGGCTTGGCGTCATCGAAGCCAATTATCAACGCAGCGCCGAGCGCGGACGCTTTCCAGTGGAAGAAGTCGGCGAGCGTATGGCCCGTATTGAGGGCGCGCTGGATATGTCGGCTTTGGCCGATTGCGATTTGATTATCGAGGCCGTGTTTGAAGATATGGATTTGAAAAAATCTATTTTCAAAACCCTCGACGGCATCGTGAAACAAGGCGCTATTTTGGGCACCAATACATCGGGCTTAGATATTGATGCGATTGCCGCGCAAACCTCGCGCCCGCAAGATGTCATTGGCCTGCACTTCTTCTCGCCGGCCAATGTGATGAAACTGCTGGAAATTGTTCGCGCCGATGCAACGGCCGACGACGTGGTGGCCACCTCGATGGATATCGCGGTGAAAATTGGCAAAGTGGCAACCCTCGTGGGCGTTTGCCCGGGCTTTGTTGGCAACCGCATTTTGGCGGCGCGCCAATTTCAATCAAACGAATTGGTCAAGCGCGGCGTGTTGCCGTGGGATGTCGATACGGCGTTTAATAATTTTGGCTTTAAAATGGGGCCATTTCAAATGTCTGATTTGGCGGGTCTGGATATCGGCTGGAAAAAAGGCGCCAAGACTTCCAACCCCATTCGAGACACTTTATGCGAGATGGACCGCCGCGGGCAAAAAACCGGAGCTGGCTTTTACGACTATGACGACAACCGCCAGCGCAGCCCCTCGAAAGTAACCGAGCAAGTTATCGCCGAAGTGACGGGCATTGCGCCCGGGGAAGCGGGTCTGTCGGAAGCCGATATTCTGGCGCGTTGCCTGCATCCGATGGTCAATGAAGCGCTGATTATTCTGGAAGAAAACAAAGCCCAGCGGCCCAGCGACGTCGATGTGATTTGGTCCTATGGCTACGGCTGGCCGGGCGATACGGGCGGCCCGATGGCTTATGGCGATTTGGTTGGAGCGGATAAAATCCTCGCCACCATGGAAGCGCTGCAAGGCGAAAATGCAGATGTGAAAATTTCCGACACATTGCGCCACTTGGCCAGCCAAGGCGGCAAATTCATCGAGCTAGATTTGGGCGGCCTGAAAACAGGTTAGCAAAAATCAGTCAACTCAAGGTTAGTCGACCCAAGATTAGTCTACGAAGGCCCGCTCGATAACAAAATCGGCCGGGTCTGAGTTGGCGCCTTCGCGCAGGCCATGTTCTTCCATCAAGTCTTTCAACTCTTTGGTCATGTCGATAGAGCCGCAAATCATCGCCCGATCGACACTTGGGTCGAGGCGCTCGACGCCGAGGTCTTCGAATAATTTGCCCGACCGAATAAGCTCGGTGGGCCGACCCATGTGTTCGAAATCTTCGCGCGTGCAGCTTTGGTAGAGGCGCAATTTCCCTTGCGCAATCTCGCCCAAATCTGGGTCGTTTAAAAACCCATCGACAATCTCGCGGCTATAAGCCAGCTCGGCCACATCGCGGCAGGTATGGCTGACGATAACTTCCTCAAATTTCTCATAGGTTTCCGGGTCGCGCACAAGACTGGCGAAAGGCGCAAAACCCGTGCCCGTCGAGAACATATAAAGCCGCTTGCCCGGTTTCAAAGCATCTAGCACCAAAGTGCCAACGGGCTTTTTGCCCAAGAGAACCTTATCGCCTTCGCCAATTTTTTGCAGCTGCGAGGTCAGCGGGCCATCGGGCACTTTAATCGAATAAAACTCCACCGTGTCATCCCAGCTCGGGCTGGCGATACTATAGGCGCGCAACAAGGGTTTGCCGTTTTCTTGCGGCAGGCCAATCATAATAAATTCGCCAGAGCGGAACCGAAACGCCTGCGGGCGGGTGAGGCGAAATTTAAACAGCCTATCGGTATAATGCTCAACGCTCAAAACCGTTTCTGGCGTGGGCGCATTTGGGCTCACGGGTTTTTTGGCGGCTTCGGTCATTGGGCTTATTCCTTGTTAAACAGTGTCTTCAAATAACTCTTGCGCGGTTTATACAGGCAAAAAGCGCGTTGCGCAAAGCCAGTTGCTGTTTTTATGCTTTTCGTTTTCAGCCAATAGGGTTATTTAACGACCCAGTTGACCCCTAGCCTCAGGCCCCCAAGTGATTTTGCGTCTTATCCATCTTTGGCTCGCCAGCTGGCTGCTAACCCAGGCAGCCCTGGCTTCTGCCTGCCATAGCGTCGGCGAAGTGCATGTTATTTGCAGCGCGCAAGGGCTAGAAACCGTCTATGTGCCGAGCCCGGAAACCGAGGCGCAACCCAGGCCCGATTGTTGCCCCACTGCGGCCAGCACAATGTTGGAAGCACTGTCTTTGGCTTTCCGCCCTGGCGCCAACGCGGCCCCGAAAGCCCCTATTATCTGGCCCCAACATGCGCTGCGTTTCGACAGCGCGGCCACACCAAGGGCCCCGCCAAAATCTGTCTCCGCCTAAATTCCATTTCTATTTAACAGGACAGATTTATGACTTATTTTCCCAAGTTAGGGACGCGTGTACCCAAATTAAAAATCGGCGCTTGGTGGCTTTTCGCCTTTACCGTGAGCTTCGCCTTAGCCCCCCTCTCTCACCCCGCTTTAGCCGACACCCCCAGCCGCCCCGATAGCCATGCCCCGATTGGCGTGATGGGCGACCATCGCCATAAAGCTGGCGAATGGATGGTCTCTGTGCGCCATATGGATATGTCGATGAAAGGCAATCTTAAGGGCCGCCAGTCGATATCCGACGCGCAGGTTTTGCAATTGCCCAACCAACATGGCAGTCCGGCAAATTTACGCGTGGTGCCACAAACCATGGATATGAAAATGACCATGCTCGGGGCCATGTATGCCCCCAATGACACAATCACCCTATTGGCCATGACCATGCAGCACGAAACCACCATGCGGCTGAACACTTATGGCGCGATGAGCCAAACGCTTCTTGGCAGTTTCACCAGCCAAAGCGAAGGGCTGGGCGACACCACACTGGGCGCGCTGATAGCGGGCGGGGAGATAGACAAAGGTATTTTGAACGGCCAATGGCATTACGGCTTAGCCCTATCGGTGCCCACAGGTTCGATAAAACAGACGGGCAGCGTTCTCAGCCCCATGAATATGCGTGCCAGCGGCAAACGCCTGCCTTACCCGATGCAGCTCGGCTCTGGCACTTATGATGTCAAACCGTCGCTGACTTTTAACAATGCCGCACACGGCGATTGGCGCTACAGCGGCCAATTGGCAGCGGTGGTGCGCCTAGACGATAATGCGCAAGGCTATCGGCTGGGCGATAAGGCCCATTTGCAAGCTTGGGCGTCTCGGCGTCTCGCGCCTTTTGTCAGTGCCTCTATGCGCCTCGATGCCAGCCATCAACAAGGCTTGAAAGGAAGCGATGCCGCCATCACCCTTCCGGTGCCGACCGCGCAGACAAATTTCTCTGGCGGTCAATTGGCGCATCTGTCGTTTGGCTTTAATTTTGTTGGCCAGGCGGGCCTCTTGCACGGCCACCGGTTGGCTTTGGAATGGACCCGCGCCATCCACCAAAAGGCCCGTGGCGTGCAAATGCAGCATCAAGACACGCTGACGCTCGGCTATCAAAAAGCTTGGTAGGCTTTAGGCAGAAAATGCGCGCTAGTTGTTTCTAGCGCGCATACCGCCGTCGACGGGAATGGCCACGCCGGTGACATAACTCGAGGCGGGCAAACATAAAGACAAAGTCATATTAGCCACTTCTTCAGGCCGGCCATAGCGGCGCAAGGCGGTGCGCCGATGCGCGAAAGTGGCTTTATGCTCGTCGGGAATAGGCTGCGTGATGCCCGTATGAATGGGCCCCGGGCAAACCGCATTTACCGTGATGCCCTGTTTGCCCAATTCTACCGCTAGGCTTTTGGTCAAGCCAATCAGCCCATGTTTGGCCGCCGTATAGGGCGAGCTGCCGGCACTGCCCCCCAGTCCTTCGGTGGACGAAATATTGACGATGCGCGCGGCATCCGATTTTTGCAAATGCGGCAAAGCCTGACGGATTAAGAGTTGCGGCCCCTCCAACATCACAGCCAATGATTTTTCCCAAGCTTGCGGATAGGCGTCTTCGTCAATCTTGGCCACCATCGAAAAACCGGCATTATTGACCACAATATCGAGACCGCCAAAATGCGCCACGATATCGCCAACACAGGCCTTAATCATCGCCGCATCGGACATATCCATGGCCCAAGCTTTGGCCGTGGCAAAGCCAGCCGCTTCAATCTCATCGACCACGCTTTGGCAAGCCTCTAGGTCTAAATCGGTGACCGCCACATGGGCGCCCTCACGGGCGAAAAGATGCGCTGTGGCGCGTCCCATGCCGCTGGCAGCGCCCGTTACAAGCGCGGTGCGTCCTTGAATAGAGCGGCTTAAATGTTGATAGGCTTCCATGTTTCTCTCCCTTGTTGGCTAAACTTTAAGCCGCGCGCGCCCAAGCCGCAAGAGAGGAAGCGGCCATCCTCTAGAGGATAAAAGCGGCAAATTTGACATGGCCGCCGCAAGCGCCATAATTGGGACTATAGAAATCTTAAAATGAACCCTTGGGAGAGAATTATGAGCGTTTCAAAAGATCAAAAACCAATCGATAGCGGCATCCAACCCACCCCCGAAGCCAGCGACGTAGTGGCCGGTCTCGACCTATCTGGCAAAACTGTAATGGTAACGGGCGGCTATTCTGGCATTGGCTTTGAAACGGTAAAAGCGCTGGTCAGTGCCGGCGCCCATGTGCATGCCCCAGGGCGCGACCTCGAGCGCGCCCGCAAAGCCCTCGATGGTGTCGTCAGCGCCAGCCATGTCGATAAAATGGATTTATCGGATTTAAACTCGGTGGATAAATTTGCCGATGATTTTCTAGACCGTCACAAAAAACTCGACCTGCTGATTTGCAATGCTGGCATTATGGCCTGCCCGTTTGAAAAAACCGCGCAGGGTTTCGAAAGCCAAATTGGGGTGAATCATTTCGGCCATTTTGCACTCATTAATAAACTCATGGGCGCTTTGGAAGCCGCCCAAGGCGCGCGCGTCGTGACCCTGTCGTCCATCGGCCACCGCATTGGCGGGGTCGACCTAGATGATTTACATTATGAAAACCGCCCTTACGAAAAATGGCCTGCTTATGGCCAATCGAAAACCGCCAAAGCCCTGCTGGCGGTTGAGCTAGACCGGATTGGTAAAGACAAAGGCATTCGGGCTTTTTCGGTTCATCCGGGCGGTATTTTCACGCCTTTGCAACGCCATTTGGCCAATGAGGAAATGGTTGCCCTCGGCTGGACCAAAGAAGACGGCACGCCGTCTGACTTGGCCGCCGCTGGTTTCAAAACGCCATCGGTCGGGGCCAGCACCACCCTATGGGCTGCCACCTCTGCCAAATTGGACGGCTTGGGCGGGCTTTATTGCAATGATTGTAATGTCGCCGAATTGGTCGCCGACGATAGCCCCGATATGAACGGCGTGCGCTCTTGGGCGGTCGACCAAGATTTGGCCACCCGTCTTTGGCAAACCACAGCGGCGCAAATCGCTGCGCTTTAGGGAAGCTTCGCGCGATTAACAGAGCGCGTCTAAATCAGGCCAAGCGGTCTCGAGGATGGCGCGGCGATGGCGCAGCGCATTCAGCCAAGCCGTCAGAACGGGCAAATCGGCCACCATGGCCGCCCCTTCTGGCGCGGCGCAAGTGGCCTCAATAACCGGATACATAAAACTATCGGCCAATGAATATTCCGCGCCGGCCAGAAACGCCGCCTCTTTTAGCCGCGTCTCTACGACCCCGAGGTGATATCGGATAACCGGCAAAGCCTCTTCGATTAATTTTTCATCTGGCGCGCGCCCCATCATGGGCGCCACGACGCGCGGCAAAACCAGCCGTTCTTCGGTGATGGGAAACACATAATGCGCCGCCACATGAGCCCATTGCCACATCCGCGCTTGCCCCTCTGGCGAGGCCGGATGCAGGGCCGCACCATTATGAGCGCGGTCGATATAACTGCAAATCGCGGGCGTTTCATAAAAATGCAAATCGTCAATATAAGCGGCGGGCGAGCGCATGAACGGATGATGCTCGGCCATATCTTTGGAGCCAGAGCCAGTTGGAATGATTTCCCAAGTCAGCCCCGCCTCCGCTGCCACAATGGCGCAAATGCGCGTGAAGGTAGAAACCGTGGGGCCATAAAGCGTCAATTGCACGGACATATCGCTATCCTATTGGTTGGCTTCGGACAAAAGTTTTCTCATGAAGCTTAAAATCTCAGCATTGCAATTTTGCGAGACCGGCGCCTCGGCGGCAAAGCCGTTGAAACCATGAAAGGCCCCGGGGTAAATGTGAAAATGCGTCGGCACGCCGGCGCGAGTCAGTTTTTGGGCATAATCAAGGTTCTCTTGCAAAAACAAATCCAAATCCCCCACCGGCAGATACGTGGGGGGCAGGCCCGAGAGGTCTTGGGCGCGCGCTGGCGCCGCATATATTGGCACCTCATCGCTGCCATAGGCGGCGCCCAAATAAGACTGCCACCCAAAGGCATTGGCCTTGCGGCTCCAGACCAACGTATCGGCAACCGCCTCGCTGGCAGGCGCTACATTGCGGTCATCCAACATCGGATAGAGCAGCACTTGGCCCAACAGAGAAACCGCAGCGCGGTCGCGCACCAAAAGGCCAAGCCCGGCAGCCAGACCGCCGCCAGCGCTCACCCCGCCGATAATCACCCGCGTGGGGTCAATGTTAAAATCATCCGCATGATCGAGCAGATATTTCAGCCCTCGATAGCAATCTTCCAATGGCTCTGGATAGGCCGCCTCAGGGGCCAATCGATACTCCACCGAAGCCGCGAAACAGCCCAAATGTTCGGCGGCCATCAGGGTAAATAAATCACCCTGTTTGGCCGTGCCCAAAACATATCCTCCGCCATGCATCCAGTAAAACAAGGGTCTGGGACCGCTGGCATCGCGCGGATGCATCACCCGCATGTCGACGCTGGGATGTCCCTCTCCGGCCGGGCAAGTGAGGCTATCTTGGTGCACGGTTTGGGGGATTTGCAGCGCCTCGACAAGGGTCTCATCGCGCGCGTTCGAGCTTTCCCGCGAGGCCGCCAAATCCTTAGCAACGTCCAATCCCTCCCCGACCAGCGCTTTGAGACGCGCCAGCCCTGGCCTTAAATCTGGATCCACATATTTGGAAATGGCCATAGCGCCCCCCGGGGTTTTGGCTTAGCTCTCGAGCTTGAAGTAAAGCCCCGCATTATCGCATAGGCGTTGGATTAAAGCCTCGCCCATAGCGGGGGCTGGCGTATAAATGCCGCCACCGACGCCGCCGTTGTCGCGCGAACACTCGCGCAGCAAGCACATGGCACTTTCCGCCAGCATTTTAGACGTCGAGCCATAGCCCGGGTCTAAATCACCGCCGACACTGGCTTCTATGCGGTTTCCATCGGCGGTTAGGCCGATGAAAAGCACATCATAATTGCCCGCTTCGCGCGACGCTTCATCGGGGCCTTCGCCGGGTTTGGGAACCCCTTCCCCGACCAATGGGTTGTGACCAGCCACAAACTCAGCCATGGCTTTGCCTTCTTCGCCAGCGCCCGTCACCATCATCTCGTCATATTTAAAGTCTTCGCCATAGGCATGGCCCAACAAAGCGTTCGAGCGATGCACATTTTTCGTGTTGATCGCCGCCATAATAAAGGGCGCAACCCACATGCCCGTCATCTCATCTTCGTAAATCGCGTTATCGGCGGGCTGTTCTGGCCCCTGATGCGTGCCATTGGCGGTAATTGCCAAAGAAAACGGATTGGCGAGCACTTGCAATAGCTCCGGGTTTTTGCCCAAAGCCGCCATCGTCGCGTTTAACGAAGCGGCCGTGCCACCAGAAAACTCGCCATTCATGGCGCGCACGCGTCCGCGCACTTGGTTGCAATGGGTGCCGAGTTTTTCCTGCGCCGCTTTTTGTAGAAAATAAACCCCCATATCAAACGGAATAGAATCGAAGCCACAGCTATGCACAATGCGCGCGCCCGAAGCTTTTGCCGCGCCATCATGGGCGTTAATCATCTCATGCATCCAACCTGGCTCGCCGCTGAGGTCGACGTAATCCGTGCCCGCGGCCGCGCAAGCCGCCACCACAGGCGAGCCATATAATTGATACGGGCCAACCGTGGTCAGCAATACTTTGGTGCTTTCCACCATGGCTTTTAGCGAGGCCGCGTCATCGGCATCTGCCACCACGAGGGGCGTGTCTTGGGAGATGCCCATTTCGTCGCGCACTTGCGCGAGTTTGGTTTCGCTGCGGCCTGCCATCGCCCAATTGACCGTGCGGCCATATTGGTTGTGCATATATTCAGCCACCAAACGTCCGGTAAAGCCGCTGGCGCCATAAACCACAATGTCGAAATCTCTGTTACTCATTTTCATCTCCCGTAAATCAAAAGGGGCGGTATGCCCTGGCTTTTGTCGTGACGCTAAATGTAACCCACGCGCCCTTACATGCAAGGCTTGAGGTTGAAAATTAGCTGATATTTGGACTTTTCTTTTGCGCCGCGTTTGTTAGGCTCTGGGCTTCTACTGCTTTGGGAGGAGCCTCATGTCCAGCACAACAATTGAAACAGACGCTATCTATAAAGGCCGCCATTACGCGCTGGCCATTCTGGTGGTTATCTATACGTTTAATTTCATTGACCGCCAAATTCTGTCGATATTGTTAGAACCCGTGAAGTCTGAGCTCGGCCTATCTGACACCGCCATGGGCATGCTCACGGGTTTTGCTTTTGCCATGTTTTACGCAACCTTGGGCATTCCAATCGCCCGCTTCGCAGACCGCACCAACCGCCGCAACTTAATCGCCGGCGCTTTGGGTATCTGGAGTATTTTCACCGCGCTTTCGGGTCTGGCGCAAAACTTCTGGCATCTCTTGGCCGCGCGTATCGGCGTCGGCGTCGGCGAAGCCGGTTGCTCGCCCCCCGCGCACTCGATGATTGCCGATTATTATCCGGCCGAACAACGCGCCACAGCTTTGGGAATTTATTCTCTTGGCATTCCTTTTGGCATTATGTTCGGACTTTTTGCTGGCGGCTGGATTAACGAATTATTCGGCTGGCGCGCCGCCTTCTTCTTGGTTGGTGTGCCGGGCATTTTGCTGGCCGTCATCACCCGCTTCACCCTGCGCGAACCACCGCGTGGCTTGGCCGAAGGGCGCGTGGATACGGGCGAACAGCCAAGCGTTCGCGAGACGTTAACTTTTTTATGGGCGAAGAAATCGTTCCGCCATATGTCTTTCGCCGCCGCGCTCACCGCTTTCGTGGGCTATGGCTTTATTACGTGGGCGCCGTCTTTCCTCATCCGGTCCTTTGGTATGGGCACGGGCGAGATTGGCACTTGGTTCGGCCTAATATTGGGCGTGGCAGGCGGCATTGGCATCGCGCTGGGCGGCTATTTGGCTGATAAATTTGGCGCCAAAGACCCGAAATGGTTTCTTTGGGTGACCGCCATCGCGTTGCTGATTATTTTCCCGTTCAATATTTTCGTCTATACGGCCACCAGCTCCAATATGGTGCTCTTGGCGATGATTATTCCCGTCCTCTTGGGCAATTTCTATCAGGCGACGACGTTCAGCCAAACCCAAGGCATTTCCGAATTGCGGATGCGCGCGGTCGCCGCCGGTATTCTTTTGTTCATCTTAAATATGATTGGGCTCGGCTTGGGGCCGCAATTCGTGGGCATTGTGTCCGACCTTTTGGCCGATCGATATGGCCAAGAAAGCCTGCGCTATGCGCTGCTTATTTGTTCGCTGGTCAACCTTTGGGCGGCTTGGCATTATTTCATTGCTGGTCGTCATCTGAAGGATGATTTAATCACAGAAGGGTAATCTGCATGTCGCAGCCCAAAAAATCAGGGGAACCGCGTCCAAAAATGCGGTTCCTCTCGATGTTTAGCGAAATCGCCCCTCTCGCGGTTTTCTTCACCATCCATCAAGCTTACGGTCTTTATGCCGCTGCGGGTGCCTCGGTCGGCGCCTCGGCGGTGCTTATCAGCGTCACTTGGGTGCTAGAAAAACGCTTGGCGCGCTTTGCCCTTTTCGCCACCAGCATTGCCGCCCTTCTCACCTCGGCGGCCATTCTGGCGGAAACCAAAACCTATATTAAAATTCAGCCGAGCCTGTTTTCTGGTGCGTTTGCGCTGGTGCTTTTGGCCGGGGCCCTGCGCGGTCGGGCCATGATGAAAGTTTTCTTTCACGCGCAATTCGACCTCCCCGAAAAAGTCTGGTTTTCTCTATCGCTGCGCTGGGGCTTGTTTTTCGCCGCCGCGACTGTGGCCAATGAATTGGCTTGGCGGGTTTTCAGCGACGATGCTTGGGTGCTTTTTCGGGTCTTTATTATGGCCCCGGCCACCGGGCTTTTCATGTTGGCGCAATTGCCGCTGACCCTGCGGGGGCGTCGCCAACAAGTCAAAGATATGCAAGAAACGCCAAACGGCTAAGCGCGCAAGCGTTTATAAATCCGCCAAAGCGTGAGGCCCACAAGCCATAGCAACAGCCCCTGTATGGCCAAAAACTTGGCTTGTGTGGTTTGGCTGGCCAGCGCGATTTGCGCTTCGCTGAGGTTCGGGAAACCATATAACAGACCGACAAGTTGGATATTCTCTGCCACGTCTAAACCCATCACTGCCACCATCAAAGCCAAGCTCAAGGGAGCCCAATTGCGCGGCCCCATGAGGGTCATGAGCCCGCCAAAGAAAGCGCCATAGATAAAGGGAAACACCATGTCTAGGCTCAAGGTAAAGCGCGCATGCAACTGTCTTCCGGTTTCGCCATAGAGCAATAAATGCTCGCGCAAAGCAAGCTGGTCATAGCCCTGCAATTCATCGAGCATGGGCGCGCCGAGCTGGGTTTTCAGCCAGCTAAAGCCAAACATACAGGCCACAACCCCCAGACCACTGGCCAGCAAAACATTGCGCTGCACGAGCCAAGCGCCCAGACGAGCAACAAATTTTAGGGGTTGCGATTGCATATTTCTTACCTCTTGTTATGTTCCGAAAAGGCGCACATCAGCCTAGCATTTAATTGACAGACAATAAACTTGAGGAGCCTTGCATGAGCGAAAATTACAAAGCCGTTTTATGGGATTTCGGCGGGGTGATTACCTCCAGCCCGTTCGAGGCCTTTGCCGCCTATGAAAAACAAAACGGTCTGCCCGAGAACTTCATCCGAGGGATTAATGCCACCAACCCAGACAGCAATGCTTGGGCCAAATTCGAGCGCAGCGATATTGACGCCGCCAGTTTCGATACCGCCTTTCTGGCCGAAGCCGAAGCGCGCGGCCATAGTGTGCGCGGCGGTGATGTGCTCGCCCTTCTGGCGGGCGCCATTCGCCCCGAAATGGTGGCTGTTCTAGAGCGGCTCAAAGCCGAGGGCTATCGCATTGCCTGTATCACCAATAATGTCAAAACCGGCGCGGGCGCAGGCATGGCGCGAACGCAAGAAAAAGCCGACGCCGTGGCCAAAGTGATGCAGCTGTTCGAACATGTCATCGAAAGCTCCGAAGTTGGCGTGCGAAAACCCGACCCTGCGATTTACCAAATGGCCTGCGATAAGCTGGGCGTGGCACCCAGCGATTGTGTGTTCCTAGATGATTTGGGCATCAACCTAAAGCCCGCCCGCGCTATGGGCATGGGCACCGTCAAAGTGGTCTCCGCCGCCCAAGGCATTGCTGATTTAAGCGCGCTATTGGGCCAAGATATCAGCTGAGCCGAAGCCTCTTTTTCTCGCTGATTTAGGCATAAAAAACCCCGGCAAATCGCTTTGCCGGGGTTTGTTTTGTCGGCTCTCGCCTTAGTGGGCCTCGGCTCTCGCCTTAGTGGGCCAAGGCGCCACTTGGCGCTTTCGGCGGCGTTTTCCGCGGCACAATCATTTCCAATACCACGGCCAAGGCTGGCAGAACCGTTACCGCCATAATCATATTGATCATGAACATAAAGGTTAGCAGCAAGCCCATATCGGCTTGGAATTTCAGCGCCGAGAAGGCCCAGGTCGAAACGCCCACGGCTAAAGTCAGCGCCGTGAACACCACCGCCATGCCGGTCTCATTGAGGGTAAGCTTAAAGCTCGCCGTCACATCGAGGCCGGTTGAGAGGTGATATTGAATGCGGTTATAGATGTAGAACGCATAGTCCACACCCAGCCCCACAGCCAGCACCATCACCGGTAGGGTGGCCACCGTCAGACCGATTTCGAGAACTTCCATGAACCAATAGCCCATGAAGGTCGCCAAAGTCAGCGGTACACAGCACGCCACCGTGGCGCGCCAATCGCGATAGGTGACAATCACCAAGAAGATGATGGTGAGATAGACGTAAATCATCATCGGCAATTCAGAGACTTCAATCTCTTCGTTCACCGCAGCGGCAACGCCCATGTTACCCGAGGCCAAACGAATTTGAACCGGCACCACTTCATGGCTGTCAATTTTCACACCCTGTGCGCGAACCGCAGCCAGCAATTCTTCTGGCGTGCTTTGATTGACATCATAGGTAATGGCCAAAGCCGAGCTCACGCCATCGTCCACCACGTCGGTTTTAATGCCGAGGTCGATATTGCCAGGGCCCCGCATGGGTGGGTCCGTGATGATATGCAAATCAGCCACAGGCGATGGATTGTTGACGCGGAACTCTTTAATGGCATCGGTCACACCGGAAATGGTGGTGGCCTTCGAGTCATCCAAGAAGATGAGCTGCGTAAGCAAAGTGCATTCTTCGTTCAACAAGCCCGTCGAGGCGCCAATTGGCGACTGCGACTGCACCAGCGCATATTTATTGCGCGGCAGAGCCTGCCATTTCAGATTGCCTTCATTAAAGCCAGAGCTGGATTGACGCGTTACATAAGGCAACGAGAGAACCAGCGACACGCCATCCACATTGCGCAAATACCAAGTGAATTCATTGAGGTATTTCATATAGGGATAATTGATGCAGGCCTCGCGTGGGGTTTCCACAATCACCGTCAATAGGTTGAGGCCAAGCGCAAATTTCTCTGCAATCTGGCGACTGTCCATATTATAGCGGGCTTCTTCGCGCAGCTCCGGAGAGCCTGCATGAAGCGCGCCCACATGGCGGTTTTGACTTTGTATAAACGCCGTCACAAACAGCACCACCGCCAAGAGAACCACAATCACAGCATTGCGCGGATTGGCAATATTGCCCAATTTCTGCATCAAGGCGACACGGCTGGCACGAGCCTTGGCGGCACGCTCCACAAAGCCATCCTCGATGGGGAAATAACTCGCCAAAACCGGCAACATAATCAGATTGGTCAGAATTTTAAGCGCCACACCGATCGATGCGGTGATGGCCAATTCTTGAATCATCTGAATAGGGATAAGGATCAACGTCCCAAAGCCTACCAAATCGGTAATCAGGGCCATCGAACCTGGGATCAACAAGCCACGGAAGCTGGCCCGGGCCGCTTCTTCGCTTGATTTACCGGAAGAGATTTCTGCCGTAATCAAGTTGATCTGTTGCACCCCATGGCTCACCCCAATGGCAAACACAAGGAACGGCACCAGCACGGCCAATGGGTCAAGCCCGTAGCCGAGGATGTTCAAAATACCGAACTGCCAGACCAAAGACGTCAGCGAGCAGAACAAAGGTAAGAAGGTGAGGATAACCGAGCGGGCATAGAGATAAACCGACAGAATGGTTAGCACCAAGGCCACCGCGAAGAATTGCACCACCGTGCTCGCGCCATCGGCAATATCGCCGATGAGTTTCGCAAACCCAATGATTTGAACTTCGTATTTATCGCTTTCAAACTTGCCGCGAATGTCTGTTTCCAATTTATCGGCAAGGTCGAAGTAATCGAGACGCTCGCCGGTTTTTACATCGACGTCCAACAGCTCGGCGCGCACCATGGCGGCGGAGAAATCATTGGCCACCAAACGACCGACAAAACCACCGCGAATAACGTTATTGGCAATAATGTCCAAAGCCGGTTCACAGGTTGTGGCCAAGCTGGCGGTTTTCAACCGCGACACGCAATCGCTATCGATATTATCGATGGTGATGGTGCCAGGAATAACGTCATCGGCAACAAAGCCATCTTCGGTAATTTCAAAGTAACGCGAGTTCGGCGTCCAAAGCGACGTCAGCGTATGACGCGCAACGCCAGGCATATAGAACAGGGCGTCGGTCAAATCTTTGTAAGTGGAAAAGAAATCTTTATTCCAAATCTTCCCTTCGCGTTCTTTCAACACCACAATGATGCGGTTCGAACCGAACAATCGATCGCGATATTCTTGGAATGTTTGAATATATTCATGACCGGCTGGCAATTGCTTATCAAAGCCAGCTGTCATTTTCAAATTCGTCGCGTAGTAACCGCTGTAAATTGTAAAAGCAGCAAACAATGCCAGAATGACACCGCGAAAACGAAAGATAATTTCTTCTAATTTTTGAACCATAAGGCCCTCCCAAAAGCCGAAGCGACTGCGCCGAGCGCACCGCTTAAGGGGGGAATGTCACATAAAAACCTATGCCCCTTCAAGCAAAAACTGATGTTCTGGGGGGTGGCAATAATGCCGCAGTTGACGCGCAGAGCGCAAACGCGCTTTTTTAGAGGCACCCAACGCCCGCAAACCGCTAGGGGGCAGGATGGTTCGCCCCTAAAAGGGGTTGAAATAAAGCCTTGGGATGAAGCAGAGGAAGGCGCATGAGAGACGATAAACAAGCAGATAGAGAGCTGGATTTCGCGACCCTTGTGCAAGAAGACGCCGCCCGCGAAGATGGGCGCCAATCGGAAGCCGCCCGCACCCTCCAGCGTGGGGTAACGCGCATGCTGAGCCAAGAAAACACCGCCTGTTTGCCGGAAATCTCATTGCCCAACCATCGCCGCGCCGACCTGATGGGCATTACGCAAAAAGGCGAGCTGTGGATTATTGAAATCAAAAGCGGCCTCGCCGACTTGCAGGCGGATAAAAAATGGCCAGAATATTTACCCTATTGCGACCGGTTCTTCTTTGCCATCGCCCCTGATTTTCCAGTCGAAAAACTGCCCCCCGACATTGGCTATATTTTTGCCGATGCCTATGGGGCGGAGATTATAAAGCCTGCTGTTTTACAAAAACTGGCCGCCGCCCGACGCAGTCTCTTAACGCGCAGATTGGCCCGCATCGGCGGGTTTCGCTGGGCTAGAAATCAAAAATAAAACGGTTCTAACGCGGGGCGCGCTTAGCCAGAATCCGTTGCAAAGTGCGCCGATGCATATTCAGACGGCGCGCCGTTTCCGAAACATTGCGGTCGCATAATTCAAACACACGCTGGATATGTTCCCAGCGCACCCGGTCGGCCGACATCGGATTTTCGGGCGGGGCCGCACGGCCTTCGGGTGCTGCCACCAAAGCGGCATGAATTTCATCGGCATCGGCAGGTTTCGCCAGATAATCGACAGCCCCGCGTTTTACCGCTTCTACCGCCGTCGCGATATTGCCATAGCCCGTGAGCATAATAATGCGAGCCTCTGGGTTATCGCTTTGCAAGCTCTCCACGACATCCAAACCATTGCCATCTTCCAGGCGCATATCAATCACGGCAAAAGCCGGTTTGACAGATTTGCCCATGGCGATGCCTTGGGCGACGGAGCCCGCGCTATGCACGCTATAGCCGCGCGTTTCCATGGCTCTCGAGAGGCGCGTCAACCAAGGTTGGTCGTCGTCAACAATCAATAGGTCTTGCCCAGTGTGGTCTTCTGGTTGGGTTTTTACTTCCGTCATAGCTTACTCCATCGTGGATTAAGGTAGATATAGAGTGTTTATTTCCGCTTTCAAAGGCGCAGGGTCAAATTGGCGGGCTCGGGCTTGCTCAAACAAGCAAACTATCGCGCGGCCAGACCAAGCGCACACAGGCACCACCAGGCATTTGCCCATTTATCATCTCGGTTACTTTAAGGTTGCGGGCACTGATTTTGCCGCCCGAACGCTGAATTAACGTGCGGGCAATAAAAAAGCCAAGCCCCAAACCAAAGTCTCCGGTCTCATCGCGGCCAAATTTCGAACGACGCGACGACGTATAGGGCTCGCCCAAATGGGTTAAAATATCCGCGGCAAAGCCTTCGCCATCATCGGCGATTTCCACAATCACTTGCTGCGCCGAATACGTGGCATGCACCCAAACCGTGCTCTTGGCAAATTCGGCGGCGTTCTCAATGAGATTGCCAAGCCCATAAATCAACTCGGGCTGGCGCGTCACCAAAGGTTCGCTGGTCGCCAAAAGACCATTGGCTTGGCTCGATACGATAATTTTCTTGTCGTGTTCGCCCGCTTCCAACACCGCTTCTTCCAGCAAACCGCGCAAAGAGATGCGCGAAATAACCGGATCATTATCCTCGCTGCTCAGCGACGATAGGATATCGCGACAGCGCAAAGCCTGTTCGCGCATCAAAGCCACATCATCGTTCAACCCCTCGGGCAAATCATCGCGCGCCGCCAATTCGCTCAACACTAAAACAATGGTACCAAGAGGTGTGCCCAACTGATGCGCCGCCGCCGCTGCCAGGCCATCTAGAGCAGACAAGCGTTGCTCGCGCGCCAAAACGGACCGCGTGGCCGTTAAGGCAGCTGACATGCGCCGCCCCTCGCGGCTCACGCGCCAGACATAGGCCGGAATAAAAGCCAGCGCCAATAGCAAAGCGGCCCAAACGCCGAAACGGAATAGGTCTGGAATGACCGGCGGCGGACCGCGCCACGGTAGCGGCAAATGATAGAGCGCAAGAACGCTTGCAATCAGCCCCGCAAAAACAATTAGCAAGGCGGTCGTGCGCGCGTTTAACAAGCTGGCGGATATGGTGACAGGCGCCAATAATAATAAAGCGAAAGGGTTCATCACCCCGCCCGTTAAAAATAACAAAAGGCCTAATTGCGCAATGTCATAGGCCAAATAACTGGCGGTCTCGCGGCGGTTCAAAAAGTGATTGGCCGGAAATTGAACAATCAAGATGAGGTTTAACGCCACCGCCAAGCCAATCACAATAAGGCATTCGGTCAAAGGCAACGAAAAGCCAAAGCCAAAATAAATAATCAGCACGGCCGCCAATTGGCCGATGATGGCCAACCAGCGCAAAAACAATTGCACCCGCAAACGCACCACGGCGATGGGTTCGCCATCGGCTTCCAGCTCGCCATACGGTCGGCTCATCGCCGGGCCAGAAAAACCCGACAGCGGCCTATCTTTTGGGGGCACAGATTGTGTCATAGAAAAACCCCCTAACCGCCGGCAGCTTGTAGCATTTGCAGAATTTTCGGTTGGCGCATTTCGCGCGCCCATTCCGACGCCGTGCGTCCCGTGCCATCGGTCTCGCGGACATCACTGCCCGCGGCAAGCAAGAGAGCCACAATTTTTCCTTGCCCCAAACGCGCGGCCGTAATCAGCGGCACTTCATAATCCGGGCCAGCCTTATTGGGATCGGCCTTGGCGTCCAGAAGCGCCGCAACAATTTCTTCATGGCCATAGATCACCGCATATCCCATGGCTGTATGTTTGGTGCTGGCGCGCTTATCGGGTTTGGCGCCCCAATCGAGCAATTGCTTAACGATGGCAAGGCGGCCCCATTCGGCGGCCGCATGCAAAGCGTTTTGCCCATTGCGACCCAAGCCATCGACAGAATAGCCCGCCGCATGGGCAGCTTGAAGGCGTTCCAAATCGCCACTGCGCGCCGCCTCGATAAAAACATTATCGGTAATCACAGGTATTTGTTGCGCCCACGCCGCGCTACCCCCAAGAGCCGCCAAAAGGCTCAAGATGGCGACAAGCCGAAGCCAAGGGGAATTATGTCGCTGTTCGGCGGATTGCGTGTAGGTCATCGCCAAGATATAACCGCTAGACTTGGGAATGGAAAGAGTGAGCATGAAAAAGAACCTTAAAAAAAGCCGCAAGATAAGCCTCGGCCTTGCCGCCGCAGGCCTGCTGACTTTGCTTGGCCTCTTGCTGGTCGAGTTGCAAACCCGCGAGACCGCGGTTCGTCGGTTTCAAGACGTGGCCATTGGTGGCGCCTTCAGCTTAACCAATGAACAAGGCCAGCCCCGCAGCGAGGCTGATTTTGCCGGCCGCCCGATGTTGATTTATTTCGGCTTTACTTTCTGCCCCGATGTCTGCCCCCTATCGCTAGATGTGATGGGCGCGGCGCTGGAAACCCTCGAGACACAAAACCCCAAAGCCTTTAACGCGCTGCAGCCAGTGTTTATCTCTGTCGACCCCGCGCGCGACACGCCTGAGCAATTGGCGGACTATTTGAGTTATTTTCACCCGAAGATATCTGGCCTCACCGGCAGCCCCGAACAAATCGCGCAGGTTAAAAAAGCTTTCCGCGTCTATGCCGTTCGCCGCGACGCCGCCGAAGACCCGCAAAACTATAATGTCGACCATAGCTCTTTCTTTTATTTAATGGATGGCAAAGGGCGCTATCTGGCGCATTTCGACCACGCGCTCGAGGCGGAAGTCTTGGCGCAAAAAATAGCCGCCAAATTGCGCTAAGTTAATTGCCAAAGAAGCGGCGCAATAATCCGCGCAAACCGCCTTTGGGCGCTTCGCCGCCAGGCAGTTCGACTTCGGCGCTTAGGCTTTTTTGCCCGACCATAAAGTCATGCCAAATCTGTGCCGGCAAGCCGCCGCCCGAAACGCGGGCCATGGCACTATTGTCATCATTGCCCACCCAGACCCCGACCACCAGGGCGCCCGTATAGCCGATGAACCACGCATCGCGCCAATTTTGCGACGTGCCAGTTTTGCCCGCGATATCGAGATTTTTAATCTGCGCGGCTTTGCCGGTTCCATCCTTCACCGCCTCGCGCAACATTTCGTTCAGCGTGCCGATATGATGGGGCGCCACCACTGGCAAAGCGGCGGGCGCATTGCGCGCGTATAAAACCTGGCCCGAGCTGGTAATCACCTCGGTGATAATATGCGGCAGGGTCTGTTTGCCGCCATTGGCAAAATGCGCATAGGCGGTGGTCAGCTCAAGCAAACTCACCTCAAAAGCCCCCAGCGCCAAAGACGGATGCGGGCGCAGTCGCGAACTAATGCCAAGGCGGCGCGCCATATCAATCACCTTTGGACGGCCGGTCTCTTCGCTGACTTGCACGGCTACCGTATTGACCGATTGGGCCAAAGCGGCTTGCGCACTAACCGGGCCGCGATAAGTTTCATCATAATTCTTCGGCTGCCAGTCGCCGACCGATATCGGCCCATCTTCATATTGACGCGACGGCTCCAGCCCGTTTTCCAGCGCTGCCAGATAGACAATCGGTTTGAACGAAGACCCCGGTTGGCGTTTGGCCATTGTGGCGCGGTTGAAGGTGCTTTCGGCATAAGACTTGCCGCCCACCATGGCGCGAATGGCGCCCTCTGGCGACAGAACCACCATCGCCGCCTGGCTCGCGTTTCGCGCTTCTCCATGGCGGTTTAACACCGCTTTGATCGAACGTTCGGCGGCCAATTGCAGGCGCGGGTCTAGCGTGGTGATAATATCCAAATCGGCGCGCGGGCGGCCGACAAAATCGGACAATTGGCCCAAGGTCCAATCGACCGCATAATGCGCCGCATCCGAAGATCGATTGACAATGCGGACCGGTTGGTTGGCCAAGGCCGCCACATCCGCATCGTCAATATGGCCGACCTCGCGCATGGCACCCAGCACCACCATGGCTCTGGCCTGCGCCGCTTCAGGATTATGCGTCGGGGCATATCGCGAGGGGGCTTTTAGCAATCCGGCCAACATGGCCGCTTCGCCAATGCTTAGGCTTTGCACCGGTCGGTTGAAATAAGTCTCCGCCGCGGCCTGCACGCCATAAGCGCCAGCGCCGAAATACACTCGGTTTAAATAGAGCGCCATCAGGTCTTGTTTGGAAAATTGCGCCTCCAACCAGAAAGCCAAAAGCAGCTCCTGAATTTTGCGCTTATAGGTGCGCTCTGGCGTCAGGAAAACATTCTTGGCCAATTGCTGGGTTAGCGTCGAGCCGCCCTGCACCGTTCTGCCGGCCAAAATATTGGCGCCAAAGGCGCGCAACAGCCCGCGCGGGTCGAGCCCAAAGTGAGAGAAAAACCGACGGTCTTCAATGGCCGTGACCGCCTGCACCAAAGCTGGCGGAAAATCTTTATATTGCAGAGGCTGGCCGCCACGTCTGCCGCGCCGCGCAATCAACTCGTCATTGGCCGCATAAAGGCTTAACTCTGCCTTGGGGCCTATTTTCCATAATTCATCGGTATCGGGCAAATCAAGCGCATAGGTAAAAACCAAAACGCCCAGAGCCATAAGCCCCCAGATGCCGCCAACCAAGCCCCAATAGAGGGCGCGGCGCCATCGGCTCGCTGAAGTTGGCTCGGGGGCGGCGGCTTGGCTCATCGTCGCGGCGTCCTGACGCTAAATATCCAGATTGCTTACATCCAGCGCATTATCTTGAATAAATTGACGCCGCGGCTCCACCACATCGCCCATCAATTGCTCAAACAGACCATTGGTTTCAGCCACGTCTTGCACTTTAACTTGCAAGAGCGAACGGGCGTCTTTGTCCAAAGTCGTCTGCCATAATTGTTCCGGGTTCATCTCGCCCAAGCCCTTATAGCGTTGCAAGGATACGCCATTGCGCCCTTGCGACAAGATAGCGGCCAGCAGCTCGCTTGGCGTGTTCACCTGAATGGTTTTATCTTTAATGGTCAATTGCGCGGGGTCTAAATAGACCGATTGCAAATTGGTGGCCATCGCATCCAGACGCCGCACATCGGCCGAAGCGATAAGCGGCGCATCAATGTTAAATTCTTCGCGCACCCCGCGCAGCTCGCGCGCAAATGTCAAACCGCCATCGCCCGTCGGCGCGCCCGTCCAACCGCGTTCCACTTCATCGGCCATACGGTTCAACCGACCGGCAATATAATGCGCACTTTGCTCGGCCAACTCTGGCTTCGATAAAATCTCGGGCGTCAGTGATCCCGATATCGCTGCCTGCTCGATAATGAACTGGGGATATTGCGCTGGCATGGCGTTTAAAGTGGCTTTTACTAGGCGCGCCTCGGTCAGCAGGGTTTCCAAATCGCTGCCCATGCGTTGCTCGCCCGAGGCCAGCGTCAACACAGCTTCGCCCGACCCGCTCTCTAACAAATATTCTTCCAAAGCCGCGTCATCTTTTAGATAGCGCTCCGAGCTTTGTCGTTTGATTTTATACAAAGGCGGTTGCGCGATAAACAAATGGCCGCGCTCGATAACCTCTGGCATTTGCCGATAGAAGAAAGTCAAAAGCAGCGTGCGAATATGCGCGCCATCGACATCCGCATCGGTCATGATGATAATCTTGTGATAGCGCAATTTATCGACGTTAAAATCTTCGCGCCCAATGCCTGTGCCCAAAGCGGTAATCAGCGTGCCAATCTCATTGGACGACAGCATTTTGTCAAAACGCGCGCGCTCGACATTTAAAATTTTACCGCGCAAAGGCAGCACCGCCTGATTGGAGCGATTGCGCGCCTGTTTGGCAGAGCCGCCCGCACTATCGCCCTCGACCAAAAACAATTCGGCACGGCTTGGGTCGCGCTCCTGACAGTCGGCCAATTTACCCGGCAAGCTAGAAACATCCAGCGCGCCTTTTCGGCGGGTCAGCTCGCGAGCTTTACGCGCCGCTTCGCGCGCCGCAGCGGCTTCCACCACTTTGCTCATCACAATTTTGGCTTCATTCGGGTGCTCTTCAAACCAAGCCGAAAGCACTTCATTAACCACGCTCTCAACGACAGGGCGAACTTCGGAGGAGACTAATTTATCTTTTGTCTGGCTGGAAAACTTCGGGTCCGGCACTTTCACCGATAGAACGGCAGTCAGCCCTTCGCGGCAGTCATCGCCGGTTACCGATACTTTTTCTTTTTTGGCAATGCCATGTTGATTGGCATAATTATTAATCGTGCGGGTCAACGCGCCGCGAAAGCCCGCCAAATGCGTGCCGCCATCGCGTTGGGGAATATTATTGGTGAAACATAAAACCGTCTCGTGATAGCTATCGTTCCACCAAAGTGCCAATTCCACCACAATGTCATCGGCCTCGGCCACCAGGGTAATCGGTGCATCAATCAGGGTCGATTTATTGCGATCGAGATAGCGCGCAAAAGCTTCCAGCCCGCCATCATATTTCAAATCCGAACGGCGCGGCTCGACCCCGCGTCGGTCTTCTAAAACAATCGCCACACCGCTGTTCAAAAACGCCAATTCGCGCAAGCGATGTTCGAGCGTTTCAAAATTAAAGTCGGTCATGGTGAAGGTTTCCGCCGAAGGGTGAAACGTCACTTTCGTGCCGGTCGCTTCGGCCGGGCCAATTTCGGCCAAATCGGCTTCTGCATCGCCATGGGCGAAACGCATCGAATAGGTTTTGCCGGCCCGCTGAACCGTCAACTCCAACCAATCGGAAAGCGCGTTGACCACGGAAATACCCACGCCGTGCAAGCCGCCCGAAACTTTATAGGAATTGCTGTCGAATTTACCGCCCGCGTGCAATTGGGTCATAATCACTTGCGCGGCAGAGACCCCTTCTTCTTCGTGCATTTCGGTTGGAATACCGCGCCCATTGTCGCTGACGCTCACCGAGCCATCGCCGTTCAACACCACTTCCACCGTGTCGCAATGGCCAGCCAAGGCTTCATCGATTGAATTATCGACGACCTCATAAACCATATGATGCAAGCCGGTGCCATCATCGGTGTCGCCGATATACATGCCGGGGCGTTTTCGTACCGCCTCGAGGCCCTTCAGAACTTTAATGGAGGAGGCGCCATATTCGGCTTCTTCGCCGCTTGCCTCATTGCCGGTTACATCTGGTTCGCTCATAGCATCGGTCTCTTTATTTCGGGTTGGCTCGCAACACTGCAGCCAAGGATTATAGTGTAACTGCTTCGCCGCTTGGCGTCATTTGAATTGCGGTCAGAGGGGCATTTTTAGCAAAGCCAGAAAACGCCGCCATCTCGGTTCCGGTAATCCAACTTTGGCCGCCCAAATGGGTTAAAATCTCGGCCAAAGCGGCGCGGCGATGGCCGTCCAAATGCGCCGCCACTTCGTCTAATAGCAAGACCGGCACATCGCCAAGGCGGGCCGCCACGCTTTGCGCTTGGGCTAAAATAAGCCCCACCAAAAGCGCCTTTTGCTCGCCCGTTGAACAGTCTTTGGCGGCCATATTTTTAGCCATATAGACGACTTGCAAATCACTTCTATGCGGCCCTTCCAAACTGCGCCCCGCACTGGCATCGAGCCCGCGCGCACCGCGCAGCCTATCGCGAAACCCATCTTCCACATCCACCGCAGAGGTCTCGCGCAAGGCCGCCTCCAATGTGCCTTCCAGCGCAATTTCAGCGCGCGGAAATTGCGCCTCAGGCAGGCCCACCAGACCCACCGCCAAAGCATCGAGCGCCGCCAAACGCGACGCCGCAATGGCCACGCCCTCCAGCGCCATCGTATCTTCCAAAGCTTCCAACCAAGGATTGCCCGAGAGCTGGGTGGTTGGCGTTTGCAGCAAACGATTGCGCTCGCGCATCGCTTTTTCATAAGCGCTTAAGTGACGCGACAATGCGCCATCGAGGGTCTGAGCAAAGCGGTCCAAAAACTTGCGCCGCCCGCTGGCGCCATCGACAAATAATCTATCCATAGATGGGGTCAGCCAGAGCTGGGGGAGCGCTTGCGCCAAATCATCAACGCGCCGCGTTTCGCCATCCATGCGAACGCGTCTGCCGCCCTCGCCTTCAAAAGCAACGCCCGCCCGCAAAGCCCCCGTCGGCCCCTCGATATCCGCTAAAACCGTCCAACCCTCGGCCTGCCTGCCCTCGGGCGAGCGATATCTTAAATCTTCTAAATTGGCACTGCGCAGGCCGCGCCCGGGGGCCAACATGGAGATGGCTTCCAGCACATTGGTTTTGCCCAACCCATTGGCGCCGGTGATGACCACAGCGCCATTGGCACAGGTTAAATCAAGCTGCTGATGAGAGCGAAATCCGGTTAGCCGCAGTCGCCGAATATGCGGCGCAATAAAAGAGGGCACACGCGCGTCTCGCGGGCTGGGCTCATCGGCTTGGCGCGTGGCGGGCCCCTCGTCCATAAGCTGGGGCTATACTCGCATCGGCATCAGCACGTAAAGCACATCCGTGTCTTTATCGTCGCGCACCAAGGTCGGGGAACCGCTATCGGCCAGCTCAAAAGTTGCCACCTCGCCGTCGAGTTGCGCGGTGATATCCATCAAATAGCGCGCGTTAAAGCCAATATCCATGGCGTCAGCGGCGTAAGAAACACTGAGCTCGTCACTGGCCGACCCACTGTCTGGATTAGAGACAGATAAAGCCAGACTATCTGGCGCCAATTCCAATTTCACCGCCCGCGATTTCTCGCTCGAGATAGCCGAAACGCGGTCGACACTTTGCGCGAAACTCTTGGCATCCACCGTCAGCATTTTATCGTTATCGGTTGGGATAACGCGCGTGTAATCGGGGAATTTGCCATCGATTAATTTCGACGTCAGCACGATGTTGGAGAAAGCAAAATTAATCTTGGTTTCCGAGACTTGCAAAGAAACTTCGCCGTCTTCTTCTTCCAAGAGTTTTTGCACTTCGCCGACTGTTTTGCGCGGGATAATAATCGCCGGCATCGCATCGGCACCCACGGGACGTGCCATTTGAACGCGCGCCAAACGGTGTCCGTCGGTCGCCACGGCGCGCAATAAAGCACTGCCTTCGTCTTCCAACACATGAAGATAAATACCGTTCAAATAATACCGCGTTTCTTCTACCGAAATCGCAAATCGGGTTTTATCGATCAGGCGGCGCAAATCTGCGCCCGGCAAAGCAAACGCCACGGGCATCTCGTCTTGTGCCATGGCGGGAAAATCTTCGCGCGGCAGAGCTTGCAGCGCGAAGCTAGATTTACCGGCGGTCAAGTTTAACCGCGCGCCGCTCTCATCGGTGGCCAGTTCCACTTGCGCGCCATCCGGCAATTTGCGGACAATGTCATACAGCATATGGGCGGGGGCGGTAATGGCTCCGGGTTGCACCACTTCGGCATCGACGCGCTCGCGCATTTCAATTTCTAAATCCGTCGCCGTCAGGCCCAAAACGCCATTGTCGGCTTCCAAGAGAACATTCGACAAAATAGGGATGGTGTTGCGCCGCTCGACCACGCTTTGCACATGGTTTAACGCCTTTAATAAATCACTGCGCTCAATGATTGTTTTCATGACACACTCTCCTGGTCGTCTTATGTGGGCTAAGCTTGCGGCCTATTTCCCGATGCTCATTCTATTCGCAAAAAACCGTCCAGCGGCCACGAATCTTTCGGGAAAACTATAACAGAGTTGCCGATTCATGGGGGTTTTTTTTGTTCTCCCCAGAACGCGAAAATCGGCGGAAACGGAAGCTGAAAAACTAGTTTTCTAACATCCGGCGCAACAGATCGACATCTTCGTCGAGCGCGGCATCTTCTTCGCGCAATTGCTCGATTTTACGCACCGCATGAATCACCGTCGTATGGTCGCGACCGCCAAATTTACGGCCAATTTCTGGCAAGGAGCGGGTGGTCAATTGTTTGGATAAATACATGGCAATCTGGCGCGGACGGGCCACCGAACGGGCGCGGCGCGCCGATAACATATCGCCCATTTTCACGTTGAAATATTCGGCCACACGTCGCTGAATTTCATCAATGGTGACACGCCGCTCCGAGGCACGCAGCAAGTCGCGCAAAACATCTTGCGCCATTTCTAGGCTAATCGGGCGTCCGACGAAACTGGCATAAGCCACCACGCGGTTCAGCGCCCCTTCCAGCTCGCGCACATTGGAGACAATGCGCTGGGCTAAAAACTCAAGCACCGGTTGGGGCGTCGGAATGGCGTCGGCACGCGTCGATAAAGCTTCGGCTTTCGACTGCAAAATGCCGAGGCGAAGCTCATAATCGGTCGGGTGAATATCGGCCACCAGACCCCAGCCGAGGCGCGAGCGAATGCGCTCCTCAATGCCTTCCAAATCGGTGGGCGAGCGGTCGGCCGAGATAATCACTTGGCGATTGTGGTCGATGAGCGCGTTGAACGTGTGGAAAAATTCTTCTTGCGTCGAATCCTTGCCCGCGATGAATTGGATATCATCAATCATCAACACGTCGACTTCGCGGAATTGCTGTTTAAAAGCCATGGTATCTTTAAACCGCAGGGCGCGGATGAACTGATACATGAATTTTTCGGCCGATAAATAAAGCACTGTGCGCGACGGGTCTTGGCGACGGATTTCCCAAGCAATCGCGTGCATCAAATGGGTTTTGCCCAAGCCTACCCCGCCGTATAAAAACAGCGGATTAAAAGCTACGCCTTCGCCTTCCGCCAAACGACGCGCCGCCGCATGGGCCAATTCATTGGATTTGCCAACGATGAAATTATCAAAGGTAAAGCGGGCATCTAAAGGCGCGCCCAGCTCATCGCGCGAGCCTTGTTCAAAAGTCGCTTGCGGCACGCGGGCGGGCTGCAGCGGGTTTGGCGCGACACCTGTCGCCCCATTCGACGCCGCATTAGATGATGCATTTAATCGCGGCGCCATTGGGTTCTTGCGGGCGGCGACGGCTTTTTGCTCGCGCACTTCCGGCTTTTTATCGTTCGGGGCCCATTCTGGCTGCAATTCAATATCAATGCGGCGCACGCTATTATCTTCGGCCTGCCAGTGGTCGCGAATGCGGGTTAAATAATGCGCTTCAATCCAGCTACGGACAAACCGCGTTGGCACTTGCAAAGTCACCCGGCCTTTTTGCGCGCCACGGACTTCCAAAAGTTTGAACCAGCTATTAAAGGTCGCCTCACCCAGCTCGGCGCGAAGCCGCGAGCGCACCCGATGCCATTGGGCGTTTAAAATGTCGGCTTTTGAGGGTGTGGGTTTTACCGCTGGCGTGTCGCTCGCGGACGGCTCGGTTACAGACGAGGCTTCTTGCTTTGCTGCTTCCGTCTTGCCTGTCTGCTCGCTCATCACGTTATCCCTAAAAAATGCCCGCCCTGGATAGAGAGGAATTATTGTTGTTGCGCCTAGCCTGTTGATTCCATTTGACGATTCTGGTCGAAAGTTTAAATTCCCAAAAATCCCCAAGAAACTGCGGGTTTCAACGTTCCAAGACGATACGAATAAGAGGCCGAGTTAGCAACGGGAAAGAAACAAGAACAGAAGCTTTTTTTTCAATTTTTTAAAAATAATTCGAATTTCCGAGGCTGTTACCCAAAAGTTTCGCCGTCATTTTAGGAACTGTTTTTGACCCGCCGATAGAGGAGACAAACCAGCGGGCACAAAAAAACCCGCGACAAGCGCGGGCTTTTTAAGAGATGAGAGGCGCTGCCTAAACGATGGCGCTCACGCTCTTCGACAGACGCGATACTTTGCGCGACGCCGTGCGTTTATGCATCAAACCTTTTTGACCGGCTTTGGCAATCGCAGGCTGGGCGATGCGCAAGGCTTCGACAGCTTCGTCTTTATTGCCAGCCACCACGGCTTCTTCGACGCGGCGGATAAAGGTGCGCATGCGCGAACGCTGGTCACGGTTGCGTTCCGTGCGGCGCTCGATTTTACGAACCATTTTCTTGGCTGATTTGGTATTGGCCATAATCTTAAATCCTAAATCATAAAAATCTATTGGCGGCAAAAACCACCTGAGGGCGCGTTATAGGCCGCCATAGCCATAAGGTCAACACCCTGTTGGTATAATTCCCGCCCGCGATAAAGCTCAAGCTTATTTATGTTTAAACTTGGGCGCCCGCTTCTCAACAAAGGCTGCCATGCCCTCGCTTTGGTCTTCAAAAGCAAACAGCGCATGAAACACACGGCGTTCATAATGCACGCCTTCGCGCAGGCTGGTTTCATAAGCCACATCGACACATTCTTTGGCCACATAGACGGATGGCAAAGATTTCTCAGCAATTTTGGTGGCCACGCCCACCGCTTCGTCAATCAAGTCATCGGCGGGAATAATCCGCGAGACAAGCCCGCAGCGTTCGGCTTCTTCGGCCTCCATCATGCGCCCCGTGAGGCACATTTCCATGGCTTTCGATTTGCCGACAAAGCGGGTGAGCCGCTGCGTGCCGCCAGCCCCTGGAATAACGCCGAGGTTAATTTCCGGCTGACCGAATTTCGCCGTATCGGCGGCCAGAATAAAGTCACACATCATGGCCAGCTCGCAGCCGCCGCCCAGCGCATAGCCTGCCACCGCCGCGACAATCGGTTTGCGTGCCTTGGCCACGGCCTCCCAATTGGCGGTAATAAAGTCTTCCGCCATCACATCGGCATAGGTTTTGGACGACATTTCTTTAATGTCCGCCCCAGCCGCAAAAGCTTTGGGCGACCCCGTTAGCACCATGCAGCCAATATCTGGGTCGGCCTCAAACCCTTCGACGGCATGGGTCAGCTCATCCATTAAATCATTGCACAGCGCGTTGAGGGCCTGCGGGCGATGCAGCGTAATCAGGCCGACACGGCCCCGGGTTTCAACCAGAATGTTTTCATATTTCATAAGTCAGTCCTCAAAATAGGGGCTTTGCGGCGTTAGATCAAAAATCACTAAATCGGCGCTAAAAGTAAGTTGTAAAGTTTCGCCTTTGCGGGTGAAAGTCAAGATATTGCTATCCTGGGGTTTCGATTTGCGCATCTCCCAGCCGAGGTTGGGCAGGCTGGCACGATAAAATTGACGCGCCGTTTGCGCGCTCGCGCCCGCAGCTTGCGCCGCCGTCATTTGCAAAATGCGGCCTTGCGGCTTGTCGAACACAAGCGTTCCCTCGGGCAATTCTTGTAAACCCTCCGCCAGGGGAATATCGGGAGCCGCCGAGAGATATTGCGCGGGGGCGGCGGAAGCCGGAGCGAAAGCCAGAGCCGCCACGAAGAAGATATAGGATAATTGGCGCATGACACTCATCTCTTCATCTTTGACATTTCGGGCAGTAAAAACTCGACCGCCCCGATTGCACGATACGTTGAATGCTAGCATGGCAGGTTTTCGTCGAACAGGGCTTGCCCTGTTGATCATAGACCAGAAAATTATGCTGGAAATATCCCAGCTTGCCATCGCTATCGGCAAAATCGCGCAAGCTCGAGCCGCCCGCCGCAATGGCGCGCGCCAGAACATCGCGAATGGCGGGAACCAAACGCGCCAGACGCTTTGCGCCCACATTGGCCGCCAATCGACGCGGGCTAATGCCGGCCATAAATAAAGCCTCGCAGACATATATATTGCCCAGCCCCGACACCACGCGTTGGTCGAGCAGCACATTTTTAATCGGGCTCTTGCGCGTTGCACATGCGGCCAGCAGCCCCTCTAAATGAAATTCATTGCTCAAAGGCTCGGGCCCAAGGTCTGAGAGAAACGGCGTATTGTCGGGCGCCCCTTCTACTAAATCCATAAAGCCAAAGCGGCGCGGGTCGGCATAAGATAAAATCGTGCCATCCTCGAACCCAAGGCGCACATGCACATGTTTCAGCGCCACGGGCTGCGCCACCTCATGGGCGTAAAGGCCGGGTTCTAATTTATCTTGATTGGGGGTCTCCAACATATAGCGCCCGGTCATGCCCAAATGGCTGAGCCAATAAAACGTCTCGCCAGATTTCGCCATCTCGGCCAGCAAATATTTGGCACGCCGCCCGAAGTGGGTAATCGTGGCACCGGTCAATCGCTCGGCAAATCCCGCCGGGAAAGGAAACCGCAAATCAGGGCGCGCCAGATGCACGCTCGTAATTTTACGGCCTTCAATATGGGGCGACAGACCGCGCCGCACGGTTTCTACTTCCGGTAATTCAGGCATGGGCGCAGCATAGAGCCAAAGCGGAGGCGTGCAAAATGATTTCGTCTTGGCGCAATGGGCGCAGTGGGCCCAGGTTAACGGAGCGGGCCCAGTTGGCCCAGTTGGCCGAGGTGCGCCAATTGGCTCTCTTTGCCTTGTTTGCTATGCCCCCGAGTTTCGGCTATCTTCCGCCTCGATGAGTGAGCCGATAAAATCCAACCCGCAAGACACGACCCATTTTGGGTTTCGCACCGTCGATATGGGCGAAAAACAGGGTCTGGTTCGCGGCGTTTTTGATAGCGTGGCCGATAAATATGATCTGATGAATGATCTCATGTCGGCGGGGCTGCATCGCCTATGGAAACGCCGTATGCTCGAAGCCTTACACCTGCGCCCAAACAGCCAGTTGCGCCTCGTCGATGTGGCGGGCGGCACGGGCGATATCGCTTTTCGCGCCGTCGCGCGCGCCCAAAAATTGGGCTCTCGCTTGAGCGCGCAAGTAATAGATGCCAATGCCGAGATGGTGCGTGTGGGCGCCGAGCGGGCTTTGCGCGAAGGCATCAACCAGAGGGACGAACGCGCCCAAGTCGATTTTTTAACCGGCACCGCCGAAGCCCTGCCCTTGCCCGACAATAGCGTCGATATGGTGAGCATTGCTTTTGGCATTCGCAATGTGACGCGCCGCGATGTGGCTTTGCGCGATATGCTGCGGGTTTTAAAACCGGGCGGGCGATTTGTCTGCCTCGAGTTTTCGCATATGCCGAGCCGATTATTGCAAAAAGCCTATGACGCTTATTCCTTCAACGTCATCCCCCCCATGGGCGGCGCGGTGACGGGCGATGCCTCGGCCTATCAATATTTGGTGGAAAGCATTCGCCAATTTCCGCCCGCGCAAGCTTTCGCCGATGAGCTGCAAGCGGCCGGCTTTATGCGCCCGAAATATGATTTGCTGAGCGGCGGCATTGCCGCTTTGCATATGGGCTGGAAGCGCTAGCGATGGGTTTTTTGCGCCTCCTCCGCATGATGCGATTGCTGCTGGCGCAAGACGCGCTTTTGCCGCCCGATTTTTTTACCGAAGCGCCTTTGCGCATCCGCGTGGCGCGGCGTCTGTTTACCCTTGGCGCCAAACGCTTTCGCGACGACCAGCGCGGCCAAGCCCTCTCCGATAGAATTCGCAAATTAGGCCCCACCTATATCAAGCTCGGTCAATTTCTCGCCACCCGCTCCGACATTATTGGCGTGGCCATGGCACAAGATTTACGGCATTTGCAAGACCGACTGCCGCCGTTTGGCGACAAGCAAGTGGCCCGCCTGCTCGCCACTGAGCTGGACCATGCCGAGGCCATTTTAAAAGACATGGGGCCGCCCATCGCCGCCGCCTCCATCGCCCAAGTGCATGTGGCGACGCATCGCGAAACTGGGCAAAAATTAGCGGTGAAATTTCTCCGCCCGGGCGTGGAAGAACGTCTGCGCGCAGAATTAGCCCTATTGGGCCGCGTCGCCAAATGGGCGGAGCGGTTTTTCCCCATCACCCATCGCTTGCGCCCGGTCGATGCCATCACCACTTTGGCCCGCTCCATCAATGGCGAAACCGATTTTCGGATGGAAGCCGCCGCGCTTTCCGAGATGGCCGAAAACACCCAGCAAGACAAAGGCTTCCGCGTTCCCGATATTATTTGGGAAGCCAGCGGGCGCCGCGTGCTGACCATGAGCTGGATAGAGGGCGTATCGGCCGCCGATATCGAAGGGCTTCAAAAAGACGGCCATGACCTCTCCGATTTGGCGACCCGCCTGTTGCAGATTTTCCTAACCCTGGTTTTGCGCGACGGGTTTTTTCATGCCGACATGCATCAAGGCAATCTCTTGGTGCAAAAAGATGGCACGATTGTTGCCATTGATTTGGGTATTTGCGGCCGCCTCGATAAAGACAGTCGCCGCTTTTTGGCCGAAATATTACATGGCTTCATCACCCGCGATTACGTGAAATTGGCGCAAGTCCATATCGAGGCCGGCTATGTGCCAGAGCATCATGACGTCTATGAATTTGCTCAAGCTTTGCGCTCCGTCGGGGAGCCGATACGCGACCGCGACGCCGATGACATTTCCATGGGCCGCGTGTTGAGCCAGCTGTTTGCCATTACCGAACAATTTGACATGGCCACCCAGCCCCAGCTGTTGCTGCTGCAAAAAACCATGGTGACGGTGGAGGGCGTGGCGCGCAGCTTCGACCCGAAGATTAATATTTGGGATGCCAGCGAAACCCTGGTGGCCGATTGGCTGCGCCGCCAAATTGGGCCCGAGGCTGTTTTCCGCGACATGCGCGAGAATGCGGGCTCTACTTTGCGCGCTCTGCGCCGCTTGCCAGAGACTTTGGCCCAAGCCGAACGCGGTGCCGCCGCCCTAGAAACCATGGCCAAGCAAGACCCGACCGATGGCGGTACCAACCAGAATGACAAGCTGGCGCGGGGTCTCGGATTGGCCGCTTTGGCGGCCTCTCTTGGCGCGCTGGCGATGGCGCTCACGACGGCTCTCACGGGGGGTTTTTAACCCCGCCGCACGGCCTATTTGGGAATTCTCTTTATTTACATATTTTTTTTGGAGATTATGGCTTTAGACGCTAGAGTGGCGTCCATTGTCGAGCAAGAGTGTCGAAAGAAAGGTCATTATGAAGCGCGTTTTGTTAATTATTGGCGGCGGTATTGCTGCCTATAAAGCCCCCGATTTGGTGCGCCAATTGCGCGCCCAAGGGCTGGCTGTGCGCTGTTTGCTGACCAAGGCGGCCGAGCAATTTGTCTCGCCGCTTTCGCTGGCCTCTGTGTCGGGCGATAAAGTCTATGAAAATCTCTTCGACCTGACCGATGAGGCCGAGATGGGCCACATTCAATTGTCGCGCGACGCCGAGCTTATTCTCGTGGCGCCCGCCACCGCCGACCTAATGGCCAAAGCCGCCCAAGGCATCGCCAATGATTTGGCCTCGACCACTTTGCTGGCCACCGATAAGCCGGTGATGTTGGCGCCCGCCATGAATGTGCGCATGTGGAAACATGCCGCGACGCAACGCAATTTGGCGCAATTGAAAACCGATGGGCTGCATTTTGTGGGCCCCGAAGAAGGCGATATGGCCTGTGGCGAATTTGGCCTCGGGCGGATGAGCGAGCCGAGCGAGATTGCCGCCCGCGCCGCTGCCTTGCTGGGGGGCGCGGACGCGCCTTTGCTGAGGGGGGCGCAGGCGCCGTTGCTAAAAGGCAAAAAAGTCTTGATAACAGCAGGCCCCACCCATGAGCCGATAGACCCGGTGCGCTATATCGCCAATCGTTCGTCTGGCAAACAAGGCTATGCGATTGCGGGCGCTTTGGCCGCCATGGGGGCCGAGGTGCATTTGGTTTCTGGCCCCACCGCTTTGGCCGATGTGGCTGGCGTTAAAATGCATCGGCTAGAGACCGCCGATGAAATGTATGCCGCCTGCCATGCGCTTTTGCCCGTCGATATTGGCGTGATGACCGCCGCCGTGGCCGATTGGCGACCCGATGTTTGCGCCGACCAAAAATTGAAAAAAACCGAAACCGGCCTGCCCGACTTAGCCTTGCGCGAGAACCGCGATATTCTCGCCAGTCTGGGCGCCTCTGACAAAAAACCAGAACTGCTAATCGGCTTTGCCGCCGAGACGCACAATGTGGAAGCTTTTGCCCGCGATAAATTAGCCCGCAAAAACTGCGATTGGATTATCGCCAATAATGTCGCCCTCGACAGCGGCATTGAAGGCGGCGTGATGGGCGGAGATGAAAATGCCGCCACGCTGGTCAGCCAAAATAACGTCGAGGCTTTTGGTCAAATGAGCAAAACCGAGACCGCCCAAAAACTGGCCGAGCATATTGCCGGCTATTTTAATTCCCGCAAGACCTCGTAAAGGAAGCCGCTGATGAGCCCGCGTATTGAAATTAAACGATTAGACCACGCCAAGGGCCTCGCGCTGCCTGCCTATGAAACCGACGAGGCGGCAGGCATGGATTTGCGCGCCGCTTTGGCCGAAGGCGAGACTATGGTTTTGCAACCTGGCCAGCAAGCCATGGTGCCCACCGGCTTGTCGATGGCCATGCCGAAAGGGTTTGAAGCGCAAGTGCGCCCGCGCTCGGGATTGGCCGCCAAACATGGGCTTACTGTTTTGAACACGCCGGGCACGATTGATAGCGATTATCGCGGCGAGGTAAAAATCATCCTGATCAATCTGGGTCAGGATGATTTTACCGTGGAACGCAATATGCGCATCGCGCAGATGATTATCGCCCCCGTCGTGCAAGCCAGTTTAATCGAAGTAGAGACGCTGGACGAAACGGCGCGCGGGCTAGGGGGCTTTGGCTCCACCGGAACCGATGCGAGCGATAAACCGGGGCTCACATGATACAATTATCGCGTAAATCTCTGATGGCGCTGGAGGCGGTTTTGGACGTGGCTTTACACGCCCGCCCCAACCCCGTGCAAGCGCGAGAAATTACCGAACGCCAAGGTGTGCCGCAGCGCTATCTCGAACAAATTATGCAAGCTTTGGTGAAAGCCAATATTCTGCGCGGCGTGCGCGGCCCGCGCGGTGGCTATCGTTTGGCGCGCGAACGCCGACGCATCAGCGTGCGCGAAATTTTTGAAGTGATTGAGACCTTAGACAAAGAAACCGATGGCGTCAGCTCGCGCTCTGATTTATGCCGCGAGATTGTTGAGCCCTTTCATGCCCAGCTGCAAACCGCCTTAAGCCAAGCCGTGGGCGACACCAGCATTGCCGATTTATGCCATAATACCGAAACCCAACAACGCGACGTTGGCGATTTCACCATTTAGCAGGAGACAGACATGAGCGAGACCCAAAAGCCAGACAGCCAACCCGGCCGCGGCAAAGTCTATACATCGATTACCGAGACCATTGGCAATACGCCGATTGTCCAGCTTGGCCGCATCGCTGCCGAACACGGGTGCCATGCCAATATTCTTGCCAAACTTGAGTTTTTCAACCCCATTGCCAGCGTCAAAGACCGCATCGGCGTGGCGATGATGGAAGCGCTGGAGGCCAGTGGCGAGATTAAGCCCGACAGCGTGATTGTCGAGCCGACGTCGGGCAATACAGGCATCGCGCTGGCTTTTGCTTGCGCGGCGAAAGGCTATCGGTTGATTTTATGCATGCCCGAAAGCATGTCGGTTGAGCGGCGCAAAATGCTCTTGCTGCTGGGCGCCGAACTCGAATTGACGCCAGCCGAAAAAGGCATGAAAGGCGCGATTGCCCAAGCCGAAGCCTTGCTCGCCGAAAACGACGGGTGGGTGATGCCGCAACAATTTAACAATCCCGCCAACCCTGCCATTCACCGCGCCACCACGGCCGAAGAAATTTGGAATGACACACAAGGCAGCGTCGATGTGGTTATCTCGGGCGTCGGCACGGGCGGCACATTTACCGGCATTGCCTCGGTGTTAAAGCCGCGCAAAGACAGTTTAAAAATGATTGCCGTCGAACCCGAAGACAGCCCCGTGCTGTCTGGCGGCAATGGGGGCCCTCATAAAATTCAGGGCATTGGCGCCGGCTTCGTGCCCGGCAATATGGAACAACAATGGGCCGATGAGATTGTTACCATTGGCAATGAAACCGCTTTTGAAACCGCGCGCCAATTGGCCCGCCTTGAAGGCGTGCCGGGCGGCATTAGCTCGGGCGCGGCCATTGCCGCAGCCCTTGAAGTGGGCGCGCGCCCCGATATGGCTGGCAAAAACATCGTTGTTATTCTGCCAAGCTTTGCCGAGCGCTATCTCTCTACTGCCCTGTTCGAGGGCCTGTAAGCCACATGCTCAGCGATAGCGAAATTGACCGCTATCAGCGCCATATTCTGCTGCCTGAAATTGGCGGCGCGGGGCAGCAAAAACTAAAAGCGGCTCGCGTCGCCCTTGTCGGCATGGGCGGCCTTGGCCATCCCGTGGCGCAATATTTAGCCGCCGCAGGCGTCGGCACTCTGGCGCTCATCGATGACGATAGGGTGTCCCTGTCTAATTTGCAGCGACAGATTCTGTTCACCGATAAAGACCTGGGTCAGCCCAAAGTAGAGGTGGCGGCCAAGGTTTTGCGCGCCATCAACCCGCATATAGATGTGCGCGCCATAGACCAACGCGTGAGCCAAGAAAATGCGGCCGACCTATTGGCAGGCTATGATGTGGTGGTGGATGCATGTGATAATTTTGCGACGCGGTTTGTGGTGAATGATACATGTTTTGCCAGCCAGACCATTTTGGTGTCGGGGGCCGTCGGTCGATTTGACGGGCAAGTGGCGACTTTCAAACCATGGCTGAAAGATAGCGCGGGGCTACCGCTGCCGTGCTATCGCTCGCTCGTGCCCGCAGCGCCCGACATAGAAGAAGACTGTGCCACCACGGGCATTTTGGGCGCACTGACCGGCATCATTGGCAGTTTGCAAGCTGTGGAAGTGATTAAAGAGATTTGCGGCGCCGGCGAAAGCTTGGCCGGACGGCTACTGATTTATGACGCTTTGGCGGCCAAAGCCCGTTTTGTGAAATTGGCTTGGGACCCGCAAAACCCCAATAATGGCGAGACCGGCCGATAAACAAGCTTGCTGAGGCAAGCGGTTATTTGTATCAAGGAGTATGAATCGTTTGTGGATCGTTCGCCTTTGTCTCGGCTTTGTTTTATTGATAAGCGTCGTCAGCTTAGTGCCGTTTTCTATTTCCGCACAAGACAGCCGAGACGACCGCCCCTTAGGCGATAGCGGCTTGCCATTGCCGCGATTTGTGTCGGTTAATAAATCAGAAGCCAATATGCGCCGCGGGCCTGGCGAAGACTATCCGCTTTTATTCCAATATCAACGCCGCGGACTGCCGCTCGAGATTATTGCCGAATACGGCCAATGGCGCCAAGTGCGCGACCATGAAGGCACCGAAGGCTGGATGCACGCGCGCCTATTGCGTGGCAATCGAACGGTCATGTTACGCCAAGCCGCCAATGCACTGATTTTACGCCAACGCCCCGACATCGGCTCGGGGGTGGTGGCGCTTGGGCAATCGGGGGCCATTGGTCGCTTGGAAGACTGCGAAGGCGATTGGTGCGAGATAGACCTCGAAGGCCATGACGGCTGGGTTCAGCGCGACATGCTGTGGGGCGTCTATCGTTTCGAATTTAACGATTAAGCGTCAAAATCACCGGATAAAGAAATTTTGGTCTCTTGCGACAAACCCGTCATATGCGGATAATTGACATGTTCAATGCCCAAAATCACCTGCGTATCGGGCTTGGCAAAACTAGTGATTTGCTCTGGCGCGAAACGGAAATGCAAAAAATGCACCGAAGAGGTTTTGCCATCGGAGGTCGTGCGTTCCACTTCCTGCTCGGGCTCGGCATAGGTTTTCACCCCATCGACTTCTATATAGACGCTCAGTTCGACATCGGTCAGGGACAATAGCACTTGCAGACGCTGCACCGGATTATCAATTTCAAACATTAAAGTGGCGGTAAGTTCGTCGCCTTGCGGAATCATCGGGTTATAGGCTTCCAGCTCGTCTTCGAGTTGCGCGTCGCCACCTTTTTCGATGTAGAGCATTTCCTGAATTTGCTGCTTCATGGTTGCGTAATTCTCGAAATAAAACGTCGCATGCGGGCCAACATTAATCCGCCGTGGCTTTTTCAACGCTAGGCTCTCGGCCCGCAAATGCGCGCGATTGGCCACATAATCTTCGAGCGAGAGAATATCGGATTTGGAAATGATTTTGGGAGCGGTCATGGATAAGTCCTTAAAGTTGATAGGCGGCAGCAAACACTTCGATGGGGTGTTTGGCCTCTGGCGGTGTTGTTTCGCTAATGTCGTCGACCAATTGCACCAAATGTTTCGCCGCCAAAGGGCAGTCGGAACAAATCGTATCGGGCTCGGCTTTGGCCGCAGCGCGCGCCGCCGGACGGCCCACTTTCACGGCTAAATCTCGGGTTTCCTTCAGCACGCCAAACGTGCCGCCATGGCCCGAGCACCGCTCGACCACGGAGACCGTGGCTTGCGGGATGAGCCGCAAAAGCTCGGCCGATTTTGGGCCCACATTTTGCGCCCGCGCATGGCACGCCAAATGCATAGAGATGGATTGGGGGGTGCCGCGAAGGCCCTCGAGAAGGCCTTCTTTATTGGCAATATCCACCACATATTCTGAAATATCTTTGGTCGCCGCCGACAGGGCTTTCACATCTTCATTGTCGGGCACCAAAAGCGGCCATTCGAATTTGAACATCAGACCACAAGAGGCCGTCAGCGTGATGATATCTTTGCCCGCATCGACCAGAGGGCGCAAAGCGGCAGCCACTTTTTCAGCCTGCTCGGCCACTTTGGCAATATTGCCTTGCTCGAGATAGGGCATGCCGCAGCAGCCTGGATATTCCGTCGTCACATTGACGCCGAGATGCGCCAAAACTTTAGCCGAGGCCTCGCCGACTTCGGGATTGTTATAATTGACCGCACAAGTGGCGAAAATTACTGCCTCGCGCCCCGTCGCGGGCCCATTGGGATTGGCGTCATAGGCGCCGCTTTTCACCGCTTCTTGGGCGCGCTTGAGAAATGTTTTACCGGCGAATTTTGGCAGCTCGGCATTTTTATCAATGCCGACCACCGCCTGCATGGCTGGGCGGGTCAGGCCATTGCCTTTTTTTGAAGCCCAATTGGCGAGAGGGGCGACGGGCGCCAAAGCGGTGCCATTGCGGTCCATTTGCGCCAATTGGCTTTGCACGAAAGGCGCTTTGCCTTTTTCTTTAAAATCGACGGCGCGATAGCGCAGCATCAAATGGGGGAAATCTAAGTTGAACTCATGCGGCGGCACATAGGGGCATTTGGTCATATAGCACATGTCGCACAGGGTGCAGGCATCGACCACGGGGCCGAAATCACCCGAGGTTACACTATCCAATTCACCGCTTTCGCTATCATCGATAAGGTCAAAAAGGCGCGGAAAACTATCGCATAGATTGAAACAGCGACGACACCCATGACAGATATCGAATTGACGCCGCGCTTCTTCATCTAGCGCGGCCCTGTCGTAAAATGCGTCAGATTGCCAATCCAATATATGTCGGGTTGGCGCGTCTAAACTGCCTTCTCTCATTTTATTTGCCTCATCGATTAAAGAAAATGACCCGGCGACGTTGGGCGGTCGCCGGGCCCAGAATGGCGTTTAGTCCATTGTATCCAATGCTTTCTGGAAGCGACCTGCGTGCGACTTTTCAGCCTTCGCGAGGGTCTCAAACCAGTCGGCAATTTCATCAAAACCTTCTTCGCGCGCGGTGCGAGCCATACCCGGATACATATCTGTGTATTCGTGTGTCTCTCCAACGATAGCGGCTTTTAGGTTTTCTGAAGTTGTGCCAATTGGCTCTCCAGTAGCCGGATCCCCGACTTCTTCCATGAACTCTAGGTGGCCATGGGCATGCCCAGTTTCACCTTCTGCCGTGGAACGGAAAACCGTGGCTACATCATTATAGCCTTCGACATCCGCTTTTTGCGCGAAGTAAAGGTAACGACGGTTCGCTTGGCTCTCGCCAGCAAACGCCGCCTTGAGATTCTCAAGGGTTTTTGATTCAGCAAGCGACATGAAACGTCTCCTCTTTGCATGTGACGAGAAGCATTTTCCCGCCTTCAGATAGATAGATCTGTCTACCTAACCATCAGACTAGGAAGCGGCAGAAATCCTGTCAAGTATTTTAGAATAATTCTAAAATAAATATTGTGATTAAATTGGATAGGTGGGACGGGGCGAGACGAGACGGAAAGGTTTTATTTCGTCAGCCGAATGACAACATCCACGCCAGTGACGCGAAACCCTTCTGGGCTGCTGGGCAGCTTATCGACCGAGATGGCATTTTGCTCAATATCAATCAGGCGACCTTCGCCTTCAACATAGAAGTGATGGTGGTCCGAAATATTCGTATCGAAATAACTCCGCGCTTTCTCGACTTGCACTTCGCGCAAAATACCCGCTTCGTGAAATTGGTTGAGCGTGTTGTAAATCGTGGCTTGGCTAATGCTCAGGCCGGCGGCGCGGGCTTCGCTGTGCAGGGCCTCGGCGGTAATATGGCGGTCGCCTTGACCAAAAAGCAAATGCGCCAAAGCCACGCGCGGGCGCGTGGTCCGCAAGCCCGCAGACTTCAGCTTAGCGACAATGGCCGCTTGCCTTTCATCATTCCTACCACCGTCGCGCATCGGTCGCTGCCTTTTCTCTTCGACATAGTTTTTGTGCGTAAAAGTTTTTGTTAGTTAAAATCATTCCAAAAAATAAACACTCGCCCCCCGACTGTCAAGCGGCTTCCCAAAGGCGGCGAAAAAACCGCCATTAACATTAGGATACAGTCCCAAAAAGTGATAGTTTCGTCACTTGATTTAAGGGAGATAAAGCATGACCAAACAGAATTCCTATTCGTACGAAGAGTTGATTGCGTGCGCCAATGGCGAGTTGTTTGGCGATGGCAACGCCCGTCTTCCGTCTCCGCCCATGCTGATGTTCGATCGCATCACGCATATTTCAGATGAAGGCGGCGCGCATGGCAAAGGCGAAATAAAAGCCGAGTTGGACGTCAAACCCGACCTTTGGTTCTTCGATTGTCATTTTAAAACCGATCCGGTTATGCCTGGCTGCTTGGGGCTCGATGCCATGTGGCAGCTGATCGGCTTTCACCTCGGCTGGCTGGGCAATCCTGGGCGCGGCCGCGCGCTGGGAGCCGGAACCGTGAAATTTACCGGCCAAGTGATGCCCGATGTAAAATTAGTCCGTTATGAAGTCGACCTGAAACGGGTGATGACCGGCCGCCTCACCATGGGTATTGGCGAAGCCCGCCTCTATGCCGACGATAAAATGATTTATACGGCCGACGGCCTGCGTGTTGGCTTGTTTACGCCCGAACAAATGTAACCTCGGTGTCAAACCGACCCCTATAAACTTAAGGATATGATTATGCGCCGTGTTGTTATCACTGGAATTGGCATTGTCTCGAGCCTCGGGAATAACGCCCAAGAAGTCACCGCCTCTTTACAAGAAGGCCGCTCGGGCATTTCGGCCATGGCGAGTTTTGCCGAGATGGGCTTTCGCTCGCAAATCGCTGGCCAGCCAACGCTGAACATCGAAGAGGCGGTCGAAAAACGCGTGCGCCGCTTTATGGGCGACGGCGCAGCCTGGAACTATGTCGCCATGCAGCAAGCCATTGCCGATGCTGGCCTCGAAGAAGACACGGTGCAAAACCCACGCACCGGCCTGATTATGGGCTCGGGCGGCCCCAGCACCAAAGCGCTGATTGCCGCCACCGATACGGCGCGCAATTCCAGCCCCAAACGGGTTGGCCCCTTTGCCGTGCCCAAGGCCATGAGCTCGACCAATTCTGCGACCCTGGCCACACCCTTTGGCATTAAAGGCGTCAATTATTCCATCTCCTCGGCTTGCGCCACCTCCACCCATTGCATTGGCAATGCGGCGGAAATGATTCAATGGGGCAAACAAGACGTGATGTTTGCCGGCGGCGGCGAAGAATTAGATTGGGCGCTTTCGGTTTTGTTTGATGCCATGGGCGCCATGAGCTCGAAATATAATGACACCCCCTCCACCGCCAGCCGCGCCTATGATAAATCGCGCGACGGCTTCGTGATTGCGGGTGGTGCGGGCGTTGTGGTGTTGGAAGAAATGGAACACGCGAAAAAACGCGGCGCCAAAATTTATGCCGAAATCGCTGGCTATGGCGCCACATCCGACGGCTATGACATGGTGCAACCTTCGGGCGAAGGCGCCGTGCGCTGCATGCAATTGGCGATGCAAGACCTCGACACCCCGATTGATTATATCAACCCCCATGCCACCTCGACACCGGTTGGGGACATCAAAGAAATTGAAGCTTTGCGCGAAGTCTTTGGCCCCGATTGCCCGCCCATCTCGGCGACCAAATCTTTGTCGGGCCATTCGCTCGGCGCAGCCGGCGTGCAAGAGGCGATTTATGCGCTGCTGATGATGGAAAATAATTTCATCGCCGGCTCGGCCCATATTACCGAGTTAGACCCCGATTTCGCCGATATGCCGATTGTCACGCAGCGACGCGACGATGTGAAGCTGAATTGCGTGATGTCCAATTCTTTCGGTTTTGGCGGCACCAATGGCACTTTGGTGATGAAACGCGTTTAACCGCGATTTTCTGATTCTGGATAAAGAAAAACCGCCGCGAGGAAATCCCCGCGGCGGTTTGTATTTTTAAAACAGAAGCTTACTCAGCGTCTTTGTTTTCCAGGTCTTCCCCGGTTTCTTGGTCGACGACTTTCATCGACAGGCGAACCTTGCCGCGATCGTCAAAGCCCATCAATTTCACTTTCACCGTGTCGCCTTCTTTCACGACATCGGTTGTGTTCTCGACGCGTTTGTCGGCCAGTTGCGAAATATGCACCAGACCATCGCGCTTGCCGAAGAAGTTGACGAAAGCGCCGAAGTCCATGGTTTTCACAACCGTGCCTTCATAGATGACGCCCTCTTCTGGCTCGGCAACAATCGAGTTGATTTGGTCCAGCGCCGACTTGATGGCCGCGGCATCCGCAGAGGCCACTTTAATCAGGCCGTCGTCGCCAATATCGATTTTGGCACCCGAGGTTTCCACAATCTCGCGAATAATCTTCCCGCCGGTACCAATCACTTCACGGATTTTATCTTGTGGCACCTGAATGGTTTCAATCTTGGGAGCATATTCGCCCATCTCGTCGCGGGCTTCGGTCAGAGATTTCGCCATTTCGTCGAGAATATGCGTGCGCCCGCCCTTGGCTTGGTCGAGAGCCACTTGCATAATCTCTTCGGTAATGCCGGTGATTTTAATGTCCATTTGCAGCGACGTAATACCATCTTTGGTACCCGCCACTTTAAAGTCCATATCCCCCAGATGGTCTTCGTCGCCGAGAATGTCAGAAAGAACCGCGAAACGCTCGCCTTCTTTAATCAGACCCATGGCAATCCCCGCCACGGGTTTTTTCAACGGAACGCCCGCATCCATCATCGCCAGCGACGCACCACAAACCGTCGCCATGGAAGACGAGCCGTTGCTTTCTGTCACTTCCGACACAAGACGCAATGTGTAAGGAAACTCTTCTTTGCTTGGCAACATGGCTTTCAAAGCGCGCCAAGCGAGCTTGCCATGACCGATTTCGCGACGGCCCGTAAAGCCAACCCGTCCGGTTTCGCCCACCGAGTATGGGGGGAAATTATAATGCAGCATGAAGTTTTCGCGATAGGTGCCTTCCAGCGCATCGACGAATTGTTCATCATCGCCAGTGCCCAAAGTGGCCACGACGAGGGCTTGCGTTTCGCCGCGCGTAAACAAAGCCGAGCCATGGGTGCGAGGCAAGACGCCGGCTTCCGAGACAATCGCGCGCACATCGGCAAGACCGCGACCATCAATACGTTTTTCTGTGTCCAGAATATCGCCACGGACGATATCGCTTTCCAAAGATTTAAACGCGCCCGAGACCGCATTGCGCTCATCGGGGCTGGCATCGTCAGCGACCAAATCGGCATAGACCGTGTCTTTCAACGCAGCAATGGCACTTTGGCGAACCTGCTTGTCGGCTTCGCCATAGGCAGCCACAAGGCCGTCTTTGGCAATGCCCGCCACGCTGGCTTTCAAAGCGCTATCGTCTGGGATAACCACATCGCGAGGCGCTTTCGCGGCTTTCTCGCCCATGCGAATACACGCGTCGATAACCGGTTGGAACTCACGGTGACCAAACATCACGGCACCGAGCATCACGTCTTCAGCCAATTCATCGGCTTGCGATTCCACCATCAACACGGCGTCATCTGTGCCCGCCACAATGAGATCAAGCGAGGTATCCGCCATTTGATCCAAGGTTGGGTTGAGCACATATTCGCCATCGATAAAGCCAACACGCGCGGCGCCAATGGGGCCTTGGAACGGCAGACCCGAAATGGTCAGCGCGGCAGATACCGCCACCATGGCAACAATATCGGCGTCGTTTTCAAGGTCATGGCTCATCACAGTGGCGATGACTTGGGTTTCGTTTTTAAAGCCTTTCACAAAAAGCGGGCGAATGGGGCGGTCAATGAGACGACAAATCAGGGTCTCTTTTTCGCTTGGACGTCCTTCGCGCTTAAAATAACCGCCAGGCACTTTACCGGCGGCATAGGCTTTTTCTTGGTAATTCACAGTTAGTGGGAAAAAGTCGAGACCCGGCTTCGGGCTGCGATCGCCAACCACAGTGGCCAGCACCGAGGTTTCCCCATACGTGGCCAGAACCGCGCCGTCCGCTTGACGGGCAACACGGCCAGTTTCGAGGGTCAGCGTGCGCCCACCCCATTCAATTTCTTCACGAGTAATATCAAACATACGTTCTTCCTATCACGGCAAGCAGCTGTTTCAGCTCACTTTGCCAAAGCCCCTTTCCCTTGAAAGGAGCAGCTTCAATCGAGAACCAGAACCAAGGCCGGTTCTCTTTCCTCTGTTTTTTCTGACCTCATGTCAGAAAAAGGTCTGTCAGGCCTTGATGACAGAAATGAAAAACCGGCCTTTTCAAACAAAGGCCGGTTTTTAAATTTACGCAAATTAACGACGCAGGCCCAGACGCTCAATGAGGCTCTTATAGCGCTCAACATCGCGACCCTTAACATAGTCAAGCAAGCGACGGCGTTGGCTTACCATTTTCAACAGACCGCGACGCGAATGATTATCCTTGGCGTGGGTTTGAAAATGTTCGGTAAGATTGTTAATCCGTTCAGACAGAATGGCAACTTGCACTTCTGGTGACCCAGTGTCGCCAGCGACGGTTGCATATTCTTTAATCAGCGCGTCTTTGCGCTCGGCAGTAATCGACATCGCACTCTCCTTTATAAAAGACCTTGCGGTCTCGATGCGAACCTTTTGGGTTCTAGAGGTTAAACACCCGCAACGGCTTTAGGGTTTCCCCATCTTGGTGCGCGATGGCGATAGGAAGCCCCTCATGTGTGAGAAGCACCGACCCCTTAAACGCCAACCCTTGCGGTGATATAGCTTGCCCCTGCTGTATGCGGGATGCCTCGTCACCGCGAATGGCCACCGCCGGGATGTCGTCCAGCGCGGTCGTAAGGGGTAACAGGCAAGCATCCAGAGCCGCCAAATCGGGCGCACTATGGCCCAGATTGGTTAATTTATCCAGCCCTAAAGCAGATTTTTCCTCAAACGGGCCAACCCGCGTTCGGCGCAATTTGGTAACATGGCCGCGGGTGCCAAGTTGGGCGGCTAAATCGCGCGCCAAAGAGCGAATATAAACCCCTTTGCCGCAATCTACCTCGAGGGTGAAATGGTCTTCATCGACCCGACGCAAAAACCGAATATGGTCGATGCGCACGCGGCGCGCCTCCAGCTCCACCAATTCGCCCGCCCGCGCCTTGGTATAAGCGCGCACACCATCTTTGCGAATGGCCGAGAATTGCGGCGGCACCTGCTCAATGTCGCCGATGAAGGAAGCCAAAGCGGCTTTAATCTCTTGCGTTTCGGGCCGATGCGGGCTGGTCTCCAGCGGCTCGCCTTCTATGTCATCCGTGGTGGTGGCCACGCCAAGCCCAATGCTGACACGATAGGTCTTGGCCGCTTCTTGCATAAAAGAAACGGTTTTGGTGGCCTCGCCCAGAGCAATCGGCAAAACCCCGGTCGCCAAAGGGTCGAGCGTGCCAGCATGACCCGCTTTTTGCGCATGAAACAACCAACGCACCCGCGAGACGGCGGGCGTCGAGCCTAATTCATAGGGTTTGTCTAAATTGATCCAGCCTGAAATCTTCCGGCCTTTTTTACGTCGTGCCAAAGCGCAGCCCCTATTATGCAAAAACTCTAGGCGCCGTCTGGCGTCTCTAAATCCGCGATATCGCCAGCCACGCGCTCCGATGATAAAAGCTCGTCCATAGCCGCCGCTTGGTCAAAGCTCTTATCGGCGGCAAATTTAAAATCAGGCGTATATTTCAAATGCAATCCCGAAAGCGAGATTTTCTTGAGCCGAGGCACTTCCTCGTTCAACAAAGTCACGATTTTTTCAATATGCGCGCCGCCCAACGGCATAATATAGGCGGTGGCATGGCGCAAATCTGGGCTGATGCGCACTTCGGTGACGGTGATATTGGCTTTTTTCAAAACCTTGGCTTCAAAATCGGCACCATGCAGCACCTCGCTCAAGCGATGGCGCAGCATTTCCCCAACCCGCAACTGACGCTGCGAGGGGGGTTTGCCGGCAATATTGTTTTTTTCAGCCATAGTTGTAAAAGCGTTAAGCTTAGCTATCTAACGTGCGGGCGATTTCTTCGACCTCATAGCACTCAATGATATCGCCAGGTTTCAAGTCTTTGTAATTCTCAAAGGCCATACCACATTCTTGCCCCGACTGAACTTCTTTGACTTCGTCTTTAAAGCGACGCAGCGACGACAACTCACCCTCGTGAATAACAATATCATCGCGGATGAGGCGCACTTTCGCACCACGGCGCACAAGCCCCGTGCCAACCAGTCCGCCAGCCGCTTTATCTGCTTTGCCGACTTTAAACACTTCCAAGACTTCCGCCGTGCCAAGCGCTGTTTCGCGAAGCTCTGGCGACAACATGCCCGCCATAGCGGCTTTCAAATCATCGACCAAATCGTAAATCACATTGTAATAGCGAATTTCGATACCTTCTGCCTCGGCCATGCTGCGCGCCTGGCCATTGGCCCGCGTGTTAAAGCCAAACACCACGGCCCGCGAGGCGGCCGCCAGCGTAATATCGCTTTCGGTAATGCCCCCGACGCCTGTATGAATCACCCGCGCCGACACTTCATCGGTGCCCAGTTTGGCAGCCGCTTGGGCAATCGCTTCCACCGAGCCTTGCACATCGCCTTTGACGACAATGGCAATCTCAGCGCGTTCTTGCGTCTCCAGCTGGTTCATCATTTGATCCAGAGAGGCCGCACGCGGGGCAATATCGCTCGATTTCTGACGCGCTTTGCGAGAGCGATATTCCGCCACTTCACGCGCATCCGCTTCGTTTTCAACAACAGTGAAAATTTCGCCCGCGCCCGGAACGCCGCCAGCGCCCAAAACTTCGACCGGAGACGATGGACCCGCAATTTTAATCTGCTGGCCTTTGTCATCGATGAGCGCGCGAACGCGACCCGATTCTTGGCCCACGACAAAAATATCGCCGACATTCAACGTGCCGCGTTGCACTAGCACTGTGGCCACTGCACCGCGGCCTTTGTCGAGTTTGGCTTCAATCACAATGCCTTCGGCCGCGCGGTTGGCCTTGGCTTTCAATTCCATCAGCTCGGCTTGTAACGCCACCGCTTCCAGCAAATCATCCAGACCGTTTCCGGTTTGCGCCGAGACTTCAATCATCTGCGTATCGCCGCCCATTTCTTCGGAAATGATTTCATGCTGCAGCAAGTCGTTTTTCACCCGATTGGCATCCGCCTCTGGCTTATCCATTTTATTGATGGCGACAATCATCGGCGCTTGGGCCGCTTTGGCATGGTTAATCGCCTCTACCGTTTGCGGCATAACGCCATCGTCGCCAGCCACCACGAGAATAACCAAATCGGTTACTTTGGCACCGCGCGCGCGCATCGCCGTAAAGGCCGCATGGCCCGGCGTATCGATAAAAGTGATGGTTTCCCCAGCGCTGGTTTGGGTCTGATAGGCGCCAATATGTTGCGTGATGCCGCCCGCTTCGCCATCGGCCACTTTGGCTTTGCGCAGCGCATCGAGAAGCGAGGTTTTACCATGGTCCACATGGCCCATAACGGTCACCACAGGGGGGCGAGCGACTTTATCATCGTCGTCATCATCGGCCATGACAATCGAGTCTTCGACATCGCTTTCCGAAACGCGTTTGACTTGGTGGCCTAAATCTTCGGCCACAATTTGGGCGGTATCGGCGTCAATCACATCATTGATTTGCGCCATAATGCCTTGCTGCATCAGCACTTTAATCACATCGACGGCGCGTTCTGCCATCCGATTGGCCAGCTCTTGAATGCTAATTGTGTCTGGCAATTGCACCATGCGCGCTACTTTTTCACCATCGCCCGAATTATTGGCTTGGCGTTTTTCACGCTCGCGACGACGCCGCATGGAGGCCAAGGAGCGGACCCGCTCTTCATCGTTGAGGGCATCATTAATGGTTAATTTGCCCGTCCGGCGGCGGCGCTCGCCGGCCCGCTTGTCTGGGGTGGCGGTGCGGCGTTTTTCTTCCGCCCGTTTTTTGTCTTCGGCGCTGGCAACGGCCGGCGCTTGTTTTGTGGCCCGCGGCACCAAAGCGGGTTCGGCAGGCGGGGCATCGACGGGGTCAACCACATCGCCTTTTTTGGCTTTGCGCGAATTAGCTTCGGCTTGTTTGGGCGCCTCGGCATCCAAGACAGCGCGTTCGGCGGCGCGTTCGGCGTCTTCTTCGGCGCGACGCGCGGCGTCAATCTCGGCTTGTTTGGCTTCTTCGACGGCCCGCACTTTGGCTTCTGCCACAGCGGCGAGACGTTTGTCTTGCTCGGCTTTCGACAGACCATCGGGCATGGCGGGCGCACTTGGGGCCGCTGGGGTTGGGGCTGGCGCAGGGGCCGGCGCATCCGCAGCCGGTGCCGCTTGGGGTTCTTCTTGCCCTGGTTTGACAACACGCTTACGGCGTTTTTCAACCAAAACAGATTTGGAACGGCCATGCGAAAAGCTCTGGCGCACTTGCCCGCTTTCCACTGTCCGTTTCAAAGACATGGTCTTGCCGCGTTTGGCTTCGCCGTCCTGAGGGGCATCCTCTTTGGGGGCGTCATCACCTGTTTTCGCGTCGCTCATTCGGTCTCACTCCTATCCATGCCCAATTGGTCGCCCAAAAAAGTCGCCAATCGCATGGTTTCTTTATCGATACGGGCCAACCAACGTGCATCGGTAAGCCCTGCATGTATCACATTTTCACGGCCAAAGGCCATGCCCAATTCATCTGCGCTAAATAAAGCGCATATTCTTGTGTTCGTCGCCCGGGCCTTTTGCGCCATGGACTGACGACCATTTTCGGCGCCATCATGCGCGGCAAAAAGCAACACAATCTGCCCCTTTTTTAGCGCGGCCTCCACTTTCATGAAGCCCATCACAATCGCCCCTGACTTGCGCATCAAGCCCAAAACCCCATGCGCTTGTTGGCGCATCAATCTCTCCAGCCTAATCTCTAGGCTTTCCAAGCCGGCTTTTGCCCCTTCGGTCGCCGCTTCCGTAGCTGGCGCCTGGCTGGCATATTTGGCAACCAAAGGCGCCACAAGGTCGCGCTGATTGGCCAGCCAAATACTCTCGCCGGGCAATTTTTGCCCTAAATCTGGGGTCAGCTCGCCATCTGGCGAGATAACAAAGCGCAACATATCCGCGCTATCAGCCTCTTTGCCACTTATCTGGCAGGTTTGAAGCCCCCCCATAATCTCAGCTCAAGCCTATTCCGCACGCGGCGCCGAAGCGACGGGGGCAAATGGGTCTGGCACCTCATCGGCTTCCGGGGTCGGGTTTTCCAACGCCTCTTGCGCCGCCAGCTCAGCCGCCACGCGGGCCGCTTCCTCGGCACGCTGCTGGTCTAGCTCTTCTTGCGTAATCCAACCAGCCAAAACCCGCGCCGCCATAATCAGGCCCTCGGCTTCTTCTGGCGAAACATCAAACCCATCGAGAATGCCATCTTGGCGCACCCGACGACGCTCCACCGTCTCAAACCAACCAGTTAAATCATCGGTTACACAGCCCGCAAAATCTTCCAGCGATTTAATATCGTTCTCGCCAAAGCGCACCAACATGGCGGGCGTCATGCCTTCCATGGCGGCCAAATCATCGCCAACGCCCATTTCTTTGCGCTGCGCGTCCAGCTTCTCATTCTCGCGGTCCAAATGATCGCGCGCCCGGTTTTGAATTTCTTCTGCCGTTTCCTCGTCAAAGCCTTCGATATAAGTAATCTCTTCGGCTGGCACATAGGCCACTTCTTCAACGCTCGAGAACCCTTCCGACGCCAGCAATTGAGCAATCATCTCATCGACATCCAAAGCCGACATGAACAAGGCGGTGCGTTCGGCAAATTCGGCCTGACGACGCTCGCTCTCTTGCGCTTCGGTCATAATATCAATATCCCAACCGGTCAGCTGCGAGGCGAGGCGTACATTTTGGCCCCGACGCCCAATGGCCAAGCTCAATTGCTCATCCGGCACCACAACTTCAATGCGCTGCACGTCTTCGTCCAACACCACTTTGGTCACTTCAGCTGGGGCCAGCGCGTTCACAATGAAAGCGGCAGGGTCTGGCGACCAAGGAATAATATCCACTTTCTCGCCTTGCAGCTCATTGACCACGGCCTGCACACGGCTGCCGCGCATACCCACGCAAGCGCCCACAGGGTCAATGCCTGGGTCATTTGAAATCACGCCAATTTTAGCGCGGCTACCCGCATCGCGCGCCACCGCACGCACTTCGATAACGCCGTCATAAATCTCCGGCACTTCCTGCATGAAAAGTTTCGACATGAAAGCTGGGTCGGTACGCGACAGAATAATCTGCGGGCCGCGCTGTTCGCGGCGCACATTTTGAATATAGGCGCGAATGCGATCGCCGGGGCGGAACACTTCGCGGGGAATTAGATTATCGCGGCGCACCACGGCTTCGCCACGGCCCAAGTCCATCACCACATTGCCATATTCGACCCGTTTCACCAGACCATTGATAATCTCGCCCACGCGGTCTTTAAACTCTTCGTATTGACGCTCGCGCTCGGCTTCGCGCACCCGCTGCACAATCACTTGTTTGGCAGCTTGGGTGGCGATACGGCCAAATTCAACCGGCGGCAATTCGTCGATTACTTCATCGCCAATTTTGGCTTCTGGATTATCGCGCTGGGCGACCGGAAGCGAGATTTGCGTATCGTCATTTTCTACCAATTCGACCACTTGCACGGCGCGCAGCAATTTTGTCTCGCCGGTCTTCGGGTCGATGTCGACGCGAATATCATTTTCTTGGCCATAGCGTGCTTTGGCGGCTTTCTCGATCGCATCTGCCATCGCCGATAAAACAATCTCGACCTCAATGCCTTTTTCACGCGCGACCGCGTCGGCAATTTGCAGCAACTCCAGCTTATTTGCGCTAATCCCTGTAGCCATTTTCATCTCCTAAATTGGCTGACCCAAATGGGTCGAATATCATTTATCGCGTCTACCGACGCGACCTGTTTACTTATCTTTATCGCCCTTTTTGGGCTTCTTCTGCTGTTTCAACGCCTGCGTAATGGCATCTTCGTCTGGCACCAACCGCGCCTCGGCAATATTTTGTATCGCCAATCCCAAGACTTGCGGCGTCTCAAAACCCGCCAATTGAACCTCTAACAAAGCCTCACCATCGGCAAACCCTTGCACCACGCCGCGAAACCGCCGCTGGCCATCAATGGCATCGCGCAGGCCTAATTTGGCTTCATAGCCGGCCCAGCGCTCAAAATCGACGGGCCGGGTTAGGGGCCGCGCCACACCTGGCGAAGAAACCTCCAACGCATAAGCGCCGGCAATCGGGTTCTCAACATCCATCACATCGGATAGAGCGCGGCTAATTTCTTCGCATTGCGCAATGCGCAACCCACCTTCGTCGTTTTCCGCCATAATCTGCAGCACCGCCTGGCCATCATCGCCGGTCATGCGAATGCGCAAGAGCGCATAGCCAAGGCTTTCGATAACTGGCTCCACCAGTTCCAAAAACGGCCGCGCGGGGCCTGGCGCCTTTAAATGCGGCGTATCTAGAGCCGTGTCTTGCGACATGACATCTCCTTCAAACTCCTGCTTTTTTCATCTTGCACCATCACCGTGCCCAAAGCGGGCGTTTGGCCATGAAAAAAAGCGGGGCCGTTTCCAGCATCCCACTTTCAAAAAGCAGCTTCCATTTGCGGTCACTATAGCGATTTTTAACGACGGCGCAAGTCTGTGTTATCCGCCTCTAATTTTCCCGGTGTGGGGCTGTCGAGACGGATGAAATCCAGATAGGTCGGCACCCGGCCCTCGCGAAGGGCCTTGGCTTCATAGCGCGTGCCGGGCCAGCCTTCGGGCGCCCTTTGGCGGTCGCCCGCCGCATTGTGCCAAGCAAAGCCGCCGTGCGCGCGTATGTGGCTGAGCGTCCAATCGATATAGGAAGGAATATCACTGGCCACCATAAACCGTCCCTCGGGGCGCAAAACCCGAAACACTTGATCGAGGTTTTGCGGACTGATGAAGCGGCGTTTGTCATGCCGGTTCTTGTGCCATGGGTCGGGGTATAGCAAATAGATTTGCGCAAGACAGTGGTCTGGCAGGGCTTCCAAAACATCTCGCGCGTCATCATCATAGATGGCAATATTGTCGAGATTGGCTTCGTCTATCTCAATCAGCAATTTGGCAACCCCGTTTAAAAACGGTTCGCATCCAATAAAGCCCACATCGGGCTGGGCCCGCGCGCGCGACGCCAAATGCTCGCCGCCGCCAAACCCGATTTCTAAAGCATAGGCCTCAAAGGCACGCGAAAACCAATCGGCAGGGCGCGCCTCGGCGCCCACATCGACGCGCAATCGCGGCAAAAGCGCCTCGACCAATTTAGCTTGTCGCGGGTGCAATTTATGGCCTTGGCGTCGGCCATAGACGACGCGTTTTATAGCGTCCCCTTTTCTGTCGTCTCTTGGGGTTTTCGCTGGAGGTTTTGGCTGCTCCGCCATAGACGCCTAAAGCGCGCCCTTAATGGCATCCACCAAGTCGGTGCGCTCCCACGAGAAGCCGCCATCGTCTTGTGGTTTGCGGCCAAAATGGCCATAAGCCGACGTGCGAGCATAAATCGGTTTGTTGAGGCCCAAATGTTCGCGGATACCGCGTGGGCTTAAATCCATCACTTGCGCCAAGGCTGTCTCCAACGCCGCTTCTTCGACTTGGCCCGTGCCATGTAAATCGACATAAAGCGACAAAGGTTGCGACACGCCAATGGCGTAGGAAAGCTGCAAAGTGCAGCGTTCGGCCAGACCGGCCGCCACAACATTTTTCGCCAAATAGCGCGATGCATAAGCGGCCGAGCGGTCTACTTTTGTCGGGTCTTTGCCAGAAAAGGCGCCGCCGCCATGCGGGGCCGCGCCGCCATATGTATCGACGATAATTTTACGACCCGTCAGACCCGCATCCCCATCCGGGCCGCCAATGACAAATGTGCCCGTTGGGTTGACATAAAAAGTCTCTTCGGGGCACATCCAGCCATCTGGCAAGACGTTTTCAACGAAAGGGCGCACGAGCGCGCGCACATCATCTTGTGTCAGGCCGTCATCATGTTGGGTCGACACCACAACCGACGTGGCGCCCACCGGCTTGCCGTTTTCATAGGCCAAAGTCACTTGGCTTTTGCTGTCGGGGCCGAGGCCTTGCACGCCGCCTGATTTTCTGGCTGCTGCCATATCGGCCAAAATTTGATGGCTATAAGCAATCGGCGCGGGCATGAGGTCTTCGGTTTCGCGGCAAGCATAGCCAAACATAATGCCCTGGTCGCCAGCCCCTTCTTCTTTATCACTGCCATCGGCGTCAACGCCTTGCGCGATATGCGCCGATTGGCCATGCACATGCACTTGCACTTCTGCGTTTTGCCAATGGAACCCATCTTGCTCATAGCCGATGTCTTTCACGGCGGCGCGGGCGATGGCTTCCATTTCTTCATTGGACACCAATCCGGCGGGGCGGACTTCGCCAGCCAGAACGATTAAATTTGTCGTCGTTAAGGTTTCCACGGCCACGCGGGCTTGTGGGTCGCGCGCCAGAAAGGCATCTAAAATACTATCCGAAATCCGGTCACAGACTTTATCTGGGTGGCCTTCCGAAACAGATTCGGACGTAAATTCATAAGAAGCGCGCATCACAATATCCTTAACGATTTTTCAATGACCTTTATTTGGCAGGCAAGGCCCCAATGGTCAAGTCTGTTGTGTGAACAAAACTTATCTGCTGCGGGCCGGGTCGGCTTAATCTTGCGTCCGATTAACCCTGGCAATATTGGAGACAACCGAGAGTAATTGGCGGCGCAAATCATCATCAGTGATTTCCAAAAACGCGCGATTGAGCTCTACGCCTTGGCCGCTGCTGACAAAATCAAGATAGGGGTTTAACAGCGGCTCATCGGCCATTCCCGCTTCCGGATAAGGGTCTGTTGGCTCATCTAGGCCATCAAAGAAAAACTGCACAGGCACATCTAAAGCATGCGACAGCTCGAACAAGCGGCTGGCCGAAATGCGATTGACGCCTTTCTCATATTTTTGAATTTGCTGGAAAGTCACGCCCAATTGATTGCTCAATTCTTCTTGGCTCATGCCCAACATGAGGCGCCGCAAGCGCACCCGCGCACCAATGAAAGCATCGACGGCTTGATGTTTTTTTCGTGGCATAATCTGCCTCCTCTATTATTTTTTTTGAGACGCAGGTTACCCCAAAGACTATGGCGGAGAGAGGCGCCAAGGGCAATTGTTTTATCTGGAGAAAAGCTTACTGCGCGGGCGCTACCCGCCGAGGGCGCAGATAGACAATCACCAAAGCCAAACTCAGCCAAAGCGCAAAAAACAAACTATCGCCAAACCGCGCATAGACGCTCGGTGCCAAGGCCGAAGGCAGAGGTAAAGAAAAAACGCCCGCCTCGCCCAAGGGCAAACCCTCGAGCTGGCGTCCCTTGGCATCGAAAACAGCGGAGATGCCGGTATTGGCACTGCGCACCAAAGGCAAGCCTTGTTCGATGGCCCGCAGGCGCACTTGCGCGATATGTTGATGCGGCCCATGCCAATTTCCAAACCAGCCATCATTGGTTATATTGACCAGCACATCCGGACGCGCCACCCCCTTTGGGCTGGCAGATAGAGTTGGGAAAATACCCTCATAACAAATCAAAGGCGCCAGTATCGGCAAGCCCGCCGCGCTCAATCGAGCATGGGGGGGGCCATAATCATAGCCACCGCGCAAGCGGACCAATTGCTGTAGACCGATCGCCTCCAGCCAGTCTTGCAGGGGCAAATATTCGCCAAAGGGCACCAAATGATGCTTGTCCGATTTGGCCAATAAATGGCCATCGCCCGACCATAGCATGGCGCTATTATAAAATTGGTCGCGCGTCAGACCAACCTCGCGTCGCACCGCGCCCGTGAGAATATAGGGGGGCAATTGCCCCTCGGCAGAGAGCGCTGGCAGGGCGGCGCGAAGCCGGTCGGCAAACCCCGTGCCTTCATCAATGAGGGCGGGGATGGCGGTTTCAGGCCAAAGGATAAGATTTGTCTTGGGCGCATATTCCAGCCCCAATTGGGTTAATTTCAAAATCGTCTCTATATGGTCCTCGCGTTTTTCGGGCAGCCATTTTTCACGCTGCGAAATATTCGGCTGCACCACGGTGACCACCGTCTCGCTGGCCGCCGGGTCGGCAAAACCGTGCAGACGAACCACCCCAAATAAGAGAGCCAGCAGCCCTAGGCCCAAAGCCATCCAGCGCAAATGCGCCCGCTCCGCCATGAGAAGAGCGACGCTGACCAGTGCCACCAACCCTAGCCCGTGCACGCCAATAAAACTCGCGGCTTGCGCTAAATAAAGCCAACTGCCCCAGCCCATGGCTGGCAAATTCCACGGCAGTCCGGTGAACACCGTGCCCCGCAGATAGGCCGCCAGAACCAGCAAAAGCGCCAAGCTCAAACTTGCCAACAAGCGCCGCATGGCAAAGCGCGCCATTAAATGCCCCCACAGCCAAAGCGCCAAAGCGCCAAATAAAGCCAGTCCCGCCGGCAATAAAGTTACGGCAAAAGGCAGCGCCCATAAAAAATGCTCCGCCTCGACCAAAAAGGCTTCGCCCACCCACAAAAGGCCGGTGAAAAATTGGCCAAAGCCAAACACCCACCCCAAGACAAACAATCTTTTGGGCGTCTCGCGACCTTGCCACGCGAGCCAAAAAAACAATCCATAGGACAGATAGAAAATCGGCAAGATTTGAAACGGCGCAAAGGCCAAAGGTAAAATAAGCCCGGCCAAAAGCCCCATGCGTTTGGGATGGGCCGCGCAAAAAGCCGCACAAAACGAGAGCCAACCAGCCATTAGCCAGCCTTGCCTTTTCGGCTTGGTTTGGGGCCCCGCGAAACCAGACGCACATCTAATTGTTTAATCCGGCGCGCGTCGCCGTCATGAATGATAAATTCGAGCGCCCGCCCCTCACCCATATCATGGGCAATCATTTCGCCGCGTTCGGGCACGCGTCCGGCTTTGGCAAACACCAGCCCGCCAAGCGTATCAATATCGTCATAGCCCTCCACGCTGGCGAGGTTGACACTCAAAGCCTCTTCCATATCGCTGAGCGGCAGGCGCGCATGGGCGCGCCAATGGCCATCTTCATTCAGCGGGCGCAAGAGCTCTTCTTCTTCATCATGCTCGTCTTCAATCTCGCCGACGATTTCCTCGATTAAATCTTCAATCGTCACCAGACCATCCGTGCCGCCATATTCATCGATGACCAAAGCCATATGGCCGCGCGTCGCTTGCATTTTTACCAGCAATTCCATCGCCGGCATCGAGGGCGGCACGAATAAAACCGGGCGCACCAAAGGCGCTAAATCGATAGCCTCCATGTTGGCGCCCGCTTGGTCGAGGCTCGATTGCACGGCCGATAAAACATCTTTGACATGCACCATGCCGATGGGCTGATCGAGCGTCTCGCGAAAGACCGGCATGCGCGAGTGACCGCATTCAGAGAACAGCGCCAGCAAATCGCGCAACCCAATATCCGCTTCCACCGCATCAATATCGGCGCGCGGCACCATCACATCGTCGAGGCGAACATCGCGAAAACCCAGCAGGTTTTTGAGCATATGACGTTCTTCGTCAGAGAAGTCGGCGGTTTCGCCTTGGGTCTCGTCCAATACATCTTCAATGCTTTCGCGCAGCGAGCTCTCGGCGCCGCCAAAGAGGGCGCGCCACCAGCTGGTTCCGGAAGAAGTGGCACTCATGTTTCATACTCCTGTTGAGGGGGCGCATCATAGGGGTTGGGAAACCCAGCCGCGCCGAGCAATTTGCTTTCCAAGCTTTCCATCACCTGCGCGTCTGGCTCGTTTTCATGGTCATAGCCCAAGAGGTGCAAAAGCCCATGGGTCAGCAAATGCAGGCCATGCGCCTGTTCGCTCTTGCCCTGCGCTTGGGCCTCGGCCGCTAAGCGGTCATAGGACATAACAATATCGCCCAGCAGCACAAAGGCGGGGTTCGATAAATCCTGCGCGCCCTTTACAGGCTTTGCAAAATCCAGCGCCGGAAAACTCAACACATTGGTCGGGCCAGATTTATCTCGAAACCTTTGGTTCATATCCGCCAGCGCCGCATCATCGGCCAAGACAAGGCACGCCTCGGCAGCGGGCATGGCGCCCTTGGGGTCTAAATGCGCCCAAATAAAATCTGCTTGCTGGCGCAAATCATCGGCAAGCGCCTGCCAGCGCGCATCGCGCATATCGATGTCTAAGGTGAGGCCCGGGGTTTGGCCCAGACTGTCGGGCTCCGCGTCATCATCCGGCGGAAGGGCGTTATTTTTCGTCATCACCTGGCTCGTTTGGTTTCTCATCCAGCACCTTTTTCGATGTCTTTTTGGGATGTCTTTGCAAGGGCGGTAATTTGCCGTCGCGCTTATTATAAGCCTTCACGATGCGCGTAACCATATCATGGCGCACCACATCATCTTCGCCGAAATGAATAATCTCACAACCTTTGATTTTCGGCAGAATTTCCAACGCATCCTTCAAGCCAGACTTGGCGCCAAAAGGCAAATCCACTTGGCTCGGGTCGCCGGTGATAACCATGCGAGAGTTTTCGCCCATCCGCGTCAGAAACATTTTCATCTGCATGGGCGTGGCGTTTTGGCTTTCATCGAGAATGACAAAACTATTGGCCAAAGTGCGACCGCGCATGAAGGCCAACGGCGCGATTTCAATCTCGCCGCTTTCCAAAGACCGAATAACTTGTGGGCCGGGCAACATGTCATAAAGCGCGTCATAAAGCGGGCGCAAATAAGGGTCTACTTTATCGCGCATATCGCCTGGCAAGAAGCCTAAGTTCTCGCCGGCTTCCACGGCTGGGCGCGAGAGAATAATGCGGTCGACTTTCCCTTCCACCAACATGGCGGCCGCAGCCGCCACGGCCAAATAGGTTTTGCCCGTCCCCGCAGGGCCACATCCCACCACCAGCTCGCTGGTCAATAAAGCATCAATATAGGCGGCTTGCATGGGCGAGCGCGGCAAGACTTCGCGCTTTTGCGTTCTCAGCGCCGCTTTTCCCGTTAAGGGCGCCGCGGTTTTTCCATTGCCCTTGCCATTGCTGTTTGCCGATACGCCATTGCCGCCCGAGGGGGTTTCACCCGCGCCGAGGCTGAGACGCAAAGCGCCATCAACGTCGCCGCCGGTCACTTCTGCGCCGCGTTCGAGGTGATGATACAGCGTGCCCAACACTTGTGCGGCGCGCGTGCAATCTTCCTCGGCACCCGAAATGGAAACCTGATTGCCGCGATTGGATAAAGAGACATCCAAAGTCTGCTCGATGCGCGCCAGATTTTTGCCGTGCTCGCCATAGAGCTCAGGCAACAGCTGATTATTGTCGAACTGAAGCACGAAAGGCTTTGCCGCGCGTTTCGGAGAAGAGCGTTTTGGAGCGCTTGTATCTGCTGTGGATGGCTTTTGAGAACCGCTCAAGCGCGTGCTCCTAAAAGGCCTGTCATTTTGTCATGCATTTTGTGAACCATATATACCAAGTATCAGAAGTTTTCACGCGCTTGGCAAGTCCTAACGAAAGCTGTCGGCCAATTGACCGCTCAAACTATTGCGATGCGTGCGGGTAATCTCGACCGGCAGAATGCGCCCGCGCACGGCGGCAAATAAAGCCTCCCCATCTTGGCCCTCTGGCACTTTTACGTGCACGGGCTGCAAATAGGGGCTTCGGCCAGTAATTTGGCCCGCATGTTTGGACGGCTTATCGAATAAAATCGGCAAAGTTTTGCCCATTTGCGCATCGTTAAAGGCGCTTTGTTGAGAACTGATCAACGCTTGAATGGTTTGCAGACGGGCCGCTTTGACCGCTTCATCGACTTGGTTTTCTGCCTCTGCCGCTGGCGTGCCAGGGCGCGGGGAATATTTAAACGAATAGGCTTGTGCGTAAGTCACTTCTTCGACCAAAGCCATGGTGGCGGCAAAATCTTCGTCGGTCTCGCCGGGAAAGCCGATGATAAAATCGGACGATAAAGCCAAGTCTGGCCGCACGGCGCGAAACGCTTTGCACAGCGCAATATACTCGGCCGCCGTATGTTTGCGGTTCATGGCCTTTAAAATTTTATCCGACCCCGCCTGCACCGGCAGATGCAGATAGGGCATGAGCTTTTCATTTGCCCCATGCGCGGCAATTAACGCCGCATCCATATCGCGCGGATGGCTGGTGGTAAAGCGCAGGCGATGCAAGCCGTCGATATCGGCGAGAACATCCAAAAGACCCGCAAGCCGCTGGCCGCTATCGCGGTCTTGCCAAGCGTTCACATTCTGCCCCAAGAGGGTAATTTCACACACCCCTTGAGCGGCCAGCCCTTTGGCTTCGGCGATAATATCTGCGGCCGCGCGCGAGACTTCTTCGCCGCGCGTATAAGGCACCACACAGAATGTGCAGAATTTATCGCAGCCTTCTTGCACCGTCACATAGGCGCTGGGGCTGCGGGTAATCGGTTTTCGCGGCACATGGGTCAGGGCGGCAAATTTCTCGGCGGCGGGAAACTCTGTGCGCACCAATCTGGCCTTGCGCCCCTGCGAACGCGTTTGCGACACTTCTTCCAGCATGGCTGGCAATTGCTGAAAGGTTTGCGGACCAAACACCATATCGACCATCGGCGCGCGCGACATAATTTCCGCCCCTTCAGCCTGAGCCACGCACCCGGCCACGCCGATAACCATGTTTTTATTGCGCTGCTTCAAAGGGCGCAGTCGACCCAGCTCATGATAGACTTTTTCCGCCGCTTTCTCGCGAATATGGCAGGTGTTGAGAATAATCATATCGGCATCGTCGGGTGTCTCGACCGCGCGATAGCCAGCCTCCACCAAGGCTTCCGCCATGCGCTGGCTGTCATAGACATTCATTTGGCACCCGAAGGTCTTGATATAACAAGACTTATCATTGGGGTCATTAGGGCCTTTATCTTTGATTTCTTGCGTCTCCATCATGCTTTCGCCTTAGCGCTTTTAGGCCTTGGAAGCAAGCGGCGCGCCCGTCGCGTCCCGCACGCGCGCCATATCTTCCAGCCCGCCTTTCACTTGCGCGTGCAACTGACGCGCCATTTGTTTGCGGTGGCTTTTCACCGCGTCGGGCAAAGGCTCGTGAAACATCACCTCGATGGTAAGCGGGCCGGAAGCCAGCATGAAGAGAAAATGCGGCGCCAAGGCCATGTCCCCCAACCACGCATAGCCCAGCCGCTGGCGCCGCCCCATCGCCATATCATGCAAGCGGAGATAGGCCAGGCTCATCGCCTGAACCGGCATAAGCGCGTCGGGGGCTGGCGTTGACTTCGCCAGACGTTCAATGCCAGCAAATAAAGTCGATTTAAACGGCAGCACTTTAAGGCCATCGGAGCTTGTGCCTTCGGCAAAAATCACCATCGTATCGCCCCCGAGCAAGCGTTGGGTTAGCCCATCGCCATCGGTTTTATTGTGCCGCCCGCGCCGCCGATCGACGAAAACCGTGCGTTGCAATCTGGACAGCAGGCCCAACAGCGGCCAGCCTTTGACCTCGCTTTTGGCAATAAAGGAAAGCGGCGTAATGGCGCCAATGACCAGAACATCAAACCACGACACATGATTGGCCACCAGCAGCGTGCCGGGGCGGGGCAAGGGGCCGCCAAGTTTCAGGCGCACGCCAAATATTTTTAACAGACAGCGAAAAAACCAAAGCGGGACCAGTGGCCAGACGCGAGATAAAGCGCTGGGAAACAGACGCGCCAGCAGCAATATGACAATTTGCGGCGGCACGAAAATAACCACCGCCAAGCCTAACCCAATCGCGCGCGTTAAAATTCTTAAGCTCTGCATGTTACGAAATTATCGTTGTTATTTTTTCGGCTTCTTCTCGAGCGGCACGCCGTAAAGCTCGAGACGATGGTCGACCAATTTATACCCGAGCTTCTTCGCCACTTCGGCTTGCAAGCGCTCAATCTCTTCATTGGTAAATTCAATCACTTTGCCGCTTTGAATATCGATAAGATGATCATGATGGTCATCTGCCACCGGCTCATAACGAGCGCGGCCATCGCCAAAATCATGGCGCGTTAAAATGCCCGCTTCTTCGAATAAGCGCACCGTGCGATAGACCGTCGCGATTGAAATGCCCGCATCGCGCTCGGAGGCGCGCCGATAGACTTCTTCCACATCTGGATGGTCATCGGCTTGCGACAAGACACCCGCAATCACCCGACGCTGGTCGGTCATGCGCATGCCCGCTTGCGTCGCTAGCGTTTCAATATCCATTTGAGATCCGGTTGTTTTTTCCATGGCGGTTTTCTAGCACAAGTGACACAAGAAATCACGCGCCCATTGCCCTTTTGCCAAGCTGGCGCAGATTATTGCGGCGTTTCGAGCTGCAAGATAAGCGCGTCCACGCGCGCGCCATCGGGGCGCTTATAATAGGCCGCCCGACGCCCGCATTCGACAAACCCCATGCCAGCATAAAGCGCGCGAGCGGGGCGATTGTCTTGCGCCACCTCTAAAAAAATACGCGCCGCGCGCAAAGTTTTTTGCGCCTCGCCAATCAGCGCGCGCGCCAGACCCGCCCGACGCGCATCTGGATGCACGGCCAAAGTTAATATCTCGGCTTCCTCCGCCACCGTTTGCAGCAAAATAAATCCATGGCTCGTGCCAAACGCCTGCACGCTTTTTTGCTGCAAAAGCCGTTCAAAGGCGGGCGCATCCCAAGCCTGGCCGATGGCAGGGTCAATGGCAGGGTCAAACGCTTGATGGTGCAAATCAGCCAGTTGCGCACCATCTTGCAAAGGCTGGATAACGAAACTCATGCGTCTGGCGTCGGCGCGCGGCGGGGGAATTTATCTGGATTGGGCAGGCTGGCATCGGGCGCGCGTAAATAAAGCGGTTCTGGCTGGCGCGCGTGCGCGTCATAGGCTGGCCAATCTAAATCTGCCGCAGCGAGGGCTGCCAGTTTTTCGGCTTGCGGGTAATCCAAGCCATTTTCAGCAGAAAAGCGGCTGCTTTCGGGATTTTTAAGGGAGGCCAAAAGCGGATCTGCACCGCTACCGAGAAGCCCAACCGCGCCTGTTTCCACGAGGGCGAAGACCTGCTCTGCGGTCAAAGCTTGGGGTGGTGTCAGCGGGGTTTTGGCCGCATCAAAGCTTTGCGCATAAAACACCGAGCGTCGCGCATCCACCGCCACAATCAGCGGCGTTTTGGCTTCGCTGGCCTGTGCCATAACCTCGAGTGTGCCATAGGCTTTCAACGGGATGGCCAGTGCCAAAGACAGCCCGCGCATGGCCGATAACCCCACGCGCACGCCAGTAAATGTGCCTGGCCCATGGGTGACCGCCAAGCGGTCTATCTCTTGCATATCTATTTTCGCCGTCGCACAAACCCGCGCCAGCATGGGCAGGAGGGCTTCGGCATGACCTTTGGTCATGGGCAAAACCTCGCTGGCTAAGACAGACGCCTTATTGGCGTTTGAGCTGGCGCGATAGAGCGCCGCCGAGCACGCGCCCTGCGTGGTGTCGCAAGCGAGAAACAGAGGGGGGGCGGCATCGGACAATCAAATATCCCGCCTTAAAGGACCGCGCGGACTTCTGTGACCGAGGGAATGAAATGTTTCAGCAGGTTTTCCACCCCCTGTTTCAGGGTCGCCGAAGCCGACGGGCAGCCCGCACAGGCGCCGCGCATATGCAGACTGACCACGCCATCGGCGTAGCCATGAAACACAATATCGCCGCCATCTTGGGCGACGGCGGGGCGCACCCGCGTGTCGAGAATTTGTTTAATGGCGGCAATAATTTCGCCATCTTCGCCCGCATCCTCTACTTGCGCGGTGGATACGTCATGGAGCATCAGCGGTTTTTCGGCCACAAAATGTTCCATAATCGCTTGCAAAATGGCCGCTTTCACGTGCTGCCATTCGCCGCCCGATTTCGATACGGCAATGAAATCCGCGCCAAAAAACACAGCGCTTACCTCTTCGATGGCAAATAGGGCCGCCGCCAAAGGCGAGGCTTGGGCCGCATCCGAATTGGGAAAATCAGCGGGGGGCTTATCGCCCATCACTTCGCGGCCCGGCAAAAATTTCAGCGTGGCTGGGTTTGGCGTGTCTTCGGTTTGAATGAACATGGCACCCTATTCCTTTGTTAGCTCTACCTCTATATAGGCAATCTAAACGCAAAAGACGAGGCCTAGCTGTTTGAATGGCCCGTTTGGTTTTAATCTAGTCTCAATCTAGTCTCAATCTAGTCTGGCACGGATGGCGAGAAAAGCCAGACCACGCCCACTATCCATAGCGCGACCAGCACATGAAAAATATGCCAGCTGAGCGCCGCATCCAAATAGGGCGATTGGCGAAACACCAGAACATTAAACAGCATAAAACCAGCGACGCCGGCTTTTTGCCAAGCGGGGGAAAGCCGCAGGGGCGTATGGCGCGCGGCCAACCAAATAAAGCCCAGCGACCAAATTAAAAACAGCGGCACCCGCAGCGCTGGCATGGCCAGTGCCAAACCAAGGCCTAAGGCCGCCAAGGCCATATGACTTTGGGGCGAAAGGCGGGCCGTCTCAAAGCGCACTACCTGATGGGTTAAAGCCATCATCGCCAAGAGGCCACCCATTGTGCCCGCAAAACGGTGCATATCGGCCCAAGGCTCTATCAAGCCAAAAGAAAAGCGCACCGCGCCAATGGCGGCAGCGGCACCGAATAATAAAACGCCCAAGGCGGCGATCGCGCGGTCGTGGGCCACCAATCGAGTGCCCGCCCAAAGGGCGGCCAGCACAATCAGCAGTTCAGAAAGGGCGTAATGGGCCATGCGCGCGTCTCCTTTATTCGCCAGCCGGCGCAGAAGAAGCGGGGGCGTCTAACACGCCAGCCGCGCGCTTAATGTCTCGCGAGCTGAGACGCGAGCCATCATGGCTCCACCCGGGAGGCGCCAGCACATAAAGCAGCCGCTGTTTCAAACTCAGACCCCGCGCGAAAACATCTTTGGCGATGCCAATATATTCATGCGCGAAAATACGGAACGGGTTGTAAGTCTCCAAGTCTTTCACCAGCCCATAGTTGGGGCGATCATTGGCATCTTCGGCCGCGAAAGTTCCAAACAGCTTGTCCCAAATAATCAGCGTGCCAGCGTAATTGGAATCTAAATATTGCGGGTTTTTGCCATGGTGAACGCGGTGATGCGACGGCGTGTTAAAAATTGCTTCGAACCAGCGCGGCATTTTATCGACAGATTCTGTGTGCAAGAAAAACTGATAGACCGCATTAAGAGCGCCACAAAAAATGACCATCAACGGGTCGAAGCCGATGAGCACCAGCGGGACTTTCAAAAACGTCGTGCCAGTAAAATGCTTCGTCCACCCTTGGCGCAGCGCCACAGCGAGCGAGAAACGCTGGCTGGAATGATGAATAATATGCATCGCCCAAGGCCAACGGCACCGATGGGCAATGCGGTGATGCACGTAATAGCGCAAATCATCCAAAACGAAACAAGCGACCAAAACGGCAAAGGTCATTGGCAAAACCGTCATCTGATATTGCTGCGCCCATAGCAATAGGCCCAAAGTCAGGAAGGCGGCCGCGCCATTGGTGACGACAGAAAACAGCCCCATAAAAATGCTGACCGAGTCATCTTTGGCGTTCAAGCTGCCGCGTTGGCGCAAGAAGCGAACGGCCAAAATTTCCAAAGCAATGGCAAGGAAAAACACCGGAATGGCGGTAAGCGTTACTTTAATGGTGATAATCTCATTTACAGACATACGCGTCTCCCTACAGGTCTTAGGTCAGGCCATCAATCTCATCGTCAGATAAATCCCCAGGCACAATGGTTACCGGCAGATGGAACCCTGATTTACCCGAACCAATAGCCGAAACCAAGGGGCCGGGTCCATTATTATCTACAGCGGCCGCCAAGACCAAAGTCGAAATGGTGCGGTCTTCTTCAATCAATCGGCCAATCTCTTCAGCCAAGGAGCCGTGGCGAATATGGGTGGCGGGGCGTTCGCCGCCCAGCATTTCAACCAGGCCTGCGCAATCATTGAGTATTTTTTCGGCTTCGTTTTGCGCCTCTTCCTTCATCAAAGACCCAACGCCGAGCCAATGCTCATGGCTTTCGGGTTCAATGACCAGCAGCAGCGAAACTTTGCCGCCCGTGCCATGGGCGCGCCGCGCCGCAAAGCGCAAAGCGGCATGGCCTTCTGCCGAGCCATCGACGACAACCAAAAATTTGCGCTGTAAATGTTGATTAATATCCATAGCGCAATGCTGCCAGTTTGCTTTTATGAAAACAAGTCACAATGACCGCCCCCTAATTAGCCACCTAAGAAGCCAACCTTTTGGCGCACCTCGGCCATAATCGGTTCGGCCAAGGCGCGGGCGCGTTCGGCGCCATCGGCCAATATGGCATCCACCGTGGCGGGGTCTTGCGTTAGGCGTTTCATCTCTTCGCCAATCGGGCCAATTTTTTCAATCGCGACTTCGGCCAATTGCTCTTTTAAATTCGAAAATTGCGACCCCGCGAATTGGCTCATCGCGGCCTCCAAGGACACATCGGCCAGCGCCGCATAAAGGCCCAAAAGATTAGCCGCTTCGGGGCGTCCTTCCAATTGCGCCTTGGTTTCCGGCAAAGCTTGCGTATCGGTTTTGGCTTTGCGAATTTTCTTCGCAATCGCATCGGGGCCATCAAGCATGGTGATGCGCGATAAATCCGACGGGTCAGATTTCGACATTTTTTTCGTGCCATCGCGCAGGCTCATCACTCGCGTGGCGGGCCCTTGGATGAGCGGCTCTGGCTGCGGAAAAAACCCTTCGGCTTTAAAATCATGATTAAATTTTTGGGCGATATCGCGCGCCAATTCGAGATGCTGCTTTTGGTCTTCGCCCACGGGCACATGGGTCGCCTTATACAGCAAAATATCGGCGGCCATTAAATTGGGATAAACATATAGGCCGACCGACGCTTTTTCGCGGTCTTTGCCGGCCTTTTCTTTGAACTGGGTCATCCGGTTCAGCCAGCCCATGCGCGAGACGCAATTGAGCACCCAAGCCAGCTCGGCATGTTGTGCGACTTGCGCTTGGTTGAACACAATATGGTTTTTCGGGTCGACGCCCGCGGCAATAAAAGCCGCCGCCACTTCGCGCGTATTAGCGGCCAGCTCTTGCGGGTCTTGAAACACCGTGATGGCGTGCATATCGACCACGCAATAAAGGCACTCATGCGTTTCTTGCAAGCCGACAAAATTTCGAATGGCCCCCAGATAATTACCCAGATGCAAATTGCCGGTTGGCTGGACGCCAGAAAGAACCCGTGCGGTCATAATCAACTCCTGTTTCAAGCCTTCTTTTCAGGCCCTATCTTTCAAGACATCTCGTTCAAGACATGTCTTTCAAGCCTTATCGCTTATCGCTGGCGTCGGCGCAAGCGAGCCACAGCGTCATACACGCTTTGGCGCGCCACCCCGCCCAACAAGAAGGCTGCCAAGACGAACACCAATCCACCCAAGCCAATCATGCCAGTCAGCCACAGGCCGAGAGTTTGCGGCGGCGGCGGCAAGATGTGCATGGCCTGCACCAACACGCCCGTCATCAGCGCCGCGCCCAAAATTTGCGCCAATAAGCGCGCCAGCGTGCGCCCGCGCAAGTGCCAAACATCGCGTCTGGCGAGGCGCACCAACATGAGGCTCAAGGTCACATACCCCGCCGCCACCGTGGCCAAAGCAATGGCCACCGCGCCGTAAATCGGGAAAAATATCAGCGATAGAGAAATATTTACCGCCACCCCAAGCGCCCCATCGATAAATGGCGCGCGCGTGTCTTGGCGGGCAAAGAAAGAGGGCTGCAAAGCCTTGATGAAAACAAAGGCCGGCAGCCCCAAACCAAACGCCTGCAATAGCTGCGCCGTGATGGCGGTGTCTTGGGCGCTAAAGGCGCCGCGCTCAAACAATAGCGAAATAATCGGCGCCGCCAAAACAAACAGACCCGCCGCCGCGGGCAAGGTTAAAAACCCAGCCGCCAGCAGCGCCGTGCTTTGCGCCTCATGCGCGGCCTCGGTTTGCTTGGCAGCTAGACGACGCGCAAGCTCGGGCAAAAGCGCCACAGACATGGCCACGCCAATGACCCCCATGGGCAATTGATACAGCCTATCGGCATAATAAAGCCAAGCGGCCGCACCCGCCTGCCCCGTGGCAATGGAGGTGCCGACCAGTAGATTTATCTGCCCGATGCCCGCCGCCAAAATGCCTGGCACGGCCAAAACCCAAACGCTTTTGACCTCGGGGGTTATTTTGGGCGCCACCAAGGGCACCCGGAGACGCGCGCGCCAAGCAGCGATAAAGACGAACGCAAATTGCAAAACCCCCGCCAAAGCCACGCCCCAAATAATGTAATCTAACGGCGCGCCTTGGTGCGCCACCGCCAAAGCCATGGCGCCAATCAGCACAAGGTTCAATAAAATGGGCGCGAAAGCGGCAGCGAAAAACCGACCGGTCGCATTGAGCATGGCGGCAAATAAAGACACCAGAGACATAAACACAAGATAGGGAAAACTAATGCGCGCATAATGCACCGCCGCCTCAAACTTGGCCGCATCGCCGCTAAACCCTTGCGCCAAAGCCAAAACCAAAGCGGGCATGAAAATCTGCGCCAACAGGGTGAACACACAAAGCGCCGCCAAAAGCACCGCCAAAATGCGCCCCGCAAAAGCCAATGCCGAGGCCTCGCCCTCCGTCTCTAAGCGTTTTGTGAACAGCGGCACAAAAGCGGCATTGAAAGCCCCTTCGGCAAACAAACGACGAAACAAGTTCGGCAGTCGAAAAGCGATAACAAAAATCTCTGCCAATGGGCCAGCGCCCAAAAGCGCGGCTAAAAATATGTCGCGGCCAAACCCCGTGACCCGACTGGCGAGCGTAGCGCTGCCGACAAGGGCGGCATTCGACAAGACGCTCTTCATGCCGCTTTGGATTTCTTTTTATTGCGCGGGCGGCTTGCCTCGACCGGGTTTTCAATGACCCCCAGCAGCGCCTCCGTGACTTGCTTTTGGCGCTCGTTGCGGGTGATTTTACCGCCCGTCAAATTGCTGACATAAAATACATCGACGGCGCGTTCGCCAAAGGTCGCCGCGCGCGCCGCCAGTACCGAAACATTGAGGTTAAATAATTCGCGCACCAGCGCATATAAAAGGCCGGGCCGGTCAAGCCCACTGACTTCAATAACGCTGGCTTCATCGGACAGATTATTATCGAGGCGCACTTGCGGGGTGATATCAAAGGCTTCTATTTGCTTGCCCGTTGGCACCCGCTCGAGGCGCTCTGGCACGCGCAACTCGCCCGACATGACATTGGCAATAATCTCGCGCACGCGCGCGCCTTGCGCCGCGTTCAACGGGCCGGGGTTTTCGGAATGGCCGACATGCAAAGTATCAATCGCCATGCCATCATTGGTGGTGGTGATGCGCGCATCATAAATGCTCAAGCCCGCCACCGCACATGCCCCCGAAAGGCGCGCGAACAGGCCAGCATGGTCTTGGCAAATCACCGTCACTTCCGAACAATCGCGCAGCGTGTCGGCCGAGATATCCAAGGCCAAATTAGCGGCTTCGGCTTGCGCTTCCATATCCTCCATCATGGCGGCATGGCGCCATTGCGCCTCTTGCGAGAAGTTAAGCCAATAGGTATCGGATTGGCGTTTCAAATATTGGTTAATCTTGGCTTTCGACCAATCCAAACGCAGCCCTTGCACAAAGGCATTTTGCGCGCCCTCGACCCGCTCGTCGCGCGCCACAAAGGCGGCGACCGAATTAAACGTCGCTTCGGTTTCTTGATAAAGCTCGCGCAATAATTGCGATTTCCAAGCCGTGAACGTGCCCGGCCCGACCGCCTTAATATCCACTTCGGTCAGCACATATAAATGCTCTAGCCGCTCCGTGGTTTGCACCGCTTGGGCAAAATCGGCGATGGTGCGCGGGTCGGATAAATCGCGTCTTTGGGCGACATCGCTCATCACCAAATGCTCGCGTACCAGCCATTCTGTGAGCGCCGTTTCGGCTTTTGTGAAGCCCAATTGCGGGCCCAATTTGCGCGCAATGCGCGCGCCGGCCACACTATGGTCTTCGGGCCGTCCCTTGGCGATATCATGCAGCAGCGTCGACAGATAAATCACCCGCCGATTGATCCGCCCGTCGCGCAACAATCGATGCGTCTCGGGATGCGCCTCGGCTTGCGCGCCGCTTTCAATTTCACGCAGCAGACCAATGGCGCGCAGCAAATGCTCGTCAGCCGTATAATGGTGATACATATTAAACTGCATCAGCGCCACGATACGGCCAAAATCTGGCACAAAGCGGCCCAAAACGCCCGCCTCATTCATCCGACGCAAACTGCGCTCGGGGTCTTTTTTCGAGGTCAGAATATTCAAGAAAAGCCGATTGGCCTCCACATCCGAGCGCAAGGCAGTCGTAACCAGTCCGGTGGATTGGGTAATGACGCGCAACGTATCGGGGTGAATATCCAGCCCATATCGATCGGCCAGATAGAACACCCGAATAAGATTGACCGGGTCTTGCTCAAAACAATCGGCGCGCGCCATTTTCAAACGGCTGGTATCGATGATAAATCCAGACACTTGTTTTTGGCGGCGAAACAAAGCGGGCAGGCGCTGCAAAGCTTTCGGCTTGTTTTGGCTTTCTTCCAGCGAAGCACAAAAAATGGCGGTCAGGTCGCCAATGCTTTTGGCCACGAGAAAATAACGCCGCATAAATTTTTCCACCGGCTTCATACCCGCCGCGCCTTCTTTGGCCTGTTTCATCGGATAGAAAAACTCGGCCAAGGATTTTTGCACGTCGAAGCTCAAACGCTCTTCCGCGCGCCCCGTGTTAAAATGCAAATGACAGCGCACTTGCCATAAAAACGCATCGCATTTTCTGAACAATTTCAGCTCATCCGCCGTCAGCACTTTCAGCTCGACCAAAGCGTCCAGCTCCTCGACTTGATAGCTATAGCGCGCAATCCAAAACAGCGTGTTTAAATCTCGCAAACCCCCTTTGCTTTCTTTTAAATTGGGCTCCACCAGATAACGAGACCGGCCTGCGCGTTCGTGGCGCGCATCGCGTTCTTCCAATTTGGCAGTCACGAAATCTCGCGCCGTGCCGCGCATAATTTTTTGCGCAAAAGCATCGCGAAAATCAGCATAAAGACTGGGCGCGCCCCAAAGAAAGCGGCTCTCCAACATAGAAGTTCGAATGGTCATATCTTTTTGCGCTTGGGCAACGCAATCGGAAATCGAGCGCGTGGCATGGCCCACTTTCAGCCCCATATCCCACAACATATAGAGCACGTATTCGACAAAGCTCTCGCTCGCGGCGGTGCGTTTATAGGGCAGTAAAAACAGCAAATCGATATCCGAGCCCGGCGCCAATCGCCCGCGGCCATATCCGCCAACCGCAACCATGGTTACTTTTTCGGCGTCCGTGGGATTGGATAAATAAAGAATATCGGTCTCGACAAATTCCGCCAGCGTGCACAATAAATCATCTTGCAGCGCCGATAAAAATTCGGCGCATTTGGCGCCTTTAAACTTTTTGGCTTCTAATTGGGCCCGGGCTTCGTCGCGGCCTTGGCTCAGGCTTTGGCGCATGGCTTGCAAAACCCCCGCCCGAATTTGCTCTTGATTTCCGGCGTGCTGCTTGGCGATGGCCCGCAATTCCGCCAAAAGCTCGGCCCGCCACGCAAGGCGCGCAGCCGCTTTTGGGCCAGAGGCCGGCTTGGGGGCAGACACAAGAGGGGACGAGACTTCAGACATAATGAGACAACTCCTTAGCGTCTCTATAGCATAATTTTAATCGTCTAAGGAGGCTTTGAGCGCTTTCAAATGATAGACATATTCCAAAGCCTCGCGCGGGCTCAAACGGTCTGGGTCCAAAGTCTCGAGCGCTTGCAGCAAAGCTTTTTCTTTCGGCGGCGCCTCTGAAGGCTGTGGCGCGCTGGCAAAAAGTGGTAAATTATCCAACATCGGCGCGTCATTTTGCTTATCTGTAGCTTGTTTACTCGCTTCCAATTGCGCCAAAACCTGTCTCGCCCGTTCGGTCACCGCCTCTGGCAAACCCGCCAATTCCGCGACATGAATACCATAAGAACGATCGGCCGCGCCGGAGCCGACTTCGTGCAAAAACACCAAAGTGCCCTCGTGCTCGCGCACCTGCATGGAGGTATTGGCCAGCCCGTCGAGGCGCGCTTGCAGCGCCGTCAGCTCGTGGTAATGGGTGGCGAATAAAGCGCGGCAGCCCACTTGGTCGTGCAAATATTCCACCGCCGCCCAAGCAATGGATAGGCCATCGAAAGTCGCTGTGCCGCGGCCAATCTCATCGAGAATAACCAAAGCCCGTGGGCCGCTTTGGGTTAAAATCGCGGCGGTCTCGACCATCTCCACCATGAAAGTCGAGCGGCCGCGGGCCAAATCATCGGCCGCGCCGACGCGCGAGAACACGCGGTCGACCAGCCCTATTTCGGCCTCCTCGGCAGGCACGAAACTGCCCATTTGCGCCAGAATGGCAATCAGGGCGTTTTGCCGCAAATAAGTCGATTTACCCGCCATATTGGGGCCCGTCAAAAGCGTCAGACGCGGCGCGGTTTTGGCGCTGGCATCGAGCGTGCAAGAATTGGCGATGAATTTTTTGGCCTCTTGGCGCAGCGCCGCTTCTACGACGGGATGGCGCCCGCCTTCAATTTTAAACCGCGTGTCTTCATGCAGGGTCGGCGCGTTCCAATTGCGGGTCACTGCCAATTCCGCCAAGGCGGCGGTGACATCTAGGGCTGCCAAAGCTTGCGCGCGCGCGTCTATCGCCGTGGCGGCCTGCAAACAAGCGTCACAAATTTGCGCGAAAATTTCCAGCTCCAAGGCCAAAGCGGTTTCGGCGGCACGCGAAATATCGCCAGCTAAATCGGCCAGTCTTTGGGTCGAAAAACGCACCGAACTGGCCAGCGTTTGGCGATGAATAAATTGCTCATTGAGCGGCGGCGCCATAAGTTTGTCACCCTGCGCGGCGGGCACATCAATGTGATAGCCCAACACCCCATTATGTTTCACTTTCAGCGCTTTAATACCCGTTTGCTCGGCATATTCTTGCTGCAAGGCGGCGATGACGCGGCGCCCCTCATCGCGCAATCGACGCGCTTCATCGAGGCCCTCATGATAGCCCGGTTTTACAAACCCGCCATCGCGCGCCAACATCGGCGGCTGTTCGTCGAGACTGCTGGCCAATAAATCTCGCAAAGCACTTACCTGCGGCTCAGCCACAGCCAATTGGGCGCTTTGCGCCTGCAATTCTTGCGCCTCGACATGGGCCTCCAGCAATAAAGCTTGCCCGTGGCGTGCCGCCTCGAGCCCTTTGGCCAAAGCCAAAACATCGCGCGGGCCGCCGCGTTGCATAGAAAGACGCGAGAGCGCGCGCGCCATATCGGGCACGGGTTTGAGGGCCGTGCGAATATCGGCACGCAAATTATGCGCGCCCGCCAATTCATTGACCCCCGCCAACCGTTGCTCAATCGCCCCGCGATCGGTAAGCGGCGCCGCCAAACGCGTGTTTAACAAACGCGCGCCCGGTGCCGTCACCGTCTCGTCGATACTGTCCAACAGGCTGCCCTTGGTCTCGCCCGTTAGCGTGCGGGTGAGCTCTAAATTGGTTCGCGTGGCCGCATCCAGGCCCATCAAATGGGTTTCGCGTTCAAGCTGGGGCGGCTTTAGATTTATCTCCAGCCCGAATTGCGTGGCATCGAGATAGCTGACCAGCGTCGCGCAAGCTACCCGCGCGGCGCGGGCGGCGTCTTCGTCGAGCCCGCCAAAAATATCGTCCACACGGGCGCCAAAACGCTGGGTCAAAACATCGCTAGCTTGGTGCGAACTCAAATCGTCGACCGGCGAGCGCATCATCGCATCGCTTTGCAGGGTGTTTTTTTCGTCCCCCAAACACGCCTCCAGATGCGCCGACCAAACCAATTCGCGCGGCGCAATGCGCGCCAGATTGGCGGATAAATCTTCGCGAGCAAAAGCTGCGACATAAAACGCATTGGTCGACATATCGAGCCAAGCCATGGCCCAATTTGTGCCGCCAACGCAAACCGGGGCGGCTAGAAAATTATGCTGGCGCGCCTCCAGCAGCGCCTCTTCAGATAAAGTGCCCGCGGTTACCAAGCGCACCACTTCGCGCCGCACCACAGATTTGGAACCGCGTTTTTTCGCCTCGGCCGGGTCTTCCGTCTGCTCACAAATCGCGACCCGATAGCCCGCCCGAATGAGCCGTTGCAAATAGCCCTCGCTGGCATGATAGGGCACGCCGCACATGGGAATATTCTTGCCCAAATGCTTGCCGCGATGGGTCAGCGTAATATCCAAAGCTTGCGCCGCCTCTATGGCGTCGTCGAAAAACAGCTCGTAGAAATCGCCCATCCGATAAAACAAAAGCGCGTCTGGATGGGCGGCTTTTATTTCCAAATATTGCGCCATCATCGGCGTTGGGGGCGCAGGCGAAACCGTGGCGGCGGGTGGGGTTGGGCTGGAAGACATGCGCCAGTTTAACAAAGCCCACGCAGCAAGCCAGCTTAGATATGCGCTTCCCCCCAAAAACCTGTTGAATTTCTGACGCTTTCCCGCCGACGCAAAACCCGATGCTTTCGCCTTGTCTTTACCCCATAGAACCCCTAAAACGAGCGGAACCACAGCGAAAGTTAATTTAAGATGACCGATACAGATAAAACCTTCACCGATGCGGAAGCCCTGCGCTTTCACTCTCGTGGCAAGCCGGGTAAATTAGAAATTACCCCGACCAAGCCGATGGCGACACAACGCGATTTATCGCTTGCCTATTCGCCTGGCGTGGCGGTGCCCGTGCAGGCCATCGCAGACAACCCAGACGCGTCTTACGACTATACTTCGCGTGGCAATATGGTTGCGGTTATCTCTAACGGCACAGCTATCTTGGGCTTGGGCAATTTGGGCGCTTTGGCCTCCAAACCGGTTATGGAAGGCAAGGCGGTTTTGTTCAAACGCTTCGCCGATGTTGATTCCATCGATTTAGAAATCGACACGGAAGACCCAACCGCTTTCGTCGATGCGGTGAAACATTTGGGGCCAAGTTTTGGGGGCATTAATCTGGAAGACATTAAGGCGCCAGATTGCTTCATCATCGAGCAGCAATTGCGCGAGCTGATGGATATTCCGGTGTTTCATGACGACCAGCACGGCACGGCAATTATATGCGCCGCCGGCCTGATTAATGCGCTGCACCTGACGGGGCGCGATATTAAAGATATTAAAATCTGCGTGAATGGCGCGGGCTCGGCCGGCATTGCTTGCCTCGAGTTGATTAAAGCCATGGGGCTACCGCATGAAAACGCTGTTTTATGCGACACCAAAGGGGTGATTTATCAAGGCCGCAAAGAGGGCATGAACCAGTGGAAATCTGCCCATGCCGTGAATACCAAAGCGCGCTCCTTGGAAGACGCCATGGCCGATGCCGATGTCTTCCTTGGCCTATCGGTTAAAGGCGCAGTGACCAAAGATATGGTGGCCGCCATGGCACCCAATCCGATTATTTTTGCCATGGCCAATCCCGACCCAGAAATTACGCCCGAAGAAGTCGCTGAAATTCGCGATGATGCCATCATGGCCACGGGCCGGTCGGATTATCCGAACCAAGTGAACAATGTTTTGGGTTTCCCTTATATTTTTCGCGGCGCGCTGGATGTTCGGGCCAAGACGATTAATGATGAAATGAAAATTGCCTGCGCCGAAGCTTTGGCCATGTTGGCGCGCGAAGATGTGCCAGATGAAGTCGCTGCCGCCTATCAAGGCGAACGGCCTCGCTTTGGCGCGCGCTATATTATTCCCGTGCCTTTTGACCCGCGCCTCATCAGCGTTATTCCGCCTGCCGTGGCGCGCGCCGCCATGGATAGCGGGGTCGCCCGCGCGCCGATTGTGGATTTGGAAAACTACCAAGAGCGCTTGAAAGCGCGCCTCGACCCAGCCGCCAGCTCGCTGCAAATCATCATGAATAAATCGAGACAGAATGCGAAACGGATGATTTTTGCCGAAGGCGAGCAAGAACAAGTGATCCGCGCCGCCGTGGCCTATAAAGACAGTGGTTTGGGCGAGCCTATTCTCATTGGCACGCAAGAAATTGTGCGGGCCAATATGGCGCAATTGGGACTCGAGTCACGCGACGATATTGAAATTCGCGACACCCGCACCTCGGACAAAATAGAGGCCTATACGGCGTTTTTATATTCGCGCCTGCAACGCCACGGCAAGCTGTATAATGATTGCCTGCGGATGGTGGCCAATGACCGCAATATGTTTGGCGCTTGCGCCATTGCCCAAGGCGATGGCGATGCCATGGTCACCGGCGTGACCCGGTCTTACTCTTCTATTCTGGAAGAAATTAGCCAAGTTATCGAGCCGCGTGCCAACCAACGTGTGATGGGTATTTCCATGCTTATCGCCCGCGGCGGGCGCACGGTTTTGGTTTCAGACACCAATGTTATCGATATGCCAAGCAGCGAAGAGCTGGCCGATATCGCCACCCAAACGGCTGCCACCGCCCGCGCCCTCGGCCATGAGCCGCGCGTGGCCATGTTGGCCTATTCAACTTTCGGCCATCCCGAAGGCGATCGCTCGGTCTATGTTCGCGAAGCCGTTCGTCTGCTCGATGAGCGCAAAGTGGATTTCGAATATGAAGGCGAAATGGCGGCCGACGTCGCCTTGAACCGCGAAGCGATGAAGCGCTATCCGTTTAATCGCTTGTCCGAGCCTGCCAATGTTTTGATTATGCCTGCCATTCACTCGGCGTCGATTTCCACAAAAATGCTGGAAGAGCTGGGCGGGGCGACGTTAATCGGGCCCATATTGGTTGGCCTCGAGCATCCGGTGCAAATTGCCCGCATTGGCGCAACCTCGACAGAAGTTTTGAACATGGCAGCGATTGCGGGCTACGGTCTCGAAAAAATCTAGCCTCGGTCGGCGCTACGAAAGCGATACGCCGCGCCAACTTAGCGCGGTGGCAATGTCTTCTGCCGCTGGCAAATCTCGGGCTTGCAAATCCGCCAGACTGCGCGCCACGCGCAACACCCGATTGAACCCGCGGGCTGTCATGCGGCCATCTTCGATAATCGCATCAAGCAGTTTTTGACCCGCCGCATCTGGGCTGGCCAACTCCCGCAGGCGGTCGCCATCGAGGCGCACGTTTAAACATTCTTGGCGTCGGTATTGGCGCGCTTGGGCGGCCGCGACGCGCGCGACAATGGCGGCGCTTGGCTCGCCTTTTTCTTCCGACATCATGCTCGACAAAGCCACGGGCGGCACATCGATGCGAATATCAAACCTGTCAAACAAGGGCCCCGATAGTTTGCTGAGATATTCCTGCCGACATAAAGGCAAGCGATGGCAGGCCAAATCGGGGTCATCGGCATGGCCACAACGGCAGGGGTTCATGGCCGCAATCAACTGAAAATCGGCATTATACGACACATGGGCTTCGGCCCGTGCCACCTCCACCCGACCTGTCTCAATGGGTTGGCGCAAGGCGTCTAAGGCTTGGCGCGAAAATTCGGGCAGCTCGTCGAGGAACAAAACCCCGCAATGGGCCAAAGAAATTTCTCCGGGCTTGGCATGGCGTCCGCCGCCGATAAGCGCCGCCATACTGGCCGAATGATGCGGTGCGCGAAACGGGCGTTGGTCGGCCAAACGAATGCCCCCGCGCGGGCTCGAGAGACTTTCGATGACCGATATCTCCAAGCGCTCGCGCGCGTGTAGCTCTGGCAAAAGACCGGGCAGACGCGCCGCCAACATCGATTTGCCAGACCCTGGAGGACCGTTCATCAATAAATTATGCCCGCCAGAGGCAGCCACTTCTAACGCCAGGCGCGCCTGCGGCTGGCCGCGCACATCGGCCATATCGGGATGGTTGTTTGGGCGGTGGGCGCGTTGCGTTTTCGGCGGCAAGAGAAGCTGTGTGCCGCGCAAATGATTCAGCACATCTAACAAATGCCCCGCCGCCACAATGCCCGGCTTATCGGGCGCTGCCAAACCAGACCACGCCGCCTCGGGGCCACATTGTGCGGGGCAAATAAGACCCAGCCCAAGCTCCAGCGCCGCCATGGCCGCGGGCAGGGCGCCGGGCACGCCGATGCACGCCCCATCTAGCCCCAGCTCCCCCATGACATAAAAATCGGTCACGTGCTCTTGCGGCAACACCCCCATGGCGACCAGCAAACCGAGCGCGATGGGCATATCGTAATGGCTGCCTTCTTTGGGCAAATCGGCGGGCGAGAGATTTATCGTGATGCGGTCATATGGCAAAGCGAGGCCCATGGCGCTGAGCGCGGCGCGCACGCGTTCGCGGCTCTCTGCCACAGATTTATCGGGCAAGCCAACGACGGTGAAAGCATTTTGACCGGGGGCCAAATGCACTTGCACATCAATCGGCAAAGCATCGACGCCGTGAAAGGCAATTGTTTTTATATGAGCAACCATGATTTTTTTCTTTTTTTAACGGGCAGGCTTATTGGCAAAGCATAGGGATGAAACCCAAATGCCACAAGCCGAGCCTTGCACGAAGCGAGCCAGGCGTGTAAAAAATTTAAGACGAGGTTGCGTAATGTTTAGGTCAAAACGTGTCAGCGTGCAGCCGGGGGATGTCTTTCTCGAAACCCTCGGCCGCGAAAAAAAGCTTCCCCTCCTGCGAGGAGAGCTTCCTGCTGCGTGCCAAGACCCCACCGACAACCGCTGGGTCGTGAGCGCTTTGACCACATTCAACGATTTGCCCCATGCCCGCCTGACGAATGAAGCCACGGGGCGGGTTCGCACCCTCTCTATCGATGCGTTGGAACTGCAAGAAATATATAAAAAAGCGAAATAAGAGAGACCAGCGAGGGTTAGGCGCGCGCTTCAATCGCATCCAAAATCATGGCGGCGATATCTGGCCCGCCGAAAGCCTTAATCTCGCGCACACAGGTGGGCGAGGTCACATTAATTTCGGTCAAATAATTCCCGATGATATCAATGCCGGCAAAAATAATCCCCATCTGTTTCAGCCGCGGGCCGATTTGCGCGGCAATCTCATAGTCACGCGCGCTTAGGCCAGCGGCTTCTGGCGTGCCGCCCACATGCACATTGGCGCGGGCATCGCCTGGCGCTGGCACGCGGTTGAGCGCGCCTACGGCCTCGCCTTCCACCAAAATCACCCGCTTATCGCCCGCCCGCACATCGGGCAAATATTGTTGCGCGATAATCGGTTCGCGCTCAGCCATAAACATGTCGACCATGGAGCCAAAGTTTTCATCGTCTTTACGAAGCCGAAACACGCCGGCCCCGCCATTGCCAAACAGCGGCTTTAAAATCACATCGCCAAACTCTGCCCGAAACGCTTCCAAGGCCGCGCGGTCGCGGGTCATGAGCGTCGGGGGCAAAAGCCCGTCAAAGGCGACGGGGAAAATTTTCTCCGGCGCATTGCGCACCGAAGCTGGGTCATTGACCACTAAAACATCTGGCTGTAGGCGCTCTAAAAAATGCGTGGCGGAAATATACTGCATATCGAAAGGCGGATCTTGGCGCATTAAAATGACGTCCAACTCGCGCAAATCCGTAACCATCGGCGCGCCCAGCTCGAAATGCGCGCCTTTCACATCTGCCAATTTCAAGCTCTGAATGGCGGCGCTCACCTGGCCATCGCGCATGCTCAGGCGGTCGGGCTCGTAATAAAACAAGGCATGGCCTCGGTTTTGCGCCTCTAACGCGAGGGCAAAACTTGTGTCGCCGACAATATCAATGTCTCCAATCGGGTCCATTTGAACCCCAATTTTCAACCGCTTTCCCTGTGCCATAAGTGGCTCCTCAACCCAAATGCGCTTGCGCGTGCTTCTTGTTTAGCGCGCGCGCCACGCATCTTCAATATGTTTGGGCCAAGCGCGCGGCGCACACGCCATCACATCAAAGCGCCATAGTTTATCTTGCAAGCCCTTATGGCTGGCGACGAAACGATTGGCCGCGCGTTCGATGCGCTGCCATTGGTGGTCTCGAATGGCATTTTGCGCGCTCTTGATATCGCCGCGATATTTCACTTCGACAAAAGCCAGCACGCGGCCTCGCCTTGCAATCAAATCAATTTCCCCAACCGCGACACGGTAATTGCGGCGCAAAATCCGATAGCCTTTGAGCCGCAAAACACAGGCCGCCCAAAACTCTGCCCGCCGTCCGCGCTTATCGGCTTGGCGTTTGGCGGCGGATTTATTTTGCTTTCTTCTTTGGTTTCTTCTCTGGTTTGTCATCGGCTGGTTCTCTGTTTTTATTTTTCGTTGCCGCGCCGGAAACGGGTGCGCCCAGCGATAGGGCGCGGGCGTATATTTGTTTTCGGTTTAAGCCCGTCATTTCGGCCACCGCCTGCACGGCATCGCGTCGGCTCATATTGGCCAGCGCATCGTCGAGCATGGCGTCCAAATCATCGCCTTTCCATTCGGCTTTTTCGCCAGGCCCAATGAGCACCACAATCTCGCCGCGCGGCGGTGTCTCGGCCAATTGAAGGCGCAATTCTTCGGGCGTGCCGAAAATAAGTTCTTCGAATTTCTTGGTCAGCTCGCGGGCCACGCAAATATCGCGGGCGCCCAACTCGGCTTCAACATCATCAATTAAAGCAGTCAGCCGTTTGGCGCTTTCGAATAAAGCCAGCGTGCCAGATTGGCTGCCCAGCTCTGCCAAGGCGCGGCGGCGCGCGCCTTGTTTGGGGGGCAAAAAGCCGGCGAAGGTAAAGCGGTCGGTGGCCATGCCCGAAATCGACAAAGCGGCGATCGGGGCCGAGGCGCCGGGCACGGTAAAAACGCGGTGCCCCGCGGCACGCGCGGCGCGCACCAAGGGCATGCCCGGGTCGGAGATGAGCGGCGTGCCGGCATCGGAGATGAGCGCCAGAGCCTCGCCTTTCTCCAACCGCGCCAATATTTTTGGCCGCATGGCTTCCGCATTATGCTCGTGATAGGCAATCCGCTGTGTGGCGATTTGATAGCGGGTCGTCAATTTGCCTGACACCCGCGTGTCTTCGCATAAAATCGCTTGCGCCGAGGCCAGCACATCCAGCGCTCGAAGCGTAATGTCGCGCGCATTGCCCAAAGGGGTTGCCACGACATAAAGTCCGGGCGCCAGAGATATCGGTTGAACCTGTGTCATATTTCTAGAAACCGCAGGCCGCAGACAAAGGCAAGAGAAAAAGGCAATTAAAATCCGCCCTATTATTCGCCCCGCGCTCCCCATTGCTGCCACATTTGCGTGTTGCCTATAGGGCTTGCCCGAAACCGTCGCGCGCTTTACTTGCGCGCAGGAGACAGATAGATTTGCGGCTAGGATAGCGACAAACAAAAGCCCCGACCAAAGGACGAAGCGCCCATGACGCGAAGAAACCCGAAACCTTATGCGGCCTGGAGCCTCGCCAGCGCCTTTCTATTGGCGGCTTGTGGCGGCGGCGCGCCAACCTCCGACCGCGCGTCAAATGTGGCGCCGATAGGAAGCTCTTATTACGATGCGCCCCTAGCCATCGCCGCGCCCGACCTAGAAAAAATCGAGTTTGATACGAGCCAATATCCAGCCCCGCCCCAACGCGCCAGCGATGCGGTGGTGGTCTCGGTTTTATTGCCCGTCAGCGATGCGCGCGACAATATTCGCAAGCTCAGCCGTCACTTATATAATGCCGCACAACTCGCCCTCTTCGATGCGGGACAGGCGGAGGGTCAAAGCCTTACCGCTTCGTCCAGCCGAAACACCAGCTTTGTTTTGCGCCTGCAAGACACCAAGGGCACGCCAAGTGGCGCCGCCGAGGCCGCCAAGGCCGCCATTGCCGCTAAGACAGATATTATCATCGGCCCGCTTTTTGCCTCTTCTGCAAAAGCCGTGGCGCCGCTGCTGGCCGGGCGCGATATTCCCGCCCTCGCGTTTTCCAATGACAGTCGCGCGGCAAGCCATAATCTTTGGCTGCTCGGCTTTCTGCCAGAACAGAATATCAGTCGCATCGTCTCGCAAGCCATCGCCCAAGGCCTCACCCGCTTCGGCGCGCTCATCCCCGAAGGGCCATATGGCGAGCGCATTCAAGAAAACCTCGCCCGAGAAGTGGCCCGCTTCGGCGGCACAGTGGTGCAGACCGAAATCTATCCCCCTGACGCCAAAGGCATGTTTGATCCGGTGCGCCGCTTGGCGCATTTCGACACGCGCACCGCCGCCCATAAAGCGGAAATGGCGCGGCTGATCCAAGAAGGCCGCGCGCTTGCCCCCGCCGATGTGCTGGCCCGGGCTCTGTCTGGTGGCGAAGAGACCAACACGCCAGAAACGTTAAACCCCGAGGCTCTGTTTAAAGGGTTGAGCAATGTGGCACCAGAATTGGTCTCCGCCTATGAGGCACTCAAGCTCACCGAAACGCTGGGCGAAATTCCCTATGACGTCGTCTTCATGCCCGAAGGTGGTTTGGCTTTGCGCAATCTGGCGCCGCTGCTGCCGTATTTTGATATCGACCCAAGACGGGTAAAATTCATCGGCACGGCCTTATGGAATGACCCCAGCCTATCGCAAGAGCCGCCCCTGCATGGCGGTTGGTATGCGGCGCCCAATCCCAAAAACTGGGCTGGTTTTGCCGCCCGCTACGACCGCATTTATGGCGCCGCCCCGCCCCGCTTGGCCTCTATGGCCTATGATGGCGTCAGCCTCGCGGCGCGCTTGGCCTCGGTAAATGCGCAACAACCGTTTGAAAGCCAGATGCTGACCAACGCCAATGGCTTTCGCGGCATCGATGGCATCGTGCGGCTGCGCCCCGGCGGGCTGAACGAACGGGGCCTTGCGGTGCATGAAATTACCGCCCGCAGCCCAAGAACCATAAGCCAGGAGCCGGCCAGCTTTGTGGCGCATGACCGTCGGGTCAGCTCGGCTTTATCTTTGGCAGAGACTTTGAAACGCGAAAATCCGGATATTGTTTTGGCCGCCCTTCAGGCCGAGCAACAAGCGGCCAACCAAGAAGCCTTGCAAGGGGCGAGTTTGAACGAACAGCTTCAGCGCGCCCTTGAGGTTGAAGCTAGCCCAGAAGACGCCCGGTAAGATAATCGAGCAGCACGCGACCGCTGGCGCTGGCCTGCAAGCGGGTAGGGTCTTGGGTTAAGAGGCCATCGGCGCGCAAATCGCGCAGCCGCGTTTCCGCCAGCGCAATGCCGCGCGCAGATAAAGCCTCTAGCGACAGGCCCTCCGCTAGGCGCAAGCCTAATAATATTGCTTCCATTTTGACGCTCTCCGCATCCAAAGCGTGCAGCTCGCCCCAGCCGTGTCCGTCTTGCTCGACTTGCGCCAGCCATTGCGCTGGCGAATGTTGCGCCACGCTGGACAGACGCGCGCCGCGCTCTAGGCTGGTGACACGGCCATGCGCGCCGGGCCCAATGCCCAAATAATCGCCGCCCTGCCAGCTCGCCACATTGTGCCGACAGGCATGGCCTTCGGCCGCGTGATTGGAAATTTCATAGGCCGGCAGACCGGCACTGGCGCAGAGGCTTTGCGTCAACTCATACATTTGGGCGGCGCTGTCTTCGTCGGGCAGGGTTAATTTACCCGCTGCTTGGTGTTTGTAAAACGGCGTCTCTGGCTCAATGGTCAATTGATAGAGCGACATATGTTGGGGGCCTAAAGCCAGCGCCGCCGACAGCTCTTGCGCCCATGCCTCGGGTGTTTGATGGGGGCGCGCATAGATAAGGTCAAATGAGGCACGGGGGAAAATCCGCTGTGCCGCCGCGAAAGCCACGCGCGCATCTTGCGCCGAATGCGTGCGGCCCAAAAACTTAAGCGCGCCATCCTCAAAAGCCTGAACGCCCAGCGACAAGCGGGTGACGCCCGCCGCGCGCAAAGCCGTCAAATGCGCTTCTGGTGCGCTCATCGGGTTGGCTTCTAAAGTTATTTCGGCGTCGCGCGCGAAGCCCCACATCTCGTCGATGGCCGATAGAATGCCGCCAACCAGCTCGGGCGACATAAGCGATGGCGTGCCGCCGCCAAAAAACACGGTCTCCACCGGGCCTTGCGGGCGCAGGCTTTGCGCATAGGCCAATTCGCGACGATAAGCCTCCAGCCAATCGGCGGGCGAGCCTTGCGCTTTGCGCATCAGGTGAACATTGAAATCGCAATAGGGGCAAATCGCCTCGCAAAACGGCCAATGCACATAGACCCCGAGGGTCGGGAGGCTGGCCGCAGAAAGCGAAGCGTTAATGGGCGATGTGGTCGGCAAAGCAGGCCTCTACCAATTGCGTGAAAGCATCGGCACGGTGCGACATAGCGTGTTTGGCCTCGGGGGCCATTTCGCCAAAGGTTAAATCACCGCCCAGCGGCAAGAATATCGGGTCGTAGCCAAAGCCATTTTTGCCGCGCATTGGCCAAACCAACGTGCCTTCCACTTTGCCCTCAAAGCTCTCGACGTGGCCATCTGGCCAAGCCAAAGAAAGCGCGCAAATAAACCGCGCCGTGCGCGGAACCGACGGCTGGTCTGGCTTTTGCTTTTGTGCCAAAGCCATTTCGATTTTATGCATGCCAAAGTCAAAATCGCGCCCCTTGGGGGTCTGCGCCCAGCGCGCCGAATAAATGCCCGGCGCGCCATCCAAAGCATCTACCGCCAATCCGCTATCATCGGCCAAAGCGGGCAGGCCGGCTGTGGTCGCCGAAGCCAAGGCTTTCAACTCGGCATTGGCGATGAATGTTTTGCCAGTCTCCTCCGGCTCGGGCAGACCCAATTCATCGGCCCCCACGGTAGCCACCTTAAACCGCGTCAACAGCTCGGCTATCTCGACCAACTTGCCTTTATTATGGCTGGCGACGATAAGTTTTTCTTCGGTAAAGCGTCTCGCCATTGGGGTTATAGACCTACGGTTTTTTTCTGCAGAGCCACTAATTCGGCAATGCCGTTTTTGGCAAGCGTCATGATTTGGGCAAATTCATTTTCATCAAAAGCCGCGCCTTCGGCGGTGGCTTGAATCTCCACCATTTTGCCAGCGCCGGTCATCACGAAATTGCCATCTGTGTCGGCAACGCTGTCCTCATCATAATCGAGGTCGGCAACGGGCAAGCCTTCGTAGATGCCGCAAGAAAGAGCCGCCACTTGGTCGAGCAAAACCTCGCCCATAATCTCGCCCGCAATCAGCCCCTCGGCTTTCATTTTTTCGAGGCAAACATAAAGCGCCACCCAAGCGCCAGTAATCGACGCGGTGCGAGTGCCGCCATCGGCCTGAAGAACATCGCAATCGAGGCTAATTTGATTTTCGCCCAGCGCTTCGAGGTTCACCACGGCGCGCAAACTGCGCCCAATCAGGCGCTGAATTTCTTGCGTGCGGCCCGATTGTTTGCCCGCATTGGCTTCGCGACGCATGCGCGAGCCGGTGGAGCGGGGCAACATGCCATATTCCGCCGTTACCCAACCGCGACCTTGGCCGCGCAACCAAGGTGGCACTCGGGTTTCTAACGAGGCGGTGCATAACACATGGGTATCGCCAAATTTAACCAAACAGGAGCCCTCTGCGTGTTTGGAGACATGGGTCTCCAGGCTGACGGCGCGCAGTTGATTGGCGGCACGGCCCGACGGGCGTTCAATATCTTTCGAAGAAGTCTGTGTCATGCGAGTTCCTTTATAGGGGGAGGCGTAAAATATCACTCCGTGTTATCTAGCCTGTCGGCCTGCAGGAAACAAGTCGCATGCCAGGGCCGAGCATCCGTAGAGCCATAGAATTTACGTGCCCCCTTGACCTCAGCCCATAGGACGCCTACCTAATCCTCATCGGGAGAGACAATCTGTGTCTCGCGAGCGACGAGACTGTTATTTTAACCGCCAGCGTGAGTGGAAAATATGAGCGACGAAAAAGACATGCCAGAAACCGACGCAATCGCAAATGGAGCGGCCGCAGCCGCAGACGTAGAGGCCGCAGACGGGGAGGCGCAACAAACGCCAGACCCTGAGACCGAGGCCCCCACGCCCGAAGCCGACCCTGAGGCTGGTTCGCAAAGCCCGACCCAAGACGCCGCGCCCGAAGAGCCGCCTGCGCCCCCCACGCCGGAAGAACAAATTGCGACGTTGAACGATCAGGTTTTGCGCACTTTGGCCGAGCTGGAAAACACCCGACGTCGCGCCGAACGCGACCGCGCCGAGGCCCTGAAATATGGCGCCGTGAGTTTTGCGCGCGACATGGTGGGCGTGGCCGATAATTTGCAGCGCGCCCTCAAAGCAGCCGACGAAATGGACGAGGCCAGCAAGGCCGCGCTATCCGAAACCGTTAAAGCTGTGCTCGACGGCGTTGCCGCCACGGAGCGCGATTTATTGGCCGCGCTTGGCCGCCATAAAGTGAAAGTTCTCTCGCCCATGGGCGAAAAATTTGACCCCAACCTGCACGAAGCGCTATTCGAGGCGCCCGGCACAGGGCAAGACGCAGGGACGATTATCGATGTCATTGAGACCGGCTATCAAATGGAAGAGCGCCTGTTGCGCCCGGCCAAAGTCGGTATCGCGAAAGATTAACCCTTATATAGACAGTCAGCTGCACCCCTATTCTTAGCGGGTCGTGCAAAAAACCGGCTCTATCGCCTCTAAATCAAGATGAGGCCTTGTAGCCCGCCCGCTGGCTACCTATATAAACTCCAGATGAAACAGACCCGCCGCTGGCGGGCATAAACAACGAGGCTTATTATGGGCAAAGTAATTGGTATTGATTTGGGAACCACCAACTCATGTGTTGCCGTTATGGATGGTAGCACGCCGCGAGTGATTGAAAACGCCGAAGGCGCGCGCACGACCCCTTCTGTCGTGGCCTTTACCGAAGAGGGCGAACGCCTGACCGGTCAGCCCGCCAAGCGCCAAGCGGTCACCAATCCGATCAACACATTATTCGCGATTAAACGCCTGATTGGCCGTCGGTTTAGCGATCCAGCCACCAAAAAAGACATCGATATGGTGCCTTATAAAATCGTCGCTTCCGATGGCGGCGATGCTTGGGTGGAAGCCGCGGACGACACTTATTCGCCCTCGCAAGTCTCGGCTTTTATTTTGCAGAAAATGAAAGAGACCGCAGAAGGCTATCTCGGCGAAAGCGTCGACCAGGCGGTGATTACCGTTCCCGCTTATTTTAACGACGCCCAGCGCCAAGCCACCAAAGATGCCGGCAAAATTGCGGGCCTTGAAGTCTTGCGCATTATCAACGAGCCAACCGCGGCCGCGCTGGCCTATGGATTGGACAAAAACGATGGCCAAACCATCGCCGTCTATGACCTTGGCGGCGGTACATTTGACGTCTCGATTTTGGAAATCGGCGATGGTGTTTTCGAAGTGAAATCAACCAATGGCGACACCTTCTTGGGCGGCGAAGATTTCGACATGGCCCTGGTGGAGCATTTGGCCGATGAGTTCCATAAAGAAAATGGCATTGATTTGCGCGGCGATAAATTAGCCCTTCAGCGCCTGAAAGAAGCCGCTGAAAAAGCGAAAATTGAGCTTTCCGCTTCGGCGCAAACCGAGGTCAACTTGCCGTTCATCACGGCCGATGCGTCGGGCCCGAAACATTTGAACCTAAAGCTTACGCGCGCCGCTTTTGAATCGCTCGTCGATTCCTTGGTGCAGCGCACCCGTGGCCCTTGCGAGGCAGCCATTAAAGACGCTGGCATTAAAATCAGCGATATCGACGAAGTGGTTCTCGTCGGCGGACAAACTCGCATGCCACGCATTCGCGATTTCGTAAAAGATGTGTTCGGCAAAGAACCCAATATGAGCGTCAATCCAGATGAAGTGGTGGCCATGGGCGCCACCATTCAAGCCGGTGTCTTGCAAGGCGACGTGAAAGACGTGCTACTGCTGGACGTAACGCCGCTGTCGCTCGGTATTGAAACCTTGGGCGGCGTGTTCACCCGTCTTATCGACCGCAATACCACCATCCCAACCAAAAAGAGCCAAGTGTTCTCCACCGCCGATGACAATCAATCGGCTGTGACCATTGCGGTTTACCAAGGCGAGCGCGAGATGGCCGCCGATAATAAGGCGCTGGGCCAATTTAACCTCGAGGGCATTCCGCCGTCACCGCGCGGCGTGCCGCAAATCGAAGTGACTTTTGATATTGATGCCAATGGTTTGGTCAATGTCTCGGCGGCCGATAAAGCCACGGGCAAAGAGCAGAATATTCGCATCGAAGCTTCGGGCGGCCTGTCGGATGACGACATCGAGCAAATGGTGAAAGATGCCGAAGCCAATGCCGCGGCAGATAAAGACCGCCGCGAACAGGTCGAGGCGCGCAATAATGCCGAAGGGCTTATTCATGCCACCGAGAAGTCGATTGTTGAAAACGACAGTCTCATCGAAGCGGGCGACAAAGAAGCCACGGAAGCCGCGATTGCCGATTTGAAAGAAGCCCTAGAAGGCGACGATCACGACGCAATTAGCGAAAAAGCGCAGGCGCTGAGCGAAGCGGCCATGAAAATCGGCGAAGCTGTTTATAAAGCCCAACAGGCAGAGAGCGAAGCCGCGGCCGCCCAAGACGCCAATGAAGATGGTGCCAAAGTGGTGGATGCTGATTTTGAAGACGTCACAGAGCCAAAAGGCGATGAGGACGGCGACCAAAAAGCGTCTTAAGGTTCTGGCTTTTTCACCTTTCGTGAGAAGCGCCTTGAAGAGAGCCCGGTAAAAGAGGAGGCCTGTTATGGCCAAGGCCGACTATTACGAGCTATTGGGCGTCGACCGTTCGGCCGATGCGGCTAAGTTGAAATCTGCCTATCGCAAAATGGCCAAACAATATCACCCGGATCTCAATCCGGGCGATGCGGTAGCCGAGCAGAAGTTCAAAGACGTTTCCGAAGCCTATGAAGTCTTGAAAGACGACCAAAACCGCGCCGCCTATGACCAATACGGCCATGCTGCTTTTGAAAACGGCGGCGGCCGAGGCGGTCAAGGGGGCGGTTTTGGCGGTGGTTTCGGCAATGACTTCGGCGGCATGGGCGATATTTTCGAAGAGTTTTTTGGTGGCGGACGCGGTGGCGGACGGGGTGGCAGACGCCAGCAAGCCCGCCGCGGCGATGATTTACGCGCCGAAGTAGAGATAACCCTGCAAGAAGCTTTTGACGGCACCGAGCGCCAGCTGAAACTCAATCGCGCCGCCGCTTGCGGCACTTGCGCAGGCTCTGGCGCCAAGGCGGGCAGCAAGCCCACCACCTGCTCTGTTTGTCAGGGACACGGCAAAGTGCGCGCCCAGCAAGGCTTCTTTATGGTGGAGCGCACCTGCCATCAATGTAATGGCGCGGGCCAAACGATTAGCGACCCGTGCCGCGATTGCAGCGGCCGCGGACAAGTTTCCGAAGCCCGCAATCTATCTGTCTCCATTCCCGCTGGCGTAGAAGATGGCACAAGAATTCGCCTGTCTGGCGAAGGCAATGCGGGCCCGCAAGGGGCGACCAATGGTGACCTTTATGTATTTGTCAATCTTCGCCCGCATGCGTTTTTGCAACGCGACGGGGCCGATTTATTCTGCGCCATGCCCGTGCCGTTTCATCTGGCCATTCGTGGCGGGGCCCTAGAAGTGCCGCTTTTGGGCGGCAAGAAAGTTAAATTGACCCTGCCAGAAGGCGCCCAGGCCGGACAGCAATTTCGCCTGCGCGGCAAAGGCATGCCGGTTTTGCGCTCGCGCAGTAGCGGCGACCTTTATGTGCAAATTGACATTGAAACCCCGACCAGCCTGACCCGGGCGCAGAAAAAACTTTTGGATGCGTTCAGCGATAAATTGGACGACAGCAATTATCCCGACACGCAAGCTTTTCGCGATTTAACCTAAGCGCCGATAAGCCCCGCGTGCGGTTTCCTCTCTCGACGATTATCGGAGCGCCTGCTATCATGGCGGCGAATAGGAATTTGGCATGAAACTAATTGTAAATGGCTGTGCGGGCCGCATGGGTCAGGCACTGACAAAATTAATCTTGGCGGATGAGACGCTGGAGCTGATGGGCGGGCTGGAGCCTGCGGGCAGTGCGGCGCTTGGGCAAGACCTCGCCACGCTGGCCGGGCAAGCCGCTTGCGGTATTGTGGCGAGCGATGATGCGCTGGAGCTGATGCGCCAAGCCGACGGCGTGATTGATTTCACCGTGCCCGACGCCAGCGTGCCCCTCGCCGGACTGGCAGCCCAGGCGCGCAATGTTCATATCATCGGCACCACAGGCTTTACCGCCGCGCAAGAAGCCCAAATCGAGGCCGCCGCGCGTCATGCAAAAATTGTGAAATCTGGCAATATGAGCCTTGGCGTCAACCTGCTGGCGGGCCTTGTGCAACAAGCCAGCGCCGCTTTGGGCGAAGATTGGGATATTGAAATTCTCGACATGCACCATCGCCATAAAGTCGATGCGCCCTCTGGCACCGCCTTGCTCTTGGCCGAGGCGGCCGCAACGGGCCGCGATGTGGCGCTCGACAAAGTGATACAAAGCGGGCGCGATGGCCTCGTGGGGGCTAGAAATCCGGGCGACATTGGCATTGCCGCCTTACGCGGCGGTTCTGTGGTCGGCGACCATGAGGTTATTTTGGCCGGAGAAAACGAGCAAATCCGCCTGAGCCACCGCGCCGAGACGCGTGATATTTTTGCCCGTGGCGCGATAAAAGCCGCCATTTGGGCGCATTCGCAAGCCGAAGGCCTCTACGACATGCAAGATGTTTTGGGGCTAAAAGCCTCCCGTTAAACCGATACTTCCCCAGACAGTTGAAAAGGATTTGAATATGAGCCGCCTTGTTTTAGTGCGTCACGGCCAAAGTGAATGGAATGAGAAAAACCTCTTTACCGGTTGGCGCGACCCAGACCTCACGGCCCAAGGCGTGGCCGAAGCCCATGCGGCCGGGCGGGCGTTAAAAGCGGCGGGGGCTAAATTCGACTTGGCCTTTACGTCCAACCTGCAACGGGCACAAAAAACACTGGCGCTTTTGCTGCAAGACCTGCTGCCCGATGGCGAGCTGCCCACCACGCGCCACGAAGCCTTGAACGAGCGCGATTATGGCGACTTGGCGGGCTTGAATAAAGATGACGCGCGCGAGAAATGGGGCGAGGCGCAAGTGCATATTTGGCGCCGCTCATTTGATACGCCGCCGCCAGGGGGCGAAAGTTTGAAAGATACCGCCGATCGGGTGTTGCCCTATTTTGATGCGGAAATCATGCCGCAGCTCAAACAAGGCAAAGATATTCTCATCGCCGCGCATGGCAATAGTTTGCGCGCACTGGTGATGCAATTAGAGGGCTTGAGCTCGGAAGAAATCATCGATGTGAACATCGGCACCGGCGTGCCCTATTGCTATGAGCTAAATGCCGAGGGGGCCGTCACCTCGAAGGAAATTCTCGCGCTATAATCCGACGCTATAATCCGCCTTACGCGCGTTGGCCGTAATCTGGCTCGGGGCTTGTTTCTGGCCCGCTCGGGTCGGCAGCCAATAGATGTTTGAGGCTGAGCTGCAATCGAGCGGCCAGTTCGGCGCGCTCATCGGGCGACAGAAAAGCCCCGACCGAAACATATTTGCCGTGGCTCGATAGAATGAGATTGCCAATGTCTTCGCCGTCTTGCCCCAAACGCTCGAGTTTGAGGCGAACCCAATAGGGGTCGAACGACCATTCACGTGACTTCCCTGCGGCCGAAACTTGACCGAAAATTAATTTATCGTCGCGCATCGCCAAAGTCTCATAGCGCCTTGCATGGCGGTAATTGAGACGGAAGAATAAATATAAAAGCACGACATCGAGGCCGAAAAAGCCAAACACTGGCCACGCGCCAAGCGCCCAGAAATAACCGCCAAGCGCCAAAGAGGCGCCGCCAAAAAGCCCCATCAACCATAAAAATCCGCGTTGCGACAAAGAGCGGTTAGGCCGCAAGATGAGGCTGAAATCAGACGGCAGGGGGTGAACAGTTTCCATGACATAGGAAGTAAGTCGCGCGCGCCAAGAAGCAAGTCTGGCGTCTGTTTTCTGATTTCGCTATGATGGTGTCCATGAAAGTCGCCCAAATTCCTGAATTTTTTGAACGCCTGTCGCGCGATGACCCCGCGCCGCGCACCGAGCTTGATTTCTCCAATCATTTCACCCTATTGGTGGCCGTCGTGCTTTCCGCGCAAGCCACCGATATTGGCGTCAATAAGGCTACCAAAACGCTTTTCGCGCGCGCCGATACGCCCGAAAAAATGGTCGCCCTCGGCGAAGATACCATTCGCGAAGAAGTAAAAACCATCGGCCTGTATCGCAATAAAGCCAAAAATGTTTTCGCCCTGTCGCAGCACTTAATCGAGCAGCACAACAGCGTGGTTCCCAATGACATGGAAGCCTTGATGCGCCTACCAGGGGTCGGGCGCAAAACCGCCAATGTGGTGATGAATGAAGCCTTTGGCGTGGCGACATTTGCCGTCGATACGCATGTCTATCGGGTCTCCAATCGCACCGGATTGGCGCCCGGAAAAACCGAGCTGGCGGTCGAGAAGAAACTCGAGCGCCTCGTCCCAGAGCCCTATCGTCAACATGCGCATCATTGGTTGATTTTACATGGCCGCTATGTTTGTTTGGCCCGCAAACCCAAATGTTATAATTGTCTTGTCCACGACCTATGTCGGTTCAAGCCAAAAACCGAGACCGCCTAAGTCGCTTCGAAAGACAAACCAAGGATATATTTATGACCGAACCTGCCGCCGCCCAAACCAGCCTCATCACCGGAATGGGAGCGGCTTTGGTCGACCTATTTGCAGATGTGAAAGACGCCGAGCTAGAGGCGATTGGCAGCCCCAAGGCCTCCATGTCTCTCATCGAGCCGGCGCAGTCCACAACCATGCAAGCAGCCGTGAAGGTTCACACGCAACAACCGGGTGGCTCCGCCGCCAATAGCGTGGCCGGTATCGCCCGTCTCGGCTTGCCCACGGGGTTTATTGGCAAAATAGCCGAGGATGATTTGGGGCGAGTGTTTACCGATGCGTTTCAAAAACTCGACGTCGCCTTCCCCAACCATCCCGACACCCGCCTGCCGACGGGCCATTGCTTGGTTCTCGTGACCCCCGACGCCGAGCGCACGATGCACACGGTTTTGGGGGCCTCCGTCACCACCTCGACGGATGATTTAGACGATGGTGTTCTGGCTCGCACGGGGCTGTTTTTTGCCGAAGGGTATATTTGGGATAGCCCCAGCGCGCGCGACGCTTTTTTAGTCGCCGCCGAAAGCGTGCACGCGCAAGGCGGCAAAGTGGCGTTTTCTTTGGCCGATGGATTTTGCGTCACCCGCCATCATGCTGATTTCATGGGCTTGCTGGACAGTCATATCGATATTCTTCTGGCCAATGAAACCGAAATCGCAGCGCTATTCGGCAGCCAAGACCCGGCCGACTTAGGCCCGCATTTCGCGGCCCATGATGTGATGGGCGCTGTGACCTATGGCGCCGAGGGCGCCTATGTATTTGCCGGCGCTGAGGTTTGCAAAATCGACGCCCAAAAAGTCGATGATATTGTGGATCTGACCGGCGCAGGCGACCAATTCGCGGCAGGCTTTTTAGCTGGCCTGCATCGGGGCCATGCGCCAGAGACGGCCGGTAAAATGGGTGTGCTGGCGGCCAGCCACGTCATCCGCCAATTTGGCCCGCGTCCGCAAACCGATGTGGCGGCCCAGCTGAAAGCCCAAGGCCTGACGCTCTAGCGGTTAAATTTTGCGCAGCAACACGCGGTCAATGCGATGGTCGTCGCTCTTGTGCAAAATTAAATCGGCCCGCGCCCGCGTCGGTAGAATATTTTCTTCTAGGTTTTTCAGGTTGATCCGCGTCCAAATATCCACCGCCATATCGATGGCCTCTTGTTCGTTCAACTCGGCATAGCGCTGAAAATAAGCGCCTGGCTGTCGAAACGCCGTTTTTTGCAAAGACATAAAACGCTCGACATACCAGCGTTGGATAACCTCTTCCTCGGCATCGATATAAATCGAGAAGTCGAAATAATCAGAGACAAATGGAATTTCCGTGCCTTCTTTGGCCAAGAGGGCGGGCTGCAAAACGTTGAGCCCCTCCACAATAAGAATGTCAGGCTGCGAGACCGTAATCTTATCCTCGGGCAAAATATCGTAAGCGACATGCGAATAGACCGGCGCCTCCACATGCGGGCGGCCCGATTTGACTTCAGCTAAAAAGCGGCGCATCCGGCGCAAATCAAAGCTTTCGGGAAAGCCTTTGCGCTGCATGAGGTCACGCTCTTCTAAAACCGCATTGGGGAATAAAAACCCATCGGTGGTCACCAAATCGACTTTGGGATGGGACGGCCAGCGCGCCAACATCTCGCGCAAAATCCGCGAGGTGGTGCTTTTGCCCACAGCCACAGAACCAGCCACCCCAATGATAAAGGGCACTTTTACTTCGCGGCCCAAAAACGCATTGGTGGCGCCATATAGGCCTTGGCTGGCCTCGACATAAAAATTAAGCAGGCGCGACAGCGGCAAATAAATTTCTTCCACTTCCGCCAAAGATACGGTCTCGCCGAGGCCGCGTAATTTTTCCAATTCGCTTTCGACCAGCGTTAACTTGGCGTCTTTTCGCAACTCGCCCCATTCATCCGCATTAAACGAGCGGTATGGCGATATTTCGCGACTGTCATTAATCATATCGGTCATAAGCTTGGTTTCTTTGCTATCCGCGAGAGGCTTTTTCGGTGAGGCCCGAAACGCCTTGGCGCTTTTTCAGCTCATTCACCACTTGCTCGGGCGTCAATCCGCGCGCCGCCAAAACCACCAAAAGGTGATAGGTCAGGTCAGCCAATTCGCCCAATAAGTCGTCATCACTGCCCGACAGCGCGGCCACGACGGCCTCAACGCCCTCTTCGCCAAGCTTGCGCGCAGCCCGCGGCAGGTCGGCCATCAATTGGGCTGAATAGCTTTCTTCGGGGGCCGCGCCACGGCGTTTTTCAATCTCGCCAAACAGCTCATCTAAATAGCTAAAATCGCTCATTCTCGGTCTCCTCTTCCTACCAGCCCTAACGAGTTTTCGCAGACAAAGCAATCACCTGTCATGGCCCATAGGGGCGCGAACGCTCACCCCCGCTTGCGCCATCGCGGCCTTGGCCTCGCCAATGGTGAAGGTTCCAAAATGAAAAATCGAGGCGGCCAAAACCGCACTGGCATGGCCTTGGCGGACCCCCTCGACCAAATGCGCCAGCGTGCCCACGCCGCCAGAGGCAATGACCGGCACGCCCACCGCATCGGCAATGGCCCGTGTCAGCGTTAAATCAAAACCAGATTTTGTGCCGTCGCGGTCCATGGAGGTCAGCAAAATTTCCCCCGCGCCACGCGCCGCCATTTGTTTGGCAAACCCAATCGCTTCAATTCCGGTCGCCTCTCGGCCGCCATGGGTGAAAATTTCCCATCTGTCTTCATCGACTTTCTTGGCGTCCATGGCGACGACAATACATTGCGCGCCAAATTTTTCCGACGCGGCCGTGACCACATCCGGGTCTTTCACGGCAGCGGTATTGAACGAGACTTTATCTGCCCCGGCCAATAAGAGACTGCGCACATCTTCCACCTTGCGCACGCCGCCGCCTACGGTCAGCGGCATGAAACATTGTTCGGCCGTGCGGCGCACCACATCGATAAGCGTGTCGCGGCCTTCGTGACTGGCCGAAATATCTAAAAAGCATAACTCGTCTGCGCCCGCCGCATCATAGGCGCGCGCCGCCTCAACCGGGTCGCCGGCATCGATGAGGTCGACAAAATTCACGCCCTTCACAACACGCCCCTCATGCACATCAAGGCACGGAATAATGCGGGTTTTTAACATTAGACCACCCCTTCGAGCGCTAAAACGTCGCTGGCATTCAGGCGGCCATCATAAAGCGCGCGGCCGGAAATAGCGCCAACAATGCCGCTGCTTTCGTGCGCCAAGAGCTGGCGCACATCGTCAATGCCCGCCAGACCGCCAGAGGCGATAACGGGAATAGACGTGGCGCGTGCCAGCTCGGCCGTGGCCTCTAAGTTCACGCCTTTCAACAGGCCGTCGCGGTCGATGTCGGTATAAATTAACGCCGCCACGCCGACGTCTTCAAACACGGCGGCCAAATCATGGACTTTCATTTGCGTGTCTTCGGCCCAGCCTTCGACGGCCACGAAGCCCGCGCGCGCGTCAATGCCGACGGCCACTTGATTGGGAAAGGCGGCGCATGCCTGTTTGACCAATTGCGGGTCTCGCAAGGCGGCCGTGCCAAGAATAACTCGGCCAACGCCGGCCTCTAACCAGGTCTCGATTGTGGCCATAGTGCGAATGCCTCCGCCCAATTGGGTTTTGACAGAGGTCGCCCGAACAATCGCCTCGACCGCGGTACGGTTTACCGGCTCGCCCGCAAATGCGCCATCCAAATCGATGATATGCAAATGCGAGAACCCTTGCTCGGCGAATGAGCGGGCTTGGTCGGCCGGGTCATCGTTAAACACGGTCACGCGTTCCATATCGCCTTGCTCGAGGCGCACACAGCGGCCTTGTTTTAAATCAATCGCTGGGAAAATAATCACGGCCGCCACTCCAAAAAGTTTTCAATTAACTGCAAGCCCGCTTGTTGACTTTTTTCGGGGTGAAATTGCGTGCCAAAAAACGTATCGCGCGCCACCGCCGCGACCACGGGCCCGCCATAGTCTACGTGAGCCGCTATCGGGCCTTCCGTTAGGGCGTCATCGCCAGAAAACTGGGCGGCAAACCCATGCACAAAATACACATCCTTACCATCCAGCCCGTCCAAGACTTTATGCTGGCCAACCACTTGCAGGTTATTCCATCCCATATGCGGCACCTTTAGCGCGGGCGCCACCTCTAGCGGATGCACCTCGGCCTCTAACCAGCCGAGGCCGTCGTGGATGCCGCGCTCATGGCCCTTGGCACATAGCAATTGCATGCCGACGCAAATCCCGAGAAACGGGCGCGCTTGGTGGAGAACCCGCTCGGTCAGAGCATCGACCATACCATCGATGGCGCGAAGGCCTGTTGCACAATCGCCAAAAGCTCCAACGCCTGGCAAGACAATATGGTCGGCTTTGGCCACCACATCTGGCTGGTTGGTCAGAACCACCTCGCGGCCCTTGGCCATGCGCGCGAAAGATTTCTCCGCCGAACGCAGATTGCCAGAGCCATAGTCAATAATAGCGATGCTCACGATTAGGCGCCTATCAGCTGCCGAGCACACCCTTGGTGGAGGGCACCTCATCGGCTTTGCGGGGATCAATTTCAATGGCTTGGCGCAGAGCCCGCGCCAGAGCTTTGAAACAGCTTTCAACAATGTGATGATTGTTTTCGCCATACATATTTTCGACATGCAGGGTTATGCCTGCACTTTGCGCGAAAGCTTGAAACCATTCTTTGAATAATTCCGTGTCCATATCGCCGAGCTTGGGCTTGGTGAAATTCACCTGCCAAATTAAATACGGACGTTGCGACACATCCAGCGACACCCGCGAGCAGGTTTCATCCATCGGAATAATGGCGCTGCCATAGCGCGTCAGACCTTTGAAATCGCCCAAAGCCTCGCGAATGGCTTCGCCCAAAACAATGCCTGTGTCTTCGGTCGTATGGTGAAAATCAATGTGCAAATCGCCTTTGGCCTGCACATCGATATCGATGAGCGAATGGCGCGAGAGCTGCTCAAGCATGTGGTCTAGAAAGCCAATGCCCGTGCTGATGGTATAGTCTCCGGTGCCGTCGAGATTAACCGCGACGGAGATGGAGGTTTCTTTGGTCGCGCGCGACGCCTTGGCTTGGCGCGATTGAGAGGCTTGAGACATAAAGCCATCCTTTTCAAATATACTTGCTCACTTAAACCCATGTCGCCAAATGGCTACTCTACTTTGGGTGCTTTGGGTCGCCTAAACTTAGGTCTTTGTAGCAAAGTGCTGCGGGTTTTCATAGCGTTAGCGCTCGATAAAAAGCGTTCGCGCCAGATAAAACGACTTACTCTGATTTAAGCTTGGCTTTGCGCAATCGCAAATAAAAGGCGCCGTCTCCGCCATGGGACGGCGCGGCCGCATCAAACGCCACCACGCGATTGGACAGCGGCGGCTTGGATAGCCATTCTGGCAGGGCGGTGCGCAACACCCCTTCGCCGCGCACGCCTTTTCCCGTAATCACCAAAACCCAAGTGTAACGCTGCCCATAGCCATGCTCCACAAAACGGGTCAATGCCCTTTCGGCTTGTGCGGCGGTAAATCCATGCAAATCCAATCGCGCCTCTATCTCGACCGAGCCGCGCCCGAGGCGACGCCGCGATTTTTGCTCAATTTGCGGCAAAGGCGGTGGCTTATCGGCTTCAAAAGCCTTGCGAGGCACGCTTTTCGGCGCTGGTTGGACGGTTATCGATGGCCCTACTGATGGCCCTACCGAAGGTTTAGGGGAAATGCCTGAAGCAGCCGCTTTTTGGGGCTTTTCGATATGTCGGTTTTGTTTTTTTGGGTCGAGCGGCGTTGCTTGCTTGGTGACTTTATCCCAAGCCTGTTTGCCGTCGTCTTTAGGGGGTTTGCGCGCCATGGTTAGGCACTTTGGGTAGCGACCAGAGCCCAACTCGGGTCAGAGGCGCCTTGGGCGCGCTCAAAGGTCCAAATATCGAGGGCCGTATTGGGGGCGGGCAGCGCCGCCTCGTCAATCGTCTCGTCAAGGCTGGCGGTAAAGGAAATAAGCTCGGCCCGGAAGCGCACGTCTAATTGCACTTTGCCATTTTCAAGGCGGGCGTCATCGAGCACCGGACGGTCGAGGCGCAAAATACGGGTTATCAATTGCTGCCCTTGCGCTTGTCTGGCTTCGATGGCGCCCTCAAAACCGCTAGCCACATCGGCACCCAAAAAGGCTTTCACACCCGAAATATCGCCATCGGCAAAGGCGGTTAAAATCATCTCATAGGCGCGCCTCGCCCCATCGATAAAACCAGCCTCATCGAAATCGGGCTCGACACTGCGCAAATAAGCCAGACCCCGACCGCTGGTTTCTTCCACCGCCTCGCCAGCCGCGGAAGGCGACGGCGCCGCTGGTTGTCCTTCAAGGGCGGCGCCTGCTTCTTGTAGGCCATCGGCAGGGGCGTCTTCTTCGAGCTCTTCTATTGGGGCCGGTGCTTTGGTTTTTTGTTTGGTCTCAAACGCGTCTCTGTTTAACCGATAGGCATCGGCGCGCGAGCCCGGTTTTTCGTCTTCATCTCGAAACCCCAAAATAGAGCGCAACTTCATGCCAATCAGCACGACGACAATGAGAAGAATTAAATTAAGCGGATCCATGGCGGGTCTCTTTTCAAAATGGGTTTCGGCTCCTATCTATAATAGAGGCGCGGATGTTTTCAATATGGTTATTTTTCACCAAATTGCAAAGCTCTGGCCATATATAAGAACTGCGCTATGCTGGCGCAGCAAAGGAGAGACTATGCCAGGCACCCTTCTCGCCACGCTAATCGTGACCCTCGCGCTCGAAATATATCTCTTCATCGAGGTTGGCGGCGCGCTTGGCGCGGGCTGGACTTTGCTGCTGATGTTCGCCACCGCCTTTTGGGGCATGAACCGCGTGCGCAGCCAAGGCATGGCGGTTTTGGCCGAAGCGCAAGCCGCCCAAAAACAAGGCCGCGCCCCTCTCGCGGCGGTTGGCCATGGCGTTTTGATTATTTTTGGCGGCCTTCTTTTGGTTTTGCCTGGGTTTTTCACCGATGGTTTGGGGCTGCTTTTAATGCTGCGCTGGACACGGCTTTTGGTTTTAGAAAGCCTTTTGGCCATTGTGCTGCCCCAGCTCATGCGCGGCTTTCAAATGCGCCAAACCCATGCCGCCCAGCCCCGTTCGTCCGAACCCAGAGACCCCAAGCCACATAGTGGCCCCGATATTATAGAAGGCGATTACCGCGTGGAAGACGACGATCGATAGCACCTCGACAAATAGGTTTTTTCCCATACCAAACTATGGCAAAACCAAGAGATAGCAATACTTGCACAGCATCCGATAGGAGGGCCCCATGGCCGAAGAAACACCAAACCCAGAGCCCCAAGCCCCCGACGCCCAACCCGGTTTGCAAATTATGGTGCAATATGTCCGCGACCTATCGTTTGAAAACCCGGGCGCGCCAAATTTTGCCGCTGGCCAAAACCCAGAAATTGGCGTCAACGCCAATGTGGGCGCGCGCAAATTATCCGACACAGATTATGAGGTTGGCCTGAAATTTCGCATCGAAGCGAAAGCCGCAACCGAGGGCGAAGACGAAGCGGTGCAATTTATTGCCGAGCTAGAATATTGCGGCGTGTTCCGCCTGCTCAATGTCGCCGAAGCCGATGTGAAGCCGGTATTGCTCATCGAGGCGCCGCGTCAGTTGTTTCCTTTCGCGCGCCGCGTTTTGGCCGATGCCACCCGCGACGGCGGCTATCCCCCCATCATGCTCGACCCGATTGATTTCATGGCCTTATACCAACAAAGCGAAGCTGGCGAGACGGCCGATGAGCCGCTGAATTAACCCTATTCGGCCTCTTCTTCCGCCAGCCAAACGGCGCGTCTTGGAAACCCTTCCAGAAAAGCAACATGGGCGGCTTTTTCGTCTTGGCTAAGGCGAGAGGGCAGCGGTTGGGCGCGGCGGTTTTTCGGCTGGCGCGGCGACAGCCCGCCCGAGGCATCTTCTTGTTGTTGTTGTTTCTTCTCAAATATCATGCCGGTTTGGCGCCCGCCCATCAGCTCCAAATAAACGCCGGCCAATAATTCACTATCGATAAGCGCGCCATGCAATTCGCGGCTAGAGGTGTCTACGTTAAACCGCTTACACAACGCGTCGAGACTGGCGGGCGAGCCAGGAAATTTTTTGCGCGCCATCGCCAAAGTATCAATCACCTGATGCTCGCTCAAATCGGGCCGCCCGCAAGCCTTCAGCTCGGCCTGAATAAAGCGCATATCGAAACTCGCATTATGGGCAATCAGCGCCGCATCCCCGACAAAGGCCAGAAAATCATCCGCGACATCGGCAAATAATGGCTTGTCCGCGAGAAAAGCTTCCGATAATCCGTGCACCGCTTGCGCTTCGGCGGGCATATCGCGCTCGGGATTGAGATAGACATGAAAGGTCCCGCCCGTGGGCAAACGATTGACCAGCTCGAGGCAGCCGATTTCCACAATGCGGTCGCCATTTTTCGGGCTTAGGCCTGTGGTCTCTGTATCAAAAACAATCTCGCGCATGGCGCTTTCCTTTTATCTCACTGTTGCTTTCGGGCTTCAAGGCGCGCTTTTCGAGCGGCATAGGCTTGCCCCACGCGGCCGTTTATTTTTGCCAGAATAGCACGCACTTGGGTCTGCGCGTCTTCTACCGATATCGAGCTGTCCACAATAAACTCCGCCAGGGCGCGCTTCTTTTCATCGGGCACTTGTTTGGCGAGAATATCCATAAACCGTTCTTCGCTCATGCCCGGGCGCGCGAGCACACGCGCGCGCTGCATTTCAAAGGGCGCCGAGACGACCACCACGCAATCGACATAATCTTGTCCGCCGGTTTCAAACAAAAGCGGGATATCCAACAGCACCGCCGCTTGTCCCAAGGCTTCTTGCTCGGCCAAAAACACCATTTGAGATTGCCCCGCCAGCGGGTGAACCAAAGCCTCGAGGGCTTTTAATTTTACCGCATCTTTCAAGACCACTTGACCCAGAATGGCGCGGTCGACGCTGCCATCGACCACCGCCTCGGGCACCAAGTCCGCGATGGGGGCCACGGCCGCGCCGCCTTTTTGATACAGCGCATGCACCGCCGCATCCGCGTCATAGCGCGGCACGCCTTCGGCCTCAAACAAAGCAGCGGTTTGTGTTTTGCCCATTCCGATAGAGCCTGTCAGTCCGATTAAATACAAATTCCCTCTCCTAAATAGGCGGCTCGCGCACCACCGTATCTTTAAGCCAAATCTTCGACCAAAAGCGCGTGCAAAGCCGCGTCGACTTCTGGGCGCACGCCAAACCACATGTCAAACGACAGCGCCGCTTGATGCATCAGCATACCCAAACCATCCACGGCAATAAATCCCGCGGCCCGCGCGCGCGCCAGCAAATCTGTTTGCAGCGGCGTGTAAACAATATCGGTAACCAGCGCGCCCGGAGCGAGGCGTTCCAAACCTATTTCCAAAGGCGGCGCGCCTTGCATACCTAAACTGCTGGTATTGACCAGCAAGCCGCAGTCTTGCGCCAAAGCTTCGCGCGCCTGCCAATCCCCGACCGACACGGCTTGACCGCCCAAGGGAGCCAAAGCTTCGGCGCGCGCGCGCGTGCGATTGACCAACCGAATATCGCTGACGCCCGCTTGCTCCAGGGCCACTAAAATAGCCCGCGCCGCGCCGCCCGCACCGAGCACTAGCGCTGGCTGCTGGCGCCAATTTTGATTTTGCGCGCCCGCCTCCAGACTGGCGATGAACCCGGCGCCATCGGTATTGGCGCCCATCAGCCGTCCGTCTCGCAAGACAATCGTATTTACGGCGCCCAGCTTTTGTGCCGCTTGCGTACACGAATCCATGGCGGCAAAAGCCGTTTCTTTATGGGGGATGGTTACATTCGCGCCGACATAGCCTTGCTCGGCCATCGCCTGTAAGGCTTGGCGAAAATCATCGGCCGGATCTATAGGGCAGCGTTCATAACTGGCTTTAATACCGTGTTTTTGCATCCAATGCGTATGGATAAGCGGCGAGCGAGAATGACTGACCGGCCAGCCGATAATCCCCGCTTTTTGGCCCGTGCCCCCCATTAAGTGACCAACCCGCCATGCTCGCGCAAGGCCTGCAAAAGTGGCAGAAGCGGCATCCCCAGAGTGGAAAAATAATCGCCGTCCAAGCTTTCAAACAAGTGCGAGCCAAGCCCCTCCAACTGGTAGCAGCCAACCGAGGCTAAAATTTTATCGCCCGCCTCTTCTATATAGGCGTCGAGAAAAGCGTCGGAAAAATCGCGCACTGCCAAGGATACTTTTTGATGATGGGTCCAGAGGGTCTGGCCATCCTCGACCAAAACCACACCGCCAATAAGATAATGCGTGCGGTTGCGAAATTTTTTCAAATTGGCGCGGGCCTCTTCCAAGTCGCGCGGCTTATCGTATAAAACGCCGTCGCATTGCAGCACTTGGTCGGCGCCAATAATCAGTCCATCGGCTTCCACCGACATCGCTTTGGCTTCCGCCAGCCCAACCGCCAAGCCAGCCGCATCGCCAGAATGAACCGCCTTGAGCGCATCCTCATCCACCCCCGAGCGCGCGACATCAAAAGCCAAGCCAGCGCCCGCCAGAACTTGCGAGCGAATTTGGCTTTTCGAGGCCAAGGTCAATTTTTTATCTAACTGCATTCTTTTCCTATATCCGCACGCGTGTGGCCACCTAGGGACGCGCGTCGCGGGCTTTCTCGTGGTCTTGATAAAGGTTTAAAACAGCGCTGGCGATTTCCTCTACCGAGCGGCGCGTGACATCGATAACCGGCCAGCGTTGGCGAGCAAACAAGCGCCGCGCATCGGCAATCTCGGCACGGATTAACTCTGGGTCAATATATTCGGTTTCGCTTTCTTCATTGAGCGATAGCAACCGATTGCGACGAATGGCGCGCAGCCGCTCCGGACTGTTCAACAGGCCAACAATCAGCGGGTTCTTGGCCTCTAATAACTCGCTTGGCGGGTCTAGGCCTGGCACGAGAGGCACATTGGCTGATTTATAGCCACGGTTGGCAAGGTAAATACAGGTCGGGGTTTTCGATGTGCGACTAACGCCGGTCAAAATAATATCGGCCGTATCTAAATCATTTTGGCTTTGCCCGTCATCATGTTGAATGGTGTAATTCAGTGCGTTGATGCGGCGGAAATAATCCGTGTCCATCGCGTGCTGGCCGCCCGGCTTGCCGCTGGCTTCGACCTTTAAATAGGGGGCCAATTGATTGACAAAAGGCTCCAGCACCGACAGACACGGCACGGCTAATTTTTCGCAGACGCTATGTAGATTGGCGCGCAGCGCATCGTCCAAAATAGAATACATCACCGGTCCGGGGTTTTCTGCCAATTCTGCCAAAGCACGATCGAGCGCTTTTTTGCCGCGCACCAAGCCGTAAATATGCTCCACCGGCTGGGCTTCCACAAATTGCGCACAGACCGCGCGCGCCACCGCTTGAATGGTTTCGCCGGTACTATCCGAGATTAAATGCAGGTGAAAATATTTCACGTGTGCACATCCTTTTCTGTCCACTTTGGGGGCTCAGAAAAGACCCGCCGCAAATTGTGGATTATGTGAATAGTGAGGATAAGTCGCACCGCACGGCAAGCCAAGAAATTTCGTCCCCATTGTTCGTTTTTCATACCTTGAGTTTGCGGCCATTTAATAACTCGGTTTAGTCGATTGGGGATAGAGGGGATAATTATCTCGAGACACAGCGGGTGTTTTTATCCCCGCTATCCCCGTTTTTCGAATGGTGACTGGAGCTCGCAAAACTGCCTGTTTTAAGCTTTTGGTCACAGCACCCTATATTTATCCCCAGTCTTCACAGGCCGTTTATGTAGACGGTTTGCCTGGGGATTATTTGGCCTCCATTGAATAATCCACAGCTCGCGTGCGACACTACAACAACTACATCTTTAGTATATTAATATAACAAAGGAAGTTATGAAGGTGGCATGCATATGAAACCATTTTTAAAAACGCTCTCTGGCGCAGCCACCCAAGATGAGACTGGCAAGAAAACGGAGCTCGATAAAAATCAAGTTCCCCCGATTTGGCTAATGCGCCAAGCCGGACGCTATTTACCTGAGTATCGGGCGTTGCGCGAGCAAGCAGGCGGGTTTTTAGATCTTTGCTATAATACAGCTTTTGCCGAAGAAGTGACCCTGCAACCCATTCGGCGGTATGGGTTTGATGCCGCTATTCTATTTGCTGATATTCTGCTCATCCCCGACGCTTTGGGCCAAAAGGTTTGGTTTGAGACCGGAGAAGGCCCGCGGCTAGACCCTGTGGTCTCGGCGCAAAGCCTATCGTTGGATAATGTGACCCAACATTTAGAACCGATTATCGAAACCGTCTCTAGGCTGTCGCATTCCCTGCCCAAAGAAACCACGCTCATTGGGTTTGCTGGCGCGCCCTGGACCGTGGCCACCTATATGGTGGCGGGCCGAGGCACGCCCGACCAAGCGCCCGCGCGTGCGCTGGCAGAAAAAGACCCCGAAGCTTTTCAAGGGCTGATGGATATTATCGTTGCAGCGACCATTGATTACTTGGCGGCGCAAGTCGAGGCAGGTGCAGAAGTATTGCAATTATTTGAAAGCTGGGCGGCGTCCCTTCATGGCGAAGCTTTCGAGCTTTGGTGCGTGGCCCCTGTGGCGGCCATTGTCGAGGGTCTGCGCGCGCGTGGTGTGCAAGTGCCAATTATTGGGTTTCCGCGCGCTGCGAGTTGCGATATGGCTGATTATGTGGCGCGCACAGGCGTGCAAGTTCTGGGGCTCGATACGCATGCAGACAGAAAAGCCATGGTAAAAAACGTGCCCGAAAACATTGTCTTGCAAGGAAACCTAGACCCCTTGGTTTTGGTGGAAGGCGGCACGGCTTTAGAACAAGCGGTTGGCGATATCAAAGCCGATTTTGCAGGGCGGCATTATATTTTTAATCTCGGCCATGGTATTGTGCCGCAAACGCCGCCAGAGCATGTCCAAAAATTAATTGAATTGGTTCGACAAGGGTAATCTAGATGCGAGATTTTTTAGCCGATATATATCCTTGGATTTTGGCGTTTCACATTATCGCTGTGATGTTTTGGATGGCGGGCATGTATTATTTGCCACGGCTTTTTGTCTATCACGCGGAAGCCATGGAGCGCGATGAGCCCTTCGCCATGTTTGAGGTGATGGAAAAAAACTTACTGCGCATCATTATGACGCCGGCCATGATTGTCGCTTGGATTTTGGGCCTATGTTTAATTTTGCGGTCGGGCTTTTGGGAGAGTGCAGGCATTTGGCTGCATGTGAAATTGAGCTTAGTGCTGATTTTAACGGGCTATCACGGGTTTTTAGCCGCCTCGCGGAAGAAATTTCTAACAGGCCAGTTGCCGCGATCGTCTAAATTTTATCGGATGATTAATGAAATCCCCCCAGCGCTCACGGTTTTCATCGTTATTTTGGTGGTTGTGCAGCCGTTTTAGCGCAAGCGGTTAAGAAAGCTTGTGAAAAGCTTGTTTTTTGACTATACTGAAGGTCTTCACTTTACAGCTTCGAATTCCTTAAGAAAAATTTGCTTTAGAAATCCGAAGCGTATTCTCAAATTTAAAAATCATTTTCGCCGCAAACTTGCGTGCGCCCTTTATGGATAGACCTATGGCCGACATCAAAGACGAGATCAAACTCGAGGACCTGAAAAGCAAATCACCGACGGAGCTTTTGGCTTTTGCGGAAGAACATGAGATCGAAAATGCGTCGACCATGTTGAAGCAAGATATGTTGTTCGCCATTTTGAAAAAATTGGCCGAGGATAACATCACCATTATCGGCGAAGGGGTGATGGAAGTCTTGCAAGATGGATTTGGTTTTTTGCGCTCGCCAGATGCGAATTATCTGCCGGGCCCCGATGATATTTATGTCAGCCCAAGCCAAATCCGGCGGTTTTCTTTGCGCACGGGCGATACGGTAGAGGGCGAAATTCGCGGGCCCAAAGACGGCGAGCGTTACTTTGCTTTGCTGAAACTAAATGGCATTAATTTTGAGGACCCTGAAAAAGCCCGCCAAAAAGTCCATTTCGACAATTTGACGCCGCTTTATCCCGATAGTGCTTTTGCCATGGAAGTCGAAGACCCGACGCGAAAAGACCTCTCTTCGCGCATCATCGACATTGTGGCACCGCTTGGCAAAGGCCAGCGCGCTTTGATTGTGGCGCCGCCGCGCACGGGTAAAACCGTGCTGATGCAAAATATCGCCAAATCCATCGCTGCCAATCATCCCGAATGCTATTTAATCGTTTTGCTCATCGATGAGCGCCCCGAGGAAGTGACCGACATGCAACGCTCGGTGCAAGGCGAAGTTGTTTCGTCGACTTTTGACGAGCCGGCCACGCGTCACGTGCAAGTGGCGGAAATGGTTATCGAGAAAGCCAAACGCTTGGTCGAACACGGCCGCGATGTGGTTATCTTGCTCGACAGTATCACCCGTTTGGGCCGGGCCTATAATACAGTGGTGCCAAGCTCTGGTAAAGTTTTGACCGGCGGTGTGGATGCCAATGCTTTGCAACGCCCGAAACGCTTTTTCGGCGCGGCGCGCAATATCGAAGAAGGCGGCTCTTTGACGATTATCTCCACCGCGCTGATTGAAACCGGCTCGCGGATGGATGAAGTCATCTTTGAAGAATTTAAAGGGACGGGCAACTCGGAGATTGTGCTGGATCGCAAAATCTCCGACAAGCGGGTTTTCCCAGCCATCGATATTATGAAGTCGGGCACGCGCAAAGAAGAGCTATTGGTGGATGCTGGCGATTTGTCGAAAATCTATGTGCTGCGCCGTATCCTAAACCCAATGGGGGCTGTCGATGCGACCGAATTCTTGCTCGATAAATTGAAAAACACCAAAAACAATGGCGAGTTTTTCGACTCGATGAATACTTAACCTTTAGGCTACCCAAGCGCTTTTTGAAATAACGCCAAGCTGCGCCCATGCGCCAAACGCGCGGCGTCTGCGTCAAAATGCATGCCGCCATTGCGCGCAAACGCGTGGTCTTGGGCGGCATAAATATGGGTTTCCACCAAAGGCTTATCTTCTAGGCCCGCGCGAATGGCAGCTTGCGCTTCGGGCGGCACAAATTCATCTTGGCCAGCGATATGCAGCAGGGTGGGGGCGGTGATGTTTTGCGCTTCGGCCAACATGTCTTGAATGCCGACGCCGTAATAGCTGGCATGGGCGTCGCCATCGGTTCGGCACGCCGCCAGATAGACCATTTTTCCACCGAGACAAAACCCAAGCGTGCCGACTTTCTGGCTCGCGGCACCGGCTTGGCCGAGGCGCGCGCGCAAGGTGTCTATACTGGCTTGAATATCCGCGACGCCCGCCTCTGCGTCATAGGCGGTCATCAAAGCAAAAGCTTTTTGCCATTCGGCTTGTGAGCCATCGGTCAGCGAGACATTGCGTTCTTGGCGCCAGAATAAATCGGGTGCCAGTGCCATATAGCCCTCGCCCGCCAACCAATCGGCGGTGCCGCGAATGTCTGCATTGACGCCAAAAATTTCTTGCAAGACCACAATGCCCCCGCGCGCGGCGCCTGCGGGCTGCGCTAAATAAGCATCAAACCGCTCATCACCTTTGGGCAGGGGGACGGAAATTTGTTCTGTTTTAAGCTCAGACATATTTGCCTCTTTGGTTGTGGGTTAACCTTTAGTTTGGCGAGCCGACACCAGAGCGTCAAGCTGCTCTTGCAAGGCCTGTGGGCTGGTAAGGGGGGCCAGACAGCTCTGCCCGGAGCAAACATATGCGGTCGGCTTTCCCTCCACTTGGGTTTTCCCATGTGCGGGATGGCCAAGCGGCAGACTTGTTTCGGGCGAGATGGCTAAAATATGGGCCGAGAACACGCCATGCTGATGCGCCGTTTCGAGCAGGGCGACGAGCGCCGGGTCTTTTGGCTTCCCAATTAAAATAATCGACAGCGGGTTTTCATCGAGCTGACGGCTGACCAGAAGCGCGGTCATAGATGTATATTGCGTAGACAGATGACCGGCCAAAGCGGTGAACAGGTCTTGTCCATAAGCGCGATAGCTCGCTTGCCCCGTGAGGCTGGCCAGCGACGTGAATAATTGATAGATGGCGGCATTGCCAGAGGGCATGGCGTTATCTTGCACGGGTCGATTGTTGACCAGAATATCACCGGCTTCTTTTTTGCGATTGGTCAGATAACCCCCGCGCCCCCCATCGGCTGGGTCGTCGTAAAACTCGGCGTGCAGCGTGTCGGCGCAAAGCTGCGCATAGTCTAAATATTGCGGGTCGCCGTTTGCCTGATAAAGCGCCAAGGCGGCTTGCCCCATAAAGGCATAATCGCTGCATAAAGAGACCGGCAAAAGCTGGCCTTCTCTGGCACTGTGGCGCAAATGGCCTTGCGGGTCGGTGAGGCTTTTGCGGGCGGCGGCAAAAGCGGTTTGGCTGTATTGTAGCCAGTCGGCGCGCCCGAACGCCATGGCCGCTTGGGTGATGGCGCTTATCATCATTGCGTTCCAATCGGCCAAAACCTTATCGTCGCGTCCCGGTTTTGGCCGCTGGTCGCGAGCCGCCAATAAAACCTGGCGGGCGGGCGCGAGCGCATCTTGCACGACCTCGCCTTGCGCCAGTAGATTGGCGATATTATGACCTTCGAAATTGCCCGTGTCGGTGATGTCATAGGTCTGGCAAAAAACACCGCCCATCTGGCTTTCGCGCAACAGCGTTTCGATTTCTGCTTTTGACCAAACATAAAACCGACCTTCCTCGCCCTCCGTGTCGGCATCGAGGCTGGCGGCAAAGGCGCCATTGTCGAGGCGCATCTCGCGCAATACCCATTCTATCGTTTCTTCAATGCGGGCGGCCAAAAGGGGGCTTTTGCTTGTGCGCCAGACTTGTATCATCAGTTGCACCAGCAGGGCATTGTCATAGAGCATTTTTTCAAAATGCGGCACCAGCCAATCGGCATCGACGCTATAGCGGGCAAAGCCACCGCCAATGTGATCGTAAATGCCGCCTTGGCAAATTTTCTCAAGCGTTTTTATCACCGCCGCGCTGGTGGCCGCATCGGCGTCGAGCTGGGCTTGTTGCCAAAGGAATTGATAGAGGAAAGGTTGGGGAAATTTCGGCGCGCCCTGCAGCCCCCCTTTTTGCAAATCAATATGCTCGGTTAGCGTTTGGGCGGCGCGCGAGGGCAGCTCGTCTGGCATGGCGCCGCGCGCATCGGCTTTGGCGCGCGCGCGCAATCCCTCGGTCAGCGTTTGAGTGTTCTTGGCTATCTTCTCTGGCGTCTCGTGCCAAATGCGCGATATCTCCTCGAGAATTTGCATAAAACCAGGGCGACCATATTGCGGCAATTTGGGAAAATAAGTGCCGCCCCAAAACGGCTTGGCCTCGGCGTCGAGGCACATGGTCAGCGGCCAGCCGCCTTGTTCGCCCATCATTGAGAGGGCGGTCATATATATTTCATCTAAGTCGGGGCGCTCTTCGCGGTCGAGCTTGATGCAGACAAATTTTTCATTCATCAGCTGTGCCACATCTTCGTCTTCGAAACTTTCATGCGCCATGACATGACACCAATGGCACGCGGCATAACCGACCGATAATAAAACCGGCACGTTGCGGGCGCGCGCCTCGGCAAACACTTCGGGCTCCCAGGGTTGCCAATGCACAGGATTGTCTTTGTGCTGCAAAAGATAGGGGCTGGTGGCGTCGGCCAGTCTGTTTCGCTTGAATGGATCTGTCATCTCGTGCAGTTTAGCGATGATTTGCATTGCCGCCAGAGGAGATATCCGTGAGCCAAAACGGAGCCGGAGAAACTATATTCGCTTTATCGACGGGGGCCGGCCGTGCCGCCTTGGCGGTCATTCGGCTGAGCGGCCCAGAGGTCGATGGCGCGCTGGCGCAGCTCGGGATAAAAAACCTGCCGAAACCGCGCATGGCGGCTTTGCGCAAACTCTATCACCCGACAAATAATCAGCTGCTGGACGAGGCTTTGGTCTTGCGCTTCGTCGCGCCGCACAGTTTCACGGGCGAAGATATGGCCGAGCTGCATGTGCATGGCGGCTTGGCGGTAACCCAGTCTATTCTGGCGGCGCTGGCCAGTCTGGCGATGTGCCGACCGGCCGAGGCGGGCGATTTTACCCGCCGCGCGGTTTTGCATGGCAAGATGGATTTAACCGGGGCGGAGGCCATCGCCGACCTCATTGATGCCGAGGGCGGGGCGCAACAGGCACAGGCGCTGCGGCAAATGAACGGCAGTTTGCGCGCCGTGATGGAAGGCTGGCGCGAGGCTTTGAAAACCACACTGGCGCATGTGGAGGCGGATATTGAATTTGCCGATGAAGACCTGCCGGGCGGGCTGGGGCAGCGCGCGTTAGAGGGCGTGCCCGCTATGCTATCGGCCATGCAGGCGCATGTCGAAGACCGTCGTGGATTGGCCTTGCGAGACGGGCTTCGGGTGGCGCTCTTGGGCGCGCCAAATGCCGGAAAATCTAGTATTCTCAATACGTTAGCGGGAAAAGAGGCGGCCATTGTGTCGGCCCGTGCGGGCACCACGCGCGATGTGATTGAAGTGGCCATGCTGCTGGAGGGCGTGCCCATTACGCTGGTCGATACGGCGGGCCTGCGCGAGGCGGGCGACGACATTGAGCGCGAGGGCGTGCGCCGCGCCAAGCTACAGGCAGAAGAAGCGGACATCCGTCTTTTGGTTTTATCTCCCGATACGAAAAACCCGCTGGGCGAGGCGGCATCTATGGCGGACATTGATATTGCGATTTGCAATAAGGCCGACTTGGGGGCTGTGCCCGAGGCGGAGCTGGCCAATATGGGCGCGATAGAAACCGTGTCTTTATCTACGGTGCAAGGATCTACCGCGCAAAGCGACGACGAAACGGTTTTGCTAGCGGCGCTTCAAGAGCTGGTGCGGGCGCGGGCTGGCGCCAAGGAGACGCCCGTGTTAACCCGCGAGCGCCATCGCCAAGCTTTGGGCGAGGCTTGTGTGGCGCTCGACCGTGCGCTGACCATTGCCGATACGGGGCTAGAGCTGGCGGCGGAAGATTTGCGCCTGGCACAACGCGCTTTGGGGCGCATCACCGGGGCGGTTGATATCGAGCAATTGTTAGACATTGTTTTCGCCGATTTTTGTATTGGCAAATAGCCCCGCGCGCCAAACTGTTTCACGTGAAACATTTGCCATGGCCTTGTCTCTTTCCTGTCGCTGCGTTACAACGCGCGTGTAACCAGCTTTGCGATAAGAGGGCAGCAATGCACGAAACCACTTGGGATGTCATTATCATTGGCGGCGGCCATGCCGGCTGCGAGGCGGCGGCAGCTGCCGCGCGCTTTGGCGCGCGCACGCTTTTGGTGACGCATAAGCTGGAAACCATTGGCGAGATGTCTTGCAATCCCGCCATTGGCGGCGTCGGCAAGGGCCATTTGGTGCGCGAGATTGATGCGCTGGATGGGCTGATGGGCCGCGTGGCCGACCAAGCAGGCATTCAGTTTCGACTGTTGAACCGCCGCAAAGGCCCCGCCGTGCATGGGCCGCGCACACAGGCCGACCGCAAATTATATCGCGAAGCTATGCAGGCCGCGATACAGCAAACCGAAAACTTGAGCCTGCTGGGCCAACCGGTTGACGATATATTGGTGGAAGAGGGCCGGGCTTGCGGGGTGATTACGGAAGCTGGCGAAACCCACCGCGCGGGCGCTGTGGTGTTAACCACGGGCACTTTTTTGGACGGGATTATTCACATTGGCACCGAGCGTGTGCCCGCCGGGCGCCATGGCGAGGCGCCAGCGATTACGCTTTCCAAACGGCTTTATGGATTGGCCGAGCAAACCGGCGCCCTGACCATGGGACGGATGAAAACCGGAACGCCCGCGCGCCTCGATGGGCGCACGATTGCGACCGAGAAACTGGAAGCCCAGCCGGCCGATGCGGCGCCCGTGCCGTTTTCGTTTTTAACCGAAAAAATAATCGTGCCGCAGACGGTTTGCTATATCACCCATACCAATCAGGCGACGTTTGATATTATTGAAGAGAATATCCTGCAATCGCCAGTTTATTCTGGCCAGATTGCCGGCGTGGGGCCCCGCTATTGCCCGGCCATTGAAGATAAAGTCGCGCGCTTTCCGGAGCGCAAAAGCCATCAGATATTCTTAGAGCCCGAAGGTCTCGATGACCCGACGGTCTATCCCAATGGTATTTCCACCTCGCTGCCAGCCGCCCTGCAAGATAGGTTTATCCGCACTATTGTGGGGCTGGAGGAGGTGAAGATTATCCGTCCTGGCTACGCCATTGAATATGATTATGTCGACCCCAAAGCTTTGCTGCCCAGTCTCGAGCTGAAAGCTTTGCCGGGGCTCTATTTGGCGGGGCAGATTAATGGCACGACCGGCTATGAAGAGGCGGCAGGCCAAGGCTTGGTGGCTGGCCTCAATGCAGCCCGCGCCGCGGCGGGCCAAGAGGCGGTCTATTTCGACCGCGCCGAGGCCTATCTCGGGGTGATGGTTGATGATTTGGTCACCAAAGGCGTCTCTGAGCCTTATCGCATGTTTACCGCGCGGGCCGAATATCGCCTGACTTTGCGGGCCGATAATGCCGACCAAAGATTGACCGAAAAAGGCATTGCCGCGGGCCTTGTCGGCCCTAAGCGCGCCAAGGCGTTTCGCGCCAAAATGGCGGCTTTAACCGACGCGCGCACCAAGGCCGCCAGTTGGACAATGACCCCGAATGAAGCGGGCACCAAAGGCATGCATATTCGTGCCGATGGCACGCGCCGCACGATGACCGAGCTTTTGGCCTATCCCTCGATTGATTGGGCGGATTTGCAAGCGGTTTGGCCAGAAATGGGCACATGGACGCGCGATATTCGCCAGCAGATTGAAACCGATGCGCTTTACGCAGGCTATCTCGATCGCCAACAGGCTGATATTGATGCGTTTCGCCGCGATGAAGCGCTAAGCTTGCCGAGCGATATAGATTATTTGGCACTGGAGGGCATGGCAACGGAAGTTCGCCAGAAACTGGCGGCCGCAAGACCCGTAACCCTTGGGCAAGCGGCCCGCATGGACGGCATGACCCCCGCTGCCTTGACCCTCTTGTTGCACCATGCGCGGAAAAACCAACGCGGATTGGCCAAAGCGGCCAGCAAATAAGCCCGATGATGGATATGGACGCGCAAAGCTTCGCAGAGCAATTCGATGTTTCACGTGAAACAATGGTGCATCTGACCACCTATCAGGCCTTGCTGGGAAAATGGCAGAAATCAGTTAATCTCGTGGGGCCCTCGACTTTGGCGCAATATTGGCACCGTCATGCGGCCGACAGCGCGCAGATTATCGAGCTGGCGCCTAAATCGGCCCTTGTGTGGCTCGATATAGGCAGTGGCGCGGGCTTTCCGGGGTTAATTTTGGCCCTTCTATTGGCCGAGCGGTCCGTCGAAGGCGCGCCTTGCCACGTTCATTTGGTGGAGAGCGACCGCAAGAAGGTGAGCTTTTTGCGCGCCGTCATTCGAGATACGGGCGCGCCCGCCACCGTGCATCATATGCGCATTGAAGCCTTGAGCGAGGCTCGACCTGAGCCATTGCGGCAGGTTGACGTGATTACCGCCCGCGCTTTGGCGCCCATGCAGGGCTTGGCCGGCTTTATGGCGCCGTTTTTCAATTCATCCACAATTGCGCTGCTGCATAAGGGGCGAGATTGGCAAGAAGAATTGACGCAAGCCGCACAATATTGGAAACTTGACACAATTGCCCATCCAAGCCGTACCGATGCGCAAGCCCGCTTGATTGAAATCAGAGCCCTGTCGGCTCGTTAGGTCGCTGGGGCAAAATCGTTGAAGCAGCCGCTTTTTGGAGATAAATAGCTTTATGAGTTCGCAAAATCAGCCGTCTTCTCCTGCTGCCTCTTTGGGCTTGCCTTCGGCTTCTGCGATGCCGCGGTTCATTTGTTTGGCCAATCAAAAGGGCGGCGTTGGCAAAACCACGACCGCGATAAACCTCAGCACCGCTTTGGCGGCCATCGGTGAGAAAGTGCTTTTGGTCGATTTAGACCCGCAAGGCAATGCGTCGACCGGGCTGGGCGTCGACCGCGACAGCCGCAAAACAACCAGTTTTGAAGTTCTGCTGGGCGAAGTGCCTTTGCGTCAAGCGATTATGCCAAGCGTGGTTCCGGGGTTGGATATCGTGCCGGCCAGTATGGACCTCTTGGGGGTGGAAGTAGAGCTGGCTGAAAACCCGCGTCGCTTGCATCGGCTGAAAGACGAGTTGGAGGCTTTCGCACAAGATAGCGGCGAGCGCTATGCTTATGTTTTCATCGATTGCCCGCCGTCGCTGAATATGTTGACGCTCAATGCCATGGTGGCGGCGCAATCTGTTCTCGTGCCGTTGCAATGTGAGTTTTTTGCTCTCGAGGGTCTTAGCCAATTGCTGCAGACCATCGAGCAAGTGAAGGGCAGTTTAAATGCCGCCTTGGATATTCAAGGCATTGTGCTGACCATGTATGACGCGCGCAATAATCTGTCGACGCAAGTGGAAGACGACGTGCGCGGCCATTTCGAGACATTGGTTTATGAGACGATTATTCCGCGCAATGTGCGGGTGTCGGAGGCGCCGAGTTTTGGCAAACCCGCGTTGCTTTACGATCATAAATGTAGCGGGTCGCAGGCTTATATGAAATTGGCCTCCGAGCTTATTCAAAGAGAACGCAGCTATAAAGGCGCAGCCAAAGAGGCGCGAGGGGAAACAGATGAGCGATAAAAAACGTGGATTGGGCCGGGGCTTATCCGCCCTGATTGGCGAAACCGCAAAGCAAGCGGTCGTGCCAGAAACCCCTGAGGCTTCGAGCCCCAAAACTAGCGTGGACGGCATGCGCTATTTGGGCGTCGACCAATTGCGACCCGGACAGTTTCAGCCGCGCAAGAACTTTGAAGGTGACGAGCTGGCCGCGCTGGCAGCCTCGGTAGAAAAATCGGGTATCTTGCAGCCGCTCTTGGTTCGTGCGGTGGCGGGGGAAGAGGATGCGTTTGAAATCATCGCGGGCGAAAGACGCTGGCGCGCGGCCCAAAAAGCCAAGCTGCACCAAGTGCCAGTGATTGTGCAAAACATCAATGATGTGACCGCGCTGGAGATTGGTATCATCGAGAATGTGCAACGCGCAGACCTCAATCCAATCGAAGAAGCTGAAGGATATCAACGCCTTATCGACGAGTTTGCCTATACGCAGGCCGAGCTGGCACAAACCATTGGCAAAAGCCGCAGCCATATCGCCAATCTCTTGCGCCTGGTCCATGCCCCCGAGGCGGTGCGCAAAGCGCTGGTGGCGGGCACGATTTCCATGGGCCATGCGCGCGCCCTTTTGGGCGTTTCCAATGCGGCGGCTTTGGTGAAAAAAATCATCGCAGAGGGCCTGAGCGTGCGCGCGGTCGAAGCGCTGGCGACGTCGGACAAAGGCGAGGCTCAAGCGTCTGGCAAAGCACCGCCCGCTGAAACCGCAAAAGATGCCGACACGCGCGCGCTAGAAAAAACCATCACCGACACTTTGGGCTTAAGCGTTTCCATCGAAGACAAAGGCGACAATAAAGGCGGCTCGGTTCGTGTGGCTTATAAATCGCTCGACCAGCTCGATGCTTTGGTCAGCAAGCTTATCGGCTAGTCGATTATAATTTGGCGGCGCGGGTAATCCGCAACAGGGCTTGGCCGGCTTGTGCTTGCGATAGGCCGGGCGGGGCGCCCCGACAAGCGGTTTCGGCTTCGTTTAAAATCGATAGGGCGCGCGCGCATTTTCTGGCCGACCAAAGGCGCAATTGTTCTTCGACCTTTGGCTTGCGACGAAAGTGCAAAGGCGGTTTGAAAGCGCTTAAAGCCTGATTTTGCGGCGTGCCTTTTTCCATCATGCCGAGGGCCAACTGCAAGGTTTGAAAATGGTTTCGCACCGGCCCCAAAGCCACAGCGGCCGGCGTGCCCGCTTCGCTCAACCGAGCGACGGCCCGGTCTGCGGCATCCAAACGCCCGAGGGCGACATTATCGATGAGCTTATCAAATCCCGCTTGCGTTTGGTCGCCCAAGGCCAATTCCACGTCATCTGCGGTAATCATTCCGGCCGGGTCTTTTTTGTTCAAAGGCCCTTTGAACAAAACCAGGCGTTCTAACTCGCGCTGAATAATGCCGCGATCGGTCGCCAGTCGGGCGGCCAACATCTCTAGGGCTTGCGCCTCTATGCGGTAATTCTCTGTTTCCATAAACCCGCGCGCCAATTGGGTGATGTCGCGGGCTTCCAGTTCATAGCAAGGCAGAGCCATGGCGCGGTCGTCTTTTTCGGCCAATTTACGCAAAGCCGAAGACGGTTTTAAATTGCCCGCCTCAATCACCACAAGGCTGGCTTTGGAGGTTGCCTCGTTCAAGGTTTCTAAATAGACCCGCGCCGCCTCGGGCACAGCGCCGCCCCCGCCGCTGACCACAATAATTTTTTCGTCGCCAAACATCGGCATGGCCGCCGCCTCATCCGCCAGCAAACCCGCTTGACCAGCCAATTGCGTGTCTGCCACGGAGACAGATTGCAACGGGTCATATTGTTTGCCCAAGAAAGCTTTCAACACGGTTTTCGATGTTTCGCGCACGCCGCCTTGGTCGGGCCCATAGATTAAAATCAACGCCGGCGCCGTGCTGGGCTTAAGAGCGGCCACATAGGCATCTACTTTATAGGCCTGTAGCTTCATTGCGGCCTCACGATTTATCGGCCAGTGTTTGGGCTGGCTCGGGGTGCGGCGCAAGGGTTTGCAGAAAGCTCGTAAGCTTATCGGTCAATTGGTTGATGGCCAAGGCGCGCAAAGCCCGCACTCGCGCCATTTCATCGGCGCCGCTATTGCCGCGGTCGAAAAACTGCTCTTCTTGAAACACCACAACCCGCGTTTTGCCCGTGCGGCTAGACTTTAGGGTAAGGGTTAAGCGATGACTTAACCGCGACCGCTGGGCGACGCCCTGGCTATCGAGTTGCATGTTTTCCCGCGTCTCTTCTAATACGATGGTGGCCGACCAAGGGGCGTCTGGCGAAGGGACAAGGCGACCGCGTAAAGCGCGCTCCAATTGTCGGCCCAATCGGCTATCGGGAACCGCAAGCTCGGAAAGAATATCGGTGCGCAGATTATCCGCCCGATACATCGCCTCAAACCCGCATCCCGCCAGAGCCAAGCCGCTTATCGACACGACCAGAAACAGACGGCGGATGCGTCTAAAGCACAAGGTTGATAATCCGGCCAGGGACAATGATGGTTTTTTTAATCGGCTTGCCATCGACAAATTTCTCCACCTGCGGTTCGGCTAGAACCAGGGCTTCAATCATAGCGTTATCAGCGTCTTTCGGCACTTTAATTTCGGCGCGCCGTTTGCCGTTGATTTGCACGGGCATTAAAATCTCATCGCTGGCCAAAACGCTCATATCGGCCTTGGGCCAAGCCGCTTGTGCCAATAGGCCTTGGCCGCCGACGATACGCCAACCACTTTCGCCCAAATGCGGCATCATCGGGCCGATTAACTGAGCCAATTTGGCGAGGGCATAAAGATAGGTATCGGTATCTTCTTGGGTTTTTGGCACAAAGCCAGAGAGCGCATTGGTGAGCTCATAGGCGCGAGCCACCGCGCGGTTAAAACCAAGCGCTGCGAGGTCTTGTGTTATCGCATCTATGGCCACTTGCGTGGCGCGATAAATCTCCAGCGCTGCCGTGCCAGAAGGCACCGCCAAGCTGTCGCTGGCTTGGCCTAGCCCGCGCGCTTCATCGAACAAACGCCAGACGCGTTGGACATATCGCCAAGCTCCTTCGATGCCATCTTGCGTCCACTGAACATCGCGCTCGGGCGGGCTGTCGGACAACATAAACCAACGGGCCGTGTCGGCGCCATACCGCGCGATAATATCATCCGGGTCGACGACATTTTTCTTCGATTTCGACATTTTTTCAATGCTGCCAATGCGCACTTCCACGCTCGGGTCTTGAGCCAAAACAGCGCCTGTGTCGTTGCGGGTAATTTCTTGTGGCGACAACCAAGCGCCTTTTGGGTCGTCTTTCACCCGATAGGTCTCATGGCACACCATGCCTTGGGTAAACAATCCATCGAAAGGTTCTTTCACGCCAAGGTGGCCGGTTTTCTCCATCGCCCGCGCATAAAACCGCGCATAAAGCAGATGTAAAATCGCATGCTCGATGCCGCCAATATATTGGTCAACCGGCAGCCAGTGATCGACGGCTTGGCGGTCGGTTGGGCTGTCGTCGCTGAGCCCTGCAAAGCGCGCGAAATACCAACTGCTGTCCATAAAAGTATCGAATGTATCGGTCTCTCGTTCGGCCGCTTGGCCACAAGACGGGCAATCCACATGTTTCCAAGTCGGGTGATGATCGAGCGGATTGCCTGGCTTATCGAAGTGAATATCCTCGGGCAGCACCACGGGCAATTGGTCGCGCGGCACGGGCACGGTGCCACAAGTCGCACATAGCACCATGGGTATGGGGCAGCCCCAATAGCGCTGGCGCGAAATACCCCAATCGCGCAGTCGGTAATTGACTTGGCGCTGGCCTTTTTTCTCAGCCTCGAATTGGGCAATTATTGTATCGCCCGCCTCGGCCGGGCGCAGGCCATCCAGCGCGCCAGAATTGACCATCACGGCGTCTTGGGCGTTGGGGCCGGCAAAAGCGGTGTCGGTGACTTGAAAATCAGCTTGGTCTTTCGGCCGTACGACGGTTTTTACCGGCAGGCCATATTTTATCGCGAAATCTAAATCGCGTTGGTCGTGGGCGGGGCAGGCAAAAATCGCGCCCGTGCCATAGCCCATCAGCACAAAATTGGCGACATAAACAGGCAAGGTCCAGGTTTCATCCAGCGGATGTTTGACCCGCAAGCCAGTGTCATGGCCAAGTTTTTCGCCGGCCTCAATATCGACTTCCGAGGTGCCGCGGCTGGCGCATTCGGCGCGAAACGCGGCAAGGGTTTGGTCTTCCTCGGCCAGCTCAATGGCCAGCGGATGGTCGGGCGAAATGGCGCAAAAGCTTGCGCCATACAGCGTGTCGGGCCGCGTGGTATAAACCTCTAAGGCGTCAAAACCTGCGGCCGGTGTTTCCAGCTCAAAAGCAAAGGAGAGGCCTTCCGAGCGCCCAATCCAATTGGCTTGCATGGTGCGCACTTTTTCGGGCCAACGCTCCAACCCGTCGAGAGCGTCTAACAGCTCGCCCGCATGGTCGGAGATTTTCAAAAACCATTGGGTTAGTTTTCTTTGTTCCACGGCGGCACCAGAGCGCCAGCCTTTGCCGTCAATGACCTGCTCATTGGCCAGAACGGTCAAGTCGACGGGGTCCCAATTGACCACGCTCTCGCGGCGGTCGACGAAATCGGCGTCTAAAAAATCGAGAAACATCGCTTGTTCGTGGGCGTAATAGCTGGGGTCACAAGTGGCAAATTCGCGCGCCCAATCGATCGACAGGCCCAGCTTTTTGAGCTGCGCGCGCATGGCGTCGATATTTTCATAGGTCCATGTGCCGGGGTGGGTGTTTTTTTCTATCGCCGCGTTTTCTGCGGGCATTCCAAAGGCGTCCCAGCCCATGGGGTGCAGCACGTTAAAGCCCTGCGCTTTTTTAAACCGCGCCACCACATCGCCCATCGCATAATTGCGAACATGGCCCATATGAATGCGCCCCGAGGGATAGGGGAACATTTCCAAGACATAATATTTCGGTTTTCCGCCATCGATGGCCTCGGCAGCAAAACAATCGGCCGCCTCCCAAGCGGATTGCCAATCGGCCTCATGCTCGGATGGGTCGTAACGCGACATGAAAGCTCCTAAGGATTGTCGCGGCGCGCGACTTTAAAGTCGCGGGCGCGGGTCAGAATAATATTTTCCATTTGCGTGGCAGAGCGGCTCGAGACGGCAATCGACGTCCAGCGGCCCGACACTTGTCGCTCGCGGAAAATAGACACCCGCAAAGCGTCGGCGCGCAACTCTAGGCCGCTAATCACCACATTGATTTTCAGCCGTTCGTCATTGGTGCCCGGGTCATTATACCAATCGGTGATGATGACGCCGCCAAGCGGGTCGGCGCTGGCAATCGGCATGAAACGCAGTGTGTCGAGCGACGCGCGCCATAAATCTGTGTTCACGGCAATGCCGAGGGCTGGATTTTTGGCTTTCGGGGCGTCGCTTTTTTCGTCTGCGCTGGTGCCAAAGCTAAAGAAATCGAGGAAAGAGCCCGTGTCGTCCCTCTCGCCATCTGTGCCATCTGGATAATTGGCCTCAATATTGGCACCACAAGCGCTGACCAGAGCCGCCACCCAAAGGGCCGCAAAACGCGTGCGCAAAGATTTGCCAAAAGAGCGGCCAGACGCGGGCCCATCCGCGTCGCGTTTTGATAGCGTCAGCGACGCCCAAGGAAAGAGTGAAATGCGAGTTTTGGCCATGGGTTCATCCATCAAGAAGCCCGAGCGGGCGTTGGTTATTCTGGCCATAACTATTATGGCGATGGCGGGCAAATGTAAAGCCATGTCACGGCGTTACGGCGCAGCTGGCTTGTTTGGCGCAAAAGCATCAATGGCGCCAAAGCCTTGAAAGATGGTTTTCTGCGGGTCAAGGCGATGCAAGCCCGCCTCGCTCATGCCGCCCAGCGCGAAAACCTGCAGGCCCTTTTGCCGGGCAAAGCGCGCCAGCGCGTGGGCCCGAAGGGGGCCAAGCGGTTGAACACCACGATGGCTTTGCGTGGCAAACACGGGGGATAAAAAAACTTTGCCAAAGCCCGCTTCGCCGGCTTGATGGATTTGCGCTTGGTTATGCACGGCGGCCAAGTCTTGCGCCCGAGCCGGCCCCAAGCGGGCGGCGGCGCGCGGCAGCAAATAAGACGGGCAATGAAACCCGGCGCCATATTTGGCGGCCAAAGAAGCATCGCCCGCAATGGCGAACGTAAATCTCTCGCGGGCGCAATAGGCCGCCATATCGCGGGCCAATTGGGGGCGCTCGGGGTGGGCATAGTCGCGCAAAATCAATCCGACTTTATGGGCGCCAGCCCCCGAAGCCAGAGCGAGGGCGGCGCGCCAATCGGGGCAGCGGTGCTGATCGCTGAACACCCAACGAGAGATGGTTTGCGCTGGCATGCGAAGGGCTCCTTTGCGGCCGCGGGTTGCAATGGCTAGACTTGTCAGCACCGCTATCAAATTGTAGCTTCAAACGCGTGCTTTGTCTGAAGCGCCAGCTTCGCCGCTTTGCTGCCAGCTGGCAAGACACCAAGCGCAAGTATAGAGGAAGAGACCCCAGATAATGCCACCGAAAAAACCAGAGATAGCTGCCGAAACAATCGACCTTCAAGCCTGTGAAGCCCGCTTGCAGACCGTGCAGGCCGAAATTGCGCAGGCCGCGCTCGCGGCAGGTCGGGCCGCAACAGAGGTGACTTTATTGGCGGTTTCGAAAACCAAATCGGCCGCGCTCATACAAGCGTTTCTTGATTTGGGGGTGCGCCATTTCGGCGAAAACCGGGTGCAGGAAGCGGCGCAAAAATGGCCAGAGCTGCGCGCCGGAAACCAGATTGAGCTGCATCTCATCGGGCCGCTGCAAAGCAATAAGGTCAAACAAGCGGTGGATGTGTTTGACGTTATTCAGACTTTGGATCGTGAAAAATTAGCCCGTGCCCTAGCCCAGCACAAAGAAGCAGAAGGCTTTCCAAAGCTCTATATTCAGGTCAATAGCGGGGCGGAACCGCAAAAATCGGGTGTTTTGGTCGAAGATTTGCCCGCTTTTCTCGATTTCTGCGCCGATTTGGGCCTAGAGATAGCGGGCCTCATGTCCATTCCGCCGCTCGAGGAGCCTGCGGGCCCTCATTTCGAGCTCTTAGCGGCTCTCGCCGCCCGCCATAAGCTGGCAAATGTGTCTATGGGCATGTCCGGCGATTTCGCCACGGCGATTGGCTTTGGTGCCACGCATGTGCGGGTGGGCACGGCACTTTTTGGCGCGCGCGAGGCGGTTTAATCTCTCTTGAAGCTTAGATAAGCGGCTGTTTAAGCCGCCACTCAGCTTGATGGCGCGATGGTGACAACGCAACCCGGATGGGCGTGCGCGAGAATGAAATCGAGGCTCCGCCAGCTCACCGCAACGCACCCCAAAGTAGGTTGGAAGTTGTTTTTCTGTAAATGTAGGAAAATAGCACTGCCTTTTTCGGGTTTTGGGCGCACATCATTATAGCCAAGCTCGAAAAAAACATCATAAAGCCCATCTTGGCGCCATAATTTCTCGTGCGAAGCGGCAAAGGGAAGCTCAATCGGACGATTGTAAAACAGGCTCTTTGAATCGTCGCACCAGCCGCTTTTTGGCGAAATATAGTGAATGGGAAAGCGCGTCAGCGGAAGTCTTACACGGTCGGGCCGAAGCCAGAGGCGACGCAATTCAAACTGGCCGATGGGGGTTTTTTGATCCCCTTCGGTTTTTTGCAAACTAACGCCGCCAGCCCCCAAAGCACAGGTCGCCCGATGGGGGCCAAAATGTAAGTCTGCCAAACTGGCGGCGCCACGGCGTTGGGTAACGTTAATCCTTTGTTTAAACATAATCCCTAGGCTGGCTAAATTCGCAGCGGTCTGCAAGCCACTTATCGCTCTCAAAAGGTGGCTTGCAGACCGCTTTGAATTCTGGCTATCTAAACCTACCCGACCATGCGGGGTAAAATCTGGGATGGAGACTGCGAATAATGTCAGCCGCGCAACGCATTTTGCTTGTTGAAGATGATGATGCCCTGGCAGAAACGCTGGCGGAGCAATTGGCTTTGCACTCAGAATTTTCGCTTACCCGAGCGGAAACCGCCAAACAAGCCCTTGAGGTAACCGGCAGCAGCAGATTTGATTTAATTTTGCTCGACGTTGGCCTGCCAGACCAAGACGGGCGAGAGACTTGCAAAATCTTGCGCACCAAAGGCATTGCGACCCCGATTATTATGTTAACCGGCGCCGCCACCGATGCGGATACGATTTTAGGGCTCGATGCGGGTGCCAATGATTATATTACCAAACCGTTTCGGTTTGGCATTTTGCTGGCTCGAATGCGGGCGCATTTGCGCAGCCAACAAAATTCTGAAACCGCGGTTTTGGCCATCGGCCCCTACGACCTTCGCCCCGCCGTTAAAGTTTTGGAAATGCGGGCAGGCGGCGATAAAATTCGGCTGACCGAGAAAGAAACCAATATTTTGAAATTCCTCCACCGGGCCGGCGGTGCGGCGGTGCCGCGTGAGGTTTTGCTGCATGAAGTGTGGGGCTATAACGCCCAAGTTTCGACGCATACTTTAGAGACGCATATTTATCGATTGCGCCAAAAAATCGAGGCCGATCCGTCAGACGCACAAATTTTACAGACCGTCGAAGGCGGCTATTGCCTGCAGCTATAGCGGCGTATTGAGTTCAAAAAAATCGGCCGCTGCCGCATCCACACGATACCCCTTAGCATAAGCGGGCGCCATGCGGCAGGCCTTGGCGGTCGATAATTTCATTGCCGCGAATTGGCTCATGCCCATGGCCAAGGTTTTGCCCGAAGCCTCGCTTATCATTTGAAAGCGGCGGGTTAATTTCAACCGAGCATCATTGCGGGTAATCCAAGTGGCGATATGAACCGTGTCGCCCGCCAAAGCGGCGGCGCGATAATCTATCTCATGGCGGGTCACCACGAAGCCGCAATCATGGGCCTCATAGGCTTTAAAATCAAAACCCAGCGCTTGCGAATGAGACCAAGCGGCGCGCGCCATCCAACCGACATAGACCACATTATTGACGTGTTGAAAGGCGTCTATGTCTTCGTCGCGCACGGGCACGGCAAGAATATGTTGCGGGGCCACAACCCACCGTAAATTCTGGGGCAAATTCTCGGGTAAAGTCTGGGCGGCTCTGGTTGTGTCCGAAGAAGGGGGCGATGGGGTCATGGCCGCCAGCTTAGCAAAAGCGGGCGGCATCGGCCACTTGTGTTTATCGCGTGGCCTGTCTATTTTAAAACGCACGAGCTTTAGGGTCCCACCCTCGGGCGTTTGGAGGGCGATTATGGACCACACGAAAATCGACATGGACCAATTTGGCACCGCGCGCGACGGGTTCATCACCCGCGCCGAAGACTGGCCGCCGAATGTCAAAGCCGCCGATGAAAAACCGTCGCCCAGTTCGGCCCATTTGGGGCTCGAGCTTTTGGCGGTAGACCGAGACCGCGGCGTGGTGGAGATGGCGTTTCAGGCCTCCGAGGCTTTGTGCAATAAATGGGGCGGCATTCAGGGCGGCAATGTTGCGGCCATGTTGGACGATGCGATGGCTTTTGCCATTGGCTTGAATTTAGACTGGGGGCAAATTTCGCCCACGCTCGAGCTCAAAGTTTCGATGATGGCCCCGGCCCGCCCCGGTCGGCTTTATGCTGTCGGGCGTGTGGTTCGCCGTGGCCGTTCGGTCGGCTTTGTCGAGGGCGAGCTATATAATGACGAAGGACAATTGCTGGCCGCGGGGTCCTCGACGGCCAATTTTGTAACGCTGAAAAAGCGCTAACTGAAACCCAAATAGGCGAAAGCCTCGATAGGAGCCTGCCATGGCGCATTTACCCCTCGCCCCGCAAGACAAGCTAGACGACGTCAAAGACGAGCTGGCCCTGGCCGCGGCCATTATGGGGTTTGAGCCCAATTCGCTGAAAATTATGGCGCATCGGCCCGAGATTTTGCGCGGCTTTCTGGCGTTAACCGCCAGCGTGCTCGGCCCCGACGCCAAGCTCGACCCGGCGCTTCGCCAGATGATTGCCTATATTGCGAGTGCGGCGGCCGGCTGCAATTATTGTCAGGCGCATACGTCGCACGGGGCGCATGCGCAAGGGGTTTCGTCTGAGAAAATACAAGCGCTTTGGTCCTATGAAACCAACCCGCTGTTCTCCGAGGCCGAACGCGCAGCGCTCGGTTTGGCGCAAAGCGCGGCCAGCGTGCCAAACCAGGCGACGCAAAGCCATTTTGATGCTGCGCGCGCGCATTTTGAGGAGAGCGAAATTGCCGAAATCATCGCCGTGGTTGCGACTTTTGGATTTTTAAACCGCTGGAATGACTCGCTGGCCACGGATTTGGAAGACAGTCCTTTGGCCTTTGCCGAAAGTCATTTATCAGCCACCGATTGGACCCCGCCCCGTAACAAATAGCCCGTCGGTTTTGAGAGTTGAGTGTGAGATTATGAGCCCAGACAATCCTTCGCGCCCCATGCACAAATCGGAATGGCGGCTGAACCAGGTCACCGACGAGCTGAACGCGCGCCCTTTTCCTCGGTTTGGCCTGCCGACAGCGATTTTCCGGCTTTGTCTGTCTGGCGCCAATAGTTTTGCTTCTTTGCGCGCGGCTTTGTCTGACCAGCTGCCGCAAATCGATTGGGATGGCAGCGCGCCCGCCCGCCTGATGCGCGCCACGCATAAGAACATTCAATTTAATATCGAGCGGCACACGGAATTTATTTCCCTGACGATTATTGATGAAAAGGGCGATGGCGGATCGGCCGCCCAGCATTTGCCGGAAGACTGGTTGTCTAAAATCGATGCCAATATTGTTGTGGCGGTAGATTGCTATTGTGCTGTGCGCGGCCAGCCGCGCGAGAGCTGGACTTGCGCCAGTCAGCTAGAACAAGGCCTGGCCGATTTGTTTTTCGACTTCAAAGTGGCCGAAGATGGGCATACGAAAATCGCGCTTGATTTTGACCCGAAAGCGGATGTGCGCGACATTGGTCGCATTGCGTTGCAAGTTGTGGAGATTGAGACCTATCGCTCTTTCGCGGCCATTGGCTTGCGCCGCGCCCGCCAAGCGCAAGCCCGCCTCGCCGATATTGCTGATCGGGTGCCCGCCGATATGATGTTGAACCAAGACGAAGGCCAAGACGGCGAGCGGTTTATGGAGCTCAGCCGATTGGCAGGCGAGTTGGGCGAGATTTGGCGCAAGACCTCGTTTCGGTTTTCCGCCTGCGAAGCCTATTGGGCGCTGGTGGAGGCGCGGCTGCATTCCTTGAATGAAGCGCCGCATGACAATCGCATCACCGTGGGCGGCTTTTTAGAGCGCCGCCTTCTGCCGGCCATTGCCACCTATCAATCGACCGAGCGGCGGCGGCAAGATTTAGCCAAGCAAATTGGCAATATGACGACCCTCTTGCAGACCCGTATTGAGCTTGGCTTGCAGCGTCAAAACGCCGACCTTTTGGCCTCGTTGAATAATTCAGCGGCGCGCCAATTGCGCCTGCAACACACGGTGGAAGGGGTGTCGACGGTCGCCATTTCTTATTATCTGGTGAGCCTCTTGAGTTATCCTGCGGACTGGCTGTTAACGCTCACGCCGACGCTTGAGCCGAGCTTGCTGCGCGCCAGTCTGGTGCTGATAACCGTGCCCCTCGTCTGGTTGGCGATACGCCGTTTGTTGCGCGCGAGCATCGACCGCCGCTAGAGAGGTTTCGAGAGTTTTTGAAAAAATATTTCTGGAGCGGGCGATGAGATTCGAACTCACGACCCCAACCTTGGCAAGGTTGTGCTCTACCCCTGAGCTACGCCCGCGTCACACGCACCACTCTCTCAAACCCTAGAAATCTAGCGTTTTTACTCTAGCAGAACTCTAGGGTATTCCAACCTAATATCTTTGAATGCCTGATCCACTGTGACA